>OKVD01000001.1_pt1 | contig 645780 bp, 570 predicted proteins | sample 1606881 | NCBI WGS metagenome assembly OKVD01 (sample SAMN03281011, study PRJEB24777) | human gut metagenome | isolation source: fecal sample PR176 from 1 month old male Indian infant, caesarean delivered... | place: Singapore | collected 2006-01-13
GCTTCAATTCCGTTTTTCATAAGCTCTCGCCCTCCTTGCATGAATAATCGGGTATGCCCTGTTTCGGGGCAGCCTTGCCTTTGGCAGCGTCCTCCTGCGCCCACTTGTAAATGGTGGCTGCATGGCTATGGTACTGCTTTCCGGTGGAAGCGATATGGCAGGAAAGCCGGTCAATATAATACTCCCACTTGTCGGGCAGCTCTGTTTTCAGCCCGGAAAGCTCCGTATCGGTCAGTATCACATTGTTGTATCTGCCATAAGCGGCGGGGGCGGGGTGTCCCGTTTCTCCCTCTCTCTCTTTTTCTATCTCTTTCTCTAACTCTATCTCTATCTCTGGTGGACGAATGTCGGACAAATGTCCGCCTTTTGTCCGGGGCGGTAAAAGTGCCTTGTTTTCCAGCCTTGCAGCCCGTTTTCTCTCGGCTTCGGTAGAGGATTGTCCTATCATCAGCTCAATGTCGGTCATATAGAAAGCCCCGCTGTCAAGCTGCTCCACAAGCCCCAACTGCCGGAAAATCTCTAAAGCCCTCTCAACCGTCCCTATCTGGTGGCGGGTCAGTGTCGCTATCATCTGCGCTGTGTAGGGGATATGCTCGTCAAGCTGCAATTTCCCGCCGTTTTTCAGCGATTTTAAGTACAGCTTCAAGAGGATATTGGAGTATAAAATCCCGTCTTTCATATCTTCCAGCAGCACAATGGAGTCGCTGTCAAAAAAGTTCTCTTTCAGCTTGAGGTAGTAATACTTGCGGTTATCTGCCATTGTCCCTGTCCTCCTTTTTCCGGCGTTTGGAGTAGTAGTGGGGGCAGAGTATGATAACCGCCCGGAAGCTCTGCTTGCAGCTATGGGTACAGCCCCGGCAGAGGTCATTGTATGTGATACGATCGCAGGTGGAATTCCCGACTTTCACTTGCCGCAGGAAAAAAGACCATTCCAGCCGCCGTTTCTTGCTCATTCTTGGCATGGGTGCGCTCCTTTCTGCCGTTTCCGCTGGTGTGGCGGTATCGGCGGTAATTCTGTATCATCTCGGTATCATTTTCGGGGTTTTTCTGCCCTGTAAGCCCGTCAAAAAATCCTTTGGTATTGGGGATAGGGTACGGGGCAGCCCCCTTGTTCTGTATGGGTTCGGGTACATTTTGGGGTGGTTTTTATCGCTCCTGTTCCTGCCTTTTCACAGGCTTGCGCTCCCGGCGTAAAATCTGGTCGATATTGCCCTTGACAGTCTGTAAGCGGCGGTATTCCTCCCGTTTTGCCCGGTAATCGTTGTAGCCGCTGTTTTTCTCTTTGATAAGGCTTTCAATCTCTGCTTGCAGGGATTTATAGCTCGGCAGCTTGGAAATGCCGTTCTCTCTGAAATAACGGGCGGCTGCGTCTGCTATGATAAAGTCGCTTTCGTGCTTCTGACGGTAGGCTGCTTTTGCTTTGGCGTTTTTCTGCTGTTTCAGCCCGTCCCGGACAGGGCGGGTCTTGGAATAGGCAAGCACCTGCCGTTGCAGCTCCTTTTTCCCGTTTAGCGTCTTTTCCACCTGCTTTAGCTCTGCAAGGCTTTCCTGCATGGCGGTATAAGCGGCAGAACAGGCTTCGTCCAGTTCCTCCGGGGAAGAAAATCCATACTGCTGATAGGCGGTAACGGTAGCTGCCATTTGCTTTAGGTTGTGCTTTGCCGCCCAGCGGTCATAGCCCACGCCTTTTCCCTCGGCTCGCTTTGTTGCCCGGTCAACCATGCGCTGAATACCGTCCTTTTTCGGGGTGGTTTGAACAGCTTTTTTGCCCTGCAAACGCTCCCTTATGCTGCGAGGGTATTCGGGTACGGCTGCGGTCTGCTTGGCGGCTCTGTGGGCGTTCTGTTCCAAAAGGGCAAGAACGGCAGTGCGGTCAAAATCATCGCCAAGCTTGCGGGCGGTAATGGGCTTTGTCCTGTCCGGCGTGAGGTAGGATAGCCGCCCTCGGCTCTCCTTGACAGTTACGCCCTGTTGCAAGAGAACGGCGGCGAACTCGTCATAGCTGGCGGCAGAGGACAGCGCGGCGCGTATGGTCTGCCGCAATTTTTCCTTGTCTGTTTCAAACTTCGTGGGCTTGGCTGGCTGTTCTCCGGCTGGCAAGGCGGCAGCTTCCTTGTCCAGCTTTGCCTGTCCTTTCCGCTGCGCCCAATACTCACGCTCGGTAATGCGGTTCTTGCTGCCATGCAAAAGGTCGATTTGATAGAGATTTTCCCGGTGGCACAGTTCCATGACTTCGGCTTTGAAGTATTCCATCGCTGCGTCTGTGCAGCGGTGTTTGCACCCGGCGCGGGTGTCTGCCGGTCTGTCCATGTAGGGCAGGAACGGAACTTCCGCTATCCGCAGAGAATTGATAACAATATGCACATGGATATTGCCGCTGTGATTGTGTCCGTCCGGGTGGGTGCAGACAATGGCTTGGTGTCCGGGAAACTGTTTCCGGCAAAATTCCTCGCCCAGCGCCTGCGCCCGGTCTACGGTCAAGCCGTTGTCTACTGCGTCCCGTGGGTCAAAGCTGATAATGTAGTGGTGGCTTTTCACATCTTCCCGCTTCTGGTTTTTCCCATAGCGGAGATTGGAGCGCATACAGGCAACGGCAAAATCCTCGCCGCCGCAGTTCAGCGTTGCTATTCGGTAGTCCTCCCGGAGCATGAGCCGCCCGCTTTCATCAAGGGTGGGCTTCATGGTAAACTCATCATGTTCAAAGGTGAGGTACTGCTCGGCTGCGCCATAATCCGCATTTTTAGAGCTGATATGTTTGAATGTTGCCAACAGCGTCACCTACCTTTCGCAAGACTTCAAACTTCAAGGCGGCAAGGTCAGAAATGGCGGCGCGGACTTCAACGGACAGGGCGTTGTATGGTGTGCCGTACTCATTGAGGGCGCGGGCAATCTGATTGAGGTTGCCGCCGATTTTTCCGTATTCAGCGGTCAGCCTGCCAACGGCGGACAGCAGTTCATCATTGACCGGGGAAACGGTAACGATGGGGCGAATGGTCGCCCGTGTAATGGCTTGCCGGATAAACTCGGCTTGGCTCATGTCATAGTGTTTCAGCCGCTCGGTGAAGTCGGCATATTCTTCCTCGGTCATGCGGGTTTTGACCACATGGCTGCGGTGGGGCGTGTTGTATTTTTTCTTCAAGCGTTGACCTCCTTTCTCGCCCGACAGGGCGCATGAGCAGGGTTTGGGGAAGGCACTCCCCAACAAGATTTACCAAAGGGGAAAAACCGCAGATATGCGGATTTTGGCACCGTGGTAGAATCTTGCTCTAAGAAACTGCCAGACTGCCGTTCACTTCCTACTGCCACTTTTTCAGAAAATCGCAACCAACTTTTTTATAAAAGGCTACCGGATTGCCCTCACTTGCTACTGCCACTTTTTCGGGAAATCTATAACCAGCTTTTTTATAAAAGGCTGCAGGCTGGCATTCTCCCCCTTACTCCCTACAAACCACAAAAGAGCAGAATGGACGAACTTTCCGGCAAGAACTTTTCCGGCGGCTCGGTCTTTCCCGACAATAAGGCGTTTCGGAAGCTGCATTTGGCCCGCTGTCTGAAAAAAACGGCAGCCTTTTTTGACTTCACTATCTAATACGGAACTTTTGGAAATTTGCCAAAAATGGGCGCAAAAAAAGCAGCAAATCTTTTTCGGATTTACTGCTTTGTGTGCCGCTGCGGGGCGGCGGGATATTCAGTTTTTATGTTATCGGTCAAGCCGGAACTTGAACAGGCTTTCAATCAGCTTTGTTCTGATGTAATCCTCCATATCAGAATTATAATAGCCGTTCATTTTGGAGAAATAGCGGATATATCCGGCATAGCGGTCAAGGACAGCCTGTATCGCTATGGGGTCGTCCTCATGTGCCTTTATTATCGTGTCATAGGGGAGAAGTCGGTTACTCATGGGACAACACCTCCATTTCCTTTTTCAGCCGCTTCAAGGCAAGCTGAATATGCCGCCCGATTGTGCTGCGTGTCCAGCCGCTTTGTTCTCCGATTTCTTTCTGCGTCAAGTGCTGGAAGTAATACAAAAAGATTTCTTCCTGCGTCTGTTCCGGCAATCGGGCAAGAGCAGCCACAAGGGAGCAGCTATCTAAAAATATCGTCTGCCCCCGGACAGAGAACGGATAAGTTTCGCCATAGTCCGGCACTTGAAAATACTCGTCTGTGGTGCTTAGTGGGACAAACTTTTCTTCGGTCAAATATTCAAGGGAGATTTCCCGTTTCCACCTCGCCGCCAGCATACGGGCAGCGTCAAAGGACGCATGACGAATAACAATCCGGCAATAGGTATCATGGGTATAGCGGATATGTTCTTGATAGGCTTCGTATTCAGTCATGGAAAATCCCCCTTTCTTCGATTATGGGAAAGGGCGGCAGCACTTTTTTGCTGTCGCCCCTTGATTACCCACCAGCAAGGACAGGCGGGGCTGTCAACGGTGGGCGCAGCCCATTCACTTGCCGTTGACCGGCTCGGCTGGATTTGCTATCTTTACTCGCTAAGTATCGTTGACGGCGTAACAGACTGAAAAACAATCATACTGTCAAAGATGTCTTGCGGAGTAATCGTTACTGTATATGCTGACTTTAACATTTTCTGCATACCGGACAAACTAACATTAAGTGTGGTAATTGACTGTTTGCTGCTCAAAATCTGCTCCCACACTTCATCAGAAGTTGCACTTGCAAAATCAATAAAATACTGACCATTATCTGCATTGGAGAACTGATTATTCAAATCATTTGAGTTACTAACTTCCAAAACCTCAAACTCTCCATTGCCCTTTTGAGAGTTAAACTGCGTTTCCTGTGCGTCTGTTCCTATCGAATAGTATCCGTTACCAAGATTGTCTGAAAGTAATTCTCCCAAACAGGTATATCCTGCAACAGAGCTTTTACCGATGTGACCATTATGACCATTGATAAATAGAACGGTATTATCGCCATGCTGTAAAAACCACTCTACCTTTTCATACATATACTGGTCACGGGTAGCGTTGTAGTTATCACTTAGCTGTACCTCACAACAGGCATAAATAGTTTTTGCACATTCTTTTGCAAAATCAAAAGCCGGCTGACCTAAACTGTCTACAATATCGGTTTCAACAGTGTCCAGTTTTTCAATAAATTCTGAAACGCTCTCCTTTGCGCTATTCAACGCCGCTTCATCTAAGGAATTTCTGTTCTCGTCTGTAAGTTGTGCAAACACTTCTGAATATTCTGCGCTTAATTCCGGATGAGTTTGGTCGATAACAGAAAACAGATATTCCTTGTTATTATCAAACCGCTGTACATCCATACCATAAAAATGCAATGCTTCTTTTTCCGAAACAGTTTCATTGTAGGAACGCATCCAGTCTACCAAATCAGCCATTTCCTGTGTACGATAAATGGCAAATCCTATTTCTGCAACGACTTCTTCAGCAGTTCCATTACCGCCATTGATATACTGGTCTACTTTGAGCGCTCCGCCAAAATCTCCCTCTATGATGAAAGTGTGGCAACCATTATTCTCTACCAGAGCTTTGAATACATCTAATTTCATTTGATGATACTGCGCCACACCATGACTTGCTTCTCCCAGCCCTACAATCTGCACATCAGAAGATACAGAAATTGTCCCTATGTCAGATTGTGTATAAGATAGATCTGCTGATATAGATGATTTTGTATTCCCACACCCAGTAAAAAGGATAAAACAAATTGCTGTCGAAAGACACAAATTAAATATTCTTTTCAGCTTCATAATAGATACCTCATTTTTCTTCATCAACAAATTTAAACAAGTCCTCAACAGTCACATGGAATACTTTTGCAATATCCATAGCTAATTTAAGGGACGGATTATATCTGCCATTTTCAAGGTGAACGATTGTTTCTCGTCTCGCACCAACAAGCTCTGCAAGTTCGCTTTGTTTATATCCTGCCTGCTCACGATATTCTTTAATTTTTGTAACAAGAGCCATATCATACCCCCTTGCTGTCTATAATCACAAACATCAATGTCCGAATGATAGATAAAATCAAAATAGACAAAACAATAATCCACCCAATCATTCCCATATTGATAGCATTAACATGACCAAGAATAGCACAGCCCCAAGCAACTACAACCATAACAGCAACAAAAATCTTCAAACAAAATGAGTCACACCGTTTCAAGTTTCGCTCTGCCATTTCATCAACACCTTCCTTTTTGTATTTCTTAATTCTCATTTGCTGAAATGCAAAAAAGGCAGCAAGGAAACAGCCAAGTACAAGCTGTAAAGTTGGATACCAGTCTTTCCAATCTGTTCTTGCCCACATCCAGTAGTAAGATACAAGAATGATTGCGTAGATTATTTTTGTTCCAACAATTTCTCTTAAAGATACTTTTTTATTCATATTTCTTTCCTCTGTGTTATATATTTCGCACTTTCGATGTTATAAATATATCACTCCTATTTGCGTATGTCAATAGTGAAAGTGAAATATTTTTAACTTTCATTTTTCGGAATAGGGGCTGCCGTCAATCAAATTCTTGTGTGTTACTTTACCGCACATGAACATTCTTCCCGGGTTACCCGTAAATATCCGCCGGTCTCTCCGTGGATCCAACGGCTTAAATCGATCCAGTCCTTTATTTCATCGGGCCGTTTTCTGTACCATGCCACATATTCGGATAAGTGGCCGTTTGATTCTGTGGAATAATACCCGAACCGTTTTAAGATATCGATGCGGACTTTTTCCTCCTCCCGGTAGGTTTCGTGAGCCTCGAAGGCGGGAAGTAGCTTTTGCAGCATGGATTCCCCATGATGGCTGATGGATATGTACCAGGTCTGGTGGTTGATTCCCGCACAAACGAAATCGAGCTCATCTCTGGGAATGCCAAGTACTTCGGCGATCTGCTGCTCACCGTGAATCTCACCGTGGCACAGGCCGATGGTTTTTACCTTGCCGTACTTGTTGCAGGCCCATGTAGCCATGGCGTTTGGATTGGAATAATTGAGCATGACGGCGCCGGGGGCAGCTACTTCCCGGATGTCTTTGCAGAAGTCCAGCATGGCGGCAATGACGCGCTGCCCATACATGATTCCGCCGATGCAGAGCGTGTCGCCGACACACTGGTCAACACCGTATTTCAGCGGTATTTCAATATCAGTTTCAAACCCTTCCAGTCCACCAATGCGGACACAGTTAATGATATATCTGGCATCCTGAAAGGCCTCTCTGCGGTCCAGGGTAGACTGAATCTTTGTTGCAATTCCATTTGCCTCCAGATCCCTCTGGCATAAGTCGGTGACCTTTTTTAAGTTGTCCTCACTGATGTCTGTAAACGCGATATCGATGTCCCGAAACTCCGGAACTGACATGATATCTGTGAACAGTGTCCTTGTAAAAATCAGACTTCCGGCACCGATAAAAGCAATTTTAAATTTCATATGTTTGTATCCCCTTTCTCAGTTAAGCTTTGATTGTAGTATACAGATTCTTCGAAGAGGATGCGCATGAAATTGAAACGCCTTTTTCTCAAATGCAATAAATTGTTGGCTGAATAGATAACGATATGCTACAATAAAAGGAAGGAATGTTACGGAAAAAGAGGGAAGGCTATGGCAGATAATACAATGGCGAGTTATGCATATCCGCGTTATGCATATCCGGCCGCATATTATGCGGTGGCGCTGGATTATTTTCAGATGGAAGCACACAGACATGACCAGTGGGAGATCATGTATCTGGTAACCGGTACGTGCCGGGTTGAGGTGGAAGGCGTTCTGGTGGAAATGGAGGAACGGCAGTTCATCTGCATCCGTCCGGGGATTCCGCACAGGCTGGAAATCAATCAGGGAGAGCGCAGTGTACTGTTAAATTATGAGTTTTCCTGTCTGGATAAGATGGGCGGAACGGATTTGAACAGCCTGGCCGAAAAGGACGCCGGCTTTGCGGAGTTGATGGTATCCCCGGAGCCGTATCTGCTGCTCACCGACTACGGAAAGATGGAATACGTATTGAAGGACTTGATTTCCGAGCTGGAGAGACGGGATCGAAACAGTTATTTACTGGATCTGATCTTTCAACGAATGCTGATGGAGTGGTCAAGGTGCACTCAGGATAATGAAGGGGTAACGGGCATGGTTCATCTGAAAAAAGCCCGGAAATATATCGGGGAGCACTTTCGGGAAGATATCCGGGTGGAGGATGTGGCGAAATACGTCAGCCTCAATCATTCATATCTGCAGACTCTGTTCAGCAAAGCCTACGGATGCGGAATCATGGAGTATATCAATAACCAGCGGTTGGAGCGGGCTCAGTTTTTGCTGAAAAACAGCAGCATGAATATTGTGGACATTGCCTTTGAGGCCGGGTTCAACAGCCGGCAGCATTTTGGGTATACCTTTCAGAAGAAGTACCGCTTAAGCCCCAAACAATACAGAAAATTGAAGGGACAGAATATTGCGGCTGATACAGGAAAATGGCAGAAGAGTCTGAGGGAAAATGGGGAGGCGGCGGGGGCGAACCGATTGAGTTAATGGTTTGTTATTACTCGAGATAGCTGCAGCCATAAAATGATTTGAAGGTATGAAGGCGGTTTTTACATTTTGTGAAAACCGCCTTCTTTTTGTTGCTTAATGGATAGGGGACAGCATCACGATTTGGCACTTTAAAATATAATTGCAAAATTCAAGTAAATTATAATTGAATTCAAGTAAAAGCAGGAATAATATAATGCCATAGACAAGACATATAAGACAAAAATATTAGAAAAATATAATAAGAAAGGAGAAAAACAGACATATGTTACAACAAAAAGATAATACCCTTCGCACGTGCAAAGAACTGCTGCTTGAATTTCGTAAAGAAGAAATTCAAGTAAATTCAAGTAAAATAAAGTTCTCTCTCAAGCAGACCGGAAAAGACGTCTATAATATTACGGCACCATTTTTGGCGGATGGAAAGACCTGGATTGCAGGACGGGTCGAGGCGAGAGACAGTGAGTATTCCAGGATTGGCTTTTTCGAAGAGAGCGAAGGCGAGTGGGTGGAAACAGAACGGGAAGCCTTAAACCTTCAGGATCCATTTGTGACGAGGATCGGAGGGAAACTGGTCCTTGGGGGCGTGGAAGTATTCGATGATGAGGAACGGCCGGGATACTTAAACTACAGAACTGTATTTTACCGGGGTGATGGAATCCTTGATTTGAGCAGATTTGCTGTGGGGCCAGACCGGATGAAAGATATCCGCCTCTGTGAGCTGGAGGAGGGAAGGATTCTGGTACTTACCAGGCCACAGGGGGAACGGGGTGGACGCGGAAAGATCGGTTACCGTTTCTTTGAAAGTCTGGACGAGTTAGATGCAGAAAGCCTGCAGCAGGCGACGCTTATGGAACATCAGTTTATACCAGAGGAATGGGGCGGAGCAAATGAACTCCACCGCTTATCTGGCGGGAAAATCGGAGTGCTCTCCCATATCGCAGGATTTGACACGGAAGGAAACCGGCATTATTATTCCACGGCGTTCTGCTTCAATCCTGAGACAGGGGAGTACGGTCCTATGAAAATGATCGCGGAGCGAAGAAATTTCCAGCCGGGACCAAGTAAAAGACCGGATCTGGAAGATGTTATATTTTCCGGCGGGCTTGTGAGGCTCGGGGGAGGAAAAGCGGAATTGTACTGCGGAGTCAGCGATGCAGAAGGACAAAAGGTGCTGATCGACGATCCATTTGATGAATATGAAAACAGATAGAAGGAGAAGAGACTTATGAAAAGAATGAAGAGAGTAGTGGCGATTGCAGCAGCGGCAGCTATGACAGCATCCGTGATGACAGGATGCGGAAAATCAGGAGGTAATGAGCCGGCAGCCAATCATGGAGGAGCCTCTGGAGAGGTGGTTTCCGTTGATTTCTGGACGGCGCCTCAGCAGGTTCAGTATAACTTCTGGGAATCCAAGGCACAGGCGTTTAACGAAGCAGGCATCACTGTTGATGGAAAAAAGATAGAGGTAAAGGTCCAGCAGATGCCGGAATCCCCATCTTCAGAAGCCGGAATTCAGAATGCAATTGCAACAGGGACCGTACCGGCTGTATCGGAAAATATCAACCGGGGATTCGCAGCAACTCTGGCGGCTTCCGGAGCAGTCTATGACCTGTCTGGCGAGACATGGTTTACAGATATGATTGAGGCCAGAAAGATGGAAGATACGATCACAAACTGGGCGATTGAGGAGAAACAGTATGTGCTTCCGGTCTATGTCAATCCGATGATATGGCAGTGGAATATGAAAGCCTTAAAGGCTCTGGGGTTTGATTCTGCACCGAAGACCGTGGCTGAATTTACAGCCGTTATTACCGAATTTGCCGCACAACGTGATACCACCATGAAAGAGATGGGGGTTACCCATTCCTTCTACCGTCCGTCCTTAACCCGTCCGGATCAGTGGTGGGACAGATGGTATGATTTTCAGATGCCTTACGAAGCTCTGACAGGGGGAAAACCGTGGGTAGAGGGCAATAAACTGGTACTCGATAAGGAAGGCGCAGTCGAAGCGTTTGAACTGATTGGCCTCTTTGGCAATTCAATCCAATCCGGCGAAATATCCAGCATCTGGACAGAGGCAAATCCTTCCGTACTCGTGACAATCAACGCACCATGGGAGATTTCGCTCTATCGTGAAAACAATAAGGTCTACGGAGAAGATTATATTTACGGACAGGCAATTGTGAAGAATGAAGGTGATATTCCTTATAACTTTGCTGATTCCAAAGGTCTTGTCTTCTATAAAAATAAGAGTATTACAGATGAGGAACATGCCGGCGCAGTGGAATTCGTAAAGTGGGTTTATAACAAGGAAAATTCTGCACAGACCGATCTCGACTGGCTGAATGCCACGACGATGCTTCCGGTCAGAGGTGATTTAAATGACAATGAAATGTTTGCCGACGTTATGAAAGAGTATCCGGAGTTAGCTGCACTGGCGGAAGCTGTGCCGTATGCGATTCCGAGTATTGCGACAGAAAAGGTAACTGATATACAGACAGCACTGACCGAGAGCGGAACAGCGCCGTATATGAATGAAGTTATGAATGCAGAGCCTGGAAATGCACCGGATGCCACTCCATATGTAGAGGCGGCTATGGAGGCCATGAAGCAGGCGGGTGGTCTGGAATAGGCTGTTGATCGGGGACAGGAATCGTTTTCCTGTCCCTCCCAAAAAGGAGGGGACTTATGAAAAGAAAGAGTATTACGGGAAATAAAAGGGCTGGCCTCATGGGCTGGCTGCTTAACGGGCCATACCTGATTTATTCCCTTATTTTCTTTCTGATTCCGCTGATCTGGGCGTTCTGGCTTTCTACCATGGACTGGAACCTGATGTCGGAACAGAAGACGTTTGTAGGGATCAGGAATTTTGCCGGCCTTTTTTCCGACAGCAGGGTAAAAGCGGCTTTTATTAACTCTTACCGCTACCTTCTGCCCATTGTAGTGCTGTGTTTTGCAGGAGGGCTGATCATCGCGCTTCTGGTATCTAATCTGCCGGATAAAATCAAGGGTCTGGTGGCGGTTTTATTCTTTATCCCTTATCTGACCTCCGGAGTTGCGACGAGTGTAGTAGTAAAGTACTTTTTTAATTATAATTCTGCGTTCAATACGTTTTTGAGAGAACAGTTCAATCTGAATATAAACTGGCTGACAGACCAGAGATACGCATTTGCCGTTATGGTGGGTATTGTTGTCTGGAAGATGTCGGGGTATTATGCATTATTTATTCTCTCAGGCATTGAAAGCATTGGTGACGATGTGACGGAAGCGGCGATGCTGGACGGCTCGACCGGACTGCATAAGCTCCTGCACATTACGCTTCCGATGATTATGCCTACGTTGACCACCGTAATTGTACTGGCCACAGGCCTGGCATTCGGCGTCTTTACAGAGCCGTATCTGCTGACAGGCGGCGGCCCTAACATGACGACGACTACATGGCAGCTGGAAATCTACAACACGTCCTTTACCAGATTCCAGTCCGGATATGGGGCGGCCATGGCGATTGCCAGTGCGGTTCAGATCTTTATTACTTTAAGGATCATCAACGCCGTAATGGACCGGCTGAACAGAAGATTCGGATGGTAGGCAACGATAACGAGGAGAAAAGAATATGGGAAGAAAAAAGAAATTAAGTGTTAAAACATATATTATTACAGCAGTCACCCTGACTCTGCTTGCGATATCCCTGTTTCCCTATTATTATATGGTGCTTCAGTCCTTTACCTCCTGGGATCAGGTCGATAAGGTGATGGTGCCTCACGGTTTTACGTTAAGAAGCTATGAATATTTGATAGGAAAGGGCGGAGCGACGAATTCCATGATGTGGGTCAGAGCCCTGATCAACTCATTCCTTGTAGCATTTCCTACCGCAGTGATATCGGTCATCATAGGACTGTGCAACGGTTATTCCGTATGTAAACTGAAATTTAAGGGAGAACGTTTCATTATGGACTCCCTGCTGTTTCAGATGTTTTTCCCAACCATAATCCTGCTGGTGCCCAGATATATGATTGCAAAGCCTATGGCGAATACGTACGGCGGAATGATCATACCCATGTGCATTTCCATTTGGGCTATTTTCATGTATATCAACTATTTTAAAACCTTGCCTAATGAGGTCTTTGAGGCTGCAAAGATAGACGGCGCCGGAGAACTGCGCATTATATTTTACATTGCGTTTCCCATAACAAAATCGGTTACCACAATTGTGTTTCTGTCTATTTTTATGCAGCGATGGTCGGAGCTGATGTGGGATATGCTGATCGCGCCAAACATTCAGATGCAGACGCTTAATGTGTTGATTTCCACTCAGTTCAAACCGATGGGGGCATTTCCGGGACCGATGTATGCGGCGTCTGTTATTCTGACTCTGCCGATTATTATCCTGTTTTTATGCTTTTCCAAATACTTCAAAGAGGGAATCAGCTTTATGCTTAAATAATGGAAAATGAGGAGGAACAACATGCTGGAAGTAAAAAGATGCGGAGAAAATCCGCTTCTTATCCCGGAAAATGTAAAACCCAGCCGAGAAGATTTTAAAGTCGAAGGGGTATTTAACTGCGGAGTCGCAAAATATAAAGATGAGGTGATCCTGCTGTGCCGGGTGGCCGAGTCCGTCAAGGGAGCAGAAGAGGGAGAAGTACGGATCCCTGTTGTGAAAAAGATCAGTGGAAAAGATGAGATTACAGTGCTCAGTCTGAGAAAAGCGGAACATCCGGAGCTCGATTTTACCGATTCCAGAACGATTAATAAGATGATGAGGCAGGGGAAGAGAACGGTGTATTTGACATCTCTGTCCCATTTAAGAGTGGCCAGATCAAAGGATGGAATTCATTTTACTGTGGAAGATACCCCGTCTGTTTTTCCTTGTGCGGAAGAGGAGAGCTGGGGAATGGAGGATCCGAGAATTACTCAGATTGGGGACGAGTATTACATTAATTATACTTCTGTGACGGAAAATGGAGCGGCTACCTCGTTAATCAGTACAAGGGATTTTGAGACATTTGAGCGGCATGGAATCATATTTGCACCGGAAAATAAGGATGTTACCATATTTCCGGAAAAAATTAATGGTATGTATATGGCGTTTAACCGTCCCGTACCAGGCGGAATCGGCAACCCTGAGATGTGGCTGGCCCAGTCACCAGATCTGATACACTGGGGACATCAGAAGCATTTCTGCGGCATATCCGATGCGGACAGCTGGGATAACGGGAGAATCGGAGGCGGAGCCGTCCCATTTAAAACGGAACAGGGCTGGGTGAAGATTTACCATGCCGCCGACAGGAATGACCGGTACTGCCTGGGGGCATTTCTCCTGGATTTAAGTGATCCCTCCAGGGTGATCGCAAAGACGGAAGCACCGATTCTGGAACCGGAAGCTTCATATGAGACAGAAGGCTTCTTCGGAAATGTGGTATTTACCTGTGGCTGTCTGGTGGACGGAGACTGTGTGTCTCTCTATTACGGCGCCGCGGACGATAAGATATGCAGAGCAGATTTCTCGGTTTCCCAATTACTGGCCGGGATGAAGGCCATATAAAGTCAGAAAGGTGGAATGCAGAATGAAGAAGCGGGTTACCATGAAGGAAATAGCGGAAAGGCTGAACCTTTCTGTCAATGCGGTATCCCTGGCGCTGAATGACCGGGCGGGGGTCAGCGAAGAGACGAGAAGACTTGTTTTAAACGCTGCGGAAGAGATGGGATATCTGGACCAGAGTACCAAGTATACAGCGGCTTACTCCAATAAGAACATCTGTATCCTTCTGGAGGACCGTTTCTTTAAGGATATGCAGTTCTATGGACGGATTCTGCTGGGATTAGAGGAAGCGGCAAAGAAGGCCGGGTATGATCTGTTTATCAATTCCTTCGAGAAGAATCAGGAGATACCGGCCTGTGTGGAACAGCAGAAGGTGTCGGGGCTGATAGTCGTTGGTAAGATTGATGAGGAGTATCTGAAGCGTTTAAAGAGCTACTCCATACCGGTTCTGCTTCTGGATCACGAATCTGTGGAGACACCTACTGACTGTGTGATGACCAATAATGTGGCGGGCGCCTATAAGCTGACAAAGTATCTGCTGGATAAGGGCTACCGGAAAATCGGATTTTTTGGTGATCTCTCCTATACCCCCAGCATTCGGGAACGTTTCTGGGGATATCAGGAGGCCATGCAGCAGTATCTTAAATTTCCATCCTTTGAAGAAGGGATCGCCTATATCAGACGGTATTCCGCTTTAAAGAGTGTGGAGGACGCAGTGATTCATCAGGACGCGTCAAGCCTTGCGGAGTATTACCAGTCACTGGAGGAAACACCGGAAGTGCTGATCTGTTCCAACGATAAGATGGCAATCCTCATGTGCAAGGCTCTGTCGCAGTGCGGCCTCAAGGTTCCCGAAGATATCGGCGTTGTTGGTTTCGATGATATTGAACTGAGCAATATGGTGAATCCCCGCATTACGACAATGCGGGTGGACAAGGTCCTAATGGGAAAAAAGGCTATGGAACGGCTTCTAAAATGTATGGAACGGCCGAAAGAAAAGGTGGAAAAGCTGGTGCTGGATGTCCAGCTGATTGAAAGAGATTCTGTGAGGGAGTTCTTATAAATGAATCAGTGGTGGAAAAATACGGTTTTTTATGAAATATATATAAGATCCTTCTGCGACACCGGTCAGAACGGGAAGAACGGTATCCGGGGGATCACCTCGAAGCTGCCGTATCTGAAAGAACTGGGAGTGGGCGGAATCTGGCTCACTCCTTTTTATCCCTCTCCAAAGGTAGATAACGGATACGATGTTTCCGATTATTGCGGTGTGGATCCGGATTACGGAACAATGGATGATTTTGAGGAAATGGTGAAGGCAGCCCATAAGCATGGTATCAGGGTCATCATTGATATGGTTTTGAATCATACATCGACCCAGCACCCGTGGTTTATAAAATCAGCCGCCTCCAAAGACAGCAGTGAGAGAGACTGGTATATCTGGAAGGATCCCGTTAACGGAGGGGAGCCGAATAACTGGGAGTCCTTTTTTGGTGGAAGCGCATGGGAGTATGTGGCGTATGGGGATTCGGGACAGTACTATTACCATTCCTTTGCAAAGGAGCAGGCAGACTTAAACTGGCAGAATCCTTCCGTGGAGGAGGCCATTTACCAGGTTCTGGATTTCTGGCTTCTGAAAGGCGTGGACGGTTTCCGTTTTGATGTGATTAACAACTTATCGGTGTCCGGCTCTATGGTGGATAATCCGGTCACGGGAAACGGGGAGCAGCTTCATGAAAATGATGTCAATCAACCGGGGGTTCAGGCGGTTATCAAACGGATGGCAGGCAGGATCAGGGAGAAGAAGCCAGATGCATTTCTGGTTGGAGAGATCAGCAGCGACGATTTAACCAGAATTCATTCCTATACGAGCGTCGGGAGCCTGGACACGACTTTTAATTTTAATTTGGGAAGCAGGGAAATATTTCAGCTCGACGAGATCTATGAAGAATTAAAGCGCATGCAGGAACTGTACGGGGATTCAGAATATCCAACTCTGTTTTTTGGAAGTCACGATATGAGGCGTTTTCCAGACCGGTTCGGATTTTCGGAAGGGAAAACGAAATGCCTGCTGGCGCTGATGCTTTCCTGCAGGGGAATCCCGTTTCTGTACTTTGGAGATGAAATCGGAATGAAAAGCCGTATTCTGAATTCTGTGGACGACGCAAAGGATGTTCAGGGAATACTGGCCTACGAGTCGGCTCTTAAAGAGGGAAAAAGCAGGGAGGAAGCGGTTCGGATTCTGAATGAACGATCACGGGATGCCTCCCGCAATCCTATGGATTGGGACGAGGCTGAAAAACAGAGAGAGGATCCGTCCTCGATCTGGAATTTCGTCAAAAATTTCATTGAACTGAGAGAGAGAACTGCGGTGCTGACAGAAGGAACTATGGAGCTGCGAAAACTGAGGAACGGTTTGATAGAAATCGAGAGAGCGCTGGGAATGGACCGGGTTCGCATTATGATTAATTTTTCGGATTGCGGGGTGACGGTCCCTGTTGAAGGCAGCTGGCGAATCCTATACGCTTCAGACAGCGTACCGGATAGCAGATCAAGGGAAAAGAACGGAAAAGACTGTGTGAAGCCCGGAATGGTCCAAATGCTGGTTCCTGGCGGAAACTGTGTGATTCTGGAAATATGAGGATAAGGTAAATGAAGATGATACAGAAACTGACAGATGGCTGGAAGCTCAAAAGCTGTTCCACTGGCCAGAGTTTTGAAACGAAAGTACCGGGAACCGTATACGGAACCTGGCTGGAGCATGGAGCGATGAAGGACCCTTACTGGAGAGACTGTGAGGAGGCCGCGCTGGCCATGATGGATGGGGACTACGAATATGAGATTTCCCTGTCGCCTGATGAAGCTGTGATGGGCTGCAGGGATATCCGGCTGAGATTCGAAGGAATTGATACTCTGGCGGATATTTTCTTCAACGGGGTTCATCTTGGACATGCGGATAATATGCACCGTATATGGGAGTATCCGGTAAAATCACTGATAGGAGAGACCAATAAAATCAAGGTACATTTGTATTCGCCGCTGTCCTTTATCAGAGAAGCCTATGAAAAGACTCCTTATGACGGTGCGCCCGAGGCTATGCAGGGCTTTCCGCTTCTAAGAAAGAGCCACTGCTCCTTTGGATGGGATTGGGGACCGAGGCTTCCGGACGCCGGTCTGTTCCGGGAGGTATCCCTGATTGGCGTGAATCAGGCCTCCATCTGCGATGTGCATATCAGACAGAGGCACAGCGGAGGAATCGTGATCCTGTCCCTTACTACCACTGTGGAGGCGGCCGATGATGCGGCCTGCTCCTGCCTGCTCAGAATCACGGATCCGCAGGGGATGAGTATCTCGTACCAGATGGAAGGCGAAAAGTATCAGTTTTCAAAAGCTGTGACAATAAAAAACCCGGAGCTGTGGTGGCCGAATGGTTATGGAAAACAGCCTCTATACCAGGTAGAAGTCATGGTGGCTGCAGATGGTGAGCTTCAGGATAGCTGGAGCCGAAAGATTGGCCTCCGAACGATGACGGTCAATACGGAGGCGGATGAGTATGGGAATAAGTTTGCCCATGAAGTGAACGGTGTGGAAATTTTTGCCATGGGAGCGGATTACATACCGGAGGACTGCATCCGCGGCCGCGTCAGCCGGGAACGGACAAAAACGCTTCTGGAACACTGCAGAAACTGTAATTTTAATGTGATCCGCGTCTGGGGAGGCGGATCCTATCCCGATGACTTTTTCTATGACCTGTGTGACGAAATGGGTCTGATCGTATGGCAGGATTTCATGTTTGCCTGTGCGGTTTATCCTCTGACGCCGGAGTTTGAAGCAAATACAGCGGCGGAAATCCGGGATAACGTACGGCGCATCCGCCATCACGCCTGCCTGGGCTTATGGTGCGGCAACAATGAGATGGAAATGTTCCTTGCGGAAAATCAATGGGTGAGAAAGCCGCTGCAGAAGACCGAATATTTGATTATGAATGAAAGAATCATACCGGAATTACTGAGGCAGCTTGATCCGGATACCTTTTACTGGCCGTCCAGTCCGTCATCGGGCGGGGATTTCGATCATCCCAACGATGAGAACCGCGGAGACGCCCATTACTGGGAAGTGTGGCATGGAGGCGTTCCGTTTACGGATTACAGGAAATACTATTTCCGCTATCTCTCTGAGTTTGGGTTCCAGTCATTTCCTGCGGTAAAGACCATTGAACAGTTTACTGAGCCGGAGGACAGAAATATTTTCTCCTATGTGATGGAAAAACATCAGAGAAATGCCGGGGCTAATGGAAAGATACTTCAGTATATGAGCCAGATGTATCCGTATCCGGAATCACTGGAGCTTCTTATTTACGTTTCGCAGCTGCTGCAGGCAGAGGCTGTCCGGTATGGTGTGGAACATTTCCGGAGGAACCGGGGGCGGTGCATGGGCTGTGTCTACTGGCAGTTAAATGACTGCTGGCCGGTGGCATCCTGGTCCTCCATTGATTACTACGGCAGATGGAAGGCGCTTCAATATTTCGCCAGGCGCTTTTTTGCTCCGGTCCTGCTTTCCTGTGAGGAAGAAGGCGCTCTGAGTTCCTCCATGAATGTAAATGAGGAGAACCGCTGCATCAGAAAAGCGGCCCGATTCTGTGTGACCAATGAGACAAGGGAGCCGGTAAGCGGATTTATCAAATGGAGCATTCAGGATGCGGCGTCTGACATCTGCCGGCAGGGACAGTACAGTGTGGAGGTGGAAGCACTTTCAGTCTGCAGCTATCCATGGATTGAATTTCCGGATATAGATATCAGGAACCATTATCTGTCCTATGAACTCTGGCTTCATGGAGAAATGGTTTCGCATGGCGTCAGCTTATTTGTTCCTCCAAAACATTTTGAGTTCGCAGACCCGAAGCTGGAACTGCGCAGGGAGGGGGAGACACTGCTGATCTATGCAGCAGCCTTCGCCAAAGGGGTTGAAATCGGAAACGAGGCTGGTGATTTGCTGCTTTCCGACAACTATTTTGATATGGTTGCAGGGGAGAAACGTGTGCAGGTGCTGCAGGGAAGTATGGAAGGGCTGTATGTGCGCAGTATGTATTCATTGATGCCGTACCACGGTACAATTATATGCCGGACAGACTGATATAAGGAAACAGGAGATAAGAAATGACCAATTACAGGGATGAGTATCACAGATGGTGCGAAGATTCGTATTTTGATGACAATACAAGACAAGAACTGAAAGCCCTTACCAGCGAGGAAGAGATCAAGGACCGTTTCTGCAGGGAACTGGAATTTGGAACCGGCGGACTGAGGGGAATCATGGGGGCGGGGCTGAACCGAATGAACCGCTATGCGGTGAGGAAGGCGACGCAGGGGCTTGCAAACTACATAAACAGTCAGGAGCGTACGGATAGAAAGGCGGTCATTGCCTATGATTCCCGCCATAACTCGGCGGAATTTGCCATGGAAGCGGCGCTCTGTCTCTGCGCAAATGGCATAGAGGTATATTTATTTGACAGCCTCCGTCCCACGCCGGAATTATCTTTTGCCGTCAGAGAACTCCAGTGTATGGCAGGAATTGTTGTGACTGCCAGCCATAATCCGCCGGAATATAACGGCTATAAGGTATACTGGGAGGATGGCGCTCAGATTACCTGTCCAAGAGATGCGGATATTATGCGTGAAGTTAAGGCGGTAAGCGACTTTGCTTCTGTGAAATATATGGGGCAGAGAGATGCCGTGTGCGGCGGACTCTTACATTTTATTGGTGAGGAAATCGACTGCCGCTACTTATCGGAGCTTAAAAAGCTTGTACAGGAGCCGGAGCTTTTAAGAGAAAGGGCACGGGAACTGAAGATTGTATATACGCCCCTTCACGGTACAGGAAATGTTCTGGTCAGAAGAATTTTAAAGGAACTGGGATTTGAATCGGTATATGTGGTAGAGGAACAGATGCAGCCGGATGGTGATTTCCCAACCGTAGAATCGCCGAATCCTGAAGATAAAAGGGCGTTTGCCATGGCGCTTGAGCTGGCTAAGGAGACAGATGCAGATGTTGTATTGGCGACTGATCCGGATGCAGACCGCCTTGGCGTATATGCCAGAGATAAAGGGACTGGAAATTATATGGCATTTACCGGCAATATGTCTGGAATGATTCTCTGCAATTACCTATTGGAACACAGAAAAGAGAGAAATACGCTGCCAGAATGCGGTGCGGTGGTTACGACAATTGTATCGGGGAAGATGGCAGGTGCTGTCTGCCGGGAATACGGGGTAAAGCTCATTGAAACATTAACCGGCTTTAAATATATTGGGGAACAGATCCGCCTTTTTGAAAAACAGGGTACTTATGAATATCTCTTTGGCTTTGAGGAGAGCTATGGCTGCCTCGTCGGCACTTATTCCAGAGATAAGGACGCAGTAGGGGCTGTTATGGCGCTGTGTGAGGCTGCAGTCTATTACCGGACGAAGGGGCTGACCCTTTGGGACCAGATGCAGAAGCTCTATAAACGATACGGGTATTATAAAGAAAGTATCCATACCATTGTGAAAACGGGTACGGATGGCGCGGCATTCATGAATCGCTTAATGGAAAATATGAGGAATAATCCCCCAAAATCGCTTGGAGGTCTCAAGACCGTCAAGGTTCGTGATTATCTTAACGGTGATACTGGTCTTCCAATATCAGATGTGCTGTATTTTGAACTCGAAGGCGACAGCTGGCTCTGTATCAGACCGTCGGGAACAGAACCTAAAATTAAGATTTACATAGGGACCAGAGGAAAGGACGAGAGAGAAGCGGAAACCCGGCTTGGCGCAATATGGGAAGAAGCAGAGAAAATACTGGAGGAAAAGCGGAGTTAGCGTGTGCGAAAACACCGCGGCAGAAGGAGGCCGGGAGCATGAAGTTGTGCTCCCGGCCTCCTTCCGCCGCAGAATACCATCAGCAGTTAAAAGCGTATAACAAAACAGTCCGCATATTCCCCGCCTGTGGCTGACTCCGGCGGCAGATGAAGGATCAGTGCGCCAAATTCGGTGGTATAGTCCACCGGTTCTCCAGTCCGCATGAGCGTTACCGAGGCAATCTGTTTTTTTGGCTCCGGAAGGTGAAGGCAGAGCTTCGAAGGCAGGGACGCGGTCTCTTCGTAGAGGTAGAATGCATAAACGGTATCTTTCTTTGCCGTATACTTTACCCGGTTTTCATAATAGGGCGCCGTGATTTCTGTCTCATAGATGCCTTCTCCATGGACGGACAGCCATTTGCCCATATCTCTTAAAGAGGACATGGCGGGCGCCGGCAGAAGTCCGTCCGGCTGCGGGGCCACATTGAGCGCCAGATTTCCGCCTTTTGATACGACATCCAGCAGCAGGTGTACCAGCTGACGGCCGGACTTAAAGCAGTCTGTGTAATGGAAGGAAAATTTTTCACCGACCGTTGTGCACGTCTCCCACGGCACGAAGAGCGGCGCGTCCGGGATTTCCTTTTCCGGTGTGATGATATTTTCATATTCGCCGCCTGCGGTGCGGTCGCAGACAATCAGATGGGGCTGTGTGGTGCCGCGTATCTCTTTGACAATCTCATTCAGACGGATATCCTGGCCCTCGTTCCCGGCGTTGACCCAGCCGCCATCCAGCCACAGCACGTCTACTTTTCCATAGTTGGAGGTCAGCTCGCGAAGCTGGGCGTGGGTATAATTTACAAATTCCTCCCACAGCTTTGGATAGTCTGTAACGGAATAGTTGATATTTCTGGTGGGCGCGGTGCCGAATGCCTTATGCCAGTAGGCATCGCTGTGCCAGTCCGGCTTGGAGAAGTAGACGGAGATGGCCAGTCCCTGCTTTTTAAATTCCCGGTACAGAGCCCCGGTGATATCGGAATCCGGGTGAGAGGAGAAGGGGCAGGAGGGATCTGTTATTTTATAATCGGTGGTCTTCGTATCGAACATGCAGAAGCCGTCGTGGTGCTTGGTGGTGAATAAAAGGTACTTAAAACCGCATTCTTTTGCAAATTCTGCCATGCGGTCCGGGCGGAATTTAACCGGGTTAAAGGTTTTATTGCAGTCGATATACTCCTGCTTGAAGGTCTCTATATCGGTCCAGTCCACATCCTTCTGAGACCAGCTGCCGTCTCCGTCGGAGAGGGGCCACGACTCATAGGTCCCCATCTGGCAGCCAGGCGCCCAGTGCATCATCAGGCCCAGCTTTAATCCCATGAACCATTCGAGATGCTCTTTTACGGCGGGCTCTTTTGGAGCTATGTAGGTCTCTGCCGCCGAATAGCCGTGAATTCCATTCTTTACAATTTCATTCTTAACGATCGTTTTCTTTTCCATATCAAAGTTCTCCTTTTATTATAATTTAGCAGCGGAAGCTTCCCTGTATTTAAATTCTGCCCGTGCCGTAAGCCGGTTGTTATCATCAACGTAGTACTTAAGTCCGCTTTCCGGTCCGAAATGGAGGCGTATCCGGTCGTTCACATTGCGTATTCCAAAGCCGTTGGTCACCTTTAAGTTGTTCGTTTTATAAGCCAGATACTCATTGAGCAGATCAGGGTCACAGCCCTGGCCGTTGTCTGATACCTCCAGAATGAAACGGTCCGCCTCATGTGTTACAGAGACCGTGATCTCGATCGCCGTTCCCGTCGGCTGGCCGCCGTAGCGGATGGAATTTTCCACCAGGGGCTGAAGCGCGAATTTTGGAATCAGAGTATCGGCTGAGGCGTCTTCCGAAGGAACGGAAAGCCTGATATCTCCCTGATGCCGGAGCTTGTAGATCGCAATATATTCTCCTATATTGGAAAGCTCTTTCGCTAAGGGGATGAGCTGGTCGGCCTCCATGATGCTGTAGCGCATGAGATTGGCAATGGAGGCGAGGATCTCCGCCAGATCATCCTGATTGCGGGTCAGAGCAATCCAGTTGACCGCGTCCATTGCATTGAAGATAAAATGGGGATCGATTTGTGCCTGCAGTGCCTTTAATTCCGAGTTTTTCTGCCTGATTTCCTGCGCCTGGACATCATGAATCAAGCGGTTGTTGTTGATAATCAGCTTCGTGAAGCTTTCCTCCAGACTGACGATTTCCCGGTCCTTCGATACGTGAAGGCTCTTTAAGTCAAAGGTTCTCGTATCGGTGATGGAACCGATCACCTCAGAAAGGAGGATAATCGGCCGTGTGATGCGGTCTGAAGCCGTGAAAATAACAGCCATGGCACATAGTGTAATCAGCAGAGAGATCACGGAAAAGCGTACCATTACCGGACGTACTGTACGGTTGATATCGGAGTAGGGCGTAAGCGACAGAAGGGTGATATCCTGATCGGAATCGTCAAAGTTTACCAGGTAAGGCTCCCCGCCGATTACGTGGTGAGAACCGGTTCCGGCCTGGTATAAGGAGGTATTCCCGCTGACCTCTGCAAGTGCCTCTGTGTAGAAGCTGTGATCCGGGCCGCTGGGGCTGGCGTAGAGAAGCTGCCCCTTTTTGTCCAGAAGGGCGTAGCCGCTGTTGGGGGTGGGGGGAATCCCGCCGAAAACAGAATCAATATAGGGCATTTTAATGCTTATGACCATGATGGCCTGCCCATCCTTATAGTATGGCCCAGTATAGCTGGTATTCTGGATCTTTTTGGCAAGGCATAGCTCTCCGGAACTTTCATTATTAAATACGCAGGTGTAATTGGAGGCCTCCAGAGTATTTTTATACCACAGATCGTCCTTCACCAGGGTGTTGGTAAAGATGCTGCTGGCTGTACTGTAAGGATTCGTGCTCAGGGTCCTGGCCTCAAACATCGATGAGATGGGAAGCCGGTCATTGAGGAACAGGGTATAACGGTAGCTGTTGACATCATGAGACATCGTAAGCAGCGAGTAGTGAGAGAACTGGGACTGCAGGGCGGCGCGGACCTGCAGCTGTTCCATGGGCTCGGTGGAGGTGCAGCTGAGCTGATTGCCGATGGCGCGGTCGCTGATAAAATGGATGGTGATCTGTCTCAGATTATTCATAAAATTAGAGGCCAGATGGCGGTTTGCCATGACCTGTGCCTCCTGCCGTTCCACCACAGCGTCCGTTACCGTATTGTGAAAATAAAAGTACATAAATATGTAGAAGGTTAAGAGAAAGAAGAGGATGATAGCCAGAAACAGACCAGATATTTTTTTACGGATTGCCATGGGACCCCTCCTTTTTTATATTTTCAGATTCCGGTATTCACTGGGGGTAAAACCCGTCTTTTTCTTGAACAGCTTGGCGAAATATTTGGCGTCCTCGTAGCCCGACATCGCGGATATCTCCCCGATGGAGTAACGGCGGTCGGCCAGCAGACGGCGGGCGTAGTCCATACGCATTGCGGTCACATAGGAAATTAAGTTGGAACCGGTGGCCTGCTTGAACTGGGAGCTTAAGTAGGACAGCGATACGTGCATACTGTCTGCCAGGACGGAGATGTTGAACTCCGGGTCAGAGTAATGTTCGCCGATATACTCCTTCGCATAGGTGATAAAGGACTCGCTGTATGCCTGCTTTTTCTGATTCATCCCGGTCAGAACGTCGTAATAGCTGGTTATGATGAAGTTGATCTTTTCCTGGGTGCCCGGAGAGTCCCAGAACTGTTCCATAGCGCGCTCCCTTGAGACGGTGATGACCGTCCGGTTTATATCGATCTGGGAAAAATAGGCGTATAAGTAATTGATCAGCTGGATTCCCAGAGGATTGGCAGAGCTGCTGTGCATGGTGCTTACAAAATAGGAAGAGCGGAAAAACTGATCCAGCGCTTCCATATTCTGATTGTGGAGTATTGATAATATTTTCTCTTCCAGACCGGAATCCCAGGCATTTAAGAACCGCTGCTTTCGTTCCTCATTTTCCTTGTAAAACTTAACCAGGAGGTTTTCGATCTGATTGACCTTTTCTCGTGTGATTGGCTTTAAGATGTAGTCTGCAACGCCGTACTTGAGCGCCTGTCTTGCATATTCAAACTCCCCGTGGCCGCTTAAGAGGATCATGCGGGTGGCGGGAGACTGTGCGTGTACCAGCTCTGCCAGCCTCAGTCCGTCCATACGCGGCATCTTGATATCGGAAATAATGACATCCGGAGGAGTGACTGCCATATATTCCATCGCCTCCTCCCCGTTGGCAGCAGTTCCGGCAAGCTCACCGTGAAATGCTTCCCAGTGCAGCATAGAGTTTAAACCTCTGACTGCAAAAATCTCGTCGTCAACAAGAAGAACCTTCATAATTTGTTTCCCTCACTTTCTATGTAGATGATTATAGAGCATGAAGGTCAGCCGCGCAATCGGTTCGGAGCGTTCCGAAATAAAAGTACACCTGAGATAAAAAAAGTCTCCTTGTGGAATGGAATCCCATAAAGGTATAATTATGCCAGAAAACATCAAAGCAACAAGAGATGTGAAGAAACAGGGGAATAAGAAATGAAAACAAAGCAAAAAAGTGAATGGTTCTATTTTAAGAAAAACCTGCCGCTCACACTCATGGCCCTGCCGGGAATTATCCTGATGATTTTATTCAAGTATCTGCCATTGTCCGGCATTGTCCTGGCCTTTAAGAAATACAACATTAGAAAAGGGATATTTGGAAGCGAATGGAACGGGCTGGAAAACTTTAAATTCCTGTTTAAGACCAGCGACGCATGGATCATCACCCGCAATACCATATGCTACAATCTGGTTTTTATTGTGCTGGATCTGGTGGTCGCGGTTACCGTGGCGATCGTGCTCAATGAACTGTTAAATAAGAAAAGAGCGAAGCTCTTCCAGACGATCTTCATGGCGCCTTACTTTCTGTCATGGGTTGTCGTTTCCTTTATTGCGTTTGCATTCTTAAGTGTGGATAACGGGTTATTGAACCACATTCTCCGCTTTTTTGGAAAAGATGAGGTTCAGTGGTATACACAGAAACAGTACTGGCCGTTTATCCTGGTATTCTGCCAGCTCTGGAAGACCGTGGGTTACTCGACTGTCATGTACTTAGGCTCTCTGGTGGGGATTTCCAATGATTATTACGAAGCGGCCATTATGGATGGGGCAACGAAGTGGCAGCAGATTAAGTATATTACGCTTCCCTGTATGCGTTCCATGATGATTGTACTGACCATACTGGCGATCGGAAAGATGTTCTACTCTGATTTTGGGCTATTCTATCAGCTGCCAAGGGATTCAGGCCCCCTTTACCCGATCACCAACGTCATCGATACATATGTTTATCGGGCGCTAAAGGTCAGCGGCAACATCGGAATGGCTTCGGCTGCCAACTTATATCAGTCTGTAGTCGGCTTTATTCTGGTGCTGGGCTCTAATTTCATTGTGCGAAAGATCGACAAGGACAGCGCGCTGTTCTGACATCTGCGGTTGTTTTAGTCAGGAAAGGGGAATTGCCATGAAAAAGAAATATAGAGACGAGGAAGCCGGAGCGGATTCCTGCGTCAATCATATCAGTAAGAAGACGAACGGGATCATGAACGTGATTCTGACCTTGATGGCGCTTGCCTGCGTGCTGCCGGTTCTGTTGGTCATTATCGTGTCCTTCAGCAGTGAGCAGAGCATTTTTGAAAATGGCTATACATTTTTCCCCAGTGAATGGAGTCTGGAGGCCTACCGGCTTTTCTTAAAAATGGGGGATCAGGTGGTTCGTTCCTACGGAATTACGCTGTTTGTCACGATTGTGGGAACGGTGTTCAGCCTGGCGGTGACGACGCTTCTGTCTTATGTACTTTCGCGGTCGGATTACCGGTATGGAAAGCCATTGACATTGCTGCTGCTTTTTACGATGCTGTTTAACGGCGGCCTGGTTCCCAGCTATATGGTCAACACACAGCTTTTAGGGCTTCGGGATTCTGTTTGGGCGCTGATTTTACCCATGTCGCTCAATGTGTTTTATGTGGTGGTGCTGCGGACCTTTTTTAAGAGCATACCCATGGAGATTGTGGAGGCAGCTACCATCGACGGTTCAGGGGAATTCAATACCTTTTTGAAGATCGTTCTTCCGCTGTCTAAACCGGGAATCGCCACCATTGGCCTGTTTACCATGATCGCTTACTGGAACGACTGGTTTCTGGGCATGCTTTACATTTACGAGACGAAAAATTACCCGATCCAGACGTTCTTATGGAGTATGCAGAACAGCTTGGAGTCATTGAAACAGAGCTCGGCTAACGCGCTGGAGTACGCGGAGATGGCAAACAACGCTCCGACCAACAGCGGCCGAATGGCCTTGACCGTACTGGTAGTACTGCCTATTCTTTGCGCCTATCCCTTCTTCCAAAAATATTTTGTGAAGGGACTTACAATCGGCGGAGTCAAAGGGTAAGCTGTTATAAATTTATGTAGAAGGAGGAAGTAAGAAATGAGAAAAGGAAAGGTGTGGGCATGCGCGGTGCTGAGCGCGGCAATGGCAGCCAGCCTGATGACAGGCTGCGGCCCTTCAAAGACGACGGATGGCGGTACGGCAGCCTCGGCGGATACGAAGGCAGCAGGAGAGACAGAGGCTTCGAAGGGAGCTGAGACAGAGGCTTCGAAGACGGCGGATGAGCCTGTTACTTTAAAATGGTATATGTCCTTGAATCCGGTGGATGCGGATACCGATAAGGTTATTGCGGCATTGAATGAGTATACGAAGGAAAAGATCGGTGTGACGATCGATTACACAGTCATCGCCAATCCCGATTACAAGGAAAAGATGCCGACCCTGATCAACTCCGGCGAGTATTTTGATATCTGCTTTACCGCAGACTGGACTACTAACTACGTGCAGTTTGTGGCCAAGGATGCATTTATGGATATTACGGATGCAGTGAAGCAGTACGCTCCTGAGACGTATGAGTTCATTCCTGAGTCCTTATGGAAGGCTGTTTCCGTAAACGGAAAGATCTATGGCGTTCCCTCCTATAAGGAGATGGGCTGGCAGAGCGGTTTCTTCGTAAACTCTACCATGGCAGAAAAGTATGGCATTGATTTAACCGCAGTAAAGACACTGGAGGACTATACGGAAGTGTTAAAGACCGTCAAGGAAAAGGCTGATGCGGCAGGAGAGGATGTCATCGGACTTTCCGGCCTTGGAAGCTCCGGCGGCTCCTTCAACATGCTGTATCCCTACGAGAGTCTGTCCGGCTCCAGAGCACTTCCAGGTGCGGCCGCAGTGCCGGGATACGAGTACTTTAAAGATCAGACGGGAGTGTTTAATCAGTATGCAACACAGGAATACATGGATTACTGTAAACTGGTGAGAAGCTGGTATGAGGCGGGGTACATGTCCAAGGATCCGGTAAACTATGATACCGACATTGCCAACCGCGACAATGATTTTAAGAACGGCAAGCTGTTCTCCTATATCATTTCATACGCTCCGGGAGCGGCTGAGGCTGAGGCGGCTAAGACAGGGCACGGCGTGACCTTCGTTCCGCTCATGGACCCGCTCTTTGAGACAAAGAACGCGCGCGGAGGAATTCTGGCTATTTCTTCTGCTTCCGAACATCCGGATAAGGCACTGGAGTTCATCAACCTGTTAAATACCGACGAATACGTAGGAACCCTGATCCGTCACGGCATTGAAGGCCAGCACTACAGCGCGGTAGGCGATAACCGGGTGGACCGCACAATGGGCGGAACGCTGAAGATCGAGGACAACGGCTATGTTAATTATACCTATGGATGGCAGTTCGGCACACCGTTCAACCAGAAGTGGGATATCTCTTACCCGGATAATATCGAACAGTTATTCGAGGAATATAATGCGAAGGCCATAACGGCTCCTCACAATGGTTTTACGCTGGATAACAGCCCGGTGGAAACCGAGATAGCGGCTATCTCCAACGTGGTGGATGAGAACGCCAAAGCGCTGGAGTCCGGTATGGTAGACCCTGAAGTCTATATACCACAGTTCTTAGATGCACTGAACAAGAACGGAGTCGAGGATTTGCTGGCAGAAATTAATAAACAGCTTACAGAAAAAGGATATCAGTAAAAACAGAGTATGGCCTGCGTTAGGATATCAAAAACAGATGAAATGCTTCTGAAGCAGACTTGCGGCTCACTGGCAGGTCTGCTTCAGCTGATATTATCCTACAACTTCATACCTCAATCGCAAATAAGAATCCTCCATCACCTCACACCTCACAAGCTTCAGAACTCCCAACAGCCCCAATTCCTCCCTTCCCGTAATCGATGTTCCATCGATCAGTGTAGCGGTATCTTTTCCGCCAATCAGAACCGGAGCGACAACGATATCGATGTAATCAAACAATTTCTCCCGGAGAAACAATCCGTTCAGCATCCCCCCCGTTTGTATGGTAATTCTTTCACAATGGTATACCGCGTACAATTCTTCCAGCACTGCCCTTAAATCTAATTTCTGCTGACAGAAGATATGCAGATTATTTTTCTGTACAGAAAACGCTGGATGCTGCGAATTCGTGGTGACAAGTACAAACGTCTTCGCCCGTCTGCAGAAATATCTTACACCGTGATCGGTTAAATTCTTATTATCTATGACAACGAAAGAAACCGGTGTTTTGTCCGGATACTCTTTTTGGTTTACGCCGAGCTTGGCCTGTACGAGCCCTGAATTCAGGGACCAAAGATCCGTTGTCTGTTCAATCTCATAGTATTGATGAAGCCCTTCCTTTACACCGTCCATCGCGGGATAATCGCTGTCCACATCCAGCAGATCAGAATTTCCCGTACTTATTTTTCCATCCACAGAACTAAGCATAAATAGTGTTGTGACTGGCCTTTTCTTCATATTGTTCCCCCCCCCAATCTTTATAAATCAACTGTATCATCTATCCGGGGTAAATACCTGTCTTTCTCTGGTATTTTTTGTCCGACGACCCGGAAACTTACGCGGACAGAGAACTTACGTAAAAACTGGTCGAACAGCCTGAATTATGCTATAATCGAACGTATCATTAGAACATACGGAGGCCGCTATGTACGAAAGAATGCTGAATAAAAAAGAAGAACCAACAATTGCCGAGATGACCGCGTATTGCGGTGAAAACGGCGGATTCTTTACCTTGTTGAACGAATGGCTGTCCCGGACATTTGCGACAGAGCAGAAGGTTGTCTTTCCCTATGGCAATCAGTACGGCTGGGGGATCGCTCACCGGCTGAAGCAAAAACTGGTATGCAATATTTTTGCCGAAAACAATGGATTTACAGTCATGGTCCGATTGTCTGATAAGCAGTATGATTCCGTCTACAGCCAGCTGCATCCATATTCCAGGGAGTACATCGACACAAAGTATCCCTGCGGAGACGGCGGCTGGATTCAGTATCGAGTTGTATGTAAGGAAAATTTTGACGATATACAGAAACTATTGACTGTAAAATGTTCGCTGTCTGCGCAGCGGTCCATGATTAAGTCGAACGAGGTAAGTTGAGATTTGTTACTGTATCCATTATAATAATTGGAAATATAAACCAATTAGTGCAGGGGAAGCCCCTAAATGCTGGCCTGCAAACGGCCAGATTTACGATGATGTGTATGTTATACTGCAGAAAATGGAAACAGATCGGCCCTGATTTTGATCAGGGGCAGAATCAGGGTCATAAATATGACGTATCAGTGGATATAAAGCCGGTATTGAACGCATCGTTTCAATGCCGGCTTTTCTAGTACAGCCTGTGCGTTCTTCTGATGTAACGCAAAGGCACGTTTCGTGAATTGTTTCTATTTCATATCATTCATCATAAGTCCCAAAACCGATGTATAGTTCTGCCCGATTATAAGGAAACTAAAAAAGGCTGCTTGAGCCACAGAACACCGTTTCGGTGTACTGTGGCTTTGCCATACAACCACTTAAAAACATCTGACTAGAAAAATGGAGGCCTGTTATGGAAATTGCAATGAATATCAAACGATATGAGGACTATCTGAAAAATGAGGAAAAAGCCGATTCCACCATAAGCAAGTATTTACACGAGGTGGAACAGCTGTTTGCCTATATGGATAAAGCCGAGATCAGCAAAGAGGCGATCCTGCAGTACCGGCGGTATCTCAGCAGCCAGTATAAGGCAGGAACCGTCAACGGTAAGCTGTCGGCCATCCATTCGTATCTGGAATTTATGAATCTGGATATGTGCAAGGTGAAATTCCTGAAGGTTCAGAAAAAGGCTTATATCGATGAGGATCGGGAACTGACGGAGAACGACTACCGAAGGCTTTTGGACAGTGCGGGGAGAATGGGAAACTCTCAGCTCTATTATCCGATGATGGTACTCTACAGCACGGGCATCAGAATCAGCGAGCTGCCCTACGTCACCGTGGAAGCGGTCTGTCGGGGGAAAACAGAGATCTATATGAAGGGAAAATGCCGCCTGATTATCTTTCCGAGAAATCTGATTAAGAAGCTGAAGGAATTTATCAGAAACGAAAAAATAAAGAGCGGCTGTATCTTTCGAACGAAAAGCGGCAGAAACCTGGACCGGAGCAATATCTGCCATTCTCTGAAGAAGCTGTGCAAGGGGGCAAAAGTGGATCCGTCAAAGGTGTTTCCCCATAATTTCAGGCACCTGTTTGCGAAGACTTTTTACTCTATCGAAAAGAATCTGGCCCATCTGGCGGATATTCTTGGCCATTCATCGATCGAGACTACGCGCATTTATGTAGCGACAAGTACGAGACAGTATGAAAAAGTCATGAACCGGATGAGAATCGGATTAGACAAAATAACCACAGAATAACTATTCTGTGGTATCAGCAGTCCGAAAATCACAGAGCGCGCTCTCCATATCTGCTATTTTTCTTCCATTCAGGATAATAATGGGTTCTATACTGCTACGCGACCAGACCGGCAAGAATCAGCGTTCTCTCCGGCCTGTTTATTGTGGGCAAAACCATAGATATGTACATTGACTCCCCATATTTTTTGTTGTAAAATAATTAGAGTTTCATTTTTTAACTTTAAATAAGGCTTTTTGATACCACAGAATAGTTATTCTGTGGTATCAGGCGGCCCATACGAATGAGAGAAGGGAATCATATGAGAGCGGTATTGATAATTGTCATTGAAAACTGCAAAAATCAGACGAAAAGCGGATATTTGCAGTCTTTATACCAGGAAAAATCGTTCTGCTTTCACGGGCTTGATCACATGCTGCTTCTGATGGAATACATTCTGGACAGAGAAGGAATGCCAGTGGACAGCGGAGACCGCCGTCACCTGGTAAAGATGGATCTGGTGAAAAAGAGAACGAAAATCATTACGGATGCCGAAACGGTTCCGCGTACAGTGAAGTTTTGCCCAATTCGAAACCGCCTGAATACCAGGGAAAATGTATTTGCTGTCACGATATATTCCAGACAGAACGCCAGCATACAGGGCGTCATCAGAAACAGCAGGGGGAGTGCCTGCTTCAGAAGCGGGATGGAGGTGCTCCGCATGATCTGTGAATGTCTGCCTGCATAATTTCCCGGAACAGAGGTGACTGTGATGAAGAGAAAAAGAAAGAGAACCATGCCGGGGGGAGCCGCCGGCAGAAGAGAACGATGGATGAAGAGGAAACGGGTGCTGCCCGGCCGCATGGAGTTTCTGATGCAGCACGATACGCTGACCGGCTTATACAACCGGGGCAAGATGTTTGCAGAGACGCGGCGCATGATCGACGCGCACCGGGATACGCGATTCGTACTGCTGCGGTTTGATATCGACCGGTTCCGGCTGTACAATTCTCTATACGGCGAGGTGGAAGGCGATAAACTGCTTATTTTCCTGGCTGAGATTATAAGGAAAAACGCAGAACGCTTTGAAATGTGTACATATGGCAGAATCATAGCGGACACATTCTGCATCTGCCAGCCTTTTGATCCGGATATATTGGATGAGCAGATAAAGGATTTGAGAGAATACTTAAACGAATATCAGATAGATTATTTGCTGGAACCTACGGTCGGCGCCTACGTCGTGACGGAGCCGGACTTGTCCATTGAGGAAATGTACGTCAGAGCCTTCATCGGAAGCAAAAAGTGCAAACATCTGTATGCTTCCTGTCTTGGATTTTATGATGAAAGGGAAAAAGAGAGGGAAGCGGAAGAGACGGCAATCATGAATGATATGCGTCGGGCGATGGAACAGGAGCAGTTTATCATCTTTTTTCAGCCGAAATTCGCCCTTTCCACAGATAAGGACTTTGGCGCCGAGGCGCTGGTGCGCTGGAACCACCCCAAAGCCGGTCTGATACCGCCAGGTAAATTTATCCCGGTATTCGAGAAAATCGGCTTCATCGTCCAGCTTGATTACTATGTGGCAGAGCATGTATGCCGGATCATCGGGAAATGGCGCGGTGATGGAAAAAACTTTAATCCCATCACCATCAACCTTTCCAGGGTTACTCTCCTTGATCCGGAACTGGTCGAAGTGCTGTGGAAGCTGACAGAGAAATATCACGTTCCCGTATCCATGCTGAATCTGGAAATCACCGAAAGCGCCTACGCCTCCGATCCGGAACAGATCATGGCGGCTATCCATGCGCTGCGGCGCGCCGGTTTTGTGACTATGATGGATGATTTCGGCAGCGGCTACTCCTCGTTAAACATGCTGAAGGATATCGACGTAGATGTCCTCAAGGTGGATATGAATTTCCTTTCCGGAGGAATGGCGGCAGAGAAGGGGAAGATCATACTTTCATCGGTGATCCAGATGGCCGGCCGCCTTGGAATCCCAGTGATTGTGGAAGGCGTAGAAACGCAGGAACAGAGAGATTTCCTCAGTACCGTTGGATGCGATTACGTCCAGGGCTACTATTATGCGAAGCCTATGCCGCAGGAGGAATATGAAAGAAGGTATATATACCGGATGTCGGAATGATAAAAATTATAGATATGCCCCTGGTTCAACAATGATTGGACCAGGGGCTTTCAATATGGTTGACTGGGAAAACCGTTAAGTTTAAAATAAAAGGTTGTTGGATAAAGTTTACAGCCATATGAGAATTTATCAGCGTAGCCGCTGTTTCAGTTCTATGCTATAATAAACAGGATATTGAAGAAACGGGGGATATGCGATGGGCAAAAGCAGAACCAAAATATTTCTTGTGTTTGGAATGTTATTTTCTTTCATCTGTGTAACTCTGTTTTCCATGATCTATATGGCGAAGGATAATTATTTTAACAATACGATATTTCAATATTTTAATATCAGCAAAGAGCTATTTGGGAAGTTGATTTACATAGATATCAGCAAGTCGGTTCTGGTATGCGGAATGAATATGAGCAGTCTGCTGTTTTTAATCTGTAATTACACGCTGTCACAGATTGACTGGCCAAGGCAGCCGCGGAGACTGCGAATGGGACTGGTAATTTTCTGGCTGGCCCAGGTTATTCTGTATAGTCCTTTTTCTGTACGATTTTTCTATTATGGAGGCCTTGGCTATTTTCCGGATCCAATAGTTTTTCGACATGTGTATCAAGTATTTCATGGGATAACGGTAAGCGGTAATTTTTTAACTATATTAATGTCATTTGTGTATATGGTCAGGAACGCTGCCAGAAAAGAACCGATAAAGGATTTAAGAGTTATGAAGTGGTCGCTGACTACAATGAATGCGGGCATCTGTATTCTTTATTTTTATATGTATTTTTCTTTACCGGATTCGTTTTTGTGGATGTCCAGAGCGCTTAACTATACCGCTTATAAATCCCTGGATATGCCTCCTTATATTCGTTTCATGAGAATGATTCCCTATCTTGTGATTCTTTTTTTATTGTTTCTTCTGTTGAGTTCTTACCGATATGACCGTGCGGCAAGAAAACTCAGGGAGAAAGATTATGTATTTTCAACCATTGCTGCTTCTTCAGAAATATCCACCAGGGTATTCAGCCACTATATAAAAAATGAAATGCTGGGTATTTTGTCGGAAGCGGAATGGGTGATGAAGGCTCCGGAAGAACACCGGGAAGGTCTGGAAACGATTCGTAATAGCTGTCTGGAGGTATATGAACGCTTAGATCTGCTCCAGCAGAATGCAAACCGTATCGTATTAAATCAGTCCTTAAATAATATTTTGATGATTCTGGCGGATACGCTTAAAAAGAATAAAGAATTGTTTGCAGAAAATAAAATCAATGTGATTGATACTGCTGAAAATAAAGAAGTGAAAGTGTTTTGCGATGCCCATTACATGGAAGAGGTTTTCCAGAATTTGATTCTCAATGCAGTTGATGCAATGAAAGATCAGGTGGTAGGAGAACGAACGATTACTGTGACTACGATGCTTTATGACAGGCAGATAAAAATCGAATTTAAAGATTCAGGGCCTGGAATCAGCCCGTCTGTTATGGATAATTTATTTGAACCATTTATTTCAACCAAATCGACAAAGCATAATTGGGGAATCGGTCTTTCCTTTGTAAAACGGATTATTCAGAGTCACAATGGGAAAATAGAAGTGGAAAATTCTGCTGACGGAGGAGCTGTTTTTTCAGTTTATCTTCCGATTGTAGAATAAATGGAGGATATATGGAAGATAAAGAGATAAAAGTGATGATTGTAGATGATATTCCGTCCCTTTGCCACAGATATCAGTATATCTTTGAACATACGCAAGATATGAAAGTGGTATCTGTCGCACATAATGGATATGAGGCTGTATTAAAGAGTGCAGTCACCAGGCCGGATGTCATCCTTATGGATATAGAAATGGAAAGCAGGTATGCAGGAATCACAGCTACGCAGCAGATTTTATCTGAACTTCCGGAGATAAAGATAATCATATTGACGGTTTATGAAGAGGATGCAATGGTTTATGCGGCTTTCCAGGCCGGTGCCTGTGATTACGTTCAGAAGACGGCTACCAGCGCGAACATGATTCAGTGCGTCAGGGATGCCTATTACGACCGGTCCGTGATGAAGCCGAAGGTTGCAAGAAAGATCAGGACTGAATTTAAGAGGATTAAAGATCAGGAGGAAAGTTTGATCTATAATCTTTATCTGATTCAGCTGCTTACGGATACCGAGCGGGATATACTTAGTGCACTGCATGAGGGTTTGTCTCAGAAGGATGTTTGTAAACAGCGTTATATCGGTACGGCGACGATGAAGACCCATATACGGAATATTCTTCAAAAAATGAAGTGCAAATCGATTGAGGATGTATTGCAGAAGGCAGATTCCAGCGGCTTTTTTTATTATATGGAAAAAGTGAAGGAAAGGCAGGCTCAGAAGAATCAGCCATTAGAATAGAAATGAGGGGTTTAGGCATAATGACGAAAAACGATTAGAAAATCTAATCGTTTTTTCGTTATAAGGATTTGCAGAGAAAAGACCAGCTTGTAAGAGTTGTTAAAAATCATCTATAATCGCTTTATCGCAGGGAAGTTGGTTAGTACCCTGGAAAACTGATTAGAAATCGAAATGGAGAGGGAGGAAAAGTAATATGACAAAACGCATGATACCAATGACTTTTACAGCACTTATGGCGGCCGCAGCACTGGCAGGCTGCGCAGGAAAAACACAGGAGAGTGTACCGGCAGGAACACAGGAGAAAACGCAGTCTGAAGCTCAATCGGATACCGTTTCAGGAGGAGACAGTTCCGGTAAGGTAAAGCTGAACTACTATGCATGGAGCGAGGGCGATTATCTCCAGGATATTGTGGACGCTTACAATGCACAGAGTACAGTGGCAGAAGTGAAGATGACTCAGGTAAACAGCAATGACTATGAAGATAAGCTGTTCACGATGCTGGCAGGGAAAAATGATATCGATATATTTAACCTTCGTTCGGGATCGATGGCCAGTGATATGGCATCAACAGGAAATCTGGTCGATATTTCCCAGAATATCAAAGACAGTGGGCTGGACCTGGGAATATACGGCACCGGTTTTGCTGAAACAATGTATGATGGTAAATTCTATGTGCTTCCCTATCGGTCTTCTTCCTATGGACTGTTTTACAATAAGAAAATGTTTGACGAAAAAGGAATTGCTTATCCGGATAATCTTACATGGGATGAATACGGTAAGCTTGCTATGGAACTGACCGAAGGTGAAGGGAAAGATAAAATTTACGGAAGCTATATTCCTGATTGGAACAGCTGTACTTATGAAGTACTCCAGAAGGGATCCAATCTTGCAGACGATGATCTCACTCCTTTAAAAATTTGGATGGAACGGTTGAACCAATACTATAATATCGATAATTCCCATATGAGTTTTACTGATATGAGAAGCAGCGGAACCGATGGAATTAATTTCTTTACTACTGGTAACTGCTACATGTATCCCGGCGGTGAATGGTCCATCAGTGACGCGCTGGCAATGCTTAAGAAGAACCCGCAGCTTAAGGATACCTTCGAATTGGGAATTGCCATGATTCCACAGGTTGATAAGGAGGGGGAGAAGCTCACGATAGGAGGCGTAAGTACCTTTGTCGGCATTAATGCTGCCTCGGAGAAGCAGGAAGCCGCCTTTGACTTTGTTCAGTTTATGGCTGGCAAAGAGGCTGCCCTGATCACGGCTTCTTACGGCGCAATTCCTGCTTATATTGACGATGATGTCATAAATGCCTTTGAAGAGTCGATTGGTGTAGATGGAGCGGGCAATATGCTGGATATCAGCAAGGTTTCAGAAACTCTGTTTATACCTGGATACAGTGACATCACCAACATTTATGTGGAGGAACTGGAGCTGTACCTGATTGGAGAACAACCCCTTGATGAGGCGGTAAAGAATTTTGAGGAACGCAGAGCGGAATTAAATTCTTAAGAGGGGAGCGTGCGTTATATGATGCAGAGCAGCCGACGAAAGAGGGAATGGACAGGCTGGATGTTTGTCCTGCCAAGCCTGATTGTTTTTACATTGTTTATGTTTCTGCCGATTATTTTGGGATTCTGGTATAGTCTGACAAACTATACCGGACTCTCGAAATCCTATGATTTTATCGGTTTTGGCAATTACGCCAAGCTGTTTTCTGATCGTTATTTTAAAGTGTCTATTAAAAATAACATCATTTATGCAGTGCTGTTTTCTACGATGACCATGCTTATTTCCCTGATTCTGGCATCTCTTTTAAATCAGCTTACGAAGTTTAGAAAGCTGTTTCGAACATTGTTTTTTCTGCCCTATATTTCTTCCATGGTCTCTGTAGCCGTTATTTGGAAAATGATTTTTAATCCGGCGGGCGGCCCTTTAAATACGATTTTGCAGCAAATAGGTGCAGCCAACCCGCCGCAGTGGCTTGCATCAACAAAATGGGCGTTATTCGCAGTTATTATTGTCTCTGTATGGAAATCGTGCGGATATTACATGGTGATTTTCCTGGCTGGGCTGCAGAACATACCCGATAGTCTGTACGAATCTGCCGCTCTCGACGGAGCAAGTAGCCTCAAAAGATATTTTAAGATTACGCTTCCCATGATTACGCCAAGTATTTTTTTGAATATGGTTCTGGTAACAATTAATTCATTTCAGGTATTTGACCTGGTGAATGTAATGACCGAGGGAGGTCCCGGTATGAGTACCAATGTGTTGTCATACCGGATTTACTATGAGGGATTTAAGCGGATGAATATGGGCTATGCGTCTTCCATCGCGTATTTTCTTTTTACCTTGATCCTGGCGGTTACAGCGGTTCAATTCCTGATGCAGAAAATCTGGGTTCACTATGATTAGGGAGGAGAACGGATATGATACAATCTAAAAAATGGCAGGTGCCTTTTTATGTGCTTATGAGCGCCCTGTCTCTTACCATGATATTTCCCTTTTTGTGGATGGTTTCAACGTCATTTAAATTTGATACCCAGGTGTTTACGGTGCCTGTTGAGTGGATACCTGATCCGGTCAACTTATCGAATTATACGCAGGTCTGGGTGGAAGAACCATTTCTTCTGTATTATAAAAATACGGTAGTGGTAGCAGTATTTGCCACAGCGGGCCAGGTAATTATCAGTGCAATGGCGGCCTATGCATTCTCCTCCATTGAATTTAGGGGAAAGAATATTTTATTTTCACTTTATTTGGCAACTATGATGGTACCGTGGCATACAATTATGATTCCACAGTATCAGTTCATCAGCAGACTGGGACTGACGGATACTCATGCAGCCCTGATTCTGGGGCAGTTGGCCAGTGCTTTCGGTATTTTCCTCCTGAGACAGTTTTTTCTCACAGTACCCGGAGAACTTATGGAAGCAGCCAGAATAGATGGGGCCGGAGAGGGGGACATATTTGCGAAGGTGATGCTCCCGCTGGCGAAGCCGGCGCTCTCTACACTGATTATTTTTACATTTGTGCAGGTCTGGAATGACTATACAGCGCCGCTAATCTATTTAAATACAAAGGAAAAGTACACGATTCAGCTGGGACTTACCTTTTTCCAGTCGGAACATACGATGCAGTATACTGTCATTATGGCGGGAACCGTATGCGCCCTGATCCCGATTATCATTACATATCTTATATTTGAAAAACAAATCACAAACGGTATGGTACACAGCGGACTGAAAGGATAAAGAATATAATGAAACTGTCTAATATTTTGCTGGCGTCTTCCCTGTTCTATTTTAGAATCCCAAGAGAAAAATGGGAAAAAAGAATGAAGCTTCTTAAGACGGCCGGCTATAATACAATTGATGTTTATTTCCCCTGGAACTATCATGAAACAGCACCGGGAATATGGGATTTCTCAGGAAATCGTGATGTATATGCTTTTTTGGAACTGGCAAAGATGCATGGGCTTTTTGTGATTGCACGGCCGGGTCCATATATTTGTTCGGAATGGGATGGAGGCGGACTTCCTGCATGGCTGGCTGCAGACGGCGTTTCTGTCAGACAGGACGACGAAGAGTTTCTGAAGCAGATTGGAACATGGTATGATCACATTTTGCCTGTTCTGGAACCATTTCAGATAAGCAGGGGAGGAACCGTACTCTGCATGCAGATTGAGAATGAACTGGATTTTTTTGACTGCAAGAGCCCTGTTAGCTATATGGAGAAGCTCATGAGTATGACAGCAGGCCATGGTATTGAAATCCCGCTTTTTTACTGCTGCGGCCAGAACGATTTACTGCGTGCGGGTGGGCTGACACCGGGACTTTATACCGCATTTAATGTATATTCAGATTCTAACTCTCCGGGGACGGAGGAGAGAGCACTTCATCTTTATTCTACTGTGTCTGATCGGAATATGCCGTTTTTAATCTCAGAGACAAACCGGGAGCACAGCTACTTAAAGCGTCTGCTGGCGTGTGGTGCAAAGCTGCTGGGACCTTATAATCAGACTGCCGGTAATACGATGGAGTGGTATAATGGAATTACCAACTGGGGAACACGTGAGAATCCCATCGCGCTGATGGCTGCTGATTATGATTTTGATTCCATGATTGGCTCTGCCGGAGAGGTAAATGATCAGTTCTACGAATCAAGGCTTCTGTCCGGCCTGCTGAATTCATTTCCGACAGAGTTTGCGGAGGCGGTTCCAATGAAGGCGGAAGGTATGGTGATTCAATCCAGCCAGCCGGTAAACGCGGTGATTCCCCTGCTTCATACGACACGGGGAGATTTCCTGGAATTGTCCAATCTGGACCGCAAGGATACCATTCGTCTGCAATATCGTGACTTTGAACTGACCCTGTTAATGGCGTCTCTGGAGACCAGACTTTTGCCGGTCAATGTTGTGCTTTCAGACAAAAAGAGGATAACCCTCTTATACAGCAGTTATGAGATTGGCTTTGTTGAGGAAAAAGAGGACCGTACTACAACAGCAATGTATGGCTATGGGGACTTTATTGCGGTACTTGATATGGACGGAGAAATAAAGACAGTAAACGGCGGGTATCAGGATGAGTCTTTTAACCTGATTGTTGGATCGCCGAAGGAGATTGCTGTGATGCCGATTCCCGGTCTGCCTGATATGAAGGGGAAGCTGGAGGAGCAGGCGGAGGAACGGGTGATATCCCATCTGTCCATAGCTGATGCAGTATTACCGGCAATGAAATTTGAGAAAACACCAGTACAACCAATGGAGAAGATCCCGCAGTACAGAGGAATCGGCTGTTACCGTTTTTCGGTAGAAAAGGGCGGAGAATTTCTTTTCCAGGAAGCGGCAGATATTATTACCATATGCCGGGACGGAGAGCAGACAGATGTGATCTATGGGAGAGGAGACAGCATATTTCGTCAGTTACAGCCTGGAATTTACCAGATATATACGGAAATTTGGGGACACAGTAACTTCGATGATATACGCTGTAAGTCTCTGAGAATGAATTCTCTGAAGGGGATTGGGAAAATTGTTCGCATCAATGGCAGAGAGGATATCAGCGATAACTGGCTGTTTGATCTGGATGAACAGCCGGTGGGCGAATGGTACTTTTTCCGTCACTCCAATTATAATACCATAATGGGAATTGATTCCTACAGCAGGGCGGTAAGTCCTGTCAGAGGCGTCTACAGCAAATGGATTACTGTGCCGGATAATGCGGATTCACTGTATCTTCATTTTTCCAGGGCGGACTGCATCGTTCATGTTTACGTAAATGGGCATTTAGAGGCAGATGTGCTGAAGGATGATCCTGTCGTCGATATCAGCCGCTATGCAAAAAATGACCGGATTGAGGTGTGTCTGAGAACAGAACGTAAATTTTCCACTGACCGGGTAGGAAACGTTACATTAATTGCAGGAAATGCACAGACGGACTGTGAGTACGGTATGCTGCCGGTGGAAACATTTAAGATGCCTTTGCAGGCGGTTCAAACGACGTATCCCATAAAGCTTCTGAAGGGAAAAAATTATATGATGACTCTGCCGCTGGAAAGAAAAGACGGGAAGGAAATGAAACTGTTTTTCCAGGGAAAGGATATAAAACTGACGATTGTAAACAATCACAGAGTAATCAGCAGACTGGTCCTTCCAAACGGTTCATTTCCGGAGGTAAGAGGAGGAAGCCGGAATACTGCTTATATCAGCGAGGAATGGCTGGGAGCAGAGAAAACGGTTATCTGGTGTCAGACAATTGGAAATGAACCGGAGCTTCTAGAGGTGAAAGTCTGTTATTATAGCTCTGTGTGTGATACATGAATCAATCCTTCGGCTCATGCCGGCACTTCCTGCGATACTCCACCGGTGTCAGCCCATGGACTGCCTTGAACGCGGCGGAAAACTTACTCTGATTCGTATACCCCAGGGAAGCCGCGATATCGGCCACGGTGCTGCCGGTGGTCAGAAGCAGGGCGGAGGCCCGCTCCATGCGCTCCCTTCTTAAGTAGTCCCTGATGGTCGTGCTGTAGACCTGCTTGAAGTTGCTTTTCAAGGAGGTTGGGCTGATGCAGAATTCCTTTGCCAGCTGATCGATCGTTATATTTTCGTGGAGATTCTGCGTGATCCGGCGCTGTACCTGCCGGATAATGTCGATCTGATTCCTGGTGACACGGTCCAGGGCGCGTTCCTGTTCCGGATCGATCATGCTCAGGAACAGGAGGAGTTCCAGAACCTTGATCTTATAATAGTCATGGCGGAACTCCTGAGGAATCTGATACAGTTCGCCAAATATATGACCGATCTGCCGGATGGCACGGATTGCAAGGAAGTGACTGCCGGGGCAGAATCTGTCGCCGAATTCCTGCAGCCGCAGTTTTTCATTGTCCAGAAGCGGGGGCATATGGTCTTTTAGAATTCCCAGATCCAGCACAATCGTAATCCCTAAGTAACGGCCCGTGGGAAAGCAGAGGCCGGGAGTGCCATCCTCCATGCGGGTAATGCATAAATCGCCCTCGCCCAGGTAAAGGTAATCGCCGCAGAGCCACTGGCATTCTTTGCGGCCCTGGTAGCAGTAATCTATCTCAAGCAGTTCGCTCTCGGTCTTCAGGCTGCTGTCACAGTAAACCATGGAAAAGTCATTATAGATCAGTTCGATTCCCGGAAATATGGTAAATACATCCATACTTCCGGGATTTTCGCGGTTCCCATACTGGTACTGGACATGCAGATCGGAGAAAACCTGCGGAGCCAGCGGCTTTTGATTATAATAGATCTGATAGCGCGGTTTTGTTACTTCATCCATCGGAAAGCCTCCTCGTCTGTTTACTGCTATTGTAACACAGTTGGAAGAAATATTCTGCTTCGAAATAAAAAACGTCAGATTCCGGTGAGGACAATAAAGCTGGAACCACCACATCTTTTGCGGAAATACCCGCAATCAGCGCTACGACAATCTGCCAGAAGCCAAGGCCGACCGGAGCCAACAGCGGAACCGGAAGAGAACCGAGCTTCGCCCCGAAGCTGGCCGCCATATCCGAAGTATACCCCTGTGGACCAAAGTTTAAAATAAACCAGATAATCTTTCTTTTGTACACTCCCCAAAGACCTGAATAGAGCCCGAATGGCTCCAAAAAGACAGCATTTTGATCCAAACGGACAAAGTATAGCTCTATCCATTGACGAATCGTTTAATCTATTATAGAATACAAATGAACATATGAACAAGTATTCACATGAAACAAAAATTGAAAGGGGATATTCCTTATGAAGAAAACATTTAAGCTGTTAGATTTAGACTGTGCACACTGTGCTGCGAAGATTGAGGGCGCTGTTAAGAAGATAAGCGGAGTTACAAATGTGGAGGTCAACTTCCTGAGCCAGAAGATGGTTCTGGAGGCAGCCGATGACCGGTTCCAGGAGATTGCGGAAGAAGCCGTAAAGCTGATAAAGAAGATAGAACCGGATGTAACCGTTAAGAAGATTTAATTGAGAATCATGTGTAAGCGAGAGACAATTGCATCTATAAAAGCGCGGCGGCACAGCATAATCCCGCCGCCGCAGACGAAGAGGAAAATGATATGACAAAAAAACAGAAAAAACAGTTATACCGGATTCTTGCGGCAGCAGCGATCTGCCTGATTACCGTGGCCCTTCCGTTAAATCCAACGTGGAAACTGGCCGGATTCCTGCTGAGCTATGTGGTGATTGGATGGGATATCATCTGGAAGGCCATTACGAATATTCTACACGGCCAGGTATTCGATGAGAACTTTCTGATGACGGTGGCGACCGTGGGTGCCATGTTCTTAGGCGAGTACGCGGAGGGCGTCGCTGTCATGCTGTTCTACCAGGTGGGTGAACTGTTCCAGTCCTACGCGGTCAGCAAGTCGCGCCGATCCATATCCGGGCTGATGGATATCCGGCCGGATTACGCAAATGTGGTGAGAGAAGACGGGATCGTATCCGTCGATCCCGATGAGGTGGCTGTCGGCGAAGTGATCGTGGTAAAGCCGGGAGAGCGGGTACCGCTCGACGGAACCATTCTGGAAGGCCGTTCAGCCCTGAACACCTCGGCCCTGACCGGGGAATCCCTGCCAAGGGAGGTGGAACCGGGAGCCGATGTGATAAGCGGCTGCATCAATCAGAGCGGTACCATAAAAATCCTGGTATCGAAACCATACGGCGAGTCCACCGTGGCCAAAATTCTCGATTTGGTGGAAAATGCCAGCAGCAAGAAATCGAAATCCGAGGCATTTATCACCAGATTTGCAAGATACTATACGCCGGCCGTTGTAGCTGCGGCAGTGCTTCTTGCAGTACTTCCTCCGCTCCTGGCAGGACAGCCGTTCGCGGTCTGGATTGAGCGGGCGCTGACCTTCCTGGTTATTTCATGTCCTTGTGCACTGGTTATCTCTGTACCGCTCAGTTTCTTCGGCGGAATCGGCGGCGCTTCCAAATGCGGCGTTCTGATCAAAGGCAGCAACTACCTGGAAGCGCTTGCTAAAACAGAAACGGTTGTCTTTGATAAGACGGGTACGCTGACAAAAGGCTCGTTTGCAGTCAGCGGGTGCTTCCCGGAAAAGATTACGAAGGAGAAGCTTCTGGAGCTGGCCGCTTACGCGGAAAAGGATTCCAACCATCCGATCTCGAAATCCATAGTAAATGCTTATGGAAAAAAACTGAATGCCTCCAGAGTGGCTGACGTTCAGGAGATTGCCGGCCATGGAATCTCCATATCCTTAGACGGAAAGACCGTACTGGCTGGCAACAGCAGGCTGATGAATCTAAATCACATCAAATTCAAACCGGTGAGAGAGACGGGAACGGTTGTCTACGTGGCAGAGGACGGAATCAGCAGGGGAGCCATCCTGATCGAGGATGAAGTGAAGGAGGATGCGGCCTTTGCGATCCGGGAACTGAAACAGTCGGGAATCAGGAAGACCGTCATGCTGACGGGCGACGCAAAGGCCGTGGGCGAGAATGTAGCGCAGCGGCTGGGCCTGGATGAAGTGTATACAGAGCTGCTTCCCGCGGATAAGGTAAGCCATATGGAGCAGCTGCTGTCTCAGACCAGTGAAAAAGGAAAGCTGGCATTTGTGGGCGACGGCATCAACGATGCTCCGGTTCTGGCGCGTGCCGATATCGGCATTGCCATGGGCGGACTCGGCTCCGATGCGGCCATTGAAGCGGCTGATGTGGTCATTATGACGGATGAGCCGTCCAAGATTGCGGCGGCCATGAGAATATCCAGAAAGACTCTGCGCATCGTTCACCAGAATATAGTCTTTGCACTGGGAGTCAAGGCGATCGTGATGATCCTGGGTGCCATTGGATTTGCCAGCATGTGGGCGGCAGTATTTGCGGATGTGGGTGTCTCCGTCATTGCCATCTTAAATGCAGTCCGGGCTCTCCAGGTAACGAAAGACGACAGAGTCGGTAATGGGAAAGCGTTTCAGAAAACAGCAGAGGTATAGAGATTACAAACAAGCAGCCTGGTGATAAGCCGGGCTGTTTGTTGTAACTCCTTTTTCATACGTTACAGTTCACAGCCCCGTCGTCCTCTGTTTCCCGGTCTGCCCCGTCTGGCTTATGCGTGGTTTCCAGTTCAAGTTTCGGGGATAAGCACTTCTAAACGTGCAGAATTTTTCTAAAAACCAGGGAAAATTCCCAAACTCGCTGCGCTCAGACAGGTGGGAATTTCCCCTGAACGAAAAATCCTGCGCGTTAAGAATTGCTAATCCCCTGCAAAGTCACTGGAAACCACGCATAAGCCAGACGGGGCAGACCGGGAAGCAGAGGACGACGGGGCTGTGAACTGCAACTTTCATACAACCAGCAAGTGTAAATAAGTTGTAATACGAGGCCGAATCTGATAAAATGAAGTACAGTATGAGGGAAGATCAGGGGACCGGAATTGGTGAGAAAATCGCCGGGTTACTATTGGAAGCTGGGGGATAAGGCGAATGGCGGAACACTTTAGAGATATAGAGAAGATTCAGGAAATACTGCAAGAGGCTCAGACCGGTCTGTGGGCGATAGAGTTGGAAGAGGGACGGGAACCGAGAATGTACACGGATAAGGCCATGCTGGAGCTTCTTGGCTTTACCGGCGAGCCGTCTCCGGAGGAGTGTTACCGGGGATGGTATGACCGGATCGATGCGGATTACTATCCCATGGTCCAGGATGTGGTCCGTCGGATGTGTGCCGATGAGAGGGCCGAGGTGGAGTATCCGTGGCACCACCCGTTATGGGGGCAGATTTATGTGCGCTGCGGCGGGATCAGAGATAAGAACTATAAAGAGGGCACCTGTCTGCTGGGATACCACCAGAATATCACCAACACGGTTATGCTGAAGCAGGAGTATGATACCATACTGGAAAAACTGAATGAGAATTTTAAGGGGATCATCCTGTGTAACCTCCATACAGGTGAATACAGAATTATAAAAGCCACCGAGCAGCTGGAAGCGTTTGGCGAAGGGGCGGCGGACTTTGAGACATTTTTCCATAACTATGCGGAACGTGAGATCGTGCGGCAAAACCGTGAACTGTTTCTGAATGCCGTCAATCCCGAGTATATCCAAAAAAGATTTCATGCGGACAGTTCCGGCATGGAAGCGATTTACAGGACGAAGGAAAAACGGTGGCGGAGAATTAAGGTGGTTCCCCTAAAGCAGTACTCCGAGGCATATCCCTGGGTTATCGCAGCCATGGAGGAGCAGGATGGCGAGATGGAAAAACGGATCGATCAGGCCAGCGCGCAGGTTGCGGTGTCTCAGATTTATACGCTGCTCATCAGTGTGGACTGCGAAAAGGCAGAGTATAACTGCATTTACTATTCGGGAGAACTGTTAAAGCTTTCCAGACGAGGGCGGTATCCGGATTTCCGGGAGCAGGCTGTAAAAATTATGCCAGCGGAAGACCGGAGGGAGTTTGAACGCATTTTTGATGCGGAAAATTATGGCGCCGGTGAATACAGGGAAGGCATGCTGCACATGTACGATCAGGAGGGCAGACTGCATGCCTACAGCTATTATTCCGCCCTCATCAGTCAGAATTATGAAGACAGGATTCTTATGACTGTGAGGAATGTGGATGATAAGCATGAGATTCAGAGACGGGAAGCCATCCTGGCCAATCTGTGCGAGTGCTACTATTCCATCTACCTGTTCGACTATGTGAACAACACGGAGGAGGCGATCTGGCAGGAGGACTTCATTCAAAAAAACAGAGAGTTCCCCAAAGGGGCGCTCGATGTTTATTATGAGAAGTTTGTGAAACACTACGTCTACCCGGAAGATCAGGAGAAAATGCGCAGAGCAGGGAGTATTGATTTCCTGCGTCAGACCCTGTCCGTGGAGCAGCCAGTCTACGAAGTCGATTTCCGAAGACTCTATCCGGATTGTATCCGATGGGTCCGCGCCCGGTTCAGCATAGCGGAAATTGAGGATGGCGTCCTCACCAGGGTGATTTTTGCCAGCATGGATATCAACGAGCAGAAGCTGACGGAGTTAATGGAAGAACAGCAAAAGAAGCTGTATTTCGAATCTCAGAATATCATTAAGGGACTTTCCGCTTTCTACCACTCTGTTTTCTATGTGGACCTGGTGGAAGAGACCTTCCAGACCTTCGTCATCCGGAAGGATGTTGCAGAGCGGCTGAACCATTCAGATGAGTATGGGGCGCTGTTTGAAATCTACCATGAACATCTGATTCACGAGGAGGACAAGGAACGTTTTAAGCAGGAAATGTGTCTGACGGCGATTAAGAAACGGGTGCAGGAAGGCGAAACGATCTATGATTTGGAGTATCGCAGGGATTACAGCGGTTACTATGGCTGGATGCGGATTCACATCATCCTGGCAGAGAGCAGGAACGGGGTTCCAATCAAGATTATTTTAGCCTCTCACAATGTTGAGAAGGAAAAGGAGCAGGAGGCGCAGAGCCAGCAGGCGCTGTTTGCAGCGTATGAGGCAGCCAGGAATGCCAACGAGGCCAAGAGTAATTTCATGGCGCAGATGTCTCATGATATCCGGACACCGATGAACGCCATAATCGGAATGACGGCGATCGCCATGGGTCAGGCGGATAATGAAGAACGCGTGAAGGACTGTCTTCAGAAAATCAGTCTTTCCAGCAGCCATCTGCTGCATCTGATTAACGAGGTCCTGGATATGTCCAAGATCGAGAGAGGGCAGATCACGCTGACCGAAGCGCCGTTTTCTTTAAAAGGCCTGTTCCACGAGATCGGCGGCATCGTCTATAATGAATCGATGGAAAAGGGACAGGCCCTGCATTTCCTGACAGAAGATATCATCCATGACAATCTCCTGGGAGATGCCGGCAAGATCCGCCAGGTCCTGATCAATCTCATCAACAATGCCATCAAATATACTCCCCATGGCGGTACAATCACCGTCACTACCAAGGAGATGACGTCGGGAATTCCGGGGGTGGGATGCTTTGTATTTACGGTTGAGGACAACGGGATCGGCATCAGCCAGGAGTTCCTGGATCATATATTTGTTCCGTTTGCCCGGGAGGAGAACTGCCATGTGAGAAAGGTTCAGGGCACCGGCCTTGGTATGTCCATCTCTCACGGCATCGTGACGGCCATGCAGGGAAGTATCCGGGTGGAAAGCAAACAGGGCGCGGGCAGCCGCTTTATTGTCACACTTACCATCAGAACTCTGGAAGAGGAAGGCAACGAGGCGGCAGTTCTGCGGGCGCTGTCAGGCAATACCGGGAGAAAGCTGGAGACAAGTCTCCAGGGGCTTCGGCTTCTGCTGGTGGAAGATAATGAACTGAATATGGAAATCGCGGAGACGCTGCTGCGGGACGCGGGCTTTATCGTGGACAGGGCGGAGAACGGGTATGAGGCGCTGAAGCTCTTCAACGATTCAGAACCGGGGACGTACGACGCGATTCTCATGGATCTGCAGATGCCGGTGATGGACGGATATACGGCGGCAAGCGAGATCCGCGGCAGCAGCCATCCGGGGGCGAAGACTGTCCCGATCATCGCATTGACTGCCAATGCATTTGCAGAGGATATCTCGAAGGTGATGGCCGCGGGAATGAACGATCACGTCACAAAACCGATTGATTTTGACCGCCTGCTGGCAGCGCTTCAGAAATGTATATGCCGTTAGAACGCCCTTTTGTTTTGGTTGAAAATGCAGATTTGATTTGCAATCTTACCGGGCTGAAGACGGTTTCAAAAGAAAGTGACAGAAGCCGCCGGATACGATATAATAACAGGCAGAAGCGACATCAACGTTCTGACTATATACTTTGGAGGAAAATTATGAAATTCATATTTGCAACGCTGCACGTAAAAAATTTGGAAGAATCCATTCAGTTTTATGAAAACATAGTGGGGATGAAGCTGGCACGCAGATTTCCTGGCGGCCCCAACACGGAGATCGCATTTATGGCAGACGGTCCGGCGGAGATTGAATTAATCTGCAATACGGAGGCAGAGCCTGTTGTATATGGAGAATGTCCGTCACTGGGGCTTTCCGTGGAAGATCTGGACCAGGCGATGGAGCACATGAAAGAACAGGGCGTGGAGATCGTCAGCGGACCATTCCAGCCGAACCCCAATACCCGCTTTTTCTTCATCCTCGATCCGGATGGTGTGAATCTTGAGATCATTGAAAAGAAGTAGGAAAAAGCCGTTTACCAGAAGGAGAGGTTAGAATATGAACGAGGTAATGGAATTTCCTGACAGAGAACACTTTAGGAAATGGCTGGAAGCCAATTGCCTGTCGAGCGAAGGCGTCTGGCTGCTGTTTGGCAAGACAGGCGGCCCCAAAACGGTGAAGGCGGGGGAAGCTCTCGAAGAAGCCCTTTGTTTTGGCTGGATTGACGGGCAGATGCAGAGTATCGACGATCAAACCTATAAAAAGTATTTTTCTCTGCGCAGAGCGAACTGCAAGTGGTCGGAGAAAAACAAGAAGCTGACGGAAGCCCTTGAAAAACAGGGGCTGATGACTGATTACGGCAGAATGAAAATCGAGGAGGCCAGGAAAAACGGTCAGTGGGACGCCCCTAAGCCTCAGCCGGTTACAGAGGAGCAGATCGCTTCCTTAGCGGCTGCCCTCCAGGCGTTTGAACCGGCCTGTACGAATTTTCAGGCGATGTCCTTATCCGTGAAGAAGACGTATACGAAAGCATTTCTGGACCCCAAAACCGAGGAGGGGCGGGTAAAGCGTCTCTCGTGGATTGTGGACCGGCTCAATAAGAATTTAAAACCGATGTGATGATCCATAACCGCTCCGGACAGGGCAGGAGTGAGGCGGAAAGGCGGACTGCAAATGAATGGCTTTTTTCTGATAATCCCGTTTATCCTGATAAGATTTGGCCTCCTGGCGCGATTCAGCAGCGAGGCAGTAAAACGTGCGGCCCATTTCGCCCCATTGTCGGGAAATGAAGTGTTCGCATATTGGGTCTACCAGATATCCAATTCCGCAATCTTTGTGTACTTGTGTTTTCTCAGGGTGAAACCAGAGGTCTCCTGGCAGTTCTTTTCAGGAGCGGCGTTTTATCTGCTGGGATTGACATTTTGTGCAGCTACAATCAAAGATTTTGCCTCCCCATCCGAAGACGGTATTAATCAGAACGGACTCTACCGGTTTTCACGCAATCCGATGTACCTGTCGTATTTTCTCTATTTTATCGGCTGTGTGATACTGACCCGGTCTGTAATTCTGTGCGGCATTGTCGTTGTATTCCAGATCGCCTCTCATTGGATTATTCTCTCGGAAGAGCGGTGGTGTATGGAAACGTTTGGTGATGCGTACCGGCAGTATATGAAGACGGTCAGACGTTATATTTGACGTTTTAAGACGGGATAAATCTGGAGTCTGCAGCGTGAGTATGTATGAGGAGAGAAGGAGCGGTTCGCTGCTGTCAGCGGTCCGTTCCTTTTTTCTGAAACAAATTAAAAATAAGACAATTGTAGTATTGACATTCTTGTAAGACTGGAGTAGTATATGGGTATGGATACTACTCCAGTCTTATAAATGAAAGGAAAAGAGGTGAATCAAATGGATATGAAACTGGTTGACAGTGAAATAAAGGTTATGGACGTTCTCTGGAAAGAGGGGGACAGCATGGCAAAGCATGTTGCCGATGTGATGAAAGAGCGGTACGGCTGGAATGTCAATACCACCTATACGCTGTTAAAGCGGTGCATCAAAAAAGGAGCCGTGGAACGGACCGATCCCAATTTTGTCTGCCATGCGCTTATTAAACAGGAACAGGTGCAGGCACAGGAAACAGACGAACTGCTGCATAAGGTTTTCGACGGCTCGGTGGATAAGCTGTTTGCATCTCTGCTGGGCAGAAGGAATTTGACTGCGGAACAGGTGGAGAAGCTGAAAGAGATGGTTGAGGAGCTGGGGGAGGATGGAGCATGAGCCTGATTCAAATGAGTATTTCTGCTGCAGTGATGATCTTTGTTATAACCGCCATTCGGGCGATTTCCATCAACCGGCTGCCTAAAAAGACGTTCCCTGCCTTATGGGGGCTTGTCCTGGCGCGGCTGCTGGTGCCGTTTACCTGGCCCTCGCCGTTCAGCGTCTACTCTCTTGCAAAGTATTCGGGAGCAGAACAGATCAGCGGCGTTCCAATCGCAAACGTACTGCCTGTTATCCCGGTCACCACCGCGCCGGCAGCTGTACAAAACACTGCCGCGGTCGTGGGGCTGACACCAGTGGGCTGGATCTGGGGCATCGGACTGGTGTTTTGTACGCTGTATTTTACCATAGCTTATGTCAGATGCCGCTTCGAGTTCATGACTTCCCAGCTGGTGGAAAACGAATTTACGATCCGATGGCTGGCAGAGCATAAGTGCAGACGTTCCATTGCAATTCGTCAGACCAGCGGTATAACGGCTCCGCTTACCTATGGAATCTTCCGGCCTGTCATATTAATGCCGGCAGAAACGGACTGGACAGATTCGAAAAAGTTGCAATACGTCCTCGCACACGAGTACGTGCATATCCGGCGTTTTGATGGCGCGACGAAGATTTTACTGACTGCCGCACTGTGTATTCACTGGTTTAATCCCCTGGTGTGGATCATGTATACCTTAGCAAATCGGGATATGGAACTGTCCTGCGATGAACGGGTTGTGCGGATGTTCGGAGAAACCATGAAATCAGCCTATGCGCTTACGCTAATTGACATGGAGGAAAAGAAGAGCGGACTTACCCCTTTATGCAACCATTTCAGTAAAAATGCAATTGAAGAAAGGATCGAAGCAATTATGAAGATAAAAAAGACAACGGTTTGTTCCATGGTAATCGCCTGCGCTGTTGTGGCTGGTGTGGGAAGTACATTAGCTACCTCCGCTGCCGCAGCAGGAATTCCGGATGATTTCATCTATATTAAAGAAGATATTGCAGTCAGGTTTGTGCCCGACCCCTCAATTTATGCGAAGTATTCCTCCTTTGGCGTTACGATTTCCAATGATGGCACATCACTTCTCTACAAGGGACAGAAAATAAGGCTTTTCAATGATGCATATTCTGATGAAACGTTCTATTATGATAAAAACGGCACAGTGAATCTGTTGGCTGTACGCAGTTCAGCCGGAGAAATCACTGGTATAAGCGCAATATCCGAGAAGGAAGCGCAGAAATACTACGACGCTTTTTATGCAGATGAGACCAATTACTCCAATCCGGAGCCTCTGGAAAACGGAAAGAAATATAATATGTATTACGGCGCTTACGGAATAACATTTCGTGCGAATGAAAACGCCCTGTACTATAATGGACAGAAAGCGAGATTGTTCGTTGATAAGACTGACGGCTGGTACCCTGCGTTTTGGGTGGATGAGACCGGAACGGCTGATCTGTCAGTCGTGCGGGACTCGGCCGGACAGATTACCGGCATTGAATCTATTTCAAAGGAAGAGGCACAGAACTATCTTAAGAACAGTGAGGTGGATGAGCAGGATATTGAGAGACGGGCAGAGAAACGGGCACAGGAGGTTGCTGCAGGGTATAGGAAGAAACAAGGTGTTTCAGCTGGAGGACGAGGCTGATTATTACGATGGGGAGTAGGAAAGAGGCTGAAAAACCTCCATCAAGATGTAAAGACAAATAATAAGAATGGATAAAACGAGCAGAGTATACTTAAATGTAGACCATGCTCGTTTTTCTTCGCGCCCAAAACATTTTTTATTGTCAGGAAGCAAAAGACGTTATACAATAAATGACAGAAGTATCCAGAAAATGGTAAAATGCAGCATGAAAATACGACAAGGAGGAAACAGCCATGTACCAGTTACTGATCGTAGACGATGAAGAAGATATCCGCCGCGGGATGGCACGGGGGATTCCGTGGAATGAATGGGGATTTGAAGTGGCGGGGCAGGCGGAGAACGGGGAAGAGGCTGTTCGCATTATTGGGGAAAAGCATCCGGACGTGGTGCTGTCCGATATTCGAATGCCAAAGATGGACGGGATCGAGCTGATGCAGTACCTCCATGAAAATAATCCGGAGATTAAGATCATCATTCTCAGCGGATACAACGATGTGGAGTATTTAAACATGGCTATCCGCAACCAGGTCACGGAGTATCTCTTAAAGCCCACGGATATCGATGAGTTTGAGACGCTGTTTCACCGGCTGAAGGAGAAACTGGACGAAGAGGGGGTCAGACGGCGGGAACTGGAGTCGCTGAAGGTTTCGGCCATGCAGAATAAAGAACTGTCCTATGCCAGAGTTCTCAGTAATCTCCTGGACGGGTATGTGGGCGGAGAGGAAGAGTACGGCTGGAAGGAGGAGATGGAAGACGCCGGTATGAATTTTGGCTGCTGTATGATGGCGGTGTTGGATGCCCAGCCTGTGGGAAATGGGGAGAGAGACGATCACTACCAGCTGAAGCAGCAGATTATCCGGTACTGCAACAGCCGGGAGATGGTCTGGGAGAAACATTTCTTCTTAAACCGGGACCGGAAGGTGGTAGGGATTATCACACTGAAGGACGGCAGCGACGGGGAACTGGCAGCCATAGGCCGCTGCATCAAAGAGATTCAGGTAGAGATCGGCGACATCTACGGCCTGGCCCTTTTGGCAGGACTTAGCGGCCTGTGCGGCAGCGAGGAAAAATTGCCTGAAATCTACGGGAACACGGTGAAGCACGTCTCTTCCATGGCGCCGGATCTGTCGGCAGGCCAGAAGAAGACCGGGCTGCTGGTGACCTCCATTCGTGAGTATCTGGACCGGGAGTACTGCTCCAATCTCGTCTCACTGGAGGCAACGGCGGAACATTTTCGGAAAAACCCGGCTTACATATCGAAGGTATTTAAAAAAGAAACCGGATTTAATTTCAGCGATTATATCACACAGAAGCGGATGGTTCACAGCAAGCGGCTGCTGCGGGACATGTCACTAAAAATCTACGAGATCGCAGAGATGACCGGATACGCCGATGCTTCTAACTTCATTAAAGTATTTAAGAAGCACTGCGGCATGAGTCCGAATGAATACCGGGGACTCCACAACTGATGGAAACGAAGGGGACAGACAGGATGAGAGATTTGTGGAAACGGCTCTGCAATTATATGGACCGCGGCTTAAGACAGCAGTTGTTTTTCTATCTGGTGGTAGGGGTTCTTCTGCCCTTTACGATGGTTGCGTCCGTACTGTTTTTAAAGACACGGACGGAAATGAAGAATCAGGCAATCGGAAATATCCGCCAGAGGGCCGACGCCATCGCCGCACAGGTAGACGAGCTGCTCTATAATGTGCAGCTGGTGTCGGATAAATTTGCCTATGACGCCGAGATCGAGGCTTTTCTGGACAGGGATTATGACAGAGCGACCATCGAAAAGCAGCGGGATATCTATGAAATGAACAACTACTTTCTGAAGACGGACCCGCTGGGTAAGAGCCAGCGGATCAGCGCCATTTACGGAAATAACAAGGAAGTATATAATTTCCTGGATCCCTATTTTCAGGGAGAGGATATCAAACGGATCATGATTGACATGGGCGCCGAGGACCGGACGATGCTGTCCATGTTTCAGTGGCAGCCCCTGAAGAGTAATTTCCTCAGCATGACGAAAAAAGGGGATGGGAGGACAGATCAGGTGATCACTTGTATGCGCCGGATTCTGCATCCGTTTACCGGGACGTGGCTCTATACCCAGTTTTTTGTGCTGGAGGAGAATCAGGTCTATCAGCTTTATAAGGCGTCGGCCGAGGAAATGAAGGGGACCGTCTACATCGTGGATGGCAGCGGCCGTCTGGTCTCTTCGTCGGATCAGAATGCTGTCGAGACGTGCCGGATGCCGGAGCGTATCATGGAACTTGCAGAAGCGGCGGCGGAGGGCAGCCATCAGATTAAGTATAACGATGAGCCATATATTACAGATTTGAGCCCGTTAAGCAACGCGGACTGGCAGATCTTTACCGTGGTTCCCTTAAGCGCGGCTACCGAGCCCGTCGACCGCCTGTTCAAGGAGATTATTGCGGCCATGGTGGTCTGTGTAACTGCATGTATCGCCATCATCAACTGGATCTCCAGGCGGTTTCTTCAGCCGGTGGAGGTGCTGGACGCTTCCATGAAGGAGGTATACGACGGCAATTTGGAGGCATACGTGGAACCGGAGGCGTACCAGGGGGAGATCAAGAGCATGATGATGTACTACAACGCCATGCTGGTGCAGATCAACCACTATATAAAAGAACAGGTGGAGAGCGAGAAGAAGAAAAAGGAACTGGAGCTGGAAGTGCTCATGGGACAGATCAATCCCCATTTCCTCTATAACACACTGGAAAATATCGTCTGGAAATCCAATGAGGTGGGACGCCCTGACATCGGGCGGATTGCGGCGGCGCTGGGGCGGCTGTACCGGCTGTCCATCGGAAACGGTGAGACGATCGTCCCCATCCGGCAGGAGGTGGAACACGTCATGGCCTATGTGAATATCCAGAAGAACCGCTATAAGGAGCGGATTGAATTCGACAGCACCGTCGATTACGATCAGCTGTATAACTATGCCATGATCAAGCTGACCCTGCAGCCGGTGGTGGAAAACTGTTTTATGTACGGCATGGAAGGGATCGACCGGGTGCTGAAGATCCGGCTCGATATCCGGGAGGAGGCGGAGGTGATCCGGTTCCGCGTGGCGGATAACGGCTGCGGCATGACGAGAAGTCAGTTAAAGGAGGTGCGCCGCCAGATTGAGACGGGGGCGGTCAGAAGCGAGACAGAGCCGGGGAAACGAAGACGAAAAGGGACCGGAATCGGCCTTTACAGTGTGAAGGAGCGAATCGCCATCTATACCGGATACCAGAACAGCGTGCGGCTTTTGAGCAGACAGGGAGCCGGAACGATCGTAATCATTACAGTTCCCAAAATATCGGCAAAGGACAAGAATAACCAATAAAGGTAAAATTCCAACTATGGATTCGGGTCGGGTTTCACGCTACAATTAGAGCATCAAATAAATTAGCTGGGAGGAATTACCACAATGAAAAAAAGTATAAAACGTGTTGTTTCCCTGTCGCTCTGCGCGGCAATGGCAGCAGGGTCGCTGGCCGGCTGCTCTTCAAAGAAGGCGGAACCGGCGGATACAACCACAACAGCGGCAGCAGAAACCACCACAAAAGCAGGAGGTGAGACGGCAGCAGAGGGCGAGACAACAGAGGGGGCGGCTGCTTCTGACAAGCCATTCGACGGCGTGACCCTAAAGTATGCGACCACACAGACAGCCAGTACTGGAGAAGAGAACCAGAAGTTAATCGAACTGGTTAAGGAAAAAACCGGTATTAATATTGAGTTCTTCGTGATTCCGAACGCGAAATCCGGTGAAGTGGATAAGACTCTGGTCAGCCTGATGGCTGGTGATGAGATTGATTTGATCTACAACACAAAGCCAGGCTTAAAGGCGTTCTACAACGCGGGCGTCTTAGAGCCGATGAACGCGCTTGCTGAGACGGCAGGCTACGATATCGCCGGAACCTTTGGCGATTACGTTCCGGAATTTGGCGGAGACGTATACGGTCTTCCTGCATTCTCTGATATCTGGATCACCTTATATAATAAGCAGATATTCGACGATGCAGGTGTTGACTACCCGACAGCAGATGGCTGGACATGGGAAAAATACATCGAGACAGCGAAGAAGCTGACAGACAGCTCCAAGGGAATATATGGATCCTTAATGCTGGACTATGACTGCTACAACTACATGTACGCGTTACAGAAGGGCTGGGAGCCATACAAGGCCGACGGCACAGCCAACTTCGACGATCCGTTATTTAAAGAGAGCCTGGAGTTCTATTACGGCTTAGGCAATACAGAGAAGATTCAGCCTTCTATTCTGGAATTCAAGGCTTCCAACACACCGTGGAATGCATTTGCAACCACCGGAAAGTACGGTATGTTCATGTGCGGCGGCTGGGTAACTTCCATCTTAAATCAGTTTGACAAGTACCCGAGAGACTGGAAAGTCGGTCTGCTTCCGATGCCTTATCCGGAGGGAACCGATCCGTCTACTCTGACTGTACCGGGATGCTACGCAGTACCTACTACCAGTAAGAACAAGGACGCGGCTTTCGCAGCGGCAGCCTGCATGGCTGAGAACCAGTACACGCTGGGCATGGGCCGTGTACCTGCAAGAATTGATTTGACAGACGAAGAGATCAATGAGTACGTTGAGAACTCTCTGGCGAAGCCATTTGAGTTTGATGGTCTCACTGTGGAAGACTTCAAGACCGCATGGTTTGACAGCAGCCGCAAGGCACTTTCTGAAAAAATCATTGGCGACGGCGACGCAGCCATATCTCAGGCAATTATTGAAGAGGGCCAGCTTTACGGCCAGGGTGCGGAAAGCATCGATGACGCAGTAACCAAGATTCAGGATAAGGCAAACAGAGCAATCGAAGAAGATAAGCAGTAATCTAGTCTGACCTGACGGGCAGTCCATTCGGGAAACCTTAGGGGCTGCCCTTTTTGTGCCAAAAGAAAGTAAAGAGGTGTGTTTATGAAAAGTAATGGCAATGCAAAAGTAAAAGTGAAAACCTCCATTGCTCAGAAAAAGGAGAATTTTACAGGGGCTCTTTTTATCGCTCCGTATCTGATCGGCTACGTTATTTTTCAGGGGCTGCCGTTTTTGATTGCAGTGGTCCTTGGTTTTACCAATGTCCGTTATATCAGCAAGCTGGAGGACGCGTCCTTTGTTGGTATCAACAACTTTATCCGCATGTTTACGGATGTGGATACCATGAAGGCCCTGGGACGCACCGGCCTTTACTCCCTGATGTATGTGCCGTTAATCATGGTATGCGGCTTTTTCATCGCGTATATGGTAAACAAGGGAATCCACTGCAAGAACCTGGTCCGTTCCATGTTCTTTCTTCCCTACGTATCCAACATGGTGGCAGTAGCCGTCGTATTCAAGCTGCTGCTTGGTCCCGACGGTCCGGTAGTGTACATCCTTTCGGCTCTCGGCAGCGAGAACCCGCCGTATCTGCTGTATGGCTTAAATACCGCGCTTCCGACGGTAGTGTGCATCGCCGTGTGGAAAGGCATCGGCCTTAACTTCATTACGTATCTGGCGGCGCTTCAGAACGTATCCGCGGATCTTCTGGAAGCCGCTCAGATCGACGGCGCCAGCAAATGGCAGAGAATTAAGAATATTGTGATCCCGATGATTTCCCCGACCACATTTTTCTTAATGATCAGTTCTGTGATCACATCCCTGCAGAACTTCACCACTATTCAGGCATTGACCGGAGGCGGTCCGGGACAGGCAACCACGGTTATGTCCATCAACATTATCAGAACCGCATTTACCAACTACCAGACAGGCTATGCCAGTGCACAGGCTCTTGTGATGTTTATCATCGTCTTAATCATCACTCTGATTCAGTGGCGCGGACAGCAAAAATGGGTCAACTATTAAGGAGGAAGAGCTATGCTTAAGAAAGATAAAAAGATGTCATGGGGCTGGACGATTGTTCTGATTGCCATCGGCCTTGTCTGCATCTACCCGTTTTTATTCATGGTGTCATCATCCTTCAAGATTTCAGGTGACGTGCTCACGAAGCCGCTTCAGCTGATTCCCGATCAGATCATTTTTTCCAACTATTCGGACTTGTTCGGTGACCCATACTACGATTTTGGACAGTGGTATATCAATACCATCGTGATGACGGTTACCACCATTGTCATCAAGGTTTTCGTGGTTTCCATCACGGCTTACGCATTTTCCAAGATTAATTTCAAGGGAAGGGACGGAATTTTTCTGGTTCTTCTGACTTCTTTGATGATTCCTAGTGACATTATGCTGATTCCGAGGTATGTTATATTTAAGCAGATTCACATCCTGGATACCATGTGGTCTCTGGTGCTGCCGGCTACCTTCGATATCTACTTTGTATTTATGATGCGTCAGGCATTTATCGGCATCCCGGAGGAGATCAGCGAGGCGGCCCGCATCGACGGATGCAGCCATTTCCAGATCTATTCAAGGATCATTCTGCCTCTGGCGAAGCCATCTATCGTGACGCTGATTCTGTTTACGTTCGTGTGGTCCTGGAACGATTATATGGGGCCTTACATCTTCATCTCCAGCCTGGAGAAGCAGATGCTGTCTGTTGGTATTAAGCTGTTTACGGAAGGCACGGTGACGGATCCTGCGCTTCAGATGTCCGCTGCGACGCTGGTCCTGATGCCTGTGCTGGTGCTGTTTTTATTCTCGCAGAAATACTTCGTGGAGGGAGTCAACTCCTCCGCGGTAAAAGGGTAGTGAGGATGGAAAAGCTTCTGTTCCGGCTGTGTTGGATTACATATTTTTCTACGTATATCGGCAGGCTGAATTATTCAGCCGGTCTGACGGAGATCATCACTTCGGAGGGATTTTCGAAAGGTCAGGCAGGGATGATCGGAACGGCGTTCTTTATCGCTTATGGAGCGGGGCAGTTTGTCAGCGGCTTTTTAGGCGACCGCCTGGCCCCGAAGAAAATGGTCTTCACGGGGCTGATGGTATCCGGTTTCTGCAATTTGGCAATGGCCGGTGTGAAAAGTCCGGAGCTGATGGCGGCGGTCTGGTGCGTAAATGGCCTGTTCCAGGCGTTTATCTGGTCGCCCATGATCCGGCTGATGTATGAGTATTATAAGACGGAAACGAGGATGAAGGCGTGTGTATCTTTAAACAGCTCCGTTCCCATCGGAACGATGGCGGCCTACGGCCTGACGGCGCTTGTAATATGGCTGTCCGGCTGGAGGGCCATGTTCGTTCTGGCGGGCGCGGTGCTGACCGTTACCTCGCTGTTCTGGATTACAGGCATGAAGCGGGTAGAGCGGTATGCGGCAGAATCCGGGAAAATGACGGGAATACCCTCTGGTGAGCCCGACCGTTCGGCAAAAGCTGCCGTAAACTGGAAGAGTCTTTTAATCCAGTCGGGATTTCTGTTTCTGATGATGGCCCTCTTTGTCCAGGGCGCGCTGAAGGACGGCGTGACCACCTGGGTGCCGACTTATATCAGCGAGACCTACGGACTGAGCGCCATTATGGCAATCACAAGCACCATGGTTATTCCTGTTTTTAACCTGTTGGGGTCTATATGGCCTCCTTTGCCAATCTTCACTGGTTTCGGAATGAGGTGCGGACAGCGGGAGCATTTTTCGTTGTCAGCGCGGCGGCAATAATGGTGCTGCGTCTGGTGTCGGGGCGGAGCATGGCGGTGTCATTTCTGATGCTGGCGCTGGCGACGACGGCGATGATGGCGGTCAACACCATGCTGATTGCGGTGCTCCCATCGTATTTTGGCGTGATCGGAAGAGCCTCTTCCGTATCAGGTCTTTTAAATTCCTCGGTCTACGCAGGCGGCGCCGTCTCCACTTACGGAATCGGAGCGCTGTCTGTGGCCCTGGGCTGGAACGCCACCATCGTAATCTGGTTTCTCATGGCGGCGGTTTCGGCGGCGATCTGTTTCCTGACAGTCCGGAAATGGATTGCTTACCGGAAAGAAGTTCTGCGAATTTAGAAATTTCACATCCTGGAAGGAGTAAAACAATGTCAAACAAAATTTATTTAATCCCGGAAACAGGTACCTTCTACAAAGCAAACCTTCACTGTCATACCATCCATTCCGATGGCCGCCTGACACCGGAGGAGGTTAAAAAAGCGTATATGGACGAGGGGTATTCCGTGGTAGCCTACACGGACCACCGCAGATATCAGTGGCACAGGGAGCTGATGGATGATAATTTCGTGGCGCTGGCCGCCTATGAGGTGGACATAAACGAGCACTTTAAAGTGCCTGGGGATTTCTCCAGGGTAAGGACGTATCATATCAACCTGTACGATTCGAAGCCGGAGGAGTTTCAGGAGGAAAAGAAAGAGAGCCCCCTTCCGGAGAGCCGTTACGGCGATTACCATTATATTAACGGATATATCGATCACATGAAGGAGTACGGCTTCTTCGCCTGCTACAACCACCCTTACTGGTCCCTGCAGAACTACGACGATTATAAGAATCTCCGCGGCTTCTGGGGCATGGAGATCTACAACTATGGATGTGAGCACGACGGACTGTACGGCTATAATCCGCAGAGCTATGACGAGATGCTGCGTCTGGGCAACCGGCTGTTCTGTGTTTCTACGGATGATAATCACAACAGCTTTCCCTTCGGAGATCCCCTCTGTGATTCCTTCGGTGGATTTACCATGATTAAGGCGGAAAAACTGACTTACGACAGCATTGTGGACGCTCTCTTAAATGGCAGTTTTTACAGCTCCATGGGGCCGGAGATAAAGGAACTGTATGTGGAAGACGGCGTTCTTCATGTGAAGACCAGTCCGGTGGAAAAGATATATGTGCTGATGGAAGGCCGCAACTGCTATAAGAAGGCGGCAAAACCGGGAGAGACCGTAACGGAAGCCTCCTTTGAGCTCGCGGGCAGCGAGACGTATATCCGGGTGACCTGCCAGGACGGAAGAGGACTTCATGCCGATTCCAACGCGTATGAGCTGAACGGAAAAGAACCGGTGCTTCGCAGGTATGACATGCGTGTACTGTAAAATGCTATCTGGGCTTCAGCCTTTCTTCTGACAGGCTAACGGTATTCTGTGGTTTGAAGCGTAATCGGAGTATAGGGAGAAAAAATATGGAAAATAAGCGATATGAAAGGACGAACCGGCTGGCGGAAGCGCCGGAGATGACGGCCCGGGAGGCAGATGACGCCTTTGCCGTCTGTGTGAAAACTGTAAAAAGGAACATGGCATACTTTGGCAGCACCGTTCCGGCGGCAGCCAGTGTGGATGGAATCTATCCGAAGACGGAGAGTGACGACTGGACCGACGGATTCTGGACCGGAGAGATGTGGCTCTCTTACGAGGAGACGGGGGATCCCGCTTTTAAGCGGGAAGCCCTGGCCTCGGTGGCAGACTTTGAACGGCGCATGAAGGAACGGGTGGTGGTGGACCACCATGATATGGGGTTCCTGTTCAGCCCGTCGTGTGTGGCGGCTTGGCGCCTCTTAAAGAGAGAAGGAGCCATGGGAGAGGAGCAGCACGAAAACGTGACGAATGACGCCGCCATAGAGCAGGCGAAACGGACGGCTCTGGCCGCGGCCGACAACCTGATGGGAAGATTTCAGGAGAAAGGCGGTTTTTTCCAGGCGTGGGGGACGGCAGGCGATCCAAAAGAATACCGGTTGATTATCGACTGTCTGCTCAATATGCCCCTTCTGTTCTGGGCATCAGAAGTAACCGGCAATCCCATTTACCGGGAGAAGGCGGAGTGCCATATCAGGACAGCCATGGCCCATGTGGTGAGAGACGATTACTCCACGTATCACACCTATTACTTTGATTCGGAGACGGGCGCTCCCGTGAAGGGAATCACCCAGCAGGGCAACCGCAACGGGTCCATCTGGGCCAGAGGCCAGGCGTGGGGAATCTATGGATCCGCCCTGAGCTACGGCTATTTCCACGACCCGGAGTATATGCGCCTCTTTGACGGCGTGACGGCCTGTTTTATGGAGAATCTGCCGTCTGATCTGATCCCTTACTGGGATTTTGATTTTAATGACGGAAGCCCGGAACCGAGGGATTCCTCCGCCGCGGCCATCGCCGCCTGCGGCCTCCTGGAAATGGCCCGCTATGTGGAGCAGGAAAAGGCAGGCCTGCTCATTTCCATGGCATCTAAGCTGATGAAGGCATTGACGGACCGCTGCCTTTTGAGAGATGGCGCGCCCGGAGCCGGAATTCTGCTTCACGGAACGTATGCGAAACGGTCGAAGGAGAATGGGGTCAATCAGTCGGGCGTGGATGAATTCAACTTGTGGGGGGACTACTTCTATATGGAAGCCCTTATGAGGATGAGAAAGGATTGGGAACGATATTGGTAATTGGTGATCAGGAAAAAAAGCTGGTCCGGGTGGTGCCTTCCGAGCGGCAGATGCGTCACCAGAAGCTGGAATTTTACGGTTTTCTCCATTTTACCGTAAATACTTTTACGGACAGGGAGTGGGGGGATGGCACAGAATCCCCCTCTGTTTTTTGTCCGGAGCATTTTGATGCGGAACAGTGGGCGGAGACTCTTGCGTCTTCCGGTATGAGAGGCGCGATTCTCACCTGCAAGCACCACGATGGCTTCTGTCTCTGGCCTAGCCGGTATACGGCTCATACGGTAGCCGCCAGCCCATTTCGGGGCGGAAACGGCGACGTGGTACGTGAGGTGTCAGAGGCCCTCCGAAAATACAATTTAAAGTTTGGCATCTATTTATCGCCCTGGGACCGTCACGAACCATGCTATGGAAAAGGAACGCAGTACGACGATTTCTTTGTGGGACAGCTGACGGAGCTGCTGACAGGATACGGCGATGTTTTCTGTGTCTGGTTTGACGGCGCCTGTGGCGAGGGGCCTGATGGTAACGTACAGAGCTACGACTGGGAGCGGTACTATGAGGTAATCAGACGTCTGCAGCCAGAAGCCTGTATCTCCGTCTGCGGCCCCGATATCCGCTGGTGCGGCAACGAAGCCGGAGACACCAGGGAGCAGGAGTGGAGCGTAGTGCCCAGACGGCTCCGGGATACAGAAAAAATCAGGGAAAACAGCCAGCAGAGTGATGAGACGGAGTTTCGGCAGAGAACCCTTTCGAGCAGAGACCAGGATCTTGGAAGCCGGGCAGTGCTGGAGGGAGAAAACGATCTGGTCTGGTATCCCACCGAGGTGAATTTCTCCATAAGACCGGGCTGGTTCTATCATGAGTCCGAGGACGATCAGGTGAGGAGCCTGGAGAATCTGGTATCCATCTACGACCGCTCTGTGGGCGGCAACAGCACGATGCTGCTGAATGTCCCGCCGACTAAAGAGGGGCTGATCCATGATCGCGATGCCGAGAGGCTGAGAGAACTGGGGGCGTATTTAAGACGGCGCGAGGCCCATAATCTGGTGGAGGAAGCGGAGATGACTGCCACCGGGTCTGAGCCAGGTCACGACGCGGCAAATCTCCAGTCAGATGAAGAGGGCAGTTATAAGACTCCCGATGGTATCCGAAGCTGTGAGATCCGTCTGACCTGGGAGGAGCCGGTTAAAGTATCCATGGTAGTGATCAGGGAGGACATCCGGTTCAGCCAGAGAATTGAAAAATACCGGATAACCAGCGTCTGCGGCGAAGAGCGTCAGGTGCTCTGCGAGGGGAAGACGGTTGGCTGCCGGAAGAACGCGGTGTTTGAGTCTGTGACAACGAATGAAATTCGGGTGGAGATTCTGGAGAGCCGGGTCGCTCCGGTGATTCGGTTTTTGGGGGTGTATTGAGAGGCGAACATTGTATACGACAGATACCTGGCTTTGATTTTTTGTAATAATATGGTACAATAAGTTTAGATGATCAAAATCGGAGAGGAGATTTACTATGCGGCCTGCATTTTCAAATGCTTTGTATTATCCATCGATTGATATAAGAGATACAAACTGGTTAAAAACTGCTATTCTTTTCTGGGACTCTATATCTACCATTGTTCCGGAGGATCTTGATCAACCCTATGTGCAGCCGGATACCCAATATCTGGCAGATATTGGATTTTTAAAACCTCTTTATGTGAATTCTGATGACAGGTCTGTTGTTGGCATAGAAAATGACATAATAAAATTATTGAATAGGCCTAAATTCAAAGAAACCTTTTTTACAGCAAATACTAAAAAGTATGGCGGAAAATTGGTCAGTGAAAGATCTTATGGGGTTAGGGAATCCCTTGAAAATTTACCCAATAGCGGCATTTACAGCAAAAAGATGTCTTGGAAAATACAGGATGAAATACGATATCTTAGTAAAAATTTGGAGAAAAATGAAATTTATTATTTAGATAGTGAATTAGCATATATCTACATGATAGTATTGGCCAATAAATTGTGTGAAGATCACTCGTTGGGTATGGTTACAGATCATGAATCGTGCTTTAAAGCAGGTAATACAGTTAAATACGGCCATCGAACGGGGATGAGGCCTGAAGATCGTTTTCGTAGCAGGCGCCCAAAAGATCATCAACTGGAACAAGGCTTATTACTAAATCTCATTATAAGCAGTATTTCAATTTCACCAAATACGAACCTTAAAGATTTAGTCAGTTTTAGAAATCATCACAAAGATGAATTGGGGAGATTTCGAACACAACTTGCGGCGTTTACACAGAATTTCGTTGAAGAAAAGCCAATTGAGATAATGCAGCAAGAGGTAAAGGACTTATATATTAATGAATTCTTACCAGCATTAAATAGTTTCAAAGCGGCTCTGACGAGTTCAAAAATCAAATGGATTACCGATAATCTTCTCAAAGTATCATTATTTAATGCAAGTGCGACGGGAGTACCTATGGCACTGTTAGGATTGCCTCTGAAAAACTCTATTTTTGCCGGAGTGGGAGTATCTATGATAGCTTCGATTGTTTCCTGTAATGTAGATAAAAAAACTCTTTTGCAGGAAAATCCGTACTCATATTTACTTTCTATAGAACGTGAGTTGAGATGATCACTGCAGTAAAGGGGAATCTTATGAGTGTACTTATTGCAGTAAATTCATAATCAAAACTTAAGCAGGCAATGAAGTTGGGCCGGGAATCTATAACCGATTTCTGTTCATTCTTCCTTGCCTGTTTGCAGATTCTCTGTGAACCAAGTGAAATTGTCTGGCAGTGCCGCCTCTGATCATGCAGTAGAGTAACTTGCACAAAAGATTATCTTGTCATAGCGGACAGAAACGCAGATCCATTTTGTATTGACCTTTCTTTAGAAAAATCCCCTGTCTACTTCGTACTTCATGGAACGGGAGGCTGGGATGACCGGGAACCCGTCTATGATATCAGAACGTGGAACGAGGACCATACGGCGTATGGAAAAGGCGTGACGGTGACGGCCGGTGAGATGGTGGTTCTGAAGGAACTTCTGCAGAGCAGAAACGTGTTTTGATCATGAGAAAATTGGAATATAAGAGGGAGGTATCCCAATGTATACATATGAATACCGCTTTTATCCCCGGTCATTCGAACCGGAGAAACTCGATGTGTTTATTGATAATATGCAGTGGTTTATATCCTGTCTGTATAAGAATGGCCAGATTTTGTCTGAATTTCAAAATACAGTCAAATGCGCAGAATATTTTGCCTGCAGAATCGTAGCGCCGGAACGGGATTCTCTGAGTGAAAAGTATGGAAACCGGTATACCCGGGAGTTTTTTGAGGATGTATGCAAAGACTCTGCAAAGCCGCCGGAGCTGCTCTATATCGGAGAAAATTATGATGTGGAGGACAGCTGTACGTGTGAAGTTCCCAGCCATTATATCCTGTTTTCGGAGTGCCTGTGGGTTGCATCTCCGATTATCTGCGGTGATTGTAAATGCCCGGTACCGCTCTACAAGTTTCCGAAAACCTATGACGGCACGGAGTATTTCGACCTGTTAGGATGGCAAAAAGCTTACCGGGCCTGTGACCGGCAATTTTATGAAGGAATCGGAGAGCGGCATGGCTATAAAATGATGCACGACCCGAACAGCCTTTTATCGAAGGAAGCGCTTCAATACTGCAGTATCATGGAAGAAAAGACGGGAAAGCCATTTTATTATTTTCTGTTTACTTATTACAAAAAGAATAAACCGGTCTGCCCAAAGTGCGGGGAACCGTGGGTTAATCAGAATCATGTGATATCCCGTAAGATACGGTATGATTTTGTCTGCCATCAATGCAGACTCGTAGCCGATGATCCTAACTCCTGAAGAAAATAACGGGTGATGACCGGAGAACGAGGGGGATCTGGCGTTGAGAAATGGGGGAACGGAGATGGAAATGTTTTATTCCAAAGGTATGCTGGGCGGATGCCAGGAAGTATACATGGATCGGAACGGGATTACAAAATTAATCGTTTGCGGCGAATAAGAATTGCTTTACAGGCAGCAGCCTTTATGGTACACTTAAAGAAATCAGGAAGGGTGGTGAATATCATGACGAATAAGAGATTATTGATAAATCAAAAAGTCATGCTGTTTACGATCGGGAGTTTTCTGTAGCCTTTCTCTTATAGTCGATCAGTGGGTGCTTTTGATTTGTCAAAAGCACTTTTTTTAATGCTAAAAACATGGCGCTGAATGATGGGTTTCACTGTTATTCAGAATACACAGAAAGGCTGCAGGAAAGAGGGAAAATGAAAGTAACTGGAAGAATACTGCCGAAATTTCCAAAGGCAGTCTGTGTAATTATTTTGTGTGCATTTTTTAAAGCGGTGGCATACTGGGCGCTGACGCCCTATTTGCCCATGTATCTGGGAAACCGTCTCGGAATCAGCGTAGAGAACAGCGGATATCTGATCGGACTGGGCAGTTTATCGGGGACGATTATGAGCATTTTTTGCGGATTTCTCATAGACCGCTGTGATAAGAAAAAGATTTTTTCGCTGTCACTCTCTGTGATGGCAGTCAGTTACTTAATCTTTCCGGGAATGTCAAATGGATTCCTTATTCTTGGAGTATTAATAGTGATTAACATTGCGTCCTCATCCCTGGCTATTGTTACCAATGCCTGGTTTTCCATAATGCTGTCAGAGGAGGAAAGTACGAAAGCATTTTCCATTAAATACATTCTGGAGAACATCGGCGCTATGGTGGGGCCTGTACTGGGTACGGTACTGGTGAAGCTTGATCTTCGCTTTCCGTTTTATGTGGCATCTGCAAGCCTGGTTTTGATAACGCTCATTTTCTTTGTCTATTCAAAGGCGCTGGTGAGCAGTCCGGTCAATGGGAAAATTGATGTGGGCAAAACGGAAGATTTGGGAATCAGGCAGACCATGAGGCTGCTGGTACAGGATAAGCGGCTGCTTTATTTTACAGTTGGCGGCGTGCTGTCCATGATGATATACGGAGCGCTGGTTACATTTATGTCATTGTTCTTTTCTTCCGTATTGCCCTATGATGAGGCGTATCGAAGAGTGGCCTATATTTCGGCGCTGAATGCCGCAATTGTGATGGGACTGCAGTACTTTGTGAGCGCAGTTATCAGGAAGAAAACAATCATGAGATGGGTGCGGTTCGCTGTCGGGTCCATGATGGCAGGCCTGATAATTTTAATCTTTCGGTCGGACATGCTGTGGCTTACTGCGGCGATTGTGTTGCTGTCCTTTGGCGAAGTGGCCATTGTGCCGGCGGAGTACTTATTTATTATAAAGATTACTCCAAAAGAGCAGAGAGGGGTATACCTCGGCGCACAGAATATGATCGTTCTGGGACTATCCATATCACCGGTCCTGTGCGGATATTTGCTGAAAGAGGCGACTGCCTCCATGATGTTCGCCGTCCTGTGCGTCATATTGGTGTTCAGCCTGGCGTTTTACCAGATGGGATACTCTGTAAGTGAAAAATCAGAGACGATTTAAACGTATGCGAAAGCTATGAATGTAAAAACGGTGATTTTCCTTGACATTCGGTATGACTTCTATTAAACTTATTAAGTAAATACTCAATGAATAGAAGCTTAATGAATGAACTGGAGGATCCTGTTTATGAATACGCGTGACCAGAAAAAAGAGAAACGGCGCGAAGAAATTTTACTTGCAGGCCTGGATCTGTTTGTAAAAAAGGGGTATGCGGCGACGAAGACCAGCGATATCGCAAAGGCGGTAAATATGAGCGACGGCCTTTTGTTTCATTATTTTGCGACGAAAGAGAGACTGTACGAGGAGCTTATCCGCATCGGGACAGAATCCTCCCAGGCGTGGATGGAGACCGATGAGCGATCGCCGCTGAACTTTTTTACGAATGTGACAAATCAGATCCTGGATATGATTCGCATGAATCCGCAGGGGGCGAAATTCTTTGTATTGATTGCACAGGCGCTGAGAAGCAGCACGACGCCGGAACGGATCACGCAGATTCTGGCGTCCCAGGAGACCCGTTATGCTAAAACCGTGGAACTGATCCGGAAGGGGCAGGAGGCGGGAGATATCCGCAGAGGGAATCCTGAGGCGCTGGCCTGCACGTTCTGGTGCAGTATCCAGGGAATCGCGGAACAGCTTGCTGTATATCCGCAGACTCCATTTCCGCAGGCGGAATGGATCGTCAGCATATTAAAAGGGACGGAGGGGACCGCGTAGTATGGAAAATGCAGAGATAAGGTGCTTAAACCAGCTGGAGGCAAGACATGTTCAGCAGACAGCCGCGCTGTTAGTGGACAGTTTTTTCTCTATGTTTAAGGGAATAACGAAGGAACGGGAGCTTCTGCAGAGACTTTTTACACCCTGTATGCAGCTGGATTTGATTTACGTGCTCTTAAAGGAGGACCGGGTAGCCGGCCTGATCGCAGTCTCTGATTCCAGGAGAAGGGCCATCGTGATGAATGAGGAGACGTGTGTCTCTGTATTCGGTCCGGTAAAAGGGAAGATACTTGCGTGGCAGCTGGGCAAAATGCTTAGCATACCCGCTGTGAAAGGGGAACGAAGCGGATACGTTGATTTTATAGCGACATCACCGGAATACAGGAGGAAAGGAGTGGGAGGGCAGCTTTTAACGTTTGCCGAGGCCGGTTTGGATTTTGATGAGCTGTATCTCGACGTGCTGATGGATAATCTGCCGGCTGTCTCACTCTATGAGAAGATGGGGTACAGAACAGAGACCATGAAGAGGAGTATCTTAATGCGCCTGGCTGGTATAAAGGCGATGTACATTATGAAAAAGAAATTGAGATAATGGATAAGACCGGCAGTCGCAGGCAGAGTGCCTGCAAGAGATGAAGGGGACTGGAAAAGGAACAAATATTTACTGTTGAACAGCGGAACACTGACTCCGCAGGACCCTTGAGCTTCAGAGTCCGAAATACGGATAAGTATGCGGAAGAAAAGGTACGTCTGGCAGACTATCATGAGTCTGCTGGCCGTACCTTTTCTTATGAGCTCTGTTTAACTCTGTTTCTCCGTGGGGCATCCGATTAAAAATCCCACACATCCCGATACGAAATCCCTGAACTGCGCTGTTGTGGCTGCCACCGAAGAGGAAGACAGCAGGTCGGAGTTAAGGGCGTTGACATTGCGCAGAAGGATCAGGGTAATCAGGCAGAATAATCCTATGAATGTGGCAATCAGGATTTGCAGCCTGCCGGTCAGAAATTTTGCCGGGAGGGATTCTGAATCGTCATTTTCCGCGTCTCCGGTTCCGAACTGTTCCTTTTCCGGTTCAAAACCGGGGCCTGCATCCTCTGTGGAATCGTAGGAAGGGACACTCTGTGAAGAAAAGTGTTCGTCTCCATTATCCGGGGGGGCTTGCCTGATTTTGGTCTGCCTGGATTTCCCCTCGGCCTGCAGGATAAAGTTGGCGCTTAAGATATAGCCGAATATGGCGGCGGAGGATGTCCGCACAATCACATCGATATGCTCAATTTCCGAACCGGTTCCGTTGTGGGAAAACAGGCTGTATGCGGACTGGGTCAGCAGTACAAGGAAAAATACAAGAAGGCATTTATCGACCAGAGGAATTCTGTTGAGTGCCGCACAGAGGCATTTTCTGCAAAAAAGTAGTTTTTTCATGGTGTCTCCTCCTCTGTATAAATTATGCGGGGAAGCTGTGTGAGGTTACAGGCTGTCCGAAGACGGATGGGAGACATATGAAGGAGATTGCGCGGCGGTTGTAATCTATCTGACTTATTCGATTGAGTTTTTCCCTGATCTGCTTTATAATTTAAGAATAATCAGAACAAGCGAACAGTCAGAACGTGATACAATCTTGTATTTATGATAAAGTACAGAAAGAGGTGGAGTTATGATACAACCGGGCGAGGCTGGCAAAACGGTCCGTTCTTTTTTTGATGCGTATCTGATCCGGCGGAATGTGAAGGACACGCTGGATTGTGTGACAGATACCGTGCATTGGGTGGGAACTGGAAAGTCTGAACTGTCAAAGGGACGGGACCAGACGGAACAGGCGCTGCATACGGAATTTGCCCAGGCGCCGGAACCGATGAAAATAGAGTATGACAGTTTCGAAGAGACGGTTGTTTCCGACCAGTGTGCCGTCGTGCTTCTCACGGCTGATGTATATCCGCCGGGAAGTGAAGAACCCGGTTTTTGGTTTCGGGTGAGCGCCGCCTGTGTCAAGGGAGAGGATGGGGGATGCAGAATCGCATCGATTCACGCATCGACACCCGAAAGACAGCAGGAAGAAGGCGAGTATCTTCCGAAATCCACGCTGGACCGGTATGAACTGGAGCGGGAGCGGCAGGCGAACCAGTATGACCATCTTTTTCAGTCCATGCTTTGCGGCATTGTGCAGTACCGTTTGACCGGTATGGGCGTTGAATTTAAAAATGCCAACCGGGAGGCGATCCGTATATTCGGCTATGAACCGGAGGAGTTCTGGCAAAAAAAGGATTGGGATCTGCCGATGCTGATTATGGAGGAAGACCGGGAGACTGTATTAAAAGAGATCGATACGCTGCATGAGACCGGTGATAAGTCCGATTTTGAATACCGACTGCTTCAGAAGGATGGAATCCCATGCTGGATCATCGGCAGCGCGGAAGTCCTTCTGGACAGCGACGGAGAGCAGATTATCCAGAGCGTATTTATCGATATCAACGCCCGGAAGAGGGCGGAACTGAATGAACTGCGTCTGACCAGACAGGTAGAGGCGAGCAATGAAATCATACATCTGGCTCTTGAGCATACCACCACCTGTGAATTTTATTACTATCCGCAGACCTGTGAGTGTCAGGTTCCGGAGCGGACTTACGAGGCATATCACTGCCGGAGCCGGTATGAAAATATGCCGCACAGTTTTGCAGAGGAACAGGTGGATGAAGCGTATTATCCAGCCTTCTATGCGATGTACGATCAGATTCACCGCGGAGAACGGACGGCTACCTGCGAATTCCGCGGGAAGGACAACCGTTACTGGAGCCGCCAGACCATGTCTGTGATACTCAGCGATGAAGAAGGAAATCCGCAGTTTGTCATAGGGATTGTGGAAGACATTACCCGTGAGAAGGAGATGGAGACGGCGCTGAAAGAAGCCAGATCCCGCGACAGCCTGACCGGACTGTACAATAAGGAGAGCGGGATCCGTCTGATTCAGGAGTACCTGGCCTCAGGAAGAGAGCCGGGGGAGCATGGCGTCATGATGCTTCTGGATATGGACGATTTTGAGGATATTAATCAGAAAGAGGGCAATATCTTCGCGGATGCGGTTCTGCAGGAGGTGGCGGATGTTCTGCGGCAGGTGACGGAAAAGGAGAGCATTAAAGCCCGCCTGGGCGGAGATGAGTTTATGCTTTTTCTGAAAGACTGCAACAAACAGGAAGCCGGGATCATCGGTCCGCGCATCGCTGCCATGATACAGAATATCATCCTCAACACGGAAAAGGATATCCGGATTGCAGCCAGCATCGGTATGTGCAGTACCGAAGTGACGGACGAATATAACGCGCTGTACTGCTGTGCCGAGAGTACATTGAAATACGTCAAGGATCACGGCAGGGGTAACGCCGCCTGTTATCTGGATACCTCCAGGGAGGTGGGCGTGCTGCTTACACAGATGTATCCGGATGAGTTCCAGGTAAATACGGTTGACCGGGAGATTCTGCATCCGGAGAAGGATCTCGTTTCCTTTGCACTGGAACTGCTGGGGCGGTCGAAGAATATCAACGACGCCGTGTTTCTGCTGCTATCTCGTATCGGAAAGAACTACCATTTCGACCGGGTATCGATTATTGAGGCGGATAAAGCCTTTTTGTCCTACCATTTTTCCTACCAGTGGGCGCGTCACCATTCGGATCTGCAGCTTGGACAGGATTTCTATGCCTCGGAGGAGGATTTTGAAATCTGCGCCAACATGTATGATGAGGATGGCCTGGCCGATCACAATGTGAGAGACGGAATCTCCCATATCGCCTCCTGTCTTCATGCCGCGATCTGGAACTATGGGGAGTACGTGGGATCCATGAGCTTTGAAGTCGATCAGGAAAACTATCAGTGGATCCGGGAACAGAGGAAGCTTTTAAAAGAGCTGGTGAAAATTATTCCCTCTTTTATCATGAAATCCAAAGCCGACGCCGTGAGCCAGGCAAAAACAGATTTCCTGTCCCGTATGTCCCACGAAATCCGTACTCCGATGAATGCCATCAGCGGTATGACGATTATCGCCAAGAGTGTGCTGGATGACCGTGAGAAAGCGCTGGACTGTTTAGAGAAGATCGAGTCGGCCAACACCTATCTGCTGGGGCTGATTAATGATATTCTCGACATGTCGCGGATCGAGAGCGGTAAGATGGAGCTAAGCTATGAATCCATAGATTTGGAACAGCAGCTCTCCAATCTGGAGTCCTTATTCCGCGCCCAGGCCGAGGAGAAGCATCTGGAGCTGACCTTTGAAAATGACTACAGGAAAAAACGGCCGCTCCGGGCAGACAGCCTGCGGCTTAACCAGATTCTGGTCAATATTATTGGAAATGCCGTAAAATTTACGGAGCTTGGCAGCGTTGCGGTCCGGGTTAAAGTACTGGAGGAAGAGCCGAGAGCGTTGATTCGTTTTTCTGTCACGGATACGGGAATCGGCATCGAACCGGCTGCCATGAGAAGAATCTTCAATGCCTTTGAGCAGGCGGACGCGCTTACCGCTTCCCGCCACGGAGGAACGGGACTGGGACTGTCCATATCCAGCCGCCTGGTGCAGATGATGGGCGGTACCCTGGAAGTACGCAGCGAACCGGGAACGGGATCGGAGTTCTTCTTTACCCTGAGCCTGGAATATGCCTGCGAAGATGCGGAGGAGATCCATGTGCAGGAACAGAACGTGGACATTCCTGATTTCTAGGGAAGTCGTGTTCTTCTGGCCGAGGATAATGAACTGAACCAGGAGATAGCGCAGACGATTCTGGAGATGAACGGCTTCGCCGTGGTCTGTGCGGCCGATGGTCAGGAAGCGTTGGATATCTACTGCGGGAAAGAGCCCGGCTGGTTTGATGTGATTCTGATGGATATCCGCATGCCGGTCATGGACGGACTGGAGTCAGCCAGACGTATCCGAACCTCTGGGCGTCCGGATGCCCGCAGAATTCCCATTATCGCCCTGACGGCCAACGCATTCGACGAGGATACGAGAAAGTCGCTGGCCAGCGGCATGAACAGCCATCTCTCAAAGCCGATCCAGGTGGATCAGATGCTGGAGACTCTGGGAAAATGCATGGGATTGAAGAAATAGGGCGCGGCGGAAATACTGCCGGTTACTCAGGAGGAGAAGATTATGTATTCGTTTTTGCTTGTTATCATCTATATGGCTTTTATCAGTCTGGGACTGCCGGACTCACTGGTGGGTTCTGCCTGGCCTGTGATGCATACGGAGCTGAATGTTCCGGTTTCCTATGCAGGTATGATTACCATGGTGATTGCGGCTGGCACCGTTGTTTCCAGCCTTCTTTCCGACCGTCTCACGAAGAAGTTTGGTGCTGGTCTGGTGACCGCCGTCAGCGTATTCATGACGGCAGCCGCATTATTCGGATTTTCCGTATCCGATTCCTTTGTCCTGTTGTGCCTGTGGGCCATCCCTTATGGCCTTGGCGCGGGAGCGGTCGATGCAGCGCTTAATAACTACGTGGCTCTGCACTATGCTTCCCGCCACATGAGCTGGCTTCACTGCTTCTGGGGACTCGGCGCCGCTGCCAGTCCCTATATCATGCGATATTGCCTGACCGGCGGCTATGGCTGGCACAGCGGGTACCGCACGGTTTCCATCATACAGTTTGTTCTGACGGCCGGACTTTTCATCAGCCTGCCGCTCTGGAAACAGGTGAATGGGGGAAAGAAAAGCCATACACAGGAAGACGGCACAGAGAATGGCCCTGTAAAGGCTCTCGGCCTCCTTCAGACCATGAAAATCAAGGGCGTTCCGCTGGTGATGGCGGCATTCTTTTCTTACTGCGCTTTGGAGCAGACGACGATGCTCTGGGCGAGCAGCTACATGGTGCAGCATCGGGGAATCGACGTGAATCTGGCTGCAGGATATTCCGCCCTGTTCTTTTTCGGTATTACATTTGGACGTTTTTTAGGCGGTTTTGTAGCCGACTGGCTGGGAGACCGCGGGCTGATCCGTATCGGTATCGCGATGATCGTGGCGGGACTGATTCTTGTTGCGGCTCCGGTAAAAACCAATATGCTGGTTCTTGCCGGTCTGGTTGTAGTCGGTTTCGGCTGTGCTCCTGTATATCCAGCGATTATCCATGCAACACCCTATAATTTCGGAAGGGAAAATTCCCAGTCCATTATAGGCGTACAGATGGCCAGCGCCTATATCGGAACGACATTTATGCCGCCCCTGTTCGGATTTATGGCCTCCAGCATCAATATCAGCAGTTTTCCGTATTACATACTCATCCTGACGGTCCTTCTGTTTGTTATGTCGGAGAAGTTAAACCAGACAGTGGACAGGAGAAGAAACCGGTAACAGAATTACAGAGGAGCCTTTAAATACTGCCCCGGAGATTTTCCCTTATATTTTTTAAACGCCCGGGTGAAATAACTGACATCGTTAAAGCCGCAGAGCATGGCGATATCCGTGATCTGGCTGTCTGTGCCCGCCAGCAGGCAGCAGGCCCTCTCAATCCGGTAGTAATTGACGTAATCGATGGGCGTCCGCCCGGTCATTTCGGAGAAGAAATGGCAGAAGTATTTCGGTGACATCCCGGCCGTGCGGGCCAGTTCGTTTAAGGTGATCTTCTCGGTATAATGGGCATCGATGTAGTTCAGTACATTCTTTAGAAGATAGAGATTCCTGTGGCTGGATAAGTCCGATTTGTCAGAGACGGTATACCGCTTATCCAGGCAGAGCAGTCCCATAAGTTGGCAGAGCAGTCCCAGGCACTGCAGCTTTCCTCCTTCCTCCGAATTCTGCATGAGCGCAAAGAGGCGCTTAAGCAGACTGTGAATCGCGGTATCTTCCCCAGCCGGGAAATATTCCTCCAGGATCAAATCCTGTCTGTCCAGCCGCTTTAAAAAATCAGAGTCAAAGGTCTGGCTGAAAAGAAGGCCGACAGGAAATACAAGGCATTCGTAGACGCAGTCATAGGGCGTTCCGCCGTGAAGCCCGCCGCTGTTGACAAGCAGAATGTCGCCGGCGGCCGCAGTCCGTGTGGTTTCATTGATCGTCACGTGGAACGTGCCACTTATGATATGAATCAGCTCCAGTTCCTCGTGCCAGTGGTAGGGCATGGCATACTGCGGATGACTTTCCGTGACATGGTAATAGCCTGCCGGAAAATCTGCAGTTCCATGATGTTTCATTTCTTTATATTTTATATAATGCATATCTAAAATCACCAACTTCAAACATGAATTTTATTCTATATAATTTCCAATTATACGGTACAGGTGCGGATTGCGCAATGGATGAATCGGAATATTGTCCAACTATTTGCCATGATAAGACAAGAAAATACGTCGAAGAGATGGTACTATGATCTCATAAGAATAAACGATTTTCCAAGGAGGAATGTAACATGGCAGAGAGCAGATTAGTGGGAAGCTATCCGGTGATCGGGATCAGACCGACCATTGACGGGAGAAGAGGGTATTTAAAGGTGCGGGAGTCTTTAGAAGATCAGACCATGAATATGGCGAAGGCGGCTGCAGAGCTTTTCGAGAAGCATTTACGCTATTCCAACGGCGAGCCGGTGAAGGTGGTGATCGCGGATACGACCATCGGAAGAGTGGGGGAAACGGCGGCCTGCGCCGATAAGTTCCGCAGAGAAGGCGTGGACATCACCCTGACAGTGACTCCATGCTGGTGCTATGGGGCGGAGACGATGGACATGGATCCGATGACCATCAAAGGCGTCTGGGGATTCAACGGGACAGAACGTCCGGGCGCGGTTTATCTGGCTTCTGTCCTGGCCACCCATGCGCAGAAAGGGCTTCCCGCGTTCGGAATCTACGGCCACGACGTACAGAAAGCGGATGATACGGAGATTCCGGAGGATGTGAAGGAGAAGCTGCTTCGTTTCGGCCGTGCCGCGGTGGCGGTGGCGACCATGAGAGGGAAATCGTATCTCCAGATCGGATCGATCTGTATGGGAATCGGCGGTTCCATCATTGACCCTGCCTTTATAGAAGAATACTTGGGAATGCGCGTGGAGTCGGTCGATGAGGTGGAGATCATCCGCAGAATGTCAGACGAAATCTACGATCATGCAGAATATGAAAAGGCTCTGGCCTGGACGAAGAAGTATTGTATGGAAGGATTTGACAAGAATCCGGAGGAAGTGAGAAAGAGCCGCGAAGAGAAGGACAAGGACTGGGAATTCCTGGCGAAAATGATGTGCATTATCAAAGATCTGATGAATGGAAACCCGAACCTTCCGGAAGGCTGTGAGGAGGAAAAGGTGGGCCATAACGCCATTGCCGCCGGTTTCCAGGGACAGCGCCAGTGGACCGATTTCTACCCTAACTGTGACTTCCCGGAGGCAATGCTGAATACCTCCTTCGATTGGAACGGAGCAAGAGAGCCTTACATACTGGCAACGGAAAATGATGTCCTAAACGGCCTTGGCATGATGTTCATGAAACTGCTGACAGGCAGAGCACAGATATTTGCCGATGTCCGGACCTACTGGAGCGGCGACGCGGTAAAACGGGCGGCGGGCTACGAGCTGGAAGGACGGGCGAAGGAGGCGGATGGGTTTCTTCATCTGATTAATTCCGGCGCGGCGTGCCTCGATGCCAATGGAGGCGCGAAGGACGCTGACGGAAATTCTGTGATGAAGCCGTGGTATGAGGTGACGGAAGAGGATCAGAAGGCCATCATGGCAGCCACGACCTGGAATGAAGCAGATTTCGGATATTTCCGGGGAGGCGGATTTTCATCCAGATATTTGACCGACTGTGAGATGCCGGTAACCATGATTCGTTTAAATCTTGTGAAGGGGCTGGGACCTGTCCTTCAAATCGCAGAGGGCTGGACCGTAAAGCTGCCGGAAGAAGTGAGTGATACGCTCTGGAAACGAACCGATTATACGTGGCCGTGTACCTGGTTCGCACCGAGAGTGACCGGAAAGGGAGCATTTGCCACCGCATACGACGTGATGAATCACTGGGGGGCCAATCACGGCGCCATCAGCTACGGCCATATAGGCGCCGATTTGATCACGATGTGTTCCATGCTCAGAATACCTGTGAGCATGCACAATGTACCAGAGGAGAATATCTTCCGTCCGGCCGCATGGAATGCCTTTGGCATGGATCCGGAGGGCCAGGATTACCGCGCTTGCGCCGCGTTCGGGCCTGTGTACCGGTAAGGCGGTGGCAGTATGAGTGAAAAACAGGTACTGGCAGTTGATTACGGAGCTTCCAGCGGTCGTGTGATGCTGGGCGGGTTTGACGGGGCTTCCTTTACCATTTCCGAGCTCCACCGTTTCCCCAATGATCCGGTGAAACTGGGAGATACCATGTTCTGGGATGTGCTCCGTCTCTTCTTCGAGATGAAACAGGGAATCGTAAAGTCAAAGGCTTACGGAGAGATTTCCGGTATCGGCGTGGATACCTGGGCGTTGATTTCGGTCTGCTGGACCGTGAGGGAAGGCTTCTGGATAATCCGGTTCACTACCGGGATGGGCGGACAGCCGGAATGATGGAAAAGACGCTGAAAATGGTCGGCAGAGACCCTCTCTATGAACTGACCGGGAATCAGTTGATGGAGATCAACACGCTCTTTCAGCTGATGGCTGTAAAAGAACGGAGGCCGGAGCTTCTCGAGAGGGCAGACGCCCTCCTTCTGATGTCGGACCTGTTCCAGTATTTCTTATCCGGAGCGAAAATCAGTGAAAAATCCATTGCCTCTACCACCCAGATGATGGATATGAGGCAGGGAAAGTGGGCCTTCGGATTGCTGGAATCCCTTGGACTCCAGGCAGGAATGATGTGTGACATACTCCCCGGAGCAGTCAGAACGGGAAGCCTGCGTCCGGAAATCCAAAAAGAACTGGGGGTGCCGGCCATGGAGGTGATCGCTGTGGCTGGCCATGATACCCAGAGCGCCATGGCGGCAATTCCGGCCCGGGAAGAGGATTTCCTGTTTATCAGCTGTGGAACGTGGGGGCTGTTCGGAACGGAGCTTCCGGAGCCGGTCATCAGCGGAATGTCAAAGAAATTTAATATCACCAACGAGGCCGGACTGGAAGGCAAATACGCATTCTTAAAGAATATCATCGGTCTGTGGCTGATTCAGGAGAGCAGAAGACAGTGGATACGGGAAGGAAAGGAATACGGATTTGGAGAACTGGAGACGAAGGCCGCCTGCACGGAACCTTTAAAAAGCCTGATTAATCCGGACGCGCCGGAATTTGTCCCATCCGGTGATATACCTGAACGAATCCGGCAGTTCTGTCGGAAAACAAGGCAGCCGGTTCCACAGTCTGAGGGGGAAACCGTCTGCTGCATCGATCAGAGCCTCGCGCTTGCGTACCGGAAAGCCATGGACGAGATCAGAGCATGTACGGGAAAGCAGTACCCGGTCATTCATCTTATCGGCGGCGGTGCCCAGAGCGGCCTGCTGTGTCAGATGACTGCCAATGCCTGCGGCCTGCCTGTAGTGGCAGGACCGGTGGAGGCGACCGTCTATGGAAATACCATGGCTCAGTTCATGGCACTGGGAGAGTTAAACGGCCTCACTCAGGCGAGATGCGCGCTGGCGGATACTCTGCATACCGTTGTCTACGAGCCGTGCGACCGGGAAATCTGGGAAGAGGCCTATGAAAGATACAGGGAAATACTTTAAAATCGTTACAATTCACGGCTGCTTTGTCCGTCCCCGCCGTCCGGTCCGCGCTGGTGGTTCGCACTCCGTTTCCAGTTCCGGTTTCGGGTATAAGCGGTTCTAAACGTGCAGTATTTTTCTAAAAGCCAGAGAAAATGCCCAAACTCGCTGCGCTCAAACAGGTGGGCATTTCCCCTGAACGAAAAATTCTGCGCGTTAAGAACCGCTAATACCCTGCAAAGTCACAGGAAACGGAGTGCGAACCACCAGCGCGGACCGGACGGCGGGGACGGACAAAGCAGCCGTGAATTGTAACTAAAAATCCGGAGGTAAGAACATGGAATTAACGTATATGGAATTGAGAGAACATATCTGCGATATCTGCCATAAAATGTGGCAGCTGGGCTGGGTAGCGGCCAATGACGGCAATGTGTCGGTAAAACTGCCGGATGGAACATTTCTGGCAACACCGACCGGGATGAGCAAGAGCTTTATCACGCCGGAAAAACTGGTACACATCGATCAGGACGGTCAGGTCCTGGATGCGCCAGCCGGGCTGAAACCGTCCTCGGAGATCAAAATGCATCTGCGCTGTTATAAAGAGAGGGAGGATGTGGGAGCTGTTCTTCACGCTCACCCGCCCGTTGCAACCGGGTATGCCGTAGCCAATAAGCCTCTGGACGAATATTCCATGATTGAAACAGTAATTGCGCTTGGCTCCATACCCGTGACGCCTTACGGAACGCCTTCTACCTACGAAGTGCCCGACCGGATTGCGCCATATCTGGGAGAACATGACGCCCTTCTCCTGCAGAACCACGGAGCGCTGACTGTCGGAGCGGACTTAATCACGGCGTATTACCGGATGGAGACGCTGGAGCTGTTTGCGAAAATCAGTCTCAACGCCTATCTGCTGGGAGGGGCAAAAGAGATTTCAAGGGAGAATATTGACCGCCTGATTTCCATGCGGGAAGGCTATCAGGTGACTGGAAGACATCCCGGCTACAGGAAATACGGAAAGTGAGGAGAGTAGAACTATGCTGAAAGGAATACCTGCAATCCTGTCCCCGCAGCTGCTCAAAGTATTATGCGAGATGGGGCACAGTGACACCCTCGTGATCGCTGACAGTAATTTCCCGTCGGAATCCATAGGAAGGGGCGGGATCGTGATCCGCATGGATGGACACTCCGCCCCGGAAGTGCTGGAGGCTGTATTGGAGCTCTTCCCATTGGACTCCTATGTCAGCCAGCCGGTCAGTCTGATGGAAGTTATGAGCGGAGATACGGTTGAAACTCCCATATGGGATACGTATGAGGAAATCGTGAAGCGGCGCAGCGGACTGGAGGGCAGTGCAATAGGCCATATCGAGCGTTTTGCATTTTATGAGGAAGCGAAGAAGGCCTATGCTGTTATCGCTACGGGAGAGAAGGCGTTATATGCGAATATTCTGCTGCAAAAGGGCGTGGTTTAGAGAATACCATGGTATTGACACATATTGAATGTCCGAAAATAATTCCTGGTTCTTCTTTTGAGGCGGCAGCCAGCGAGAAGGAGATCAGCAGGGAAGAGGGACTTTTAAAAGTCCGCGAAGAAGGAATACGACCATTGATCATGGATAATTTGGAAAAACAGGTTCCGGAGGATATCATTATTCAGAAACTACAGAGATATTTTTCCCTGGATAAAGAAAAGGTAACTGCCTATCTCAGCACCTCTAAAAAAGAATATGTGTCAATTTATGGAGAGCGTGAGAAGATATAAATCACAAATCATAAGAGAACAAGACCCCCCAGAGCACCGGCTCCGGAGGGTCTCGTTCGCTTAAATAAGCTGCGTATTTCGTCTGATCCAGACGGTTAGATCTCATACCAGATAATTTCATTGGCATCGAGGTCCAGTTCGAAGCTGGAACCGTCACCTTTATATATCGTGGTATGCTGCGGTTCATAGGTGTTATTGACAACACAGTATTTTCCATTTTTAACGTAGGCGTGTACCTCTGCGTTAAAGTTGGAACTGAACCAGCGGTAAAGGTTGTCTTCATCGTGGGAGGACCAGATGATGGAGCGATACAGAATGCGGCTGTTTTCAAAGCTGTAGGGAAGTCCGCTTAAGTAGACGCATCGTCCCTGTCCGAACTCATTCACTGCCATCTGTACTTCCTTGTCTCTCTGTACCAGAATCCGGGTTCCGTCAAGGGCATAGATGTTTTTCTTGCCTTCACCAAAATCAATGTCTCTGGTACAGTCCTCTTTGATAAAGTGGTCATGCTGTTCCCAATTGTATTTGTCCACGTTAAGCGTAAAGCCGGTTTCCTTTTCCACGCCCATAACCGTAGCCAGCTGGAAGAAATGGCCCTCATGCTGATGAGCAGCCGGTTCACCGACTCCGATAAATCCTCCGCCGTTGTAGATGAATCTTTTTACTGCGGTTATAATGGTCTCATCCGTCCAATTGTCTCCGCCAGTGTAAGCGGTGTCGCCATCGCCCACATTGAGGATCACGTCGATGTCATTTAAAATCTCAGGGTTCTCCCGGATATCGTCAAAGCTAATGAACTTCACATCAAATGGCGCTCCGCTCAGAGCCTCGATAATCCCTGCATAGGAATAGTTTTGCTTATGATAGATGGCATGATGAACCATGTGATTGCCCCATGCACGGGCCTTGCCCCAGCAGTTCAGCACGGCTACTGTCTTTATGCAGTAAGGGGTCGTGCCTTTGATATTGTCATACAGGGTGCGGAATTCGTTGCATACGTCCTCCACATAGCTGATAAATTCCGGGAACTGTAAGGCCAGCTTTAAATAGCCGCCATAGCCGATCCGGTCAATGGGCTTTCTTAAGATGGCCCTTCTGGCAGTTACCCAGTTAATCTTTGCTTCCTTCACAGGATCTCCGCCCTCATGGAAGGTGTCTGGGAAGAAATAGGGGAGTAAGCGTCCTTCGGTGTAGTCAACTCCTTCGATATCGCTGATAAGACGGAGCGTGCAGCCGTTTCCTACGCTGCCGACCACGGCATCCAGACCAATGGTCTTAAACTCATCCATGAAAGGCTCTGTCCCGATCCAATGATCACCGAGAAACATCATGGCTTCTTTGCCGTATTCGTGAGTGATATCAACCATTTCCTTAGCCAGCTTGGCTACCTCACGTCTCTGGAAAGCCTGGAAATCCAGGAACTCTTTGGAAGGAATCCGGTAGTTGTTGTTCATATATCCCTGGTCGATGATGAACTCAGGGCGGAACGGATAGCCGGCCTCCTTCTCGAACTGTTCTAAGATATAGGGACTTACCGATGCCGAATAGCCGTACCAGTCTACGTATTTTTCTCTTGCCAGTTCATCGAAGATCAGAGTGAACTGATGGAAGAATGTGGTATAGCGGATTACATCCACGTGAGGATTGGCCTCCAGATACTTCCTGAGCCTGTCCATGGAAAACTTGTGTGTCTTAGGCTGACGTACATCAAAGGTGATCTGTTTTTCAAAATCAGTCCAGCCGTTGGTGACTGCATTGTACATGTGCACCGGATCCCACATGATGTAAGCCAGGAAGCTTACTGTATAGTCATGGAATTCTTTTGCTCCGTGGATAATCACATCCCCGGTCTGGCTGCTGTACTCCCAGGAAGATACCGGAACAGGCTGACCGGTGGTTCTGTCTATGACTTCCCACCAACGCCTGATATCGTCCCTGTCGTTCACTTTCAATAAATCTGTATGTAAATGGTTCATAAGATGAATAGACAGCTCATCCTTTACTGCCGTATAGAACGGTGTCATAATATACATCTGCTGAATCTCGTCGGGATTGGCCTTAGCCCAGGCATTGTCCTTCCTGGTGGTGTAGTAGGTGGAATAGACTTTGGCATCCACATTCTTTAATTCATCCGGATAATCGGTACCATCACAGTCCCGAATGGCGTCGGCGCCCCAGCGTTTCAGCAGTTCCAGCGTCTCCGGAACTACGTCCACGTCTGTGGGTATTGTAACTCTTCCAATAAAATCCTTTTTCATTTTCGTTCTCCTTTGCTGTCAAGTTAATATTTTTAGCCTTTCACACCGCCGCCTGTAACACCGGCAATAATCTTTTCGGAGAGGATGACATACAACAGGAAGGTGGGCAGGAAGACGATAATTACTGCCGCAAACAATCCGCCGTAATCTCCGGTGTACTTCATAGCATTTACAATTTGGAGCAGTCCTACGCCGACAGGAGTGGTCTCCGTAGACGTTGCAAAGATAAGAGCCATGAAGAACTCGTTCCAAACGCTCATAAAGTTAAAGATGGTAACCGTAACGATAGCCGGCTGGATCAGTGGGAACATGATCTTCCAAAAGGTCTTGGCGGGTGTACAGCCGTCAATCGCTGCTGCTTCTTCATAACTTCTTGACAAACTGGCAAAGAAGTTCAGCAGGTAAGTGGTGGTAAAGGGTACACGTAAAAGGATATAAAGAATAATCAGTAAAATTCTTCCCCGGATGTGATACTGGGCCGTCAGTGAATAGATCGGCATGATAATCATAACCTCCGGGATACTCATGGCCAGGATTAAACCTGTCTTGACTCCTTTATTTCCAAGGAATGTAAAGCGCGAAAGCACATACGCGGCCGGAGCAGAGATCAATATAACCACGATACAGGAAGATACCGCATAAAGCAGAGAGTTTGCAAAATAAACAGAAACATTGTTGCCCTTCCACGCGCTGGCATAGTTCTCAAAGTGAACTCCTGATTCAAACTTAAATACCGTGCCGGTGAAGATTTCTCTGGAGGTGGAAAGGCTGGCACCCAGAATCCAGATCAGGAAGGCCGCTGTAAAGGCAACCCAAATGGTCAGAATGAGATATCCCGGAAGAAGGGTCAGCTCTTTTCTCCAGTTCACCTTGCTCCTAAACACGTTTTCTTTGTTCCTTTTTCTCATTTTTCACTCCATTCTGTGGACATGTCAGATAAGTATCTTTCTTGCGCCACGTTTCTCACACATTAATATTCAAGATCATCATCTTTAAGCAGCCTGTTCATAATGAAATAAACAATTCCAATAAAGATTGCCATGACAACGCCGATGGTAGCACCGGCGCCTGCATCTCGCTGAACATTGCCGACTGTACCAAATACCGTGTCATATAAGTATACCACCGGTGTAATTGTGGAAGCTTCTGTGCTGACCGGTGAGAACATCTTGGACCATAAGTAAAAGGTAACACAGTTTACACTCCAGAATGTGATGTTAGTTTTAAAAATGCCGCGGAGCAAAGGCATGGTAATCCTGCCAAACTGCTGAACTTTGTTAGCCCCGTCAATTGTGGCAGCTTCATAGATATCTGAGGGAATCTGTTCGATGCCGTTGATGAAAATCAGCATATAGTAGCCTACCGCGCCAAAAGTGAAGGCAGCCAGCATGGCCCAGAATTTCATGTCGGTTCCCAGCCAGTTCTTCCCCTCCAGCCCCATCGTCCTTAAAATCTGGTTAATGAGACCGTAATCCTGATTGTAGATATACTGAATCCACATGGTAGCCAGAGCCACGGCGCTGATAATATTGGGAAGATAAATCGCTGCACGGAAAAATTTTTTAAACCGGATTCCACTGGTGATGATAACAGAAAACAGCAGTGAAAAACTGAGGATAATAATGCCTCCCAGTAACCAGATAATCAGAATGTTTGTCGCCGCTCTCTGAAAGGTGGGACTGGAAAATACCTTTGCATAATTAGCCAGACCGTTAAAACTCCATTCAGATGCACTGGAGGTCACGCTTTCAATCTTAAAAAAACTCATGATTACGGTTCTGACAACCGGGTACAAATACATGACAATTAAAGCAAGTATACAAGGTGTTATAAAACCAACGATAAACAATTTGTTTTTTTTCATTTCTTATTTCACCTTTCTGACCAAATGAGGTGACGCTATAAGCGCCACCTCCGGTTTTCCAGCATTCTTTAATATAAAGCGTCCAGAGCCTTTGCAAAATCTTCGCCTGTTGCATAGCTTCCTTCATACAGTTTTACAATTACTTCCTGAATAACGGAAATCTTGTCTGCGTTAGCGTTCAGACCCATATTCCAGGAAAGAGGAGCTGTAGTATTCATCAATACCTCGTTAGTTCCGCTCTGAACAGCAGGTGGAGTATTGCTTGGATCCGCTGGGATATTATTGGACAAATCAGCCATGTTTTGGCTCTGCTTGCCGCTGGTTAAGAATACAGCAAAATCAAATGCCGCCTGAGGATTCTCACTGTATTTGGTGATACCGATGGAGTTCGCTCCTGCAAATGTGCTGGTATTGTCCACGCCGCCTTCTACGGCCGGATAAGCGAACAGCCCCCAATTGAGTTCTGTGCCTGTATTGGCGTTAACTTCTGCAGTGATGTAGTTTGCACATACTACCATGGCGATTTTCTGTGTAAGACCGATCTTGTTCTGGCTTGCCGGATACTCATCAGGAGCGCCGTCTGCCAGATAGCCTGCTTTTACGAAGTCGATCATTTCCTGGCCTGCTTTTACTACGCCAGGATTGCCGCTCCAGCCGCCGTTAGTTGCCAGATCTTCAACAGCCGCCTGTCCAATATGTCTTGACAGATGGTAACCAAACAGGAATGGGGCATAAGTACTGTCGAGAGCCAGAGGCTGATAACCCTTGTCCTTCATGGTCTGGCAGGCAGTCATGAACTCGTCCCATGTTGCCGGAGCAGTGATGCCGCAGTCATCAAAGATATCTTTATTGTAGAACACGCCGCCTACAGATGGCTGCTCGGTAACACATGGAAGGAATCCGGCCCATTCAGTCGCCTGATTGTTGAATACAGCGTAGCTCTTGTCAGCGTATCCGGCTTCCTTTGCCATATCTGTCAAATCAGCAACATAATTGACATAGTTCTTGGAGATTCTGGTGTAGTCGTCTTCAAACATATCAAACTTTTCCTGAGCTTCCAGTGCGGAAGAGAGGATGTTCTTGGTTTCACGGCCTTTCCACTCGAACTTAATCTTGGCTCCGGTTTCAGCCTCGAAAGCCTCTGCCGCCTGCTGAAGTGCCTGTCCCTGAGGCTCATTGTTTGTCCACATGGACCAGTATGTAAGTTCAACACCTTCGTACTTCTTGTCTCCCTCAGCCGCGGCTGGTGCTGCAGTTGTTTCGCCGGTCTCGGCTTTGGCAGTTGTTGCTGCCGGAGTTTCGGCTGGTGTCTCTGCTGGTTTTGCATTGTTGCTTCCACAGCCTGCTAAAAGACCTGCCGTCATGGCAGCAGCCAGCAGAACGCTAATCGGTTTTTTCTTCATAGATAAATCCTCCTTTTTGTTGGGCACTGCCCATTTGAAATATCTTAAATTCATAAGTAAATTATATACTGATCCAGCGTTCATTAGCTATCAGTATATTGTTTTGTTTTTTATGTTTTTTGCTATTTTTTGTAGCATATTTATAATAAAAAACTACATTTGTCGTCTTTTATCAACAGTTTGCACTACAATTTTTCGTGCGGACTCTTGCTTTTTAATTTTTATTATATTATGATGATAAAAAAACAAAGGAGTTTTCTTATGAGCCGTCCCAATATTATATTTCTTATGACCGACCAGCTTCGCGGGGACTGTCTGGGATATGCAGGTCATCCTGATGTAAAAACACCATATCTTGATACACTGGCCTCCACCGGTACAGCCTTTGACCGCGCCTACAGCGCCTGCCCGAGCTGCATCGCTTCCAGAGCCGCCATCCATACAGGGATGGGGCAGAATCATCACGGCCGTGTAGGCTATCTGGATGGCGTCCCCTGGGAATATGAGCATACGCTGGCCGGGGAATTAGGCCAGGCCGGCTATTACACTCAGTGCGTCGGCAAGATGCATGTCCATCCTTTAAGAAATTATCTGGGCTTTCATCATGTGGAGCTTCATGACGGATATCTGGGATATTCCAGGCGGGCAACGATTCCCTACCGCGAGTCCCAGCTGGTAGCCGACGATTATTTCTACTGGCTGAAAAATGAGCTGGGAATTTCCGCCGATGTGACAGATACGGGGATTGAATGCAACAGTTATGTGGCGAGGCCCTGGATGCATGAGGAGAAATACCATCCCACCAACTGGGTTACTGAGAGAAGCATAGACTTTTTGAGACGGCGTGATCCTGGGAAGCCTTTTTTCCTTATGGCTTCTTATCTCAGGCCCCATCCCCCTTTTGACGCACCCCGGCATTACTTCGATTTATACCGGGATCAGGAGCTGCGCCCACCGTATGTAGGCACCTGGGAGACGGACGAATTGTTAAAAAGGGACGGACGGATCTATGATTCGAAGACGGGTCCCATTGATGCAGAGCTGATACGCCAGGCCCAGGTGGGATATTACGCCTGCATCACCCATTTAGACCATCAGATAGGGCGGCTGATTCTGGCTCTGAAGGAGCAGGAGCTTTACGATAATTCCATTATTATCTTTACCTCAGACCACGGGGAGGAACTCTGTGACCACCACATGTTCCGCAAAGCCAGACCTTACGAGGGAAGCTGCCACATCCCGCTTATCATCTCGGGAGGAAAGAAGTTTCTGCCGAAAGGAGCCGGTTCCTCCCGGTGCAGCAGTGTAGTGGAGCTTCGGGATATTATGCCCACGCTGCTCGATTTGGCAGACGCCCCTGTTCCGGATACAGTGGACGGCAAATCGCTCCTTCCTCTGCTTGAAGATCCGGCGCGGGCTGTGCGTCCCTGGCTACACGGAGAGCATTCCTTTGATGAGTATTCCAACCACTGGATCGTCACCGAAACAGACAAATACATCTGGCATTCACAGACCGGTCAGGAGCAGTACTTCCATCTGGAAAAAGATCCCCATGAACTCACGGATCTGATTGAGGAAGATTCCTGTAAGATACGGATTCAGGAGCTTCGCGGACATCTTATAGAATCCCTGGAAAACCGCAGGGAAGGTTTTGTGGAAAATGGGAGACTGGTGCCTGGACGCCCCTATCCGCCCGTTCTTTCATAAAACGGAAAAGGAGAATAGCATATGAAAAGACAAATCATCCTTATAATGACAGACACCACACGCAAAGATATGCTGGGCTGCTATGGAAATCCTAAAATGATCACATCGAATCTGGACCGGCTGTCCGCCGAAGGCATCCGGTACGAGAATGCCTATACGTGCCAGCCGGTCTGCGGTCCGGCCCGGTCCGCCATATTTACCGGAACCTTTCCGCATACTAATGGGGAGGTGACGAACTGTGTAGCCATGGGAGATAATATAAAAACCGTAGGCCAGCGTCTGACGGACAACGGTATTCACTGCGGTTATATCGGCAAATGGCATTTAGACGGCGGTGACTATTTTGGCAATGGCATCTGCCCGGAGGGATGGGATGAGGCATACTGGTATGATATGCGCCGGTACCTGGAAGAACTGACGGAGGAGGAACGGCTGAAATCCAGAAAATCCACCACCTCCTTTGATGAAGATATGACAGAGGAGTTTACATATGCTCACCGTTGTTCCAAAAGGGCGGCAGACTTTCTGGAAGAGTATAAAGATGAGGACTTTTTCCTGGCCGTTTCTTATGATGAGCCTCACGGCCCTTCGCTCTGTCCGGCACCGTACAACACCATGTATGACGGATTCTGCTTTGAGGACAGTCCCAATTATGAGGACGATTTAAGTCAAAAACCGCTGATGCAGCGCTTATGGGCAGGGGAGAACTTACACAAAACCAGGGAGGAAATCAACTGTCCTTCCGGAAAATTGTCCCTGTTTTTAGGATGCAACTCGTTTGTAGATTACGAAATCGGGAAAGTCCTTGACAAAATCCGGGAGACGGCTCCTGACGCTATGGTTATCTATACCTCCGACCATGGAGACATGCTGGGAAATCACCGGCTTACTTCTAAAAATGCTGCCTGCTACAAAGAGGTCGCCAACATCCCGCTGATCATCAAAGGCGGCGAGGCCGGCAAGGTGGTGGATTACCCGGCTTCCCACATAGATCTGGCTCCCACGATTCTGGATTACATGGGCATTCCCATTCCCAAGATGTTGGAGGGGAAAAGTATGCTGCCTCAGATCAACTGCACCGATATCCGGATCAATGATGAGGTCTATACAGAATTCACCCGGTATGAAGCGGACCACGACGGATTCGGCGGACTGCAGATGATGCGTGCCGTCATTTCAGACCGGTATAAGCTGGTGATCCATCTTCTGGACAGTGATGAGCTGTACGATATGGAAAAGGATCCGGCAGAGATATGCAACCGGATCCAGGATGAAGACTATTCCGAAATTCGCAATTCCCTGCATGACAAAATCCTGGAGCAGATGAACCGGACCCGCGACCCTTATCGTGGATATCAGTGGGCCTGCAGAAGCTGGCGCACGGACAAGGAGCCGACCTGGAGCAACGATGGCTATACCAGACAGCGGGAAAATGAAGAGTATGAGCCAAGACAGCTGGACTACGATACCGGACTGCCCATGACGGAAGCGGTGAGGACGAAGATATCCAGGAATTTAAAGAGATAATAGAGCAGTCTTTTTCTGCAAAGAATAACGACGCCTCTCCCACCTGTTGAGGTTGGGAGAGGCGTCGTCGAAAATTATAGGCAGTGGCATTGAAATAAATATTCCATCGCATAAGACAGGGAAGTATTCAGATGTTCCTTCATCAGTGAAGCGGCCAGCTGGTAATCCTTCTGTAAATACGCCCCGTAAATCTTTAAATGTCCCCGTTCTATTTCCCGTTGGTGCTGCAGAGACGTCTCATACATGTTGGAGAAGATCGTCAGCTGGCTCCTCTGTTTCCCGGCGGCGCGGGCCAGGCGGCTGTTGGCGCAGTAATCGTAGAAGATCAGATGAAAATGATCGGAATAGCCTGTCCATGTCCTGATTTCCTCTTCCGTGAGACTTTCTGTCTCTAAAACCTTTTCCGTATAATGTATGTTTTCCGCCAGTGCCTTCTGTACCTTTTCCTGATCAGGATAGTGAGAGGTATAGAGAATGGCCAGGGCATCTAAATCCCCCATGAATTCATAGAGCTCTTTCAAGTCCTGTTCCCCGATACTTATGACATTGACGCCGATGTTGGAGTAGGAGACGACCAGTTCTTCCTCCGCAAGCCGGGTCAGAGCCTCGCGGATCGGGGTGGAGCTGACTCCGAAGCGTTCCTGTAAGTGTTTTAGCGTTAATTTCTCACCAAGCCGGATTCTCTGTGTCAGAATGTCCTGACGGAGAATATCGTAGATTTGCCCGGAGAGAGTGGTTTTATTTAAATCCATGCCGTATCCTTCCTCATTAAAAAACTCATATCCATCATTTATATTCATATTACAACAGAAAAAATAGTTGGTCAACCTTATAATTTTACATTTTGCAAAATGCATATTGCAAAATGTAATCATAGATGGTACAATTCTTAAAACAATAATTATGTGACGCGTTAAAGCGAAAAAGCAGAGAACGGGAGAAGGACATATGAGAAATGAGGAATTACTGAAACGGCTGACCCAGGCCCAGGGAATCGCCGGCTATGAAAAAGAAGTGAGAGAGCTGATTGAGAAGGAAGCCGCAGCCTATGCGGACGATATGATAACGGATGTGATCGGTAATCTGATAGTAATTAAGAAAGGACATGGAGGCCCGCAGTCGAAGAAGATCATGTTTGCGGCCCATATGGACGAAATCGGTTTCATGGTGAAGAAGATCGAGGAGGACGGCCGTCTTCGTGTCTGCAACGTGGGATGGAACTGGGCGGCCTCGGCTTACAACGCCAGAGTGCGGTTCCGCAACGGCGTAACCGGCGTTTTTGGCTGTATGGGAGCCATCGAGGATACCCATAACGATGTGGGCAAGCTCTATATCGATATCGGAGCAAAATCTAAGGAGGACGCATTAAAATACGTTAAAGTCGGCTCCGTCTGCGGCTATTACGGAGAATACGTGGATCTGCAGAACAATCTGGTGTGTTCCAAATCCCTGGATGACCGGATCGGCTGTTACCAGCTTCTGGAGGCGCTGAAGGAGAATGACGGCACGTATCCAAACGATATTTATTATGTATTTACTGTGCAGGAAGAAGTGGGATGCAGAGGTTCCAAGCCGACGGCAGAGCGGATTCGTCCTGATATCGGCATTGCGGTGGACATCACGCCGGCCCACGATTATCCCTGCGATTTGGAAGGCAGCAATACCGTAGGAAAGGGCGTTGCGATCAAATACGCGGATCCGTCGGTAATCTGCGACGAGGAAGTGGTTGCAGCCATGGAGGAATGCTGTGAATGCGAACGAATTGCATGGCAGCCCGAAGTCATCGACAAGGGCGGAACGGATGCGTCCAGCATGAATATGTCCGGTGTCGGAGCCAGGGCGGGCGGAATCGCCGTCGTGACCAGATATCCCCACTGCCAGAGCTGTGTAGCCTCAAAGGATGACATCGAGGCGGGAGCGAGATTATGTACGGCAATTTCAAAGCATGAATTCCGCTTCTGAGTGGGATGGGAGGCGTCGGGTGAAACAGTACATATTGACACATGGAAACCTCCTGACGATGAGGGACCGCACCATAAAATACGATACGGATATCCTGATCAGGGACGGGAAAATACAGAAAATCGGCCGGAATCTGACTGCATTTGCAGCTCAGGAAGCGGCGGGACTCGTGAATGGATTAAACGGTGAAGCGGATGCCTGGAGATGCGAGGCAGATATATTAAACGGTGAAACAAAGTTCCTCGATATAAGCGGCCGGTACGTGATCCCCGGGCTGATCGACAGCCACTGCCACTACGACGCCGATTATATGGGAAAGATGTTCCTGGCGTGCGGCGTTACTTCTGTCAGAAACATGCGGGGGTACAAACGCCACGCTGAATATGCCGCGGAGACGCTGGCGGGAAAGCGGACAGGCCCCTATATCTATTCCAGCGGTCCCATCTATGACGGAGAAGATCCGAGTATACCGGACAATTCCAATGAAATCATCCGCACGGAGGCGGACGTGGAGCAGGCGATCGAGTATACGATCCGGAATGGGTTCTTATGGCTTAAGACGTATCCGTCTATTGAGCCGGAGCTTTACCGGTATCTGCTGAAACGAGCGAGACAGCAGGGGCTTCCCGTATGCGGCCATATGAGCAAGAAGCTGGATGATAAGGTGCTGGCAGACGCCGGCTATTACTGCTGTGAGCACAGCAGCTCCCTTCCGTCCCACAAGGCCGATATCCGCTATCTGGCCGAAGCCGGGATGTGGTTTACTCCCACACAGGCCGTATGCGAAACACTGCCGGACTATGTCTGGAACGGTAAAATGCTGCCGGAGCTGAAGCATTTTAAAGATCTCCCGGAATGTGAGCGGGAGAGCTGGGAGAGCAGAAACCGGAAAATCATCGAGAGCTACCGCAGCCAGGGCGTTCGCCCCGATATCCGTGTGGTGATCAGCAGAGGACGAACCTTTCTGGAATATTCAGACCGGTTCATGGCCGGTACAGACTGCGCTTATCCGGGAATTATCCCGGGCTTTTCCATGGCAGATGAGCTGGAGAAGCTGGTAGAGCTCTACGGATGCACGGCTTTCGAGGCTCTGAAGGCGGCCACGGTCAATCCGGCCGCGCATATTGGCCTGGAAGAGAAGAAGGGAAGTATCCGTGAAGGCATGGATGCCGATATCGTGGTATTGGCTGGGAATCCACTGGCCGATATTGGAAATGTGAGAAAAGTCAGCATGGTATTCCAGGGTACGAATTTATACGATGAGGAGACCATCAGGGCCTACGGCAGTGAGGCGGGTTTCCTGAAGAAAGAAGAGATCGAATTTATCCATTGGTAAAGAGAGAGGAGCAAGATTATGAAAAAGGGTATGGCAGTTATTCTGGCGGCGGTGACGGCGCTGTCGCTTACCGCCTGCGGCGGTTCAGGAACCGCAGGCAATACACAGAACGATACACAGAGTCAATCATCGGAGACGGGCACGGGTGTGTCCAGCTCCGGAAATACCGATATGGTGGTGGCCATGGGCGCCGATATTGATACGCTTCATCCGTCGGATTACTCCACTACCGCAGAACTTACGGTTTTAAACCAGCTCTATGACACGATGATGTATATGAATCCGGATGGCGAACACGATCCGGAGCCGCGTCTCGCGGAATCATACGAGGTGAGTGAGGATGGAAAGACCTACACCTTCCATCTGCGGGAGGACGCCACCTTCCACGACGGCACGCCGGTTACGGCAAAGGATGCGGTATTTTCCCTGAATCTGTATAAGAATTCCCAGTACCAGAATTCCCAGGTGACGGGACTGGCGAGCGCGGAAGCTGCAGATGACCACACCGTGGTCTGCCACCTGGATAATCCGTACTCCCCGTTCCTGCTGGGGGCCTGTTCCGTCCATATCGCTTCCGAGGCGTATTATGAAAAATCGGCCGACGACTTTGTCAATAAGCCGGTGGGCAGCGGCCCGTACAAATTTACGGGAAGAAGCAAGGGAAGCAGTGTAACGCTGGAAGCGTATGACGGCTACTACCGCGGGGATGCGGCGATTAAAAAAGTGACCTTCGAGGTCATTCCGGACCAGTCTACCATGGCGATCGCCATTCAGACAGGCGAGGTGGATTTTGCGGAAATCGACTCGGCCAGCCTTCCGCAGCTGAAGGCGGATAAGAATGTCACCATCGCTGAGATTCCAACTTCCAGCTTCTCCTATGTATGCATGAACCTGGATAAGGCACCATTTGATGACGTTAGAGTGCGCCAGGCGTTAAACTATGCCATTAACCGCGAGAATCTGGTGCAGATCTGCTATGACGGAGAGGCCACGGTAAACTCCAACTTATGTTCCGCCAACCGGTTCGGCTATTCCGAGGAACAGCCGAAATACGAGTACGATCCGGAGAAGGCCAAATCCCTTCTGGCCGAGGCAGGGATCACGACGCCGTATCAGCTGGGAGAAATGCTGGTGGCCGAAAAGTATTCCAATCTCGCCACCGTAATTCAGAATGATTTAAAGGCAGTCGGACTGGAGACGACGATTTCCGTAAAGGAATTTAATTCCTATATTGGAGATCTGACCAGCGGCAGCTATACCATCAGCGCGCTGAATATGACGCTGGAGGGAGATACCCAGATGATGGAGATGGCCTTCGCCAGCGATTACATCGGAACTGCCAACAATGCCAGATATTCGGACGCGGAGATGGATGCGCTGTTTGATAAGACACGGGTTTCTAACGACAAGGAAGAGCGCGCGGAGCTCTTTAACCAGATCTTTACGAAAGCGCAGGAGGAAGCCATCTACGTTCCGCTGGCCAATCCGCTTACGCTGTTCGCATACAGCTCTTCACTGAAATGCCCGGAAATTCCGTACGAGGCAGTGTATTACATCTATGATTTTGCCTGGTAAGGCTTTAATCCGTGGAAGGGAGGACATTCTCCATGACCAAATACGTGGCCAAGCGGCTTCTGTACATGATTCCTGTTTTGCTCGGAGTCGCATTTTTAGTATTTTCCATCTTATCTATGACGCCGGGAGATCCCGGTTCCATTATCCTCGGAATCACGGCGTCGAAAGAGGATATCGCGGCTCTGAACGCGGAATTCGGGTATGACAAGCCGTTTCTGATCCGCTTTTTTAACTACATCGGGGATATCGTATTCCATTTTAATCTGGGAGTATCCTACCAGAGTCGGCAGCCGGTCATACAGGATATTGTTGCCAGATTTCCGAACACACTGCTTCTGACCGTATTTTCCATGTCCCTTTCCGCTTTTATCGGAATACTGCTTGGGATTGTCTCTGCGGTGAGGCAGTATTCCGTGCTGGACCATACGTGCGTGATTGTGGCGCTGGTGTTTGCCTCCATACCGGGCTTCTGGCTGGGGCTCATGCTTATGCTGGTATTTTCCCTGCATCTGGGGCTGCTGCCATCCTACGGCGCAGGCACTCTGAAGCATTTTATTCTGCCTACCATAACCATATCCTTAGGGTCGGCCGCCAGCCTGCTCCGCCTCACCAGATCCGCCATGCTTGAGACGGTGAGGCAGGAGTATATCCGGACGGCCCGGGCCAAGGGAGCGGGCGAGAAACGGATTATCATGCGCCATGCGCTGAGAAATGCCCTCCTGCCGGTCGTCACAACGCTGGGAACCAGCTTCGGGGCCTCCTTAGGCGGCGCGATCATTGCGGAGACCGTGTTTGCCATGCCGGGGATGGGAACCTTAATCACGACGGCTATCCGGCAGAAGGATATTCCCGTGGTCATGGGCTCCACCCTGTTTCTGGCATTTTTATTCAGCCTTATCATTCTTCTGGTCGATGTCCTGTACGCCTTCATCGATCCGAGAATCAAGGCCAAATACCAGGAGGGAGGGAAGAGCCGTGGCTAAGGGTAAGAAACGCAAGAACACCATCCGGAACGAAGTCTGGTACCGGTTTAAGAAGAATAAGGCGGCCATGCTCGGCCTCGTTATCCTGGTGCTGATCGTCGCCATCGCCGTGTTTGCCGACCTCATTGTCCCCTATTCCAAATGCATCGAACAGGACGGGGGTGCAAGACTTCTGATGCCGGGAGCCGCGCATTTCTTCGGGACGGACGAATACGGCCGGGACTTATTTGCCCGTGTGGTTCACGGTTCCAGGTATTCTCTCTTCATCGGCGTGTCCACCAGCTTAATGGCGCTGGTGATCGGCGCCGTGCTGGGAGCCAGCGCGGGATATTTCGGCGGAGTGATCGACAATACCATCTGCCGCATCATGGACGTGTTTATCTGCGTGCCGCCGATTCTCATGTCTCTGGCCGTGGTGGCGGCGCTGGGAACGAACTTAAAGAATCTGATTATCGCAATTACCATATCGTGTATTCCGGGGAATGTCAGACTGATCCGGTCAGTGGTCATGACTGTGGCCGAACAGGATTACATCCGGGCGGCAAAGTCCTACGGGACCTCCAATGCGCGCATTATTTTCAGATACGTGCTGCCCAACGCCATGGGGCCGATCATTGTAAACACGACAATGAGCATTTCCGGCATGATCTTATCGGCCGCAGGCTTGAGCTTTATCGGCATGGGAATCCAGCCGCCGTCTCCGGAATGGGGCGCGCTGCTCTCAGGTGCTCAGAAGTATATGTTTACTTCACCGTATCTGCTGTTTTTCCCGGGTGTCTTTATTCTGCTCGCTTCCCTGGCGTTTAATCTGGTGGGGGACGGACTTACCGACGCCCTGGATCCCAAACTGAAGGACTAAGGAGGTGGCGCAATGAGTGAAACGATACTGGAGATCGAGAATCTGTCCGTGGTATACGAGACGGATATGGAGACAGTGCATGCCGTAAACGGAATCAGCTTCTCCCTGGGAAAAGGGGAGACTCTGGGGCTGGTGGGAGAGACGGGGGCCGGAAAGACGACGACGGCACTGACCATCCTGGGTCTTTTGCCGGAACGGACAGGAAAGATTACGGGAGGAACCATCCGGTTTGAGGGGACGGAGCTTGGGAAACTGAGCGCCCATGAGATGGAGAAAATCCGGGGAGCCAGAATATCCATGATATTTCAGGATCCTATGTCGGCCTTAAATCCGGTCCTCACAGTGGGCAGCCAGATCGCCGAGGCCTTAGAGCTTCACAACACCGACGGTCTGTCAAAGAAAGAGATTGAAAAGCGGGTGGAGGAAACTCTGGAAATGGTGGGTATTCCCAAAGAGCGGAAGGCCAATTATCCCCATCAGTTCTCCGGCGGCATGCGTCAGCGCGTGGTGATCGCCATGGCCCTGATTCTGAGTCCGGAGCTTTTAATCGCGGATGAACCGACGACCGCCCTTGACGTTACCATACAGGCGCAGATACTGACGATGATCTGTGACCTTCAGAGAAAATACGAAACCAGCGTAATCATGATTACCCATGATTTGGGGGTGGTTGCGGAGACGTGTGATAAGGTGGCCATCGTCTATGCCGGGGAGATTGTGGAGTACGGAACGCTGAGCGATATCTTTAACGGCGGCAGGCACCATCCCTATACGGAAGGGTTGTTTGGATCCATTCCCAGCCTTACGGAGGAGGCGAAGCGCCTTCATCCCATCGAGGGAATTCTGCCGGATCCGACGAACCTGCCGAGGGGCTGCAAATTCTCGCCCCGGTGTACGAAGTGTATGGAGCCGTGCAGTCTGACAGCACCGGCCGTATATGAGGAAAACGGCCATCTGATCCGCTGCCATCTGTACCGCGATAACAAAGGAGGGCAGGAGTGATGGAAGATCTGCTGTTGGATGTAAAACATTTAAAGAAATATTTTGACACGCCCTCCGGTCTGCTTCACGCAGTGGATGATGTGAGCTTTTCCGTTAAGCGGGGAACGACGCTGGGAGTCGTGGGAGAATCCGGCTGCGGAAAATCCACGCTGGGTTCCACGCTTTTATACCTTGACGAGCCCACGGGCGGCGAGATCCTGTTTGAGGGAACGAAACTTCAGAGTGTGGGAAAGAAGGAATTCAAACGGATACGCCCCAGAATGCAGATGATTTTTCAGGATCCCTACTCCAGCTTAAACGGGCGCATGAATGTCCGGCAGCTGATTGCGGAACCCCTGATCGTCAATAAGGTCTGTAAGGATAAGAAGGAGATCGAGGCGCGGGTGGATGCCATGATGGAGACCGTCGGCCTGGCCAGACGCCTTGCGGGCGCCTATCCGCACGAGCTGGACGGAGGACGGCGCCAGAGAATCGGAATCGGCCGGGCGCTGATTATGGAACCGGCCTTTGTCGTATGCGACGAGCCGGTGTCGGCCCTCGACGTGTCGATTCAGGCTCAGATTTTAAATCTCCTGATGGACCTTCAGGACAGCATGAACTTGACGTATCTGTTTATTACACACGATCTGTCTGTGGTCAAACACATATCCGATGAGATCATGGTCATGTACCGGGGGAAATGCGTGGAACAGGCATCGTCGGCCGAGCTTTTCCGGAAGCCGCTCCATCCGTATACGAGAGCCCTTCTGGCGGCGATCCCCGATCCCAGCCCGGAATCGAGGAACAAGAAGAGGAGTCTTCTCCAGGGAGAGGTGGCCAGTCCGGTGAATCCGGGGCCTGGATGCCGGTTTGCGGCGCGGTGCCCGTTTGTGAAAGAGGAATGCAGGACCGGCGAGATTATGCTTGAAGAAGTCAGCCCGGGACACTTTGCGGCATGTCCGGGATGCGTGGACAGAATGGAGGAGTAAAATGAGTGCAGAAACATACAGCTGGCCCTATGCCAATGAGATTGGGGATGAGGAGACCGTAACCAGCGATGTCCTGGTCCTGGGCGGCGGGCTGGCGGGCTGCTTTGCGGCCATAGCCGCGGCCAGAAAAGGAAAATCCGTGGTGCTGGTGGAAAAGGGGGCCGTGGAACGAAGCGGTTCTGCAGGAACGGGTTTTGACCACTGGGAATCAGCCTGTACCAACCCCTGTTCCGGGGTGACGCCCGAAGAGATCGCAGAGGCCTACGTCCATGAACAGGACTGGTACAGCAATGGAATCGCCCACTACATCGAATGCCGCGAGGGATACGACCGGCTCCTGGACCTGGAGTCTTTCGGCGGAAAGGTGAGGGATACCGGAGATGAATTTAAGGGCGCAGAGTTTCGGGATGAGAAGACGAAGCTGATGTTTGCCTATGACTATAAAAACAAATTTACCCTGCGCGTCTGGGGGACCACCTTTAAGCCTGCCCTGGCGCGGGAACTGAAGAGACTGGGCGTGAAGGTGTATGAGAGGACGGAGGCCACGGCCCTGCTTACCGCGGTAAAGGACGGAAAGAAGAAGGGAGCCGGGGCCTGCGGAATGGATGTCCATACGGGAAAATTCTATATCTTCCGGTCGAAGGCCACGATTCTCACCATGTCCAGGCCGGCCAGAGTCTGGCTGTTTAATCCGGATCCGGTGGGCTTATGCGAATTTCGTCCCATGCAGAGCATCGGAAGCGGCCATGCCATGGGCTGGCGGGCCGGAGTGGAATTTACCATGATGGAGAAATCGGTGCGCGCGGAATTTTCGAGTGCAGGAAGAAGTTTCCCCCCATACGGAACCGGCAATAACCACAATACCTGGTACGCGGCCACCATGGTGGATGCCAGAGGCGTGGAGATTCCATACGTGGACCGTGACGGAAAGGAACTGAAAACCGTATCCGAGCGGTACTATCCGGCCCGGGGCCAGAAATTCTTCCTAAAAGGCGGAGTCATCGACAATCCGAAGTATGAATACCGGGGGCCGGAAACTCTGGACTTCGAGGAACTGATCCGCCGGGGATACCAGCTCCCGTTCTATGCGGATTTGAGCCGTATGCCGGAGGATGAACGCCGCGTTATCTGGGGAATGATGGTCGGCGAGGAGGCGAAGACCAGAATTCCGATTCTGGAAAATTATACCGAACGGGGATTTGATCCGGAAAAGGACATGCTCCAGAGCTACGGCACCGGCTGGCAGTCCGCCAGCTTTCTGGACCAGGAGCGCCAGTTCTTTGGAGCGCCGGGCGGAATCATGCACGACTGGGACTTAATGACGAACATCGATGGCGTCTATGCGGCCGGAGACCAGCTGTATGCCTCTGACTGCGCGGGATTTGCCTGTGCCACGGGATATTACGCGGGAAGAAAGGCAGCAGACTGCGCATCGGATCATGAGTTTGAGGATTTTAGCAGGGAAGAGGCCGATCGGGAAAAAGAGAGGCTGTACGCGCCTCTTTACGTGAAGGATGGAACCAACTGGAAAGAACTGAACATGGCGATATCCAAGGCAATGCAGAACTACTGCGGCGGCGTGAAATGTGAGGAACTTCTAAAAGAGGGGCTGGACCTCCTGGAGAGCTATGAGCGGGAGGTGGTTCCAACTCTGTCGTGCGCCAACCCTCACGACCTCATGAGAACCCATGAGGTCCTGGATATTCTGACCGTGGCCCAGCTGGTGCTTCACGCCTGCCTGCGGCGGCGGTCCAGTTCGCAGCCGCTGTGCTTTCAAAGAAGTGATTATCCGCAGATGGACCAGGAAGGGGAACGGCGTCATATCGTCATCCGCCAGGAGGACGGCCAGGTAAGGGAGCGAAGCGTTCCTCTCGATTTCTTCGGAAATCTTCAGGAGGAGTACGAACGGCGCAACCAGGATTATATGGGGGAGGTCAGCCATGAAAAAGCCTGAATTTACAGTGAGGCCGGTTGCAAGCAGCGCCAGGCCGATCATTTACGATGAAAGCCTCTGTATCGGATGCAACCGGTGTGCATCGGTCTGCCAGTGCGATATCCTGCTTCCATCAGAAACGAAGGGAAAACCGCCCATTGTTATGTATCCGGGAGAATGCTACTACTGCGGCGCCTGCGTCATGGCCTGTCCGGTAAAAGGGGCTGTCAGACTGGAGCATCCGCTGATGAACCGGGCAAAGTTCGTGCCTGTGAGAGAACGAAAAATATAAATACAAATGTAAGGATAGTTAGAATCGCCGGAAGGCAGTGAACACTGATAAAATCAGTATTTGCTGCCTTCCTTATTTTTCTGATGAAATGCATTTGCTTTATATACAGGAATAATTAACGCATTGATAACGCAGGGGTATATAAAAGATAAACAATTGATAAATATAAGATATATACAGACTGGAAAAGGTGCAATCGTTCTCATATATAATCCTTTAACAAAAGATAAAATCATGATAAAATACATTTGCAATAATAATTACCAATTATTTATCATGATAAGTAAAAATTATGTAAGAAAAGACAAAAGGTATGAAAACCACTGCGTTTAAACCTGTGAAACGGCAGAAATGGTACGTAAGCAGCATAAAAGACAGCTGCGGGGTTTACAAAAGAAGGAGGAAAATAGATGAAAAAGTGTTTATCAGTTTTAATGTCGGCGGTAATGGCCGCCTCTCTGCTGAGCGGATGCGGGTCTGCGGATCAGAAACAGACATCACCGGCTGCTGCAGAACCCTCTGCGGAAAGCAGCACAACGGCGGAAGCGGCACCAGCTCCTGAGAAGGCAGAGACAGCACCAGGGGAGAAAAAGCAGATTTCTCTGTGGTTCTGGAGTGCTCCGGCGGATCAGCAGGTTCTCTTAAAACAGATTATTGAGGATGATATCAATGCGGTTCAGGATGACTACGTTTTAAATATTGAATTCCACGCGGGAAATGATCAGAATATCGCCACAGCGCTGGCGGCTAACGGCGGGCCGGATATCGTCTTTACTTCAGGTCCTTCCTATGTGACCAATTACGCATCGGCCGGTAAGCTGGAGAATCTGGACCGATACGCGGAGAAGTATGGCTGGAACGACCGGCTGCTGGAACCAATCTACAATCTGGGCACTTATGAAGGATCGCTCTATGGTCTGTCAAACTCCCTGATGGTCATGGGTGTCTTCTATAACAAGAAGGTGCTCGCTGACAATGGATGGGAGGTTCCGGAAACCATCGAGGAGATGGAGACAATCATGAAGGCGGCCCAGGAGAAAGGCCTTTACGGAAGCGTAACGGGCAATAAAGGGTGGAAGCCTGTCAATGCCAACTATTCCAGCCTGTTTTTAAACCATATCGCGGGACCGGAAAAGGTATATGAATGTCTGAAGGGCGAGGCCAAATGGAACAACCCTGATATGGTGGAGGCTCTGAATAAATCGGCTGAATGGTATCAGAACGGCTGGCTCGGCGGAGACAATTATACGGATCTGAACTTTGATGAGAGTGTCCAGCTTCTGTCTATGGGCATGGCTCCTTTCTTCGTCGGACCTTCCAATGTATTCCAGTGGGCGCCAAAGTATTTCCGTGGACTCACGGAAGACGATTTTGGATTTTTCCCATTCCCGGCCACCAATGATAAGGTAAAGTATCCGACCTACACGCTGGGGGTTACCTCCTGCCTGTCTATCAACGCTTTTTCTCCTTACAAGGATGAGTGCGCGGAGATCCTGGATAAGATCATGACCAACGATTTTATGGTCAAGCTGACGAAGGAGTGGCCAGGATACTGGGCAATTCCGCTGAAACAGTATGATATACCGGCAGATACCATGACGGGAATCTCCGCGGTATTCTGCGACGTTATGATCGATACCTTAAAGGCGATCGAGGAAGGCAATTACGGATATTATACGACCAGCTTCTGTCCGCCGGCCACGGATGTCGCGCTGCAGGATATCGATGGTGTGTGGCTCAAGACCATGAGTGCGGAAGAGGTTTTAGACAGAACGGATGCAGAATTTGAGAAGGAACTTGCAAATGGCCTGGTAGTCCCGCTGCCGGAACGGTAGATCGGGCAGGCAAATCAGTTTAGAAGGAGACAGAGCCGGACGGGTATTATATGTCCGGCTCTGCTGCAAAGGAGGGTAAAATGAAACGCAGACGAGATTATCTATTGCTTCTCCCGGCTTTTGTGCTGAGCATGGCCGTTGTGTTTATTCCAGGTGTGATGACGATATTTGCGTCCTTCACGGACTGGAACGGCGTATCCATGAATTTTCATTTCATAGGACTGCGGAATTTCTCCGAGCTTTTCGGCGATAAGATATTCTGGAGGGCAATCTATGACAATGTGAGATGGGTTGCGCTGTTTCTGACGATTCCTGTGGTGATCGGACTTGTGACATCCGTGCTTTTGCTGAACCGCAGACACAAGGGACTGTACCAGATGCTGTTTTTATTCCCCTATGTGCTTGCACCTGTGACAAACGTGGCCGTATGGCAGAATATTATTTATAACCCGATTTTCGGACTGGTGGGCTATCTAAACCGCCAGGGCTTTCATATCCCATCGCTGCTCAGTGATATGAGGACCGCTTTATATGCGGTGGCCGCCACAGATATCTGGCACTATTGGGGATTTTTGATGGTGGTATACTTAGCTTCCTTAAGACAGACGCCGGAGGATCAGGTGGAGGCGGCCAAGGTGGAAGGATGTAACGGATGGCAGCTGTTTCGGTACGTCTATTTCCCCAATATGCTTCCAACCTTTAAACTGATGATGATCATGTCTGTCATCAATTCCTTCCTGACGTATGACTACGTCTACTTAATGACATCGGGAGGTCCAGCGCACTCGACAGAGATGTTGAGCACCTACGCGTATACGTTCGCATTTGCGTCTCTCCAGGTTGGAAAGGCGGCGGCTATCGCTCTCTTCATGAGTTTTTTCGGGCTGATCGCCTCCTTTGTCTACATCCACCTGTCACAAAATGAGATCATGTCATAGAGGCCGCAGTGCCGGAAAGGAGTTTATATGGCAGCAATGGGTAAGAAAAAGCGGATCGTTACGCTGGTTACGGTTCATGCGATCCTGATTCTGCTGGTGTTCACGGCGCTGTTTCCGATTGCGCTCGTCGTGCTTAACAGCTTCAAGCCCCATGTGGCGATTGTCGCCAATCCGCTGTCCTGGCCGGAGAGTTTTACACCGGTCAACTATAGCAGCGCGTGGAGCTATGCCAAGTTTGGAATAGGGTTTAAAAACAGTATTATTCTGGCAGCCTGTACGATTGTCATCGTGCTGTTTACCTCGACTCTGGGTGGCTATGTGCTTGCCACCAGAAGAGGAAAAGTGGTGAATCTGGCACTTGTGTATTTCATGATTGTTATGACGATCCCGATTCAGCTGTTTTTATTTCCTCTTTATTATGTGATGTCCTATTTAAAGCTTGTGGGCACGGTTGTACCGATCAGCTTTATTCTCGCAGCCAGAAATATACCGCTGGCGCTGTTCCTGATGCGGACGTTTTTCTTAAACGTTCCCAAGGAGCTGGAGGAGGCTGCCAGAATCGACGGAGCCAATACGGGGCACGTCTTGTGGTATGTTATGGCCCCCGTTGTGTCTCCGGGCCTTCTGACCGTCAGTGTAATCGTGGGACTGAACGCATGGAATGAGTTCCTGATTACATCGACCTTTCTGCAGGGTGAGAAAAACTTCACCGCGACGCTGATGCTTCGCAGCATGTCTGGACAGTTCGGGTCGGATATCGGAATTATGATGGCCGGAGCCATGATCTTAATTGCCCCGGTTCTTATCTTCTTTATGATTACACAGCGCTATTTCATCGATGGGCTGGTCTCCGGTTCTGTCAAGGGATAGGGACAGGATAGAAAGGAACACTTGAAATGAAAGCATTTTTAATTCTGATTGACAGTTTAAACCGCCATTTTCTTCCGTGCTATAATCCGGCTTCCAGGGTGGCGGCAGAACACTTAACCGGGTTTTCAGAGGAAAACATTACCTTTGATTCCCACTACGTGGCTTCCGCTCCCTGCATGCCGGCGAGACGGGATATCTTTACAGGAAGAATCAATTTTCTGGAGAGAAATTGGGGCGGCATGGAACCATTTGATATTACGCTCATCGGTACACTCCGAGAGCATGGGATTTTCACACACATTACGACCGACCATCCCCACTATTTTGAGATCGGCGGGGAAAACTACTGCCAGATGTTCCATACGTGGAACTTTGAACGGGGACAGGAGGGGGATGTCTGGGTCTCGAGAGTAAAAGGAAGCGATATTCCCGAGCCGCATTATGGTAAGGTCAATAGCCAGAACCAGTTAAACCGCCTGGCCTATACGAAAGAGGAGGAGTACCCGACGCCGAGAACTTTTAGGTCTGCGTGTGACTGGATCGACAGCAACCGCGGCGCGGATGACTACTTCATGATGGTCGAAGCCTTCGATCCTCATGAGCCTTTCGACTGTACGGAAAATTATAAAGAACTGTATCCAGATACGTATGATGGACCGTATTTTGACTGGCCGTCATACCGGGCGCTGGATGAGGAGACTCCGGAGGCAATGGAACATTTGCGAAACGAGTATTCGGCAACGCTGACCATGATGGACCACTGGTTCGGAAGGTTTATTCAGAAGCTTAAGGATACGGGGATCTATGAGGAATCCCTCATTGTCGTGACATCGGATCACGGCCATATGCTGGGAGAACACGGGTTTGCAGCGAAGAATTTCATGCCGGCCTACCAGGAGCTGGTTCATATTCCCCTGCTCGTTCACCTGCCCGGCTCTGCGTACGGGGGCAAACGGATCAGCAGCCTGACACAGAATATCGATCTGATGCCGACGTTTCTGGAGCATTTTAAGATAGAGACGCCGAAGACGGTGCTGGGAAAGAGCCTGCTGCCAGTGATCCCCCATGACACGCCGGTCCGTGATCAGGCGATTTACGGATGGTTTGGAAAGGCGGTCAATGTGACGGATGGAACCCATACCTATTTCCGTGCGCCGGTATCCGAAGATAATCAGCCGTGCTTTACCTATGGGGCCATGCCAACCACATTTTTACAGTATTGGGATGTGAAGCCAGGAGATTATGAGGCTGGAGCGTTTCTGCCGTACACGGATTATCCCGTCTTCAAGGTCCGGTTCCGGGTGGAGGGCCATTATCCGGAATGCCCGGAAGGGCTGGATTACGTGCGGGAAAATCTTCTGTTTGATATCTGGTCTGACCCGCATCAGAACAGGCCCTTAAAGGATGAGGCGCTGGAGGCAGAGATGATCGGGAAGCTGTGTGCCGCACTCCGTGAATACCAGGCGCCGGCGGAACAGTGGAAGCGTCTCGGAATAGAATCATGTTCGGAAGAAATTAGAGGAGATACTAATGAAGAAACCAAATGTTATTATGATTAACAGCGACCATCAGGCGCTGCACCAGTGGACTTTTTATGAAAATAAGCCGCATCGGCCGTATTATGAACAGTTTGTAAGGGAAGGGGCGGAATTTACACATGCCTGCTGTGCTGCGCCTTTGTGCGGGCCGTCGAGAAGAAGCCTGCTGACCGGTTTATATCCGCATGCGCATAAGCAGTATCACAATGAGACAAATCCGCCGTATGCTGATGAAGTCTATCTGGATTCGCTGGCCGAAGCAGGCTATCGAAACTACTTCTTTGGTAAATGGCATGCCGGTCCGGGAACTGCGCTGGACCATCACTGTGAGGGGCTGTCACTGGAGGAGTACGGGAACCCGTATGTTACAAAGGAGTATAAAGACTATTTGAAAAAGCGGAACCTTCCGGCTGCCGCACACCGGATTGAAAGGGTCTTTTTCTGGGAGGACAAGAGCCAGCAGGCGTATCAGAAAAGTTCGCCCGATGAAATACCCAGAGATGGAGAAATCTTTAAGCTTCAGGATCCCAGGCACTGCTGTGAAGCTGCTTACGGAATTACGGTGACTCCAAAGGAAACGCTGGAATTCTTTTTCCTGTCAGAACTGGCGTGTGAGAAGCTGGAAGAATTGAGCACGGATGGGAACGATGCCCCATTTTCGCTGCGAGTAGATTTCTGGGGACCTCATCAGCCGTATTTTCCGACTCAGGAGTATTACGATCTGTATAAGGCGGTGTCCTATCCACCGTACGCCAGCTTTAACAGCGTACTTGAGGGCAAGCCGGAGGTTTATTTTACAGAGAAGAATGTTCCGATCGGGAAAGACAACCGTATCGTCATTCCCAACGCGCTGGCATGGGAGGATTACGAAGAAATGCTCAAATGCTGTGCGGCTCAAATCACGATGATCGACGAAGCTATTGGCAGGATCCTGAATAAGGTGAAAGAGCTGGGACTGGAAGAAAACACGGTGATCATCTGGACTGCTGACCACGGCGATGGTCTCGCCTGCCATGGAGGCCATTTTGACAAAGGATCCTATTTATCCCAGGAGGTATTACGGGTTCCTCTGGGAATTAAGTGGAAAGGCAGGATCGATGCAGGGCTTAAGATCGACGCTCCGGTCTGTACGGTGGATGTGCCTGTGACGATCATGGACGCAGCCGGATTAGAGTATAAAAACAGCGTGCACGGAGAAAGTCTGATTCCGATATGCATGGGAAAGAAGACGCCAGAATATGCGGTGAGTGAGACGTATGGCCTGGGATACGGGGAATACGTGAAGGCAAGAGCGGTTACGGATGGAAATTACAAGCTGGTCACCACTCTGGGACAGGCCTATGAGCTGTATGATTTGAAGGCAGACCCGTATGAACTGAAAAACCGGTATGATGATCCGGCTTACGGTGCAGTTCAGAGGGATATGGAAGAAAAATTAAGAGAATGGCAGAGCGCGACCGGCGACGAAATCTTATTTTTCGATGGAAGCGATTTTGCTGAATGTAAGTGAGCAGGACTTGCCAGATTCTGCAGACGCAGGTGAGGGGATTTTTCCGTTATTCCCGCGAGTAACGAGCCAAACGGACACGCTGGCGCGTCCATTTGGCGATTGCCGCGAGGGTCCCCCCGTTGCTTGCGACGGGGGGGGACTCAGATTAATCAGAGAGGAGAAGTCATGACATTAAAAGAGATTGCAAGGGAAACCGGACTGTCTGTTTCGACAGTATCCAGAATCATCAATAAAGAAAATTATAAGTGCACCTCCCGGGAGGCAGAAGAGAAGGTCTGGGAAATTGTTCGGACTTCGGGCTATACTCCTAATCTGATGGCAAAGGAACTGAAAAAGAGCGGCTTCAAAAGGCCTATGAACAGAAATATCTCCTGCCTGTTTGCCAGAACCGACAACTCGGTGGCGGAGCAGTTCTTTTCACCGATTGCCCAGGCGGTGGAGCAGGAGGCTCTCGTTCAGGGTTGTCCCCTCGGCTACTCCTTTTCCATGCTGCACATCTCGGAGATACAGAGCGAAAGGATCAACAAGCTGGAAAAAGATGGCGTTGTCGTGTTGGGAAAACCTGGAGCTGAATTAGACCGGCTGCTGCGGGAAAAATTCAAGAATGTGGTGGTTGTTGGAATCGATGTGAATGAGGTTCCCTTTGACCGGGTTCGCTGCGATGGATACGAGGCGGCAGGAAAGGCAATCCGCCATTTATACGATTTAGGCCACCGCAGGATCGGTTACGCGGGATTAAAGGACATTTCCGCGTATGACGCGTACTTTGATTTCTTCACCGAACATAACATGAAGATTGATGAGTCCATAATCCATATCTATAAGTCGGCTTTCGGGATCGACTATAAAGCGGCGTGTGCTTTTCTCCAGGCGGAAAGGGAACTGCTGCCGACGGCATACTTTTGCAGCTGCGATATGATAGCGATCGGAATTATCCGGGCATGCCGGGAGCTTAAGATCCGAGTGCCGGAAGATATATCCGTAGTGGGATTTGATAATATTGAGATGGGGCAGATTGTCTCGCCGATGCTGACGACGATCAATGTGCCGATGCGGGAGATGGGCCGTATGGCGGTGAAGATACTTTTGGACCGGATCAATAAAGGGCATACGTCGCCAATCAGTATTGAGTTTCCGACAGAGCTGATTAAAAGGGAGAGCAGTACGGCTATACTGGTGAAAAAGGCATGGGCCGCCGCACAAAAATGAGACACTCTGACAAATATAAAAGAGTACCGCGCATTTTGGGGGAAAAGCGGTACTCAGGAGAAGTTGAACCTAGTATATCACGGCAGCGCGGCAGTGTGCAGAGACAGATTTGCCATATATTGGATAATCTTGTGATGAAGATCCCGGCAGGGATATTTTATTGTGATTCTTTATTCTTGGAAATATTTTCCCGATGATGTATAATGGATAGGACTTTATTGCCGAAAAACGGCATTTCTTGATATTCGGGGGAAGAGACTGTGAAAAAAGACTGGGAACTATACCGCCGCTTTCTGTCGCTGGCGGTCGTTCTGGTGCTGCAGAATGTGGTGACACTGAGCGTTAATCTGGCAGACAATTTAATGTTGGGAGCGTACAGCGAGACGGCTTTGGCCGGGGTGGCCGCTGTCAACCAGATTCAGTTTGTGTACCAGCAGCTCCTGCACGCACTGGGAGACGGTGTGGTGATTGTGGGAAGCCAGTACTGGGGAAAGCATCAGACAGAGCCCATGAAGAAGCTCGCGTCGTCGGCCATGCGTTTCGCGCTGATTCTCTCGGCTGTTCTGCTGGCAGTCATGAGCCTGATTCCGTACCGCGTCATGGGAATCTTCACGCGCGACAGCGGAATCATCGAAGAGGGCGCCCGATATCTCAATATCATTCGATTTACCTATCTGTTTTTTGCAGTGACCCAGATTCTGCTGGCTACGCTCCGCAGTGTGGAGACGGTGAAGATCGCATTTAAGCTGTCGGTGCTCACCCTGTTCGTCAACTGCGGAATTAATTACGTGCTTATAAACGGTCATTTCGGAGCACCGGAGATGGGCGTGGAGGGAGCCGCCATCGGCACACTGGCCGCGCGGATTCTGGAATGCGTTGTTTTAATTCTCTACATAGCGAAAAAAGAGACGAGGCTCAACCTGAGATGGCGGGATTATCTCGCATGGGATCGTGTCCTGACCGGCGATTACTTAAAAATTACGATTCCCATGCTCACCGTGCAGGGGCTCTGGGGCGTCAACACAGCGCTGCAGACCGTAATTCTGGGGCATATGACGGCCAATGCCATCGCGGCCAACAGCGTGGCGTCGACCCTGTTCCTGATGGTGAAGTCCATGGCGGTGGGATCGGCCGCGGCTACGTCCGTCATCATCGGCAAGGCGGTGGGAACAGGGGACCGGGAACTGGCCAGAAGCTACGCGCGGAGCCTTCAGCGAGTCTTTGTCCTGATCGGGATTGTATCCGGTGCGATTCTGTTCTTTATTCGGATACCAGTGCTGGGCCTCTACGATTTGTCGGCGGAGACCCGGGATATGGCCAATACGTTCCTGATTATCTTAAGCGTCGTATGCGTGGGAATGTCCTACCAGATGCCCACCAACAACGGAATCATCCGCGGTGGGGGAAATCCCATGTTCGTGGTCAAGATGGATTTGATCAGTATCTGGCTGATCGTCATACCGGTCTCCCTTTTTATGGCGTTTGTCGTAAAGGCATCTCCGGTCGCGGTAGTCTGCTGCCTGAACGCGGATCAGATATTTAAGGTGGTTCCGGCCTTCCTGGAAGTGAGGTATGGAAACTGGATGAGGAAACTGACAAGAGATTAGAATCCATTGTGTTATAACCTGAAAATCCAGGCTTTTTCCGTCCAGGGAGAATATGGCAAAAAATAGTAGTTGATAAAAGAACGTGTGTTCTGTATAATAGTACTATGATTGTCAGGGAGCAGATTTCAAGGAGGAGATTCTGGAGATGGAAAAATTACTGGATGTGATAGAACGGAAGGATGCTTTGGTGATAGCCCTGTCGGATGGCCATATCAGAGCGGTGGACTTAACGGCGCTTAAGCCTGAGACAGAAGCGGAGATGTCCGCGGAAGAGCTGTGCGCCGCGGGAAAGAAGATCTATACGGTCCTGTCCGAAGACATGGAACAACTGCAGAGCTGTGAATACATATTTCAGGAAGACGCCATGTGGCTCCGGTATGGGAGTAAGCTGCATGAGGAGCTGCGTGACCACCGTCTGCAGAAACTTCTGGATGAAGAGATTTACTGTGAGGATGAGAGCGGCATGCAGTGAAGCAGAAGACAGGCGGTAAACGGAATGCCGGCATCAGGCATAGAAAGCATGCGATGCAAATCATGGCGGCGTTACCACTGAAAAGTGCCGGACTGCCTGGGAAACACGTTGTTTCCCGGCAGTCCGGCACTTTTGCGCTCTATTAAAGTTTACTTTTTATAAAAACAGTTTCCGCCCACAACCGTGTAGGAGGAGTAATTGTTATAATCGGCCCGTTTTGCAGAATTAAAGAATAGGTAATCGCCGATGTTGTTTGAGCCGGAGAGCGCTGCCTTCGTCGCTTTTAACGCTTCGGAGGAAGGTCCCTTTGCCAGGTATTTATCCAGAAGGCCCGACGTGGCGCCGGGAAACTGGCCGTCGGCGTAGATGACATCTGTTATGGAACTTCCCCAGCGTCCGGATTTCACCCGGTTGACGATGACGCTGGCCACGGCCAGCTGGCCGTCGTAGGAGTAGCTGCCTGATTCCATCATCACACAGGCCGCCATCAGATAGATTTCGTCGGAGGAAGCATTGATCACATACTTCGGCTTTTCTTCCTCTTTCTTTTTCTGCTCTTTATTTTCCGAGGCCTTTAGAGCGGCCTGCTCTGCTTCTATGCTGACTGCCTTGCCGGGAGTGAGACTCACCTTCGTGTACTGGCTGGAGACATAGCCGGATGTATCGGAGGACAGCTGAACCTTGATCCAGCCGTCGGACTCTTCGAGAACCGGATAGTAATCGTCTGCCGCGGCAAGCCCGATGATCGCCGCGTCGGTGGAAGGCGTCTCCCTCACATGCAGCGTCTGAGTCGTTACCCTGGCTGTGAACAGTCCAAGCTCTTTGGCCAGCGGCTTGATATCCTGGCCGAATACGAGATAATCGTTTTTCAGCCAGCCTTCCAGACCGCCGGAGCGGATCTTTGTCCAGCCGTCTTTCTTTTCTAAAACGGTGCCTCCGGCTCCCCGGTAGCATTTGCCGAGAACCTTGCTGTCGAGTGAAGGCTCAGCACGCAGATTGAGGACGTCGGTGACATTGGCGACAGCCTTGTTATCATATTCGGAGGCAGCAGGAGCGTGGGTTACCGGAACTTCTTTTCGCTCAATACCGACCTGGGGAACCGCAGCAACCGCTTTGACGTTTACGGAACCGCCGTCGGTGATAATACCTTCCTTTGCCGTTTCCGGCAGAGACTGGGTCAAGTGTCCCGGTGATGAAAACGCAGTAAGAGTAAAGGCTGCTGCAATGGCTGCCGCAGTGATTGCCACGGTGACTCGTGCGCAGCGCGTGCGAGTGATCGTTACGGTGCGGTTTCTCCGGGTATTTTTCCATGAATGCTTCATAAAAACCTCTGATTTTCTGTAAAATTATTTATTCTCATAAATGTTACAAAAATATTACAAAAAATACTATAACAATTTTTTGCATACTTGTCAAGTTTCGACACTATTTGCAAGCTTTCTCTGTGGCTGCACCTATTACAGATCCCCGGACCGGCCTATCGCCAGCCGCTGTCTCCTTTTGACAGTACAAGGATAAAGGAGACATACTGCTTGATAAATTTTCGCAAATATATTATGATTTGAGTAACACTACAGAAGAGGTAACAGGAGATGAGATGGTCAGAACGCGGTAAGAAGGAAATGCAGGGGATGCTGCTGCCAGTAATTGTGTGTGTTTTTTTTATTGCCAGCAGCCTTTTATTTCTTGTTCAGATGATTGTTAAGGGTGAGGAAGAGAACATTACGGATTTGTATAACGCGGCGAACCAGACCAGAACCGCCCTTTTAAAACAGATAGAAGGTGACTGGCAGACACTGGAGGGACTGTCCGTGAGTCTGCAGAGCCTGGCGAATATCCGGACGGATGAGCTTATGGAGATTTTGACGGATGTAAACGATAAGAATGCCTTTATCCGCATGGGATATGCGGATGCCTCAGGACAAGGGGAAATGGTTGATCTGGCTGGAAATATTGAGGTGATATCCATAGCGGGAGAAGCTTTTTTTCAAAGGGCGATGGCTGGGGAAAAGAGTATATCCACAACCTTCGAGGATTCCAATGCGGCAGGAGGATACGTCAATTATTTCGCGACAAGAGTGTTAAACAGCGACGGAGAGACGGAAGGCGTCCTCTGCGCAGTCCATGCAACGAATGTATTAAGGGCGATTATCGATATGCCTCTTTTGAAAAATTCCGGCTATTCTGATATCCTGAATGAATCCGGTGATTTTGTAATAATCAGCAAACCTTCCATGGCTGAGACGGCTTTGTCGTCAAATCAGGAGGCGATCACGGAAAGAATCCGGGAGGAAGACAGCGGGAGCTTCACTGTAAAGGACGAAAAAGGAAGAAAATACATGGTGACTGTCCTTCCTCTGATTGAAGGACAGTGGTACCAGGTCAGTACGGTTCCGGTGGCGGTGCTTCGTTCCAGCTATATTGAGACTGCAAGAGGCATCATGGCGATTATTCTGGCGGCCTGTGTGCTGTTTATTTGGCTGATCAGCTCACAGAGGCGTATGGCGGCTGAGAATCAGAAGACCTTGATGAAGCTGGCTTACAGCGATTCCCTGACCGGTATGCGTAATTTTGACGGTTTTAAGAAGGACGCGGAGCAATTCCTGGCGGAGCAGGAGCTTTCCGCCTGCCTGATCTGGTACGCGGATTTTAAGAATTTTAAGTTTATCAATGACGTGCTGGGGTATGAGGAGGGCGACCGGCTGCTCTCCATGGTGGCGGAGTATTTAAAGATGGTGGAGAGTCCGGACTGTATGAGCTGCCGGATCGCCGCGGATAATTTTACCGGAATCGTGCGATGCAGGGAAGACGAAAGTCTGGCCCGGGGCCATAAGGAGATTCTGGATTATCTAAAACAGTCTGGTATGGAGGATTTTCCGTTTCTGGAGATTCCGCTGGGGGTCTACCGCCTGAAAGAGAGCGACCGGGGACAGACGGTGGATGTCCTGGTAAACTATGCCAATATGGCCCATAAAACAGCCAAGGAGAAAAACGGCAGCGCGTTTGTCTATTACGATGACAACATACGGAAGAAGACACTGGAGGATTCCACCCTGGAAGCGGAGGCGGAGCCCGCCATAAGAAATGGTGAATTCCGGCTTTACATGCAGCCCAAGGTGGACATACAGAACGGAAACCGGATCTGCGGCGCCGAGGTGCTGGTGCGCTGGCAGAATCCCCGTATGGGACTGATCCCGCCGGGACGGTTTATTCCGCTGTTTGAGAAGAGTGATCTCATCATTAAGCTGGACCGCTATATGTTTGAACAGGCCTGTATCTGGCTGAAATCGTATCTGGACGGGGGCGGAAGGCCGGTGAATATCGCGGTCAACGTGTCAAAGGTCGGAATCTTCCAGCCGGGCTTCGTGGAATACTATGTGGCTGTAAAGAAGAAATACGGAATTCCGCACCATATGCTGGAACTGGAATTTACGGAGAACATTCTTGCGGTGGATACCGAGCTGTTCTCCGATCTGGTTATAAAACTAAGAAAAGAAGGTTTTCTTTGCTCCCTGGATGACTTCGGTTCCGGCTACAGTTCCCTGAACTTATTAAAGGATCTGCCGGTCGACGCGCTGAAGCTGGATATCCTGTTTTTCCGGAAAAGCCGGGACGTGCGCCGGGAACGGATCGTGGTTTCCAATTTCATCAACATGGCAAAGCAGCTGAATATTACTACAATCGCAGAGGGCGTGGAGGAGGAAGACACCGTGGAATTTTTACAGAACGCAGACTGCGATGTGATCCAGGGTTACATATTTGCAAAACCCATGCCGAAGGAAGAATTTGAGGCGATGCTGGGCGGGACGGATCACCTGGCGATGAATCACAATGAGCAGGGCAATTGAGGCAGGGGCGCCGGTTTTCCACAGGCTGTATCATCCCATGACATCGCGTCCGTTCTTATCGGACGAATGCTACAGGGAATACAGGCCGTGTGAGTTGCTGCGCCCTTATATTTTATGTTATTGGACCATGGAAGACGAGGTCACGCCGGACAGGAGCGGGAGTAAAGCGAATGCACCTGTCCTGGTGATCCCGGATACGTGTGCCGATATTATTATCCGTATCAACCATACGAGACAGGAGATATCTGGATTTCTGTGCGGGATTCAGGATCAGCCGTTTCTTTCGGTTCCCCGCATCAGCGGTGATGAGGTCAGCTGTTTTGCCGTACGGTTCTATTTTTGGAGCGCCGGACTGTTTTTGAATTTAAACTACAGGGATACATCGAATGCAACGATCGGACTGGAGGAACTGGGCCGGGACTGGAGAATGCTTTTCGAACCTTTTTTCTATTTAAACAGGATAGAGGACCGGATTGCTCTTGTGGAGGAATTTTTGCTGAGAAAGCTGGTATCGATGGAGTGGAAGCCGGATCTGTACAATTCCGTACACCGGATTCTTGCCTCTTCGGGACGGATCTCTGTGAAAGAGATCTGCGAATACAGCTGTGTCAGCCAGAGACAGATGGAGAGACTGTTTTTAAAAGAGGTGGGACTGCCGATCAAACGGATTGCCGGTATGGTGCGCTATCAGAACGTGTGGAGAGAGATGGTTTCCAGTAAAGAATTCAATATCCAGGACGCGGTTTACCGGTATGGTTACACCGATCAGGCTCATCTTTTGAAGGAATTCCGGCGCTTTCACGGGACGGCGCCCGAGGAGGCGAGGCGAATCGCGTGGCAGAACCGGTAGTGTGTCGTTTTTTTACAATACATTTTCGCCTTTCCCTGGTATAGTATCGGTTACAACACGGAAGGAGAGTAAGAATATGAAAGTAGTGAACAAAAACGACTATCAGGAGATCCGCACCTGGATTCACCGCAATGCAAGACAACTGGAGCTGTCCGTCTGGAATTATTTCTTCGAGAATGGGAGCCGGGAGGCTGTGATCGATGCGCTGTCATATTATCAGAATGAGGATGGAGGTTTTGGACATGCAGTGGAGCCGGATGGCTGGAACCCGGAATCATCTCCTTACGCCACGCTGGTGGTAACGGGAATCTTAAGACGAACGGGAGCCGCAGATGCTATGGGAGCCGGCCATCCCATGATGCAGGGCATTTTCCGCTATCTGGAAAGCGGTGCTGGACGCGATGAAAACGGCTGGATGTTCTCTGTTCCGTCCAATGACGGATGGCCCCACGCTCCCTGGTGGAGCTATGACGAGGCAGAGAATCAGCTTCAGAGCATGGGGATCACCGCGGGGCTGTGTGCATTTATCCTTCATTACGGAGAACCGGAGTCTGCGGTTTATCAGACTGCCCTGGAGCATACGGCAGGGATCCTTGGGAAAGCGGCTGCAGCGGAAGATTTCGGCGAGATGGGAGCCGGCGGAGTCTGCATGCTGCTGGGAGAAGTGATGATGAGCGGCTTAAACGCCTCTTTCCCCTGTGAAGGACTGATGGGGAAAATGGCGGAGGTCGTAAACCGTTCCATCGAGCGCGACACGGAAAAATGGGCGGGCTATACCCCGCGTCCGTCGGAGTTTATCTGGGGCCCGGACAGCCCGTTTTACAAGGGAAATGAAGATATCGTGGAAAAGGAACTGGAGTACCTCATCGATACGCGAAAGCCGGGAGGCGTGTGGGATATCACATGGACCTGGTTCGCGCTGGGAGAAAAGTACCCGAAGGAGTTTGCCGTCAGCGAGAACTGGTGGAAGGCGTCCAAGGCCATTGAGAAGCTGGGATTTTTAATGAGCTTTGGCAGAGTAAAAATAGAAGAGTAAGCGGTATCGCACCGGATACCCGATTACATGACCACGGCCGTGTTCCTGACTGAGAGGGAGCACGGCCGTATTATTTTGCGCAATGACTAAGAATGCATTGAGTTTTAAGCGTGGATTCAGTATAATATGAAATAGTGAACAGAAAAACTGAGCGGGTATGCAGACAGGGAAAGCGGGTAAATGCGGCGTGGGAGCAGAGACAGGGAAAGAACGGGAAGCGCGTATGAAAGAGGCGGAGCGTCTGGCTGGTTATATCATGCATAAGCATTACTGTGAGCATGATGTAGAGGCGGTTACGGCTCTTTTTTCAACGGAGTTTTCATGGCTTGGAGCAGGGGAAGAGGAGTATGTCACGGGCAGAGACGCCTGTGTGAAGCAGTTTATGAAATACAGGGGAGCCATCCCGAAGTGCAACATCGAGGATGAGGAGTATGAGGTCATCTGTCCGTCGGAAGGTTTTTACATAGTGTCAGGCCGGATGTGGATCGCTACAGATCCCAGCGCCGAGATGTATTTAAAGGTGCATCAGCGGGTAACCTTTGTGTTCCAGGAGACGGGGGAAGGGCTTAAGTGCAATCATATCCACTGCTCCAATCCATATCAGGAGATGATGGCCGGAGAGCATTTTCCGGAGAAAATAGGCCGGCAGTCCTATGACTACGTGCAGGAGCGCGTCTCGGCGCTGGAGGAAGAACTGAGACAGCAGAACCGGCAGATGGAGGTTATTATGTCCTCCATCGCGGGCGGATTAAAGATCAGCAACGACGACGACACCTACTCCTTTGCCTTTGTCAGCAGGGAGGCGGCGGCCCTCTTTGGGTATACGGTGGAAGGGTTTATGGAGGCTACCGGGGGCAATGCGGTGGGGAACGTCTATCCGCCGGATCTGCCGAAGGCGCTCTCAGACTGCGCGGAGGCGTTTCGAGATGGCGGTCTTACCTATTCCACCCGGTATCGGGTGCGCTGCAGGGATGGAAGCCTGAAGTGGGTGATTGACAGCGGAAAGAAGTGCCAGGATACGTCAGGCAGATGGATGGTCAACAGCCTTTATCTGGACATTACGCGTTCGGAGGAGGATGCCGAGCGGATCAGGGAGCAGGCACAGCTGCTCTCCAGTATTTACGACACGGTTCCCTGCGGAATCATCCGTTTTGTACGGAAGCATGACGGCGGTTACCGCCTTGTCTCTTTAAATAAAGCGGTTTTATCGCTGATGGGATACGGGACGATGGAGGAAGGGCTTAAGGACTGGCGGGACGGTACGCTGGGCGCGGTTCTGGAGGAGGACCGCCTTCTTCTGCGTGCCGCGTATGACAGCCTTAAGCAGGTTGGAGACCGGAGAGACAGCGAATACCGCGTAGGCTGGAAGGACGGTTCTGTCCGCTGGATGGAAGGAAGCAGCATGATCGTTGGCTTCACAGCTGCCGGGGAGGCCATTCTCCAGCGTACGGTGGTGGACATTACCCAGAGAAAGGCTTTAAAAGAGCGGCTGGACCGGGAACAGGAGATGTACCGGGTGTCCATGGAAGCGAGTTCTGCGATCATGTTTGAGTATCTGATGGATTCGGATACCTTTATCAGCTATGAACCCAGGGCAGGACAGGGAATTCTGCGCAACGAGCTGAAAAACTACTCAAAGATTCTTCTTGACCAGCAGATCGTACATCCGGACGATGTCCCGACCGTTCTGGATAATATCTGCCGCGGCCGTTCCGAGGTGTTCGAGGTGCGCTGTTCCACTCCGGATGGAGTGAGGGGACAGTATACCTGGTTCCGGGCAGACAGCAGACTGATGGAGGAGAACGGCCGACCGTACCGGGTGGTCGGCGCGCTCCACAACATCCATAAGATGAAAGCAAAGCTGTCGGAGAACAGTGAGCGCCTGCATATGAGCCAGTCAGCATTCCAGGCGATCGGCGGTGTGTATGTCAGCATTTATTACGTGGATTTAGAGACAGACAGCTACTACGCGGTCCGTCTTCCGGAAGCGGGCCGGGGAGCGCCTCCGCCCAGGAACGGCGGCTATACCGGCGGCCTGCGGGGCTATATCCTGGATTCTGTCAGGCCGGAGGATAAACACCGGGTGGCGGAGCTGTGCAGCAGGGAGCAGATTGAACGGGTACTGTCGGAGCAGAACGTCCATATCGAGACGGAATTCCGCCATTACCGGTCAGCGGAGTGGCTGAGGCTGGAGATTCATCAGGTTGCTGTAAAGGACGGAAAGCCCAGGACGGTAATCCTGGCGATCCGTGATATCAATAAAGAGAAGCAGAGAGAGCTGGAATATTACGAAGAGGAAAAGAGGGCCAAGCAGGCGCTGGAAGAAGCCTATGAGTCCGTGAACCAGGCCAATCAGGCGAAGTCGGAATTCCTGTCCCGGATGAGCCACGATATCCGGACACCCATGAACGCCATTCTGGGTATGACCGTGATCGCGGAGAACAGCCTGCAGAACACGGAGAAGATAAAGGACTGCCTCTCCAAGATCAGCCTTTCGGGAGCCCATCTTCTGGAACTGATCAACGAGGTTCTGGATATGTCGAAAATCGAATCCGGCAAGATGAGCCTCAGCGAAGAGGTGATTCACTTAGATAAACTGGTCGGCGAGGTGGCCCAGATCATACGTCCGGAGGCCGAAAACCGAAAGCAGAAGTACGAAGCGCAGATTCGGGAGCTGGATCATGGAACTGTCTGCGGGGATGCGGTGCGGATCAAGCAGATATTGATCAATCTGCTGTCCAATGCTGTCAAATACACGCCTGTGGGCGGCCGGATCGGCCTGAGCCTGGACGAAAAACTGTCCAGCGAGAGCGGTGTGGGCTGTTTTGAATTTACCGTGGAAGATAACGGAATCGGAATGGCGCCGGAATTTATAGACAGGCTGTTTATGCCCTTTGAGCGGGCGGAGGACCCGAGAGTCTCCCGTATCCAGGGAACCGGGCTGGGACTGGCCATCACGCGGAACCTCGTCTCCATGATGAACGGTACCATACAGGTGGAGAGCCGGATGGACGTCGGAACGAAGTTCGTCGTCACTATTTACTTAAAGCTGGCGGGAGACGGCGAGACATTCCGCCCGGAGCCGCCCATAGATGCCTTTCCGGTAAAGAAGCAGTTTAAGCCGGGGCTTCGCGTGCTGCTTGCGGAGGACAACGAGCTTAACCGGGAAATCGTGGAAGAGCTGTTGGCATTATCCGGGATCACAGTGGAAAGCGCCTGCAACGGACAGGAGGCCGTAGATTTATTATGTGCGTCGCCTCCCGGCACGTACGGCCTGATTCTGATGGATATCCAGATGCCGGTTCTGGGCGGATACGGCGCCGCCAGGGCGATCCGCAGACTGGGCCGGACCGGGGAGAGACCCGACGCGGCGGAGATCCCAATTATCGCGCTTACGGCAAATGCATTTGCCGATGATGCATACCAGGCGCGGATTGCGGGAATGAATGAACATGTGGCGAAGCCGCTGGAGATCAACCGGCTTCTTGAAATTATGAGCCGCTGGGTAAAGTGAGCGGCAGACATACTGTGAAATCGGAGGGAAAATATGAAATATTATATGGTGGAAGGAATCATACTGGACGCCGGGAAGATGGATGACGCGATTATGAAGGAACACATGGCCTATACGCAGAAGGCCATGGACAGCGGCATGATATTCTTATCGGGGCTTAAGACGGACATGAGCGGCGGCATATTTCTCATGAAGGCGGAGAAGCCGGAGGAGATAGAGTCATATCTGGCCGCGGAACCTTTTAAACGGAATGGGATACAGGATTACAGATGGGCGGAGTTTGACATCCATTATATCCATCCGCAGCCGGATCAATGGTTCGAAAAGTAATATACTGCCGGTAATCAGACAGGAGGATGAAGCATGAAAAAAGCCATCACGTTCAGATTGTGCGTCGTGATCATCACCGCCATGGTGATGATGGCTCTTCTCGGATACTATCTGCTGACGAAGTCGGCAAAAGAAGCGATGAGAACGAATTCAGAGATCCGGTTCAACCAGGTTTCGGAGGTCCTTAAGAAAAATGACACTGAGATCGCGGAGCTGCGGGAGAATCTGAAGGAGGACTATTTCATCCGGGCAAAAGCGGCGGCGTATATCGTACAGAACCAGCCGGACGTGGTGGGAGACTTAGAGGAAATGCGAAAGATCGCCTCACTGCTCCAGGTTGATGAACTTCATCTGTTTGACATGGAGGGCCGCCTTTATGCTGGTTCCGAGCCGAAATATTACGATTATACGTTTCATTCGGGGGAACAGATGCAGTTCTTTCTTCCGATGCTTGACGACGACAGCCTTCAGCTCTGCCAGGACGTGACGCCCAATACCGCGGAAGGCAAGATGATGCAGTACGTTGCGGTATGGAGGGAGGATCACGGAGGAATCGTCCAGATCGGCATGGAGCCGGCCCGCCTGATGGCCGCCATGGAAAAGAATGAACTCTCTTACGTATTTTCCATGATGACGACCGAGAGAGGCGTCACTATATTCGCGGCTGATCAGGACACGGGGACGATTATCGGAGCTACGGGAGGTATTCTGGTGGGTACTCCGCTGGCATCCCTCGGACTCTCTCTGCCTGAAGACATCGGAGAAGGCACCCTCTATAGCAGGGAGATAGTTCTTGACGGGCAGAAGAATTACTGCATGATGGAGATGACGGACGGTATTTTGGTAGGCGTCAGCGCTACATACGAGAAGCTCTACGAAAACGTTCCGGGCAATATGATGCTGATAATTTTCAGCCTCTGCGTGCTCTCTTTTGTCACCGTGTTCCTGATCCTTAAGATGCTGGATACCTTTATTTTAAACGATATTTACGGGACGATAGACGGAACGCAGAAGATTGCCGCCGGTAATCTCGACTACAGGCTGGAGATTGATCACACGCCGGAATTCAAGGAACTGAGCGCCAATATCAACCGCATGGTCGGCAGCCTTCTGGAGGCGACAGGAAAGCTGTCCCTGATTTTCCAGAACGTCGATATTCCGATTGCAGTTTACGAGTACAATCAGGATATGAAGCGCGTGCTGGCGACGAAAAAGCTGGGAGAGATTCTGATGATACCGGAGGAGGAGTTTTCTGCCGTCCTTGCGGACAGGGCGCTTTTCGTGGAAAAGATTAGGGAGATCCGTTCCGAGCCGCTGAAGGAAGAGAAGGAAATCTGCTGTCTGAACGGAGAGGAACGCCGTTACGTGAGGATCAAGACGTACGAAGGGGAAGGGAAGACGCTGGGGATCGTCATCGACGTAACGGAGGCAATCGTGGAAAAACAGCAGATCGAGCAGGAACGCGATATCGACCTGCTTACCGGTCTCCTGACGCGGCGGGCATTTTTCCGCACGGCAGACCAGCTGTTTACAGATCCAAACCGGCTGAAGACGGCAATGCTTCTGATGATGGATTTAGATAATCTGAAGCATGTCAACGATTCCTGGGGCCACGAATACGGCGATAAGCTTCTGAAGACCGCTGCGGATCTGTTTGCCGGTCTCAAGGCTCCCGAAAAACTGGCGGCGCGGCTCAGCGGAGATGAGTTTGTTCTGCTGATCTACGGCGCGGAGGAGAAAGAGGAGTTGTACGCGTGCATGGAGCGGCTGGAACAGAGTATAAGAGAGGCCAGAATTACGCTGCCCTCCGGCGAGGAGGCTGAGGTGAGCGTATCAGGCGGGTATCTGATATATCCCGAGGTCTGCGCTGACTGTACAGAGATGCTTCATCTGGCGGACCAGGCGATGTACCGGGTGAAGAAGAGTGGAAAGGGACGGTTTGAGAAGTATGGCGGGCCCCAGAAATAAAAATCAGGAGGCAATAATATGGCAATGTATGAAATCTATTTCAGCCCTACCGGAGGGACGAAGAAGGTCGCAGAGATCATTGGAGCCGCGTGGGCGTGTGAAGCAGAGATGGTTGATCTGATGAATCCGGCACTGCAGCCGGAACAATACGCCTTCTCAGCGGATGACATCTGCATCGTGGCAGTCCCGTCGTTCGGCGGCAGAGTGCCGGTAACGGCGGTGGAACGTTTGAAAAAAATGGCGGGCAACAGAGCGAGAGCGGTTCTGGTGGCCGTTTATGGAAACAGGGAATTCGAAGATACGCTGATGGAATTAAAAGACGTGCTGTCGGAGGCTGGTTTTCGCTGTTTGGCAGCCGCAGCGGCTGTGGCAGAGCATTCGATCATTCGTAAGTTCGGCGCCGGTAGGCCGGATGAGGAAGACTGCCGGGAACTGAAAGAGTTTTCGGAACGGATCAAACGCCATCTGGAGGAAAACGGAGACGGCGAGGTATCAGTGCCTGGCGGCCATCCGTACAGAGAATATCACGGCGTTCCGATGAAACCGAAGGCGGACAAGGACTGCATCAAATGCGGAAAGTGCGCCGCAGAATGTCCGGTCCAGGCGATCCCGAAGGATAATCCGTCATCTCTGGACAAGGAACGCTGCATCTCCTGTATGCACTGTATCGCCATATGTCCGGAGCAGGCGCGCCACAATGATAAGGTAGTGCTGTTTGCCGCGGAACAAAAGATGAAAAAGGCCTGCAGCGGCCGCAAAGCGAACACCCTGTATCTGTAAAAATGATTTCCAGTCTTTTCCTGACAATTTCCAGCCATCCTGTGTTATTATATTTTTTTGTAACAGAAATGTAACAATTATGTAACAATATCAGGAGGTATTAAACATGAAGAGACTAACCGCATACGCACTGACCGCAGCAGCGGCACTGGCAACGGCCGGCACCATCCCGTCGACGGCAAATGCAGCCGTTAATACATATAATTTTTCCGCAGGCGGCGGAAGAGTTATCATGGTGACCGGGAATAACCGGATGGATTTCAATAATATCTTAAACCAGATTCCCGGAGTAAACTTCTCCCCGGACTGCCAGCCTGTATTCCCGAATTACCCAGGCGATATGCTGCCGGACAACAGCCTGCCGATGCCGGAACTGCCGTCACCGGATTACCCCATGCCGGATTTCCCGGACAACAGTCTGCCGACACCAGAACTGCCGTCACCGGAGCTTCCGGACAACAGCCTGCCAACACCGGATCAGCCAACACCGGAGCTTCCGGACAACAGCCTTCCGACACCAGATCAGCCGTCCGATGAAAATCAGGATGAGGCCGTGGGCGCAGTACTGAAGCTTGTTAATGAAGAACGTGCCAAAGCAGGCCTTCCGGCGCTGACCCTTCATGCAGGCGCGACCCGTGCGGCACAGCAGAGAGCAGGAGAGATCGAGACCTCCTTTTCTCACACAAGACCGGATGGAAGCAACTTTACCACGGCACTGACCGCAGCTGGTGTGAGCTATAGAGCAGCCGGTGAGAATATTGCCTACGGCCAGAAATCAGCGAAGCAGGTTATGCAGGATTGGATGAACAGCGCAGGACACAGAGCTAATATTATGAATGCAAATTACAGCTCAATCGGAATCGGCCATTATAAGAACGCGGCCGGCGTTGATTACTGGACCCAGCTTTTTATCAACTAAATATTACTGAGGATATTTCGGATACATAAAGGGATGAATAAAAGTATTTCATAAAAAGCGGAAGATTTTACACTCTACAGCGTAAAATCTTCCGCTTTTTTCCTTCAATAACGTTATTTCAAAGCCCTGCGCCCGCCTGAAAATGGTATTTCACAATCCCGAGATCCAGATTGCGGTACTTGCCTTCCTTTGCCTCATATTTTACAGTCTCCCCGTCCAGTATAATCAGAAAGTTCTGCTTATTCATGGCGGTTGGTGCGAGGAGGGCGGCTTCCATGCCTTTCCGGAACCATTCCGGCATCTCTCCGTCCGCCTTGCAAAGCTGCGGCATTGGTTTTGATTTGTGAGGGAAGCCCTGGGTATCTCCGTATCCAAGCGCCAGCACGCATACAAGCTGATGATTCTGCTTGACGACTGCCTTGCATAGCTTTTTCTTATAGGTGACCGCCACCCAGCAGGTATTCAGTCCCAGCTGCTGCGCCCGCAGAGCGATCCGTTCTTCGTAGTATCCCAGCTTTTCTTCCAGATCATGGCCGGAGGGACCTATGAGTGCAATGTAGTTTGAGACACCGCGGAAGCCACCGTAATGAGCCATCAGTCCCTTGAAGACGCTGCTGTCATTTGTGATCAGCTGTATGGAAAGATCGCCTTCGCGGTTGCATTTCTCAATTTCTTCCTTCAGTGTCAGGACCGTGGCAGCGTCTATTTCCCTTGCCTGATAGCTTCTGACCGAGTGCCGGTTTTTTATCGCTTCCTGGATTGTCATGTTTTGTCTCCTTTTTCATTATGATAAAATTATTTTTTCGTACAGAAGCTTTTTGGTGAGAGCGCCCCAGTCTCCGTTATAGTGAAATCCCTTCATATTTGCCATGGCGGCCAGTCCGTGTGCGGTGGCCCACATAACGATTAAATTGTCCCTGTGCTTTTCTTTTTCCACGTGATTATATTCCATGCACAGCAGTCCTATTTCCTTGAAAAGGTGAAATGGTTCAAAGTCTCCGTCAAAGGTATCCTCTGTCAAATCAATCCTGTAATCTCCGCTGTCATAGATGAAGGTAAAATAGTGGGGATTGTCCGCAAAGAATTCTACATAAGCGATTCCCATGTTGATGGCGGCGCCCGCGGGATCATCCTTATCCGTGCCCGCGATCAGCGCATCACAGAATTTCCTTGTGACATAGTTTTTCATCTCGCGCATCAGTTCATCGACATCAGCATAGTGGTTATAGCTGGCAGTGGGAGAGACCCCAAGTCTTTTAGCCAGCTTCCGTAGCGAGAAATTCCCCTTTCCTTCCTCGTGAATCAGCGCCAGCCCTTCTTCAATCAGCTCTGTCTGCAGATTTCCGTGATGGTATGGTTTTTCTTTCATAATTCAGCCTTTCTGAAGTGTTTTACTCTTAAATAAACGAATTCTACAAACGATATTAACACATGATAATATTATGTTGACACCTGTTAACATAATATTATCATATATATTAACAGGTGTCAACATTGAACGCTCTCCAATCCTGGGCCTCTGACGATAAAACAGGCTGGGAAATTATATTCCCAGCCTGTCTTCAGCCTCTTTTTCCGAGTAAAATACCGTCTTCCCGATTTGTCCGGAAGCGATCACGTAAAGTCCCTCGCATGCTCCATAACTGTCAATGCTGAATGTGAATCCCCCGTTTTCCGGTGTCACGTCGATCACCCGTCCAGAGTGAACCGCATCCTCGTCCAGGTAATAGACCACAGTTCCTTCTTCGATCATATGTGTCCTCCTTACCGTCGAAAGTGGTTGAAAGCCAACCGCAATTCGATTAAAATGAAATATAGAATCAGAGTTGTTATAACTGTAATTATATGTATTACAGTTATAAATGTCAAGTCCAAATTGTGAACCACCACAGCATCTGTTGTAAATTTGTATTGGAGGAATGAAATATGAGAAAATGCAAGATCACCGTTTTAAAGACAACACTGGATGAGGAGCTGGCGAAAGAGTACGGAGCACCGGGATTACAGGCATGTCCCATGCTGAAGGCGGGACAGATTTTCTTTGCTGATTATGCGAAACCGGAGGGCTTCTGTGATGAAGCGTGGAAGGCGATTTACCAGTATGTGTTCGCGCTTTCCCACGGCACCGGAGAAGAGTTATTCTATTACGGTGACTGGATCAGAAAGCCCGGGGTCGCCATATGCAGCTGCAACGACGGACTGCGCCCTGTGATTTTTAAGATAGAAGCAACCGAGGAAGAATCCAGAATGGATTACAAACCCGTGGTACGGGAATAAAGGAAGAAGAGGGGAAATACATATGAACTACAGAAAACTGGGAAAAACGGGACTTATGGTCAGCGAGATCGGTCTGGGCGGCGAGTGGCTGGAACGCCATAATGCAGACGAGGTAAAGGCGGTCATCGACTGCTGCGAGGAGGCAGGGATCAATATTCTGGACTGCTGGATGGCCGAACCGAATGTTCGATCCAATATCGGAGCGGCGCTCTCGGGCAGACGGGACCGCTGGATTATTCAGGGCCATATCGGTTCCACGTGGCAGGATGGACAGTATGTCAGAACCCGTGATTTAGAAAAGGTAAAATCGGCGTTTCAAGACCTGCTGGACCGCATGCGCACAGATTATATCGATCTGGGAATGATTCATTTCGTGGATGAGGCCGCAGAGTTTCAGTCGATCATGAATGGAGAATTCATGGAATATGTCAGGGGGCTGAAGGAGCAAGGGATTATCCGGCATATCGGCATGAGCACCCATAATCCGGCAGTGGCGAAGATGGGAGCGCTGTGCGGTGAGATCGAGATGATTCTCTTCAGCATCAATCCGGCGTTTGATATGCTTCCCGCCAGCGAGAACATAGAGGATTATTTTAAGGAGCGGTACGAAGAGGAATTGGGCGGTATTGCGCCGGAGAGGGCAGAGCTGTACCGGATCTGCGAGCAGGAAGAGGTTGGCATTACCGTCATGAAGGGGTATGCCGGCGGCCGGCTGTTCTCGGCGGAGGCGTCTCCCTTCGGCGTGGCGCTGACACCGGTTCAGTGTCTCCACTATGCGCTGACCAGACCCGCTGTGGCCAGTGTCATGGTGGGATACGATACCCCGGAACACGTGGCGGCCGCGGTGGCATACGAGAGCGCGTCAGAAGAAGAAAAAGATTACGCGACCGTGCTTGCAGGGGCGCCTCACCACGCATACGCCGGCCAGTGTACGTACTGCGGCCACTGTGCGCCATGTCCGGCGTCCATCGATATCGCCATGGTAAATAAGCTTTACGATCTGGCGGTCATGCAGAATGAGGTCCCGGCCTCCCTGCGGGCACATTATGACGGACTGTCTGCGGGAGCGGCCGACTGCATCGGATGCGGAAGCTGTGAGACGCGGTGTCCCTTTGGCGTCCATGTGGTGGAACGGATGGGGCAGGCGAAAGCGTTATTTTCCTGACGGCAGTTCCGCTGCCGGTTCGCCATCCACACGGTTCATGCAGTCCAGCGAGTACATGCGTTTAAACTCCGTGGGGGTACACCCTTTCAGCTGTTTAAACATGCGGATGAAGGCCGAAAGGCTGGAGAAGCCCGACTGGAGTGCCACCTCCGTTACGGAGTATTCCGGATTGATCAGGAGCTGCTCCGCGTGGGAGATTCGTTTTTTGTTTAAGTAGCGGTAGAAGGAGGTATGTGTGAAATCCTTAAAAAGCCGGGTGAAGTGGTATTTGCTGAAGCCCGCGATTCCGGCGATGGTTTCCAGGGATAAGTCCTCCGTACAGTGCTCATTGATATAGTTGCAGACGTAAAGAAAGCGTTCCGCGTATTTGGCGGACTGGGGACCCAGCGTGCCCATGGAGGCGGACGGGGAGATGGCGTATCGTCCAAGAAGCCCCAGCAGCTCGATGAGCGCGCCATAAAGAAGCATATCGTAAAAGGACCGGGAGCCGGCGTATTCCTCTTCCATGAAGGAGAGGAGTTCGCCGGTCTTTCTGTACAGATCAGGCTCTCCCTTAGGCGTGATAGTGGTTACCGGCGCCAGCAGAGCGAGCATGGTCTCTAAGTTGGAGACCCCTCCTAAAAATGATAAATCTGCCAGATAGATGGTCCGGCTGCCTGTTTCCGGCGCGTAAAGCGCATGTATGGTGCCAGGACGGATGATGGCAATATCCCCCTCCTTTAGCTGGTAGGTCTGGTCATCCACCACGATCCTATACCAGTTTTCCTTCGCATGTATGATTTCCATCGGAGTGTGCCAGTGATCCGGAAAATTTTCACAAATACTCATGTCACTGATTCGCATCCGGAGATTTTCACGAAATGTGACCGTCTCGAAGATGCCGTCAAGATGTTCAATCATTGGTAATCCCCTTTCGTTCCCTTTCCATGCTTCGCGTGTATCCAAAGCACTCTGAAAACAGCTTTCTGCCGATGTAATCCCGGTAGTGAAAACAGTTGTGACGGTAAAACTCATTCCAGTAGCTGATCATCCGGTCATGGCTCAGCAGAAACGAATTCATGTTAAGGCGGCAGAATGATTTCATCCGGTCTGTATTTTTTCCTGCCATTTCATGGTAGATCAGCTCCAGAATTTCGGCTACATACTCATCCGAAAGCTTTAAGATATATGGAAAACACCAGTCCGGCCTTAACCTTTGCCGCAGTCGCCGGATGGACGTACCGGCATGGCTGTCTGGCTCATTGCCTGCGGAAATAAAAATATGTCTGAAAGCGAAAACAGCGGACAAAAGGCCATGACAGCAAATTGAAACAAAAAAAGTGCGCTGTTTTTCCTGCTATCATACCGCGATTATGGCAAGAATGCAATATAAAACCGCTGTATCTCGTCTTCTTTCGTTAAAAATGCTATTTTAAAGAAGCAACTATTGATATAGATGGCGCAATAATTGTAAAGTCAAAACTGTCATTATCTGCTATATTTAAGTCATCTTAAGTACATCATTGATCCAGGAGGTAATAAAATGAGAGAATATCATGTGGCGGTAACCGGCTGTGATTTTGAAGACGGCACAAAGGACCATCCGTTCCGAACCATATCGAAGGCCGCGTTACTCGCCATGCCGGGAGATCGTGTCATTGTCCATGAGGGAGAGTACCGGGAGTGGGTAAAACCAGCGCAGGGCGGTACCAGCAGTGTTTCAAGAATTACATACGAGGCAGCGCAAGGAGAACGCGTTGTGATCAAGGGTTCTGAGCAGATCACGTGCTGGGAGCCGGTGGAGGGCAGTCTCTGGAAAGCAGTACTTCCCAATTCCTTCTTCGGCACATATAATCCGTATAAGGAGGTTCTGGGAGGAGACTGGTTTATCTATCCGAATGACAATTCCCTGCACGCCGGGGACGTCTACCTAAATGGAAAATCCTTTTATGAAGCGAAGAGCCTGGAGGAAGTGAAGAATCCGGTTATCCGTACCGAGGGAGTGAATCCGCCGTGGACCAGGCATCCGGAGCCGATTCTGCATCCGGAAGATACCATGTATCAGTGGTATGCCGAGACAGATCAGGAGACTACGGTGATCTATGCTAACTTCCAGGGCGTGAATCCCAACGAGGAACTGACAGAAATCAACGTGCGCAAATGTTGTTTCTATCCTGAGAAAACAGGATTAAACTATATCACGGTACGCGGCTTCGAGATGGCACAGGCGGCATGCCCGTGGACCCCGCCGACCGCAGATCAGCCAGGACTTCTGGGAACGAACTGGAGCAAGGGCTGGATCATTGAGAACAATAAGATTCACGATGCCAAATGCAGCGGTATCAGTATTGGAAAGGAAGCCTCCACAGGCCATAATCTCTGTACCAGGACCCACAGAAAGCCGGGATACCAGTATCAGATGGAAGCCGTATTCCGGGCAAGACAGATCGGATGGAGCAAGGAGACGATCGGTTCCCATGTAATCCGGAACAATGAGATTTATGACTGCGGACAGAATGGTATAGTGGGCCATATGGGCTGTGTCTTCAGCGAGATTGCCCATAACCATATTTATAATATCGCGGTAAAGCATGAATATTTCGGATATGAGATCGGAGGAATCAAGCTGCACGCCGCCATCGATGTACAGATTCATCACAACAGCATACATAACTGCACGCTGGGAACGTGGCTGGACTGGCAGGCCCAGGGAACGAGAGTGAGCAAGAACTTATACTATGCCAACGACCGTGACCTCATGGTGGAGGTAACCCATGGCCCATATCTGGTGGACAATAATATCTTTGCATCCGATTATAATTTCGACAATATCGCCCAGGGCGGCGCCTACCTTCACAATCTCTGCTGCGGCACCATGCGCAGAGAGGACGTGCTGGACCGGTCCACTCCTTACCACTTCCCTCACACGACAGAGGTGGCGGGAACCACAGTGGTTTACAGCGGTGACGACAGGATCTATCAGAACGTATTCCTGGGAGGAGCCGTGACCTATACAGAGCAGTCCCTTCACGGAACCGAGGGCTATGACGGCCATACGAATTCCCTGGAAGAGTATATAAACGATGTCATCTCCCGTGGAAACGGTGATTTAGAGCAGTTCAAGCATGTAAAACAGCCGGTATACATCCGTGGAAACGCCTACTTAAAGGGGGCTAAGCCCTATGGACGGGAAGAAAATACGCACGTAAGCGATATGGATCCTGCCGTTCGGATTGTAGAGACTGACGGAAAAACGTATTTAGAGCTGAATGTGGAAAAGGAGATGCTGGAGATTCCGACAGAAATCTACAATTCCGAAAAACTGGGAATGCCGCGCATCACGGAGGCCGCGTACGAAAATCCGGACGGCACACCCATCGTATTTGATACCGACTATCTGGATCAGTCCAGGAGCGGACAGCCTGCGGCAGGCCCGATTGAAGGCCTGAAAGAAGGAATGAACCGGATACTGGTTTGGGGATAATGGAATTACAGAATTAGGAGATACTGATAGAAACAAAATTTTCAGGGGCGCAGAACGCCCCTGATTTTTTGTCTCTACCCTTTCACAAGTGTCTTTCACATAGTCATATTTTCAGACAAACAGCAGCCATATCCGATAAAATGCAGATTTCCATCCATCTTTCTTAAGGATTCATTCCGTGTTTCCCAAGTATTTTGTGGTAATATTTACCTGTCGCAGATAAGAATATGAGAATCAGACAGGGAGGTGTTCTGTGAACAGAAAAAGAGTAATGACGGCAGTTGTGATTTTTGCTGTGCTGTGCGTTGGCGGAATATCGTGTGCGCCGGGTGCCTTGGGCGTGACGGTGGTATCGAGTGCGGCAGAGACATCGTGTGCGGCAAATCCGTGTGAGAGCACCGGAAATCAGAAACAGGCAGTGGTTTCAGGAAACTCGGTTTCCAGAAACGTGGAGCTGCGTGAATACGAAGACAGCGGATGGCCGTATTTATATGATACCTACACCAATCATACCGATAAAACCATCTCATCCAGACAGTACTGCATGCTGGCCTACGATAAAGAGGGGCAGCCGCTGAAGCTTCAATGGTATATCATGGATTCCAGCGATAAACCGGCATATGACTGTCTGTACGATGATCATGATGAGATAATACCCGGGGCGGCCGCTGATTCCGGCTGGACGCTTTATGACGGAGAGAAGATGGCAGGATGGCCGAAGATCGGAGACGGCGGACCAAACCGGGTGGCCTATGCGCTTTACTGCGATCGGAGGATAGTATTTTCGGAGGGAGAGGTATGGGAAAATCCAGGATATGAGGACTGGCTTGAGAAGTATAAAGGAAAATCCGTGCCTGTCGAAGAACTCAAGAATTACTACCCATCGATTCTTTTGGTTACTCTGCAGGATCAGGACGGCTAAACAATAATTCCCAGCATGGAGGTTGACAATGAGTACATTCGCGTTAAAGATCACAGCCCTTATCCTTATGTTTCTCGATCACATAGGACTCTATTTTGAAGGTGCGCCGATGTGGTTCCGTTGGGTGGGGAGAGCTTCCTATCCTCTGTTTTTATTCAGCATGGTCTGGGGATATCACTACACAAGAGACCGGAAGAAATACCTGCTTCGTTTATACCTGATGAGTATTTTTATGACCTTTTTTACTTACTTCATTAAAATCAGGTTTGATGCAGCCATTGACTATGGATACCATAATATTTTCCTGTCCATGTTTCTGGTGGGCGGTTTAATCAGCACCATCGAACTGTTTATGAAGGATAGAAAAAAGGGCGGTATCATGATCGGCATCATTTTTCTCGTTCAGGTCTTATTTTATATGATGCCCGGCTTCTTCCCCTTCCTTCACAGTCTCAGCGGAGATACGCTCACCGGTGTCATTCCCAATCTGGCGCTGAATGAGTATGGGCTTGAATTCATTGTCCTGGGCGTGCTGATGTATTTCCTGAAAGAGAAGAAGGATTTATTAACAGTCGTGTATCTGCTTTTCTGTATCGCCCAGTTCAGCGAGGAGATGCTGGCCGCAGGCACCGCCACACAGTGGATGATGGTGCTCGCCCTGCCGTTCATGCTCAGCTACAATAACCAGAAAGGCCCAGGATTAAAATACTTTTTCTATGTTTTCTATCCGGCACATACGTTTTTGCTGTTTTACCTTGCAAATTATGTCTTTGTAAAATAAATGTTATTCGTAGGGTTTTCACACAAAAGCAAGCAGCACCAGATGCAGAAATCTATCCGGTGCTGCTTGCTTTTTATGTGCTGTCTCATTCATACCGATATTTAGTTTGCCTGTTTCGCAGATTCCGCCGCAGGAGCGGGAGAGGAGAACTGCTCCGTCAGCTTTTCGAGTAAGTCCCTCGCCTCATTTCCCTGTTCCAGTAAATCATCCACCTCGGGAGTTTCGATATTATGGATCAGGACATTCCGCGTCTTCCGGAGGGCGACGATCTTGTTGAGGCATTCCTTGTCGAGAATATCCAGCCGCTTTAAGGTATTGATATTAAAGGCGCCGCGCGTCTTCGGCGAGCTTTTGTATGATATACGGTTCAGGAAATGCTCCAGAGGCACCCACTGGTTAAAGAAGTAGGTGATGGAGTTGCCGGCCACCTCGTCGGCATCGCCGGCGATGCGGAGCTCCCGGTAAATCTGGTACCGTTTTTCATTACCCGTAATGATCTGATCGATGATCTGCTGGGAGATGTTGCGGCGGTCCTTTTCGAACTTGACTGATTTTAAGACCGGTTCGATCTCTTTGACGCCGTTCATCTTAAGCCTGCTTAAGAGCTTGAATAATAACTCGATATTTCCCATGCGGAGCTCGATGTCCTCACGGCGGAAATTATTGCTTAAATAATTGTAGAGGTAGGAAGCCAGCTCATACTGGCTGCCGAATGTGGCGTTTTTGCTCTGAACCCTTTCATTGCCGGCACTCTGCAGTCGTTCCAGAGCGATCTCTCCGGCGAGGACGAGTCCGTTCAGCTCATCGATGATAGCCAGCTCTTCTTCCGACAGGGTTCCCGAAAGAGGCTTGTAGACGAGATCGTGTTCGACCTCGGACCATGCATGCATCAAAACAGAAGCCACCTGAATCTCAATCCGTGCGGCGGCGTATTTCTGCTGTGACTTGTCTAAGGATTCTTCCTTCATATGAGCCCTGTAATGGTTGGCCCAATAGCCGGAAAAACGCTTGTTGTAGGTGGGCGGCTTGGACTGCTCCGGGAACTGCTTAGTCTCTATAATGGTAAACAGATCGGCGATCAGGCTGTTGGCCTTGTCGCGGTCTCCGGGGAAGTAGAGGGATACCCGGACTCCGGATAAATCGGCGATATCCTCGTAAATTTCCCTCATGTTTTTATAGGGAACCGGCCGCCGGCTGTTCCTCCTCAATACCTTGCTTTTTAATCTCACAGGATTCTTGGCCCTGGATGTCACCATGGCGCGGATACCGGCTGCCTGAAGCGCGGATTCCAGCTGCCTGGCTGCGATGTGTCCGGCCGTCTCGTAAAAGTTCAACTTTTTCTTATAATTTTCAATAAACTGGTTAATCAAATCCATACACATTCCTCATTGGTTTCTTGTTACATGTTTATTATATCGCAATAGGAAAAATGATACAACCAAAAAGCTTTAAAAGAATGTAAAGTTCTGCCGTAATATCCGGATCTGCCGACGCGGACCGAAACGTGCAGACATCCTTGTATTTCCCCCAAAGGAGAGGTATAATACATAGTAAATCAAACTGGGCGGAAGGGGGATATGCCTGTGTTTCTTTTATTTTTTGCAGTGTGGATGATTTTAAACGGTAAAGTGACGGCGGAAATCTGTATCTTTGGCGTTTTGATTTCAGCTGCACTTTTTTATTTTATGTGCCGCTACATGGAATACAGCCTGAAAAAGGAGCTGCTGCTGTTTCGCCTGATCCCGCTGTTTATCCGTTATTTCGGAGTTCTCGTGAAGGAGATCGTAAAGGCCAACGTGTGCGTGTTAAAGATCATCCTGTCACCGGTGCTACAGCCGGAGCCGGCCTTCGTGTATTTTGACACGGATTTCAAGACGGGACTGGCGCGGGTTCTGCTGGCCAATTCCATTACGCTGACGCCGGGAACCATCACCGTGTCCGTGGAGGACGACCGGTTCTGCGTGCACTGTCTGGATAAAGAACTGGCCGAGGGGATGGAGACTTCTGTATTCGTAAAGCTGCTGAAGGAAATGGAGGACATGGAAGCAAAATGGACAAAATAGGACAGGCTTATGAGATGCTTTTAACCGGGGCAGCCCTGATTCTGGCAGTTCTGATGATCATCAGCATCATTCGTTCCGTTCTGGGGCCGAAGATCTCGGACCGGATTATCGCAGTCAATATGACAGGAACCATGGTGATCATGGTCATCGCCATTCTTTCCGTTTACCTGGATGAAAACTATTTGGTGGATGTGAGCCTGATCTATGCCATGATCAGCTTTTTAGGCGTTGTTGTTCTCTGCAAGGTATACACGGGAGTCTATCTGCAGAAGAAGAACCGGAAAGCCGATTTAGGAGCAATCGAGGACAACGTAGGCATACAGGCGGAAGAGGAGGACTCACGATGACGTGGCAGTGGATCAGATTCGCACTTTCGGCCGCCTGTCTCGTGACGGGGCTTGTTTTTATGATACTGGCCGTGTTTGGAGTAAACCGTTTTCACCGGGCGCTGAACCGGATGCATGCGGCGGCTATGGGAGACACGCTGGGGATTTTGTTCGTATTTGCGGGACTCATCCTGATTCGTGGATTTTCCATGGATTCTTTAAAATTATTCCTGGTTATCCTGTTTTTCTGGACTGCGGGTCCGGTATCCGGCCATATGATCAGCCGCCTGGAAGCCATGACCGACGAAAATCTCGGTGAGATCCTCGTGATCCGGAAGGGAAAAACCGATAAGAAACAGAAGGAGGAAGAAAAGGGCGATGAAACTCTTTGAAATCATTCTTTTAATCTGTCTGATCGTATGTGCGGTATCGGTTGCATTTACGAAGGATTTACTGACATCCATCGTTATTTTTATGTCCTACAGCCTGATCATGTGTATCATATGGATTCTGCTTCAGTCGCCCGACCTCGCTATTACCGAGGCGGCGGTGGGAGCGGGCGTGACCAGCATCCTCTTTTTCATTACGCTAAAGAAGATCAGAGCCATCCGGAAGGAGGACCGTGATGAGCAGGACGAAGGATAATTACGAAAACAGCCTGTGGCTGAAATTCAGGAAATGGATCGACGGCGAGACGGACCTTCTCGCAGACGGAATGGAGATCCGAGTTCCGGAGGAAGACTCAAAGGTACTTTCGCAGGCGGCGCAGTCAGCACAGGCGGAGTTTCCGGGAGATGATCCGGGAAAGGCAGACAGAATGCGGAAGAAGGAAGAACGGGGACTTCTCCTGTTTCACCGGTTCTATCAGGTCATGTCGGTTCTGCTGTGTCTGACGATCATTTTTGTTCTGCTCTGGACGATCGCCTATCTGCCGGTCTTTGGTAATGCAGGAAATCCGGACAACAACGAGGTGTCCGCCCGGTATATAGAAAAGGGAGTGGAGGAGACCGGCGCGCTCAATTATGTCACCGGTATGATTCTGGATTACCGCGCCTTCGATACATTTGGGGAGTCGTGCGTGCTGTTTATCGCTTCCTGCTGTGTCCTGGCGCTGCTCCGGATTGATGCGGTGAGCCGTGACGCACAGACGCGCAAACGGCTCGATGAGGCTAATGACCGGCTCTTTGAACCGAAAAACGATATCATTTTACAGAAATGCGCCTGCGTGCTGGTCCCTTTTATCATGATCTTCGGCATCTACATCATTTTAAACGGCCATCTGTCGCCCGGAGGCGGGTTTTCCGGAGGCGCAGTGCTGGGATCGGGTCTGATCCTCTATTTAAATGCCTTCGGTTTCGAGAAGACGGAGCGGTTCTTTACGGAGAAAGTGTACCGCAGAATTACACTATGCGCGCTGACATTTTACTGCGTGGCGAAAAGCTATTCTTTCTTTACCGGCGCAAACCATTTAGAGAGCGGAATCCCTCTTGGAACTCCCGGGGCCATCTTAAGCAGCGGGCTGATTCTGCCTCTTAACATCTGCGTGGGTCTGGTTGTGGCGTGCACCATGTACGCATTTTACACGCTGTTCCGAAAAGGAGGGATGTGACATGGCAGTACATTTGCTGCTTAATATAGAAGAGACGGTGGCGGTGATTCTGTTCGGCGTGGGATTTACCATGCTGCTGCTTCATAAGAACTTAATCAAGAAGATTATGGGAATGAACATCATGGACACGGCGGTCTATCTATTCCTGGCGGCAAAGGGGTATATCCAGGGAAGAGCCGTTCCTATCGAGATGAACGGCATTAGAGAGGCGGCGGCTTACATCAATCCCGTACCCAGCGGCCTTGTCCTGACGGGTATCGTGGTTTCGGTCAGTACGACTGCGCTGATGCTGGCGCTGACGATCCGCCTGTATGAGCGGTACGGTTCCCTGGATTTGGATGAGATTCTGACACAGGCGAAAGAGGAGGAAAAGACATGACTCTTGTTCAAAACTTTCCTTTTTTCTCCATCATCATCGCCATGTTTTCCGGTATTTTGTCGTGCGCCCTCTCTGGTAAAAAGGCCAGGAATTTAAGCCTGGCGGTTATTGCGGCTACGACGGTCATGTCGGCCGCCGTCCTTCGCTTCTGCATGGGGACGGGGGAGAGCTATACCTATATGATGGGACATTTTCCGGCACCCTGGGGAAATGAGATCAGGGCCGGCGTCTTAGAAGGCATGACCGCCACCGTATTCGGCGTGGTCATGCTGCTGTCCGTCCTGGGAGGCATGGATCATACCGCGGAGGACGTGGAAGGGTCAAAGCTGAATTTATTCTATGTAATGATCGATTTGATGCTAAGTTCGCTTCAGGCCCTTATCTATACGAACGATTTATTTACCGCCTATGTATTTGTGGAGATCAATACCATCGCAGGATGCGGGCTGATCATGATACGGCAGAAGGGCAGGAGCCTGTCGGCGGCGATCCGGTATATGATTATGAGCCAGCTGGGCTCGGGCCTGTTTTTAATCGGGCTCAGTATGCTTTACGATGTAACGGGCCATCTGCTGATGAGCCCGGCGAGGGCGGCGGTGGAGGCCATCGAAGCCGCGGGCAGCTATGAGATTCCCATGCTGGTAATTCTGGCGGTGATCAGCGTCGGACTGGCCATCAAGAGCGGACTGTATCCGTTTCATTACTGGATACCCGATACCTATGGCTATGCGACTCCGACGGCCAGCGCCATTCTGTCCGGACTCGTGTCCAAAGGGTATATTTTCCTGCTGATTAAGATATTCTACCGCGTGCTGGGAAGAGAAAATGTGGTAGCCAGCCGGATTGTCAACGTTCTGTTCATCTTCGGACTTGCCGGGATGCTTATGGGGTCCCTTCATGCGATTCTGGAAAAGGATACGAGGAGGATGATCGCCTATTCTTCCGTGGCTCAGATTGGCTATATTTACATGGGAATCGGCCTTGGAACGGAAGCCGGAATGGTGGCTGCGGTGTTCCACATGTTCACCCATTCGGCGACCAAGGCGCTGCTGTTTATCAGCGCGGTGGGGCTCTATGAGGTGTCCGGTGATAAAAAGGACTACAAGAGTCTGCGTGGAGCGGGATACCGGAACCCTCTGGCCGGAATCGGATTTTCCGTGGGGGCACTCTCCATGGTGGGATTTCCCATGCTGGCCGGATTCATATCCAAGCTGCTGTTTGCCACATCGGCACTCCAGAGTCCGAATAAGATGATTATCACGCTGATTGGTCTGGCCGTCAGTACGACGTTAAATGCCATCTACTTCCTGCGCCTCGTTATCACCCTGTACTCCAGAGAGGGAGAACGGGAGACCAGAGGAGCCGCAGAGCGGTCGGCAGTCAGGAAAAGTTCCTGGAAACTCAGGCTGGCCGTCCTGTGCTTCATCTTTATGAATCTGATTCTGGGACTACAATCCCAGCCGATCGTACAGGTGATTGCAGCCGGACTTTCAACGCTTGAATAAGCGTTACTCCATTAAGCTCGTAAAAACCTCGCTGAGTGGAGATGACATGTATCGCACGTAAGCGGTCAAAACACGACCGCCAAGTGCTCATAACAAGGAGATACTTTATGTACCAAGAGATGGATCAAAACGTGACATTGCTGCTCCCGGTTATCATACCAATTGTAGCAGGAATCCTGCTTCTGACGGTGAAGCGGTTCAGAAGCAGCCGGAAAGCGATGCTGTGCCTGGTCGTGGCTGCGCTGACGGCGGGAGCGCTGTGCGCCTTTGCCGCGGTGGCGCCGGGAGGCGGGCTTACGCTCTGGAAGCTGACTGACACCATTACCATTGAATTCCGGGTGGATGGGATCAGCAGGCTTTTTGCCGTGCTGACGGCGGTGGTCTGGCTTCTGGTAGGGATCTATTCCATTACCTATATGACCCATGAACGGGATGAACACCGGTTTTTCGGGTTTTACTTAATCGTCCTCGGAGTGCTGATCGGACTGGATTTTTCCGCCAATCTGGTGACCATGTACGTCTTTTACGAATTGATGACGCTGACATCGCTTCCCCTCGTTCTCCACGAGCTCACAAAGGATGCGGTTATGGCGGGACTCAAATACTTATTTTACTCTGTGGCGGGCGCTTTCCTGGCGCTGTTTGGGATCCTCTTTCTGGCCAGCATTTCCAGTACTCTGGCGTTTACTCCGGGAGGTGTGCTGGGAGGTGTGTCCCTTGCCGGAAAGGAAGGAATCCTGCTGGCTGCGGTGTGCTGCATGCTGCTGGGCTTTGGAACGAAGGCCGGTATGTTTCCCATGCACGGATGGCTGCCCACAGCTCATCCGGTTGCTCCCGCGCCGGCCAGTGCCGTACTGTCGGGCCTGATTACGAAATCGGGCGTACTGGCGGTAATCCGGGTGGTCTATTATATCGTCGGGCCGGAGCTTCTCCGCGGAACCTGGGTACAGACCATGTGGATTCTCCTGTCCCTGCTCACCGTATTTATGGGCTCCATGCTGGCTTATAAGGAACCGGTCTTAAAGAAACGGCTGGCGTATTCGACGGTCAGCCAGGTCTCCTATATTCTGTTCGGGCTGAGTCTTTTGGAGCCGACGGCATTTGTGGGGGCCTTATCCCATGTAGTGTTCCATTCCATGATCAAGAACGGACTCTTCCTGGCGGCCGGCGCCATCATATTTAAAACCGGATGGACCAGAGTGGAAGAGATGCGCGGTCTCGGCCGGGTGATGCCAGTGATGCTGGGCGGCTATACGGTTCTGTCCCTGGCGCTGATCGGAATTCCGTCCTGCAGCGGCTTTGTGAGCAAATGGTATCTGGCGTGCGGGGCTCTGGCCTCCGGAACGGGAGTGTGGACGATCGCAGGACCAGCCGTGCTGCTGATCAGTGCGCTGCTCACTGCCGGTTATCTGCTTCCTCTCACCATCCATGGGTTCTTCCCGGGGGAAGACTTTGATGAGAGCGGATTAAAGGCAAGAGGGCTTATAGGGCAGGAACCGTCGCTCTGCATGATGGTACCGATACTGATATTTACGGCGGGGGCCCTGCTTTTCGGCTGCTTCCCGGGCCGGTTCCTGGCTATGCTGGAATCCATTGCCGCGGCCGTACTTTGACGGAGGAATGCGTATGAACGGAATCTTACTGGCAGTGCCGGCGCTCCTTCCGATCGTGGGAGGTACGGCGATTCTCGCCTCCGGATACGGGGCCGGGGATGAGAGAACATACAGACATCTGGAAATTGTCGTGGAAGGACTGGTGCTTTTAAACAGCCTGCTGGTGGCCCTGCTGATCGCCGGCGGAAGCGGCATGGATAATGATCTGGTGCTCTTTAAACTCTACGGGAATCTGACGGTCCGGTTTAAGCTGGACCGCATGGGCTCGGTATTCGCGGGCCTGGTGGCGTTTCTGTGGCCTCTGGCAACGCTTTATTCATTTGAATATATGAGGCATGAAAAGAGGCGGGTCTCCTTTTTTGCCTATTATCTGATGACGTATGGGGTGACGATCGGAATTGCGTTCTCAGGCAACTTAGTCACCATGTATCTGTTTTATGAGCTGCTGACGCTGGTCACCTTCCCTCTGGTGCTCCATCCCATGACAAAGGAAGCCATGCGGGCGAGCCGCAAATACCTCTATTATTCCATCGGAGGCGCGGCGTTCGCCTTTATCGGCCTGATTTTTGTGTTGAAATATTCAGCCACGGGAACCACGGAATTCGTTCCGGGCGGCGTCCTGTCCCTGACTGCGGCAGAAGGCGACCGTGGAACGCTGCTGTTCGTCTATATCCTTGCATTCTTCGGCTTCGGAGTTAAGGCGGCCGTATTTCCATGCCACGGATGGCTTCCGAAGGCCACCGTGGCGCCTACGCCGGTGACAGCTCTGCTGCACGCGGTGGCTGTGGTGAAATCCGGTGCGTTTGCCATACTTCGATTCACTTATTTCAGCTATGGAACGGAATTCCTGCGGGGAAGCGCGGCACAGTGGGTGGTCATGGCCGCAGCCATGGTGACGATTATCTTCGGCTCTACCATGGCAGTCAGGGAGATTCACTGGAAACGCCGTCTGGCGTATTCCACGATCAGCAACCTGTCGTATATTCTGCTGGGAGCGTCGATGATGAGTCCTCTGGGTCTGGCGGCCGCCTTAAGCCATATGGTCTTTCACGCATTTATGAAGATATGTTCCTTCTTCTGCGCGGGAGCTGTGATGCATCAGACCGGAAAGACATACGTTTATGAATTGGACGGCCTGGCGAAGAAGATGCCTCTGACGTTCGGCTGTCTGACTGTGGCCAGCCTTTCCCTCATGGGGATCCCTCTGTTTGCCGGTTTTATCAGCAAATGGAACATTGCGGAAGCGGCCTTCGCCTGCGGCAGTCTCACTCTGGCAGGCGGCAGCAGAATGGGAATTCTCCCGTATCTGGGAACGGCTGTGATCCTTTATTCGGCCCTGATGACCGGTGTCTATATGCTTACTGTGCTGGTGCGGGCGTATTTTCCAAAGGCTGCGGCGGCCGCCGCGGTAAAAGAGGAACCGTACACCGATCCCAACTGGATGATGATGGTGCCGCTTCTGATCTTCGCGGCCGCAGTGCTGGTATTTGGCCTGTATTCCGGGCCTCTGATGGAGTTGCTTACGGCGATAGGAGGTGAGGCAGGATGAAGACCCTGTTTGATGTGGCGATACCCGGATTCCGTGGGATGGGACTGCATTTTAAGCTGGACGGCTTCCGTCTGGTCTATTCCTGTATCGCCGTATTGATGTGGGCCGCCAGCGGTGCATTTTCCCTGGAATACATGGCTCACTATGAGAAACGCCGGAAATACTACGTGTTTTTATGGGTGACATTTTTTGCCACCGTGGGAGTGTTTCTGTCTGCGGATTTGTATACCACCTTTATTTTCTTCGAAATCATGTCCTTTACTTCGTATGTCTGGGTGGCATTCGACGAGAAGAAGGAGAGCCTTAAGGCGGCGGAAACCTATCTGGCTGTGGCGGTCATCGGCGGCCTTGCCATGCTCATGGGGCTGTTCCTTCTCTATGACCTGACGGGGACCCTGGATATGGATCTGATCGGTCCGGCGGCGCGGGCAGCCCTGGAGAACGGCGGCGGTTACCTTTCGCCTGCCGCACAGCTTTATACTGCGGGGGGACTGCTTCTATTCGGTTTTGGAGCCAAGGCGGGCTGCTTTCCACTCCATATCTGGCTTCCCAAGGCCCATCCGGTGGCACCGGCACCGGCCAGCGCGCTGTTGTCTGGAATACTGACGAAGGCCGGCGTATTCGGAATCATTGTGATTACCGGGGGGCTGTTCTTTTCCGATGGAAACTGGGGGCTTCTCCTCACCATGCTGGGGCTTGTGACCATGCTTCTGGGCGCGCTTCTGGCGCTGCTGTCCGTTAATTTAAAGAGGACGCTGGCGTGTTCGTCCATCTCTCAGATTGGATTCATTTTAACGGGAATCGGTATGGCAGTTCTTCTTTCCAGCGTGGGAGAAGAAAATGGTCTGGCGGTGTGGGGCACATTTCTTCACATGGTCAATCATTCGCTGTTCAAACTGGTGCTCTTTCTCTGCGCCGGGGCGGTGTATATGAATCTGCATAAGCTGAATTTAAATGATATCCGCGGTTTCGGCAGGAATAAGCCGGCACTTGGCTTCTGTTTCCTCATGGGAAGCCTGGGGATCGGCGGAATCCCGCTGTGGAGCGGTTATGTGAGCAAGACGCTGCTCCATGAGAGCATGGTGGAGTATGCGAAGGCCGTGGGGGAGGGGGCCGCCGTTTTGGTGAATCCGGGAATGGCTTCTGCCTCCGCCGGAATGCCTGGCATCGTCACATCGCTTCTGCTGAATCCGGGAATCTGGAAAGCGGCGGAATGGGTGTTTCTTCTGACGGGAGGAATGACCGTGGCCTATATGCTGAAGCTGTTTATCGCCCTCTTTGTGGAAAAACATCCGACCGAACAGGCGAAGTACGACGCGATGTCCACCTCCTGCATGAAGCCTCTCAGTCGTTTCGTGCTGGTTGGCTGTTCGGCGCTCATTCCGCTTCTGGGCATGACACCGCATCTGTCCATGGACCGGATCGCTAGAGCAGGCGAACCCTTTTTCCAGGGAGATGAGATGCTTCATTCCGTGGCATATTTTTCTCTGGGAAATCTAAAGGGCGGAGTCATTTCCATCGGAATAGGCGTCGTGCTCTATGCCGTCGTCGTACGTTTGCTTCTGATGAAAAAGGACGAACGGGGCACAGCGATTTATGCAGACCGCCTGCCGTCCTGGCTGGATCTGGAGAATCTGGTCTACCGGCCGCTTCTTCTGCATATTTTGCCTGGAATCTGCGGCACGGTATGCGCCTTGATCGACCGATACCTGGTCTCCACGGTGGTGACTGTATTTCTGGCGGTGTCCTCCGTAGTCTGCCGGGCCATGGATTCATTCGTCGACGGCCTGATTCTCCTTGCGAGAAAGACGACTCACCGGCAGCTGCCGGGAACCGTAAAAATAAGGGAAAATGACAGACTCGCCTACATCCTTGGAGGTATGGCGGATGAAATCGCGGCATGGAAAGGCAGGCGGGGCAGGAAAATCAAAACGGATTGTACGTCTGCGATTCCACGTTTTATAGAGGCGGAGGAGGAACTGAAACGGACCGGAAAGCTGGTCGAAGAAAGCTTTTCCTTTGGACTGATGCTCTTCTGTATCGGGCTCTGCCTGACGCTTGGATATTTACTGGCAGTCTTCCTTATGGGATAGACCGCCGGGAACTGGAAGCCTCAAAATAGAATGTTCCCGCCGGCTTGGATGAACCGCTTCCGCGGAGATTCAAAGCGGCGGGGATTTTTTGTGTAATAGAAAAGTGTTCTTATTACACAAAAAGCCCTCTGGACAGGAGGCGCACTCCGTGCTGAGGAAGTATGGCTGCTGAAGCAGACGAGCTCCGGCGCAAGAGTCCGGATCACCGGGCTTTTGGAGACAGAACAGCAGGAGAATGCCGGGCTGTGCGGGAAATGCTGGATGAGGTCTTTCGAAATTTTTGTGTTTATGGTATGATGAATGCTTAAATACGAAACACTGGAGATACAGGATGGAGGAAAAGGACATTGATGATAGAGACAGAACGGCTACAGCTGATTCCGCTGACGCCGGATCAATTAAGGCTTTGGGTTACTGATATGGCAGAGCTGGAGTCGGAACTCGGTGTTGCCTATAATGCTGAGCCGATGGAAGGTATTTTCCTGAAAATTGTTGAAGGGCACTGGCCTCCATACGTGTACTGGGCAGATGCGGCTTTAAGAAGTGGAAGACAGAGGAAAATTTGTGGTGGAGGCTTGACGGATGAACATACAGATATTCGGTAAAAAGAAGTGTTTTGATACGAAGAAGGCGGAGCGGTATTTTAAGGAACGGAATATACGCGTTCAGATGATCGATATGGCGGAAAAGGGCATGAGCAAAGGAGAGTTTACCAATGTAAAGCAGGCGGTTGGAGGCGTGGAAGCGCTGATCGACGAAAACTGCAAAGACAAGGATCTGCTGGCCCTCTTAAAGTATCTGTCACCTGAGGACCGGGAGGAAAAGCTTCTGCTGAATTCCCAGGCCATAAAGACTCCAGTGGTTCGGAATGGGAAAAAAGCGACTGTGGGATACCGGCCGGAGATATGGAAAGAATGGGACGAGTAGTCCGTTCTTCAGGCACGCTCTGAGAAAGTGAGGAAATGTATGACAGGTATGAACAGGTCCAGGACGGCCCTTATAGCCGCTGCTCTTGTGTGCGTTCTTTTGTCTGGCGGCTGCGCCTCCGGACACGCGGCACAGGAGAATGGAACATCAGGAGGACAGACGCCCCCGACTTCTGCAAAAAGCAGCCAGGAGGTGAATGCGGGGACAACCTCAACCGGCATTCAGGAAGAGACCTCTCCGTCAGACAAAGATATATCGGCAGAACCGGTGAATCATGTAAATGGCAGCAGCGAAAATGGTGCCGCGGAGGCTGAAAGCCGGACGTCACTGGACTCTCTGAAGCTGCAGGAAACCGTCTTAAAAGGGATGGTCTGGACTGCATCGGAGAAGCGGATGGTCTATAATACGGCTGATAATTCGTTTGCGTGGTGGTGTCTCTACGGCATCGCGGGGACCGGAGCAGCGCAGGGAGAGACGGAGGTTTCCGTGAAGACAGGAAAGCTGAAGGAGTATATGTCCGTCCTTTTTGAAGGAAAAACGGAGCTTCCTTCCATACCGGAATCCATGGCCGGATTTATCGTGCCCGACGAAAAGGATGACGCTGTCGTATTTCACATAGAAGGAGCATTCGACGGCAGTTTTACTTTTTCGGAGCCGGAACCTGTCGATGAGGACCATGTGAAGGTTACGGGAACATGGAATACAGAGAAAACAGACCCGCCGGCTATCCAGTTTTATCTGGTAAAAAGAGCAGGGGACGATTATCCCTACACGGTCCAGTATATGGAGATGGAGGGATACGTCTGCAATGATATCCTGGAAGGCGACCGTGTCTTCGAGCCATAAAGACAGCAGTACCGTGTGCGGCAGTCTTCCGGACAGGAGAGAGCCGCACACGTTTGCATTTTAAAAATAGAAAAAATCTATAGGTTTTTCAAAGAAATCTGCATTGTTATTCCAGTTCAGACTGCTATAATAACCGTAGACAATTTTAGAAGGAGGACATGACAATGGCAATTTTAGTTACTGGCGGAGCCGGATACATCGGAAGTCACACCTGCGTAGAGCTTTTGAAGGCGGGCTATGAGGTGGTAGTAGTGGATAATCTCTGTAATTCCTGTGAGGAATCCATGGAACGTGTACAGGAGATTACGGGAAAGACGCTTGCATTCTACGAGGCTGATCTGCTGGACAAAGCAGCGATAAGCCGTATTTTTAAAGAGCAGAAGATCGATGCGGTGATCCATTTCGCAGGCCTTAAGGCGGTGGGAGAATCTGTTTACAAACCGCTGGAATACTATCACAACAATATTACCGGCACACTCGTGCTCTGTGATGTCATGCGTGAACACGGCGTAAAAAGCATTGTATTCAGTTCCTCCGCGACTGTATATGGCGATCCTGCATTTGTTCCGATCACGGAAGAGTGCCCGAAGGGAGAGATCACCAATCCATATGGCCGGACAAAGGGAATGCTGGAGCAGATTCTGACCGATTTACATACGGCAGATCCGGAGTGGAATGTCATGCTTCTGCGCTATTTCAATCCGATCGGAGCTCATGAATCGGGAAGAATCGGTGAGAACCCGAAGGGAATTCCGAACAATCTGCTCCCATATATCACCCAGGTTGCAGTCGGCAAGCTGGAATCTCTCGGAGTCTTCGGAAATGATTATGATACCCCGGACGGAACGTGTGTTCGGGATTATATTCACGTTGTGGATTTGGCGGACGGCCACGTCAAGGCGCTTAAGAAGATGGAAGGCGAAAAGGGCGGCGTATTGATCTACAACCTGGGAACCGGCTGCGGATACAGCGTTCTTGACGTTATTCATGCCTTTGAAGAAGCCAATGATTTAAAGGTTCCTTACGAGTTCAAGCCGAGGAGAGCGGGCGATGTACCTCAGTGCTACGCCGATCCGGCAAAGGCAGAACGTGAGCTGGGCTGGAAGGCGGAACGCGGTTTAAAGGACATGTGCCGCGATTCCTGGAACTGGCAGAAGAATAATCCGGAAGGATATGCGGAATAAAAAGATATACTGTGATGTTATGAAGTAATGGAAAATACAACCGCTTATGCGGTGTGGACGGCTCTCCGGCGCTGGAATTCAGGCGCCGGAGGAAGCCGTTTTTTTGTTTTGTGTAACGGGATAGAAAGCGATACGAAGATAGAAAATAAAGACAAAAGATATTGCTCGAACATATATTTGAAAATACTTGATATATTCTTTACAGTATGCTAAAATAAAAGAAAAAAAGAACGTATGTTCGAGGTGACCTATGCTGATTCAGGAAGATTTAAGTATACAGGAAAAACTGGAGATCCTTTCCGACGCTGCCAAATACGATGTGGCCTGCACCTCCAGCGGCGTTGACAGAAAAGGTAAGGCAGGGATGCTTGGCAACACGGTTGCAGCCGGACTCTGTCACAGCTTTGCGGGAGACGGAAGATGCATCTCCCTTTTGAAGATTCTCTTCACCAACCAGTGCATCTATGACTGCAAATATTGTATTAACCGCTGTTCCAATGACGTGGTAAGGACCGCATTTACACCGGACGAGGTCTGTACATTGACCATGGAGTTTTACAGGCGGAATTATATTGAGGGGCTGTTTTTGAGCTCCGGAATTTTATACAGCGCGGATTACACCATGGATTTGATCTACCAGACCTTAAAGAAGCTGAGAGAGGTATACCGCTTTAATGGCTATATCCACGTAAAGGCAATTCCGGGGGCCGACCCGGTTTTAATTGAAAAAGTGGGATTTCTGGCAGACCGAATGAGCATAAACCTGGAGCTGCCGACCGCGGATGGCTTAAAAAAGCTGGCTCCCGGTAAGAGCAGAAGCAAGATACTGACTCCCATGAGACAGATTCAGCGTGGCATAACCGCGAATAAGTTCGAGCTGATGGAATATAAAAGGACGCCCTCCTTCGTGCCCGCGGGACAGAGTACACAGATGATCGTGGGCGCGACGCCGGAAAATGATTATCAGATGATGATGGTGGCGGAGGCGCTCTACCAGAACTATGATTTAAAGCGGGTTTTCTATTCAGCCTTCGTCCCGGTCAACGAGGATTCCAGCCTTCCGGCGCTTCCGGGCGGGCCGCCGCTTCTGCGGGAACACCGGCTCTATCAGGCGGACTGGCTCCTGCGGTTTTACGGCTTTAAGGCATCGGAGCTCCTGACAGAGGACCGGCCGAATTTCAATGTGTTTCTGGATCCCAAGTGTGACTGGGCGCTCCGCCATTTGGAACTGTTTCCGGTAGAGATCAACCGTGCCGATTACTATACGCTTTTGCGGGTTCCGGGAATGGGAGTGAAATCCGTAAAACGAATCATCGCGGCCAGAAGGCAGGGCCTGCTGGATTTCGAATCCTTAAAGAAGATGGGAGTCGTACTGAAGAGAGCCATGTATTTTATTACATGTTCCGGCCGGATGATGTATCCGACCAGGATGGATGAGGATTACATCACCAGCCACTTAGTCGGTGATGAGCGCCGTGCAGTATGGGATATCAGCCAGCAGGGGGCTTACCGCCAGCTGTCGCTGTTCGATGACATGAAGCTTAATATGGCCCCGGTCCCTGCAGACCGGTATTCAGTAGTAACAGGGAGTATGTGAGTGATATGACGGTTTATACGTGTAAAGATAGCTTTGAAGGGATTTTAACAGGTGTGTATGACGCATGGATGAGCCGGAAGGGCCATTCCAATGTGAGACTGGAGACTGCGGGCCAATACAGCACCATGGAACTGTTCTGTGATTACATTGACGTCATACCCGACGAGGAAAAGGTGGAAAAGGTGATCCGGTCGGTGCGGACCAGAATATCGGAAGCAGCGTATGAAGCCATCTACAAGGCCTCCTTGAGCCGGAACGGAGAGAAGGCGGATCATATTTACCGTTTCCTGATTCGGGGGTTCCAGAAGGGAGCAGGCATCACCCAGAGCCTCCAGCTGCCCGAGGTATTCCAGATATTCGATATGTGCCGGAATCTTGACAACGAGGCGCATCTGGAGACGGAGTTTCTGCGGTTTATCCAGATGGATGAGGACATGCTGGTCAGCCGGATCGGCCCGAAGAATGATGTGCTGGTGTTAATCGCCCCTCATTTTGCAGACCGCATGCCGGCGGAGAACTGGATTATCTATGACGAGAAAAGGAAGAAGGCCGCCCTTCATCAGGCTGGACGGCCATGGTTTCTTATGGAGCTGGATTCCAGAGAGTGGGAGGAAAAGCTTCATAAGGCGACAGAAGACGACGAATACCGGGAACTGTGGAAGGCATTAAGGAGGAGTATTACCATAAAAGAGCGGTGGAATCCGGTGTGCCAGAGGACTCATATGCCGCTGAGGTACAGGGCGTATATGCCGGAATTTGACCATGGCTTAAAGGATCAGCGCTGATTACAGTCCGAAAGACCGGATGAAGTCTTTCACGAACTTTACATTTATGGTATACTTCTCCTATACGACAGAATGATTCTGTTCATGTTTCAGAGAGGAGTCACTTTCATGATAAAACGAAGAGAGTTCAGAGTTCCTTCCAGCGATGGAAAATCAGGACTGCATACCGTTTTGTGGGAACCGGACGGAGAGGTGAGACAGCTTCTTTTGATTTCTCACGGAATGACGGAGCATATCCTTCGGTACGATCCATTCGCCCGCTTCCTGGCAGAACAGGGAATTGCGGTGATCGGCCATGATCATCTCGGCCATGGAGGAACGGTGCAGAATGGGCGGTATGGCTACTTTGCCGATAAGGTCGGCCATGTCTGCGTTATCAGGGATTTACATAGGACAGCCAGCCGCATCCGCGTCATGTACCCGGGGCGTCCGCTGTATATGCTGGGGCACAGCATGGGGTCCTTTTTCCTCAGACGGTATCTTACACTGTATGGGGAAGAACTGGCAGGTGCGATCATTATGGGAACGGGAGATCAGGCGATGCCGATTGTGATCGCAGGCAAACTGATTGCCGCCTCCATCGGCCTGATCAGGGGAAAAGAGTATCAGAGCAAATGGATGCACCAGCTAGTTTTGGGGAATTACAACCGTTCTTTTATGCCGTCCAGAACAGACAATGACTGGCTCTCCAAGAACTGTGAATCTGTGGATCAGTACTGCAGTGACCCGTTCTGTAATTTTAAGTTCACCGCTTCGGCGTACTGTGATTTCTTCAATATTATGCTGGATTTAAAGCTGCACCGCCAGGAGGAACGGATTCCCAGATCCCTGCCGCTCTTTATTCTGTCAGGGGCACAGGATCCGGTCGGTGAATTCGGGAGAGGCGTCAGACGCGTGTTCCGCAGATATAAGAAGATCGGCATGACGGATACCGAGATGATCCTCTACCCGGATGACCGCCATGAGCTGCTGAACGAGACAGATAAAGAAGCGGTCTGGTATGATATCTTAAGCTGGATTACGTATCACCAGTATAGCATTGCATAAATAACTGAGTAACAGTGTCTGGCAGGCAGGTTAAAAACTGCTTGCCAGACAATCTAAAATCCTGTATGATAAATACAGGTTCCAATTCAGGAACGTTCTATGAATCGATGCGGTTCTGCATCATATTTCCAACAGAGAATGAAAACACAAAATGAAAACACAGAATAAAACACAGAAATTAAAATCAGGAAGGGAGAAAGTGTGTTCAGCAAAGTGCATAGTATTGGTATTTTAGGTGTCGAAGGGTACCCTGTCGTGGTGGAGGCGGATGTGAGCGAAGGTCTCCCCGGCTTTACCATGGTTGGTTATCTCTCGGGAGCGGTGAGGGAGGCGCAGGACCGGGTTCGGACCGCTCTGAAGAATTCCGGTTTCCGGCTTCCGGCCAGAAAGATTACGGTGAACCTGTCGCCTGCGGATATCAGGAAAGAGGGAACCGGATTCGACCTTCCCATCGCGGTCGCGGTTCTGGCGGCCACCGGACTGGTGGACCAGTCGATTCTGGATACCAGCGTCCTGGTGGGAGAACTGGGGCTGGATGGAAGAATCAAACCGGTTTCCGGAATTCTGTCGATCGTGGCTGCAGCCGGGAATGCGGGAAAGAAACGGTGTTTTCTTCCGATTCCCAATGTGAGCGAGGGACAGATCATCGGGAACATCGACATCATTGGCGTGGAGGACATCAGAGAGCTGGCGGGTATGTTAAATGATCCTGACCAGCTGTCACCGGCCATAAGACAGGAAAAAGCGTGCTTTTCGGAGAAAGATGCTTACGATGTGGATTTCTCTGAGGTAAATGGTCAGTTTCTTCTCAAGCGGGCCACGGAGATCGCGGTGGCCGGCATGCATAACATCCTCTATATCGGTCCGGCCGGGACAGGAAAGACTATGGTGGCGAGACGAATTCCAACCATCATGCCATCCCTGTCCCACGAGGAGAATGTAGAGATATCGAAGATATACAGCATCTGCGGCCTTCTTCATCAGGATCAGCCGCTGCTGTCCAGGCGGCCATTTCGGAGTCCGCACCACACCATCAGTCCGCAGGCTTTGACCGGCGGAGGAAGAATTCCTAAACCCGGAGAGATTTCTCTGGCTTCCAGGGGCGTTCTGTTCCTGGATGAGTTACCCGAGTTTCAGAAAAACAGCATAGAGGTCTTAAGACAGCCGCTGGAGGAACGGAAGATTACGATCTCCAGATTGCACAGCGCTTACGAATTTCCTGCGGATTTTATGCTCGCTGCCGCTATGAATCCGTGTAAATGCGGCTATTATCCCGACCGGAGCCGGTGTACGTGTACGGAGCCGCAGATACAGCGGTACTTGAGCCGAATTTCAAAACCATTGCTGGACAGGATCGATATTTGCGCCGAGGCGGTGCCGATGAAGTATGAGGAACTGAAGGATAAGGGGAAGGGGGAACCTTCCGGTGCCATCCGGGAGAGGATCGAGGCAGCAAGGATTATTCAGAGACAGCGTTTTGAGGGCAGCGGAATCTATTTTAACAGTGCCATGAACGGGGCGCAGATCGGAGATTTCTGTCGCCTGGGCCAGCTTGAACAGGTATTTCTAAAGCGTATTTTTGAACACATGGGGCTTAGTGCCAGAGGATACGGAAAAATACTGAAAGTGGCCAGAACCATCGCGGATCTGGAAGGCAGCGGCGAAATAAAAAAAGAACATCTGGCGGAAGCGGCAGGGCTTCGCAGCCTGGAAGAAAAATATTGGGGAGGCAGTCATCGTGATATCATATAAGGAACGTCAATATCTCTGCTGGTTTCTATCCGTGCCCGGAATTGGCGCGGTTACCGGCATGCGTCTTTTTAAACAGTTTAAAAGTTTTGAAGAGATATATAATATAGAAGGAAAAAAACTGGAAAATGCAGGATTGCTGAGGCCGAAGGAGGCTGCCGCGTTCGATGCGGAAAAGTGCCAACTGGACAGACGAAAAAGAGAACTGGAAGAATTGGAAAAAGAGGGAATCCGTTTGATTGCATTTTTGGACGGGAATTATCCAAAGCGACTGCTTAAGATACACGATTATCCGGTGGGACTCTTCGTCAGAGGAGAACTTCCGGCTGAGGAGCGGCCGGCTGCTGCCATAATCGGAGCAAGAAACTGCACCAATTACGGAAAGCAGGAAGCAGAATACATGGCAGCGGAGCTGGCGAAGGCCGGAGTGCAGATTATCAGCGGCCTTGCCTACGGCATCGACGGCGCAGGCCATAGGGGAGCGCTGAAGGCCGGCGGGAAGACATTTGGCGTATTGGGGTGCGGGATCAAGATCTGTTATCCGCGGGAGAACTACGGGCTCTACGAACGCATGTGCCGCCACGGCGGTGTTCTGTCGGAGTGGATGCCGTGGGAGCAGCCGCAGCAGAAAAACTTTCCCATAAGGAACCGGATCATCAGCGGACTCTCCGATGTGATTCTTGTAATGGAGGCCAGACAGAAGAGCGGGTCTCTTATTACCGCAGGAATCGGACTGGAACAGGGAAAAGAAATTTTTGCGCTTCCGGGACGGATATCAGATCCGCTGAGCGAGGGCTGTAACCGGCTGATTTCTGAGGGCGCAGGCGTTCTTTTAAGTCCGGAGGATGTACTGGAATATTTCACTCTGAGGGATGGTAAAATATTAAGAGTTCATGAAAAAAATGAGAACGGGCTTGCCAAAAAAGAAAAAATGGTGTATAGTTGCCTCGATTTGCAACCGAAGGGGTTAGAAGAGATTGTGATCTTAAGCGGACTGTCTGTGAGTGAATGTATCGGCACACTTCTGGATCTGGAACTGGGCGGTTATGTGGTTCAGACATCCCATCAATATTATGGTAAGAGATTATAGGCGAGGAGTTTTGTATGGCGAATTGTTTAGTTATTGTGGAGTCACCCGCGAAGGTGAAAACGATTAAAAAATTTTTGGGAACGAGCTATGAGGTTGATGCTTCAAATGGTCATGTAAGAGACTTGCCTAAGAGTCAGCTGGGAATCAGCCCGGAACAGGATTTTGAACCAAAGTATATTACGATCCGGGGAAAAGGGGATATTCTTGCGAAGCTTCGCAAGGAAGTGAAAAAAGCAGATAAAATTTATCTCGCAACTGACCCTGACCGTGAGGGAGAAGCCATTTCCTGGCATTTGGTGAAGGCCTTAAAGCTGGATGAGCAGAAGGATAAGCAGGTATACAGGATCAGCTTCAATGAGATTACGAAAAACGCGGTGAAGGCCTCCTTGAAGGCGCCGAGGGAGATAGACATGGATCTCGTGGACGCACAGCAGACGAGAAGAATCCTGGACCGTATGGTTGGATATATGATCAGCCCGATTCTCTGGGCAAAGGTAAAGCGTGGCTTAAGTGCAGGCCGTGTTCAGTCGGTGGCGCTTCGCATGATCTGCGACAGGGAAGAGGAGATTAACGCCTTTATTCCGGAAGAGTACTGGAACCTTGAGGCGGATTTAAAACAGCAGGGAAGCAAGAAGGCCCTGGCCGCCAAGTTCTATGGCAATAAAGAAGGAAAGATCACGATCCGCAATAAAGAAGAACTGGATGGGATATTAAAGGATCTGGAAGGCAGCGACTACGTGGTGGATGAGGTGAAGAACGGGGAGCGGATCAAGAAGGCGCCGATTCCGTTTACGACCAGTACGCTTCAGCAGGAGGCTTCCAAGGTCTTAAACTTCTCTACACAGAAGACGATGCGTCTGGCCCAGCAGCTCTATGAAGGCGTGGAGGTGAAGGGACACGGAACCGTCGGTCTTATCACTTATCTGCGTACCGATTCTACCAGAATCGCAGAGGAGGCCGATATGGCGGCGAGGGCGTTTATCGAGGCGCAGTACGGTAGCAAATACGTGGCCAGCGGAGAACAGGCGAAGAAGAGCGGAGCCAAAATCCAGGATGCACACGAGGCGATCCGTCCCACCGATATCAGCCTGACACCGGTAATCGTTAAGGAATCGCTTCAGCGTGATTTATTCCGTCTGTACCAGCTGATCTGGAAACGCTTTGCGGCGAGCCGTATGCAGTCGGCTGTCTATGAGACGACATCCGTCAAGGTTGCGGCAGGAGATTACTACTTTACATTAGCAGCTTCGAAACTGGCTTTCGACGGATTCATGTCTGTTTACATTCAGGAGGACGAGAAGGAAGAGAGCAACGCCCTTCTTGGGAAGCTGGAGAAGGGAAGCGTTTTAACCCTTGAGAAGCTGGACAGCAGCCAGCACTTTACCCAGCCTCCGGCACATTTTACTGAGGCATCTCTGGTAAAGTCCATGGAAGAACAGGGAATCGGCCGTCCAAGTACGTACGCGCCGACGATCACGACGATTATTGCCAGACGCTATGTAGCAAAGGAAAATAAAAACCTTTATGTAACAGAGCTGGGGGAAGTTGTCAACAGCATGATGAAGCAGAGCTTTCCCAGCATTGTCGATATCACCTTTACCGCTAATCTGGAATTCCTTCTGGATAAGGTGGGAGACGGTTCCGTTCCGTGGAAGACCGTGGTGCGCAACTTCTATCCGGATTTAAAGGAAGCGGTTGACAAGGCGGAGGTGGAACTGGAGTCCGTGACCATCGCGGATGAGGTGACAGAGGAAATCTGTGAGATCTGCGGCCGGAACATGGTAATCAAATATGGCCCTCACGGTAAGTTCCTGGCGTGTCCCGGATTCCCGGAATGCAAGAATACAAAGCCGTATCTGGAGAAGATCGGCGTACCGTGTCCCAAGTGCGGAAAGGACGTCGTCATCAAGAAGACGAAGAAGGGCAGAATTTATTACGGATGCGAAGCCAATCCGGAGTGTGATTTCATGTCCTGGCAGAGACCTTCCACAGAGAAATGTCCGAAATGTGGCGCTTATATGGTCGAAAAAGGCAATAAACTGCTCTGCTCCAACGAACAGTGTGGTTACAGTACGAGCAAAAATACAAAATAGAATAATTATTAAGAAAATCGAAAATCTTCAAAAAATGATTGTTATTTTGCTGGAATAGTGTTAATATTTAAATATTAAAGGGGTATTTTGAGCTTTCCTACAAATTCTTAAGGAGGTTTTCGGTTATGAGTGTTCAATTGTTGGACAAAACTAGGAAAATTAACAAGTTATTGCATAACAACAACTCGCACAAAGTAGTATTTAACGATATCTGTGAAGTGCTCAGCGAGATATTAAATTCTAATATTCTCGTGATCAGTAAAAAGGGGAAGGTACTGGGTGTTGCGATCAGTTCTGATGTAGAAGAGATACAGGAACTGATTGCAGATCAGGTCGGCGGCTACGTGGATGGTATGCTGAATGAACGTCTGCTCGGTATTCTTTCCACCAAGGAAAATGTGAATCTCGAGACTCTCGGATTTATAGGCGACAATATCCGCAAGTACCAGGCTATTATCACTCCTATCGATATTGCGGGTGAGCGTCTGGGAACGCTGTTCATCTACAAGTCAGATGCTCAGTACGATATTGACGATATCATTCTGAGCGAATACGGAACGACGGTCGTAGGCCTTGAGATGATGCGGTCTGTAAATGAGGAGAATGCAGAGGAGACAAGAAAGGTTCAGATCGTAAAATCCGCGATCAGCACCTTATCCTTTTCAGAGCTGGAGGCAATCACTCATATTTTCGACGAACTTGACGGAAATGAGGGAATCCTGGTAGCCAGCAAGATCGCTGACCGCGTGGGAATTACCCGTTCAGTCATCGTCAACGCTCTCAGAAAGTTCGAGAGTGCAGGCGTTATCGAATCCCGTTCTTCCGGTATGAAGGGAACCTACATCAAAGTTTTAAACGATGTGGTTTTCGATGAGCTGAAGGCGATCAAGGCCGGCAACGGAAAGTCGATGCAGGGACACAGAGAGATAAAAGAACCGTAAATCAGGACGTCGGCAAAAGAAGCAGCGAAGAAAAACTGCTTCTTTTTTTTACGAAAGTATGAAAAAAATTGTCATTAAAAGTAAAAAATGACTTGCACAGGCATTAAAGATATGCTATACTAGCTAGGCTTACAAAAAAACACGTTTGCGGATTCTGGAGGAAGGTGCCGAAATATCGGTCTCCTTGGAAGCAAGAGAAGCAGACGGAAGAAAAACCAAATGGAGGTAATAACATGAGCGTTATTTCAATGAAACAGCTGTTGGAGGCTGGTGTACATTTCGGTCACCAGACAAGAAGATGGAACCCTAAGATGGCTCCGTACATCTACACAGAAAGAAACGGCATCTACATCATCGACTTACAGAAGTCTGTTGTAAAAGTAGACGAGGCTTACAAAGCCGTAGCCGACATCGCTGCAGAAGGCGGCAAGATCCTTTTCGTAGGAACCAAGAAGCAGGCTCAGGACGCGATCAGAACAGAAGCAGAGCGCTGCGGTATGTACTTTGTAAATGAGAGATGGCTGGGCGGAATGCTTACAAACTTCAAGACAATCCAGTCCAGAATTGGAAGATTAAAACAGATCGAGACCATGTCCGAAGACGGAACATTTGATGTTCTTCCTAAGAAGGAAGTTATTGCTCTCAAGAAAGAATGGGAGAAACTGGAGAAAAACCTTGGCGGAATTAAAGAAATGAAGAAGATTCCGGATGCTATCTTTGTTGTAGATCCTAAGAAAGAGAGAATCTGCGTTCAGGAAGCTCATACACTGGGAATTCCGTTAATTGGTATTGCTGATACGAACTGTGATCCGGAAGAACTCGATTTCGTGATTCCGGGTAATGACGATGCAATCAGAGCCGTTAAGCTGATCGTATCCAAGATGGCGGATGCAGTAATCGAGGCTAACCAGGGCGAGGCAACAGCTGAAGAAGCAGAAGCAGCTCAGGATATGGAAGAGGCTGTAGAGGCTTAATTGTTCAGGCAGATGAATGCTTCGACCGGCTGTGATAAGCGGGTTGAAGCATTTTTCGATTTATGGGGCAGCAGGATCCGCGCTGCGGCAGATACTGCCGTGGTGAAATGGAAGAAGTTCCCTATAGACCAGGAAGCTTAAACCTGTATAATATGAATAACGAAAAGAATATGGAGGGAAATCAAATGGCAGCAATTACGGCTGGAATGGTAAAAGAGTTAAGAGAAATGACCGGTGCAGGCATGATGGATTGTAAGAAAGCACTTGCGGCAACCGATGGAGATATGGAAAAGGCTGTAGAATTTTTAAGAGAAAAAGGACTTGCAGCTGCATCCAAGAAGGCGGGAAGAATCGCAGCAGAAGGGCTTGTTAAGACCCTCGTAAGCGAAGATGGAAAGTCTGCGGCAATCGTTGAAGTAAACAGCGAGACAGACTTCGTAGCAAAGAACGCCCAGTTCCAGGGCTATGTTGCCGATGTGGCAGCACAGGTACTGGCCAGCAGCGCGCAGGATATGGATGCATTCATGGCGGAAGCATGGGCAAAGGATGCTTCCCTGACTGTAGCTCAAGTATTATCCAGCCAGATCGCAGTAATCGGCGAGAACATGAACATCAGAAGATTCGAGAAGATCACCACAGACAGTGTTGTAATCGACTATATCCACGGCGGCGGAAGAATCGGCGTATTACTGGAAGCTTCTGCTGAAGTTGTTAACGATGATGTAAAAGAGGCTTTAAAGAACGTAGCAATGCAGATTGCAGCTTTAACACCAAAGTATGTAAAGAGAGACGAGATTCCTCAGGAATTCGTTGAGCATGAAACTGAGATACTAAAGGTTCAGGCAAAGAACGAGAATCCGGATAAGCCGGACGCTATCATCGAGAAGATGATCGTTGGCCGTCTCAACAAGGAATTAAAAGAATTCTGTCTGTTAGACCAGGCTTACGTGAAAGATGGCGATTTAACTGTTGCTAAATACTTAGAGCAGGTTTCCAAAGAAGTTGGCGGAAAGATCGAACTGAAGAAATTCGTTCGTTTTGAAACCGGAGAAGGTCTTGAGAAAAAAGAAGAAGATTTTGCTGCTGAAGTTGCAAAACAGATGCAGTAATAGATTCCGCCGAACGTATGTGAGGAGGACTTTCCAAGGAAAGAGGATTCAGGGGGGAATCCCATGGGCATCCATGGGATTTTTCTATAGAGACAGTGTCCGTTTAGCGTTGACAGATGTTTCCAAATTGGACGGACACTTCGCCCTTTTTCCGGGTTCAGAGCAGGAGAGACTATTGATATTTCGCAGAACGCAGGGATGGAAGCCTGTAAGGCTTCCATCCGGGCTGCGCGAAGGAAACCTTATACCAAAGGAGTTGACACAATGGCTAAATATATTTTTAAACGTATCATCATGGCGATTGTAACAATATTTGCGGTTGCATCTGTTACATTCTTCGTTATGAACATGGTACCCGGCGGCCCTTTCATGTCAGAGAAGGCCATAAGTCCGCAGGCACAGGCCGCATTGAATGAGAAATACGGTCTTGATAAGCCTCTAAGTGAGCAGTATGTTACATATATGAAAGATCTTCTTCACGGAAATCTCGGTTTAAGCGTAAAACAGCGCGGCCGTACCGTGAATATGATCATCGCATCGAAGTTCCCGGTGTCCGCAAGAGTCGGCGGCATCGCAATCTTAACGGCAGTTCTGGTGGGCGTTCCACTGGGGAGTATTGCCGCCTTTAAACGAGGGACGGTGGTGGATGACATCATAATCGTATTCAGTACGTGCGGAATTGCGATTCCCAGTTTCGTAATCTGTACGATCCTGATGTATGTCCTGAGTCTGAAGCTGGGGCTGCTGCCCACGTACGGACTGGCATCGTGGAAAAACTACATCATGCCGGTTATTGCGCTGGCACTGTATCCGTCGTCCTATATCGCACGTCTGATGCGTTCTTCCATGCTGGATGTTATGGGCCAGGACTACATGAGAACAGCACGCGCAAAGGGACTTTCTCAGATAATCAGTATTTTCAAGCATGCGCTTCGTAACGCGATTCTTCCGGTTGTTACGTATTTGGGACCGCTTCTTGCCTATACGGTAACGGGAAGCTTCATTGTCGAGAAAATTTTCACAATCCCGGGCCTTGGCTCCGAGTTTATCGGTTCCATCACAGGACGTGATTATCCGCTGATCATGGGAACTACCATATTCCTTGCCTCATTGATGGTTGTTATGAACGTGATTGTAGACGTTGCCTACAAATTCATCGATCCACGTATTAATCTTAAATAGAAAGGAGAAAGAAGATGTCGAATAATAAATTATCATTACAGCTTAACGTAGACGACTTTCTCCCGGCAAGTGACGAGGAAAAAGAGAGTCTTACCGTCCTCCGCAAGAGTGTTGGCTTCTGGCAGGATGGAATACGCCGTTTAAAGAAGAATAAGATTGCCATGGTCAGCCTGGTAGTTATTGTTTTTGTATTCATTTTTTCATTCCTGGTACCACAGTTCTACCCATACAGCTATGAGCAGCAGATTCGTGGAAGCGAGAATCTGGCACCCATGCAGTATTCAGAAAAGGAACTGGAGGCAAAGGCAGCGGGAGAGAGCGTATTCCCGCATGTGCTGGGAACGGATAACCTGGGACGTGACTATGCAGTCCGTGTCATGATGGGCAGCCGTGTCTCCCTTACCGTAGGACTTGTGGCCTCCGCTATCATCCTGTTGATTGGTTCCCTTTATGGTTCCGTCGCGGGCTTCTTCGGCGGCTGGGTCGATATGATTATGATGCGTATCGTTGATATGATCTATACGGTCCCTGATATTCTGATCATCGTTCTTTTATCGGTTGCATTTGACCAGCCCCTAAAGGCGTTGGCTCAAAAACCGGGATTTGAATGGATTCAGGTAATCGGTGTCAACCTGATCAGTATTTTCGTCGTGTTCGCCCTTCTTTACTGGGTCGGTATGGCCCGAATCGTTCGAAGCCAGATCCTCATTCTGAAGGAGCAGGAATACGTGACCGCGGCCAGGGCACTGGGGGCTTCCAATGGCCGTATCATTAGGAAGCACTTACTGACAAACTGTATCGGTACTCTGATTGTAACCACAACGCTGCAGATTCCGTCCTCGATCTTTACGGAAAGTTTCTTAAGCTTCTTAGGTCTTGGCGTTGCTGCGCCTATGCCTTCTCTGGGAAGCCTTGCCAGTGCTGCGTTAAATGGTCTGCAGTCTTATCCGCACCGTCTGTTTGCACCTGCGCTTGCGATTTCCGTCATCATTTTAAGCTTTAACTTACTGGGCGACGGTCTGCGTGACGCGTTTGACCCGAAACTCAAAGACTAAAGGAGGAGAGATACGATGAGCGAGTATTTGGTAAATATCAAAAATGAACGCCTTTCTTTCTTTACTCCCGCGGGTGAAGTAAAGGCATTAAATGATGTGTCTCTTCATTTAAAAGAAGGCGAAGTGCTGGGAATTGTTGGCGAATCCGGTTCCGGTAAATCCGTAACCGCATACAGCTTAATGGGAATTACCGCTTATCCGGGCCGTCTGATCGGCGGTTCCCTGGAATTCAACGGTCATGAGATCGAAAAGATGTCAGAAAAGGAACTGAGGAAAGTACGTGGAAATGAGATTTCCATTATTTTCCAGGACCCGATGACCAGCTTGAATCCGGTTTATTCCATCGGAAACCAGATCCGTGAGGTAATTATGCTTCATACGGATAAGAATAAACAGCAGGCGAATGAGAGAGCGAAGGAACTTCTGACTCTCGTTGGAATCAACGAGCCGGAGAAGCGTCTGAAACAGTATCCTCACGAGCTGTCCGGCGGTATGCGCCAGCGTGTGATGATCGCCATCGCCCTTGCCTGCGAACCGAAGCTTTTGATCGCAGATGAGCCGACCACGGCTCTGGATGTTACCATTCAGGCCCAGATTCTCGAGCTTATGATGGACTTAAAGGAAAAACTGGGCATGGCGATTATCATGATCACCCATGACTTGGGTGTTGTTGCCAATATGTGTGACAGAATCGCCGTTATGTATGCCGGCAAGGTTGTGGAATACGGCACGACAGATGATATCTTCTACCGTCCGTCCCACGAGTACACAAAGGGACTGATCCGGAGTATTCCGAAGCTGACGGAAAAAGAGCATAATAAGCTGGTACCTATCGAGGGAAGCCCTGTCGATATGCTGAATCCGCCTGCAGGATGCCCGTTTGCGCCGCGGTGCCGCGCCTGCATGAAGATCTGCTTAAGAGAGATGCCGCCGTATACAGATTTATCCGATATCCATTACAGTGCATGCTGGCTGATGCAGAAGAGAGAGTTTGACAAACAGCAGGATTCCAGGACACAGAAGGGGGATGCATGATGGAAGACAAGTATCTGGTAGAAGTAAAACACTTACAGCAGTATTTCCCGGTTGCAGGAAGTAAGCTTTTTGAAAAGAAGGTTGTAAAGGCGGTCGATAACGTTTCCTTCGGTATCCGAAGGGGAGAGACGCTCGGCCTGGTAGGTGAGTCCGGTTGTGGAAAGACGACAACCGGCCGTACTCTGCTTCGTTTATATGAACCGACGGATGGAACGATTCTCTATGACGGCAAAGATATCACGCATGTGAATATGCTTCCTTACCGCCGTAAGATGCAGATCGTATTCCAGGATCCGTACGCGAGCCTGGATCCGCGTATGACAGTCGAGGATATCGTCGGCGAGGCCATCGACATCCATCGTCTGGCTGCCAACAAAAAGGACCGTCACGAGAGAATCTTATCCGTGCTTTCCACCGTTGGCTTAAACTCCGAGCATGCGAACCGTTATCCTCACGAGTTCTCAGGCGGACAGCGTCAGCGTGTCGGCATTGCGCGCGCCTTGGCGGTAAATCCGGAGTTTATTGTGTGTGATGAGCCTGTATCCGCACTGGATGTATCCATCCAGGCCCAGGTTGTCAACATGTTCGAGCAGCTTCAGGAAGAACTGGGACTGACCTATCTTTTCATTGCACATGATTTATCCATTGTAAAACATATATCAAACCGAATCGGAGTTATGTATCTGGGCAAGCTGGTGGAGCTGGCAGACAGCTATGAGCTGACGTTCCACAGTGTACATCCGTATACGAAGAGCCTGATCTCGGCGATTCCGATCGCTGATCCGGAGATCAGCAGAAAATCTAAGAGAATTGTTCTGGAAGGCGACGTGCCGAGCCCGGTTAATCCGCCGAGCGGCTGCCGCTTCCGTACCCGCTGTCCGTATGCCGACGAGTTATGTGCAGCGGAAGAGCCGCAGTGGAAGGAAGTTTCCAGTGGTCATTACGCGGCATGCCACCACTTAGACAAAGTAAATTAATTTCTAAGTTGCTATTCCTGGAGATTTGTGGTATGCTAAAAGACAAATCAGCACAGTAGTCAGGTAAAGTACTGCTGTGCTAATTTGAATAAAATTCTTTAGAGGAGGAATTGATATGAAAAAAACAGCACTTGTATTGGCTGCTGTTATGGCATCCGGCATGATTCTTACCGCCTGCGGCGGCAATAAGACTGCTGATGCGCCAACAACAACAGCTGCCGATACCACAACAACAGCTGCTGCCGCAGAGGGCGAGACTGCAGCACCGGCTGAAAACGGAGGAGCTGGCCTTGACCTTGCAGTTCAGATCGGACCTGATCCTGAGACTGTTGATCCGGCTTTAAACAGCGCAGTAGACGGCGGAAACATGATTCTTCATGCATTTGAGACTCTGATGAGCGTTGACTCAGAGAACAAGATTGTTCCAGGGCAGGCGGAATCCATGGAAGTTTCTGATGATGGACTTACCTATACCTTCCATCTTCGCAAAGGCTTAAAGTGGAGTGACGGAACACCTCTTACAGCGAACGACTTCGTATATTCCTGGAAGAGACTTGCAGATCCGAACACAGCTGCACCGTATGCTATGGATATGCTCGGCTACGTAAAAGGCTACAAAGAAGCATCTGAAGGTAATTTAGACGCACTTGGAGTATCTGCACCGGATGATGATACATTCGTTGTTGAGATGGCTTCTCCATGTGTATATTTCTCTAAACTGATTACACATGGTTCCATGGTTCCTGTTCAGCAGGCAACGATTGAAGCGAACGGCGATCAGTGGACTTTAACACCAGAGACCTATGTCTCAAACGGACCTTTAAAAATGATCGAATGGGTACCAGGTTCCCATATTATTTTTGCAAAGAACGAAAATTACTGGAACGCGGATAAGGTTACAGTTAATACCTTAAAGTTTGTCCTGATGGAAGATTCCAATGCGGCTTACAGCGCTTACCAGACAGGCGAAGTGTCTATGATCAAGGCTGTTCCTACAGAAGAAGTTCCGAGTCTGCGCGGCAACGAAGATTTCCATGTAGATCCTTTAATGGGTACATATTATATCAGCTTCCAGACAGAAAAAGAACCATTTAACAATCCTGACGTACGTATGGCATTAAGCCTTGCAATCGACCGTGATTACGTTGCCAACACTGTTATGCAGGGAACTTATTCCCCAGCTACCAACTTTGTTGGACCTGGCCTTTCTGATGCAGAAGATGGTTCCTCCTTCGAAGAAGTAACACGTAAGAATAACGGCGGAGACTTCTTTAATGTAGCTGATCATGACTCTGACATTGCAAAAGCAAAAGAATTACTTGCTAACGCCGGATATCCGGACGGAGCAGGATTCCCAACGATTGAATACATGACTAACGATGCTGGTTACCACAAACCACTGGCTGAGTACTTACAGAGCTGCTGGAAAGAAGCACTTGGTATCAACATGGATATCAAGGTTGTTGAGTGGTCTACATTTACACCAACCCGTCGTGCCGGCGATTTCCAGGTGGCACGTAACGGCTGGGTATATGACTACGATGATCCTTCCAACATGCTGAACTTAATGATTACCGGCGGCGGAAACAACGATGGTAAATACAGCAATCCTGAAGTTGACAAGATGTTAAACGATGCCAACTCTACAGCTGACGTTGCTGAGCATTATGCAAAACTTCATGAAGCAGAAAACATGATCCTTGCAGACGCGGCTATGGCGCCTGTTGCTTACTACAACGATTTCTATTTACAGGATCCGAAGTTAAAAGGAACATGGCATTCTCCATACGGCTACTGGTTCTTCCAGTATGCGACAATGGATTAATTGTCTGACGTAAAAGAATTTTAACGGTCCCCGGAAGAGGTGAAAACTTCTTCCGGGGACTTTTTATGTAATTGGAAAGTGCTTTACCACCGGACTTTTTGTACTATGCGGGACGTGGTGAATGGCAGGGCGTATTTCCTCATAAAAACTTTCTCTTTCCAACCAAAAGGAAATATGCTATAATCATTCATGACAATACCAAAGCGGAAAACGCTTAAATAACAGGAGAATGATAGCTATGAACCCAAGACGTGTATTACTGAAATTAAGCGGTGAAGCCCTTGCCGGACCGAATAAAACAGGCTTTGATGAAGCGACTGTGAAGGAAGTAGCGCGGCAGGTTAAGATATCCGTGGATGCTGGTGTCGAGGTAGGCATCGTTATCGGCGGAGGCAACTTCTGGAGGGGAAGGACGAGCAATGCAATCGACCGCACCAAGGCTGATCAGATCGGAATGCTGGCCACGGTTATGAATTGTATCTATGTTTCTGAAATCTTCCGGTGTGCCGGGATGATGACTCAGATTCTGACACCGTTTGAGTGCGGCTCCATGACTAAGCTTTTTTCCAAGGACAGAGCAAACAAGTATTTTGAAAAGGGAATGGTCGTCTTTTTTGCAGGCGGTACCGGCCATCCTTACTTTTCTACCGATACCGGAATCGCGCTTCGGGCCATCGAGATGGAAGCGGACTGCATCCTTTTGGCGAAGGCCATCGACGGCGTTTACGACAGCGATCCGAAGATCAATCCGGAGGCGAAGAAGTATGATGAGATTTCCATACAGGAGGTTATTGACAAGCAGCTGGGCGTGATTGATCTGACTGCCTCTATCATGTGTATGGAGAACCGCATGCCATTGGCAGTATTCAGCCTGAACGAAAAAGACAGCATTGCGAACGCGATGCAGGGGAAAATAAACGGCACGATTGTGACCGCATAAACTAGGAGGACAATATGCAGGAGAGTTTACAGGTTTACGAGGACAAGATGAATAAGACTTTAGAAGTGCTGGAGAGTGATTATATGACGATCCGCGCAGGACGTGCAAACCCGCATGTACTTGATAAAATCAAGGTTGACTACTACGGAACTCCTACTCCGCTTCAGCAGGTGGGCAACATCAACGTTCCGGAAGCCCGCATGATCATCATTCAGCCATGGGAGAAGAGCCTCTTAAAGGCGATTGAAAAGGCAATTCTGACTTCTGAACTGGGGATCAATCCGACTAACGACGGCAATGTAATCCGTCTCGTTTTCCCGGAACTGACCGAGGAACGCAGAAAAGAACTGGTTAAGGATGTCAAGAAAAAAGGCGAGGCAGCCAAGGTAGCGGTTCGTAATATCCGCCGTGACGCCAATGACTTTTTCAAAAAACAGCAGAAGGCGGATGAGATTTCCGAGGACGACTTAGCTGAGGCAGAGGATGATATTCAGAAATTAACTGACAAGATGATCGGCAAGATCGATAAAGCAATTGAAGCGAAATCAAAGGAACTTCTTACTGTATAACAGAAAGAACCGGGGCAGGCATGATTCCAACCCACGCAAGTGAGGGGGCTTTCAAAGTGCCTGTCCTGTTTATGTTTCAGGGCAGCCTAGTACAGCGTTGCATAAATTCCTAAGTACTAGAATAATAAAGGAGAATATAATGGAAATTAATATAGATAATATGGTAATTCCTGACCATATCGCCATCATTTTGGACGGCAATGGACGCTGGGCGAAGAAGCGTGGACTGCCCAGAAGCATGGGCCACAAGGAAGGATGTGTGGTGGTGGAACGAACGGTAGAGGATGCGGCCAGAATTGGAATCAAATATCTGACTGTCTACGGTTTTTCCACGGAGAACTGGAAGCGTTCCGGCGATGAGGTGGGCGCGCTGATGCAGCTGTTCCGTTACTATATGGTACGGCTCTTAAAGGTTGCCAGGGCGAACAATGTCCGGGTACGGATGATCGGTGAGAGAAGCCGTTTCGACCAGGATATCATCGACGGTATTAACCGGCTGGAGAGAGAGACCGAGAATAATACGGGCCTGACCTTTGTTATCGCAGTGAATTACGGCGGACGCGATGAGATTGTGCGCGCAGCCAGGAAGATCATGAAAGATGCGGCTGACGGGAAGATTACTCCGGACCAGATGGATGAAGCGGCATTTTCATCGTATCTCGACACGGCGGAGATTCCGGACCCGGATCTTCTGATCCGTACCAGCGGTGAACTGCGGCTGTCGAACTATCTCTTATGGCAGTTAGCCTATACGGAACTGTATGTGACGGACTGCTATTGGCCCGATTTCAATAAAGAAGAACTGAAAAAGGCGATAGCTGCGTACAATAGTAGGGATAGAAGATTTGGAGGAGTGAAATAGTCCGAAGGGAGGAAGCGCGATGTTTACAACCAGACTGATCAGTGGAATTATCCTGGTCTTGATCGCCCTCGTCACTGTGGGAAGCGGGGGGATGATTCTTTTTGCTACGACTGTGGCCATTTCCATGATAGGGTTGTTTGAATTATATCGTGTTATGAAGATACAGAAGAATGTGATCGGAATTGCCGGCTATCTGACTGTGGTGTCCTACTACGGGCTGTTGTGGTTCCATGGAGAGCAGTATATGATGTTGATGTCCATCGCATTTCTTATGATACTGATGACCATCTATGTCTTTACGTTCCCCAAATATAAGACAGAGGAAGTGACGGTAGCGTTCTTCGGCGTCTTTTATGTGGCGGTTATGCTGTCTTATCTGTATCAGGTTCGCGTCATGGCGGATGGAAAATATCTCGTCTGGCTGATCTTTTTGAGTTCCTGGGGATGCGATACCTGCGCGTACTGCGTGGGCATGCTGATTGGCAGGCATAAGCTGGCGCCGGTTTTGAGTCCCAAGAAATCGATTGAGGGGGCGATCGGTGGCGTAGCAGGAGCGGCGCTTCTGGGTTTCCTTTATGCGACGGTGTTCGGCGCTTCCATGGCGGAAGTACAGAACCCGCAGGTTGCCTGCGCTTTGGCCTGTGCCATAGCGGCGGTTATTTCCCAGATCGGCGATCTGGCGGCATCGGCGGTAAAACGCAATCACGCAGTGAAGGATTACGGCCATCTGATTCCGGGCCACGGCGGTATTCTGGACCGGTTTGACAGTATGCTGTTTACGGCGCCTGCCATATTCTTTGCAGTAACATTTCTGCGATGAGCAAATTCCGGCGATGAGAAAAGAGGAACGCGAGAAAGATAAAAGGAGCGAAAAACAGCATGAAAAAGATTGCAGTTCTGGGTTCAACCGGTTCCATCGGAACACAGACCCTGGAAGTGGTGAGAGCTCAGAAGGATATAGAAGTAACCGCTCTGGCGGCTGGAAGTAATATTACACGTTTGGAAGAACAGATCCGGGAGTTTCATCCAGAGATTGTCTGTGTGTGGGAAGAGGAAAAGGCGAAGGAGCTTGCCCTGATGGTCAGCGATCTGCCGGTGAAGGTGGTATGCGGCATGGATGGGCTGATCGCGGCGGCCGTGGAGACGGACGCGGAGATTGTGGTAACGGCCATCGTCGGCATGATTGGAATACGGCCCACCATTGCGGCCATGGAGGCGGGGAAAGACATCGCGCTCGCCAACAAGGAGACGCTGGTGACGGCCGGCCATATCATTATGCCTCTGGCAAAGGAAAAGGGCGTAAAGATCCTGCCTGTGGACAGTGAGCACAGCGCTATTTTTCAGAGCCTGAACGGCGAGGACAAAAAGGCGGTACATAAGATTCTCTTAACCGCGTCAGGCGGGCCGTTCCGCGGAAAGACGAGAGAGGAGCTTAAAAAGGTGCGTATCGAGGATGCCTTAAAGCATCCCAACTGGTCGATGGGAAGGAAGATTACCATCGATTCTTCCACCATGGTCAATAAAGGCCTGGAGGTGATGGAGGCGCACTGGCTCTTCGATGTCTCCATGGATCAGGTACAGGTTGTGGTTCAGCCGCAGAGCGTTATCCATTCCATGGTGCAGTTCGACGATGGGGCGGTGATTGCACAGCTGGGAACACCCGATATGAAGCTGCCCATCCAGTATGCACTTTACTACCCGGAGCGCCGTTTTCTGGCCGGGGACCGGCTGGATTTCTGGAGCATCGGGCAGATCACATTTGAAAAGCCGGATATGGACAATTTCCCGGGGCTTTCCCTGGCTTACGAGGCCGGAAGAACCGGCGGAACCATGCCGACTGTATTCAACGCGGCCAATGAACGGGCCGTTGCAAAATTTTTAAACAGAGAAATTTCTTATCTTACCATCACGGATATGATAGAGGGGGCTATGAAAGGGCATACTGTGAAAGAGAATCCATCTGTAGATGAGATTCTGGAAGCAGAGGCTTCGGCTTATGACTATATAGAAAGCAGGTGGTAGATTGTCCAGCGTTATCGTAGCAGTTCTTGTATTTGGACTGATCGTGCTGATTCATGAATTAGGGCACTTTTTATTTGCAAAATTAAACGGCATCGCCGTTGTGGAATTTTCCATTGGTATGGGACCGAGGCTGTTCCATGTCAAAAAAGGGGAGACGACGTACTCCTTAAAGCTGCTGCCGATCGGCGGCTCCTGTATGATGCTCGGAGAAGACGAGGAAAATCCGGCGGAAGGAGCATTTCAGAATGCAAGCATCCCGGGCAGGATGGCGGTTATCGCGGCCGGTCCGGTCTTTAACTTTATTCTTGCCTTTTTCCTGGCACTGATTCTCGTGGGAATGGGCGGATACAATATCACTCAGATCAAAGAAGTCACAGAGGGTTCTCCTGCTTACGAGGCGGGGCTTAAGCCGGGGGATGTGATTACCGGCGTAAACGATGAGAAGATGACGGTTTACGGCGATTATATCCTTTACCGCATGTTAAAACCGGATGAGAAGATGAGCCGGGTGTCCTATGAGAGAACCGATGCACAGACGGGCAGAAAAGAGCGCGGCACGGTTCTGGTGACACCGGAATTTAATGAAGAATACAACCAGTATATGATAGGTATTTCCGTAACTCCGGTAAATGTCCGGGCAGCTTCTTTCCTGGAGCTGGTAAAATACGGGGCCTATGAGGTGAAATATGATATTACCGTGACGATTAAGAGTCTCGGTATGCTTTTGACGGGAAAAGCCAGTGTCAATGACTTGAGCGGTCCGGTGGGAATCGTGGTTATGATCGATGATTCCGTGAAGGCAGGGCTGACAGTGAGCGTCATGGCGGCTATAATGAATGTTCTCAGCATGTGCATTCTTTTGAGCGCGAACCTGGGTATTATGAACCTGCTTCCGATTCCGGCGCTTGACGGAGGAAGACTGCTGTTCTTAATCATTGAGGCGGTCCGTGGCAAACGCATGGATCCGGAAAAAGAAGGCATGGTGAATCTGATTGGCATGATGGCACTCATGGCCCTGATGGTGTTCGTTGTATTTAACGATATCAGCCGCTTTACCTAAAGTGGACATGAAAAACAAGAAAAATACTGTGCGTATCCCGGAATTTTCCCAAAGAGATGGGAGGGGTTACCGGGAGTATGCAAATGGAGGAAAGTGCGATGACGGACAGAGAACAGACGAAGACGGTTTCTATCGGGAACCGGAAGATTGGGGGCGGGAATCCCATTCTGATCCAGTCCATGTGCAATACAAAGACAGAGGATGTGGCTGCCACGGTGGCTCAGATTTTGGCGCTGGAGGCTGCCGGCTGTGATATTATCCGTGTGGCGGTACCGACGATGGAAGCGGCAGAGGCTTTAAAGGAGATCAAGAGACAGATTCATATTCCGCTGGTGGCGGATATTCATTTCGATTACCGGCTGGCCGTGGCCTCCATTGAGAACGGCGCGGATAAGATCCGGATTAATCCCGGCAATATCGGGAGTGAGGACCGGGTCAGGGCCGTTGTGGATAAGGCGAAGGAATTCGGCGTCCCCATCCGGGTCGGTGTCAACAGCGGTTCCCTTGAGAAGGAATTACTGGAAAAGTATCACGGAGTGACGGCAGAGGGCATCGTGGAGAGCGCCCTCATGAAGGTGCGCATGATCGAGGAGATGGGATATGATAATCTGGTGATCAGCATCAAGTCCTCCGATGTGCTGATGTGCATAAAGGCTCATGAACTGATCGGTGAGCAGACCGCTTATCCACTTCATGTGGGGATTACCGAGGCGGGAACCGTGCGTTCGGGGACGATCAAGTCCTCCATCGGGCTGGGAATTATCCTGCATCAGGGCATTGGCGACACGATCCGTGTCTCCTTAACCGGAGATCCGGTGGAAGAGGTGACGACGGCGAAGCAGATATTAAAGACCCTGGGCTTACGAAAGGGCGGAGTGGAGGTTGTCTCCTGTCCGACCTGCGGACGGACCAGAATCGATCTTATTTCCCTGGCGAACCGGGTGGAAGACATGGTGACGGAATTTGATCATCTCGATGTCAAGGTAGCCGTTATGGGCTGCGTCGTCAACGGGCCAGGTGAGGCGAAGGAAGCGGATCTGGGCGTGGCCGGAGGTATCGGCGAGGGCCTTTTATTCCGCAAGGGAGAGATTATCCGTAAAGTACCTGAGGAGAACTTACTTGACGCTTTGAGAGAGGAGCTCTTAAAGCTGGATAAGAGGAGATAATGTTTGGCAGAAAGCAACAGGTGATGGAATGACAAAAGCATTTTTGGATGTATTTCCAAATCTGAATATGACAGACGAACTGCGGGAGCTTTTAAATCTGGTGGAAGTTGAGAAGGTCACTTCCACCAGGGATAGAAGCTCTATTCGCATTTATATCGTGAGCCCCAGACTGATTCATAAACAGAATATCTATGGGTTGGAGAAGGGCATTAAGGACCAGCTCTTCCCCTCTAAGCAGGTATCGATCAAGATTATCGAGAAGTTCCGCCTGTCTGACCAGTACACGCCGGAGAAGCTGCTGGATGTGTACCGGGACAGTATCCTGATGGAACTCAAAAACTACAGTATCATCGAATATAATATTTTCCGGAAGACAGAATATGAATTTCCGGAGCCGGATCTGCTTAAGATGACAGTGGAAGACACCATTGTCACCCATGAAAAGGAAGCCGAGTTAAAGCGCGTTCTGGAGAAGATTTTTTATGAGCGCTGCGGCCTCCCTGTTGAGGTGCGCTACGAGTACGTGGAGCCGAAGGAGAATGCGCTGGCGAAGCAGAAGGAGCTTCAGATGCAGCGCGAGGTGGAGGAGATCGTCAGCCGGACCTCCCTGGCCGCTGTCTTAAACGAGGAGCAGGTGCTGTCGAAAACTGGGACAGAGGACGGATACGGCGGTCCTTCCATGGCGGACGGTGCATCTCTGGAGGCACTGGCGGCCGGATATTCGGCGGAAGTTCCCTTCGACGAGGGCCCGGCCCGGCAGGGAGCGGCAGAAAGCGGGGCAGGCGCTCCGGTTCTGCGTATGGGCGGTAAGAAGGACGAGAATAAGAAGGACGAAAATAAAAAAGACAGGAACGGGGATTACGGAAAGAAGGACCAGAAGAAAGAATATAAGGATTATAAGAAAAACGGCGGTTATGGCGGCTACGGAGGAAAACGTTCAGATAATCCGGACGTGCTCTATGGCCGTGATTTCGATGGAGAGACGATGGAGATCGAAAAGATCGACGGGGAGATCGGAGAGGTAACCATCCGCGGAAAGATTCTCATGGTGGACAGCCGGGAACTGCGGAGCGGAAAGACGATTATGATCTTCGATGTCTCTGACTTTACGGATACGATTACCGTGAAGATGTTCGCAAGGGAGGAACAGCTGGATGATCTGAAGGCGGCCGTTGTGGCGGGAACGTTTATTAAGATTAAGGGTGTGACGACCATCGACAAGTTCGACGGCGAGCTGACTCTGGGCTCTGTGGTAGGCATCAAGAAGTCAGAGGACTTCACCGGAAAACGGGTGGACGGAAGCCTGGAGAAACGGGTCGAGCTTCACTGTCATACGAAGATGAGCGATATGGATGGCGTATCGGAGGTTAAGGATATTGTAAAGCGTGCAAAAAAGTGGGGGATGCCGGCCATCGCCGTCACAGACCACGGATGCGTGCAGTCCTTCCCGGATGCCAACCACGCCCTGGACAAGGGGGACACCTTCAAGATTCTCTATGGGGTGGAGGGGTATCTTGTCGACGACTTGAAGCTGCTGGTGGATAATCCGAAAGACCAGACATTTGCGGACTCCTTCGTGGTATTCGATATCGAGACCACAGGCTTCAGCCCGGAAAAGAACCGGATCATCGAGATCGGCGCCGTCAAGGTGGTGAATGGAGTCATTACGGACAAATTCAGCACCTTCGTAAATCCGGATGTACCGATTCCCTTCGAGATTGAGCAGCTGACCAGCATCAATGACAACATGGTGCTCCCATATCCGAAGATTGATGTGATTCTGCCGCAGTTTCTGGAATTCTGTCAGGGATCTGTTCTGGTGGCTCACAATGCCTCCTTCGACGTGAGCTTTATCAACCGCAACGCGGAGCTGCAGGGGCTTCCCTTTGAACCTACGGTTTTGGATACGGTGACTCTGGCGCGGTTCCTTCTGCCGAACCTAAACAGATTCAAGCTGGACACGGTCGCCAAGGCGCTGAATATCTCGCTGGCAAACCACCACCGCGCCGTGGATGACGCGGGATGTACGGCGGAGATCTTTGTCAGATTCGTCCAGATGCTGCGGGAGCGCGGCGTGGAGACGCTGATCGAGTTAAACAGCTTAAAGACGATGACTCCGGAGATGATCAAGAAGCTTCCGACCTATCACGTAATCATTATCGCAACCAACGATATCGGGCGTGTGAATCTCTATAAGCTGATCTCATGGTCCCACATCGACTACTATGCCCGAAGGCCCAGAATACCCAAGAGTCTGCTGAACCAGAACCGGGAGGGCTTAATCGTGGGATCGGCCTGTGAGGCGGGGGAACTGTATCAGGCCCTGCTTCGCGGCGGCTCCAACGCAGAGATCGCCAGGCTGGTTCGGTTCTATGATTATCTGGAGATCCAGCCTCTAGGAAACAACAGCTTCATGCTCCGTGATGAGAAGAGCAGCATAAATTCGGAGCAGGATTTAATCGACATCAACAAGAAAATTGTGCAACTGGGAGACCAGTTCGGAAAACCGGTCTGCGCCACCTGCGACGTTCACTTCCTGGATCCCGAGGACGAGGTATACCGCCGGATCATCATGGCGGGGCAGGGATTTAAGGACAGTGATGACCAGGCGCCGCTTTACCTGCGGACGACGGAGGAGATGCTGAAGGAATTCGAGTATCTGGGTCCAAACAAGGCGGAAGAGGTCGTCATAAAGAATACGCGGAAGATCGCGGACATGTGCGAGCGAATCTCGCCGGTGCGCCCCGATAAGTGTCCGCCGGTCATCGAAAACTCAGACGGGGATTTGAGGCAGATCTGTTATGACAGGGCCCACGTGATCTACGGTGACAACCTGCCGACGATCGTTACGGAGCGTCTGGAGAGGGAGTTAAACTCCATCATTTCCAACGGTTTCGCCGTTATGTACATCATTGCGCAGAAACTGGTGTGGAAGTCCAATGAGGACGGGTATCTCGTAGGTTCCCGTGGTTCGGTAGGATCGTCCTTTGTCGCGTACATGTCCGGTATCACGGAGGTTAACTCCTTAAGCCCCCATTATTACTGTACCAACTGCCATTATTACGATTTTGATTCGGAGGAAGTGAAGAAGTATTCCGGTATGGCCGGATGTGATATGCAGGATAAGGAGTGTCCGGTCTGCGGCCATCCGCTCACAAAGGATGGCTTCGACATCCCCTTTGAGACATTCCTGGGATTCAAGGGAGACAAGGAGCCTGATATTGACTTGAACTTCTCCGGTGAGTACCAGAGTAAGGCTCATGACTATACGGAGGTTATCTTCGGAAAAGGCCAGACCTTCCGCGCGGGAACCATTGGTACACTGGCGGATAAGACGGCTTACGGTTATGTGAAGAATTACTATGAGGAACACGGCGTACATAAACGAAACTGTGAAATCAACCGTATTGTCCAGGGATGCGTGGGGGTAAGAAGAACCACGGGACAGCATCCCGGCGGTATCATCGTGCTTCCTCACGGGGAGGAAATCTATTCCTTTACTCCAGTGCAGAGGCCGGCCAACGATATGACGACCATGACGGTCACTACCCATTTTGATTACCATTCCATCGATCATAACCTGCTGAAGCTCGATATACTCGGGCACGATGATCCGACCATGATCCGAATGCTTCAGGATTTAATCGGTTTTGACCCAGTTAAGGATATTCCGCTGGACAGCAGGGAGGTCATGTCCTTATTCCAGGATACATCGGCTCTGGGGATTACGCCGGATGATATCGGCGGATGTAAGCTGGGAGCGCTGGGCGTGCCGGAGTTCGGTACGGATTTCGCCATGCAGATGCTTATTGATACCCAGCCCAAGTATTTTTCCGACCTTGTGCGAATCGCCGGTCTGGCTCACGGTACCGACGTATGGCTGGGAAATGCCCAGACCTTGATTCAGGAGGGAAAGGCGACGATTCAGACCGCCATTTGTACCCGTGACGACATCATGATCTATCTCATTTCCATGGGGCTGGAGGAGGGACTCTCCTTTACCATCATGGAGAGTGTCCGAAAGGGAAAAGGCCTGAAGCCGGAGTGGGAAGAGGAGATGACCAGCCACGGCGTGCCGGACTGGTATATCTGGTCCTGTAAGAAGATCAAATACATGTTCCCGAAGGCCCATGCGGCCGCCTACGTTATGATGGCGTGGCGTATCGCTTACTGTAAGGTGTTTTATCCGCTGGCATATTATGCGGCGTTTTTCAGTATCCGCGCCAATGGCTTCTCCTATGAGCTGATGTGCCAGGGACGCGATAAGCTGGAATATTACCTGGCTGACTACAGGAAGCGGATGGATACGCTTTCAAAGAAGGAACAGGATACGCTCCGCGATATGAGAATCGTTCAGGAGATGTACGCGAGAGGCTATGACTTTACGCCGATCGATATCTATCAGGCGAAGGCCCGCCATTTCCAGATTATCGGAGGCAAGCTGATGCCTTCCTTAAGCAGTATTGACGGACTTGGTGAAAAAGCGGCTGATGCCGTGGTTGATGCCGTGAAGGACGGCAGGTTCTTATCAAAGGAAGATTTCCGGAACAGGACGAAGGTCAGTAAGACGGTGTGCGATCTGATGGGAGATTTGGGACTGCTGGGCGAACTGCCGGAGTCTAATCAGTTGTCACTGTTTGATTTTTAAATTTTGAATTCAGTTTAATTTGATTTGGCAATACAGCAAAAAGGCAGGTCCTGTGCAGACCTGCCTTTTTGCTGCCAATTATGAAGGGAGAAACCGCAGTGTCTTATTTTTCGTATCCAGCACAGCGCGGCAGCCAACTGGCAGGATGGCGTGATTTTTTCCGTGGCCGAAATCATCGCAGTACGCGACCGGGATGCTGTGTTTCCGGCCGAAACGTTCCAGCCTGCCAAGCAGCAGCTGCGATAAGGTGTCTGAATAGTTGCCGAACAGCAGCCCTGATACCTGATTTATGAAGGAACTCTGCTCAATATGGGACAGATTACATGCTCACTGAGATCATCGGCGCGCTCCGTCTCGCTTGCCGCGTAGCCGTACGTATGCCGGTATAAGCGGCTCTCCGTTTTCACCCGAAAGCCTTTCGCTTCGATCCCGGAGATGATTTTCGCGTAGTCGTCCGGAGTGACGGTATGGCTGGGGAAAATAATTCCGATGGTATCTCCCGGATTCAATGGATTTGCCCACATAATCAATACCTGCTTTCTCATTTGTTTGTTTTTAACGCTTTTGCTGAAACAAGACTGTCTAATTCTACCATGAACCTGAGGTTTCTTCTAGAAGCGCTGCGGAACCTGCCTTTTTATTTCCGAAGATTTCCAGCAAGATTTTCCTTTATTGAGAAATAATATTGACAGATACCATTGACAGGGATAAGAAATCATACTATAATGAATATACCCTATAGGGGTATATGAGAAAGGATGATCTTATGAGAACTGAAGTTTACGATATTGAAGGCATGTCCTGTGCAGCCTGCAGCAGTGCGGTGGAACGGGTCACGAGAAAACTGGAAGGTGTGGAGTCGAGTGACGTGAATCTGACGACGAACAAGATGACCATCACCTACGACGAGACGAAAGTCACTCCGGAGATGATTATGGGGAAGGTAGAGAAGGCCGGATTCGGCGCCTGCCCTCTGGCGGAGGAGAAAGATGTAAAGGCCCAGGAGGAGGAAAACTGGGGAAAGCAGGAGCAGCAGCGCGACACGATGAAGAGACGGCTGATCGTGGCCATCTGTTTTGCGGTTCCGCTTCTGTACATTTCCATGGGCCATATGCTCCCGTTTGAACTTCCGCTTCCGCATTTCCTCCATATGGAAGCCAATCCTTTCAACTATGCGCTGGCACAGCTGATTCTTACGGTTCCAGTGCTTATTGCGGGAAGGAAGTTTTATCTGGTAGGTTTAAGGGCGCTGTTTAAGGGCAATCCGAACATGGATTCCCTGGTGGCGATCGGCACCGGCAGTGCGTTTATCTACAGCCTCTGTATGACGGTTACGATACCGGTGAATCCGATGAACGCCCATCACCTCTATTACGAGTCGGCGGCCGTGGTCGTCACTCTCGTCATGCTGGGCAAATACATGGAGAGCAGAAGCAAGGGCAAGACCTCCGAAGCGATCAGAAAGCTGATGGAGCTGGCTCCGGACACCGCGATTCTCTATGAGGATGGTACGGAACGGGAAGTGGAAACGGCCAGTGTGAGAGTGGGACAGCATGTCCTTATCAAGCCGGGCAGCAGGATACCCCTGGACGGTATCGTGTCGGGCGGCAGCAGCAGCGTGGATGAGTCCATGCTGACAGGAGAGAGCATCCCTGTGGAGAAGCAGGAGGGCGACACCCTGATCGGCGGCAGCATGAATTACAACGGGGCCATGGAGATGGAGGTTACCCATACAGGCGGGGATACCACGCTTTCCAAGATCATTAAGATGATCGAGGACGCACAGGGGAAAAAGGCGCCTATCTCCAAACTGGCAGACAAGGTTGCGGGATACTTCGTTCCGACGGTTATGGGAATCGCACTGGTTGCGGCGCTCCTCTGGTGGCTGTTTGGCGGCAAGGAGCTGTCTTTTGTCCTGACCATCTTTGTGGCGGTTCTGGTTATCGCCTGCCCGTGTGCGCTGGGACTGGCGACACCGACGGCGATCATGGTCGGAACCGGTCTGGGAGCCAGCCATGGAATCCTGATCAAGAGTGGTGAGGCGCTGGAGACCGCTCATAAGGTAGACACTGTCGTATTTGATAAGACGGGTACGATTACGGAAGGGAAGCCGAAGGTCACGGACATCGTGGTTCTGGATCAGACGGAGACCTCCGACGGTCTTCTTAAGCTGGCGGCTGGCTGTGAACAGATGTCGGAGCATCCGCTGGGGCAGGCCATCGTACTGAAGGCCAGAGAACATGGGCTGGAGCTTGCCATGCCGGAGAAATTTGAGAGCGTGACGGGAGCGGGAATCATCGCATCCGTCGGAACGAGCCAGGTAGCCGTGGGTAATGAAAGACTGGTGGAGCAGATGAAGGTATCCATGGGCGATCCCGTGAGAGAGCAGGCCCACCAGATGGCGAACCAGGGAAAGACACCGATGTATCTGATGGTGGATGGCACGTTAAAGGGCATTATCTGTGTAGCCGATACCATTAAGGAGACCAGCGTGGAGGCTGTGGACCAGTTAAAGAGTCTGGGAATCACGGTGTGTATGCTGACGGGAGACAATCAGAAGACAGCGGACTACATCGGCAGGCAGGCCCATATCGACACCGTAATCGCAGAGGTTCTGCCGGAAGATAAGGCCAATGTGGTGGAGTCTTTGCAGAAGCAGGGAAAGACCGTCATGATGGTTGGAGACGGAATCAACGACGCTCCGGCGCTTGTATCCGCGGATGTGGGAACGGCCATCGGTTCAGGAAGCGACATCGCTTTGGAATCCGGCGATATCGTCCTCATGAAATCCGATCTGCGCGACGTCTATAAGGCGGTAAAATTAAGCCGTCTCACGATTCGGAACATCAAACAGAATTTATTCTGGGCATTTTTCTATAACAGTCTGGGTATCCCTGTGGCCGCTGGTGTGCTATACTTATTTGGAGGCCCGCTGTTAAATCCGATGTTTGCCGGATTTGCCATGTCACTCAGTTCGGTCTGCGTGGTGAGCAACGCGCTTCGCTTAAAGACAGTAAAGCTGTAGGGGCATAAGGAATGGAGGTATGATATGGAGGAACGCACATGTGACTGTGCGGTGAAGCACAAGCATCGTCAGGCCGCGGAGGAAAAGGACTTACTGAACCGCTTAAACCGGATCGAAGGCCAGATCCGCGGCATTAAGAGCATGGTGGAAGACGAGCGGTACTGTGTGGACATCTTAACACAGGTATCCGCGGTTCAGGCGGCACTTAACAGCTTCAATAAGGTGCTGCTGTCGAGCCATATCAAGAGCTGTGTCGTGGAACAGATTCAGGACGGCAATTTAGAAGCGGTCGATGAGCTGTGTATGACGATACAGAAGGTTATGAAGTAATTGAACAACCGCAATTCATGAAAAAGAAAAGGAGATAAAGACTATGAAGACTTATCGCTGTGATGAAATGATGTGTAACGGATGTGTATCAAGAATCAAAAAAAGGCTGGATCACGAGGGAATCGGCCACAAAGTGGATTTAGAGACCAAGACCGTAGTGATCGAGGAAGAGAAGGACTACGGAAAAGCAGTGGAAATTCTCGATGATCTGGGCTTTACGGCGGTGGAACAGCAGTAGAATTTTTCTTATATTTTATAAAATTAAAAAAATTCCAAAATATAGTTGACAATCCATCATTTTTATATTATACTACCAAAGGTATCGAGGCGTGGCTCAGTTTGGTAGAGCGCTGCGTTCGGGACGCAGAGGTCGCAAGTTCGAATCTTGTCGCCTCGACGATTTTTGGTTAACATTCGATACGTGGCCTATTGGTCAAGCGGTCAAGACGCCGCCCTCTCACGGCGGAAACCCGAGTTCGATTCTCGGATAGGTCATAAAAAAGCTTTCGGAAAATAAATCCGGAAGCTTTTTTCGTTATTATACAAAATTATGGGCGCGGGAGCCTGATGCAACACCTGTCCCAAAGTTTCATATCCTGTAGTATAAGCTTAAAAAGGAGTCAGCAGCGATATGAAGATATGTTTGGATGCGGGACATCAGGGCCGGTATAACCAGAGCCCGGCAGATCATCGGTATTACGAGTCTGTCATGGTATGGAAACTGCACCTTCTGCAGAAAAAGTATTTGGAAGAGTATGGAATCGAAGTGATCACCACGAGGCGCCGGGAGGATGAGGACAAGGGTCTTTTCGCCAGAGGCGCGGAGTCGAAAGGATGCGATTTGTTCCTGTCCGACCATTCCAACGCGGTGGGAACCGGTGTGAACAATCAGGTGGACTATCCGGCCGCCTACTGCGTCATTAACGGAAGCGCGGATGGGATCGGAATGGCCCTCGCGCAGTGTGTGGAAAAGGTGATGAAGACGAAGCAGCCTGCCAGAATTGAGCACAGAAGAGGACAGAACGGGGATTATTATGGCGTGCTCCGGGGCGCGGTCTCCGTAGGGACTCCAGGGCTTATCTTGGAGCACTCCTTTCATACCAATGCGCAGATAGCCGCATGGCTCTTAAAGGAATCGAATCTGGACCGTCTGGCCAGGGCGGAAGCCGACGCCATCGCCCTGTATTACGGGATCACTGTGCAGGAAAAGAAATCCGGATGGTTGGAGGAGGACGGCGGCTGGCGGTTCTATCTCGGAGATACGGGAAACTATGTGGCCGATGACTGGTACAAGGATGGCGATCATTGGTACTGGTTTGACGGCGCGGGCATGATGGTGCACGATACCTGGAAGACCGGCTCTGACGGGGTCTGGTATTATTTAAAGGACGACGGCGCCATGGCCAGAGACCAGTGGATCATCTGGAAGGGAGAGCTTTACCGGGCAAAGAAAGACGGCGCTATGTTCGAAGGGGAGCTGCATTTGAAAACCGATGAAAAAGGTGCTTTAAAAGAATAGAACGAACGGTAGGGGAAGCTGTGACAGCTTCCTTTACTTTCCATTTACAATCGAACATATATTCGATACAATAGTATTGAGGTGATGATTGATGGAACGCACCATATTTCATGTGGATGTGAATTCGGCGTTTCTTTCCTGGGAAGCGGTCTACCGGATGAAGCATTTGGGCGGCCGCCTGGATTTGAGGACGGTTTCCTCTGCTGTGGGAGGCGATGTGACGAGGCGTCACGGAATTATACTGGCAAAGTCCATTCCTGCCAGGGCATGCGGGATCAAGACGGGAGAGACTGTGTTTTCTGCTTTGAAAAAGTGCCCGGAGCTGGTATTGGTTCCGCCTAACTATAATCTCTATCAGAGATCCAGTGATGCACTGATCCGTCTCTTAAAGGAGTATACGCCGCTGGTGGAACAGTACAGCATCGACGAGGCTTATATGGATATGACGGAGAGCACGGCGCTGTTTGGACCGCCGGAGGCGGCTGCGGAGACGATAAGGGAGAGGATCTTACAGGAACTGGGTTTTACGGTGAACATCGGCGTGGCGCAGAATAAGCTTCTGGCAAAGATGGCCTCTGATTTTAAGAAGCCGAACCGGGTCCATACGCTGTGGAAGGAGCAGATTCCGGTGAAGATGTGGCCGCTTCCCGTGTCGGAGCTTTTCTTCATCGGGCGTGCGACCTACCGGAAACTCAAGGGGATCGGAATCACCACGATCGGGGAGCTGGCACAGAGCGATCCGGATATTTTAAGACGTCACCTGGGAAAACAGGGAGAGGTGATCTGGGGCTTTGCCAACGGCATCGACCTATCTGCAGTGGAGGCGGAGGCTCCGCCCAATAAAGGATACGGCAATTCCACCACAGTGGCTTTTGACGTCTGTGATGCGGAAACGGCAAAACTGGTCCTCTTGTCCCTGGCGGAAACACTGGGCGCCAGACTCAGGAAGGACGGTGTTAAAATCGGCGTGGTGGCGGTGGGAATCCGGGATTATCTGTTCGAATACCATTCTCATCAGATTTCGCTGGAAACGCCGACCAACATCACGAGGGAACTGTATGAGGCGGCATGCCGGGCCTTTGACGAGGCGTGGGATAAGACGCCGGTCCGCCATCTGGGCATCCATACAAGTCACGTCTCCTCAGAGGAATCGAGGCAGATTGGGCTCTTCGACCGCATGGATTACGAAAAGCTGGAGAGAATGGATAAGGCAGTCGATGAAATCCGGAGGCGGTTCGGCAACGATGCTGTAAAACGCGCAGCCTTTCTCCCGGAGCATCCGGAGGGAGCCGCCGTACATGATCACATGGGCGGCGGAATCGCAAGGGAGAAGCGCACGGTGGATTACAGCAGACAGGAAGTTTTTTAAAGGAGTGGTGACATGTCGGCGTTCGGAATAGGGACAAATGCGGAAAGAGCGGACAGCGGGCTTCTGGCTGGCAGACAGATCAAAATCGCGTGCAAGGCGTGGTTTACCAGTACCGGAGCGATCCAGCCCCTGTCCTTTAAGTTCGAAGGGGACGATGGGATGATGCAGACCGTAAACCATGTGGCAGTCCGTTTTGGAGAAGAAAAGTATTATTCCGGAATACCTTCCATGGAATACGCCTGCCGGGCGGTGATCGGCGGGCTGACCCAGGAGTTTAAACTGATTTTTTATCCGGAAGAGGGAAGATGGGTCATGGTGCTTCCGGAATAGACGGAGCACCGGGAAAGTGCGATTGAGGCACATACGAGTAAAGATGGTAAAAGGAGGAATGAAAGAATGAGCATTACATTTGACAGGAGTCTGGTAACGGGGAATGAGTTGATCGACACGCAGCACAGAGAACTGATCAGCCGGGTGAATAAACTGGCGGAGGAGTGCGTTCCGGGAACGGAAAAGAGAACCGCGGTGGGAACGCTTGATTTTTTGCTGGATTATACGGATTACCATTTTTCAGAGGAGGAAGGGCTCCAGAAAAAGAGCGGGTATCCGAAGCTTTTGGCCCACCACCGGGAGCATGAGAAGTTTAAGCGGGCCGTAGAGGAACTGCGGATTATGCTGGAGGAAGAGGAAGGACCGAGTGAGGCGTTCGTGGAGGCTGTGAGAAAGAACGTGGAGGAGTGGCTTCAGAAGCATATTATGACCTGGGATAAAGAGGTGGCGGGATACGCGGAAAAAGAAACAGACGGTCTGTAAAGACCGCCTATTTCTTTTCCTTCAGCTCCCTGCGAATCCGGGGTTCAATCCCCCGGCGTTTCATCTCAGCCAGAATCGTCTGAAATTCATTGTCCGGTGCTGGTGGTACGGGATCGTCGCTTTCAGCGGCGCGGTCGAATAAATCTGCCAGTTCCTTTTCTCCTTTTTTATGCATTTCAATTCACCCCCATAAGGTAACTATACAACTTTATGGGAGAGGTGAAGCTGGAAAAATATGGAAGCTACCGCACGTGAAAACTGCTTTCCCGTTCCGTCGGAATCTGCTTTACCACACAGTCCGTAATATCGATAAAACTGTTTTGCTCCAGCCTTCGGAAAAGCTGGTTCATGTCTGCTTCATCACCCTGAAGCTCCATCTCGACACGGCCGTCATCCAGGTTCTGAACCCAGCCGGTCAGACCAAGATTCTGGGCGAGATAATAGGTCCTGTAGCGGAAGCCGACGCCCTGGACCCGGCCGCTTACCAGAATGTGTTTTCTGACGGGTTCTTTTTCCTTCATCTGATCACCTTTTATAATGCCAGTCATTTGGGGACGTTTCTACTGTTATTCATTATAACTTTTCACCCTAATTTTTGCAACTAATACATCAATTGTAACAGTTCTCGCTATTTACAATTTTTTCAAAAAAAGGGTTGATTTTTTCCCCCTTTGCTGATATACTATCTAAGGTCCGACAGTTAAGTCTGATAAACAAAGCTGCTTCCGTAGCGCAGTTGGTAGCGCAACGCATTCGTAATGCGTGGGTCGCCGGTTCAAGTCCGGCCGGGAGCTGACTGAAAACCCCTGATTTTATCAGGGGTTTTTATATTATTTCAAAAGAAGAGGGATGCGAGTGATGAAAAGAGTTTTAAAAACAGGTATGATTCTGCTTGCGGCAGCGGCGCTGTTATCCGGCTGTTCCGGGAAGAGCGGAAAAGAGGAGACCACGTCGGCGGAACCGGCCCAGGTGCTGTATCCGGTTGCGATAGACGGGAAAGAGATTCTGGTCGGCGAGACCACGGTGCAGACACTTTTGGATCAGGGAATGAATGTAACGGTGTCTGAGATGACGGAGGACAAACAGATCAATCAGTATGAGATTGACCCGGAGGCCGAGCTGGAGCCTAATGCTTACTATACCGGCGGTTCGATCTGGGTTACGGATTCCATCTTCGCCCATATTTCCCTGGTTACGGATGAAAAGGCCATTCGTATGGGAGACGCAGTGATTGCACGTCTGGAATTCAGCCTGGTCAGCGGCGAAGAGAGCGAACTGAAGAGGATCACCTTTAATGGTGTGCCTGCCAGTGAGATGTCCCGGGAGAAGGCTGGAGAGATGTTTCCGGATTTCACCGGCGATGACTATATGTGGCTGCAGAAGGGGGAAGACTATGAATATTTCATGTCATTTGACCCAACGGACCTTATGTTAAGCAGTTTTTCGCTGGAAAAGGAATATGATGTGGATTGGAGCAGCGAAGAGTAACGAAGGAAAGATTCCAGAGATGTATAATCAAAGATCAAAGCGGGTGTGAAACACACCCTGATTAAAAAGAGGATTTCCAGCTTATTTGAATGAGAGGAAATCCTCTTTTGTCATGGAAAGTTCCTGTGGTGAAAATAAAAATACATGCCCATAAATCAACATTTGGGCAATAAAAAAAGCAGATAACGGGAATCGAACCCGCCTCCTCAGCTTGGGAAGCTGATGTTCTACCAATGAACTATATCTGCTTAGCCAGTTTACTGACACGTCATATATTATAGCACGACTCTGGTATAAATTTCAATACTTTTTTGAAAAAATGTGTTAAAAACTTGCCAAGTGCAGGAATTTCATTGTATAATAGCAAAAGACAATACAAGATGTGGAGGAGTATCATGGCGAAAACACAGTATAATGCGGACAGTATTACCGTACTGGAAGGGCTGGAAGCGGTCCGGAAACGTCCGGGTATGTATATAGGCAGTGTCGGCACGAAGGGGCTTAACCATCTGATCTATGAGATCGTGGACAATGCGGTGGACGAGCATCTGGCTGGCTTCTGTAACCAGATCTGGGTTACACTGGAAGCGGATGGTTCCTGTTCCGTGAAAGACGCGGGACGAGGAATTCCGGTGGAGATGCATAAGAAGGGCATGTCCGCGGAGCGAATTGTATTATCCACCCTTCATGCGGGCGGTAAATTTGATAATGATGCGTATAAGACAAGCGGCGGACTTCACGGAGTCGGCTCTTCTGTTGTAAATGCTCTTTCGGAACGGATGAGCGTAAAGGTATATAAGAACGGTCAGATTCATTATGATGCATATGAGCGGGGCATTCCGACGGTAGAACTGGTGGATGGCCTGCTTCCTACGCTGGGAAGGACGAAGGAGACGGGAACTGAGATTAACTTCCTGCCGGACGGAGAGATATTTGAAAAGACCCGTTTTAAGGCGGACTGGCTGAAGAGCCGTCTTCACGAGACGGCCTACTTAAATCCCAACCTTCAGATAACATATCAGAATAAGAGAGCGGGTGAGGAGGAGACCGTCCTGTTCCATGAGCCGGAGGGAATCATCTCTTACGTAAAGGAACTGAACTCCGGAAAGGCTCCGGTTCACGATCCGATCTATTATAAAGGCACCATCGACCGGGTGGAGGTGGAGGTGGCCTTTCAGTTCGTGGATACCTTTGAGGAGAACATTCTGGGCTTCTGTAATAATATTTTCACCCAGGAGGGCGGCACCCATTTAGCCGGCTTTAAGACCCGCTTTACGCAGATGATCAACAGCTATGCCAAGGAGTTGGGAATATTGAAGGAGAAGGACGCCAACTTTACGGGCGCAGATACGAGAAACGGTATGACGGCTGTGGTCGCGGTCAAGCATCCGGATCCCATCTTCGAGGGGCAGACGAAGACGAAGCTGGCCAGCGCGGATGCCACGAAGGCGGTCTTCACAGTGACGGGAGACGAACTGCAGCGCTATTTCGACCGGAATTTAGAGATTCTGAAAGCAGTTATTTCCTGTGCGGAAAAGTCAGCGAAGATCAGGAAGGCGGAGGAAAAGGCCAAGACGAACATGCTGTCCAAATCGAAATTCTCCTTTGACAGCAATGGAAAGCTGGCCAACTGTGAGAGCCGTGACGCGGAGAAATGCGAGATATTCATCGTCGAGGGAGATTCCGCCGGCGGCTCTGCCAAAACTGCGCGAAACAGGATGTACCAGGCCATTCTGCCGATCCGCGGAAAGATTCTCAATGTGGAGAAGGCTTCCATGGACAAAGTACTGGCCAACGCCGAGATCAAGACGATGATCAATGCTTTCGGATGCGGCTTTTCGGAGGGCTATGGCAACGATTTCGATATTTCCAAGCTTCGTTACAATAAGATCGTACTGATGACGGATGCCGATGTGGATGGAAGCCATATCGACACCCTGCTTCTGACGTTCCTCTACCGTTTCATGCCGGAACTGATCTATGACGGTCATGTGTTTATCGCCATGCCTCCCCTCTTCAAGGTGATTCCGAAGCGCGGCGAGGAACAGTACCTTTATGATGAGAAAGAGCTGGAGCGCTACCGGAAGACCCACACCGGTGATTTTACGCTGCAGCGCTACAAAGGTCTTGGTGAGATGGATGCGCAGCAGCTCTGGGAAACCACGTTAGACCCGGATCACCGGGTGCTGAAGCAGGTGGAGATCGAGGACGCCCGCATGGCCTCCGAAATCACGGAGATGCTGATGGGCAGCGACGTTCCGCCGCGGCGCCGGTTTATTTACGAGCATGCGGATGAAGCAGAGATTGATGCATAAGGAGAGGGAACATGGCTGAGAAGATTGTAAAAACAGAATATTCCGAGGAAATGCAGAAGAGCTACATGAACTATTCCATGAGCGTTATCACTGCCAGGGCAATCCCGGATGCGAGAGACGGATTAAAGCCGGTACAGCGGCGTGTATTATATGATATGAGTGAGCTTCGGTTAAATCACGATAAGCCGCACCGAAAGTCGGCGCGTATCGTGGGCGATACCATGGGTAAGTACCATCCCCACGGCGACAGCTCCATCTATGAAACCCTGGTCGTGATGTCCCAGGTATTCAAGAAGGGAATGCCCCTTGTAAACGGACACGGCAACTTCGGTTCCATCGAGGGCGACGGCGCGGCTGCCATGCGTTACACGGAGGCCAGGCTGGAGAAGTTTGCAGAGGAAGTCTATTTAAAGGATCTGGATAAGACGGTTGAATTTATCCCCAACTACGACGAGACGGAAAAGGAGCCGGAGGTGCTTCCGGTTCGTGTGCCAAATCTTCTGATTAACGGCGCGGAGGGAATCGCGGTCGGTATGAGCACCAGCATTCCGCCTCATAACCTGGGGGAAGTCATCGACGTCGTCAGAGCCTACATTGACAATCCTGAGATTACGACAAGGGAACTGATGGAATATATGCCGGGCCCGGATTTCCCAACAGGCGGCATCATCGCCAATAAGAGCGGTCTCGCGGAGATATACGAGACGGGAAGCGGAAAGATCAAGCTTCGCGGAAAGATCGATATCGAACTGGGAAAACGGAAGGCCGACAAGGACAAGATGGTCATTACGGAGATTCCGTATACCATGATCGGCGCGGGTATCAACAAGTTCCTTGTGGATGTGGCGGAACTGGTGGAATCAAAGAAGCTGACCGATGTGGTGGACATTTCCAATCAGTCCAACAAGGATGGCATCCGCATCGTGCTGGAGTTGAAAAAAGACGCCGATGTGGAAAAGATCCGCAACATCCTCTATAAGAAGACGAAACTGGAGGATACGTACGGCGTCAACATGCTCGCCATCGCCGGCGGCCGGCCGGAGACCCTGAATTTAAAGGGAATCCTCAAAAATTACCTGGACTTCCAGTATCACAACGCAACGCGCAAATACCAGGCGCTGCTGGAGAAGGAACTGGAGAAAAAGGAGATCAAGGAAGGCTTAATCAAGGCCTGCGATATCATCGATCTGATTATCGCCGTGCTGAGAGGCTCCAAGAGCTTAAAGGATGCCAAGGCCTGCCTGATGACAGGAGATATCTCCAACATCAAATTTCGGACAGCCGGATTTGAAAAGGATGCGGAGAAGCTTCATTTTACGGAGAAGCAGGCCAGCGCCATTTTGGAGATGCGCTTATATAAGCTGATCGGTCTGGAGATTCTGGCCCTGGAGAAGGAGTATAAGGAGACTATGGCGAAGATCGCCGAGTACCAGCATATTCTGGAGAGCCGGACAAATATGGACGTCGTGATTAAGAAGGACTTAGAGGCTATCAAAGAGGAATTTGCCACACCGCGCCGCACGCTCATCGAGGATGGAAAAGAAGCTGTTTACGATGAGACAGCCGTGGCCGTCTCGGAGGTAGTGTTCGTCATGGACCGGTTCGGCTACTGCAAGCTGCTGGATAAGTCCACATACGACCGCAACAGAGAGACCATCGAGACGGAGAACGTTCACGTGGTATCGTGCTTTAATACAGACAAGATCTGTATTTTCACCAACACCGGCAACTTACATCAGGTGAAGGCCGCCGATATCCCTTACGGAAAGCTGAGGGACAAGGGCACGCCGATCGACAACTTAAGCAAGTATGACGGCACAAAAGAGCAGATTATCTATCTCTGCAGCGCGGAATCCATGAAGGGCAGCCGCTTCCTCTTCGCCACGAAGCAGGCGCTTGTGAAGAGAGTGCCGGGAGAGGAATTCGAGACAAACAACAGGACCGTAGCCGCTACCAAGCTTTTAGAATGCGACGATGTGGTATCGATTCAGATTCTCCGGGCGGAGACCGAGGTGGTGCTTCAGACCTCAAGCGGCGTATTCCTGCGTTTTGCACTGGAAGAGATTCCTGAGATGAAGAAGAATTCCAGAGGCGTGCGGGGGATTAAGCTGGCCCAGGGAGAAGAACTGGAGACGGTCTACTTACTGGGAGAGGATCCGGTGATCGAATACAAAAAGAAGGAAGTTCATTTGAACCGCTTAAAGATCGGAAAGCGTGACGGAAAGGGCAGCAAGGTCCGTCTTTCGTAAGAAGGAGCCTGCGGCAGTCACGGGAAAGGAATCACGGTGAAGAGAATAGGGATATCTGCCGACAGCTCCTGCGATCTGTCGGCAGAAATTGCAGAACAGTATGGAATTACGGTAATCCCTCAGGCCATTATCATGGAGGGAAGGACATACCGGGATGGAATCGAACTGAAACCGGCCGATATCTTTCGCCATGTTTCGGCGGGAGGAGAGATCTGTAGTACGACCGCCATCAATACGGCGGAGTACTGCGGCGCTTTTACGGAGCTAAGGAAGGAGTGCGGCGCGCTGATTCATTTTACCATCGGTTCTGCGCTGTCCAGCTGCTATCAGAACGCAGTTCTGGCCGCCGAGGAAGTTCCTGGCGTCACGGTGGTAGACTCCATGAATCTTACCACCGGAATCGGTTATCTGGCAGTAGCCGCCGCAAAAATGGCGGAGGCAGGCATGGAAACGGAAGCGATTGAGGCAAAGCTGGAGAATTTGAAGACCCGCATGGATGTGAGCTTTGTCATCGACAAGCTGGACTATTTACGAAAGGGCGGACGCTGTTCGGCGGTTACCGCGTTCGGCGCCAATCTGCTGAACATCAGGCCCAGCATCAGCGTGAGGGACGGGGAACTGACGGTGGACAGAAAGTACCGCGGCGCGTTCCGGCAGTGTGTGAGAAAATACATCGGTGAACGGCTCGACGCGGTGCAGGGGCGCTGCATGCCGGACGTAATCTTTCTCACCCACGCGGCCTGCCCGGAGGCGGTGGTGGAGGAAGCCAGGGAGCTGATCCGGAGCCGGGGAATCTTTTCGGAGATACTAGTGACGGAGGCCGGATGCACCGTGTCCAGCCACTGCGGCCCAAACACGCTGGGAATTATATTTGCTGTAAAATCATAAAATAAAAGCGTGCGATTCTTTTCCAGGACGTACATTCCAGGAAAATGTCTTTCATAGACGCACAAATGTATTTTTGTGACGAATAAACCTTGATTTTTTTTTAACTTTGTTATAGGATAGTCTGAAAAAAGAAATGAAATGAGGAGAAAACTATGGAAAAGAAGTTAAAGGTTGGTGTGTTAGGTGCGACAGGTATGGTGGGACAGAGATTTCTTTCTCTGCTCGAGAATCATCCCTGGTACGAGGTGGTGACCGTGGCCGCCAGCCCCCGTTCTGCCGGAAAGACGTATGAGGAGGCTGTGGGAGACCGTTGGAAAATGACGACTCCGATGCCGGAAGCAGTAAAGAAGCTGACCGTGATGAACGTAAATGAGGTGGAGAAAGTTGCCGCCAGCGTGGATTTCGTATTCAGCGCCGTTGATATGACGAAAGAAGAGATCAAGGCGATCGAGGAAGCGTATGCGAAGACGGAGACACCGGTCGTTTCCAACAACAGCGCGCACAGATGGACACCGGATGTGCCGATGGTAGTACCGGAGATCAACCCGGAGCACTTCGAAGTGATTAAGGATCAGAGAAAGCGGCTTGGCACAGAGCGCGGCTTCATCGCTGTAAAACCGAACTGTTCTATCCAGAGTTACGCTCCCGTATTAACCGCCTGGAAAGAGTTTGAGCCGTACGAGGTTGTGGCTACAACGTACCAGGCAATCTCAGGCGCAGGCAAGACCTTTAAGGACTGGCCTGAGATGGAAGGCAACATCATCCCATACATAGGCGGTGAGGAAGAGAAGAGTGAGCAGGAACCGTTAAGACTCTGGGGAAAGGTAGAGAACGGAGAGATCGTCAAAGCGAGTGAGCCGGTTATCACCTGCCAGTGTATCCGTGTTCCGGTCTTAAACGGTCATACAGCTGCAGTATTCGTGAAATTCCGCAGAAAACCGACCAGGGAGGAATTGATCGAGCGCCTCGTAAGCTTCAAGGGGCTTCCTCAGGAACTGGAGCTTCCAAGCGCTCCAAAGCAGTTTATCCAGTATCTGTATGAAGACAATCGTCCGCAGGTTACCATGGACGTGGATTTTGAAAATGGTATGGGTGTTTCCATCGGACGTCTCCGTGAGGACACGGTGTACGATTATAAATTTGTCGGCCTGTCCCACAACACGGTCCGAGGCGCGGCCGGCGGCGCGGTGCTCTGCGCAGAGCTTTTAACAGCGCAGGGATATATTCAGGCAAAATAGTGACACAAATAAGAGAAACACGGAGGTAGCTGAAATGGCTTACAGGAAAGAACAGTGGGGAGTTATGCCTTCCGGAGAAGCGGTCACTCTCTATACGCTGTCTAATGATAACGGCGTGTCGGCCTCTTTTACCGATTTGGGCGGCACATGGGTGACGATGAACGTGCCTGACAGGGACGGAAAACTCGTCGATGTGGTTCTGGGATATGACAGTGTGGAGGCGTACCTGGAGAATCCGCCCCACTTCGGAGCACCGATCGGCCGCAACGCCAACCGCATTGCAGGGGCGAAATTTACGCTGAACGGGAAAGAGTACCAGCTGGCGGCTAACGACGGAACGAATAATTTGCACAGCGCGCCGGATCTGTATCACGACCGTCTCTGGGAGGCCGAGACAGAGGAGGGCGCTCTCGGAACCGTCATCAGCTTTTCACTGTTCAGTCCCGACGGTGATCAGGGATACCCGGGAAACGCCAACATCACGGTGAGCTACACGCTGACACCGGATAACAGCCTGGTCATCGCTTACCATATGGTTTCCGACAGCGATACGGTTGCAAACTTTACGAATCACAGCTACTTTAATCTGGATGGCCAGGACAGCGGAAATGCCATGGGCCAGAGAGTATGGATCGACGCGGATACGTATACGGCGGCGGACGCAGGTTCCATTCCGACCGGAGAGATCGTGCCGGTGGCTGGTACGCCTATGGACTTCACTGTCATGAAGGTAATCGGCCGTGACATCGAAGAGGAGTATGAGGCTCTGAATCTCGGCAAAGGCTACGATCATAACTGGATCTTAAACCATGCTCCCGAAGAGACTGAACTTTCCGCGGCAGCTGAATCCGACAAAACGGGGATACGCATGGAGGTCTACACGGACCTTCCCGGAATGCAGTTCTACACCGGCAATTTCCTCGGCGCAGGACCGGCCGGCAAAAACGGCATGGTATATGCTCCGAGATACGGCTACTGCTTTGAGACACAGTACTATCCGAACGCAGTGAATATGCCGGAATTTCCTTCGCCGGTATTGAAAGCGGGAGAGGAATACCGGACTACTACGATATACCGGTTTACACGCTGGTAACGCTTTAAACACTGCAGCACCATAGAAAGCAAAGGGCTGCCACGGCCATAATCCGGCCTTGGCAGCCCATGTGTATGTGAAAGGACATTAGGGAGACCTATGAGTACGAAAGACGGAAAAGGAATCAAAATACTGGCGGCCATCGGGCTGATCATCACGACCATCATCTGGGGAAGCGCATTTGTTGTCATGAAAAATTCGGTGGACATCATTTCCCCCACCTACTTACTGGCGCTTCGCTTTACCATAGCGGCTATCGCACTGATCCTGGTATTCTGGAGAAAGGTGATGAAGATCAACAAATCGGATTTATTCTGCGGGGGACTGCTGGGCGTGTTTCTCTTTGTCAGCTATTTCTTTCAGACGTATGGATTAAAGTACACGACGGCCAGCAAAAATGCGTTTATCACCACACTATATGTGATCCTCGTACCTTTTCTTCACTGGTTCTTTAACCACAAGAAACCGAAGCGAAATAATATCATCGCCGCCTGTATCGCGGTTGTGGGCCTTGCGCTGCTGTCGCTGGAAGGGGATTTATCCATCAACCTCGGAGATTTACTGACCCTGATCTGCGGCTTATTCTTCGCGGTCCACATTGTATTTATCGACCGCTATACGACGGATCACGACCCAGTCACGATGACGGTGCTGCAGATGGTGGTGGCAGCGGCCTTAAGCTGGATGATCGCGCCGATTCTGGAAGGGCCGTTTGACGGCGGGGCAATTGACAACACGATGATGATCGGTCTTTTGTATCTGGGAATTTTCAGCACAATGATCGGGTTCCTGCTCCAGAATGTGGGACAGAAATATTTAACGCCGAACACCTCATCCATTCTCTTATCGTTTGAATCGGTATTCGGTCTTATCTTTTCCGTGATCTTCCTGGGTGATCCGCTGACAGTCCGGCTGATGGCCGGCTGTGTATTCATGTTTGCGGCAGTGATTCTCTCCGAATACAGGAAAAAAACGGCATCTTAAAATGAAGTGGGAAAAGGAGAACTGAATGATGAACAGTGCAGTTATAATTGATGAAGAACAGTGTATCGGATGCGGTCTCTGCGTGCAGGACTGTCCGGGAAACGCGATTGTTTTAAACGAGAAAAAGGCCGCTGTCAAATGGCCCTGCATTACCTGCGGCCACTGTGTGGCAATCTGTCCCTCCGAGGCGGTTTCCATACCGGAGTATGATATGGCGGGGGTGGAAACGTATCAAAAGGATTCGTTCACCGTATCTCCGGAAAACTTTCTTCACGCGGTAAAATTCCGCCGGAGCATCCGCAGCTATAAGGATACACCAGTCAGCCGGGAAGTGCTGGAGCAGATCATCGAAGCGGGGCGCTATACGGCAACGGCGAAGAACGCACAGGCGTGTACCTTTGTGGCAGTACAGACACGTCTCCCCGAGTTCAAGGAACTGTTCTGGTCAGAATTTCCATACATTCTGGAGATTCTGCGGGAGACGAAACCAGACTACGTGCGCGCCTTTACACGTTTCTATGATAAATGGAAGAAGGACCCCAAGGAGGATACATTCTTCTTTAATGCGCCGTGCCTGCTGATTACGGCAGCAGATAATCCGCTGGATGGAGGTCTGGCGGCGGCCAATATGGAAAATATGGCGGTGGCCGAGGGCGCAGGCGCCCTATACAGCGGCTATCTGCAGAGAACAGTCAGCGTGAGCCCGAAACTGATGGAGTGGCTGGGACTTGAAGGCAGAACGCTTGCCTGCTGTATGCTTCTGGGATATCCGGCCGTGAAATATCAGAGAACAGCACCACGGAAGACGGGCGACATCCGGTTTTTATAATCTTCATAGAGCTTATAAGAGACGGTTTTAAAGGCTGGACCATTTCCCGGTATTAACGATTGAAAAGATTATAGGAAAGTGCTGCAAAGAACCTGTTTCCAATGAATTGAAACACTGGAAATGAGGCTTTTGCAGCACTTTTTTTCGTTCCTGACCATTTGGAAGTCAAGTACAGAACGATTTTTAAATAAAATTATCAGAATTTAGGACGATACATTGACAAGAGAGAGAATATCAGATATGATTAGTGAAATTTACCTAATGCTGGTAAAGGAGTGGGGAAAGATCATAAAAATAGTCTGATAGGAGTGAGAGTATGAAAAGAAAAAAGAAAAGCAGAGGGAACTTCCTTTATTTGCTGAAGGAAGCTGGAAGACCCCAAATACTTAAATGAATTCTGGCGTGTCACCTCGGCCACCTCCGATATCGAATTCGGGGTTCAGGGAATTTTGACCCAGTTATTTGTGCTGTCGGCAAATGGTGTCTCAGCCGTGTTTTATTTAAGCGTTTTAGGAAAACTTAATTTTCTGATCGTTCTCCTGCTGATCGCTGATATTTACATGGTCTATTTCTTAAGGGAAAAAGCCAGTAAGTATGAGGTGGAGATATCAAGGAAGGCATCACCGTTTGGAAGGCGTCAGCGCTACCTGACGAATGTTATGGGCAACCTGGCTTATGGAAAGGATTTGAGAATCTACGGCCTCTCCAACATTTTGCTGGAGAAGCTGATACTTAACCACAAATCCAGACGAAAGATTGATGTGGATATCCAGAAAAATCATTATGGTGCAGACCTTGCAGAAAGCATCCTTTCCTGCGTCCGTGATATCATTATTTACAGCTATCTGATCTGCAGCGTCCTTGAGGGACGGATTTCCATTGCTGATTTTACTATGTGTTTTATGGCGGCAGCAACACTTACGGTTACGCTGGAAAAGGTATTTGAGGATATGGCATTTGTAAAGGGCGATTTATTCCGGATTGACGAGATGAGAACGTTTCTGGACCTTCCCAATGAGGATGAGGGCGGACCGAAAGAACCGGTACCCGTTCCGCAGGCGGATCACTATGAGATCACCTTTCGCCATGTGAGTTTTCATTATCCGGGGACGGATGAAAATGTGTATACAGATTTCAATTTTACGATAAAAGCTGGTAAGAAGCTGGCAATCGTCGGTATCAACGGTGCTGGAAAAACGACGCTGGTCAAGCTGGTTACACGGCTCTATGACCCGACGGAGGGGGAGATCCTTCTAAATGGAACCGACATCCGCCGTTTTGCACTTCAGGACTACAGAAATCTGCTGGCAGCTGTATTTCAGGACATCAACTTATTTGCCATGACCTTCCAGGAAAATATCACCTGTGAGGAGGGCGGTGCGGATGGAGAGCGCCTTTTGGCCGCCATAGAGGAAGCCGGGCTTTCGGCGTTTTATGAACAGCACGGGAAGAATCCGGATCTTCCGCTGACAAAGTATCTCTACCATGACGGCGTTGATGTATCCGGAGGAGAAAAACAGAAGATTGGAATCGCCCGGGCACTTTACAAAAATGGAAAGATCCTGATTTTTGACGAGCCGACGGCGGCCCTCGACGCCCATGCGGAATATACTCTGTACCATGAGCTGGCGGAAATTTCAAAAGGCCGGACACTGCTGTTTATATCCCATCGACTGGCCTCCACCAGATTCTGTGATGAGATTGCACTGATCGACGGGGGACGTGTGGCGGAGCTGGGAACTCACGAGGAACTTCTGGAAAAGAAGGGAAAGTATTACCAGATGTTTATGGCTCAGAAGAAATATTATGAGGAGGGGGAGGCGGCGCATGAAGCATAACATAAAAAAAGAACTTTATAATTTGAAATTTCTGGCTAAAAAAGTAGTTCAGGCATCGCCAGGCTACGTTCTGGCCGCGTTTGTGGAATCCATGCTGGAGGCGGCGCTTCCATTTGTGGCAATACTCTTTCCCAAATACATGATCGATGAGATGATGGGAGAGAAACGTCTTTCCCTTCTGGCCGGGTATGTGGCGGCGGCCGCGTTATCAGCGCTGTTTTTATCGATGGCGGCAGGCGCGCTGAAACGGTATATGAATGCGGTGACAAGGGATATTCTGGTTAAGATTGAGTATGACATCGGCAGCCACAACATGGGGGTGGCCTACGAGAATCTGGAGGATACGAAGTACATAGAGCAAAAGGATAAAGCCATGCTTCCCATCCGGGAACGAATGACTCATCTCTATATTGTGCGCCAGTTTCCCGAACTGATCCGCTGTGTCCTTACGGCAGCAGGGGCCGTTGGAATTCTCTTAAGCTTCGATGTGATCAGCCTGATAGTCATCATGATTCCCACAATTGTGATCGCCTGGCTTAACAAAGGATATCAGAAAAAGGAGATGGAGATTCACGAAGAATCCGTAAGTATGGAGCGCTTCTTTATCTATTACTATCAGATTCTCGAAGATTTTGGACCTGGAAAGGATATTCGGCTGTTTCGCCTCCATGAACTGCTGATGAAGCGCAATAACGAATGTGACGACAACATATTCAGGTTCAAGAAGCAGACCATGGAGCTGAAACGGAGGTTTGAAGGGATTTCCAGGATTTTAGAGGCGTTCCGCAGTGCGTTTGTGTACGGATACATCGGCGTGAAGGCTTTGCTGACCGGTATCACCATTGGCAGCTTCAGTATGTATACGGGAGCGGCGGCGACATTTTCCAGTTCCACAGCAAATCTGCTGAATATTATCGTGCGTTTGAGACAGGACTGCCGTTACCTGGAAGAATTCGTGAAACTGGAGGAGATTCCGGTGGAAACGGAGATGGAAGGCCAAAAGGACATTGACACCAGCCAGCTAACTCTGGAATTTCGTCATGTGTCGTTCCGGTATCCGGGAACAGACCACGACATCTTAAGTGATGTGAACTTCGAACTGAAGCCGGGCGAGAGCCTGTCTGTCGTGGGCAGAAACGGCGCTGGAAAAACCACCATGATCAAGCTGCTGTCCAGATTGTTCAAACCGACTGACGGTCAGATCCTGATCGGCGGCGTGGATATCCATACGATTGATTCTATAGTGTACCGGAAGCTTTTATCCGTGGTATTTCAGGATTTTAAGATATTTGAATTTAGCATTGAAGAAAATGTGGCTGCCGGAACGGCTGTCTCAGAGAAACGCCTGGAATCGGCGCTTAAGAATGCAGGGATCTTTGAAAAAGTTCAGACTCTTCCGAATGGAAGCAAGACATTCGTTGGAAAGCAGTTCGAGGAAAGCGGGACGGAATTTTCAGGTGGAGAGCTTCAGAAGCTGGCGATTGCCAGAGCGCTGTATAAGGATTCCCCGGTTATTGTGCTGGATGAACCGACAGCGGCTCTGGATCCGTACGCGGAGGAAGAGGTGTATGAGCGTTTCAGTGAACTGACGGGAGGACGCACTGCCGTATACATCTCACACCGCCTTTCCAGCTGCAAGTTCTGCAGACGGATTATCTTTCTGGAAGACGGAAGGATCACAGAGGATGGAAATCATGAGGAGCTGATGCGCTTAAACGGGAAGTACGCGGAGATGTTTCAGATGCAGGCAAGCCAGTATACAGGATAAAGATGTGTTTAAAATGACGAATTGTGATAGGAGCGGAAGAGGCAGATAAAAAATGGAGTTAGATAACTCTTTTTCACTGCCTCTTCTTTTACTTGCTTTTGCCAGGAATGCAATACTTTCATTTGGAATCTTTATGCGATTTTCATTTTGAGTTCATTCACTTCTTTTTTGATTTCCTGAATCATCTGAAGGAAAAGGGCGTTGTTTTCATGATCTAGTTTTACCGTCCGATAATACTGTGTCAACTCATCCATATTTTTTTTGAGCTGTTCCATCTTCGTTTCAAGATTCTCCTGTACTCTGTCAACCTCATTTAATACAAGATTTTCTGATCTGCCGATCTCGGTCTTTATAATATCCTTGAGAAGATTTTCTGACCTTCCGATTTCTTCTTTCATGATGTCCCTGATTGCCTGCAAATCACTATGTTCTAACATATGAATACCTCCTGATATGGATTACTTGTATCACGTTACCATCTTCAGCCAATGTTAGTATATCATTGTTCATAGAAAGAAACAAGCAATTATATCATAAGTTCAACCCAGATAACCAGGAAATTTTTTATATGGCCTGAACATCTTTTGCCTTGCAGACATCGATCCATTCCTTTGCCTGTGAATACTTGAAGAGCTCCTCACAGGTAAGCTCAATCGCGGAGCTGGCGCTTCCGGCCGCCGGAAATACGGAAGGGAACCGCTGCATGGAGACATCCAGATAAGTAGTCACGTGTTCCGGATTGGCAAACGGGCAGACGCCGCCCACCTCATGGCCGGTCAGCATGGCGACTTCCTCGGCGCCCAGCATCCGGGCCTTAAAACCGAACTGTTTCTTAAACCTGGCGTTGTCGATCTTCATGTCTCCGGCTGTGACAATCAGGATACAGCCGTTTGTTTCATCTCCATGAAAAGAAAGGGTTTTAGCGATGCGGGCAGGTTCTACGGACAGCGCTTTGGCCGCTAATTCCACCGTGGCACTGGAAACTGGAAACTCCTGTACGTCACAGTCTCTGCCATAATCTCTCAGATATTCTTTTACTTTTGCAATAGACATAATAGGACTCCTTCACTTTAACGTAATAAAATAGAAATAGAATTGTTTATAATTGTATCATTGATATTCCGGATTTTCAATGGTATAATAGACGGGTTATGAATAGAAATCAGTGGGGATATACATGTCAAAATCTTTATACATTGCAGAAAAACCAAGTGTAGCACAGGAATTTGCCAACGCGCTTAAGATAAACGGAAGGCGCAGCGATGGTTATATTGAATCGGAACAGGCAATTGTCACATGGTGCGTAGGCCATTTAGTTACTATGAGCTATCCGGAATGCTACGATCCAAAATACAAGAGATGGAGTCTCGAGACTCTGCCTTTTTTACCGAAGGAATTTAAGTACGAAGTGATTCCCAGCGTCGAAAAACAGTTTAAGATCGTGAGCGGTCTTTTAAACCGGCCGGACGTGGATACGATATATGTCTGCACCGACTCGGGACGCGAGGGAGAATATATTTACCGTCTGGTGGCCCAGATGGCTGATGTGAAGGATAAGGCCCAGAAGCGGGTATGGATCGATTCCCAGACAGAGGAAGAGATTTTAAGAGGAATCAGGGAGGCAAAAGATGAGACGGAATACGATAATCTTTCCGCCTCAGCCTATTTAAGGGCAAAAGAAGATTATTTGATGGGAATTAATTTTTCCCGTCTGCTTACACTAAAGTATGGACAGAATATTTCGAATTACTTAAGAACCGGAAAGAACACGGTGATTTCCGTGGGACGCGTTATGACGTGTGTCATGGGCATGGTAATCCGGCGGGAGCGGGAGATCAGGGACTTTGTCAAGACTCCGTTTTACCGGGTGATTGGTACGTTCTCTCCTCAGGATATGGATTTTGACGGAGAGTGGAAGAGCGCCCCGGGCTCCAGGTATTTTGAATCCCCGTATCTCTATAAGGAGAACGGATTTAAAGAGAGAAAGACAGCGGAAGCCTTAATCGAAGCACTTTCCGCGGTTCAGCCCATGAATGCGGTGCTGCAGGCCATTGAGAAGAAGAAGGAGACGAAGAATCCTCCGCTTCTTTACAACCTGGCGGAGCTTCAGAATGACTGCTCCAAGATGTTTAAGATCAGTCCGGATGAGACCTTGAAGGTCGTCCAGGAACTGTATGAGAAGAAGCTGGTAACGTATCCGAGAACCGATGCCAGAGTCCTTTCCACAGCAGTGGCGAAGGAGATATACAAGAACATCGGAGGCTTAAAGAATTTTGAACCGCTGGCCGGATTCGCGGCCGAAGCGCTGGAGTCCGGTTCCTTTAAATGGATTGCAAAAACGCGGTACGTGAATGATAAACAGATTACGGACCATTACGCGATCATACCGACCGGACAGGGCATGGGGGCCTTGCGAAGCTTGTCGCAGCTTTCCGCAAAGGTTTATGAGGTAATAGCCAGACGATTTTTAAGCATCTTTTATCCTCCGGCCATCTACCAGAAATACGCGCTGGAGCTGGTTATCGATAAGGAACACTTTTTTGCTAACTTCCGCGTCATGCTGGAGGCGGGCTACTTAAAGGTGGCGGATGTTCCGGGAAGCAAGAAAAAACCGGATGCCAAACCAAAGGACGGACAGGCGGAGAATGGTTCCGGAGACTCCGAGGAGGGCAGCGCGGATTCCACACAGAAAAACATGGATAATCCGGAATTTATCGCCATGCTGGGGACTCTGAAGAAGGGCGCCGTAGTCCCGCTTAAGAGTCTGGCCATCAAGGAGGGAGAGACATCACCGCCCAAGCGCTATACCTCCGGTTCCATGATTCTGGCCATGGAGAATGCGGGCCAGCTGATCGAAGATGACGAGCTGCGGGCCCAGATCAAGGGAAGCGGTATCGGTACCAGTGCGACCCGTGCCGAGATTTTAAAGAAGCTGTTCAATATTAAATATCTGGCCTTGAACCAGAAGACCCAGGTTATTACCCCGACACTCTTAGGGGAGATGATCTTTGACGTGGTAAACGCCTCGATCCGCCAGCTTTTGAATCCGGAACTGACGGCCAGCTGGGAAAAAGGGCTTACCTACGTGGCGGAGGGAAGCATTACCTCCGACGAATACATGCAGAAACTCGAGAATTTTGTCGCTGGACGCACGGCCAATGTATTAAGGCTGAACAATCAATACGGCCTTCGGGGCGCATTTGATGCGGCGGCGGCTAATTATAAAAAAACAAAATAGGAGACTTAAGACCATGAAAAAAGAAGATATGCAAATCCAGGACTTATTTGATACCAGCCATACCATAGCAAAACTTTTATTTGAAAGAAACACGTATCCGTGGGAGATCCTCCCGAAGATCGGTGAGTATATTACCTCCCTCGGCGAGCTGCTTCCGGAAGACGAATACAACCGCATGGGTAAATCCATCTGGATTCACAAATCCGTCAAGATGCCGCCGACCGCGTGTCTGGCCGATAATGTAATCATCTGTAAGGGCGCATCTATCCGTCACTGCGCATTTATCCGCGGCAACGTCATCGTTGGTGAAGGCGCTGTTGTGGGAAACTCCTGTGAGTTAAAGAACGTTATCCTGTTTGACGGCGTTCAGGTACCGCATTACAACTACGTAGGCGACTCCATCCTGGGCTATAAGTCACACATGGGCGCCGGTTCCATCACCTCCAACGTGAAGTCTGACAAGACTCTGGTCAAGGTTCACGCAGAGGATGGAGATATCGAAACCGGGTTAAAGAAATTCGGCGCGATCCTGGGTGACTTCGTGGAAGTCGGCTGCGGCTCAGTCTTAAATCCGGGAACCGTAATCGGACCGAAATCCAATATCTATCCGCTTTCCAGCGTGAGAGGCTGTGTTGACGGCGGCTGCATCTACAAGAAGCAGGGCGAAGTGGCAGAGAAACGCGAAACAGAGGAAGCATAAGAAAGAAGGCCGAAAAAGGCCGGGAAAGAGGCCGCCCAATGAGGAAGGCCAGCGATAAAATCAAGGAGTAAGGTACAAAGAGACATGTCAGAAAAAACACATACTGCGGGGAAGAACGGCAAGTTCGGCTCGCGGCTTGGATTTATACTGGCCTCCGTGGGCTCTGCGGTCGGAATGGGGAACATCTGGATGTTCCCCTACCGCGTGGGGCAGTACGGAGGCGCAGCTTTTTTACTCGTTTATTTCGGATTTATCTTTCTATTCGGCCTGGTAGGGCTGTCGGGGGAATTTGCATTCGGAAGACTGACTGGGACCGGACCCATCGGTTCTTACAGCTATGCGCTGAAGAGCAGAGGGAGAAGGGGCGGGGGACTTCTCGGCGCCATCCCTCTGATCGGTTCTCTGGGTATCGCGATCGGTTATGCGATTATCGTAGGCTGGGTGCTCCGTTACCTGTTTGGCTCTCTGTCGGGAGTTATGATGGGGATGGAGGCAGAGGTCTATTTCTCCCAGGCGACCGGCCATTTCGGCAGCGTACCGTGGCATTTCATGGTGGTGGTAATCACCATGGTGGTGCTGGTGGGCGGTGTCCTGAAGGGGATCGAGAAGGTCAACCGCATTATGATGCCTGCATTTTTCATCCTGTTCGTGATTATCGCGGTGCGGGTGTTCTTCCTGGACGGCGCCCTTGCCGGGTATGAGTATCTGCTGATTCCGCGCTGGGAGCTATTGCTTAAGCCGGAGACGTGGGTGATGGCTATGGGACAGGCATTCTTCTCCCTATCGATTACCGGATCAGGAATGATCATTTACGGCAGTTATTTAGACAAGAAGGAAGATATACCGAAGGCGGCCATGACGACCGCTCTGCTCGATACGGTGGCGGCTCTGCTCGCAGGCTTTGCCATCATTCCGGCGGTGTTTGCGTTTCAGATGGATCCGGCCAGCGGTCCGCCGCTCATGTTCATCACGCTTCCCAAGGTTTTCGCGCAGATACCGGCCGGAAGATGGGTGGCCGTTCTGTTTTTCTTATCCGTGCTGTTTGCAGGAATCACGTCCCTCGTCAACATGTTCGAGGTGTGTGCGGAAGCGGTTCAGACTCATCTGCATTTCGACCGGAAGAAGGCGGTTCTTCTCGTGGGCTGTCTCGTGTTCCTGATCGGACTTTTCATCGAGTATGAGCCGTATATGGGTTCCTGGATGGATATGATAACGATCTACGTCGTGCCGTTCGGAGCCGTGCTCTGTGCGATCATGATCTACTGGGTTCTGGGAATAAACAGGATCGGAGAGGAGCTGAATACCGGCCGGAAAAAGCCGGTTGGGAAGCTGTTTTGCTTTGCTGCAAAATATATTTACGTGGGACTCGCCGTCCTGGTGTTTATTATGAGCATTGTATACAAAGGAATTGGATAAGAGAAGATAAAAAAGAAACGCCAGAACCGGCATTTGCCGGAACTGGCATTTCTTTTTTAGAAACTTATTTTACAGCTCCTGTCAGCTTTACAGTTTCATTGTCTTATTTCGTACCGAAAATTCTGTCTCCGGCATCTCCCAGACCTGGGCAGATGTAGGCGTTTTCGTTTAACTGGCGGTCGAGATGGCCGACATAGATCTGAATGTCCGGATGAGTTTTGTGAAGGCGTTCCAGACCTTCCGGAGCGGCGATGATGGCCATGAACTTGATGTTCTTTCCGCCGTGTTCCTTGATGAAATCCACGGCTGCAACGGCAGAACCGCCTGTAGCCAGCATAGGATCGGTTACCACGATGGTTCTCTGCTCAATGGGGTTCGGAAGCTTGCAGTAGTATTCGTGAGGCTCGTGTGTGACTTCGTCGCGGTAAAGACCGATATGACCGACTTTGGCAGAGGGAACGAGAGCGAGGATTCCGTTCACCATGCCGAGGCCGGCACGAAGGATAGGAACGATGGCCAGCTTCTTCCCTGCGATCATGGGAGTCATACAGGTCTCGATCGGAGTCTCGACCTCAACCTCCTTTAAGGGAAGGTCTCTTAAGGCCTCGTAGCCCATAAGCATGGCGATCTCTTCGATCAGAGCACGGAACTCATTGGTACCGGTTCTCTTATCCCTCAGGATAGAGATCTTGTGCTGGATTAACGGGTGGCTGAAGACAGTTACATTTTCAATTGGATATTCCATGGTATATGAATCCTTTCTTTAGTTTTTTACAGTATCGGCTGCCTGAGGCAGTATGATATTCATGAGGACTCCGATCACAACGGCGATGAAAAGGCCGGAGATGTTAAGCGTTATGGAGCCTGCGTGGACATTGAGTCCTCCCAGTTGTGCGAAACCGAGGCCAAATACAAGGATCAGGCCGACGATGGTTAAATTGCGGCTGTGAGTGAAATCAAGATCCGATTCCGCGAGAGAGCGGATTCCGACTGCGGCGATCATACCAAACAGCATAACTTCTACGCCGCCTTTGACCGGGCCCGGAATAGTCTGAAGAATTGCGCCTACCTTACCAAAAAGGCCGAGGATGATCGCGAAGATGGCGGTCACACGCAGAAGACGCGGGTTGTAATTCTTCGTAGTGGCCAGAACACCGGTATTCTCCGAATACGTGGTGTTGGCAGGTCCACCGACGAATCCGGCGAATAAGGTTGCGAGTCCGTCGCCCATCAGGGTTCTGTGGAGACCCGGATCCTTTAAGAAATCTTTTCCGACAACCGTACCATTGGTGGTAACATCACCGATGTGTTCCATAAAGGTAACACAGGCGATCGGTGCGATGGAGAGAATGGCGCCAAGCTCAAATTTCGGAAGAGACATAAAGGAAACTCCATTCATATCCTTTGTCACAAAGGGGATATTAATCCATGCTGCGGACGTAATGGCGGAATAATCCATATGGAAGACTCCGACCGCGCCCAGAATAATACACAGAACGTATCCTGCGGCGATTCCGATTAGGATCGGGACCAGTTTGAAAAAACCGTGTGCGAATATGGAACAGAGGATTACCACGAAGAGCGTAAACAGGGCGATGCCGAGGTTTAAGGCGATCTCAGAGGTAAGGCCGTCCGCCAGGCTTAAGCCGCCGGTCGCATCACCGATCGCGGTGCTCGCCAGGTTAATACCGATGACCACGATTACGGGCCCTGTTACAACCGGAGGAAATACCCTCTTGATCTTGTCCGCTCCGATTAAAAACGCAATCAGTGCAAACAGCAGATAGATCAGACCGGCAAAAATAATTCCACCCTGTGCTAAAGGAATGTTTTCTGCAACCACAGCACCTTCCGGGCGAATGATGGCGCTTAATGCGGCCAGAAATGCGAAGGAAGAACCGAGAAAAACAGGAACCTTAAACTTAGTACAGCAGTGGAATATTAAGGTGCCCACACCTGCGGAAAACAGTGCGAGCGATGGATTGAGACCGGTAAGCAAAGGAACCAGAACCGTCGCGCCAAACATGGCAAACAGGTGTTGGATGCTGAGCAGATAGTCTCGTGTTGTCAGTTGCGTTTTTTCACTCATTTTGCTACCCCATTTCATATCTTTGTATTTTTCCGTACTATTTTATCAAATATGGGGTTAAATAGCAACTATTTTCACTATTTTGTGTCAGGAGTGTACTTTATCAGAGCATAATCGCCAAGAGCATGAGGTACCGGTATGGAAACATAGATGGTTCCCTGCTCCTCGTAGCTGAACACTTCCGGAAATTTTACGGCTTCGTCAGAGTCCTTGGAGGTGTTTTTCGGCGCCTTCCATGGGAAATCTGCGCGGCGGAACATCTCGGTATACGTCTCAATGTCCGTGTCATTCTTAACCTTCATCAATTCTTTTTCCAAAGCGGCATCCGCGTCCGCAAACTGGCAGTCACCGGACAGCACATAACCGGCCAGTGTATAAGGGTCCGCATAGTTTGTGAGACCCATGTCTTCGCCGAGTGCGGTGTCAATGGTATTCGTATAGAAGAGACTGACTGGATGCGCGCCGCCCTCCGGCATGTAGGACCCTGTATAAACAGCAGTCAGGCGTCTGCGGTCCGCAGAGACAACCCTGCATTTCACGGTGAGGGAATCCTTGCTTTCATTCACGCCATAGGCTTTGATGAATTCCAGCGCATGTTCGTTTAGCAGCTTGTTGATCTTTTCCTGCACGGCAGCCTTGCTCAAATTAGAGACAACCGGGTATTCGACGGAAATGTTTCCGGTGGCGTAGGTGTGTATGGATGTGGTGACGCTGGAAGCGCTGTCTGCCTTCTTCGAGTCATCTTTTTTCGTTTCGCCGCCAGCCGCATCTGTGGTCTCTTTGTCCGCGGCTGTCGTCTCTTTCGTCTCTGCCGCTGTCGTGGTGGGAGACATGGTCTCGGCCGCCGTGGTGTGGGTGCTTGTCAAATCTGTTTTGTCCTGATTCTTCTTACCGCATCCTGCAAGTGAAAGGGCACAGACGAGTGAAAGGGTGAGAATAACCGTATATCGCTTCATAAAAAGCCTCCTTTATCATTTGAATTCGATAGGAACAGTATACCATAATGGTGGGGAAATGTATTGCAGAATTGCTTAAGATTTTGTTTCGATGTAATTAGTTTCTTATGAAGTGTATGCGGAATGAGGTTTGCCGTGTTATAATGAGCTGGATAAGTAGCCTGATACGTATCAGGGGAGCAATCTGGTGTTTTATTATTTTAATTTTATTATTCTGGTAGGAATAAGCTCCGTGCTTCTGCCGGGAGGCGATGCATTTATAAAGTCTTATGTCGATCCGGTTTACAGTGGAATTGCGGCTCTTGCGGCCATTGTTATTGTCTGCACCTGCATGATTATGAAGAAACTGGATGAGGTATTGAGAGAGTAAAAAAAAGAAAAGGACGAGGAAAGTGAAAACGTCTGAGAGAAAATAAGGAGGGAGAACAGAGGAGGATTGAGGATGAGACGTATTATGGGTGATTATGTGGCTTACTATCCCCTGACAACGGAAAATGAAATGGAGTGGGACTGATTGTGGATGACAAATTTATATTAACCAACGAACAAAGAAAATATTTAGGTTTAAACCCCATCGAAGAGCATTGGGAAGTACTGGATATCAAAGGAACCTCCTATTATTTTGACGGAAACGTGATTAAAAAAGAGATTTCCTCCTCCGGCTGTCAGGAGGAAAACTTTCGGTACAGAGAATGCGAGCTGGAAGTTGAAACGGCGGAAAACAGAACGATGGTGCTGCCGAAGACAGCGAAGGGAAAGCCGAAGAAATTAAATTTTACGGCCACCCAGTCCTTTCGGCCTGTGAATGTCTATTTTTCCTATGAGGGGGGCCGGATCACGATTGCCAGTCATACGACACAAAAGACTTTTTATTCCGAAAAAACAGGGAGTGAAGAGAGTAGTGCTGTGTTGGAAAACTGGATCGAGAACTGGATCAGGGAAACGACGCAGGCAGATTTCGCAGAACTGGAAACCTTTAAAAATGAAAAAAGAGTGCATCAGAGCTATAAAGAAGGCGATATTTTTGCTTTTAAAATCGGAAGAAGACAGTATGGCTTTGGAAAGATTTTAATCGATATCGTGAAACGGAGGAAGACGGAGGAGTTTAAACAAAATAAAAATTACGGTCTCACAAATTTAATGGGAACGGCTCTGGTGGTAAAAGTTTACCATAAAATCAGTGACAGCATGGAGGTGAACCTGGATGAATTAGAACAGGGGCTGTCTCTGCCGCCGCAGGCTTTCATGGACAACCGCATTTATTACGGTGAGTATAAGATCATCGGAAACCGGGCAGTTACATATCGGGATTTGGATAACGGTCCCATTTCGACGAGTAAAAGCATTAATTATCAGGATCGGGAGATCGCATATCTTCAATACGGTTTCATATACAGGGAACTGTCGCTTTTTGAATATAAAATGTATGAAGATGAGGGATGGTACCATACCGATTACAGGGATGAAGGAATTGGTTTTTCTTTAGATTTAGATCATCTGGAGGAATGCATCGCAGCACATTCCAATGAACCTTATTATGGCAGTGATGTCAGAAATAGTGTCAGGGGGAGACTCAGTCATCCATTGAATAAAAAGGATAAGAATGCAATTTTTGAAGCCTTTGGTTTAGATGGGAATATGGATTATGAGGGGAATTTGAAATTACACAGAGCCTCAAAAGAATAAGCGCATTGAAGCTTTCGCCGTGAAATTACGGCAGTCAGACAGGCTGCAGCGTTTCTCTGTGGGACATGCAGCCTGGTTATTAACAGCAGCCCATAGTAGAGTCTGCGTATCATTTGGAGTCTTATCTGCTTTTCATAGCCTTGATCAGTGCCAACAGTGCGGACTTTTCATTCTGCGTCAGCCCGGACAGATCCAGACTGTCCTTCTGCTCTACGCCTAAGAGGTAATCCGTGGATACTTTAAAAATCTGTGCAATGTGAATTAAAACATCGTAAGACGGCAGGCGCAGGCCGGTTTCGTAGGCACTGATTACGGATTTTGTCAGCCCTAATTTCTGGGATAATTGGGCTTGTGTCATTTCTTCATGTAATCGTAATGTTTTTAAGGTGTTTCCAAAGTCAACCATATCAATTCTCCTTTTTTCAGTAGTTTACTACATATGGTATGTTTATATGGTGGATTAAATATTCATATAGTTGACCGAATTTAAGAAAAGCTGTATACTTTTTATACCAGGAGCCGGTCGGGATAAGATAATTGACAATGGAGGGGGAGTACATACAGTGATAAAAAAGCAAATTTATAATTTAGAGTTTACCGAAGAAGAATTACAGATGATCTATATGGTTTTCAGCAAGCTGGAGAATAAATGTTTTGCAAAATGGCGTTCCATGTGGCCGGATGACGGCGAAAGAGCAAGCGCAGAATGCACAAAGCAATGGCTGATGCTGGGGAAAGTGGAGAGTATAAAGGACCGTGTGGCAAAGCCGCTGGGGTTAAGCGTCCGGAAAGAATTATAGAACGGTATCATAGAACGGTATCATAGAACGGTATCGCGTTTCAAGTAAAGGGAATCTGCTGCATTCGGCGGGTCCCCTTTTTAATAGAAAAAAGGACCAAAAATAACGCAGATACGTTATTTTTAGTCCAATTCCCTGCCAAGGGTGTAGTGCCGGCTGCGGGACTTGAACCCGCACGGTGTTGCCACCAATGGATTTTGAGTCCACCTCGTCTGCCATTCCGACAAGCCGGCGTAACAATCACAGCGTTGATTATTTTATCACAGGATTTTCCATTTGGCAAGTGTTTTTTATGATTATTAAATTGAAAATGGTGGAAATATATTGTATGATAGATAGAGATTTGTGGAAGGAGGTGTCCGGAGGTGACATGTAAAGAAGCGGAAAGCCTTGTAATGCCTTATATTAAGAACGAACTGACTGATGAAGAACTCTTTGAATTTCTGGAGCATATTGAACATTGCCCGGAATGCAGGGAAGAGCTGGAGATATATTTTACTGTTGACGTGGGAATCCGGCAGCTGGACTCCGAGACGGGCAATTACAACATCAAGGGAGCGCTTGAGACAGCGATCGAACAGTCCAGGGAAAGACTGGAAGCCGTTCGGCTCGTTAAGATCGTGCGCTATGCGGTATCCACACTCAGCGTTATGGCATTAATTATTACGGTCCTTCTGCAGTGCCGCATCTGGCTGCAGTCGGGACTCATCTGACAGGAGAGAACATGGACAAAGAGAAATTAGTATTAATAGACGGACACAGTATCATGAGCAGGGCATTTTACGGAATTCCCGAGCTGACAAATTCAGAGGGGCTCCATACCAACGCCGTGTACGGATTTTTGAACATTATGTTTAAGATTCTGGAAGAAGAGCAGGCAGACCATGTGGCGGTGGCCTTTGACCGAAAGGAACCCACATTCCGCCATAAGATGTTCGAACCGTATAAGGGAACGCGAAAACCCATGCCGGAGGAGCTTCACGAGCAGGTGGATTTGATGAAAGAAGTCCTCGGCGCCATGGAGGTGCCCATCCTTACGATGGCAGGCTACGAGGCCGATGATATTCTGGGAACTGTGGCGAAAGAAAGCCAGGCGAAGGGCGTGGAGGTGGTCGTGGTATCAGGTGACCGCGATCTGCTCCAGTTGGCCGATGAGCATATAAAGATCCGGATTCCAAAGACCAGCAGGGGCGGTACGGAGATTAAAGACTACTATCCGGAGGATGTGAAGAATGAGTACCATGTGACTCCAACGGAATTTATCGATATGAAGGCCCTGATGGGAGATTCCTCCGACAACATTCCAGGAGTACCGTCCATCGGAGAGAAGACGGCCGCTGCCATTATAGAGGCATACGGAAGTATTGAGAACGCTTACGCCCATATAGAGGAGATCAAACCGCCAAGAGCGAAGAAGTCACTGGAAGAGAATTACAGTCTTGCACAGCTGAGCAAGGAGCTGGCAACGATCAATATAAACTGCGGAATAGAATTTTCCTATGACGATGCCAAAGCGGACAACTTATATACACCGGCCGCTTACCAGTATATGAAGCGTCTGGAGTTTAAATCACTCCTTTCCCGTTTCTCGGATACGCCGGTAGAGAGTCCGTCGGCGGAGGCACATTTTCAGATGATCACCGATTTTGGAGAAGCGGAAGCCATCTTTGCCGCCTGCAAAGCCGGGGCGAAGATTGGCCTGGAACTTGTGACCCTGGACCATGAGCTGACTGCCATGGCGCTCTGCACAGGAGAGGAATCCACCTACTGTTTCGTCCCCCAGGGCTTTATGCGGGCGGAATATCTGGTGGAAAAGGCAAGGGATTTGTGCAGATCATGCGAACGGGTATCCGTGCTTAAGCTAAAGCCGCTGCTTCCATTTTTGAAAGCTGAATCAGACAGCCCGCTGTTTGACGCTGGTGTGGCCGGTTATCTTTTAAATCCGCTTAAGGATACGTATGATTACGATGATCTTGCCCGTGATTATCTGGGCATGACCGTCCCGTCCAGAGCCGACTTATTAGGAAAACAGACGATTAAAAAGGCACTTGAGACCGATGAGAAGAAGGCGTTTACATGCATCTGCTACATGGGCTATATCGCCTTTATGTGTGCGGACCGTCTGACCGAGGAGCTTAAGAAGGCCGAAATGTACAGCCTCTTTACCGATATTGAGATGCCGCTGATCTACAGCCTTTTCCACATGGAGCAGGTGGGAATCAAGGCGGAGAGAGAGCGGCTGAAGGAGTACGGAGACCGCTTAAAGGTGCAGATTGTCGCGCTGGAGCAGAAGATTTATGAAGAAACAGGGGAAACCTTTAATATCAATTCTCCCAAGCAGCTGGGCGAGGTTCTGTTTGACCATATGAAGCTGCCCAATGGGAAAAAGACGAAATCCGGTTACTCCACGGCAGCCGATGTGCTGGACAAACTGGCTCCCGATTATCCGGTGGTACAGATGATTCTCGACTACCGTCAGCTCACCAAGCTGAATTCCACCTATGCGGAAGGTCTGGCCGTCTATATCGGGCCGGATGAGAGAATTCACGGGACTTTTAACCAGACCATCACGGCTACGGGAAGAATCAGCAGTACGGAGCCGAATCTTCAGAACATCCCGGTTCGTATGGAACTGGGACGTGAGATTCGGAAGATATTTGTTCCGGAGGAGGGCTGCGTCTTCATCGACGCCGACTATTCCCAGATCGAGCTTCGTGTCCTGGCGCATATGTCCGGAGATAAGAGGCTGATTGGAGCCTACCGCCATGCGGATGACATTCATGCCATCACGGCTTCCGAGGTCTTCCATACGCCTCTGGACGAGGTGACGCCGCTGCAGAGAAGAAATGCCAAGGCGGTAAACTTCGGAATCGTGTATGGTATCAGTTCCTTCGGACTGAGCGAGGGCTTAAGCATATCCAGGAAAGAGGCGACGGAGTATATCAATAAGTATTTTGAGACGTATCCTGGCGTTAAGGAATTCTTAGACAGGCTTGTGGCGGATGCCAAAGAGACCGGCTATGCGGTCAGCATGTTTGGCAGAAGACGTCCGGTGCCGGAACTGAAATCTACTAATTTTATGCAGCGCTCCTTCGGGGAGCGTGTGGCCATGAACTCCCCGATTCAGGGAACGGCGGCCGATATCATGAAGATCGCAATGATACGTGTGGATCGTGCATTGAAGGCGAAAGGCCTTAAATCGCGCATTGTTTTACAGGTTCACGATGAGCTTCTGATCGAGACGCAGAAGGACGAAGTGGAAGCGGTAAGGACGCTTTTGGTGGACGAGATGAAGCATGCAGCGGATTTATCAGTTTCTCTTGAGGTGGAAGCGAACGTCGGAGATTCCTGGTTTGACGCCAAATAGGACCAGGGCGTATATTTGCCTTACAGGAGAGAGGGAGAAAAAGTGAGAGTGATAGGACTGACAGGCGGAGTCGGCGCCGGGAAGAGCCGGATTCTCGATATCCTGCAAACAGAGTACGGAGCAGAAATCATAGTCGCCGATCAGGTGGCGCATGAGCTGATGGAACCAGGGCACGAGGGCTACGAGATGGTCGTCCGTGCCCTGGGGAACAGCTTCTTGAAACCGGATGGCACAATTGACCGTCCGCTGCTTTCCGCACTCATTTTTCATGACCAAAATGCGCTTGAGACGATGAACGGAATCATCCATCCGATGGTATGGAAAACGATCAAAGATAAAATTTCTTCTTCACAAGCGGACTTAATTGTGGTAGAATCTGCAATTATGGGCAGGGAACAGAATGACATCTACGATGAAATGTGGTATGTTTATACATCGGAAGAGAATCGCATCAGGCGCCTGAAAGAAAACAGGGGATACAGCAGAGAGCGTACCCTAAGCATTATGAAGAATCAGCTTTCGGATGAGGAATTCCGGGAACTGGCGGACCGGGTGATTGATAACAACGGGACCGTGGAAGAGGTAAAAGCCGGGCTGGAGGCCCTATTGAAAGATAAAGGACGGAAAACATGAGACTGGTAAGTATAGCGAGCGGAAGCAGCGGAAACTGCATCTATGTTGGTTCGGACAACTCCCATATTCTGGTGGATGCCGGCATCAGCAATAAGAGGATTGAGCAGGGCTTAAATGAAATTGGTTTAAAAGGCAGCGAGCTCGACGGAATCGTCATCACACACGAGCATTCTGACCATACAAAGGGACTGGGAGTCCTGGCAAGAAAATACGGTGTTCCTCTTTATGGGACAAAGGAAACGCTGGAAGAGGTATCGAAACAGAAGTATCTGGGAGAGTATCCCAGAGAGCTGTACCATCCGATCTGTCCGGATGTGGACTTTTTTATCGGAGATCTGGAGGTAAAGCCTTTCTCGATTGATCACGACGCGGCCAATCCGGTGGCATACCGGATTCAGCATGACCACAAATCGGTGGCGGTAGCCACGGACATGGGACACTATGACCAGTACATAATCGATCATTTACAGGGACTCGATGCGCTTTTGCTGGAATCAAACCACGATGTCAACATGCTGCAGGCAGGACCGTATCCTTACTACCTGAAGCGCCGTATTTTAGGGGATCACGGCCATCTCTCCAATGAGAACGCCGGACGCCTTCTGTGCTGCATTCTGCACGATAATTTAAAACGGATTCTGCTTGGCCATTTGAGCAAGGAAAATAATTATGAAGAGCTGGCTTACGAGACCGTAAAGCTGGAGATTACAGACGGAGATAATCCATTTAAGGCGTCCGATTTTTCGATCGCGGTTGCGGGAAGAGACAGGATGTCGGAAATTATCACTATATAAAAGAGGAGAAAAGCAGCATGAAGAAAACCATTATCACAGTAGTTGGAAAAGACACCGTAGGGATCATTGCAAAGATTTGCACATACCTGGCGAACAACCGGGTGAATATCCTGGATATCTCACAGACCATCGTACAGGATTTCTTTAATATGATGATGATTGTCGACACGAACGACGCCACAAAACCTTTTGGAGAGCTTGCCGATGAACTGGAACAGATCGGAGACGAGATCGGCGTTAAGGTAAAATGCCAGCGCGAGGATATTTTTACCAAGATGCACCGTATCTGACAGCAGCGAAAAAGAAAAAGGATGGTCATTGATATGTTGAATATGTTTGAAGTAAATGAAACAAATAAAATGATAGAACAGGAGAAGCTGGATGTCAGAACGATTACCCTGGGCATCAGCCTTCTGGACTGCAGCGACAGCGATTTAGATGCGGTCAATGAGAAGATCTATAACAAGATCACCACTACAGCTAAAAATCTCGTCGCAGTCGGCCGAGAGATTGAGCGCGATTTCGGCATCCCAATCGTAAATAAGAGAATTTCCGTCACCCCGATCGCCATGGTTGGCGCGGCGGCCTGCAAGAGCCCGGAGGACTATGTGACCATTGCAAAGACCCTCGACCGGGCGGCTCACGAGGTTTCAGTAAACTTTATCGGCGGTTATTCCGCTCTGGTGAGCAAGGGTATGACCGATGCGGACGAAAGGCTGATCCGTTCCATTCCGCAGGCGCTTGCCGTTACGGAGCGTGTGTGCAGCTCTGTCAACGTGGGTTCCACAAAGACGGGCATCAACATGGATGCCGTGAAGCTGATGGGCGAGATCGTGCTGGCGACGGCGGAAGCGACGAAGGAGTCTGATTCTCTGGGCTGCGCCAAACTGGTCGTCTTCTGTAATGCGCCTGACGACAATCCGTTTATGGCGGGCGCGTTCCACGGAGTGACGGAGGCCGAGTCCATCATTAACGTGGGTGTCAGCGGACCTGGTGTTGTAAAGACTGCCATCGAGACGGCGAGAGGAAAGGATTTTGAGGTCCTCTGCGAGACTATCAAGAAGACGGCGTTTAAGATCACGAGAGTCGGACAGTTGGTGGCTCAGGAGGCCTCCAGACGCTTAAATATCCCGTTCGGCATCATTGATCTGTCCCTTGCTCCGACTCCGGCTGTAGGCGACAGTGTCGCTGAGATTCTGGAAGAGATCGGTCTGGAGCGTGTAGGCGCTCCGGGAACGACAGCGGCTCTCGCCATGTTAAACGATCAGGTGAAGAAGGGCGGCGTCATGGCTTCTTCCTATGTAGGCGGCTTAAGCGGCGCATTTATCCCGGTCAGCGAGGATCAGGGGATGATCGATGCGGTTTCCATGGGAGCTTTGACGATCGAAAAGCTGGAAGCGATGACGTGCGTCTGCTCCGTAGGCCTCGATATGATCGCGATTCCAGGCGACACGCCTTCGACGACCATAGCAGGCATTATTGCGGATGAGGCAGCTATCGGTATGATCAACCAGAAGACGACCGCTGTCAGACTTATACCGGTGATCGGAAAGACCATTGGGGATACGGTGGAATTTGGCGGACTGCTTGGCTACGCTCCGGTTATGCCGGTCAATCCCTATTCCTGTGAGAAGTTCGTGACCCGCGGAGGCAGAATTCCGGCTCCGATCCACAGTTTCAAAAATTAGGATTAAATAAAGAAAGGCCCAGATGAATGAACACCCATCTGGGCCGTACTTAACAGAGAAGAGAAATTGGGAGGAAGATCGGATGAGACTGTATCTGATTCGTCATGGCCGCCAGTGCAGCCGGCTGTGCAACGTCAATGTGGATTTGGCTGAGGAGGGCTTCCGACAGGCGGAGCTTTTGGGAGAACGTCTGGCAGGAGAGAAGATTGAAGCTGTATATTCCAGCCATTTGCTGCGGGCGTTTCAGACTGCGGAGACGGCAAACCGCTTCTGGAATGTGGAACACATTGTAAAAGAGGAGCTGCGCGAGATCTCCTTCGGCGAGATGGAAGGAATGTGCGACGAGGATATTGCGGTAAAATTTGCCGCATTTAAGAAGGAACAGGAAAAGATGGAAGCCGACTTACCGTATCCGGGCGGAGAGTGTGCGGGAGACGTGATCCGGCGGGTGATGCCGGTATTTCATAAGATTGCTGAGAGCGGTTATCAGACGGTTGCGGTAGTCACTCACGGCGGTGTAATCCGAAGCATGACCTCCGCATTTTTAGGCATGGAACCGGCCAGACACCGGCTCCTCGGCAATTCACTGGAAAACTGCAGCATTACCGAGGTGGCCTATAACCCAGGCAATAATCGCTTTACCGTGGAACGTTTTAATGATTACGCGCATTTGGAGCCGCATCCGGAGCTCTTAAGAAGCAGCTGGGTATCGGCGGAGAATTAGTACTGCGTTGCATAATTACACAACGCAGTACTAGAGGACAGGGGAATATTTTATGGAGCAGAGCAGTATGGTTCTGGAAAAAAGAGAAGAGGTTAAGAAGATCTTTGAGGACTTTTTAGACGACAGCCTGCTCAGGATCATCCTGAGCAATCCGGCCCTAAAGGATGGGGCAGGCCCGTACAAAGCACTGAAGGTTCGGGTGCGCCCGGTTATGCTGAAAGGCGGCATGGTGTTCCAGGCGGAAGAACTGACGGAGAAACAGGCATTTCACCGAAATCTGACGAGAGAAGAAGGCGTATCCTACTTGCTGGGACTGATGGAGAGCGGTTTTAAGCAGGCAGAGGTGGAATCGTCCAGGGGACAGGCCCGTGTGTTGGTTGGCAAGAAAGGGACTGTCACGATTAAAGTTAAGAAAAATCAGCAGAAGATGGCAGCGGCTCCGAACGTGGCCTCCCACAACCGGCAGAAGCGCTACATCCTGGAGGAAGGAAAGCCTGTTGCATTTCTGGAGGACTTAGGCGTCATGACGGCCGATGGTAAGGTCGTCCGTTCCCGCTACGATAAGTTCCGCCAGATCAACCGTTTTCTGGAATTTATTGAGGACATTCTCCCAAGACTGGACAAGAGCAGGGAAAATGTAATCATCGATTTTGGATGCGGAAAATCATACCTGACATTTGCCATGTATTATTATCTCCATGAGCTGAAGGGCTATGAAGTGCGCATTATCGGACTGGATTTAAAGCAGGATGTGATCGACCACTGCAACCGCCTAAGCGTGGTCTATGGCTTCGACAAGCTGAAGTTTTATCACGGGGATATTGCTTCCTACGACGGCGTGGACCATGTGGACATGGTTGTGACGCTTCACGCCTGCGACACGGCTACGGATTACGCCCTGGAAAAGGCGGTAAAATGGGATGCCTCCGTGATTCTCTCCGTTCCCTGCTGTCAGCATGAGCTGAATAAACAGATGGACAACGAGCTGCTGCGCCCGGTGCTCCAGTACGGGCTGATCAAGGAGCGTATGGCAGCCTTATACACCGATGCCCTCCGGGCGGAGATCCTGGAAAACAGGGGCTACCGGACTCAGATCCTGGAATTTATCGATATGGAACACACTCCGAAGAATATTCTGATCCGCGCGGTGAAACAGGGCGGGCCGAAGGACAACCGGAAAGAGATCGAGGATATCCTGCAGTTTTTGGGGACGGAACAGACGCTGGCCAGGCTGCTGCTGGAAGAGTATAATGGATAGTTGTGTGGTATGGAATGATAAAGACGGCTGGAGCGAAAGACAGATATTGCCTTTTGCTCCGGCCGTTTAATTCATTAGGCGGCAGGGATTTGACTTGGGATAAAGACAGTGTTTTCAGTGGTTGGGATTTCGAAACCCCGTCGGCGCCATGCCGGTTATTTTTTTGAAACAGGCGCTAAAGTAATACTGGTTGGAAAAACCGGTTTTTTCACTGATTTCCCGTATGGAGAGTTCGGTGTTCATTAACAGCTCCTTCGCTGCCATAATCCGGGTGCTTCCGATTAAATCCACAATATTACCGCCGGTTGTTTCCTTAAATGCGGCGCTTAAGTGTGTAGGGCTGACATTTACGCTGGCAGCTATTTCATTCAGTCCAAGATCAGGATTGGCATAATTTAACTGAATATAGTTTTCTACCAGAGAGGCAAGCCGTTTTTGGTAACCGGATACAGAGGTGTCAAGCAGGCTTCCGGCCATGGCACAAAGCCTGAAGAACCATTGAAAGACCTCCTGTCCGGTAGAAAAACGCTTTAGATTACCCCAGTATTTCATTAAATCTTCGTCGAGAGAGGCAAGATCCACTCCCATTTTATAGAGAAAATTCAGCACTTTACCAGCCATATCGGAGATAAAAAAGAACAGACTGTCTCTGGATATGTGCAGCTTTAAGTACTCCTCATAGAGAGAGTCCAGATACTGCTCCAAACGGGGAACATCATTTTTACAGATCATGTTTATAATATATTTGCATTTTGATTCCAGATTCAGATCAGGAGTGGAATTTTCTGGGGGCAGATCCTGATAGCGGAGTATTGTCTCCTCTGGAAAAAAGAAACGGTATTCCAGCGCCAGTTTTGCGTTTTCGTAAGATTCCCGGATATCCCAGAAGGAGGCAACCGTATTACCAATGCCGACTGCCAGCTTGAACAGTGAAGCGCGTTCCAGGATGGGGGATATCCGTTCCTCAGCAGCCGTCAGAAGCTGTACGGCCGAAGCTCTGCCTTTTCCTATAACCAAAACCAGAGAGTTTCCTTTGTGCAGGAGGTATGCGAGAGGAAAGTCTGCAAATTGCAGACCGATGTCATTTTCAAGAGACAGCAGATCCATATGATAGCGCTGAAGGCCTAACGCATTTTTTAACTGGTTGGCATTTGTATTTTTAATCACGATGCATAAATGAAAATGGGATTCAATTGTAAGCGACAGAAAAACGGGATAGTCGCCGTAATTGTACTTTGCCTCCGCCGGCGCATGGTGCAGCACATCGTAGAAGAATTTTTCAACCATGGCCGGTTTACTGGCTTCCAGCTGACGCTTTGTCTGAAGGTCCAGATCGATCTGAGCCGCTGCTTTTGCAATGATACTGCTCAAATAAGCCAGATCGATGGGTTTTTCTATAAAATCGTAGGCCCCCAGTCGTATTGCTTCCTGGACATACTGAAAATCTTCATAGGCACTGATTAAGATTATCTTTATGGCCGGGTTCTGTTTCAACACTTCTTTAGCCATTTTCAGGCCTGACAGACCAGGCATTCGAATATCGGAAATAATGATGTCCACCGTCTCCGATGCGACGACTTCCTCTATCTGCAGTGCATCATAAAAAACGTGAGTCACAACGACATCAAGCTTGTGCCAGTCGATATTCTCTTTTAGAGATTCCGTTACAAGTTTATTATCGTCTATAATCAAAGCGTATTTAGACACAGTATTCCTCCTTATAAAATCTGTTTTAAATGAATGGTGAATGAGGTGCCGCAGCCAGGATGGCTTTCCAGCTGAATCGTATCACTGCCGGGGGCGAAATAGGGCGTGAGACGTACGTTTACGTTGCTGATTCCATAATTTTTGTCGTAGTCAGCCTGATGCTTTTGGAGTGTTTGCCGGATGTCTGCCAAACGCTCTTTATCCATTCCGATTCCGTTGTCAGAAATCCGGATCAGTATGGTATCCTCATCATAGTGAATCGAAATTACAATATGGAGAGAACTGTTGGAATCCGGAATCGCATGAATGATGGCGTTTTCCATAAAAGGCTGAAATATGAATTTACAGATTAAAAAATGTTCAATGCCATCTTCCGTCTCGAAGCTCCATGTGATTCGATTGGGTTTTGATACACAGATCAACTTTAAATACAACTCCGTTACTAAAAGCTCTTCGCGGATCGGTATTAAATGATCCGGATCATGTAGAAGGTGCCGGTAAAACTGAGACAGATTGGTAATCGTCTGACTGGCCAATTCCACTTTTCCGAGTGACTGACAGGAAACGATGGTGTTTAAGGTATTAAAAAGAAAATGAGGATTAATCTGGGACTGTAATAGCTGATACTTCAGCTTTTCTGTCTGCAGCGACATCTCCAGTATCTGTTTAAAGTATTCATCGTGTTCCAGTACCATGGTCTCGTAAGTGCCGGCCAGTTGATCAAGCTCATCTCTGTCACAGGCTGGGCGGCTGGTCATGGGGCGAAGAAGCTTTAGTATATCACGATTTTCACTGGCTTTTATGGATTCCATCACCTGGGAAAGTGTATGGAATCGGCGTGTAAATGTTTTTGATGCAGCAATTGATAAGCAGACAGTGCAGATAATTATCGAGCATATCGCCAATAGAAGAAAGGTAAGAATAAAATTACCATTTTGCCGGACATAGGAGAGCGGGATTTGTGTAATAAGCATCATGGAAGGATTGTCCAAGGGCTGTGCAACGAGGAGGGTGTCCCCTACGATAAAGGAATCTCTTGTTTCGTCCCACAGATTTACTTGGTCTGCGGCCAGCAGGCTTCCTATTTTCTTTTCATCACTGTGCATCAGGATCCGGTTGTCCTGATCGATGACGTAGCTTCTGCTGTCTGAGGTATCGATAGGGGAACTCAGTAATTCCGAGAATTCCGACAGTCGTAAATGGCAGGCAAAGGCATAATTTAAAGATCCTGTGTAAATATTACGGTATGCATTCCAACAGGTCATGACACTTTTGGGGATGGCTGAAAAGGCCGCAGGAAACTGTAAGTCCTTATTGGTGCGCCAAAAGGAGCGGGAACCGGCGTCAAAAAGCTCCTGTTCCGTCATGTTATAATCAGACAGCCGGTTTAACGGAAAAAAGTTAATTCCATTGCCGTTGGGATTGATGAAGCAGTCATCCGGAAGAAAGACGGTTATCTGCAGGAGCTTAAACGTGCTCTTTATGGAGCCGATGCTGTTCCTGCTCTGCGAAAAGGCGGACAGGTATTCAGACAGGGGATAGAGCGGAGTCTTCTGCAGATGATACAGATAGAAGGATATCGAGTTAGAGAGGCTTTCTATCTGAGACAGCCGGTTGTTAATATTGATGGCGATCTGTCGGTTGGCAGCGCGGAGGGAATCAATGGTCCTGTTTTTTGACATGGAATAAGCCATATAGTAAGAGATCGAACTGGTTAAGAGCAGCGGAACGAGGCTGCATACTAAAGTAAGGCATACGAGTTTCTTATATACGGTGTTTAATTTCAAGTGGAACGAACTCAGAAATCTTTTTATGTTTTTTTTCATGGGAATCGGGAACCATCCTTACTGTTATGAACTGTGAATAAAAGCGTGATTTCATTATATCCAGCCCTATAATATAAGTCAATAATCACAACAATATTGGAGAAAACAGGTAAAAAATCTTAAAATCAGCATAAAAAAACATATTTCCACAGTCATATTTTTTGTCTATAATGTGCTTGTCTGACAAAACAAAACAAACAAGGAGGTACAGACTATGAAAAAGAGAGTCTTAAGCATTCTGCTGTGTGCAAGCATGACAGCCGGTTCTCTTGCAGGGTGTGCAGGGAAAACAAATGAAATAGGGGAAACCACAGGAAAGGAAGAACACGTTACCGAAGCTTCATCTGCAAAAGGGGAGACGTCTGGGGCGCAAATCACACTTTTCTGCGACGATGCGGCCACACAGGAGAACTTTCAGGATTATGTGGAGGCGGCGGAGCGTGCAACGGGTCTGAAGATTGAAGTACTTGCCATGCCGACTAATACAGACGACCGGACGGCTAAGGTTATGACAATACTTTCTTCCGGTGATGATACGGTCGATATCCTTTCCGTGGATCAGGAAATGATTCTCTCATTATCCGGAACCAATTATCTGGAACCGCTTAATGATGTGCTCACTCCGGAGGTTAAGGCAGTATATCCGGAATCATTCATTGAGATGAGTGATGGGAAAGGTGTTCCCATGTTTATGGAAATATTCTGTTTCTGGCTGAATTCCAAATACGTAAAGGAAGCCGGAATGGAATCCGTAAAGACGAGCGAGGAGTTTACGAAATTTTTAAAGGCGGTATCGAAGGAGGGTGTGTATGGCTACGGGGGCGGCTGGGAACAGACCTATGTATGGAACGATATAGGTGAGTTTGTAAACCTGTTCGGCGGTGATATGTACGACTGGTCCAATGAAAACACACAGGCAGCCGTAAAATTTATGAAAGAGATGGTTGACCAGGGGTATACACCTCTTTCACAGCTGGCGGATCAGTATACGGAATTGAATCAGCGTATTATGGACGGTTCATCCGCATCAATGCTGAATTACTCCAGCTTTATGCCAACGTATGATGCAGCCGGCAGATACGGAGAGGATGACATTTACATTGCCCCCATGCTGAATCTTGGGCAGGAGAAGACCTATGCCAATGGCTGGCAGTATGTGCTGAACGCTGCGTCACCGAATAAGGAAGCGGCAAAGGTTTTCTTAAGCTGGGCTGCAAGCCTGGAGGGACAGGAGACGTATGGCCGGACGTTTTCCAGACTTCCTGCAAGGACCGATGTCGTGGATGACCCGGATTTTACGGTACCGGGAATGGAGCAGCTAAAATCGTATCTGAAAACTACAACTCTGGTTCCTCGTCCGCTTCCGGTCAACTCGATGGAATATATCAACGATGTGGGTGCGCTGTTCCAAAAATATGTAAGTGATGAACTCAGCTTTGACGATTATATTGCAGGAATGCAGAAATGTATAAAAACGTATTTTCCAGATAAAGCAAAATAGTTCTGAGGAGGTAATGAATGAAGACAGAAAAAATAAAGAGTCCGGTAAAACGGACTCTTGGTGTAATAGGCTGGCTTCCATGGCTGATGATCCTTCCGGTGATCATAATCCGGTGTCTTACGACCCTTTATCCGGTCCTTATGACATTTATTAACAGTTTTCGTGATTTACATATTATTGGCGGAGGAACTGGAGCGTTTGCCGGCCTGAAAAATTATGCAAAGCTGCTGTCAGATGAAAAAATTGCCTCTTCCATGCAGTTTACCATTCTGTTTACCATTATTTCCATGACATTTCATATCGTGCTCGGCGTGATTCTTGCCATGATGCTGAATATGAAATTCAAAGGAAAAAAGTTTCTGAGAACGATTGTGCTGATTCCCTGGGCTATGCCGATGATCGTAGCGGGGCGCGCCGCCAGATGGGGATTCAATGGAACGTACGGATTCGTGAATGATTTGATTGGACGGCTGGTTTCGGGATTTCATTATGACTGGTTGATCCACGTGGATGCGGCAAGGCTTGCAGTGATTATCGTTGACTTATGGAAAGATATCCCTTTCTTCGCCATCCTCGTGCTGGCCTCCCTGCAATTCGTCTCTGCAGACATCTATGAAGCAGCCAAAATAGATGGGGCCGGAGCAGTCAAAAGTTTTTTCTATATCACGATTCCGAGTATTCTGAAAACAGTGATGACCATATCCATATTTTTTACAATGTGGCGTATTACAAGCTTCGAACTGGTCTATGCCATGACTTCAGGCGGACCGTATGATGGAACCTCTGTACTGTCTTATCGGATTTTGATTGAAGCGTTTAATAATCTGAATCTGGGATATGCATCGGCAATCGCTGTGGTACTGTTTCTTATAATGCTGGTATTGACCGGAATCAATCTGTTTGCAATCAAGAAAATATCGGATTAGGGGGCTAGAAATGGGACAACATTTGAAAAAGAAAGTTTTTAAAGTATTTCAATGGAGTTTGACGGTATTGACAGCGGCGATTATACTGATACCGCTTTACTGGATTTTTATTTCTTCCGTCAAACCGTCAACGGAGCTTTTTACCAATCCCATCCAATGGATTCCCCGTCATGTCACGTTAAAGAGCTACCAGACACTAATCCATACCGTGGGTATCTTCCCTCAAATCAAGAACACTCTGATCATAACGGGGGTAACCCTGATTCTGTCAACGGCCATCTGTATACTCGCTTCGTATGCCTTTGAGCGTTATCCTTCCAAGGGACTGTCCATGGCTTACGGACTGATCGTGTTTTCAGCTCTGATCCCTGGGATCGTGACGGCAAGACCGCTTTATGACTATCTGAGGAGTTTAAAACTGGTAGATACGTATCCGGGGCTGATTCTGCTCTATACCAGCTCCCTGATTCCGTTTACCATATTGATCCTTCGAAATTATTTGGGAAGCATTCCCATTGACATCGAGGAAGCGGCTGAGATCGACGGGGCAAATCATATGCAGAAACTTATGTTTGTGACTCTGCCGCTTATGAGGCCGGCTGTGGCAACTGTATGTATTATAAATTTTATCAGCTGTCTGAATGAGTTTTTTATCCCTCTGTTTTTCTCACAGAAGATCAAAGTACTGACTATCGGTATCTCAACCCTGCCAAGGGCCAATGCTTATGATGTGCCATGGGATTTATTAAGTGCCATGGGATGTGTGATTCTGGCGCCCGTCATTATCTTTGTTATGATCTTCGAAGAAAATATTATGGATGGAATTATGGCAGGCGGCGTAAAGGCCTGAGCACGGCGGAAAGCAATTTTCATACACACTCTGAGCTGAATGAAAGAAAGGGAAATGAAACGATGTATAAGATTGATATGAGTCCTGCAAGACAGGAAGAAGACCGGAAAGAATTTGCAGGGGACATGCGGGAATCGGCCAGAAACCCGCTGGTTCCCGGGGCAAGAATCATCAGAGGAGGAGCGGCCGTCTCTGTTTATGACAACGAGACTGCCTGCAGAGAATGGAATTATCCTCTGAGCGAAGTGAATGACCTGGGTATCTTTTCCTACATGGAAAAAGAGGACGTGACGGATAACTGTCGGCCATGGGCGGTCCGGATGCATCCGGATATTACGGTTTATTACTATATACTGGAAGGCCGCGGAACCCTGATTCTGGGAAATGCCATGGGTGCGGCGGAGGAGCGTTTTGAATTCGGGGAACTTGAACTCGTCATTGTTCCGCGTGAAGTGCCTTACCGCATGGAAGGAGAATGGAAAGCCATCTGTTTTCATGCCAGGACAAGCGTTTATGGAAGTATGGCCGGTACCGTGCGTTTTCCCCATCCGGTCGTAACGCTTGACCGGCCGGAGAGGCCGGAAGAGGGGGAGGCGGCACATTTAAAGACACCAGGTACATATACGTGTTACAACCAGACAAAGACGATGGAAAGATCCTTTGGAAGAATCCTGGAAGCAGAGGAAATCCATAGGGAACAGACGGAGCCGGAGGCAGTAAACCGGCTGTACCGGGAAATTACCCCGGTGGATCCGCAGACTTCTGTGATGGATAACCGCAAAGAAGCGGAAAAAAATGGATCTGTCCTGGGGGCCAGGGTATTAAAACGAGTGGATGCTCCCCCGGTCTACAATGCCAATGCGGGGCTTAAACAGTCCAGCTATCCCCTCACATGGACCGATGATATTGCCATCTGCAATCTCGCTGAAAAATCAGCGGATTCTGACAGGGACAGGCCGTTTGATTCCCATTCCCATCCGGACATCGAAGAGTACAAGTTTATTCTGTCAGGCTCCGGCAGTGTCACGATCGGTGAAGGGGATGAAACCTGTGAGAGGGAATACTATGAGTTTAAAGCGGGGGATTTAGTGATCTTGCCAAGGGGGCTTGCTCATGCAGATGCCGGAGGCTACACCGCGCTCTACTTCCATGCGAAACAGAGCGTCTTTGGAAAAACACCGGGAGACAGTCTGTATCCCCATATTGCATACGTCTATACAAGGCCGCCGCGCCCCACAAAGGAAGAGGAAGAGGCGCTTAATGATCCGGGAACATTTATCAAGATGAATTCAAGAGAGACTTATAATGTATACTGTCCGAATCCGATTGTAAAAGTAGAGAAAAATCCTACGGATATGACTCATTTAAGGCCGGATTTATTTCCGCATACGGAGGAAAAAAGATGAAGCTGGGATTTGTCAGTGCGATATTAGCGGATTATACGTTTGAGGAGGTTATAGATTTTGCTTCTGAACATGGGTTCTCCTGCGTAGAGCTGGCATGCTGGCCGAAAGGGAACGTCTCCAGACGGTATGCCGGGGTAACGCATATTGACGTGGATAAGCTGGAGGAGCAGAATATTAACGCAGTCAGAGAGTACTGCAGGGAGAAAAAGGTAAGACTCTCTTCTATGGCTTATTATCCCAATCCGCTGGCGGAGAACAGGGAAGAAGCAAAGATTGCCGTCGCCCATCTGGAAAAGGTGATCGAGGCTTCGGCCAGACTGGGCATTTTAATGGTTACGACCTTTATTGGACGAAATCCTTCCAAGTCCCTGTCTGAAAACTTGGCCCTGTTCGAAGAGGTGTGGCGTCCGATCATCCGGTTGGCCGAAGACTGCGGCGTAAAAATTGGAATAGAAAACTGCCCCATGTTATTTACAGAGGATGAATGGCCGGGCGGACAGAATCTGGCGGTATCACCGGCAGTCTGGAGGGAAATGTTCCGGCGGATTGACAGTCCCTGCTTCGGCTTAAATTATGACCCGTCCCATCTGGTGTGGCAGCAGATGGATTATTTAAAACCAATATACGAGTTTCGGGATAAACTGTTTCATGTACATATCAAGGATATAAAAATATGGAAGGACCGCCTGGATGACAACGGCATACTGGCGGCGCCTCTTTCCTATATGACACCGAAACTTCCGGGACTTGGAGATGTGGAATGGGGGCGTTTCCTGTCGGCTCTGACGGATATCCGCTACGACGGAAGTCTCTGTCTTGAAATTGAAGACAAGTCATTTGAGGGATCGAAGGAATCCATCGAAGAAGCGATTCTGTTAAGTAAACGGTATATCAGTCAATTTGTATACGGAGGAAGGGAAGAATGGAGCAGATAAAGATTGGAATTATAGGAGCCGGATTTATCGGAAAACAGCATATCGAGGCAGTGCGGAGAATTCCGGGCCTTACGGTCCTGGCACTCTGTGATACAAATGAAAAAGCGGGCAGAGAAATCGCGCAGAATCTGGGCATCCCTGAGTTTTACAGCGATTACCATGAAATGATGAAGAACCCGGAGCTTGTATCCATACACAACTGCACACCAACCAATATGCATTTCGAGATTAACAGGGCGGCTCTGGAAGCTGGTAAACACATATACTGCGAAAAACCGCTGACAATGACTGTGGAAGAAGCGACGGAACTGATCAGACTGGCAAAGGAAAAGCACGTGTGTACATGCGTCAATTTTAATTATCGGAACAATGTGATGGTTCACGAGATGAAGGACCGTGTCTGCAGACAGGCCATTGGGAAGGCTTTCATGGTATATGGGGAGTATTTACAGGACTGGCTGCTGTTCGATACGGATTATGACTGGCGGATGAATCCGGAGACCGGAGGAGTAAGCCGCGCAGTTGCCGATATTGGTTCCCATTGCTTTGATACCGCTCAATATGTGCTGGGCAGGCGGATTAAATCCGTATATGCAAATCTGATTCATCTGTATCCGGTCAGGAAAAAAACGGAAGAAGCTGCCGGTACTTTTGAAAAACCGGGACGGAACGGAAGACAGTATACGGAAATAGCCGTGCCTTCTGAAGACGCAGCCTTCGTCATGGCAGAGTTTGAAGACGGAATCCAGGGCCTTTTTTTTATTTCACAGGTATCAGCCGGAAAGAAAAACGGATTGGCCCTTACGGTCAATGGGACAGAAGCTTCTCTCACCTGGCAGCAGGAGCGGGCGGATCATCTGTTCATAGGGGAACGTGAAAACGGAAATGAGGATATCTATGCGTCAGTTCAGAATGTCGGGAGCTATGCGGCGCCGTGGATTGCTCTTCCGGCTGGCCATTCTGTTGGCTGGGCTGATGCATTCTGCAATGGCATCACATCGTTTTACGGGCATATAAAGAAGCCGGAGCTGCCGTTTGTGCACGCCGGTTTTGAAGATGGGCGCCAGATCATGAGAGTGGTTGATGCGTGCATTCGAAGCAATGCAGAAAAACGCTGGGTAACAATAGAATCATAGTGCATTGGAACAAAAACCAGGCTGGAATTACGGAAATCTGAATGGCATTTTATCTTTGACTGTGGTATGATAGAGAAAATTATAGGAAGGAGTAAAATTATGCCATTTATTAATTCCAAGGTAAGTGTGCCGCTTACGGACAGTGATAAGGAAACGCTGAAGGGTAAGCTGGGACAGGCAATATCCCTGATTCCGGGAAAATCAGAAAGCTGGCTTATGGTTGGCTTTGAGGACAATTATTCTCTTTATTTCAAGGGGAAGAACGATACGAAACTGGCTTATGTGGAGGTGAAGATTTTCGGCGGAACTACGGATGAAGCTTACGATAAGCTTACGGCCAGACTGTGTCAGATCTATGAGGAGGTGCTGGGGATTCCTCAGGATAAGATTTACATCAAATACGAGGAAGTGGAACACTGGGGCTGGAACGGCGCTAATTTCTAGGAGGAAAAACCTATGGAATTGTGGGATGTTTACGACGAGAACAGGAAACTAACCGGTAAGACACATGAGCGGGGCGTGCCGCTGGGACCTGGAGAGTACCATATTATAGCCGATGTCTGGACCGTGAACCAGAAATCGGAGATACTGCTCACCAGAAGGCACCCGGATAAGCCGTACGGCCTTTTGTGGGAGTGTACCGGAGGATCTGTGCTGACGGGTGAGAACAGCGTGGAAGGGGCGCTCCGTGAGCTCTCAGAGGAGGTTGGAATCCACGCATCAAAGGACGAGCTTCATCTGATCCATTCCATCTGTTTAAAGGAGCGGTTCGTGGATACGTACATTACCCGCCAGAATGTGAATCTGGAAGATTTAGCGCTTCAGACGGAGGAAGTGGTAGATGCGAAGTTTGTCGTATTTGATGAGCTGATGGAGATGTGGCGTCAGGGAATCGTGGTTCCGAAATCCAGATTTCCGCTCTATAAAGATAAGATAGAGAGTTTCATCCGGCCGTCATGACTTCATGACGACCGAATGTGTATATTCATTTTTCAAACGAGTATGATATTTTCCGGAAACGACGGCCTGGTAGAGGTGAGAACAGAACAGATCCTTCTGAAACATCTTCCACGCCGTTCCTTCCAGAAGATTGCCGGCGTCGGCCGTTTTCGTAATGAGAGGGATGGTCCCTCTTTTTTTGATGTCTGAAAGGACCGCGGAAGCACCGCGGTTAAAGCCGAGGACACGGGCGTAAGGCGCATAATCTGCGGCGCGGCCGGCCATAATCTCCTGATCCGTGATGCCGAGCAGAAGATGAAGCAGGGCGCGGCTGATTCTGGTATAGGTGTACTGCCGGGTCTTCAGCGCGCCTATCCGGTCTTCAAAAGAAGAGAAGGAGAGAATCTCCTTCCTGATTCTGGCCGCTAAGTCATCCGAGACATCGAGATACTGCTCAAAGGGATCCGATGCCGCCGTCATGCGCAGCAGCGCCGTATTAAGCAGCGTCGAGAAATCATTTAAAAAGACTGGATAAGCCTGTTCCAGGAAGTGCCCGGCAAATGAAGGCATACCCTGGAGAACGGAGGTGGGAAGCCCCTCGCCGCTGTTTGATGCGTTTGCTTCCAGCTCTTTTCGAATCGCAGAGGCGGAGCAGAAGACGTCGGAAAATCCGGTGTCGTGATATCCGCTTCCCTGACGCAGGACCGTAATGGGCCGGATGGGGCTTTTTCGTCTTATGAGGGCCTTTGCATATTCGATTCCCAATATGTTGTTGGGAGAATCCAGGAGCTCTTTATCGAAGTCGCCGGTTAAAGAGAGTGCGTGCGCCCGAGCCTGGGGCCAGGTGAAGCCTTTTTTTAGCTGTTCCTTCAGTGCCGCCGTATAAAGGTCCGGTTCTGAGGCTAAAATAGAAGCAGCACGGGAAATTTCTTCCATATTGCCGCATTCGCTTCCAAAACAGACGGAACCGACAACGCCCAAGCGGTCCAGGAGCGCGATCCCACAGGCAGCGAAATCTTCCGCACTGCTGGCGGCGAAGATGGACGGCATCTCCAATACAAGATCGGCACCGGCTTCCAGGGCCATGGCTGTTCTTGTGTATTTGTCGAAAATCGCCGGGGCGCCTCTCTGAACAAAGTCACCGCTCATGACGGCGACACAGTATTTAGCGCCGGCCAGTTCTTTGGCTTTTTGTATGTGCCAGGCATGTCCCTTGTGGAGCGGATTGTATTCCGCTATAATGCCGACGATGTAAGCATTTTCATTTTTCGTCATAAATTACGTCCTTTTTTTGCTGTTTTCCACTCTATTATGCAATTGTTTCATAAAAAATGCAAATTATTTCGAGACAGCACTTGAAAATTTTAATCAAAGCACATAGAATAGAAGCAGAATTGTAATATTCATTCATATTATTAAAAAGAACAGGAGAGAATATAGGTATGAAATTCTTGGTAGAAACGTCAGCGCGTCATGTACATTTAACTCAGGAACATCTTGAGATTTTATTTGGTAAGGGATATGAACTCACAAGAAAGAAAGATTTATCCCAGCCAGGACAGTATGCATGCGAAGAGAGAGTTACCATTGTAGGTTCCAAAAAAGAATTAGCCGGCGTATCCATCTTAGGACCGGTCAGAAAGGCAACTCAGGTAGAGCTTTCTTTAACGGATGCCCGTGCCATTGGCGTAGCGGCACCGATTAAGGAATCCGGAGACATCGCTGGAAGCGGAGCATGTAAGATCGTCGGACCATGCGGAGAGATTGAGATCGCAGAGGGCGTAATCGCTGCAAAGCGTCATATACATGCAACCAACGCAGATGCCGAGGCACTGGGCGTTAAGAACGGCGATATTGTCTCCGTTAAGGTTGATACAGACGGCAGAAGCCTTGTATTCGGCGACGTAGTAGTTCGTGTAAGCGACAGCTATGCGCTGGCTATGCATATTGACACGGATGAATCCAATGCCGCTGCCTGTGGCAGAGAACAGTACGGCGAAATCGTAAAATAATAAAAGGAGAAATACTGTAAAATGAAGATTTTAGTTATCAACTGTGGAAGTTCTTCCTTAAAATATCAGTTAATCGATATGGAGAACGAAGAGGTTTTAGCAAAAGGATTGTGTGAAAGAATCGGTATCGAAGGCTCCAATTTATCCCACAAGGCAGCAGGCAAGGAAGAACTGGAAGTTAAAAAAGAGATGCCGAATCACACGGTAGCGATCAAAATGGTCATGGACGCTCTGGTAGATCCGGAATACGGCGTGATCAAGGATACCAGCGAAATCTCTGCAGTCGGACACCGCGTACTGCACGCAGGGACTGTCTACAGCGACTCCATCGTTGTTAATGAGGATGTAAAGAAAGTAATCCGCGACTGCTTCGATTTAGGACCTCTTCACAATCCTGCAAACTTAATGGGAATTGAAGCGTGTGAGGAAGCGATGCCGGGAACACCGAACGTAGCCGTATTCGATACTGCATTTGGTATGAAGATGCCGGAGAAGGCAAGCTTATATGCGATTCCTTACGAATATTATGAGAAGTACAGCATTCGCCGTTACGGCTTCCACGGGACAAGCCACAGCTACGTATCCAAGGAAGCGATCAAGTACTGTGAATTAGACCCTGAGACAGCAAAAGTTATTGTCTGCCATTTAGGAAACGGCGCCAGCGTATCTGCTTCCATCGGCGGCAAGTGCGTTGATACCAGCATGGGATTAACTCCGTTAGAGGGCCTGATCATGGGTACCAGAAGCGGTGATATCGATCCGGCTGTCGTACAGTTTATCTGCAACAAAGAGGGCAAGGATGTCAATGAAGTCCTGAATATCCTGAATAAGAAATCCGGTATTCTCGGAATGTCTGGCGGCGTATCCAGTGATTTCAGAGATGTTCAGAAGGCACAGGGCGAAGGAAACCATAAGGCAGATGTTGCGATCCAGGCATTCATCTACCGTGTGGCTAAATACATCGGCGCATATGTAGCTGCTATGAACGGCGTTGACGCCATCGTATTTACCGCTGGTGTCGGTGAAAACGATAAGCCGATCAGAGGCGCTGTGTGCGAATATTTAGGATATCTCGGCATCGAGATCGATCCTGAAATCAACAAGGCAAGAGGAAAGAGAGTGACCATTTCCACTCCGGAATCCAAGGTAAAGGTATGCGTAATCCCGACCAACGAGGAGCTGTCCATCGCCAGAGAAACCTTAGCTCTTGTGAAATAACTGGTTGTTTAATATTGGAAATATTATGTTGACAAATGATGCGCGCCTGTGTATAATAGCATAGGTGCGTATTAATGGAGATTAATATGCTTATTAATTTGTCAGAGTTGTTTACCCTGGAAGGGAAAGAGAAAACTTATACACCCGATATTGAAATGGACATCTATCATTGCCCTAACGGCGATTATGAGGTGGCCTCCAAGGATAAGGTGGTTCTGCGAATTATGAATCTGGGAAACCGGAAGCTGGAAATTGAGGGGAAGGCAAAGCTTACTCTGAAAGTTCCGTGTGACCGCTGCCTCGATCCGGTGGAAGTACCGTTGGAATTTGATATTATCCGCACTCTGGATTTGAATGAATCCGAGGAAGAGCGTGTAGAAGATCTCGATGAACAACCATATTTAAGTGGTTATAATCTGGATGTGGACCAGTTGGTTTGTGATGAACTCATACTGAATCTGCCTATGAAGGTTCTCTGCAGTGAAGACTGTAAGGGGATTTGTAATAGATGTGGAACAAATCTCAACCATGAGACTTGCGACTGCGATACAAGGTCTTTGGACCCCAGAATGGCGGTCATCCAGGATATTTTTAAACAGTTTAAGGAGGTGTAACCATGTCTATCTGTCCAAAGAACAAATCTTCTAAAGCTAGAAGAGACAAACGTAGAGCAAACTGGAAGATGAGTGCTCCGAACTTAGTTAAGTGCAGCAAGTGCGGCGAACTTATGATGCCTCACAGAGTTTGCAAGGCTTGCGGTTCTTATAACAAGAAAGAAATCATCAGCGTTGAAGACTAATTTTCAACAATCTCTATGACATGAACATGAAGTGCAATGAAGACCCCCGGAGGAAATCCTCCGGGGGTTTTTGTTTGTGGATTTGTATTATTGTTACGCTGTCGTTTATGATCGGACGGTACTCTGGTTATAAGCTGCAGACAGAAACAGGGGAGAACTTAACCGATATGGAAGGCCGCCAACTACTTGTCTCCGATGGAAGTTACAGAATCGATTGCAGTACTATTTTTTCCCAACTATCATTTCACTGGATATTTTTCAGCAATTGTGGTATTCTATTCTTAATAAGAACATATGTTTGTATTGGAGGCATCCAGCTATGAAAACATCTGAAAATCGAATCTATGCGGCCATCGACTTAAAGTCGTTTTACGCCTCTGTGGAATGCATCGAACGCGGGCTTGATCCGCTGACCACCAACCTTGTCGTGGCAGATGCAAGCCGGACGAGCAAGACGATCTGTCTCGCGGTTTCCCCGGCGCTCAAGTCCTATGGTATTCCGGGGCGTGCCAGATTGTTTGAGGTGATTCAGAAGGTGAAAGAGGCGGATCCGGCCCATTCCATCGACTATATCGTAGCACCACCCCGCATGGCGCTGTATATGGAATACAGTACAAGGATTTATAATATTTATCTGCGCTACATTGCGCCGGAAGATATCCACGTTTATTCCATAGATGAGGTGTTCGTGGATATGACCGACTATCTGCATACCTACAGGCTTACAGCCCGTGAGCTTGTCAGAAGGATGATCATGGATGTGTTAAAGGAGACTGGTATTACGGCCACGGCAGGCATAGGGACGAACCTGTACTTAGGGAAAGTCGCCATGGATATCGTAGCCAAACACATCGCGCCGGATGAGAATGGGGTCAGAATCGCGGAACTGGATGAGGATTCCTACCGCCGCATATTATGGACACACAGACCGCTTATGGATTTTTGGCGAGTGGGGCGTGGGTATGCAAGGAAGCTGGAGGCCGCCGGTTTGTATACCATGGGGGACATTGCCAGATGCTCCCTGGGGAAGCCGACGGATTACCATAATGAGGAGCTGCTCTACAAGCTGTTCGGCATCAACGCAGAGCTTCTCATAGACCATGCGTGGGGCTGGGAGCCCTGTACGATGGCAGACGTGAAGGCTTATAAACCGGAGACGAACAGCACCGGCGCCGGCCAGGTGCTGCAGTGTCCCTACGACTATGCGAAGGCGAGACTGATCGTCCAGGAGATGACAGATCTGCTGGTGCTGGATTTGGTAGATAAGGGCCTTGTAACAGATCAGGTGGTGCTGACTGTGGGCTACGATATTGAGAATCTGACGAGGCCTGAGATCAGTAAAAAGTATAAGGGAGCTGTCACCACAGACCACTATGGCCGCAGGGTTCCGAAACACGCACATGGAACGGTGAATCTAAACCGGCAGACTTCTTCCACAAAACTGATCATGGATGCCGCCATGGATCTGTACGACAGGATCGTTGATCAGGATCTGCTGGTCCGCAGGATTTACATTACCGTGAATCATGTGGTGGAGGAAAGCAGCATTTCAAGGCAGGAGAGCTTTGAACAGATGGATCTGTTTACCGATTACGAGGCTCTTCAAAAGCAGAGGGAGCGGGAAGAGCAGGAGCTGGAACGGGAAAGACAGCTTCAGAAGGCTGTCCTGGATATTAAGAAGAAATTCGGGAAAAATGCCCTCTTAAAAGGTATGAACCTCGAAGAGGGGGCTATGACAATCGAACGCAACCACCAGATCGGCGGCCATAAGGCGTAAGAGCACTCTTGGAAACTCCCTTGCGCCCATCTTTGTGGCTGATTTTCCGCCAGATGTACACAAATTTATTCAACGTACATGCCGTGTACGCCTCGTAAATTTGTGTACATCTGACGAAAAACCATCTCACAAATCTGGGCACAAGGAGTTTCCAAGAGTACTCCGTAATTATACAGGAGGCATCCATGCAGAGAGAGAAGGATCGACCAGATCGCTATGACGACATCATTCATTTGCCCCATCATGTTTCCACTATACATCCCAGCATGGCGGTATCTGACCGCGCGGCGCAGTTTTCTCCGTTTGCGGCACTGACCGGCCATGATGCGGCCATTCAGGAAACGGCGCGGCTGACTGACCAGAAGATTGAACTTGATGAAAACAGCAAGGAGATTCTGAATGATAAACTGCTGCTGTTGATAGAAAAAATAAAGGAACAGCCAGCCGTAACGGTCATCTTTTTCGTTGCAGACGAGCGAAAAGCCGGCGGCTCCTATGTCACTGTCCATGGCCGTGTCAGGAAAGTGGATCGTTACAGTGAAGTACTGATTATGCTGGATGGAACGGTAATTCCCCTCGATGATATTGTAGAAATAGAAGGCGGGACGTTATGTACTGTGGACTTCAGCTCTTATTGATAAATTCCATCACCGTTTCAAGCCAATCACAGAACATTCCGTTTATGAATATGAAACAGTTCCGGCCTTTGTGTGCAAATAAATGCTGCAGCACCAATGAGAATCATGGCACATTTTCCTGTCACGGCTGACAGCGGCATGGAAAACGCGGGATCCAGGTATTCCAGTGTCAGCGGGTACTGAGAGAAAAGAGCGCCGCTGTAGAGATCGAGGCTGTCGGGAAGCGGGAGAAAGCCTGTTCCGAATACCAGAGCCATCATTGGAAAAAGCAGGGAGGCGTGAATTTGTCCCGCCAGCAGACCGGTTCCCAGCAGAAGGATCATCGGAGGCAGGACCGCCGCCAGCGCTGGCACCACGTACTCACCGACAGGCACGTCCCTGCCGAATAAGGCCAGCAGGAATCCAATTCCCAGGGCAGCCAGAAGAAGCACCAGCAAAAGCCAGGCCGCGGCCGCAGCGCCGCATTTTACGAGCCGGTAGACACCCGGATTCTGCGCCGCCGTGGTGGTCAGCACAGCTGTGCGGCGAGCCGTATTGCTGCACTGGTTCCACACAAGGAACAGCAGGGCCACACAGAGCAGGGGCAGTAGCTGTGACAGATAGCTGCCAAAACTCCAGGGGGAAAAGGGCGCGGTATGGGCTGTGCCCAGAATCGTTGTGGTATTTAATATCTGCCATCCATACCAGATGGTTACGGCGCCTAAGCCGAGGTAAAATTTGCTGAACACCATACGGCGCAGCTCATATCGGAATATCTTATTCACGTTCCACCTCCCCTTTCTTTAAGCCACAGGCATCTAAAAAATCCTTCAGCGTGATCTTATCGGACGATCCAGAGGCCTGCCTGGTGTAGAGTTCGGACCAGATTTCATCAATTTTCTGCGGACCTGCCTTCTCGGCGGCGCGGTAGATCATCAGGGCGTTGCCGTCATACCAGTTAGCGCTGCTTTCGGAGGCCAGAATCTCATTTGAGTAGCGTTTTGGAAGGCGGTCTAAGTATTCCGGATGGCGCTGATAAAAGGACGCGTGCTGATCCTCCATGACAGCCTTCCATTTGTCTGTATAGTTTTCCCGGGCATAGTCTTCGCCCATAATTTCTCTCATAAGACGGTAGGTGGTATAGACGGTGATTCCCTCGTCATTCCAGTCCTCGTCCTCCGGATCATACAGCGTTGCGCCTAAGCCCCACCACTGGTGGATGATTTCATGGGCCAGGACCTCGGCGCTGGCCGGTCCTTTGTCCGGATTGCCCAGATTCTCGTCGCTGAAGTACGTTTCCCCCATGCCGCTGATGCTGCGGTTAGCAAAACCACCGAATTGAAATGCAGTCAGCTGGACGATCTTAAACGGTTTGTCTTCGGTAAAGGAACGGGGACCATAGTGACTGGTGCAGTAGGCGATGGCCTGTTCCATCAGCTCCAGGGCTCCGTTTTCCAGGCGTGACTGGTATTTTTTGCTGTAGTAAAACTGGATAGGCATACCGCTGCCTGTAGCCAGCTCTTTATAGACATAGTCTCCGGCAAACAGCTGGATCCGCTCGGTTCCCTGATCGGTAATGACCCAGCTGACGGTCCCGTCACGGTTATCGGAAAGCTGCTTTGGAGAACCGGTAGAGACGGGAGTCATAGCAGCCGGCAGCGTGATGGTTAAGGTGACAGGCGTATCTTCATCCTCCACGGGGGCGCAGCCTGCTACTGTGGGAGCGAGATGGTGGCTTGCAAGATAAATGCCTCTGCTGCTGATGTAGTTTCCGGACAGCTCCCGTTCCTGCGCATTCCAGATGCGGGGCATGCCTCCGTATGTAATCACAAGGCTGATTTCCTCATCCGCAGGCAGCGTACACCGCAGCTCTCTGGAAGCGATATAGTCATTTTTCAGATCCTCGAAAGGAAGCGGCTCCCCATTTGCAGTGATGGAACGGACACGATAGCCACTGTTTAAATTAAAGTAAAGCTCCTGTGGACTGCCGGAATTGTTGCGAATCTGCCAGGAGGCTTCCCCCGATAGAGTCCCCATCAGGAAGCTGTCGATGGTCACGCTCAGGGATGTACTCTCTGTGGTCAGATGTTCATGAAAACGATCGGCTGTCTCCATGGAAATCCAGTCCTCGGGACAGTGGTCTATAAAGGGCTGCCTGTTCCATAAGACAGCACCCAGAAGCAGAAGCAGTATGGAGAAAATAGGGAGTACCGGTCTTTTGATTCTGTGAATCAGGGAACCGGCCGCCCCTTTTCCGTACTGCCGGACACACAGAAGAGAGAGAAGCCAGCCGCCGCCCAGCAGGCACAGCCAGACCAGACGGCTGTAGAACGCGGTGCGCCATACGACAGCGCTCCCGAAGGCGTCGGACAGGGTGGAAACCAGAGGAATATTCCAGTGAGCGAGAAAATACTGGCTGCACCAGCGGCTGCGCGAAAAGATCACAGCGGCCAGCAGTGCAAGAACGCTCACATCCAGCCGTCCGGTTATCTGAATCGCCATGGCGGCAGCCAGAGTCCCCATGACAGGACCTGACAGCAGAAATAAGAGAACGGCCAGCCAGTAATCTGAGAAGGAGAACACGATATTTAATTTCCACATGGTGTACGGAAGGTAGAGAATCCCGACAGCCAGGGACGTCAGGACAGCCAGACTCAACACAGCCAGCAGCCGTATGGCGTGCATCTTCACAGGCGGGATAATCGTCTCTATGAGGGCTGCAGTGCCGCTCCGGGCGGGCTGATCCAGGGCCGCAAGGATCAGCAGGGCGAAGAGAAGCGTCCCTGCCATTCCGCCGGTCAGCATCGGATTCGCCAGATAGAGCGCGCCCATGGAATCTCCGAAGGTAGGATGATAAAAGGAATAGCCGGCAATGGGGGCCAGCGCGGTCAGTGCGGCGGCCAGCCAGGCCAGACGGTTCCGCATGAGACGGCCGAATTCCACACGAAAGAGTGAGGATGCATTCATATTATTGCCCCTCCTTTGTGATGAGGTAGAGATAAGCGTCCTCCAGTGTGGGTTCTGCCGCCTCGGCCTCCGGTGGAAGAGTCTTTGCCACGCCGCGGCAGAGCACACCCTTTGCCGTATTGATCCGGGAGGTGATGTGAAGGCCAGAATCTCTGCGTATACTGGCAGCGCAGGGAAACACGCCCACATGCCCGGAAGCCTGACGGATCAGCTCCTCGGGAGTACCTGTGAAAAGGATACGGCCATGGTCGATGATGATGAGACGGTTGCACACAGACTGTACATCGTCGATGATATGAGTGGACAACAGCACCAGTTTGTTCTGCGCCGTTTCTGAAAATAAGTTCCGAAAACGAATACGTTCCTCGGGATCCAGGCCTACGGTAGGCTCATCGAATATCAGGAATTCAGGCATTCCCAACAGAGCCTGTGCGATTCCTACCCGCTGGCGCTGTCCGCCGGACAGAGTCCGTATACGGGTTTTGCGCAGTTCCTTTAAGCCAGTGGCAGCGAGCGCCTCGTCAATAGCGGCTCTGCTGTCAGAACAGCCCTTGAGAGCAGCCATATAGTCCAGAAACTGCCAGACCGTAAGCTCGTCGTAAAGTCCGAAATGCTGGGGCAGGCAGCCGAGTTTTGCCTTTAAAGCTCGTTCACATTTCACCAGGGGCTCGCCGTCAACGGTTATATCTCCTGAGGACGGCAGAAGCCCTGCGACCAGCAGCTTCATCAGCGTTGATTTTCCGGCGCCGTTGGGGCCGAGAAGGCCAATGAGGCTTGGACTTTCCATCGTCAGGCTGATATCGTGAAGCGCCTGCTTTCCTGTTGGATAGATCATGTTTACATGTTCAATAGTGATCCGCATATTGTTTTTCCTCCTGCGTTTATTCCCATTGATTATAAATGATCCATTTGGAGGTGAGGTGGATTTTATGTGTAGTTTTCATGGAGACTTTCGATTTTTTGATAACTGAAATTCACCGTCACCCGGACTCCGATTCCGGTATTCATGACCGTGCACACGGCCTCATGACGGTCCAGAATCATTCTGGCAAGATAGAGCCCGAGACCGCTGCCTCCGGTTTCACGGCTGCGGGATGCTTCTACCCGGTAAAAGGGTTCAAAGAGGCGGGGGAGTGATTCTGGTGGGATGTGGACTCCGCTGTTCTCTATGTCCAGAATAAACCCCGTGTCCTTTTCGGAGAGAGTGACTGAAATAAGAGCCGCGTCCGGTGAGTATTTCAGCGCATTGGTCAGCAGGTTGGATATGGCGCAGCTCAACAGGACCCGGTCTCCCTGGATCACGGCTTTTGGCGGTAAAGAGACGGATATCTGTTGTTCTTTCAACTGTGCGAAATCTTCGGCCAGGTCAAGCTGTTCCTGAATCAGTTCCGTCAAGCTGACCGGATCGCTGCGGACAGCGGAGTCGTCCTGTTCCATACGGAAAATCGTCAGCATTTCCTGAATCAGCTTCTCCATGCGGCCGGTTACAGCGAGAGAACGGGCCAGATATTTATCCCGGTCCTGATAGATGTCCACCCCGGCCAGCATACCGGAAAGCTGTCCTTTCAGGACTGTAATCGGTGTTTTCAGTTCGTGGGAAGCGGCGGCAAAAAAGGCGGACCGGCGGCGTTCCATCTCGCGTTCGCGGTCGATGTCCTGCTGAAGAGAATCGTTCGCGTCCCGGAGTTCGGACAATGCCTCTCTGAGATGGTCGGAGAGTTCGTTTAAATTTCTGCCAAGCATACCGATTTCATCTTTTCGTGTCTCCGGACATTTCCAGTCGAAATCGAGGGACGCCAGCTTTCGGGAGATAACGCTGAGCCTGACAATGGGCCGGGTGATGCAGCGGGAGTAAAAAAGAGCCCCCAGCAGGGAAATGACAAGCATGATCAGAATAAGACAGGGCAGCACGCGCCGCATGGCCTCGGAGGTCTCATTGACAGCGGAAACGCGGATAACGACGCTTAAATCATACGGCTTGCCGCTTCCCTTAAACGTTACGGCCGCATCCCAGTCTGTACTCGTATATTCCACTTCCGAGGAATCGGCAAAGACTGCGGTAGCAGTGGAACGGCATGTGGATACGGAAGAGCCATCGTCTTCTATGATGACTGAATCCACATCCTCCTCCTCCGGTGCATTGCCGGGCAGGAGGGACGTTTCTCCGTCCCCGGCCGTAATCCGAATCTCCGCGTTGTTCTCCTTCTCAAAACGGGAGATCAGCGGACCGCTTTCCTCAAAGGGCGTTTCCGCCAAATCACTGATCAGCCGGTCCACCTTTTCGTTTAAATTATCGGCAATGATGGAGCGGTAGGATATCGGCGTCGCCCATGCGAGGAAGAGATAGGTTACACTGCTGGATATGAGCAGAATCATGATCGTCATCAAGAAAATGCGCGCAGTCAGACTTGTCCGGATATCAATGAATCTTTTCAACACGGTATCCCACCCCCCTTACCGTTTCAATATAGTCACGGTTCAGCTTCTTTCGCAGATTTTTGATATGGCTGTCCACGATGCGCTCATCACCGATAAAATCGTAATTCCATAGTTGTCCCAACAGCACAGAACGGGTCAGAACGCGCCCCTGATTCTGTAAAAGCTCTTTTAAAAGTTCAAATTCCCGGGTGGTCAGATCGAGCAATCCTCCATCTACGGTTACCCGGTACGCGTCTAAGTCCATGACGATGTCACGGTAGATGAGCTGACGGCTTTCTGCATCAGACCCGGTCCGGCGCAGGACCGCGGCAATTTTTCTCAAAAGTATGGGCATGGAAAATGGTTTTGTCACGTAGTCATCGATCTGCAGATCGAATCCGCGGATCTGGTTTTCCTCTGTATCCAGAGCCGTCACCATGATGACCGGCACATCAGATTCCCTGCGGATGAGCTCGCATACGCCGTAGCCGTCGATCTTGGGAAGCATTAAGTCCAGCAGGATCAAATCCCAGCTTTCCCGGTGGAAACAGTCCATCGCCTGGATTCCGTCACTGGCCGTAGACACGCTGTAACCGGCATCACGCAGATATGCACAAAGCATTTCCTGAATATCGGGTTCGTCTTCAATAACTAAAATTCGTTTCATAGGTTACTCCTCCTGTAAGCCAGTATATCATGGCTCTTTGAATTTTGCGTGGAGTTTTCTGAGATTCTTACTTTAAATTATTTGTTTAAATACAGTTATATTGGCAGGAATAGAATGTAAACTTTATAATGATATAAGTTGACATTTGCGTTATTTATTGGTAATATCTATATTATTACAATTGTAAACTTAATATATATTATAGTTTACAATCAAAAAAGCAACAGGAGGAACTATGGCAGAAAGAGCAGAAAAGAAACTACAATACACCTCGGCGATAAACCTTACATACACCGCCATGTTTACAACGCTGATTGCCGCCGGAGCGTTTATCAAAATTCCGGTGCCCGTGGTGCCGTTTACGCTTCAGTTTTTATTTACCATGCTGGCGGGGCTGCTGTTAGGCGGAAAGGGCGGAGCGCTCAGCGTAGCCCTCTATATGATATTAGGCTTGGCCGGGCTTCCGATTTTTGCGGAAGGAGGCGGGCTCTGGTACCTTTTAAAACCCAGCTTCGGTTATATCATCGGTTTCTGTCTGGCAAGCTATGTAACTGGAAAAATGGTTGAAAAGCAGTATCCACTGACGATTAAAAATCTGCTGACCGCAAATTTCACCGGCCTGTTCATCGTTTACGGTGTGGGGATGATTTATTACTATATCATCTGCAATTTCATCATCAATACGCCGATCGGACTGTGGCCTCTGTTTTTGTACTGCTTTATTCTGGCAGTTCCGGGTGATCTCTGTTTGTGCGTTCTGGCCGCGTATCTTGTAAGGCGCATTCAGCCTGTTATGAGGAAAATGAGGGGAATGGGAATATGATTGAAGAATTAAAGGAACGGGTATTGGCAGGAGGACAGATTAATCGGGCAGAAGCGCTGCGTCTGGCGGAGGCGCCGTTAAAGGAGCTGACCGAAGCTGCGGATGAAATCCGTATCCGCTTTTGCGGCCGCACATTTGACCTGTGCACAATTATCAATGGAAAATGCGGCAGATGTTCGGAGGACTGTAAGTACTGCGCCCAGAGTGTCCATTACCAAACCGCCTGCACCGGGGCGTATGAGCTCCTGTCAACGGAAAAGCTTGTGGAACAGGCGAAATATAACGCGGAACAGGGCGTCCTTCGTTATTCCATTGTGACCTCCGGTAAAAGGCTTTCTGACCGGGAAGTGGATGCAGTTTGTGAAAGCATACGCGAAATAAGAGCACAGACCGGAATTTTGGTATGCGTTTCTTTCGGACTCTTATCAGAAATGCAGTTTGAGAAACTGAAACGTGCCGGGGCATCACGGGTACACTGTAATCTGGAGACGTCTGAGCGTTATTTCCCCCAGGTCTGCACCACGCACACCTACCGCGATAAGATTGAGACCTTAAAGGCCGCCGTAAGAGCCGGACTTGACGTCTGTTCCGGCGGCATCATTGGCCTGGGGGAGACTATGGAGGATCGTATTGATATGGTCCTGACTGCCAGGGAACTGGGCGTTAAATCGATACCGGTAAATCTGCTGAATCCGATTCCGGGAACCCCTTATGAACATAATCCGGTTCTCACCAACGAAGAATTATGCCGGACGGCGGCCGTATTCCGTTTTCTGATCCCGGATGCCTCCATACGCCTGGCAGGCGGCCGGGGGCTGGTAGGGGATAAAGGGAAGATGTGTTTTAAGAGCGGGGCTAACGCAGCCATAAGCGGAGATATGCTGACCACCGCAGGGATTACGGTACAGACGGATATGGAACTGCTGAAAAACATTGGATACGAGGTAAAATTGAACGATGAGTAAAAGTATTTTTATCACCGGGACAGGGACGGATATCGGAAAAACGTTTGTGACTGGTCTGATTGTCAAAAAACTGCATGAGAGCGGACACAGCGCTGCCTACTATAAAGCTGCCATGAGCGGAAATGAACGCAGGGAAGACGGGAGCCTGATACCGGGGGATGCGCTGTATGTAAAAACAGTCTCCGGCATCGGACAGCCTTTGGAGGAAATGTGTCCGTACATCTATGAAAATGCCTTTTCTCCTCACCTTGCCTCGCGGCTTGAGGGAAATCCGGTGCAGATGCAGGTGGTGAAAGAGGGCTTCGAGGTCGTAGGCCGGAAGTATGAGTTCGTCACTATGGAGGGCAGCGGCGGCATCCTCTGTCCCCTCTGCTACGACAAAGCAAAGATTCAGCTGGAGGATGTAATCAGAGAACTGGGACTGGCCTGCCTGATTGTCGCAGACGCGGGGCTCGGCACAATTAACGATGTGGTTCTCACGGCCGGGTACATGCGCGCTCGGAATATTCCCGTGAAAGGAATTATTTTCAACCATTTCCACCCCGGAGATGTGATGGAAGAGGACAATCGGATCATGTGTGAATCACTGACAGGCCTTACCGTGCTGGCCTGTGTCAAAGACGGCGATACGGAGCTGGCCATGGAGGCAGAAGCACTGGCGTCGTTATATGAGCCGGGAGAGGAGGTATCCGTATGATCTGGTATCCATATCAGCAGATGAAGACGATGAAACCTCCTTATAGGATTGTCAACGCGGAGGGCGTCTGTCTTTATACGGAGGAGTGGAAATTGATAGATTCTGTATCGTCCTGGTGGAGCGTGATTCACGGTTATAAGCATCCGGTGCTGACCGAGGCGGTCAAGTCTCAGGCGGACTGCTTTTCCCATGTCATGCTGGGGGGACTGACCCATGAACCGGTGGAAAAGCTGTCGGCCAAACTGCAGGAATGGCTGCCGGGAGATTTAGACTACTGCTTCTTTTCGGACTCCGGAAGCGTGGCGGTGGAGGTGGCCCTGAAAATGGCGCTGCAATTCTATACAAACCGGAATATCAGACGGGAGAAAGTCCTGTCTCTGACTCATTCTTACCACGGCGATACCTTTAAAGCGATGGAAGTAGGAGACGATGAGGATTACCACTTCGCCTTCGGGGAGAAAAAGAATGTTATTCATATACCGACGGAAATACCGGCTCTGGAGGAAGCATTTCACCTTCATCACGACGAACTGAACTGCCTGATCGTCGAACCGCTTCTGCAGGGAGCCGGTGGCATGCTCATGTATGACATATCTTTCTTAAAGCGGGCCAGAGAACTGTGCGATGCGTATGACGTGCTTCTGATCTTTGATGAGGTGGCCACCGGCTTTGGCCGGACAGGGCACCGGTTTGTGGCCGATCTGGTATGCCCCGATATTCTGGTGCTGGGAAAGGCGCTGACCGGCGGCTATATCGGGCATGCGGTGACGGTTGCGAACCACAAGGTATACCAGGGCTTTTACGGGGATGATCCCTCCCTGGCGCTGATGCATGGCCCTACTTTTATGGGAAATGCCCTGGCCTGCAGTGTGGCGTTAAAATCGATTGAACTTTTCGAGTCGGAAGACTATATGGCGAAAATCAGCCGAATTGCGGCGATTACCAGGAGAGAGATGGAGGGCTTCGAGGACAGCCGCATAAAAGAGGTGCGCATGATGGGTGGCTGCGTCTGTGTGGAGGTCTTCGATCCGGCTGTATTGGAAGGATACCAGCAGTTCGCATTTGAACGTGGGGTATTCAGCCGTCCGTTTTTGAGATATCTGTACGCGATGGTTCCGTATGTGATCGAGGAGGCGGAACTGGTAATGGTATTGGATACGATGAAGACCTGGTTTCTGAGGCGTTAATCAGGGCATTGCATGCCTGATCAGGTTTTCGGACGGGATAAGCCTGTAATCTGATAAATAAAACGGTAATCTGATAAAAGAGATGGGCTGATGGTTAAAAAATATATTTAACCGTCAGCCCATTTTATATGCTCCGGATTCACTGTGTTCCTGATCCGCATTCCTGATTCATTGATAACGGGATCTGTTCCTTAAATGCAGCGGTTGGCTGACAAATATTGTTGTCAAAATGTGTTGACAAAGAAAGTTGTCAATGCTATACTAAGGTGACAAGAATAGTTGTCAAATTGCAAATGGTAATTGTCATATGGAAAGGAGAGTTATGCCATTATATAACAGGTTGAAGGAGCACCGGGCAAGGCTCGGCGTGAATCAGGCGGAGTTGGGTAATCTGGCAGGTGTGTCCAGGCAGACGATCAGCTTAATTGAGCGGGGCGATTACTCCCCCTCGGTGACATTGGCGCTTAAGCTGGCACGGATTCTGTCCGTGACAGTGGAAGACATTTTTGCGTATGAAGAGGAGGAGACAAAATGAAAGTGAAAAATTCATATTTAAAATTAATGCTGTGGACTCTGTCAGGGGCGGCGATCGGAGCAGTGCTTGGAGCCGGATCCATCATGTTTGCTAAAAGGGGGGCTGCATCCCTGGCAGAATTGCTGTATGTAGGAGCGGTACGGTCTGCCTTATGGATTCAGCTGATAGTCTGGCTGGTACTGGGAGGCTGCTCCCTGGTTTTGATGAACAAGGCGAAAAAGTGGTCTCCCCTTATGGATTCCGATGAGGAAGGCGTAATGGAGAAAAAGGTAGGTAACGCTCAGAATACTGTTTTGACTCTTACCAATGTCAATTTGGTCATTCAGTTTATGGCATTCGGCATAGGATTTGATAAGAGAAACACGTTTGCGCTTTTGTCTGTGGTCGTATTTTTAGTATCCACAATCTCCATGGTTTGTGTGGAAATAGCGGTTATTAAACAGGTGAAAAAAACGAATCCACTGAAAAAGGGAGATCCCGCGGATTTTTCCTTTTTGAGGACGTGGGAAGAGAGCTGTGATGAAGCGGAACGGCTGCAGATTTACCGCTGCGGCTATAAGGCATTTCAGATAACGAGACATTCACTTTTGTTTGGACTTGTGATCGCATTTATAGGAAAGATAAACATGGGAACGGGCAGTATGTCGATCCTGCTGTTAGGCCTGATCATGTTGATTCAAAGCATTTCCTATGGGATCTATTCCTTGAGAGAAGGAAAAGGATTGCGGGAATAGGATTGTAATTTTACATGATATGAGGGCATGATATAAGGAAAAGGAAGTGATTCGCCGAAATCACTTCCTTTTCCTTATACCCTTACGGCTGCAGACCGAATATCCGCTTTACTTAAGGCCCATTTCTTCCCGAACTTCCATGAAGCATTTTACAATAAAATCAATGTCTTCTTTTGTATGGCTTGCGCATACCTGGGTACGGATTCTCGCCTTCCCCTTTGGTACGACCGGGAACGAGAAAGCCACGACATAGACACCCTTTGCCATCATTCTCTTTGCAAATTCTCCAGCCAGTTTTTCATCATACAACATGACCGGCACGCAAGGGTGGGTTCCTGGAATGATATCGAATCCGTTGTCCGTCAGCTGCTTTCTGTAGTATGCGGTGGTTTCCTCAAGATGATCCCGCAGCTCCGTGCTTTCCTCCAGCATGTCAAACAGTTCTAAGCTGGCGCCGACGATCGCAGGGGCCAGAGTGTTGGAGAATAAGTATGGACGGCTTCTCTGACGAAGCAGATCGATGATTTCCCTGCGCCCGGAAGTGTATCCGCCTGACGCTCCGCCCAGGGCCTTGCCGAGAGTACCAGTGATGATATCCACGCGGCCTTCCACACCGTTGTATTCCGCCGTTCCGCGGCCGTGCTTTCCGATGAAGCCTACTGCGTGGCTGTCATCCACCATGACCAGCGCATGGTACTGGTCTGCCAGATCACAGACCCCCTTTAAGTTGCAGATAATTCCATCCATGGAGAAAACACCGTCAGTGGCGATCAGCTTTATTCTTGCTCCGGCCGCCGCCGCCTCCTGAAGCTTCTTTTCCAGATCGGCCATATCATTATTTTTGTAACGATACCGTTTGGCTTTGCAGAGCCGGACGCCGTCGATGATGGAAGCGTGGTTTAACTCGTCGCTGATAACCGCATCGTTCTCTGTGAGAATCGTCTCGAACAGGCCGCCATTGGCATCGAAGCAGGAGGAGTAAAGAATCGTATCATCTGTTCCAAGAAAATTGGAAATCTTTGCTTCCAGTTCCTTATGAATGTCCTGGGTTCCGCAGATGAAACGGACAGAAGCCATGCCGTAGCCCCGGTTGTCGTACGTTCTCTTTGCGGCTTCGATCAGTCTCTGGTTGTCGCCAAGGCCAAGATAGTTGTTCGCGCACATGTTGATGACTTCCCTGCCATCCTCCAGCTTTACGCGGGCGCCCTGGGCGGAAGCGATCGGTGCTTCTCCCTTAAACAGGCCGGCTTCCCTGATGTCTTCCACTTCTTTCGTATAAATACTTAAAATATCGTTTTTGCGTGCCATTTTCAAATCTCCTTTTTCCTTAATCATTGATATGGGACCAGTCCAGAATTACTTTGCCCGACTGTCCGGAAATCATAGCTTCAAATCCCTTTTCGTAATCGCGGATATCAAACCGGTGAGTGATAATCGGCGATATATCCAGACCGGCCTGAACCATGGTGGTCATCTTATACCAGGTATCCCAGACTTTTCTGCCGTAAATGCCGCGAAGATTCAGGCCATTGAATATAACGGTCTCCAAGTCAACCGTGGTTTCCCGTCCCTGGAGTCCCAACAGCGCAATCTTACCGCCGTGCTTCATGTTATGGATCATATCGGAAAGACCGGCCGGACTTCCGGACATCTCCATGCCCACGTCAAAGCCTTCCGTCATCCCGATGGATTTCATCACATCGGCCAGCGTCTCTTTTCTTAAGTTGACCGTTCTTGTAGCCCCCAGCTTCTTCGCCAGATCCAGCCGGTAATCGTTTAAATCCGTCACGACCACATGGCGCGCTCCGCAGAATTTTGCGATGGCTGCGGCCATGATACCGATAGGGCCTGCCCCGGCAATCAGGACGTCCTCGCCCAGAAGGTCGTAGGAGAGCGCTGTATGGGTGGCGTTGCCGAACGGATCGAAGATGGAGTAGAGTTCCTCCGGAATATTCGGATTACAGGGCCACACGTTGGAGGACGGAATCACCAGATATTCCGCAAACGCTCCGTTTCGGTTTACACCGACTCCTTTTGCATCCCGGCAGTTTTCCTTATGGCCTTCCAGACAGTTCCTACACTTACCGCAGGTGATATGGCCTTCACCGGATACCAGATCCCCCACCTGATGTCCGGTTACGCCCGCGCCTGTCTCCACGATCTCGCCCACATATTCGTGGCCTGCGGTCAGGCCGATCGGAATGGTGTGCTGTGCCCAGTCATTCCATTGATAAATGTGTACGTCCGTACCGCAGATGGCCGTCTTATGGATCTTGATTTTTACATCGTTCGGTCCAACGGCCGGAACCGGCACGCGCTCTATCCAGAGCCCTTCCTCCGGTTTCTTTTTCGTCAATGCCCACATGGTTTGTTCCTGCATGATATTACCCCCTTTACACTGCTTGATTATGGAAAAAATACGGTTTCCGTGTATCTGATACCTACATTATAAGGGGAGGCAGGGCAAATAGCAAGAAAAATATTCCGTATTGGGCGGACATTTTCGAAAGAAGTGTATTTGTATCGCGAACACGAACGATTGTTTTTTTCTGGCATACACTTGGGAATCTCGATGGAATCCTGAGTGCTTTCCTGGCTCAATTTTTTGTTGCTGCTGACGGTCGCCTGTGTTAAACTACTGTGTAGTAATACAGAAGATTGGCAGGCATAAGGAGGGACTATGGTAAGATACGTACTACAGGAAGATAAAGAAATGATTCTGTCTATGATGGAATTGGTGAAAGATGATTTTGCAGGATATAAGGAAGAGGATTTTCTGGCGGCACTTAGTGAGGCAATCGGTATGAATGAGGCTTTCATAGACGACAGGAATGGCACATCGGCAGGTCTGATTCTATTCACAAAGGCGGGAAAAGAACTCACGTTTCTGGCGGCCCATCCGGATTATCGGAAAAATGGGGTGGCAAAAGGGCTTATTCGTAAGATGGCTGAGTGCTTCGAAACCGGCGATCAGGTCTCTGTCGTTACGTTTCAGGACGGTGATCCAAAGGGAATCGCGGCGCGGGCATGTTACCATTCCTGCGGGTTTACAGACGCGGAGGAACTGGTTGTCTTTGATTATCCCTGTCAGAAGATGATTTTAAAATTATAAAGAGATATTGTGTAATTTGACAATTATATATCACATATAGAGGCGGGTGCATATACAATATATACAAATATATTTTGACTTTTGGGAAATGTAGGAATATAATAAAATTATGAAAGAAGGAGGTAATTATGGATACAAAAGCGAAAAAACTGACCAATGAAGTAGGAGCACCTGTCGCTGAAAATGAGCATTCGCTGACCGCGGGTCCGAGAGGCCCTGTCATGATGCAGGATGTCTGGCTTATGGAGAAATTAGCACATTTTGACAGAGAAGTAATTCCTGAGAGGCGTATGCATGCCAAGGGCTGGGGCGCTTATGGGACCTTTGAATGTACCGAGGATATCTCCGCTTTTACGAAGGCAAAGGTGCTGCAGAAGGGCACAAAAACAGATCTTTTTGTACGTTTTTCAACGGTAGCGGGGGAACGGGGCGTGGCTGACGCAGAGCGCGATATCCGCGGCGTGGCAATCAAGTTTTATACAGAAGAAGGAAACTGGGATCTGGTCGGAAATAATACACCAACCTTCTTCCTCCGTGATGTCCATAATTTCCCGGATTTGAACCGTGCGGTAAAACGCGATCCTCAGACCGGCATGCGCTCTGCGCAGAACAACTGGGATTTCTGGACGCTGCTGCCGGAGACGTTCCATCAGACGACCGTTGTGATGTCTGACCGCGGAATTCCCGCGTCTTTCCGTCATATGAATCTCTATGGAGAACATACCTTTAGTTTTTACAATAAAGACAATGAGCGATTCTGGTGTAAATTCCATTTTATTACCCAGCAGGGGATTAAAAACCTGACGGACGAAGAGGCCGGGGCGCTGATCGCAAAAGACAGGGAGAGCCATGGCCGTGATTTGTATGAGTCGATCGTAAAAGGCGAATATCCGCGCTGGACTATGTATGTCCAGATTATGACAGAGGAACAGGCGCGGAATCATTATGAAAACCCGTTTGATATCACAAAGATCTGGCGTCATAAGGAATTCCCGCTTCAGAAGGTGGGCGTGCTGGAGTTAAACCGCAATCCGGAAAACTATTTCGCAGAAGTCGAGCAGTCCGCGTTTACACCGGCCCATGTCGTTCCCGGAATTGGTTTTTCACCGGATAAGTTCCTGCAGGGCCGCTTATTTGTCTACGGCGACGCGCAGAGATACCGTCTTGGCGTCAACTACAATCAGATTCCTGTTAATCGTCCCAAGGTCGAAGTTCACGATTACCACAGAGACGGACTCATGCGGACGGACGGCAATTACGGCGGCGCTCCCGCATATTCACCGAACAGCATGGGAGACTGGGCCGCTCAGCCTGACGTCATGGAACCGCCGCTGGATTTATCCGGGGCGATGTATGCCTATGATCCCCAGGATGATCCAACAGACGACTGCTTCCGGGCAGGCGGCGACCTGTGGAGAGTTTTGAAAGAGGACAAGCGGGAGCTGTTGATCGGCAACACCGCGAGAAATATTGCGTCTGTCACGGAGAATATTAAATACCGCCATGCCGTTCATTGCTACTGGGCCGATGAAGAGTATGGCATCCGGATCACGGAGGCCATGGGCCTTGACTTAAACCGCGTTCTGGAACTGGCGGAGCCTCACAGCCATGAGAAGCTGATTCAGGCTACGCTAAAGTGATATACAAGGAAGGGATGGTTCCGTCCGGGGATCGTCAAAGCAGATTTCTATTATTGAAGATACAGGAAAAAGCAAGGCTTTTGGGGAAGACTTAAGAAGCCTTGCTTTTTCCTGCGTCGGAGGTACCGTACTGATTCCCTTCATCGGGCAAATGTTGCTTTCATCCGGACAATCTGGTATACTTTTCTAATAGAAAACAGTAACCGGACGCGGAAGCACACAGAGGAAGCACACAGCGAATTCCCGCAGAGGAGGATGAGCTATGAAGGTAAAAACGGTAACCAGATATAAAAATCCCGGATACCCGGTAAAAGAGGAGATACTGGCGGATCCGCAGCTGATGAGACGAATTCCGTCCAGATGGGAAAAGAACGCATACGTTATGACTGCATTAGGTCTGACCGTATCCTTAAGCGCCTGCGGTGCAAGCACGGAAGGCGTCCAGGAAGTATCGGACCGGGTCGCTCCGGTCTTTATTCACGGCGGTGGAAGCGGAGCCTACGGCTGTGTTTCTGTCGTTTCGCCATACTTTCTGTCTGAAGAGGAGGCATTTGAGATCATACGGGCAGAGGCGGAAACCTACGGCGGCCTCTTACTGACACAGGAGGCCGCGCCGGAGTTAAAAAATGTAAAGCTTCCCGTCACACATATCTATCCCGAACCAGAAAAGACGAAAGAAAAAACGGTGAAAGGCAGTCTCCAGACAGATGGCTGGGATCCGGATAAGAAGATCGCCATTGAGTTTGTATCCAAATCAGATGTCGGGAACTGGAAGGAGACGGAAGAAGGCGTATATGCAACCGTAGAGAACTATGCGATGCGGAATACCGCGGTGAGGCTGCAAAAAAGCCTGGAAAAGACTTCTCCGGAAGAGGTCGTGGGAATATTCTATGATCCTTATTATTACAGCGATTTGATCGAAGAGTACAATAAAATCCAGAAGAAGTACGAAGGCAGAGAAGGAAACTACTGGGCGGCTATGTCAGAAGAGCAGGATGAGATGGCACGGGCAGCTGCCGAAGAGAATTTAAAGGCGCAGGTAAGGGACTTCATAGACTGGCTGAAGGGGCAGGGGGTAATCTGATGCATATGACCCTGCACCTGACCAATGACTGTAATTTGCAGTGCGGTTACTGCTACGTATGTCAGAAACCGGAGTATATGAACCGTTCCACCGCGGAACACGCAGTCCGTCTGGCAGCCGCTTTTGGAGAGCCTTCCTGCGGTATTATATTCTTTGGAGGGGAACCTCTTTTGTGCTGCGATACGATTCGCGATACGGTGGCATACTGCAGGACCATGGAACGGGAAAGTCCTGTCCGGTTTCATTTTAAGATGACGACCAATGGAACGCTGCTGGACCGGGATTTTCTGGAGTTTTCCCGAAAAGAGAATATATTTATCGCTCTGTCCCACGACGGAACGAGAGCGGCTCACGATTTCTTCAGGCGGGATCACAGCGGAGCGGGCACGTATGACCGCCTGGAAGCCGTGACGGACATGCTCCTGGTCTCGCGCCCCTATGCGCCGGTGATGATGACCGTCTCACCGGAAACAGCGGCAGAGTATGCGCAGGGGGTGAAGGAACTGTGGCAGAAGGGTTTTCATTATTTTATATGCAGCCTGAATTACGCGGGGAACTGGACGAAGGAATCGGTTCACGAATTAAGACGCCAGTACCGGGAACTGGCTGATTTTTACTATGAACTGACGAAGCGGGAGGAAAAATTCTATTTCAGCCCCTTTGAGGTGAAGATAGCCAGCCATATACAGGGAAAACAGTACTGCCACGAACGGTGTGAGCTGGGGCGTAAACAGATATCCGTCGCCCCTGACGGTCTCCTCTATCCCTGTACCCAGTTTGTTGGACACAGAGAGTTCTCGATTGGGGATGTCGTGGGCGGAATCGATGAGAAAAAGCGTACGGAACTGTTTGAACGCAATGAATTGGAAAAAGAGGAGTGTAAGGGCTGTGCCGTCATGGGCCGCTGCAACTGTCACTGCGGCTGCCTGAATTATCAGGTGACAGGCAGTATAGACCATGTGGCCCCCATGCTGTGCCAGCATGAACGAATCGTGATACCAGTCGTTGACAAGCTGGCCAAACAGCTGTTCCAGGAACGAAACGGTATGTTTATACAGAAACATTACAACGATGTGTTTCCACTGATCTCCATGGTGGAAGACATGGTGAAACCGGAAAAACGTGGCACGCAGTTTTCCAATGATACAATTTTTCCGATAAAGCATAAAAGCACCGACAACGATTGAGTTCAACCGTTGCCGGTGCTTTTGAATTCTTACATTAGAAAAGTAAGATTATTCTTTATCCCTGATCTCGCTGTGGAGAGACTGGAGGGAATGAACCTCTCCCTGTCCGTGTTCCTTCACATACCGGATGCCGCTGGCAGTTGCTTTGGCGGCAGCGATGGTGGTCATGTACGGAACTTTCCCCTTGATGGCAGCCTTTCTCAAATAGCTGTCATCATGGATGCTGTCTTTTCCGACCGGGGAATTGACAATTAACTGGATCTGTCCGTTGGTGATCATATCCAGGATGTTGGGGCGTCCTTCGTAGAGCTTGTTGACGCGCGTCGCCGGGATTCCGGCGGCCTGGATCAATTCGTAGGTATTACCGGTTGCCACGATCTTTAATCCGTCCTCATGGAAACTTCTCGCAACGTCCACGACCTCTGCCTTATCCTTGCGGTTGACGGAAATAAGTACGGTTCCTTCCAGCGGCAGTTTGTTCTGTGTCGCCTCCTGGGCCTTATAGAACGCTTCGCCGTAAGAGTGGGAGAGTCCCAGCACTTCTCCGGTAGAACGCATCTCCGGCCCTAAGATCGGGTCTACTTCCTGGAACATATTGAACGGGAATACCGCTTCCTTCACGCCGTAGTTCGGAATAATCTTTTCCTTTAAAGCCGGCACAGGCGACGGACGCCCGGTCAGTCCGGAGGTGATGATATCAGTAGCCAGCGGAACCATACGGATGTTGCAGACCTTGGATACCAGCGGTACGGTACGGGAAGCGCGCGGGTTGGCCTCCAGAACGTATACTTTATCATTTTCTATGGCGTACTGCATATTCATCAGACCGACCACGTGCATCTCTTCCGCGATTTTGCGGGTGTACTCTTTGATAGTCTCCACATTTTCCGGAGAAATCTGTACGGACGGAATGATGCAGGCGGAGTCACCGGAGTGAACGCCGGCCAGCTCGATATGTTCCATGACTGCGGGCACAAACGCATGGGTGCCGTCGCTGATGGCGTCTGCCTCACATTCCATCGCGTGATTTAAGAAACGGTCGATCAGAATCGGACGGTCAGGAGTCACTCCGACTGCGGCCTTCATGTAATCGATCATGCTCTCGTCGTCGTAAACGACCTCCATGCCGCGTCCACCCAGTACGTAGGAAGGACGAACCATCACCGGATAGCCAATCTTTGCCGCGATTGCCAGCGCTTCTTCCACGCCCACTGCCATACCGGACTCAGGCATCGGAATCTCCAGTTTCTCCATCATGGCCCGGAATAAATCGCGGTCCTCGGCGAGATCGATGACAGAAGGCGGTGTTCCCAAAATCTTCACGCCGTTCTTTTCCAAATCCGCCGCAAGATTTAACGGTGTCTGGCCTCCGAACTGGGCGATCACGCCTGCCGGCTGTTCCTTCTTATAAATACTCAGCACGTCCTCCAGCGTCAGCGGCTCGAAATACAGCTTGTCCGAGGTATCGTAATCGGTGGATACGGTCTCTGGATTACAGTTGACGATGATGGTCTCAAAGCCCAGCTTCTTAAGGGCGAGAGAGGCGTGTACACAGCAGTAATCGAATTCTATGCCCTGGCCGATCCGGTTGGGACCGCCGCCCAGGATCATGATCTTCGGCCTGGCTGTGCTGACCGGGTTCTGATCCGGCGCGTTATAGGTGGAGTAGTAGTAAGCGCTGTCCTCAGTACCGCTTACATGAATGCCTTCCCACGCTTCCTCCACACCGATGGCGATACGGCGGCTGCGAATGGTTTCTTCCGGAATCTGGAGCAGCTGGCTTAAGTATTTGTCGGAGAAACCGTCTTTTTTAGCAGTGGTGAGCATCTCGTCAGACGGGAGTCCGCCTCTGCAGGCGAGGAGTGCTTCCTCCTCCTCAACCAGTTCCTTCATCTGCCCGATAAACCAGGCCTTAACCTTGGTAATCTCATGGATTTCTTCCACAGAAGCGCCTTTTCTCAGTGCCTCATACATGATGAAATGGCGTTCGCTGGAAGGGGTAATCAGCATGTGGAGAAGCTGTTCTTTCGTGTAAGTATCGAAATCCTTCGCATGGCCCAGACCGAAACGCCCCGTCTCCAGGCTGCGGATCGCCTTCTGGAAGGCTTCCTTATAGGTCTTGCCGACACTCATAACCTCGCCGACGGCACGCATCTGGGTTCCAAGCTTGTCCTCCACGCCTTTAAACTTTTCAAATGCCCAGCGGGCAAACTTGATAACCACATAATCGCCGTCCGGCACATACTTGTCCAGGGTGCCGTACTTTCCGCACGGAATGTCCTTTAAGGTCAGGCCGGTAGCCAGCATGGCGGACACAAGGGCGATGGGGAAGCCGGTGGCCTTGGAAGCCAGTGCGGAGGAGCGGGAGGTACGCGGATTGATTTCGATGACAATAATGCGGTCAGAAACAGGATCATGGGCAAACTGCACGTTGGTGCCGCCGATCACCTGCACCGATTCCACAATTCGGTAAGCCTGTTCCTGAAGGCGCTTCTGGCATTCTTCAGAGATGGTCAGCATGGGGGCGGAACAGAAAGAATCTCCCGTATGAACGCCTAACGGATCTATATTTTCAATAAAGCATACGGTGATCATACGTCCTTCCCTGTCACGGACAATCTCCAGCTCCAGTTCCTCCCAGCCGAGAATGGATTCCTCTACCAGAACCTGGCCTACCAGGCTGGCCTGTAAGCCTCTGGCGCAGACTGTCTGAAGCTCATCCCTGTTGTATACGAGACCGCCGCCGGCGCCTCCCATGGTATAAGCCGGGCGCAGAACGACCGGATAGCCCAGCTGGTCCGCGATCTTCAGCGCCTCGTCCACACTGTAAGCCACCTCGCTGCGCGCCATCTCGATTCCGAGTTCATTCATGGCCTTCTTGAATTCGACACGGTCCTCGCCGCGTTCGATGGCATCCACCTGTACACCGATGACCTGTACGTTATATTTTTCCAGAATTCCCGCTTTATTAAGCTCAGAACAAAGGTTTAAGCCAGACTGGCCGCCGAGATTTGGAAGCAGGGCATCGGGCCGTTCCTTTGCAATAATCTGCTCTAAGCGTTCCACATTGAGTGGCTCGATGTAAGTTACATCCGCTGTCTCCGGGTCTGTCATAATCGTAGCCGGGTTGGAATTAACCAGTACAATTTCGTATCCCAGTTTCCGAAGCGCTTTGCAGGCCTGAGTACCGGAGTAGTCAAACTCGCATGCCTGACCGATGATGATCGGGCCGGAACCGATAATTAGTACTTTGTGAATATCCGTTCTCTGTGACATAATAATGTCCTCCTTTTTTCTCTTCAGTCTATTCTAGTATAAGGCGGCTCAGTTTGAAAGTATTTTTTTCAATAATTTGCAAAAATAATGCATATTTTTTCCTTTTGGGGTGGGTGAATTTTCAACCTTCCCGTATTTATATTCAGTGCTTATAATTACTTATAATAAAAGAAAATGAAAGAGAAAACGGGACGCCGTTTCAGGAGGGACACGATGAAATTTACAGAAGGATACTGGTGTATAAAAAAGGAGATTACACCGCTTTATGCGGTAGAGTATGCGGACAGCAGACGGAACGATAACGAACTGATCGTCTATGCGCCGGGAAAACACATAGCAGACCGCGGCGACTGTCTGAATCTGGGCATGCTGACGATCCGGCTGACCAGCCCAATGGAGGATGTCATACGGGTTTCGGTCCGCCATTTCGACGGAACGGTCTGCCGCGGTCCCTTTGCCAGGATTTACGGGACATCACCTCGCACCGTAGTCGAGGAGACCGATGAGGAGATCCGTTACAGAAGCGGACGAACGACCGCGGTAATCGACAAGAGGCCCAATTCCTGGGGGATTCGTTTTCTGGATGGCGACCGGGAACTGACAAGTACCGGCTTTCGAAATATGGCTCACATGACAAACCGGGAGACCGGAAAATGCTACATGGTGGAACAACTGGCCCTCGACGTGGACGAGTATGTCTACGGGCTGGGAGAACGCTACACCCCGTTCATAAAAAATGGCCAGTCTGTTGAGATGTGGAATGAAGACGGCGGAACGGCCAGTGAGATTACATATAAAAACATTCCGTTTTACATTACCAACAAAGGATATGGCGTGCTTTTAGAAAACGAAGGGGATGCTGCCTATGAGATTGCCAGTGAGAAGGTGGAGCGTATACAGTTCTCTGTGGAAGGTGAACGCCTGGATTACTGTGTGATCAATGGCTCCACGCCTAAAGGGACCATATCCAAATACACGGCGCTGACCGGAAGGCCGGCTCTGCCGCCGGCCTGGTCCTTCGGTCTGTGGCTTACCACCTCCTTCACGACCAATTACGACGAGTCGACGACCTCAGGATTTATTGACGGTATGGCGGACCGGGACATTCCCCTGCACGTCTTTCACTTTGACTGTTACTGGATGGAGGCGTATGAGTGGTGCAATTTCACCTGGGATCCGAAGACATTTCCGGATCCGGAAGGCATGCTGCGGCGCTATCACGACAGAGGTTTGAAGATATGTGTGTGGATCAATCCCTATATCGGACAGAAGTCCCCGTTATTCGAGGAAGGGATGAGGCTGGGATACCTGATGAAAAAGACAAACGGGGACGTATGGCAGACGGATATGTGGCAGGCTGGTATGGGACTGGTGGATTTTACAAATCCCGGCGCAGTGGAATGGTATCAGGCAAAGCTGAAGACGCTTCTGGACATGGGCGTGGACTGCTTCAAAACGGATTTCGGTGAGCGGATTCCGGTAAAGGATATTGCATATTTTGACGGCTCCGATCCGGTGAAGATGCATAATTATTACACATACCTTTATAATCGGACGGTCTTTGAACTTCTGGAACGGGAGCGCGGAACCGGGGAAGCAGTAGTATTTGCACGGTCCGCGACGGTGGGCGGCCAGCAGTTTCCCGCACACTGGGGCGGCGACTGTTCCGCGGCGTATTCTTCCATGGCGGAGACTATCCGCAGCGGCCTTTCCCTGGCATGCGCGGGATTCGGCTTCTGGAGCCACGATATCAGCGGCTTCGAGAATACGGCGCCGGCCGACATCTACAAAAGATGGTGCCAGTTTGGCCTCCTGAGTTCCCACAGCCGCCTTCACGGGTCCTCATCCTACCGGGTTCCGTGGCTCTTCGACGAGGAGGCGTGCTGTGTGCTTCGGAAATTCGTAAAGCTGAAATGTGCACTGATGCCGTATCTCTATCTTCAGGCGGTAAAGGCTCACGAGGAAGGTATTCCGATGATGCGGCCGATGTTCGTGGAATTTCCGGGCGACCGCGCCTGCGAAACGCTGGATAAACAGTATATGCTGGGTGATTCCCTGTTAGCTGCTCCGGTCTTTAAGGAATCCGGGGAGGTGGAATACTATCTGCCGGAGGGGACCTGGGTGAACCTGCTGACCGGTAAAGCCGTGACAGGCGGACGCTGGCATAAGGAGACCCACGATTACTTCTCCCTGCCGCTTATGGTCCGTCCCGGAAGTGTGATCGCAGTTGGCGCAAACAGCGAAAAACCTGATTACAACTACGCAGAAGGGGCGAAATTTCTTCTGTTTCTGCCGGAGGATGGTATGGAGGCTGCATCGGCTGTGACGGACCTGTCCGGAAAAACCGTGATGACGGCCTGCGCACGGAGAGAAGGAAACAGAATCTCTCTCTCTGTAAATGGCGGAAACGGTAATTATACGTATGAAGTTCTGGGGAAGGACCTGCTTTCCGTAGTCTGCGGTTAAATACAGTCAGTATCTTTTTTGACTCTTTCAGGTATATTTCAGCTTTCTGTGGTACTTTTATTACAGAACAGAAAGAGGAGGAACATATATGCGTATTGTGCAAAGAGTGACAGCTTTTTTCCTGGCGGCAGTACTGATGACCAGTCCATTTACAGCCATGGCGGCCACGAGTACGAAGATAAGCGGCGTATCCCTTCGGATCGCCTCGGATATTGAAGTCGGAAGCAGAGGAGCAGATGTGTCGGTCTCCACAATTTCCAGCAAGTATTATGTGGAAGAGGTGGAGATAAAGAATGAACCTTCCGACGAGTGGGAGGACGGAGACAAGCCGAAGATCAAGGTAACTCTGGAGGCGGCCGATGATTACTACTTTGCCTCCGGTTTTTCGAAGGGAGACGTCAACTTAACCGGAAATGACGGCACGGTCACTTCGGTGAGCCGTACCAGCAGCACTCTCGTCGTCTCGATCACCCTGGAGGCACTGGAAGGAGAGAGCGAGTACGATCTGGATGTAGACGGCCTGGACTGGGATGCGGAGGATGGGACCGCCTACTGGAATGAAAATGAGGAAGCTAAAAAGTATGAGATCCGCCTTTACAGGGGAAGCACCGCCGTCACCTCCGTCATTACCACGACCAAAACCAGCTACCACTTCGGCAGCTACATAACGAAAGGCGGATATTACACCTTCCAGGTGCGCGGAGTCTACAATTCTTCAAACAAGGGAAGCTGGAAGGAGTCGGAGTCCTGGTATGTGACCTCCGCAGAAGCCGCTGAAATCAGTTCCAACAGCAGCTCCGATGACAACTCCGATGGAAGCAGCTCAGGAAGCAGCTCGGGCGCCAGCGGTCCGGGGGCCACGGCCGGTAGCGGGGCCTGGTTAAAGGATGACATCGGCTGGTGGTACTGCAACGCAGACCGGAGCTATACTGTGAGCAACTGGCAGTACATCGACAACGTCTGGTACTATTTTAATGAGACCGGCTACATGGTAACCGGCTGGGTCCAGTGGAACTCCAAATGGTACTACTGCAGCGACAGCGGAGCGATGCTCGCAAATACTACGACGCCGGATGGGTATTATGTGGGGAGCGACGGGGCGTGGATCTCGTAAATCCGCCTCTCAGTCGATCGCCCGCGCCTGTATACTGCCAGGATATAGACATCCTGGATAGAACATGATAGTATAAAGTCAGTTAAGAGAGAAGGAGGAAGCCATCATGTTTCGATTATCTGTACATCACAGCCATAAGGACCAGCGACAGGAAAACGCTTATAAACAGCGTGTTATTTTGTTACCCTTATGGTATGCGCATAATCGGAAAGTATGATGCAGGGCGGTATCTGCCTGTAATTCACTCGTATTCCTTCAGCCGCAGTCTCACTAATCGTATGCAGTGTATCAACATTACAGAAAATAAGAGTATGAGTCCATATTGGAAATCTCTCCCTAAGATGGTATAATGGAAAAAGTGAAGCTCCAGGGGGAGGGACTTATGGGCGAGTTTATCAGATCGGAAAAACAAATTCGGCGGAAGCGGGCTGTCAGGACCATGATATGTATGGCCCTGTTGATCCTGCTGTCCGCCGTTTTATATGGATGCAGCAAAACAGAAGAAACCGGTTCCGCGGCCGCGGCCGGAACCGGGGGGCAGGCGGAAGGTTACGGAGTCAGCGAAGACAAAAAGCTGATCGTATACACCTCCCATAAAGAGGAAGTATACGGCCCTATTATCAGGGAGTTCGAAGAGCGGACCGGCATATGGGTCGAGGTGAGGGACGGCGGTTCCACCGAGCTTTTAGAGGCCATCGGCCGGGAAGCGGGACAGCAGACGTGTGACATCATGTTCGGAGGCGGAGTGGAAAGCTATGAGGCTTACCGGGAGTATTTTAAGCCGTACCGGTGTAAGCTGAGCGATAAACTGGACGATCAGTATTTGTCTCCGGATGACAGCTGGACCGCGTTTACGGAGCTTCCTATCGTGTTTATCTACAACAACAAGCTGGTAAGTGCGGAGGCGGCGCCTCACAGCTGGAAGGACTTTTTAGATGACGAGTGGCGGGGGAAAATCGCATTTGCGGCGCCTGGAAAATCGGGTACCAGCTATACGGCTCTCGCTACCATGATTCAGGTGCTTGACATGGACGAGCGGGAGCTGATGGAGGACTTTGTATCCGCTCTGGATGGAAAGGTCTCAGCCGGTTCCGGGGAGGTCGTGGATGAGGTCAGTACGGGAATTCATCTCGTCGGGATCACGCTGGAGGAGACAGCAAAAAAGCGGATAGCCAAAGGGGCGGATATCACCATGATATATCCGGAGGAAGGCACCAGCACCGTGCCGGACGGCTGTGCCCTGGTCAAGGGGGCTCCCCACGAGGACAACGCGAAACTGTTCATTGATTTTACGGTCAGCGACGATGTCCAGAATCTGATTATGGACCAGTTCTGCCGCCGGACAGTGAGGAAGGATTTACAGATGAAAACGGCCGGTGAGGAGATGAAGATCATGGATTTTGATCTCGAATGGGCCAGCGCGCATCAGGATGAGATCCTGGCGCTGTGGTCGGAACTGATCCGGTAGAGAGGAATCGCCATGTGGAACTTTATCAGAAAATCGTTTAAACGGGAACTTCTCGTAAGCTTTGTGGCCGTCGCGCTGCTTCCTCTGGTACTCAGCTGCATCTTCCTGATTCAAATGTTCAAAGTGAAACTGGAACGCGACTACCAGAAAAAAGATATGGAACAGGCGGCTGTCATGGAAGAAAAGCTGACCACCCTGTTTCAGACCATCGACGAGGTGACGCTGCGTCTGAGCGAAGAACCGGAGATTGCGGCTTCCATCAGGGAATCCGGTAATCGGGGCAGAAGCGCGGTCTATGCGAAGCTGTACGAGGAGACTGCCAGCCTGCGGGAGATGGCTCAGTTTGATCTCTACTCAGAAGAGGGCGTCTGCCTCTACTCTACCGGCGCAGGCATGTTTCATACCCAGCTTCCGGTTTACTGGGGAATCTTAAAGGTGGCAGAGGCTCATCCGGACGAGATGACCGTACGGCGTGAGAAGGAATATTCAGGATCGTCCAATATTCTGCTGCGGGCCGCCCGTCCCATCCTGGATTCCGAAGACAGCAGTGTGGGGTATGTTCTTGTGAGTATCAATGGCTCCAATTTTGAAAAGATTCTGGGCGGAACTTACGGCAGCCAGGATGGCGTCTGTATCTTAAACAGCTTCTGGGAAACGGTCTACAGTACGGGAACCGCGGTCCGTGAGGAGATCGGGACGGTTCTGAGGCACCGACTGATGGCGGGCGCGGCAGTTGATGAGCCATTTCATAATAACAGCATCTATATTTCTGAGATCGGCGGGACGGGACTCTACAGCGTCTTTCTGCGGCCGAAGGTATTTACGGCTGACACGACGAAATCCATGTACAGCGTGCTGATTGTCATGACGGCCGCCAGTCTGATGCTTTGTGTGGCGGTGGCAGCGAAGATGAGCAACCATCTGTCGCGTCCGATCCAGAGCCTGAATGAGGCCATGCACGAGGTGCAGAACGGAAATCTCGACGTGAGGGTCATTTCCACGAGGGATGATGAGTTTGGCCAGCTGTCCGGCAGCTTCAACACCATGGCGTCGGAGCTTAAGACCTATATGGAAATGCAGGTCAGCCAGCAGAAGAAGCTAAACGAGGTACAGATCGCAATGATGCAGGCCCAGCTGAATCCCCATTTCCTTTACAATACACTGGATACGATGAAATGGGTCGCCAAGGCGAACCACATCCCGGAGATTGCCACCCTGGCGGCAAAGCTGGCAAAGATTCTGCGAACCAGCATATCCAATGCCCAGTTTATCACCCTGAAGGAGGAACTGGAGCTTGTGGACTGCTACGCGGAGATACAGAAGATCCGCTTTCAGGGGAAATTCTGTTTCGATTACGAGCTTCCAGAGGAGCTTGCAGACTGTGTGGTTCCGAAACTGGTCGTTCAGCCAATTGTGGAAAACGCCATGATACACGGACTGAGAGACTGTGAGGAAGGCCATATCCTCGTCAGGGCGTTTTCAAAGGAGGAGCGGCTCTTTATAGAGGTGATGGATGATGGCTGTGGAATCAGCGACGAGGTACTGAACCATTTAAATAATCGGACGGCAGGAGCGGGCATACCGTCAGAGGGCGGAGAGGAAGATCTGCTCCGGCTGGGACATATCGGTTTTTACAATGTGGATACGATTATCCGGCTGCACTACGGTGCAGAGTATGGGCTGTCGGTCTGCAGACCGGAAGAAGGAGGCACGAAGGTGACCATCATGATTCCGGTCAGACAGGGAGAGGAGTTAGGAGATGCTTAAGGTATTGGTAATTGACGACGAGGTATTTGTAAGAAAAGGAATCGTCATGGAGACGGACTGGGCGTCCTTAGACTGCATGGTGGCCGGAGAGGCGGCCAATGGCCTCGAGGGCCTGGAGGCGTGCCGCAAATACAACCCGGATCTGATCATCTCCGATATCCGGATGCCGAAGATGGATGGAATCGAGATGCTAAGAGTCCTTCGGGAGGAGGGAAACCATGTCTCCGTCATCTTTCTGACCGCCTACAGCGAATTCGAATACGCCAGAAACGCGTTAAAGCTTTTGGCTTTCGATTATTTACTGAAACCGTTTGAGGATGGCGAACTGGAGGACGCAGTCAGCAGGGTGCGCGATAAGCTGGTAAAAGAACGGGAAGAAAAGGAACGTCAGGAGGAGTCAAAGATTCTTTCTCCCGGAATCAAGACGGGTGATAAGAGCCGGTATATCAAAGAGGCAATCGCCTACATAACCGAGCATTACAATGACAGTGACTTAAGTGTGGGAACGATCGCCGAATCTCTTGGAATCAGCGAAGGACACTTAAGCCATCTGTTCAAGAAAGAGACGGATTACACCGTTATGGCCTATATAACCCGGTGCAGAATCAGGGAGGCGATGAAGCTTCTGACCAACTGCCGCTATAAGGTGTATGAGGTGGGAGAGATGGTCGGCTACCGGGATATCACTTATTTCTCCAGCACATTTAAGAAAATAGCGGGCGTCACCCCCTCCGAATACCAGGCTGCGAATTCTTAAGGCCATTCGGCGCTTTAACAGCAGTCAAAGATCGTCTTGGCAGTGAGTAAGCTGCCGTACTTTGCTTTCCAGTCACGGTGAATATCGGAAGCGTCGAAAACAGCAAGCGCCTCGCGCTCCAGCTCTATTAAAATCATGAAATCGTATCGGTTAGGCAGATCAATCACGGAAGGATAGAAGGATACCTGGTGTATACCTTCTATTTTTTCTGCCTTTTTAAACAGGACTTCTATTTCCGGATACAGGGCTTCTTTCTCTTTGACGGTTTCAGAAAATTTTACAATGATATAATGTTTCATGGGATGACGGCTCCTTTTCATGTGGAAATAATGATTGGAAATAAATGTTGGGGAGATTGTTTCTGTATTGTATCAAGTATAGCATAAGCGGGGGATTTCGAAAAGTATGGCAAGAAACAGTTAAAACCGGCAAAAAGCGCCACTATACACAGTTACATTAAGCTGTTACGTCGGTATGATGTGCAATATATATAATAATGCCGATGCAGGAACAGGAAAAACATACAAAAATATCAGAATACACAAAGGAATAACAGTATTGTCCAGTTCAAAATGACGAAGAGACCAGATATAATAATTACATCAAGATGATGCTGCAGCATCGAAAAGGCAGGAAATAAGAAGCCACTCCACTAAGCTCGTGAAAGACCTCGCTAAGTGGAGATGACATGTATCGCACGTAGGAGACCAAAATACGGTCTCCAAGTGCTCATAACAAGGAGGAGTAAGAAGTGAAAAAACAAATTTTATCAGCAGTTCTAATCAGTACCATGTTGGCGGCAACACTTGCCGGATGCGGTTCTAAAGCGGCGGATCCAACGACCGCAGCACCAGCGGCTCAGACAGAGGCCGCGAAGGGGGAGGAGACAAAGGCCCCCGAGACCGATGCAAAGGCAGAGGAACCGAAAGTGGACGATGCAAATCTTTCGGAAGTGGAAAAGATTATTAAAGAAGCCCAGACCATGAGCATGGAAGAACTGGCAAAGAAGGCAATCGAAGAGTCCAACGGAAAGACCTTCTACGGAGTTGGCAACTCCAGCCGTGGAAAGACCGCTTTACCGCTGTTCATCGAATACTTACAGTCCATCGATCCTTCCTATACCATGGAATATGAGTGGCAGCAGCCAAAGAATAATAAGATCTTCGAACAGCTGTCGGCTGACTCTTTGAAGTCTTCCGGAACATTTGCCATGACTCTGATCCAGGATGGCAACCAGATCGAATCCAAGATGGTTCAGACCGGTATTTTAAAGACCTTTATTCCGAAGGAATGGGCAGATGCCAACGGCACTACAGCAGACGCTTACACAGGATTCCTTCCATTGCAGACTCTGAACAAGGTATTCATGTACAATTCCACCGGAAATGCGGAATTCAATAACTGCTGGGATTTCGTGGCAGAAGGCGTTCACCCGTTATACATGGACATTGATTCAGAGGTTGTAGGAAAGAACTTCTTATACATGCTGACAGAAGATAAGTACGCCGGATGGTTAAAAGAGGCATATGATGCGTTAGACAGCAGTAAACAGGCGTATTTCAAGCCGGTGGTCGATGAGATGGCAACCGATGCCGAAGATTTGGGACTCGGTGAAAATGGCGCCTACGCCCTGGCATGGATCAAACTCTGGGTAGAAAATTACAATGAACAGACCGATGACGGCCCGATCTGCAACACCCTGGTATCCAAGACTGCTACAGACCAGTGCGGACTTCTCGTATATTCAAAGCTTCGTTCCGTTGAGGAATCTTCGGAAGTATCCGTCAACAATATTAAAGTTGCAGCCTACCAGGATGGCTACAAGGGCATCGGCGGCTACGGCTACTGCCATTACTTATTCCTGACCAACAACAGCCCGCTTCCGTGGACCTCCTGTGCATTCATCGCCTATATGACCAACACAGCAGACGGATTCTCCGCATGGGGCAAAGATATGGGCGGTTACTCCTCTAACCCGAAGGTTATGGAAGAGACCGAAAAGATCTACGGCCACAGCAAGGGCGGCTACAATGACAAGGGCGAGAACGAATTCGACAGCAAGAACGACAGAGGATATGAGTGGTGGACCACTGACGGCGAACTGGTTCTGGAAGATCCGGAATACTGTGCGGACGTATCCTTTACAGTAGGAAGCTGGATTGAGCTGCTGACAAAATACAGCGATTCTGCTCAGTAAACGATCACTCGCAGAAGCTCAAGCGGGTCACCGCAGCAATGAGATAACGGGTGTGCCGCATTAAGGCTGTTCTTAATGCGGTAGCCCATTTTATAAGGAGTTAGTTATGGACCAGACAGTTAATCGTAAGTCAAACAATAAGGTCATCGTGCTTAATAAGATCAAGACATACTTTTCCAAACCGCAGAATGTCATCCTTCTGTTGTTCGGCATTGTGCTGACTTTTACAACGGTTGCACCAATCGTGGCAATTGTGAAGGATACGCTCATGATCCATCCGGGAACCATCGATGCCCATTTAACGGGAAAGGCATCTGGCTATACAATTGTCAACTATGTTGACTTATTTACCAGCCGGCTGGCCAGAACGAATCTGTGGAAACCGTTATGGAATACGCTGCTTTTAGCGGTATTGACCTGTCTCATCTCGATTCTCTATGGCGGCGTGTTCGCATTCCTTGTCACGAGGACCAATTTAAAATTCAAGAAGTATTTAAGCTCCATCTTCATTTTCCCGTACATCATGCCCCAGTGGACACTGGCGGTCGTATGGCAGAACTTATTTAACAGCAATGCGGTCGTGGGAACGTCCAATGGGCTTTTGGCTTCGCTGTTCGGGATTCTGGCGCCCAAATGGGTATGCCAGGGACTCTTTCCCAGTGCGGTCGTCCTGGGCCTTCACTATGCGCCATTCGCCTATATCCTGATCGGCGGTATTTTCCGCAACATGGATGCCAATCTGGAGGAAGCGGCCACCATTCTCGATACGCCGAAATGGAAAACCATGTTCCGGATCACGCTTCCAATGGTAAAACCGGCGATTCTCTCCACCGTTCTTCTGGTATTCGGAAGCGCCATGGGAAGTTATCCGGTACCGCATTATCTGGGCTTTACGACGCTTTCCACCAAGTATATCTCCATGAACTCCAAGTATACCGGTGAAGCCAGTATTCTTGCCATTATTATGATGGTATTCGGCGTGGCGATCCTGACCATGAACCAGGTGAGTTTAAAGAGCAGAAAGAATTACACGACGGTTACCGGTAAATCGGGCCAGCTCTCCAAGATCAATCTCGGGAAAATGGGGAAATATGTCATCGGTATCGTGATGATCGTGGCAACCTTCTTTACGAGTATTTTCCCGATCCTTTCCTTCGCACTGGAGACCTTCCTTCCGAACCCGGGAGATTACAGCTTCCTGTACACGAGAAATTTAAGCAACTTAACGACCAAATGGTGGATCACCAGTGAAAATATTACGGAAAACGGAATGTACGGCCAGAAGGGAATCCTATATAACTCCACGATCTGGCATGCCTTCTGGGGAACGCTTCTCGTTTCCATATGCTGCGCGTTGATTGCCGGAACGATCGGTACCTTAATCGGATACGCGGTATCGAAGAACCGGAGGAGCAAATGGGCCAACTACGTGAACGGAATGGCTTTCCTGCCATACTTGATGCCGTCCATCGCAGTAGGCGCGGCGTTCTTCATTCTCTTTTCCAATGAGAAGATCAATTTATTCAACACCTATACGCTGCTAATCATTGCAGGTACCATAAAGTACATACCATTTGCCAGCAGGAGCGCATTAAACTCCATGCTGCAGATCAGCAATGAGATCGAGGAAGCGGCGATTATTCAGGATCTGCCGTGGTTTAAGAGGATGTTCCGGATCATTATTCCGATTCAGAAATCGGCCATCATCAGCGGATACATGCTTCCGTTTATGACGTGTTTAAGAGAGTTATCCTTATTCCTGCTTCTCTGTACGCAGGGCTTCATTCTTTCCACGACTCTGGATTACTTTGACGAGATGGGCTTATACGCATTTTCCAGCGCCATCAACTTAATCCTGATCGTAACGATCCTGATATTCAATACATTAGTAAATAAACTGACCGGAGCGAGTCTGGACGACGGTATCGGAGGTAATTAACATGCCAGAAATAAAATTAACAAATGTGACAAAGAGATGGGGGAAGTTTTACGCAGTAGACAACTTGAACCTCGATATAGAAGATAATTCTTTCATCACCCTGCTAGGCCCCTCCGGCTGCGGTAAGACAACAACACTTCGTATGATCGCAGGTTTGGAGACACCTACCAGCGGCCGGATCTCCATCGGCGACCGGGTGGTATTTGACAGTGAGGCAGGCATCAATGTGCCGGCCAACAAACGAAAAGTGGGATTCTTATTCCAAAACTACGCGCTGTGGCCCAATATGACCGTCTATCAGAATATCTCCTTTGGACTCAGCAACATCAAGGAAGAACTGCCGCAGATCGATTTTGAGGCAAAGACCACCAATGATTTGATCCAGGCCTTAAAGAGCGGAAAACGAATCGGTGAACTGGTGGAAGAGTGCCGCGATAAAAAAGGCAGGCTGGATATGGATAAGGTCTATTTAAAGCTGATCGACGCCTACACACTGTCGATCTACACAGCAAAGACACTGTTCGGCTTAGGTATTCAGGAAAGCTCTGATCCGGAGGTTGCTGCGAAGGCAAAGGCCGCAGAGCTTCAGGCAAAGCTGGATTCCCTCCGTGCTTCCTACAGGGGAAAAGGCCAGGAATTAAACAATGACTTCGCCGTAGTAAGCGGCGGAAAAGTGCTGACAGAAAACAGAAAGCTCCATAAAGAAGAGGTGGAGCAGGCGGTGAGACGTGTCTCCCGTATCGTCAAGATCGGACCGTTCATGAACCGTTACCCGGCAGAGTTATCCGGCGGGCAGCAGCAGCGAGTCGCCATTGCCAGGACCCTGGCGCCTGAACCTGCGGTGCTCTTCATGGATGAGCCGCTGTCGAACTTAGACGCCAAGCTGCGTCTGGAGATGCGCTATGAGCTTCAGCGTCTGCATGTGGAGACGGGCAGTACCTTCGTCTATGTCACCCATGATCAGATGGAAGCCATGACACTGGCTACAAAGATCTGCCTCATCAACAACGGCGTACTCCAGCAGTACGAGGCGCCCTTAGACGTATACAACCGTCCTCGCAATCTCTTTGTGGCAGACTTCGTCGGCAATCCTTCCATCAACTTCATGGAGGCAAAGGGCAGACAGAGATCGGATGGTTCCCTGGAGCTGACCGTCCTGGACGGTGAAAAAGCCGTATTCCTGCCGGAAAAACCGCTTTCCATGGATCGCTGGTTTATGGAACGGAACCAGGCTGATGAGGAGGCCGAGAAGAAAAAACAGGAAGTCTTAAAAGACAAGAAGGCCGTGGAAAAAGGAAATAAAGATGAGACCTTTAAATACCATATTGCGAAGGTAGACGAAAGCGATTACGCGGTGGAAGACGATCCCGTGATCACAGACGAGGACTTTGTCATCGGTGTCAGACCGGAATGCCTGAAACTGAGTCCCGCCGGCCAGGGAAGCTTAGAAGCCACCGTCTACGGCGCCATGCCTACCGGTATGGAGTCCACCGTTAAACTGCGCGTCGGCGATTTCCTGCTGACAGGAGTAATCTTCGGAGGCGTTACCTATCAGATCGGAGAGAAGACGGGCGTGGATATTGAAGGAAATGATATCCTGCTGTTTGACCGTAAGTCCGGAAAATGTGTGACTGCGGGAAAGATTGAGTTTATCAGATAACGTGTATAGAAAAGGTGCAGCTTTACCAGGCAATTCATATACCTGGTAAGGCTGCACCTTTTACGCTAAAGGCCAAATTCCTCAAAAAGCTTCTCCTGGAACTCCCGGTCCCTGGCTGCGCGGATCATATCTTCTGTACGGGAGGCCTCAATCAATTTAAGATTCAGCTGATTGACCCGTTCCAGCCCTTCTTCCAGCCCTTCTTTCAGACCTTCCTTACGGATCATCTGTTCCCGTTCCCATGATTTCATATAGTTGATTCCAACCTCCTTATCCCGTTTTACTTTATCGACAAATCCATGGATTTTGGCAATGTTCTCATCCGTTACATTGTCGTCCGTACTGTTCTCTATATATTTTAACATATCACGAAGGGCTTTTCCAGGATTTCCGGCGGTTCCTTTCGTGTAAAGATAGATTTTTTTCAGCCCGTCATCATAAGAAACTGACGAATCCTCCACGCAGCGGTTCTGTACTGTGTATACCATACGTTTTCTGTCAAATGGGTCATACGGAAGAATCATAATAATTATGACATTTTTCATATGACCGTAATCTGTCCCTGATTCTAAAAGCTGAGAGTCAATGAGCGCATCATAATAACGCGTCCGCCTGGGCAGAGATTCCTTTTCATAGGTATTGTTTGGCTCGATATCATAGACATCCGTTGAAACCTCCTGCCACAGTTTTTTGCGGGATGATTCTCACTTTCTGTATAGTTCTGTTCAGGATAGTACTGAGGAGAATCCGGCAGAATTCCTCCCCAATTCCTTCTTTGGATACCATCTCCTGAAACAGGAAATCGTCTGGGAATTGCGTCGGCGGAATGCCGGGGATTTTTTCGTTCTCCTGGCAGGAGAACAGAATGTATGCCGCAGCAAAAAACTGCGGCGATTAAACTATAATATGACTATAAACCATCTCAGCCGGTATGACAAGCAAAAATTCATCAGCCAAAGCTTCCGTAAAAATTCATCAGCCAAAGCTTCCGCTGCGCCTGTCGTTACTCACCGAGCTGTTCCTGATAGCGCGCCCTGTAGTCGTTGGGCGTCATCCCTGTAGACTTCTTAAACTGGCGTGAAAAGTATTTTTCATCTTCGAAACCGACCTCGTGGGCGATCTGGCGGATTTTTATCATGGGATCCTTCAGCATCTGCCTGGCCTGGTTGATTCTAAGGTCGTTCAAATACGTGATCATGGTCACGTGGAAGGTCTGCTTGAATTTCCGGCAAAGGTATTCCTGGTTGACGAAAAAGGTCTGGGCACACGCTGCCTGACTGAAAGGCTGGTTATAATTCAGTTCAATATAGTGTGCGACCTGATAGATCATATCAGCCTCCGGAGAGTGAATGGACTTCAGCTCCCCATGGAGAAACAGGATATCCGCCCGCATTCGGCGGCGGAAGCGTTCAAAGGATATCCGCATCGATCCATCCATGATGTCGCGGAAGTTTAAGACCACATACTCCGTCTGATGGCGGAATCCTTTGTGACGGTTTTCGAACAGTTCAGCCCAGGAGGCAAACAGACGGTTTTCATCCTGAACTGCTTCCAGCACAATGGCAAGAAGCGGAGCATCTTCCGGAATGCGGCTGCGAATCCAGAGAGAGATACTGTCGTCAATCAGCTGCTCATTCCCTGTCAGCAGAGCGGAAAGCAGCATGCGGTCATCCACTTCCTTCTGTTTTTCGGTCAAACCATGGAATGGCCTGTGGAAACCGGGTTCCAGACTGCAGAGTACAGGAGAGAGGCTCGCCATATTACAGGCTCCAAAGGCGGCTCTTGCCTTCTGATACGTCTCCATAATTCCTTCGGGGAAAATACCGTCTGCCGCCCCCATGCAGACCGGAAACGGCAGTGACTGCCGCACTGCCTGCAAAAAATTCTTTAATTGCTCCTGAAAGGCCGGACTGTAATCGGTGAGAAAAGCAGCGATCTCATAACGGCTGTCCGCAGGCAGCAGAAAGCCCGCACCAGAATCGGCCAGAAAGCAGGCGAGCGCGTCTCTGTAGCGGTGAAAGGACTCGTTCCAGGAAGCTTCTTCCCCGGATATAAATGGTTCCAGATTGCAGTAGGTAAATCCGCAGGCGGTAAGCTCCGAAAGCTCGGGAGACAGCTCCATCAGTTTTCTGCAGGCCTGCTCCGGATGGTCGCCGTGAATCAGACGCGACAGCAGATTCTCACGGCACAGGGTGGCCATGGAATCGATCTGGTCCTTGTGGATTTGAGCCGTATGGTATAAATCGTGCTCCTGATTCCATGCGCCAGCCGCCTTCTTTACGGCCTCGATCAGCTGATCCTGATCCAGTGGCTTTAAAAGATAATCCACACCTCCATGCTGGAGAGAGCTTCTCACATAATCGAAGTTATTATAGCCGGAAATAACGATGACCTTGATATGCTTCAGGGAACCCGCAATATATTTCATCAGGTCAATTCCGCTTAAATCCTGCATGACAATGTCGGTGATTAAGATCTCCGGCTGTTCCGCCTCAATGATGCGGATCGCATCCTGGGGCGTGAGCGCTTCGTAAGTTTCCGTAATTCCCAGTTCCTGCCACGGCACCAGGAGTTTTACGGCCCTGATGACATGGGCTTCATCATCTACGATTAAGACTTTCATGATTTTCTCCATTCTTCTGTGATATTCAGTGATGCTCCAGCATCCGGTAATCTGCCTGGATATGGATCACCGTCCCGCTTTTTCCATCAGAACTGATCTCCATGGAGCACTGGTTCTTGTAATTTAACAGGAGGCGCTGGTAGACGTTGCGCATGCCGATATTGTTTGACACGTATCGGTTTTCCCGGTCTGTCTCCAGCTGCTGTTCACTTTGAATATCAGCGGTTCTGGAAGCGGGACGTTCTTCGGAAAATCGGTTAAGCGCATCGACAAAGGTTTCCGCATCGGATGAGGAGGCAGCTGCCTTTACCTGCTGAAGCGAGTGCGTGAGTTCCTCCAGTCTTTCAGCAGAAATGCCGGCTCCGGTATCTTTGACGAATAAATGGAGGTAATTGCCTTCCACAAAAGCGCGTATGGTCAGGCGGCTGTTGTCAAGCTTCAGAAGATTACCGTGCCGGATCGAGTTTTCAACCAGCGGCTGCAGCGTCATCTTCGGAATCAGCATGGCGCCTGCCTCATCGGATATGTCAAATTCTGTCTCCAGCGTGTTGGGAAAACGCAGCTTTTGCAGCTTTAAATACAGCTCGATGTAATGGAGCGCATCGTTTATGGGCACAAGATTGTGAGCGGTGTCCATGGAGTAGTGCATCATCTGTCCCAGGGCCGTGATGGACTGGTACAGAGGCAGATTGCCGCCCTCCAGGGCATTGGTCGCCAGGCACTGGAGCGTATTGTGGATAAAGTGAGGATTGATCTGGGCCTGAAGGGCCTTTAATTCACTTGTCCGGTTTGCCAGCTCCAGCTGGTACTGGTGAATGATAAAGTTTTTTATGGAGTACATCATCTTGCGGATCGTGATGAGCAGAGAGCCAATCTCGTCATTTTTCGTATAGGTGATGTAGGACGACATATTGGCATCCAGATCACCGGCGCTGACGGCTTCCGCGTAGGCTGTCACCTTTCGGATCGGCGCGGTAAAACGTATGACGGTTATGACAATCAGAAGAATCTCCGCCAGGGTCACGATGATAAAGGAGTAAAGCATCATGTGGAAGAAGCGGCTTGCCTTTTCATAGACAAAGGCTTTCGGAGATATCTTGATTAAATACCAGTCCACCGGATCCTCCAGAATGCGGCTGCAAATGACGATGTTCTCGGAATCCGTGTCGAGGACCAGCGGGACGCCAGGCTCCAGGGAAGAGGAAAGGATATCCTGAATAACCGGATTGCGGGTCTGTGTGGCGATCTCTGCGGGAGTGCTGCTGTAGACGTAGCTGCCATTTCCATCCACCAGACAGAGGTACTCCTTTTCTTTGAACAGGGGAGAGCAGATGGAATCCAGAACCGATATGGGAATGTCGATGGTAATTTCTCCCAGGGAATCGGTGACGGAAGGAATCTGATAAATGGGCATATGCAGAGAAAAAACCAGGGAAAATTCCCGCCCCGAAAGCTCATGAAAATTATAGTTGGACTGCATGTGGGCCGATGTCACATAGGAGTGGTACGGTTCACATGGGAAACGCCGTTCCTGGCTTAAATAGATATGGTCCTTTTCATACCGCTGCATATCGGACTGAAGCAGCAGGGACTTTTTTAAGTTAAATGCGGAAAGCTGGATCTGTGAGGCATCCGGCACACTGGAATAAAGGGTCTGAAGGAAATCGAAGATGCGGGACTCCGTCTGAAGCAGGCGGTAGCTGGATACAGACTGTTCCTTTTCCGACAGGATGTCCATGACCTCAGAGTTGAAATAGAGGCCCCGCGCCGTATAATCCACCAGCTTCACGTAATCGGAAATACTATTTCCGGTGGCGCGCATCGTATCAGTCGTCTGAGAGACGAACTCTTCGTCCAGTGACGTTTTGATATACTCATAGGAAAAAAACCAGTATACCAGAAACGGAACGAGAATGCAGATAAAGAGCAGTGATAATAATTTGATTCGGATACTGACAAAACGCTGACTGTTCATACTTACTTCCCCCAAAACACAGTTATCTGGCACCATTCTACCACAAACAGTAAATTCGCGAAAGACCATGAAGTCAAAATAGTCCTCCTATCATATCAAAAACATGAGTGTAAAAAGAAGTCACGTTCTATTACAATGAAGGCACAACAAAGAAAGAGAGAGAAAATCCAGGAAACAGAGTGATGGTTATTTTTAGTTCCCGCCCCTGTAACTGTCATGGTATACTATAAAAAATACTGTGACAACAACACATCAGGGGGAGTGTTTTACGATGAAGAGAAGGGTTAGAATCGGTTTAATAACAGCAGGTATTGTGCTGGCCGCAGTGGGATGCAAAAGTCAAAACACAGAAACCGGCGCGGCAGAAGCAGGAATTGTACTTACCGTAAGCATGCCGTCTTCCGAATGGAGCGGATATGTGAAGGAACTGTCGGATCTGTACAGAAAGGAGCACCCGGAGATCGGGAGCATCGAATGGAATCTGGTGGACCGGAGTATGTATTCCGATTTGCTGCGGGTCAGCCTGGCGTCTCAGAAGCTTCCGGATATTATCTACGTCGGCTTCGAGGGTTCCATGGAAGAGTGGAAGGACCATCTGCTTCCGCTGGAAGATCAAAACGTACTGCAGAAGCTTCCGATGCCGTACCGCACCATGGGAAGTCTGGAGGGAACGGTCTACTCGGTACCGCTCCAGATTCAGGGGATCGGTATCGCCTATAACCAGAATCTTTTAAGGGCAGCCGGCTGGGAACGTTTTCCTGAAACGAAATCCGAATTCGAACAGTTATGTTTGGATCTGGAGGAACAGGACATAAAGCCCATGATGAACCACTATAAAGAAACGCTGCTTACCATGGCGGGCAACTTATTCATGCTTCCTGCGATGGCGGAGGACAATCCCACCGCGTATATGGAATCCCTGTTAGAGGAAGACCGTCAGCAGGAGTATGAAGAGAACTGGCAGGCGCTGGCGGACTATTTTGATCTGACCCTGCGTTTCGGAAACCGGGATTCCTTAACAACCGGAGCCCCGACCGCAAGAGATTACTTCTTCATTGAAAAATACGCAATGCTGAATGACGAGGGCAGCTGGCTCGCGCCGGTTCTGGCAAAGTCCAAACCGGCTCTGGAACGGGATATCTCCATCGGAGCGATTCCCCTCTACGAGGAAGCGGAGAGAAATAAGCTGATCGTGGAAGTCCAGGCACTGTCTGTGGTGAAAAGCAGCCGGCATCCGAAGGAAGCCGAGGAATTCTTATACTGGCTCGCCACTTCAAAAGAGGCGTCCCGGTATTTAAGAGAGACGATGGGCTGCCTTCCGGTCATGGCCATGAACGACGAAAGCCTGGAGGGGCTGTCCCCTCTGGCGGCCGAAGTAAAGGAAAGCATCAAGAAAGGCGGGACCGCGCTCGACGTGGTAAACTGCCTTCCCGGGGAACTGAAAAAAAAGAGTGCCGAACTCTGGGGCTTTTATCTGACCGGCGATTTGAGCCGCGAGGATGTTTTACAGGATTATCAATCTCTCTGGAAAGATTATATGAAACATAATTAGGCCACTCCACTAAGCTCGTGAGATACCTCACTAAGTGGAGATGACATGCATCGCACGTAAGCGGTTAAAATACAACCGCTAAGTGCTCATAGCGAGGAGGTTATTTAAGATGTCAGTGATTCATTACCAGAAAAAAGAAGACATGAAATTTGAGACAGCAGGAAACGGAATTTTAAGAGCGGAGATGCTTCCGGGCATGGTAGACGGCGTACATACCTACAAATGCAAAGTGGCAGCCGGTACCGTGGTTACGCTGGAAACCTTTGGCGATCAGACACAGATTTACTACTTTACCAGGGGCGAAGGCTATGTGGCCACACCGAAGAAGGCGTTTAATATCGAAGAACCTTCTCTGTTTATCCCAAACATGGACAAAGAAGCGAATATTTTACACGCCGCAACAGACATGGAATTTTTACAGCTGACTTCTGTCATGCTTCCGGAGGATTACGAGCAGTTTGAGCACTGGCACATTGCACTGCCTAGATTCTGTCCATTAAGCGGCTGTATCGAATATATCGAGGGCTTCCGTCCGGAAGGCATCAAGGCGCTTTCCATTCTGGATACCCATTTCCTCACCCGCATGACCATGGGTGCTATTATCGGTAAGGGACCGAACAAGGCGGCTCCTCACAGCCATGATAACCTTTATCAGTGGTATTACGGAATGCCGGGAACGAAGTTCATCTACCGCGCGGCGGATGAGGAAATCGAGCTTCATGAGGGAGACTGGGCGTTTATACCGACCGATATTGAGCATGCGATCGAAATCGAAGAGGATGAAAATGTGAACTACGTCTGGTTTGAAATTGAGCTGACGAAAGCCGAACTGGAAGCAAAAAAAGCGCAGTAACCGATAAAAGGAGAGGGAAAGATCATGATGAAAAAAATGACAGCTGCGGTTTTAGCCGCGGCAATGGCAGCATCACTTACGGCATGCGGGGGCAATGCCGCGAAGGAGACAACACAGACTACGGCACAGACGCCGCAGGAGGCAGCCACCGTTGCGGGAGGCGCATCCACGACGGACGGAAAAGAACCTGTTACCCTGCGGTTCTCCTGGTGGGGCGGGGAGACGAGACATAAGGCGACCATGGCGGCCGTCGAGGCATTTGAACAGGAATATCCCTGGGTTACCGTAGAATGTGAATACTCCTCCTGGGATGGATGGACCGATAAGGTGGCTACCCAGCTGGCAGGCGGAACAGCCCCTGATTTGATGCAGATCAACTGGAACTGGCTTTACCAGTTTTCATCTGACGGCTCCAAATTCGCAGATTTGAATCAGTTTAAAGACATTATTTCCCTGGATAACTGGTCGGAGACCAACCTGGCGGCTATGACCGTCGGCGGAAAGCTTCAGGGCGTACCGGTTTCCATCACGGGAAAGCTTCCGATGTACAACAAGACTACCTTTGACAAGGCGGGAGTGGCCATTCCTACTTCATTTGAAGATCTTCGCGCCGCAGGCAAAGCGTTCCGGGAAAAACTCGGCGACGATTACTATCCGCTGGCTGAGGAAGGCTACGAGAGAATGATCTGGATGGTAATGTACCTTCAGGAAAAGTACGGAAAGGAATGGATTAAGGATTTATCCGTCAATTACACGGTGGAAGAAGTGACAGAGGGCATGGAATGGATCAATTCTCTGGAAGAAGACCACGTATTCCCGAAGATCTCCACGATCGCCGGAGATGGTGCGGAAAACTTCTTATCCAACAAAAAATGGATGGATGGCCACTACGCCGGACTGACCGAATACGATTCCAACGTCCAGGAAATCGCTGATTCCTTAGATGAAGGCCAGGAGCTGGTACTTGGAGATTACCCAACTGATTTAGGACCCAATCCGGCCGGCATGAGCAAGGTTTCCCAGGGCTTCGCCATCACCGAGACCTCCGAACACAAGGAAGAGGCCGCCTTACTTCTGGAATACATCACTTCCAATGAAAACGGTGTAAAATTAATGGGAACCGAGCGCGGCACCGTTTGCAACACGGCGGCAAAGAAGATCCTGGAGGATGCGGATATCTTAGGCGGACAGACTCTGGAAGGCAACCAGAAGGTGCTTGCGTTCTGTCACTATACCTTTGATCCGAACTTCGAAAACTCCGCGTTAAAGGAACGTACCGGTGCTTATTACGAAGTATTTGACAACTTAAGCGCGGGAGCAGATCCGGCGGAGATGGCACAGTATTTAATCGATTCCATCAATGACGTGAATGCGGCTAACCCATACTAATTAAGAGCGATAGGATATAGCAAAAAGGGACGCTGCCGGGGCGGCGTCCCCTTTTTGTACCCGAAAGTGTGCAGTGTTTGGAAAACTCAGCTATAAACAAAAAAGGAGAAGGAGCACATTATATGAATCTTACACCAATTTTCAAAGAATATATGAAAAATTACGAAGGGCTCGATGATTATCTGGTGGAAATTGACGGCCAGTCCATGTATGAATGGAACTATGAGGATGGCTGCTTATTTGTCGGTGCCTCCCGTCTTTACAAGCTGACGGGAGACCGTGAGTATCTGGATTTTATCGTTAAGATGGTGAGCCCCTATATTGAAGAGAATGGAGCCATAAAGAGCTATCACCGTGAAGAATACAATCTGGATTTTATTAACGCGGGGAAAATCTTCTACTTCCTCTATGATGAGACGGGAGAGGAAAGGTACCGGAAAGCATGCGATACCCTGATGACCCAGCTGATCTACCAGCCCCGCCTGACTACAGGAAACTTCTGGCATAAGCTGATCTATCCCTTTCAGGTATGGCTGGACGGCCTTTATATGGGACAGCCGTTTTATATGGAATATGAAAACCGTTTTAACGAGAGGAGGAATTACAGCGATATCATGAATCAGTTCAACCAGGCGAGAAAGCTTCTGTACGATGAGAAAACCGGCCTGTATTACCATGCCTATGATGAGTATAAAGACAGAAAATGGGCCGATCCCGCAACAGGGCTGTCCCCAAACTTCTGGCTTCGATCCATCGGCTGGTATTTAATGGCTCTCGTTGACTGCTGCGAGCTGGCCTCCGAGGAGATTTATGAGGTGAAAGCCAGGTTTGGCGAGCTTTTAAGAGAAGCAGTACACGGGATCTTAAAGTACCAGGATCAGGAGAGCAGGCTTTTCTACCAGCTTCCGGCACTTCCGGAGCAGGAGGGGAATTACCTGGAAACCTCCGGATCACTCATGGTGGCTTACGCGGTCTTAAAAGGCTGCCGCCTGGGGGTGCTTCTGGAAGAAAAATATGCTGCAAGGGGAAGGGGAATCTATGATGCCGTTCTGGAGCAGAAAATATACCAGGCAGACGACGGTGCATACCATTTATCCGGCACATGCGCAGTGGCAGGCCTTGGACCGCGCACGGAGCGGGATGGAAGCATTGACTACTACTTGTCGGAGCCGGTAGTCGATGATGATGTAAAGGCCATGGGGGTACTTATGATGGTAACGGCCGAACTGATGAAAATGGAATGATAGGAGTGAGAGTATGGAAGCACAGCCCGTAAAGATACGAAACTGGAAGAACTTTTGCCGCAAATACAGAGGATTTTTTTACATTCTGCCGTGGATCATTGGATTTATGATTTTTAAGTTTTATCCATTTATTATGTCCCTGTTTTACAGTTTTACTAACTACAGCTTATTTAAGCCGGGAACGGAATTCATCGGTCTCGACAATTACTTAAGCATATTTCATACGAAGAAATACATAAAGGCATTTAAGGTTACATTTCAATATGCGTTTCTCACGGTGCCGCTGAAACTGGCATTTTCCCTGTTCATCGCATATATCTTGAATTTTAAACTGAAATTCGTCAAAATGTTCCGGACTATCTACTACATTCCTTCCATTCTGGGAGGTTCTGTGGCGATCGCGGTCGTGTGGAAATTCATTTTCCAGGGAGACGGTTTGATCAACCAGTTTATCCAGATGTTTGGCGGTGAAAAGATTAATTTCCTCGGCAGCACACACTACGCGCTCTTCGTCATCTGCCTGCTTCGCGTATGGCAGTTTGGTTCCGCCATGGTGATCTTTCTCGCCGCGTTAAAGGGTGTTCCGCAGGAGCTTTACGAGGCCGCCTCTATCGACGGTGCCGGCAAATGGAGACAGTTTTTCTCCGTTACAGTACCGCTTATTACACCAGTTATTTTTTATAACCTGATCACACAGCTCTGTGAGGCATTCCAGGAGTTCAACAGCGCATTTATCATCACGAAGGGCGGACCGCTGGGATCGACGACGCTGATCTCCCTGTTAATTTACCAGAATGCGTTCCGTACGTATGAGATGGGGCTTGCCAGTGCAATGGCGTGGCTGTTGTTTATCATCATCTGTACTCTGACCGTGGTCTCCTTTGCCAGCCAGAAGTACTGGGTGTATTACTCGGATGATGAGAGATAAGGGGGACGATTGAGATGAGTAAGAAAACAAGAGAACAGATCAGTACCGTGGTTCGCTATACCGTTCTGATCCTGGTAGGCTTCGTCATGTTTTACCCTATGCTCTGGATGGTGGGCGCATCGTTTAAGGCGAGCAACAATGAGATTTATTCAACCATCAGCTTCCTTCCGAAGAGTCCGTCGTTTCAGGCTTACATTGACGGCTGGACCGCGACAGGCAATCCATACAGCCTTTACCTGATCAATACTTTTAAGATTGTCATACCGAAGGTGATTGGAGCGGTGGTGGCCAGCGTTGTTACGGCATACGGATTTTCCCGTTTCGAGTTTCCGGGAAAGACTTTCTGGTTCTCCATCCTGCTGGCGACGCTGTTCCTGCCGCAGGTAGTGCTTAACATTCCACAGTTCCTCTTATTCCGGACATGGGGATGGACGAATTCCTACCTGCCGCTGGTGGTTCCGGCCTTTTTCGGAGCCGAACCATACTTCATCTTCATGCTGGTTCAGTTCATGCGGTCTGTATCCAGGGAACTGGAGGAAGCGGCAGAAATCGACGGCTGCAATTCCTTCGAACGGCTGGTATACATCGTGGTGCCCATGGTAAAGCCAACCATCGTTTCAGTGGCGCTGTTCCAGTTCATGTGGGCATTTAACGACTTCCAGGGACCGTTAATCTATATCGACAGTGTAAAGAAGTATCCGACTTCCCTTGGTCTCCGCCTTTTAACGGATGCGGAGACCGGCTTTGAGTGGAATAAGGTTCTGGCGCTGTCGGTCGTCACCCTGCTTCCGTCTCTGATCGTATTCTTCCTGGCACAGGATCAGTTCGTGGACGGCATTGCGGCAGGCGGTGTAAAGGGGTAAAAATATGAAAGCAAACGTGATTTTCAAGACTTCCCGGAAGTTCCTTCTGGAATGGGAGGACTTCGGAGTCTTCTATACGGAAAAAGAGTATGAAGTATGGCTGGATGACCGGTTCATCTTAACAAGCAGCCGCGTCATCCAGACTGTGCCGGGCCTTACGCCCGACACGGAGTACCGCGTATCCCTGCGGTGCGGCGGAGAGATTTATGCGGAGTTTTCGGTCCGTACCGATTATGAGTTTGTTACGCTGAACGTGCGGCGCTTTGGAGCAAAGGGCGACGGAATCCATGACGACACGCTGGCCATCCAGACGGCGATCGCCTCCTGCCCGAAAGACGGGAGAGTGTTTATCCCGGAGGGAACGTATCTCGTAACCAGCCTGTTTTTAAAGAGTGACTTCACACTTGATATCGGGAAGAACGCCGTGCTCCTGGGCCATGCAGAGCGGGAACGGTTCGGCGTGCTTCCCGGCATGATTCAGAGCTATGATGAGACAGCGGAGTACAATCTCGGATCCTGGGAGGGAAATCCCCTCGATATCTTTACCAGTATGATTACGGGAATCCATGTTTCAAATGTGGTGATCACCGGAGAGGGAATCCTGGATGGAAACGCCACCTTTCAGGACTGGTGGGAGGACGACAGGGCGAAAATCATCGCATTCCGCCCCCGCATGGTATTTTTGAATCACTGTGATCATGTGGTGCTTCATGGAGTCACCGTGCAGAACAGTCCTTCCTGGAATATCCATCCCTATTTCTCGAATGATCTCCGTTTCCTGGATTTGACCATCTTAAATCCATGGGATTCACCGAATACAGACGGCATGGATCCTGAGTCTGTGAATGGTCTGGAAATCGCCGGCATCTATTTCTCTCTGGGAGATGACTGTATTGCACTAAAGTCTGGAAAATATTATATGGGGCACAAATATAAGATACCGTCACAGAACGTCGAAGTACGCCAGTGCTGCATGAATAATGGGCACGGAGCTGTGACCATCGGCAGTGAAATGGCGGCAGGAGTGAAGCATGTTCATGTAAAAGACTGTTTATTTCTGCACACCGACCGGGGACTGCGGATCAAGACGAGACGTGGGAGAGGAAAAGATGCCGTTGTTGAAGATATCTGTTTTGAGAATATCCGCATGGACTATGTGCTGACGCCCTTTGTTTTAAATTCTTACTACAACTGCTGTGATCCCGACTGCCACTCGGATTATGTGAAATGTAAATCGCCACTTCCAGTAGACGAGCGGACCCCATCGGTAAAGCAGATGATTTTTCGAAACATCGAGGCTCATAACTGCCATGTAGCTGGAGCATTTTTATACGGATTGCCTGAGATGAAGGTGGATTACGTGGAATTTGACCATGTGGCCATTGATTACGATGAGAATCCGGAACCGGATGAACCAGCCATGATGGATGACATCCAGCTGACTGCAAAATTAGGCCTCTACATCAACAATGTACAGGAACTTGTTTTAAACGATGTCTCCATAAGCGGATGCGACGGTGAACCGCTGCTTTTGGAGAACATCGATAAAATAACCGGAAATGGAGCCATTTCCAATTCTGCCGCTGAAGGAGAACAAATATGAGTATGACGATTGCAGCTACAGCAAGTGTATCCGCAGGCGGGGATGATCCCATCCTGTTTCGGGGGCCGTTTGAAGAGACGGTTCCTCAGATGGCCGCGCTGGGATATCGTGCTGCAGAACTTCACATTTACGATTCGGATCAGATCGACCGAAAACAGTTATACCTGATTTTGGAGGAGAACCAGGTAGTACTCACCTCCATCGGTACAGGTTCCGCCTATGAGAAAGACGGAATCTGTCTCGGCAGCGCAGATCCGGGGAAAAGAGCTGCAGCCATCCGCCGTCTGACCGGGCACATGGTGACAGCCTCTCCATATCATGGTATAGTTATCATTGGTCTCATCGCTGGAAGATTTTCCGACTGCGGTCAGGATGGAGAAGCATTTAAAAGGAATCTGACGGAGAGCTTAAAACTCTGTGTGAAAGAAGCGGAAGTACACGACGTAACCTTAGGTTTTGAGGTGATGAACCGGTTTGAGAGTGATTATGGTACCACGATCAGAGAGGCATTAGAGCTTCTTCGCGTGGTTGGCTCTAACCGGCTGAAGCTTCACCTGGATACGGTACACTTAAATATCGAGGAAGATGATATCGGGAAAGCCATCGAAAGCGCCGGCGGCGCCATCTGCCACGTCCATGTGGCAGATAATAACCGCTGGTATCCGGGGCATGCGCATTATAACTTTGCGGAAACGCTGGCAGCATTAAGCCGTGTCGGTTATAACGGAGCACTGGCATTGGAAATCACGAATGATCCGGATACGGAAACAGCCGCCAAAAACAGCCTCTCCTACTTAAACGCAATACTTGAGACACTATCATATTGAGGAATATTTCCCTCAGGGAGGTTTTATTTTGTTATTAAAAAAGTTTTTCAAGTTCGTAATTCCATCTATTGTATCCATGTGGATCTTTGCGCTGTATACCATGGTGGACGGGATGTTTGTGGCATGGGGAGTCGGTGAGAGCGCGCTGGCATCGGTGAATCTTTCCATGCCCTATGTAATCTGCATTTTTTCCATAGGTCTGCTGATGGCGACGGGCACTTCCACGCTGATTTCCATTGCGCTGGGACAGAAGAAGGAGGAAGAGGCGAGCAGCCTATTCTCCATGAATCTGGTCGTCTTAACCATTGTCTCCCTTGTAGTGACCGCGCTCACGTTCCTGTTTCTGGAGCCTCTCGCCATGTTTCTTGGCGCATCCCCGGACAATCTGGAGTACGTAAAGAGCTATGTGGGAACCATCGGGGCCTTTGCCGTATTTTTTATCCTGTCCTATAATATGGAGGCACTGGTGAAAACAGATGGAACGCCTGTCGTTTCAACGATTGGGGTCATGGTGTGCGGACTGACCAATGTCATTCTGGATTATGTCTTTGTCATGGTATTTCACTGGGGTGTCTGGGGAGCGGCATTCGCTACCGGACTGGCTCAGGTTGCCTCCACAATCATATTCTTTACATATTTTGCATGTTTTCGGAAGAAACTCTGTTTCCACAAATTCAAATGGAATCCGGGCGTTTATAAAAAGATCATTCCCCTCGGTCTGGCCAATGGCTTCACGGAGCTTTCAGGCGGTCTTGTGGTGTTCCTGTTCAATCAGACCATTCTTCGCGTGATCGGGGAGAGCGGTATCGTCAGCTATACGGTCATTTCCTATATAAATACCCTGGTACTGAACACCATGGCTGGGATTGCCCAGGGGATGCAGCCAGTTACAAGCTACCATTACGGTGCCAGGGAACTTGGTCATTGCCGGAGACTCTTAAAGTATTCGCTCCTGATGGAAGTGATTGTGTCGGTTGTCTATGTATTTGTCCTGGAATTCTTTCCGCAGATCTTTGTCGGCGCGTTTCTTGACCGGAGGGACGGCGAACTGTTTGTCTATACCATGAGGGCGCTTCGCCTTTATTCGCTGTCGTTTTTGTTTATTGGCTTTAACGTGGTGTCGGCCGGTTACTTTACCGCGATGGAGCGGCCCTGGCAGTCCTTTGCTGTCTCGGCGGGAAGAGGACTTTTCTTCCTTGCTGCGGCTCTCGGCGTCATGGTTGTTCTTCTGGGAGAGAATGGAATCTGGCTTTCACCGGTTGTTTCGGAATTTATCTGCGCCATTTTGGCGGCGGTATTTTTCCTTCATAAAAAGACAGGTCCCGTGAAATTAAGGAAGTGATAAGATGCTATTTGACAGAAAACAACTGGTTAGGCTGATTGTACCGCTGGTTTTGGAGCAGGTGATCATGGGGACCATCGGAATCGCGGACATGTTGATGGTCGCATCGGTGGGGGAGACAGCGATTTCGGGTATTTCCCTCATAGATTCCATTAACATGCTGTTTAGCAGCATGTTCGCTGCGCTGGTGACGGGGGGAACCATCATCTGTACCCAGTATCTGGGGAAAAGGGACGAAGATATGGCCAATCTGGCCGCAAAGCACCTGCTCCTTGTCTCCCTTCTGTTTTCCCTGATGATTGCGTCACTGTGTTTTCTGTTCCGCAAAACGGTCGTTTACGGCCTCTATGGGGCCGCGGAGACGGAGGTTCTTCGTCAGGCCATGATCTATTTCTATTTTTCCATGGCTTCCTACCCCTTCCTGATGATGTTTGACAGCGGCAGTGCGATTTTCCGTTCCATGGGGAATGCGGCGCTGCCGTTTACCGTATCATTTCTCATGAGTGTAATTAATGTCGTGCTAAACGCCGTCTTTATCTTTGAATTGCACTGGGGCGTATTCGGAGCCGGATTCGCTACCTTACTGGCGAGAGTCGTCAGCAGCGCGGCGATTTTTATTCTTTTGTACCGTTACCAGGGAGTCATTCGGCTTCAGCTGTTCTTAAAGAGCGGCTGGCACGGCTTCATGGTAAAAAATATTCTGAGACTGGCGGTCCCCACCGGCCTGGAGGACAGTATCTTTCATATTGGTAAGCTGCTGGTTCAGGGGATTGTCACCTCCTTCGGGACAACGGCAATTGCCGCCAACGCGGTGGCGCTGACTATCTCCGAGTTCACCCATATGCCTGGATTTGCCATCGGCCTTTCGCTGATTACCGTAGTGGGAAGATGCGCAGGAGCTGGAGATTTGGAGCAGGCGCGGTATTACGTGAAGAAAATTACCAGACTCTCTTTCCTGGTGACTGGTGCCGTGGCGGCGCTGTCCTGGATTTTTGCCGGTCCGGTGGTGGGGTTCTACCAGATGAACCATGCCACATGGGTGCTGGCGGTGGAAATCGTGAGATGGCAGGCTCTGGCATGTCTTTTCGTCTGGGTGCCGGCCTTTAACATCTCCGATGCGCTGAGAGCGGCCAGCGATGTGAAGTTTACGATGGCTGTCTCCATGATTTCCATGTGGATATTCCGGGTGGGCTGCAGTTTTCTGTTCCGGTCTCTTCTGGATGTGGGCGTCATCTGTGTATGGTTTGCGATGTTTCTGGACTGGATGTTCCGGGCCGGGGTTTTCACACTTCGTTTTCGCGGTACGAAATGGGAGGGCAGGATGTTTCTTTGACGAAACATCCTGCTTTTTTGTTGACATTACTTCGATATCGAAGTATTATAAAAGAAAAACATTCGATATCGAAGTAAATCGGGAAAGAGAGGACGGACCATGATCTATGAGGGCGAGGAAAAATTAAAAAGACAGGCAGAAAACGGATTTCCAAAAGGAATTACGAAGATCTGTGACCGTGTATATTTTGCTTTGGGATATGGCGGGAGCACGTGTACACTTGTGATAGGGGAGGAGTCCTGCATTTTGGTGGATACGTTAAACGGTGTCACACCAGCCAGGGAAGCCAGGAAAGAGTTTGAGAAGCTGACGGATAAGCCTGTCCGGACGATCATTTATACGCACTATTTTCATTTCGACCACACCTCAGGCGCATCGGTATTCGCAGGCCCCGATACGCGGATTATCGGGAGAAAGCCGTCGTATCCCCAGTATGGAAGGACCGGCCTGATCAAGGACATCTGCGGCGTGCGCGGAGCGAGACAGTTCGGCGTCGGTTTGCCGCCGGAGGAAAACATCTGTGTGGGAATCGGGCCCAGAAATGAAATCAACGGGGAAAAGGGAAATCTTCCATGCAGGGAGCTCTTCGAGGAGGAGCTGCTGGAACTGGAAATCGACGGTACGAAGGTCGTTCTCGGGGCCGCCCCCGGGGAGACAGACGATCAGATCTTTGTCTGGTTCCCTCAGCACCGCGTTCTCTGCTGCGGTGACAATTATTATGAATCCTGGCCTAATTTATACGCCATCCGCGGCGGCCAGTACCGGGATATCAGCGGCTGGATCGATTCCCTGGATAAGATGAGGGAGTACAGGGCCGAGTATCTGCTTCCCGGTCACACCAGAGCCGTGATTGGAAGCGCAGAGGTGGAGACGACGCTTAAAAATTACCGGGATGCGCTGGAATACGTGCTGACAGAGACGCTTCGCGGCATGAACGAGGGCCTTACACCGGATGAACTGGCTGACAGCATCCGCCTTCCTGAGCGCCTGGCGTCACTTCCCTATTTACAGGAGTACTACGGAACCGTAGAGTGGTCTGTCCGGTCCATTTATACCGGTTATCTGGGGTGGTTTGACGGAAATCCAACGAAGCTGGGTCACATGAATACGAAGGAACGGGCAGAAAAGATCACAGCGATGATGGGAGGCGCCGGTCAGGTGCTGGCTGAGGGAAAGGCCGCCCTGGAGCGTGGTGAGGCGCAGTGGACCGCAGAGCTGTGTGATCTCCTGTTAGACTGCGGCCGGGAGATAGAAGCGGCCTCCGGCCTCAAGGCTGATGCGCTGACCGAGCTTGGCCGGAGGCAGACGAGTGCCAATGCCCGCCACTATTATCTGGCGTGCGCCAGACAGTTGAGAGGAAACGGCAAGCCCCTTAAGCTGAACGGCGCCATGCTGGATGTGGTGAAAAGGCAGGACGATAAGTCATGATTGACAATACCTTTACGCTGATCAGCCGCATAGATGGAGAGATACGCCGTTTCATTGCCGAAGAGCTGGCGGGGGACGGCATCACGGATATCGTACCCTCACAAGGCGCCATTATTTTGGAATTGATGAAGCATGGGCAAATGCCCATGAACGAACTGGCGCATGATATTGACCGGACGCCTCAGACTGTGACCCATCTCATAAAAAAGCTTGTAAAAGCCGGTTACGTGGAGACCAGAAAGGCACCGGAGGACAATCGGGTGACAATGGCCGTGTTGACAGAAGCGGGAATTCATCTTGCTGATGCACTCTGCCACATTTCCGAAAAAATCTATGACCTCCAGTACAATGGAATAAAGGAAGATGAGATTGTAGTCCTACGCGGAGCATTAGCACAAATGTATGCAAATTTTACGGGAAGCGCAGTCAGGTCTGATTAAATGTGTCACAGAATCTCCTGTATTTCCAAAGACCATCCGGCGCCGCCGTACATATAGGATTCAGTAAGCGCCACCGTATGCAGACGGCCGTTAAGCCTGACGGTGGCCGGAATGTCTTTCTTAATGTATTCCAGCGCGATAGAGCTCTTTTGACAGTAGGTTTCCAGAACTGCAAAGAACTCTTCCGGGGTAACCGGTTTTTTCTCCAGATCTATGAGGAGAATCCTTCCGGCTGCACCACTGTTCAAATCTTTTGCAACAGATTTTAAATATCGGTACTCCGCTTCCCACAGCAGCAAAAGCACTGCGGTACTGGTCAAAAACATGACCTGGATGGAACGAGGGAATAGGTGTGCCAGAGAAAACAGGCAGAACAGGAAAATATAGCACCAGGCCAACGCGGCTGCACCGCGAAAGAACGAGGAGTCCAGCCGTGCAGCCAGGCCGCGCAGCAAATGCAGGAGACAGCCTGCAGCCATGTATCCCAACAGGACTGCTGGGAACAGGGACCATACAGGCCCGATTTCTTCCGGCGCAGCCAGCCTCAGCGCCGTGAGAGAGCACAGCAGCAGCAGCGTTCCAAGAAGAAGGCCCTGCTTAAGGGTTTCCACAAGATTTTCTTTCATTTCGCACCTCCATTATCTGACTGCGAACGTCTTTTAAGTATTTTCGTGATATATAGACGGTTTTGTTATTGGGAAAAGATACCTCCATTAAACCATTTACCATTGGGCGGTATGACGATACACGGTCCATATTAATGATGACGGATTTGGAAATCCGGATAAATCCGGCCGGAAGAAGATGCTCCAGTTCATACAGCCTTTTCTTTACCTCAAGCGTTTCGGAATCCGTGTGTACCAACTGCTTTTCACGTACCGTCTCAATAAAGCAGATCGCGCGCTCTTTAAGCTTTACGATTTCATCTCCGCGATAACATGTGAGCATCATGGTGTGATACCGTTCCTGTTCCACATATTCTACCAGCCTTTCTATGGACTGGTCTTTACAATGTACATAGAATTCCGCATGTTCAGGTTCCTTTTCCGGAATCACTCTGATCAGAGTCTGCATGTCTGTCTCCTCCTGCCCTTTTCTTCTTATTTTTGTTCCCTATCCGTTTTTTATTCTCCTATCAGGGATTTGCTCCAGATGGGTTTATTATAAAGGAAGTGTCGGAAAATATCCATGAGTTTCCGGTAAGCGGCAGTTTTTCAGGGGTAAGCGGCAGCCACGGGCAGCGGCTGAATTCCTGCAGCCGTTTTTGAAAAAGTGACATTATTTCATAAAAAGGTTTTTTTAAGCGGAAAAATCTGGTATGATAAAAATCAGGGAATTAAGTACGACAGATCGAGGAAAATACCATATGAAGATACAGCTGGAAGAAATGTACAAAGATCCTGTAACAGGAGGCGGAAACGAGTACTGGATCAAAGAAAAATACCAGGAAAACTGTCTGCGCCGGATGAGTCATTATGCGGTTATGACCATCAACATAAAAAAATTCAGAAAGTATCATCTGCGGTACGGAAAGATAGCGTCTGATGAGATATTGAAGGAGATTTACGATATTTTAGACGGTTTTCTCCATGAAAATGAATATCTTTCCAGAATTTATTCCGACAATTTTGTTATACTGCTTCACCGGGAGAATAAGGAGGCTCTCGTACAGTTTATTTATGATACTGACTGGGCGGGATATCAGTGTGAGGATCCCAGGATTTATATGAAGATATTCTTTTCCTTTGGTGTCTATATGATCGATAATCCGGACGACGATTTCCATACTGCTCTCAATAAGGCGGAGCTGGCCCGAACGATGTGCGGACACGTTCATCTGAGGAATACCTCTTATGATTTCTACAGCAGCAGTATATCAAAAAGGTATTTGCATGACTGCGATATTGAAGAAAAAGCGGTGGAGGCAGTGAATCAGAAGCGCTTTACCCCCTATCTGCAGCCTAAAGTGCGCCTGAGTGATGAGAAAATCGTAGGAGCGGAGGTTCTGCTTCGCTGGTTTGATGAGAACGGAAAGCTGATTCCGATTACGGACTACCTCCCGGTTCTTGACAGCAATGGTTATATCAGAAATGTAGATCTGTATATTTTTGAAAAGATCTGCCAGAAGCTGCAGGAGTGCAAAGAGAGCAGTATACCGGTGGTGCCGCTGTCTTTTAATATATCCAAATCCTATTATAATGACGATGATCTGTTTGCTGACTATATGGCGGTGTTTGAACAGTACGATGTACCGGAATCCTGGATTCAGTTTGAGCTGATGGAAAGTATCTCCTTTGACGACGGCGCCAGAATGATGCGGCTGATCCCCGGATTCAAGAGGAGGGGATTCGCCTGTATGCTGGACGATTTCGGAAGCGGGTATTCGTCCTTTCAAGTAATTTCCAGCCTTCAGCTGGACGCTCTGAAGATAGACCGGCAGTTTTTTGCAAAAGATTTTAATCCCCAGGACTGCGCTGTTGTGGCGACTATTATTCATATTGCAAAAGCACTTCACATGGAGACAATCGCTGAGGGGGTGGAGCAGAAGGAGTACATCGATTTTCTGAAAAACGCGGGCTGTGACATGGTACAGGGGTTCTATTATTACAGACCTATGCCGGTAGATGAGTTCCTTGCCCTGCTTGCTTCTCAGAATGAGTTCTGATTTCTGAAATTTTATATTGATTTATAGAATAATATTTAGTATATTATGTAATAGGTTATCTTAGGCCAGACTTGAAAGGGGAATTGTGATGATAAAAGTAGCTGTTGATGTCATGGGCGGCGATTATGCACCGGCTGAGATGGTAGCAGGTGCCGTGCAGGCGGTGAACGCGAACAGGGAGATCTCCGTTCTCCTGGTAGGGCAGGAACCGGCAGTAGCTGAGGAGCTGAAAAAGCATAACTTTCCGGTGGAGCAGATACAGATTGTTCCTGCAACAGAGATAATCGAAACGGAAGAACCTCCGGTGAATGCCATACGAAAGAAAAAAGACTCTTCCATTGTGGTTGGCATGAATCTGGTGAAAAAGAAGGAAGCGGATGCCTTCGTTTCAGCCGGCAGTTCCGGCGCCATATTAGTTGGCGGTCAGGTCATTGTCGGAAGAATAAAGGGTGTGGAAAGACCTCCGCTTGCGCCGTTAATCCCCACGGAAAAGGGCGCGTCTCTGCTGATTGACTGCGGTGCCAATGTCGACGCCAGGGCTTCCCATCTGGTACAGTTTGCACGCATGGGCTCCATCTACATGGAACATGTGATGGGGGTGAAGAACCCACGGGTCGCCATCGTCAATATCGGGGCAGAGGAAGAGAAAGGAAACGCACTTGTTAAGGAGACGTTTCCGCTTCTCAAGGAATGCAGGGACATAAACTTCATCGGAAGCATTGAGGCGAGGGAGATACCGCACGGCGGCGCAGATGTTATCGTATGCGAGGCATTTGTAGGCAACGTAATCCTGAAGCTTTACGAAGGAGTAGGTGCCACTCTGATCAGTAAGGTCAAGAGCGGCATGATGGTGAACTTAAGAAGCAAGGTTGGAGCACTGCTTGTAAAACCAGCGCTTAAGGAGACACTGAAATCCTTTGATTCGTCTCAGTACGGAGGAGCACCGCTTCTCGGTCTGAACGGTCTGGTGGTGAAAACCCACGGGAATTCCAAGGCAAAGGAAGTGTGTAATTCCATTCTTCAATGCGTGGCCTTTAAAGAACAGGGGATTAATGATAAGATAAGAGAGAGCCTGACTGCTGAAAATCAGGAAAATAAAGAATAGGAGAGAGGAAGGGAAAAGATGGAATTTGAAAAGTTACAGAATATTGTCGCAGAGGTACTTAACGTTGAACCGGAGGAGGTAACCATGGCTTCTACATTCGTAGATGACTTAGGTGCAGATTCCCTGGATGTATTCCAGATCATCATGGGTATCGAAGAAGAATTCGATATCGAGATACCGTCCGAAGTAGCGGAGAAGATCGCTACAGTCGGTGATGCGGTAGAACAGATTAAGAACGCGCTGAATTAATAGATGTGGGTGTTGCAGGGCGGCATAATGCCGCCTGTCCGCAACACCTTCTTTCATAGTAAAGGAAAGAGGACCGCAATGAACAAAAAACTGAATGAGCTGGAAGGGCGGATTGGCTACCGTTTTTCGGACAGGCAGCTGCTTACAAGGGCCATGACCCACAGCTCCTACGCCAACGAACACCGCTTAAACAAGCTGGAATGCAATGAGCGGCTGGAATTTTTAGGTGATTCCGTGCTGGAGGTCGTTTCCAGCGATTTTTTATATCACAAATATCCGGATAAGCCGGAAGGGGATTTAACGAAGATCCGCGCCAGCATCGTATGCGAACCGACGCTCGCCTACTGTGCCGAGGACATTGAATTAGGAAATTACTTACTGCTGGGAAAGGGAGAAGAGGCGACCGGCGGACGCGGAAGGGCCTCAGTCGTATCGGACGCCATGGAAGCGCTAATCGGCGCAATATATCTGGACGGTGGTTTTGCTAATGCAAAAGAGTTTATCCTTCGATTTATCATGAACGACATCGAGCATAAACAGCTCTTTTTTGATAGCAAGACTATCTTGCAGGAGATCGTACAGAGTCAGACGGAAAAACCGCTTGCCTATGAACTGCTGCGGGAAGAAGGGCCTGATCACAATAAGATCTTTGAATCCCGGGCTCTCATTGGAGCGGAAGAGATCGGCCGGGGGACCGGAAGGACGAAAAAGGCTGCGGAAGCAGTAGCCGCCTATCACGGAATTTTAAAGCTTAAGAAAATGGAAAAGGAAAGGCAGGCATAGACGTCTGCCAACATAAAGTATGTATTTAAAAAGCATTGAGATACAGGGCTTTAAATCATTTGCCAATAAGATCGTATTCGAATTTCATAACGGAATCACCGGCATCGTGGGACCCAATGGCAGCGGCAAGAGCAATGTCGCTGATGCGGTGCGCTGGGTGCTGGGAGAGCAGAAGGTCAAACAGCTTCGAAGCTCCAGCATGCAGGACGTCATCTTCTCCGGTACGGAGACGAGGAAGCCCCAGGGCTTTGCCAGTGTAGCCATCACTCTGGACAACTCTGACCACCAGCTGGCCATCGATTACGATCAGGTGACGGTTACGAGACGTGTCTACCGCTCCGGTGAAAGCGAATATATGATCAACGGAAGCACCTGCCGCCTGAAGGATATCAACGAACTGTTCTACGACACCGGTATTGGCAAGGAAGGCTACTCCATCATTGGACAGGGCCAGATCGACAAGATATTAAGCGGTAAACCGGAGGAACGGCGGGAACTCTTCGACGAGGCGGCCGGAATCGTAAAATTCAAACGCAGAAAAGCCATCGCCCAGAAGAAGCTGGAGGATGAGAAACAGAATCTGGTCCGTGTGACCGATATTCTAACGGAATTGGAGAAACAGGTCGGCCCTCTGGCAAAACAGTCCGAGGCCGCGAAGGAGTATCTGCGTTTAAAGGAAGACTTAAAGAAATACGATGTGAACCAGTTCCTGCTGGAAACCGCCGGAACGCGCAGCCAGTTAAAAGAGACGGAAGAAAAAGCAGCCATCGTATCGAAGGATTTGGAAGATACGAGGCAGGCTTCCGAACATATCCGTGTGGAATATGAGACCCTGGACGCCCTTTTATCCGGGCTGGAGGCAGCCGCAGGCGAGGCCAGAACGGCTCTTGGCGAGACCAACATGGAAAAGGGCACCCTCGAAGGCCGTGTAGGCGTGCTGAACGAGCAGATCAACACGGAAAAGATGAACGCGGAACATATTGGAAAGCGAATGACAGCGATCCATGGGGAAATCGCGGATAAGAAGACGAAGGTCTCCGCCTATGAAGAAGAGCGAAGCGGCATTGCCGCCCAGGTTAAGGAATCCTTAGAGCGTCTGGCCGCGGCCGAAGAGGCGCTTAAGAGGAAGGATGAGGATATCCGGGCGCTGGAAGAAGAGATTGAATCCGGCAAGGGCAGCATCATCGACACCTTAAACGAGAAGGCCTCCATTAACGCCAGACAGCAGCGGTACGAAACCATGCTGGAACAGGTAAATGTCCGGCGTTCCGAGGTGTGCCAGAAGCTTTTAAAGTACAAAAGCGACGAATCGGAGCAGGACGGCCAGTTAGATGAATTAAACCGTCAGCTGGAAGAGATCGAGGCAGAGATCGCCAGTCTCGGAGATGCCCAGGCGGCGGCTGAGACGAGGACGGAGGAGCTGGAACACGAGGTCCGCCGTCTGAACAAGAATTTAAACGACAGGCAGCAGGAATACCACACCAGCTATACGAAGCTGGAATCGCTGAAGAATATAGCGGAACGGTATGAGGGCTACGGCGGAAGCATCCGCCGCGTCATGGAGGTCAGAGACCGCATTCACGGCATCCACGGCGTTGTGGCCGATTTAATCACCGTTCCAAAGAAGTATGAGATCGCGGTGGAGACGGCGCTGGGCGGAAGCATCCAGAACATTGTAACGGATTCCGAGCAGACGGCGAAGCAGCTGATCGAATATCTGAAGAAAAACCGGTACGGAAGGGCGACCTTCTTACCGCTTACCAGTATCGGCAACAGGAACACCTTTAATCAGGACAAGGCGTTAAAGGAGCCTGGTGTCTTAGGACTAGCCAACAGTCTGGTGGAGACAGACGGCCAGTATGAAGGGCTGATCCGGTATCTGCTGGGGCGGGTCGTGGTGGTGGATACCATCGACAACGCCATTGCACTGGCCAGGAAATTCCAGTATTCCCTGCGGATCGTCACCCTGGAGGGCGAGCTTTTAAGCGCGGGCGGGTCCATGACCGGCGGTGCGTTTAAGAACACCAGCAACTTACTGGGCAGAAAGCGTGAGATCGAGGAACTGGAAGGAACCTGCACCAAGGCGCTGACCGATGTGGACCGGATCGAACAGGATCTGGTGATGAACGAGGCGCTCCTGGCCGAAAGCCGGGAAGAGCTGGAATCATTGAAATCCAGAAGGCAGGAGAGCTATCTGCGTCAGAATACGGTCCGCATGAGCATTTCCAGGACCGAGGATAAAAAGGAAGAGATTCGGGAATCCTATGGCGATCTGGAACGCGAAAACAGCCAGCTGGAGGATCAGATCCGGGAGATCGGCAAGAGCCGGAACGAGCTGGCAGGCGAGGTCATCCGGCTGGAGGGGCAGAATCAGGATATCAACAGCCGTCTGGATTCCTGCCACGAGCGTCTTGACGCGGCCAAGGCAGAACGGGAGGAGGCTTCCAAAGCGCTCTCCACCGTCCAGCTGGAGGCGTCCGGACTCAAGCAGAAGGATGACTTCGAACTGGAGAATATCCGGCGGGTGAGGGAAGACGTCCGCCGCCTGGAGGAAGAGCTTTCCGGTCTCTCCGGGGGCACTGATGACTCCAACCTGGTTATCGAAGAAAAACTGGCGGAAATCGCCGGATTAAAGTCACAGATTGAGAATACCGTTATACGTGCCGCCGGCCTTGAGGCCGTGATTGCGGAGAAGACGGCAGAGAGAGAGGAAAAGTCGAGACAGCAGAAGGAACTCTTCCAGAAGCGGGAAGAACTTTCCGACCGAATGAGCCGTCTGGATAAAGATTTATTCCGTTTGCAGAGTCAGAAGGAGAAGCTGGAGGAGCGCCTGGAAACTTTTGCAAACTACATGTGGGATGAGTACGAGCTGACCTATTCCGCCGCACTGGAGCTTAGGAGCGGGGAGGAGGAATCTCTGGCGGAGATCCGAAAGCATATCGCCTCCCTGAAAGAAGAGATCAAAAAGCTTGGCAATGTCAATGTCAACGCCATCGAGGATTATAAGGAAGTATCGGAGCGGTATGTGTTCATGAAGACCCAGCACGACGATCTGGTTACGGCGGAAGAGACGCTGCTTAAGATCATCGAGGAGCTGGACACCGGCATGAGAAGGCAGTTTGAAGAGAAATTCAGGGAGATTCGCACCGAGTTCGACAAGGTGTTTAAGGAGCTCTTCGGCGGCGGCCGCGGCACTCTGGAGCTGGTGGAAGATGAGGATATCCTGGAAGCGGGCATTCAGATTATCTCCCAGCCGCCGGGCAAAAAACTGCAGAACATGATGCAGCTTTCCGGTGGAGAGAAGGCCCTGACAGCCATTGCGCTGCTGTTTGCAATTCAGAACTTAAAACCGTCTCCGTTCTGCCTGTTGGATGAGATCGAAGCGGCGTTAGATGACTCGAACGTGGACAGATACGCAAAATATTTACATAAACTGACGAAATATACACAGTTTATCGTTATCACCCACCGTCACGGAACGATGGTGGCCGCAGACCGTTTATACGGTATTACCATGCAGGAGAAAGGCGTTTCAACGCTTGTTTCGGTAAATCTGATAGAAGAAGATTTAGATAAGTAAAAGGAGGCCGTCTATGAGTGAGAAAAAGGGATTCTTTGGGAAACTGGTAGCAGGACTGCAAAAGACAAGGGATAATATTATATCGGGGATGGATTCCATTTTCAGCGGCTTTTCAGCCATCGATGATGAGTTTTATGAGGAGATCGAAGAGACTCTGATTATGGGAGATCTTGGAATTCAGACCACCATGTCGATTGTGGAGGATTTGAGAAAAAAGGTAAAGGAACAGGGAATAAAGGACCCGGCCGAATGCAAGGAGCTTCTGATGGAAAGCATCCGGGATCAGATGGATTTAGGGGAAAATGCGTATGAATACGAGAACCGCCAGTCCGTTCTTCTGATCATCGGGGTCAACGGAGTGGGAAAGACCACCTCCGTCGGCAAGCTGGCCGGCCAGTTAAAGGACGACGGGAAAAAGGTGATTCTCGCGGCGGCAGACACCTTCCGTGCGGCGGCCATTGAGCAGCTGACGGAGTGGGCCAACCGGGCGGGCGTGGACATCATCGCCCAGCAGGAAGGCTCCGATCCGGCCGCTGTCGTCTATGATGCCGTGGCCGCAGCCAAATCACGCCATGCGGATATTCTGATCTGCGATACGGCGGGGCGGCTTCACAATAAGAAAAATCTGATGGAAGAGCTTAAGAAGATTAACCGGATCATCGACAAGGAGTTCCCGGAGGCATACCGGGAAACGCTGGTGGTGCTGGACGGAACGACCGGCCAGAATGCGCTTTCACAGGCCAGACAGTTTATGGAAGTGGCGGATATCACAGGAATCATCTTAACGAAGCTGGACGGAACCGCCAAGGGAGGAATCGCCGTGGCAATCCAGTCGGAACTGGGAATTCCAGTCAAATACGTGGGGGTTGGAGAGAAGATCGACGATCTGCAGAAATTTAACGCAGGGGAGTTTGTGAATGCATTATTCCATGTGGAAGAGAAAGAAGAGGCGTAAGTTATGTTGACATTGGAGAAATTTGAAGAGGCAACAGAGGTTGTAAGCAAGGTAACGCAGGAGACAAAGCTGGTGTACAGCGAATATTTTTCCTCCCAGACCGGCAACAGGGTCTGGTTCAAGCCGGAAAACATGCAGTATACAGGCGCTTATAAGGTAAGAGGCGCTTACTATAAGATCAGCACCTTGAGCGAGGAAGAGAAGGCGAAGGGATTAATTACCGCTTCCGCCGGCAATCACGCTCAGGGCGTGGCCTACGCCGCGAAGCTGGCCGGAATCTCCGCGACCATCGTGATGCCGACGACAACGCCTCTCATGAAGGTAAACCGGACGAAGGGATACGGCGCGGAAGTCGTTCTGGAAGGCGATGTATTCGATGAAGCCTGCAGTTACGCCTACAGGCTGGCAGAGGAAAAAGGCCTTACCTTTATCCATCCGTTTAACGATTTGGACGTAGCTACGGGCCAGGGAACCATTGCCATGGAGATCATCAAGGAACTGCCGACCGTGGATTACATACTCGTTCCCATCGGCGGAGGCGGACTCTGTACCGGCGTTGCCACACTGGCGAAGATGCTCAATCCTAAGATCAAGGTGATTGGTGTGGAACCGGCTGGCGCCAACTGTATGCAGGAATCCCTGCGCCAGGGCAAGGTAGTATCCTTACACGGTGTCAACACCATCGCGGACGGCACGGCGGTACAGTGCCCCGGTGATCTGCTGTTCCCCTATATCCAGGAGAATGTGGATGACATCATCACCATCGAAGATTCGGAACTGATCGTTTCCTTCCTTGACATGGTGGAGAATCACAAGATGATCGTGGAGAACTCCGGCCTTCTGACCGTAGCGGCCTTAAAGCATATGAAGGTGGAAAACAAGAAGATCGTCTCCATCCTGAGCGGCGGCAACATGGATGTCATCACTATGGCCTCCATCGTACAGCACGGCCTGATCCAGAGAGACAGAGTCTTTACCGTCTCCGTCCTGCTTCCGGACAAACCAGGCGAGCTGGCCAAGGTTTCCACACTTCTCGCCAAAGAGCAGGGCAACGTAATCCGTCTGGAACACAACCAGTTCATCAGCATCAACCGAAATTCGGCTGTGGAACTGCGCATCACACTGGAGGCTTACGGCACCGACCACAAGAACTCCATCATGGCCGCGCTCACCGAGGCTGGATACCGACCGAAGCTGGTGAAGTCCAAAGGAACTTATGCGGATTAAAACTATATGGATTAGAATTATGCAGATTAGAAGATTATAAAAAGGCATCAGAACTGCGGGGAATGACGATACTGCGGCTCTGATGCCTTTATTTTGCGTCATGGAAAAGTCGTTTTTTTCAGCCTTCTCTGTGTACATCAGGGCTAATAAATTGACATATGCTGTTTTTTATGATAAACTTATTTGACACAGGTACACAGAATGACAGCACGTAAGTATGGAAATCAATACGAAATTCAGAGAATCTTTTGTCCGTTCAATCAGAAGAATGTCCTAAGAGGAAAAATAAGATGAAGTACGAAAAATTTCAATATGACAGAATTTTTGAAATATTAAGGAACAAAATCGAATCCGGACTGATACCGAAAGGCACTGTGCTTCCCTCCATTGCTGATCTTTGCAAGGAGTACAAAGTATCCAGCAAAACGATACGCCGCGTGGTGGCTATGTTGTCTGACGCCGGACTTATTGAGACAAGAGAGCGGCAGCTTTCTGTAGTTATTTATGATCAAGCCAACTCCGTATACGATTCTGTACACAATTTGCAAGAGCCGATTATCCCTATTATGACAGACATCTTAAAAACAGCGGAAATTGTTTATTATCCTTTTATTTGTTATGGAATTTCTCTGTGCAACAAGTACGATTGGGATATCCCCGAACGTATAGTTCAGCAATTAAATCCTAAGAATCCCAAACTTTTTTGGAAAAATTCTAAACTGATTTGGCGCTTTTTTATCGCCAGATGTGAAAACGAGTTAAGTCTTCATATCGTTGATTGTCTTGGATTTCTAGGGGTAGAATATAGGGAAAACAATTTCTGTTCACGCGTTGCATATCAAAAGACAATGATGGATTTTATCCAAAAGAGCAGAATAACGGCGCCTGCAGGCGATGCAGTCAAAGATTTCCTTGCCTATATTCATTTTATTACGATTTCAAGGGAAGATTTTCAATGTTACGTTCCTGCTGATTCGCCTTTTCGCCTCGGTATTCGGGGACTGGATCAAAGGATGAAAACAGCAGAAGAACGCTACTCCAGTGTATACTTAGATATTTTGGGCCTCATTGCGATCGGTTACTATCAGCCGGGAGATAAGCTGCCGTCTCACGATCAATTGCGCAAACAGTACGGTGTCAGTGTAAACACGACGACACAAGCCATTCAATGCCTGCAAAAATGGGGGATTGTAGAGGCGACCCCAGGGAAGGGGATTTTTGTTTCTGCGAATATTGAAGCGTTAAATGATATTTATGTGGACCCAAAACTGATTGCCAGCCATATCAGAAGATATTTCGACAGTTTGGAGCTGCTTTCCTTAACCGCTGAGGGGGTAGCTTACCATGTTGCAGTTCATGTTTCTTTTGAGCATATACAAACACTCATTCAGCGCTTGAACGAAGTGAAAAATTACGGTAACTTATATCAACCTGCACCTGTTATTCTGCTGGAATTTTTAACAGAACATATTCCATATGAAGCCCTGCGATCTATCTATACGATTATACTCAAAAACTATCGAATTGGTCGTAAAATACCAAAACTAATCAATAGAGGAAAAGCGTCAGTAAAACATGAAATACACTGCAGGTGTGTAGAAGCGGCAAATATTTTGATCGGAGGGAATCAAAGCGCTTTTGCAAAACAAACGGCGGAGATATTCAGGTTTACCCATCAACTTACCATTGAAGAGTGTAAAAAGCTGGGTTATTGGCAGACGGTTCAGGACCTGTACGATGGCTCTCAGCTATGGAAATAGTATGAATTAGCCAGTTCAGCATAAAGCAGCCGGCACAATTGTAATACTATTCTATACCGAAGGAGGAAGAGAACACAAATGAAAAAGAGGCTCTGGAGAGTAACCATTTTGCTGGTGGCGCTGCTCCTCTCCGAGATTTTTTTGTTTATCGCTACATATCGTAATTTGAACCAATCCATTCAAAATGAGCGGATAGACTCTATCGAGCAAATGAGCACCCTCATTTCTGAAAAGTTACTTCTGTTGAGGCAGCATTATGATGATATGGTACGGCAGGCAGCCTATATCATCACAAGTAACCAGGTCCGGTTTCAGGATATGGAGACGCTTCTGGCCTTTGAACAGTTATACCTGCTGGCCGAGGACGGTTCCTGTGTCTCTTTAAAAGGAGAAAAAATCGTACTGTCTGAATCGGAAGAAATAAAAAAACTCAGAACTTCGGATGCGGTTCGGACAGATTTCTGTACGGTACAGACCAAAGGTGATTTTTGGATTTTTATGTCCCCTCTTACCAATGTGACCATAGATAATAAAAAGTTCTTTGGCGTTATTATGCTGGTGGATGCAAACACCTATTCAGAGATTGCAGCCACTGCCTTGTATGAGAACCAGGGCGCTTCCTATGTAGTGAATCGCCTGGGCGTGATAGAACTGCGGCCGACAGAGTCAACCGCCAATGATTATTTTGGCGGATATAACCTGCTCCATATCTTGCGGGATAAAAATGTGGATGAGCAGCAGATCCTTGCATTGCAGCAAGGTCTGGAACAGCAGCACAAGGTGGAATTTACAGCCAAAATAGAGGGAGAAACCTGGCGTATTCAAAGCTTTCCGGAAAGCGAGGGCAACAGCATAGTCATTGCGGTCCCCATTTCGATCACGGCCCAATCAACCTTTTACGGAATGCGTCAAGTGATCATTATGATTGTGCTTACTCTCTTAACCGTGGTGGCTATGGCTGCCGTTTGGATCTACTATTATGTAAAAAATGGGCAGCAAATCAAGCTGGAGCAGGCAAAGGCCGCCTTGAAAAGCGATTTTATGAATAAGGTCTCCCATGATATTCGCACACCACTGACCGCAGTGATTGGACTGAATGACCTGCTGCTGCGCAATGCGGACAAACCGGATATTGTGGCGGACTGTGCGCAAAAAGCAAAAAAGTCCGGTGAATATCTCGTCTCTATCATTAACGATGTGCTGGATATGAGCAGGATCGAAAATGGAAAGCTGCGGATTTCCCATACAGCGTTTGACATGAAGGAACTGCTGGAGACTGTTGTTCAGCTGGAAACATTTCCTGTTGCTGAAAAGGGGCTGGCCTTTCGTCTGGACTGTCCAAACAACTTCCACAGGGGATATTTAGGAGACGCCGTCCGCATCAAGCAGTGTCTCGTTAACCTGGTTTCTAATGCCGTAAAATTTACTCCCGAACATGGAACTGTGACCCTGACTTACAGGGAAGAGATGGAAAGCGGCATATATGCCAGGACCATATTTATCGTTGAGGATACAGGGATCGGTATGAGCGAAGAGTTTATGCAGCATATGTTCCACCCCTTTGAGCAGGAACAGTCGTCTCTTACCTCCGCCCATGTGGGCAGTGGCCTGGGACTGGCAATCGTACACAGTCTTGTGACGCTCATGAAAGGCACCATCCATGCGGAGAGTACATTGGATCAGGGCAGCCGATTTGTCATCGAGCTTCCGCTGGAGCGGACCGTATTGAGTGAATTAAGTCCGAAAGAGGAACCGAGCGATGAATTACCCGTATATTTGCGTGGCAAGAGAATCCTGTTGGCGGAGGATAACGATATTAACCGTGAAATCGTCGCAGAGCTTTTAGACGGGCTCGGTTTTGTGGTAGATGGGGTGGTCAATGGCGCGGAGGCAGTGGAATGTTTTCAAAACTCCTCCAGTGGATATTATTCGATGATACTGGTGGATATCCAAATGCCGGTAATGAATGGTCTGGAAGCAGCAGTCGCTATTCGCAGTTCGGCACACATGGACAGCTGCAGCATCCCCATTATTGCATTATCCGCAAATGCCTTTGATGAGGACATGGAGAATTCTCTTGCACACGGGATGCAGGCCCATATCAGCAAGCCGGTGGAAATCGGGGTTCTCAAAAAAATACTTGTCAAATATATCGATTAAGGAGGGGGATCCATGAAAAGGCAACGACTATTCTGCTTCTTTATTGCGGGTTCCATGCTGTTGGGAATGACTGGCTGCAGCGATGTGCCAGGCAGATCAAAGGCAGAGGCACGGTTCTGCGCGGACAACGAGATTTTGACCTATGAGCCGGTGAATTTTGAGAAAACCATTGTTACCATCGGCGCATACGCTCCCGGCAATACAAAGCCGATAGAGCTTGCCATTGAGGCGGCATTTCCCGATATAGACATTGTCATCCTGAATCAGATCAGCATTTCTAATGTGGAAGAGCATGCAAAGCATCCTGGCGTGCAGAAGGATTTGGAGGATATTATCATTACTGGCTATATCAAGGATTCGGGGGTAAGCAACAGCGTTTTTTATGATGTATCAGCAGAGGATTTCACCTCCCGATACTACCAATCTGTGCTGAATGATTTGAGCGTCGATGGAATGCTGTATCAGCTCCCCATCAACAACTCGGTACACGGCATCTTTTACAACAAAAGCCTGTTTGAAGCCCATGGCTGGGAAATTCCGCAGACTATCGATGAATTCTATACGCTGTGCGACGAAATCTCTGCAAAGGGCATCCGTCCTTTTGTCCCCTGTTTTAAGTATTCTCCAGACGGGGTAGGCCTTGGGTTCAGTAACCGCGCCGTTTTTTCCACTCCGGAAAAGAGGGAGCAATATGAACTTTTTTGTAGTGGTCAGGCCTCCTGTGCGGGGCTGCTTGAGCCATACTTCGAGGAACTGAAAAAGCTTTATGATAAAGGAATCATAGCGGAGGACGACTTCTCCTCCAGCCTGACGAAAAACCGCCATGCTCTCTACGCAGGTGAGATCGCCATGCTGCCGGAACAGTTGACCATGTTTTCTCTGTACGAGGACGAACAGCCGGAATGTGAAGTCGGCTTTTTTGGCTACCCCTCCGATACACACGGAGAGCGTTGGATGCAGATGGCGCCAGGCCGCTGTATGGCGCTGTCGAAAGCGTCCATGGAGGATCGTGATAAAAAGGAGATACTGCTGGACATTTTCACGTTTCTCAGCACCAATGAGGGGCAGACGGCCCTGTTGGAGGTCTATTCAGGGCTGAGCAGCGTAAAATCCGTTCAGGCAAATTTTCGGAAAGAATATTGGGACGTGCAGACATGCATTGAAAACGGGCAGATTTTCTATGCGGACAGAATCGGAAACGAGCTTCACAACCAAACCCTGAAGGCGTATTTGGAGGGCGCGTTGACCCTGGAGCAGACTCTGGCCGAAACAGATGCCATGGTTGAAAGCATCTCGGCGGTCCAGGAGACGAAGTCCTCCGCCGGAACCGCTGCCGAGGACTTTACCATATTGGAGACCAGCTTTTTTATTGCCGACACCATGCGCTCCGCAACCGGAGCGGAGATTGCCCTCATCCCCCACGGCACCTATTATAAAGGAAATTTAGCGAAAATTTATGCCGGCGATTTGACCATGCCATATAGTTTTTACCTTCGTGGACTGGGCGCTGAGGACTATCTTACTACCTATGAGATTACCGGTGCCAGCCTGAAAAAACTTATGGAGCACCCCATAATTAACGGCGAGGAGATCAACGCCTTATACGCATTTTCCGGCCTTGCCATGGAATACGCCCCCTGGCGGGAACGGGATAAAAATGTGATCAAATTGACCTTGGCGGATGGCAGCGAAATCGAAGATGATAAATTCTATACTGTAGCCGCTTGGGCGACCTCCATCGATGAAGCATATATTTCTTCCACCCTGAGCGTCCATAGTGAGGCTGGCAGTAATATTGATTTGGTTACTGCCGCTGTCAGACAAGCAGGCACCATCTCGCCGCCAAAGGATAAGCGACTTGCCTTGATATGGGATATAAAATAAGAAAAAAATTGGAACAAGGTATGGGGGAGGAGGATATATGGGATATTTGATGAGAAAAAAAAGAAAGAACATCATAAAGTTATTGGCCTCCGTTTTGCTGCTTGCTGCGATAATTTCAAGCGCCATGCCAATTTCTGCTGCGGGAAATTCTCCCGTTCGGATTCGGGTTCCGTTTCCGGAAGCCGAAGGATTTACCATGACCGATGAAAACGGGAACCGCTCCGGTCTGGTGGTTGATTTTCTATATGAAATCGCTAAATACACCGGTTGGTTATACGAATTTATTGATGTCGATGCCAACGATATGACGAAAGAGTTTATTGCCCGTAAATATGACCTTATGGGCGGTACATACTATTCTGAGGCGTTTGAAAAATACTTTGCCTACCCGGATTATAGCTGCGGCAATACCAAAGCGGTATTGCTGACTCGTCAGGATAACGATAACATTAAAGGTTATGATTTAAGGGATCTAAACGGGAAAACCATAGGCGTTGTAGAGCGGGCAACCGATAATATACGCCGGCTGGAAGCGTTTCTTTCTACCAATGGCTTAAGCTACACACTTAGACCATATACCTCCGAAGAAGTTGCCGCTAATCAAATCAACTTGGATTTGAAGGCCGGAAAAATCGACCTGAAACTAGGGAATGCAACGGATGATACGGGAGAGTATCGTGCGGTTGCGTATTTTGATGCGCAGCCTCATTATCTGGTTGCGCAACCAGACAATAGGGAACTGCTTAACCAACTGAATTGGGCAATGGAGCGTATTATGTTATCGGACCCACATTTTCCCGAAGAAGTATATACACGGTATTTCAATGATACAAGCGTGGAAAACCTTCTGCTGATCGAGGAAGAAAAATCTTATATCAAACAGAAAGGTACGGTAACTGTGGCGGTTCCTGACCATTTTCATCCGCTATACTGCATTGGCTACGAGGACGGTGATCATACTGGACTGGTCCCAGAGCTGCTGAAAAAAATAACTGCACGATATGGTATCGAGTTCTCCTACATAATTGCAGATTCCTATGCTCATACGCAGCAACTCGTTATCGAAGGTAAAGCCGATATGGCCGGCATTTTTTTCGATGATGCGGCAGAGACCATGAGAGAGGAATTGGTACAGACCAAGTCCTACGCCGCATTAAGTGACTTAATTGTGCGCAACCGGGCCGTGACCTATCCGGCAGACGAATTAACCTGCGGCCTTTTAGAGGGACGCCAACTGCCCTCTTATGCAAAAGCAAGCAAAATTACGTATTTTAAAACCATTGAAGAGGTTTTGTCTGCAGTGAATACAGGCAGGGTGGATTTTGCTTGTGGACTTTCCGCACGGGTGGAACAGATGATGCAGGACAACATCTATGCCAACGTAGTTCCTGTTACCTTATCGGCAAACCGCATGAATATCAGCTTTGCTATGCCTATGCCTGCTAATCCAGAGCTGTTGTCCATCATGAACAAAGGCATTAATAGCTTATCCGAGGAAGACAGAAATTCCCTCTTGGATCATAATCTGGTTTCTATCGGAGACGCTCATGTATCACTGAAAAATTTTGTGGAGACCAATCCCATTTTAGCAATCACCGCTATCTCAACTTTTTTACTGCTGGTCATAATAGCAATTATTGTCATAGCCAACCTGCGTGTAAAAAGCGCTAATATGCAAAAAGACATTGTGAAAGCAGAGGCGGACAGCAGAGCAAAAAGTGAATTTCTCTCCCGTATGAGCCACGAAATCCGTACACCGATGAACGCCATTGTAGGAACGACAACACTCATGGCAATGGAGGATAATATCCCCGAGAGTATAAAAGTAAATTTGGCAAAGTTAAGTTCAACTTCACAGTATTTATTAGGGTTGATCAATGATATTTTAGAAATGAGCCGAATTGATAACGGTATGCTTACTATTGCAAAAGAAGATTTCTCCTTACAGCAGCAGCTTGATGAACTTTGCAGCATGATGCAGACACAAGCACAGGCGCGTGAAATAACGCTTTGCTGTGAAACAAATTTCAAGCATTCCGATTTGAAGGGGGATGCGATCCGGCTAAAGCAGGTTTTGATGAACCTGATTTCCAATGCCATTAAGTTTACATCACCAGGAGGAAGAGTATATTTGAGAGTGGAGGAAACCACAGCCACTGACAAGGAGGCCATTTATCTGTTTCGTGTCTCTGACTCCGGCATTGGTATCAAAGCAGAGGATTTAGAGCGCATTTTTGAATCCTTCGAGCAGGCCGGAGCCAATCAGATCCGCAGTCAGGGGACTGGGTTGGGCTTGCCCATCAGCCGGAATATTGTCCGGCTCATGGGCGGCACTTTGAAAGTGAAGAGTAAAATAAATGTGGGCAGCGAATTTTTCTTTTCCATTCCCCTTAGTTTTGGAAAGCCCATAGAATTAAACACACATTTAGAGCCTTCCTTCGATTTAAAAAATGTACGAATTCTATTGGCAGAGGATAATGCCATTAATGCAGAGATCGCGATAGAGATTTTAAACCTGAAGGGAATACGCACAGAGCATGCTGTGGATGGAGCAGAAGCAGTCAAGTGCTTTGAACAAAGTGCCCCCGGATATTTTAATCTCATTTTAATGGATTTGAGGATGCCGAATATGGGAGGTCTGGAGGCAACAAGAGCCATACGGGCCTCCGGTCATTCAGACGCAGCAAAAATTCCTATTGTTGCTTTAACTGCCAACTCTTTTCAAAAAGACCGGGATATGGCAAAAGAAGCTGGCATGAATGATTTCCTTGCAAAACCAATGGATATTGACCTGCTCTATGCTGTGCTTAAGAAATGTCTTTTGAATAAAAATGAAAATTCTAAATAATCATATTATGTCCAGGGGCAGGTCAGAAATTTATGTTCCTTCAATTGCTTTTCTGTGTTTCCTATGTTAATATTTTAGGGAACTGTTAAATACGAAAGAAGAAAGATGAAGATAGATGTACGATCAGATCACAGTTATGGCAAAGGAACTTTATGAGAAAAGCGTGGCGCTAAGAAGAGACCTGCACCGGCACCCGGAGACGGGCTGGCTGGAGATGCGCACCTCTGCCGTCATCGCCGGGATTTTAACGAATCTGGGCTATGAAGTGCTGACTGGCCGCCAGGTGGTGGATGACGGAGCCAGAATGGGCCTTCCATCCGAAGAGGCACGGCGGGAACACGCAAAGCTGGTCAGGGAAGGCTGGGATACGCCCCTTACATACCTGACAGAGGAGATGGAGGCGGGATACACCGGGGTAATCGGAATCCTGCGCTGCGGGCAGGGACCCGTATGCGCCCTCCGTTTTGATATCGACGCCCTCGGCGTCCTGGAGGATGAAAACGCCTGCCACAGACCGGCGCGGGAGGGCTTTGCATCGCAGTGCCCCGGAGTCATGCACACCTGCGGCCACGACGGCCATACCGCTATCGGCCTCGGCGTGGCGGAAGTGCTCATGAATCTACGGGCACAGCTGCACGGAACGGTAAAACTGATCTTTCAGCCCGCCGAAGAAGGCGTGCGGGGAGCCAGAGCCATCGTTTCCAAAGGCCATTTGGACGATGTGGATTATTTCGTGGGAACGCATCTTGCGCCTTTAGACGGCCCCGATGACGGAGCGGTGACTCCGGCGACCTATGGCTCCCTTGCGACCACCAAGTACGACATCCTCTACCGCGGTGCACCGGCCCATGCGGGCGGCTTCCCTGAAAAGGGACGAAACGCCCTTCTGGCGGCGGCCTGCGCGGCGATGGGGTTAGCGGCGATTCCGCGTCACAGCGAAGGCTCCAGCCGGGTCAATGTGGGGACGCTTCACGCAGGCACCGGAAGAAATGTCATCCCCGATTACGCAAAAATGGAGATAGAGCTGCGTGGGGAGACGACTGAGATCAACGAGTATATGGCAGAGAACGCCAGACGCGTCTGTGAGGCGGCTGCAGCCATGTACGACTGTACCTGTGAGATGATCTGCATGGGCGCTGCCGATTCCCACCACAGCGATTTGACGCTGGCAGACAGGGCCGCTGCGGTTATTGAGCGGGAGCTTCCTGATATCCGGGTCAGCAGTGTGCGCTGCGCCAGAAACTGGGGCAGCGAGGACATATCTCTGATGATGAACCGTGTTCAGTCTCATGGCGGCCAGGCCATCTGCATGCGGAATATAACGGCCATGGAAGCGCCGCAGCATACGGCAGATTTCGATTTCGACGAAAAAGTGCTGGAAGAAGGAATACGGGTATTTTCCGCCATTGCTTACGATTTACTGCGGGATGAGCCGCTGCACGGCTGAATAGTTACGACTATACAACAAGGAGAATACGAGTCAATTACCCATGTCTAATGCCCGATGAAGTGGGGCAGACCCAGGCACGGGCTTGTAACTCAACTACACGTAGTACGACATGTGATTCATGTCTCCTACCTCAAACATTGGCTACAATAGGCTGATTGACGGCAGCCCGCCTGCTTCGGTTCTGCCTAACAGGCCTCTGCGAACAGAGTGTTACATCCTTTACGGTAAATGTTTATGGCTCCGGTACGGTCGTCATTACTCCGGTAACCACAGACAGTACAGCAAAATTCATGCTTCTTTCTGTTACGGTTAGCCTTTGTTGCATTACCGCAGACCGGACAGCTCTGGCTGGTGTACTTCGGGTCTATCGCAAGGACTTCTGAATGCGACAGCGCAGCTTTGTATTCCAGCATCTCCCGGAACTGGTAAAACGCCCAGGAGACTATTACGTATCGGGATTTTAAACGGACGTGCTCCGTGACAGTACGAATCCCGGTTAAATCTTCTATAATAAAAAGCGTACCTGCTCCATACTGTGAGATAAGTGCCTTCGTAACCGCGTGATTTACCGCAGTTACGTAACGGGTTTCTTTCTCACGGAGCTTTTTCAGCTTACGCTTTGCTGATTTTGTTCCACATGTCTGCAGGCGCTTGCGCAGGGCAAGGGCTTTTGCACGTTTTTCCTTGATTGCGCGGCCGGAAAAGAATCTGGTGTTCCCTTCATCATCAAAGGAAACTGCCAAATGGTTCACGCCGAGATCAATTCCAACGATATGGTTTAAGATATTCCTGTTCTCAACTTCCAGGGTGACCGGTATATGCAGATAATATTTCCTGTTTTTTCGAATCAGTTTGGCAGTGCCAAAGCGTCCTCCGGAACAAAACCAGTGTTCCATCCCTTTCGATTCAAAGGGGATATGTAATCTGCCGGAAAGGGGTTTTAAGCTGACGGACTGATACGATATGGAGTAATCCCGGTTCCAGACCAGATCATACTCGAAGTTTCGAAAAGATACTTTCGAAAAGGGGTGTCCATTGCTTTTCATGGATTTATATTTTGCAAGGACGGTCTTAAATACACTCTGTGTCATCTGAGAGCGGAGTCCAAACTGTTGTCTGACCGGGTAGTATAAGGCATGGTTTAATTCGAGATAGCGGATGCCTTCCTGTCCAAAAACGAATGCGGAGACAAAGTTCAGCACATCCCGGATAACGGACAGTGTCTTATTCAAAATAATCATCTGCTCTGATGTAGGGTATAGTTTGACTTTAGCAGTAATAGTAATAGATTTCATAGATTTTATACCTCATAATAGATTATGGACTGAATATATTTTACCACAATCAGAAGTAAAAATCAAACAAACGTTCGAGAAGCTAAAAAACAAAAAGGAGAAGGAGCTTGCGAAAGAGTCAGGAGGGGCACAATTCCTCTCATGTCTAAAGGCACGAGTCTCCATGTGCAGTTTATGAAAATTATCATATCCCCGGCCAAGAAGATGCGGGTACAGACAGACATCATAGAGGAGACGGGCATGCCTGTTTTTTTAGAGGATGCGAAACGGCTTCACGATATTTTAAAGGCGTATTCCATGGAGCAGCTGAAGAAGCTGTTCGGCGCCAATGACGCGATTACAAGGCAGAATTACGAGCGTTACCAGACAATGGATTTAGAGAGGAGCCTGACACCGGCCGTACTGGCTTATGTCGGCCTCCAGTACCAGTCCATGGCTCCCGATATTTTTACCGGTTCCCAGTGGGAATATGTGAAGGAACATTTACGGATACTCAGCGGATTTTACGGCGTTTTAAAGGCATGTGACGGCGTTGTTCCATACAGGCTGGAGATGCAGGCCAGACTCCCGGTCGATGGAAAGAAAGATTTGTATGGTTTCTGGGGAAACCGGCTTTATGAGGAGCTGACGGCAGATGGGGATGGCGTGATTGTCAATCTCGCATCGAAAGAGTACAGCCGCGCGGTGGAACCCTGGCTTACCGCTTCCGACACCTTCATCACCTGTGTCTTCGGCACAGAGCAGGAGGGAAAGGTCCGTGTGAGAGCGACCGCCGCGAAGATGGCGAGGGGCGAGATGGTGCGTTTCATGGCCGCAAACGGCGTAAAGACCGCCGAAGAGCTAAAGGAATTTTATGCATTAGGATACCGTTACCGGGAAGAATATTCCTTTGAAAATGAATATGTTTATGTTCAGGAGACTTGATTATGCGGCATAAAAAGAACATTTGGAGTTATTTTGTACTCTGTATGGCAGTGGTATTTGCGGGCCTCATGCCCACGACAGCGTACGGGGCGGCAGACTGGCCGTCCGAAGTGGCCATCGAGGCGGATGGCGGAATCCTGATGGACGCGGAGACCGGAACGATCCTTTATGGAAAGAATATCAACGAGGCGTATTATCCGGCCAGCATCACGAAGCTACTGACGGCTCAGGTAGTGCTGGACCGCTGTAAACTGGATGAAACGGTGGAATTCTCACAGAATGCGGTCTACAACGTGGAACAGGGGAGCAAGAGCCTGAGCATGGATACGGGAGACCGGATGTCGGTGAAGGACAGCCTGTACGGCCTGATCCTGCATTCTGCCAATGAGGTGGCCAATGCACTTGCGGAGCATGCGGCCGGAAGCACGGAAGAATTTGCAAAGCTGATGAATCAAAAGGCAGAGGAGCTGGGCTGTACCGGGTCTAATTTCGTCAATCCCAGCGGTTTATTTTTTTTTTTCAAGCAGAAGACGGCATACGAGATGGCATTGATCGCCCGGGCGGCGCTGAATTATCCCGAGATCGTTGAAATCATGGGGACGAGAGTCTATAAGATTCCGCCCTCCCAGAAGGCTCCCGAGGGACAGACAATCTCGCCTGGTCACAAGATGCTTAAGAAGAACGATGCCGCCTATGATGCCAGGGTTTTCGGCGGGAAAACCGGATTTACTTCACTGGCCGGCAACACGCTGGTGACGTATGCAAAGAAAGACGATATGACGCTGATCGCTGTCATTTTAAACGGCCATCAGACACATTATACCGATACGAAAAAGCTGCTGGATTTCGGTTTCAGCCGCTTTCAGTCCATGAAGCTTACCGACTATGAAGGCAGTCTCGTACCGGAGAATCATCTGACCTACTCGGATTCCAATACGGATCAGTCGCTTCTTCTGCTGAACCAGAACAGCCGGATCGTGCTGCCGAAGGAGGCGGATCTGTCTGCCGTCGTTCCCATTGTGAGCTATGATGAGACGTCCCTGACTCCGTCGGGAACCGTGGTCACGGTGAATTACTTATACGGAGAGCGGACGGTCGGCCACGCCTGGATCACCCCCAATCCCGCGGTCAGGAGCCGTCTCACCAGATCCGCCGTTCCCGAAGGCCTGTCAGACCAGGCCGCCTCCGGCGGGCGCTTCCGGATGAATCTGTCCCGCGGCTGGCTCCTGGCGGCCGGAGCTTCCGCTGCACTGGCCGCCGTCGCATGCGGTATTCTCTTCTTCTTAAAGAGGCAGAAAATCAGGGAGGCGAGAGCCGCGGCCGTGAGAAAACACCGCCGAGAGCAGTGGATGCAGGAATCCGGCTGTTCGGCGGAAGAATTCGAGGCCCTGCTTGCCAAACGTAAGGGCTCTTCCGGGAAGAAGCGCAGGCATTAATCTTGCCTGCCAGGAAGGGTAGTGTTATAATAAAAAAGAATGACAAAACAAGGAGGGCAATATGGATTATAGAAAAGCGGCGGAAGCCAGAAAATCAATCAGAGAATTTACGGACAAACCAGTATCCGGTGAAGTGAAAGCAGCACTCACAAAGTATTTTGCAGAATGCAGGCGTCTTGTACCAGATATCAAAACAGACATTGTTATACTTGATGGATCAGAATGCGGCCAGCTTCAGGGGAATGCCGGATACGAAGGCCTTACGTTCGAGGCGCCGGCCTACCTGCTTCTCCTGTCGGAAGTGAAGCCGGGATATCTTGAAAACGCCGGCTATATGAATGAAGATATGATACTTCACATGACCGACCTGGGACTCGACAGCTGCTGGCTGACGGTTGACGACGATCCGGCGCTTCGTGCGGCGTTAAAAATTGGGGATGGCAAAAAGGTAGCCGCCGTCACAGCCTTTGGCTATGGAAAAAAAGAGCGAAGCTTAACGAGACTGCATATCAGAAGTATTTCCGATGTGGATGTCATCACGAGAGAGGGCCATCTCGCCCCGAAGATTTCCCTTGCACAGATGGTATACGGCGATGCATGGGGAAAAGATGCCGATTTAGATGAGATGTATATCGATGACGGTCTCAGAGAGGCCTTATATGCGGCAAGCTACGCGCCTACCTTTTTAAACCGCCAGTCCTTCCGCCTCCTTCTGGCAGATGGAAAAGCAATCCTGGTGAAGATGATGGACTCCATGACCGGAGAAGTCGACGCCAGATTAAACTGCGGGGCTGTCATGCTGAATTTTGCGGCGGTTCTCGACGAGCGCCGTCCATTCCCGACAGAGTGGACCATCGGCAGTTTGAACGGGTATGAGCTTCCGGCAGATTGTGAGATCGTCGGATACTGCAGTCTGTAACAAAAAACCATATTTTCTCTGAACCATATCAGTGATATCAGCAGGCCGGGACGACTTTTATGCGTCCCGGCCCTTTGTGCATTCGGCCATTATTTCCACAATTGTGTTGACATTAATGACTACATGATGTAATATCAAAGCATGACTACATCATGTAATAAAAAAGAGGTGCTATTATGGAAGAGATACAGGGAATGTCCGATGCGGAAAAAGAAATTATGGAAATTATCTGGAATAGCGGCGGATCCATCTATATCGCCGAGCTGTTAGAAAAAGCAGAAGAGAACGGGCGGGGCTGGAAGCGGACCACGATTCGCACCTTTATCACCCGTCTGATTGAAAAGGGATTTATCATTTCCACCCGCCGCGGCAGAATGAGCGAATATAGGGCTGCGGTGACAAGAGAAGAGTATCTGTCAGGGCAGGCCCATACGTTTGTACGGGAATATTTCGACGGCAGTGTCAAGCATCTGCTCACCTCCCTGTTTGGTCAGGAGCAGCTGGACTCCAAAGCGGCGGATGAGCTGCAGCGGTTCTGGGAGAAGTGTAAGGAGGAGTCCTGATGCAGAAGCTTTTTTACCTCTACTTATCCGTTTCTTTATCGGCCTCTGTCATTATCGCCGCACTGTTCCTGTGCCGGCCGCTGTGGAAACGTCGGTTCAGCAAGTCATGGCAGTACTATATCTGGCTGCTGGCTGTGGTGAGACTGCTGATTCCACTGTCCCCGGCTCCCGGCATGATCGGCCGCGCCGCCGATTGGGGCTCGGAGCGTCTGGCCGCAGGCGTCTCTGCTGTCATGGCTCCCGAAGATCAGATTTCTACGGATCCGGTTTCTCCAGTTCCGGTTTCTCCAGTTCCGGTTTCTACGGTTCCCGTTTCTCCGATGGATGATGGATACGCGCAGCCCGATGACGAGATGTCTGACCTGGAAGAACCGTTCATGGCAGGCGATTCCGGGCCGCAGAAGCCTTCCAGTAATCCTGTTGCAATAGCCGCCGTCGGCTCACGGGCGTTTTCCTTCCTGTGGGTCATCTGGTTTATCCCCGCGCTGCTGATTTTCTGCCGCCAGATCTTCGCGTACCGCAGATGTTTAAAGCTTCTCCGGTCGGTCTCGGTGTCCGCAGAAGACACCGCGGCCGCCGGAATCTGCCGCAGTGTGGCGCTGGAACTGAAGATTCGGCGCAGGATCCCGGTGTATTACTGCAAAGAAACGTTTTCTCCCATGCTGGCGGGGATTTTAAAGCCCTGTATTCTGCTTCCGGAGATCGACCTTATGCCGTCTGAGCTATACGATATCTTCCGCCACGAGCTGATTCACTACAAGCGGAAGGATATTCTCTATAAATGGCTGATCCAGCTTGCTGTCTCCATCCACTGGTTTAACCCGCTCGTCTATTTTATGCGCCGGGAATGCGATCACGCGTGTGAGCTTTCCTGCGACGAGAAAGCGATTTCCGGCCTGTCCGCGGAACAGCGGATGGCCTACGGCGATACGCTCCTTTTCTCTTTGAAGGGAACCGGAACGGCCGGACACGCGGTTTCCATGCCGCTCTGTGAAAATACCCATATGCTTAAAGAAAGACTGGAGGCTGTTATGAAGACAAGAAAGACCACAAGAATTCAAAAGATGGCATCGCTCATGATAACCGCACTTTTAACCGGTTCACTTCTGGCCCTCGGCGGTTTTTCAGCAGGAGCGCAGGAGACAGGCCTGCTGATACAAAAAAGTTCAGAGAGGAAGGATGCCTGGCTCAACGACTCAGCGAATTCCGAAAGCAAAAAATGGCGGCACAGCTTTAAAGTCACAGGCTTTTTCGTAAACAAGTACGGAATCCGTCTGGCGTGGAACAACGATTCCTCCCTGTATCAGACAACCCGCCAGGTCACGGCCGGAGAAGTATATACGGTGTCCTTTATCGAAGAGATGAAACAGTATGCGGATGATCCGGAGGTTCTGGAAGCCATTCGTCTGGCCATTCTGGAGGAACGCAAGACAGAAGAGAATTCCACCAATCAGTGGGTCACAAACTTCATCATGACGAATCCGGTCGTGGTGGGAGTGGACGGTCCCTATCGGGAGACATACGATGAGCTGGCCGTTAAATTTTATGAAGGAAATAAGTTAGACTACTATTCTGCTGTGCTGGAAAAAGCATCGAAGAAGACGCAGAACACGATGATCGACCGGGCTTATCAGGAGAAGAATATTCCCTGTTTCAGTCTGTCAGATAAGCTTCTGACGACAGAGGAGAGGCGCCAGTATCTGAAAAAAGCCTATCAGGATGACCAGGTCCCATTTTTCAGCATTCTCATGGATGAGGCAGTCGGGGATCTCTTAAAAGAGACAGGAGAGCAGGCGTATCAAGATGAAAAAATCTCTTTCTTTTCCATCCTGTTTTCAGATTTCCCCGAGGAAGACCAGATAAAATATGCATACCGGGCCTACGAAGACGGACGGGAGCAGGTTTTCGCGATCGCCGTAAAAGCCTTAAACTCCTATCAGTGTGAGGAATTGGCCGAACGGGCCTACAGGGAAGGGAAGAAGAGTTTCCTGTTCCTGATCCCAGGCGCTGACGACGACTTCTAACTGCAATATCCCGAAAAAAGCGGGGGCGTCTGCAGTCCATACTGCAAACGTATGGTACCGGAGACGCTCCCGTCGTTTTATGAGACAGGTTATATGAGACAGGTTTTACGAGCCGGTTTTCACGAGGCAGGCGTCCTGTTTTCGTGTTCTCTTGGCGAGATTCCCGTCACTTTCTTAAATACCTTGCTGAAATAATAGGGGTTATCAAACCCCAGCATATCTGAAATCTCATACATCAGATACTGGTGAGTATCGATCAGTTCCTTGGCATGTTCGATTTTCACCGTGGCGATATAATCGGACAGGGTGCTGCCGGTCAGCTTTTTGAAGGTATTGCTCAAATGGCCGGCGCTGATATTCAGACTGTCCGCGATATCGGCCAGGGTCAGCTTTTCCATATAATGCTCGTCCACATAGGCCCTGGCCTGCTCCACCAGCTTGTCGGAGCGGGTGGATTTGCGGTCATTCAACAGGCGGCAGAGCTTGCTGCAAAAGCTTTGAAGCCATGTCAGTATATCGGCCAGGCTGTTAAACTGATAGAGCCGCCCCGCCACATTGATGGCGTAAGGAAAGATATCGCCGTAGCTGTTGTCCGCACTCTCGAAATAGGAATACAGATACGTATAGAGGTTGATGCATGCGCTGGCCGCCTGCTCCTTGCCCGGCTGGTTTTCCTTAAACAGGGTGATGATCTGTTCAAAGACGGCCGCCAGCTTATCGCTGTCATTCTGCGCAATCGCGGCGGATAAATCTTTTTTGAAAATATTGATATTGAAATCCTTTGCCCGGCTCATGTGATACCTCTGCCCCTGGTAGAAGACCACCGGAGAGCTGGACTCGAAATAGTAAACTTCCAGCGCGGTCTGCGCCTCTGCCAGCGCGTCTGTTAGAAGCGGGATCTCGGTTTTCCTTGTACTCACACCGAATACGGCGCTGAACTCGAAATACGTCTTTAGAGCCACCGCCATCTTCTGACAGAATTCCGATACAACCGTCTCAAACACATCGCCGTCCTTTAAGGAAGCGGCCAGTAAGTACGTATCCGTCCGGAACTCCAGAAGCGTGTGGCGCAGGAAGGTTCTGGTGGCGATTCCGCCCAGGATATCCATCAGCTGTTTGCTGATCTGATGGAAATCGTAAGGATCGTCATCCGTTTCAAAAGCGATATTGATGGGACTTACAGAGAAGAGAAGAAGAAATGGTTCCGGATACTCCTCCTTCACCTTATCCGGCACTTCCGGGGCGTTCCCGGACAGCAGAAGCTGGCTTAAATAGTTCTTTGACAAATTCTCCTGATTGTCCTTTATCAGATCATTCAGCAGCTGGTGCTGCTTCTGGCTTACGAGCAGTTCACAGGCGTCTTTGGCCCGCGCCAGGGAGGCAGCGAGCGCTTCCTCATTCAAATCCAGCTTGACGAGATAGTCGGAGGCGCCCAGGGAGAGCGCCTTCCGAACGAGATGAAACTCCTCTAAATTCGTCAGTACAATGAAGGAGAAGGTACAGCCTTCATCCTTGCATTTCTCCACCAGCTCCAGTCCGTTTAACACCGGCATCCGGATGTCGGTGATGACAATATCCGGCTTCAGTTCCATAATCATATCGAAAGCGGACGGGCCGTTGGTGGCCTTGCCGATGATGGTACAGTCATACTCCTCCCAGGTGATAAGAGATGCAATACCAGCCAGTATAAGCGGTTCATCATCCACGATAATAACTCTGTACATATTTTATTTTCCTCCCCGCGGCCAGCCTCTAAAATTCCAGCGGCAGCGTTATGGTAATAGTGGTATACTGATCAACTACACTTTCAATCGTAAGGCCGTAATCCTCGCCATAGACCAGCTTAAACCTGCGGTCTACATTGGGAAGACCGATGCCGCTCATGTTGCTGCGGGTGATTCTGGAGGTATCGGTCAGCAGTTTTTCAATGTTTTCCGGAGAAATGCCGATGCCGTTGTCCGTGACAGATATATGCAGGACACCGGCCTTAACCCAGACGCGGATCGTGATGAGACCGGTGCGCCCGCTGGGTTCAATGCCGCTGAAGATGGCGTTTTCCACGATGGGCTGCAGCGTCAGCTTGATGATCCTCGCGTCGTAGAGTTCCTCCTGATCGACAATAATGTCGATGTCAAACAGTTCAATATACCGAATCTTCTCAATAATAACATAATTTTGAAGAAAATCCAACTCCTGGCGAAGCGTGACCTTCTCGTTGAAGCCCTTCGCCATGTTCTTTAACAGCGAGGAGAGGGCCGTGACTACGGACACGATTCCGCTGTTTTTCTGCATGGTGGCGATCCATTTGATGGAATCCAGCGTATTATAGAGGAAATGGGGATTGATCTGCGCCTGCAGCATCTTGATCTCCATATCTTTTTTCTCCTTTTCACTTTCTACCCTGGTCTCTAAAAGGTTGGAGATGCGTCCAGACATCTGATTGATCTGCCGCCCGATCATACCGATCTCATCGTCCGTCTCAATGGAGTGATCCGGTTCGAAATCTCCCTTTGATATCAGCTCCAGGCGCTTCGTCAGACGGCTGATGGGCGCGCCTAACTGGCGGGAGATCAGAAGTGAGAGAGTGAGCCCGATGGCGATGCAGAAGAAAAATATGATCAGAACGGTTCTCCTGATGACGCCGTGATCCAGCTGCATCCGGCTCTCTGGCCGGATTTCAAAGAAAAGCAGGCCGCTGACCGGCTGCTTCGTATAGGTGATCACACAGTTTTCGTGATGGAGCTTCATCTGGTAATTGCCTTCCTGCTCTTTGGAAGCCAGTAGGCTGGCAATAATAGGAGCGGTATCAAATTCCTGTTCTCTGTCGGTGGAGGCGATAATATCCCCGCCCTCGGTGACCGCGTATACGAGGACATCCGAAGGCAGACTTTTTAACGTGTCGGAGAACAGGGTGGGCGCGATCCCTAAAAAGACCCAGGATTCCTCCGGCTTGTTGCGTGCGCTGTACTGGAGGGGGCGGAGAAGCGGAAGAAGCTTCGGTACTGTGGGCCGGCCTTTGCCGGACTTGAACGGATTGTCCTCCAGCGAGAGGGTATATTGAGCGTTCTCTCTGTATAAAAGGGAGGAAAACCATGGGGCTTTCATAATGTTTTCCACATCCATGGACGCGCCGAAGGAATTCCCGGCCTGAAGGACGAGACCGTTATGGTAGAGAACGATTTTATTGATGTACCTGCTGTAACCGGAGATGGCACAGAAATCCCGGAGCACATCGGAGGCGTAGACGGCCATGGAGGTATTATAAGGCTTGTTTGGGCTGTCCAGCGTGGTGGCGAAGAACAGCGACTTGCGCTCCGCGCAGTTTAATACGATATTCACCATCTCATCGTATGCAACCTGCAGGCGTTCAGACAGGGTGCGGACACGGTTTGCGGAGTTATTGGTCTCGCTGATGATGACATCCTGGCAATAGGAGCGATAGTTATAGAAGCTTACCGCGCTCGCGATGCAGATGATGACCAGCATATTATATAAGATCAGTTTTTTCTGAAATGTCTTCGGCATTTTCCCGTTTTTCTGTCTCTCTTCTTTATTCATATTCCAACCCTTTCTCCACATTCTTATGGATATCATACTAATAAAACAGCAGGATTTCAATTGCCAGAAAGGCCTGATATGAAAAAAATACAAGAATCTGTAAATATTATATTTTTTCTCTTTTCCATTTCCCCAAATCAGAAAAATAGTAACAGAATTATAAAAATCGTTAATTTAACGGAAGGGAAAAATCTGGTATTCTTATGTCATCAAAGGAACACAAACAATTGTGATTCAAGAATAGGGAGGTTTTAACATGAAGTTAAAGAGAGTTGCAGCATTGACACTTGCAGCCGGTATGGTATGTACATCACTCGCAGCATGCGGAAGCAAGGACACAGCAACAAAGGCACCTGAGACGACAGCGAAGGAAGAGGGCACAACAGCGGCAGGAGCTGAGAGCAAGGAAGAGACCACAGCGGCCGCAAGCGGTGAGAAGCAGGTTCTTTCTGTAACCACATGGGATTACGATACAACCCCGCAGTTCTCCGCAGTAGTAAAAGCATATGAAGCAAAGAATCCAAACGTAGAGATCAAGGTAATCGACACTTCCGCAGACGAGTACAACAACTCCCTGGGAATCAGCTTATCCGCTGCTCAGGCCGATCCGGATGTTATCTGGGTAAAGGACATGGGCTCCATGCTTCAGATGGCAGACAAGGGCCAGCTGCTTCCGTTAGATGAGATGATCAAGGCGGACAATCTGGACTTATCCGTATACAGCGGTGCGGCAGAGCAGTTAATGTACAACGACACTACCTACGGACTTCCATACCGTTCAGACTGGTACGTATTATATTATAACAAAGATTTATTCGACGCAGCCGGTGTTGAGTATCCTTCCAACGACATGACATGGAAAGAGTACGACGAACTGGCAGCAAAGATGACCTCCGGCGAGGGAAGTGCAAAGGTATACGGAACACATGACCATACATGGCAGGCGCTCGTTACCAACTGGGCAGTACAGGACGGAAAGCACACCGTTGTTGAGAAAGATTACTCCTTCTTAAAGCCATATTATGAGGAAGCACTTGCATTACAGGAAAATGGTTATATGCAGGACTACTCCACATTAAAGACAGCCAACATTCATTATTCATCTGTATTTAAAAATCAGCAGTGTGCCATGATGCCGATGGGCAGCTGGTTCATCGCAACCATGATGCAGGCTCAGGCAGAAGGCGAGACAGACTTCAACTGGGGCGTAGCAAGAATTCCTCATCCGGAAGATACAGAATCCGGCTACACCGTAGGTGCTTTAACACCAATCGGAATCAGCGCTTATACAGATCAGAAAGATTTAGCATGGGATTTCGTAAAGTTTGCATCCTCTGAAGAAGCAGCCAACATTCTTGCTGAGCAGGGCGTATTCACAGGCATCCAGACAGACGAATCCATCAACACCATCGCATCCGCAGAGTATTTCCCGGAAGGCGACAGCAACAAGGAAGCTTTAACTTATACACATTACGCATTTGACCGTCCTCTTGATCCGCAGATCGAAGAGATCCGTAAGCCATTAGACGAAGTACATGAGATGATCATGATCAAGGCTTACTCCATCGATGATGGTATTGCAGAACTGAACAAACGTGTAGCAGAAATAAAGGGCTGGAACTAATTATTAACAGGTTCCCATGACAGAAAGAGCGCCTCTGTAAACTTATTATAGTGAGCGCTCTTTCTTATGGGAAAAAGTGCAGAAGCCAGGAGGTATAATAAATGGAAGAGAAAAAAAAGAAAGGTTTTTCCTCGCGTCAGAAACGAGTAATCCGCGACAATATGGTCGGTTACGCGTTCATACTGCCGAATCTGATCGGTTACGCGATTTTCATCTTCATTCCCGTATGTTTTTCTTTTGTATTAAGTGTTATGAAATGGGATGCCTCCCAGGCTCCCATGGAGTTTGTCGGACTTGCCAATTTTGCACAGATATTTCAGGACGAAATATTCATGAAGTCCTTCTGGAACACCATCGAGTACGCACTCATGACGGTCCTTCCGACCCTGGTGCTTTCTCTGCTTTTGGCCGTCCTTTTAAACAATAAGCTGAAAGGAATCGCCATTTTCCGTACGGCAATCTATTTCCCATATATTGCCTCCATCGTGGCGGTGGGAGCTGTCTGGAACATGCTGTTTCAGCCGGATTTCGGACCGGTTAATGAGTTCCTGAAATTCATAGGAATTGCCAATCCGCCCCGCTGGGTGGTCGATGTGAATTGGGCCATGGTGGCCATTTCCATCGTCAGCATCTGGAAATACATGGGGTATTACATGATCGTTTACTTAGCAGCCCTTCAGGGAATCTCAAGCTCCCTCTACGAAGCGGCCAGCATCGACGGGGCCAACGGCTGGCAGAAGCTTCGTTACATTACGATTCCGATGCTGACACCTACCACATTCTTCGTCCTGATCATGCTGACGATCCAGTGCTTCAAGGTATTCGACTTAGTATACGTTATGACCGGCGGCGGCCCTGGCAATGCAACCAAGACCCTGGTCAACTACATCTATGAAAAAGCATTTACCAGCTGGCAGCTGGGGCCGGCAAGCGCAGGCGCGATCATTCTCTTCGCCGTTGTACTTGTCATCACGCTCGTTCAGTTCGCCGGTGAGAAAAAATGGTCTCAGGACTTAATGTAAAGGAGGGAAACGGTATGCAGACAAAACAGAAATCATACAAAGGTTTGATCTATATTTTATTAGTTTTACTGTCCTTATTCATGCTGGTTCCTTTCTACTGGATGGTGATTTCCTCCTTAAAGCTTAACAAGGACGTATTCTCCATTCCCATGAAATGGTGGCCGGATACCATACACTGGAACAATTACCAGATTATCTGGAAAAAGCTTCCGCTTACGACCTTCTTCTTAAATACTGCGAAGCTGACAATCTGTACCACCGTAATCCAGCTGTTCACCAGCTGTCTTGCGGCTTACGGCTTCACAAAGACGAAATTCAAGGGAAGAGACTTAATTTTCCTGATGTATGTTACTACCATTGCAGTTCCGTGGCAGGTATACATGATTCCTCAGTTCATTCTGATCTCCAAGATGGGCTTAAATGATACTCATATCGGACTGATCCTGATGCAGGCATTCTCCGCATTTGGCGTATTCTTAATCCGTCAGTTCTATATCAGTATCCCGGATGAACTCTGCGAGGCCGCCAGAATCGATGGTTTAAATGAGTTCGGCATCTTCTGGAGAATCGTTCTTCCACTGGGAAAACCGGCGATGGCGACCTTGACGATCTTCACCTTCACCAATGTGTGGAACGACTTCATGGGTCCCCTCATTTACTTAAAGACAAAGGAATTGAAGACAATTCAGTTAGGTATCCGTATGTTTATATCCCAGTATGGCGCCGACTACGCATGGATCATGGCGGCTTCCGTCTGTTCCCTGATCCCGGTTGTCATCGTATTCTTAAGCTGTCAGAAGTTCTTCGTGGAAGGCGTTGCAGCCAGCGGAATTAAGGGGTAAAATGAAAGGAAAAGAATAAGGAGAATAGACTATGGCACAGACCCTTAACACAATCCGGAATTATCCGGGCATGGAAGAGGGGATGACAACTACGGCGCTTAACGGCGCCGTAGCTGTTATCCGGGAAAACCTTCCGGTATTTACAGAGAAATTTCAGTCCTCCAACAGCTTCGGCGGCTTCTATGAGCCGACGGAAAATGTGGAATGGACCACCGGATTCTGGACCGGCTCGATCTGGCTGGCCTATGAGCATACCGGTGACGAGGCATTTAAAAAGGCCGCCGACATTCAGGTAGAAAGCTTTTTAGAGCGAATCGAGAAGAAAATCGACGTAAACCACCACGACATGGGCTTCTTATACAGCCTGTCCTGTGTGGCGGCTTACAAGCTAACCGGCAATGAGCATGCAAAAAAGGCGGCGCTTCTGGCGGCCGATCATCTGGCGGAACGCTACAGGGAGAAAGGAAACTTCCTTCAGGCTTGGGGAAATCCGGGAGAGCCTAAGGAGTACCGGCTGATCATCGACTGTCTGTTAAACCTTCCCATCCTTTACTGGGCGACGGAGGTGACCGGAGATGAGTCCTACGCACAGAAGGCGGAGCATCACATCAAAACCGCCATGAAATGCATCCTGAGACCCGATAATTCCACCTACCATACCCATTTCTTCGATGTGGAGACGGGAGAGCCCACTTACGGCGTAACCCATCAGGGCAACCGGAACGGTTCCGCATGGGCGAGAGGCCAGGCATGGGGCGTCTACGGGATCGCGCTCAGCTACCGCTATTTAAAGAACCCGGAATACATCGATTTATTCTGCCGTGTTACGGACTACTTCATCGAACATTTGCCGGAAAATCTCGTTCCCTACTGGGATTTTGATTTCGACACGGGAAGCACAGAACCGAGGGATTCCTCCGCGTCAGCCATCGCTGTCTGCGGAATCCTGGAGATGGCAAAGTATTTAGATCAGGATAAGTCCGACCGCTATTTAACGGCTGCGGACCGTATGCTTAGGGCACTTGTTGATCACTGCGCCAACACGGACATCACGAAATCCAACGGGCTGCTGCTCCACGGTACGTATGCCCGGGATTCCAAGGAGAACACCTGCACGAACCGCGGTGTGGATGAATGCAATACATGGGGAGATTATTTCTATATGGAAGCCCTGACCCGGCTTTCGAAGGATTGGAAGTTATACTGGTAAAGGAGATGAGACATCGATGAAAACCAATCTTTTGTATGTCTTCGCTGACCAGTGGCGCGCCGAGGCTATAGGCGCTCTCGGTAGCGATCAGGCAGTAACGCCGAATATTGACCGTTTTTCAGAGGAAAGTGTCTGCTGTACCAATGCGTACAGCACCTTTCCCTTATGTTCCCCGCACCGGGCTTCGCTCATGACGGGCAAATACCCATTCCGTGTGGGAATGTGGACCAACTGCAAGATCGGCCTGGAAGAGAAGATCATGCTGAAGCCCCAGGAGACCTGTATCGCTAATGTTTTAAAGGACGCGGGCTTCGCGACAGGTTATATCGGCAAATGGCATCTGGATGCGTCGGAGCTCAATTTCAATCCGCATCCAAAGTCCGGCGCCAGAGAGTGGGACGCCTATACGCCGCCGGGAGAGAGAAGACAGGGCTTTGATTATTTCCTGTCCTACGGGGCGTGCGACGATCACCTCGATCCCCACTACTGGCTGAATGATGAGACTCAGATCAGGCCCGGCAAATGGTCCGCGGAATACGAGACCGACAAAGCCATCGAATATATGGATCAGAAGAAGGACGAAGATGAACCGTTCGCACTGTTTGTATCCTATAATCCGCCGCACCTGCCTTATGAGCTGGTGCCGGAGCGCTATTATGAAAAGTTTAAGGATTTAAAGGTCCACTACCGTCCCAATGTGCCGGAATCCATGCGGAAAGAGGGCGGTCTCTTAGAGACGCAGACACGCCAGTATTTTGCTGCGGTTTATGGAATCGACGAACAGTTTGGCAGAATCCTGACCTGGCTTAAGGAAAACGGCATGGAGGAAAACACTCTGGTGGTGCTGTCCGCCGATCACGGGGAGATGCTGGGATCTCACGGACTTATGAGCAAGAACATCTGGTACGATGAGGCGCTTCACATTCCGCTCATTTTCCGGCAGAAGGGAAGACTGGAGCCCGGAAAGAATGAGGCGATCTTCGCAAGTCCCGACCACATGCCGACGCTTCTGGAGCTTCTGGATCTGGATGTGCCGGAGACGTGCGAGGGTTACAGCCACGCAGGAAGCTTGACCACGGCTCCGGCAGAGGCCGGCAGTGCAGTGTCCGGCGAGCCGGAAGATATGCTGATCTGTTCCTATCCCGGAGGCGCGGACATGGTTGCTGCATTTTCAAAGCGCGGTCTGACGCACAAAGCCTATGGCTGGCGGGGTATCAGGAACAAACGGTATACCTACGTCATCACCAATGGCTACACCCCCGATGAGCCGCAGAGAGAGCTTCTCTATGACAGAGAGCTCGACCCGTATGAAATGAATCCACTGGTAGTGGAAAAGGACTGCGCGGATGCGCGGATCCTGGCATTTCGGGAACGGCTGAAGCATTATCTGGAGTTGACAGAGGACCCGTTTCTGTGGGACAGGATCGGATAGTCTATATAAAATGATTTTGTATTTCCAAAAAGCGCTTTGTCCCCAGTTCGCTTGGCTCCCCCTTTTTACAGAAGGTGAGCTTAGCCAGTTTTGGCACGACCCGTTCCACCACGATCTGCCCGTTTACCGTTCTCGCCTCCAGCTCGTGAAATGCCTCCAGGAAACGGGGATCCTTTCTGGCGCGGTCATAGAAGGAGAGGATATAGACGTATTCAAAAAGATTATAGTTCCGAAACGGATACTCCACCTGCATGAACAGCGTTCCGATTCCATAATGGCACGGGCCGATGGGCTTCCTAATCGTCCAGTGCTCCAGTAAAAACTCCACCGCCCGGTCCAGCGCAGGTTCCCGGTTTAAATAATCGCTGAAGCGGAAGGCATCGAGCGCCAGAAGTGTCGGATGCGGGTTGGAGTATTCCGTCTCAGGACCGTGCCCGAAGGAAAATTTCCTGCATCGCCAGCCGCCGTCGGGATACTGGGTATCCAGAAAATAACGGAATGTGGTCTGCAGCCGCCCGTCATTCGCATATCCCAGATGGCAGAGCACCTGCGCCGCACAGGCCGTATGGCAGGGATAAATACTTCCCTTTGGGTAAAGCCTGATACGGCCATCCTCCTGCCATGCGCTGAGTATCAGATCTGCGGCCTCCTTTAATATGGGGTCTTCCGGGTCCATCCCCAGCTCCAGGAGATAGCTCACACAGTCCAGAGTGGAAAACGGCGCCCCTTTCTGCAGGCGGTGGTCCGGTGTGTCCCACAGCGTGCCTCCCTGGTCGTAGCGGTGGGAGAGGATCACAGCGACGTCCGCCTCGTATTTTTTATCAACTGCCATACGGTACCTCCAATTGATTTCATTCTGTAAATGTCTGAGAACATTCAGATATTTATGATACGAGTATAACTGTTTAAATATGACAGCGTCCTGTCATATTTCACGTTATCCGTCTAATATAATGCTGCCATCTGCTCCAGATACTGTTTCATTTCCTGCCGGAGACTGTCCGGCGCCAGAATCTCGGCTTTGTTTCCGAATCCGGAAAAAGTGCTCAGAACCCATTCCGGCCTCCCGGTGAGAAATGTAACAACAATATCGTTCTCCCCGTAAACCAGATTTTCGCGGCCAAAGAAATCAATCGCCAGAAATTCAAGAGAACGGTCCATTTTCACGGTGACCGTCTGGCCTCTGTCGTTGACAAAATGGCTTTCCATCGAAGGAATCTCATAATCGCTCCGTTCATCAAAGACGGAATCACTGACCTCTAAATCCGTAATCCGGCTCAGGCGGAACATGCGGAATTCCTGTCTCAGCAGACAGAAGGCCAGCAGGTACCACGTCTCCTGTTTGAAAATCAGCTTATACGGCTCGACACGTCTCGTCACCGTGCCGCTGGGGCTGCAGTAACCCATTTCCACGATAAAATGCCCGGCGATCGCTTTCCGCAGCATCCCGATCCTGGATAGGAAAGAGCTGTTCTGATTCCAGGAAGTGAAATCCAGAATGATGTCATTTTCCAGCAGCAGCCGATTGCCGTCGCTGAAGCGGAGCTTCGCCAGCAGCGTCTTCATCCGCGCGCTGTCATCGATGGTAGCCAATCCCTCGATGCCGGCCAGTATCACTTTCATATCATCTTCGCTGAGCGCCGATTTATTATAGCAGAAATTCGGCAGGAGTGAGACTCCGCCGCCGACTCCCTGTCTCGTCACCACCGGAAATCCGGAAGCGGATAAATCCAGCAAATCCCTGTGAATCGTGCGTGTGGACACCTCAAAATATCCGGCCAGTTCTCTTACGGTCACATTCTCCCGTTCCAGAAGAATACACAGAATTCCAAACATGCGGTCACTCTTCAAACATTTCACCTCCAGTGGCTTTATCATACGAAATACGACATTTCCTGTCAAGTTTATTCTTTCACAAAGAGTCCGCTAAGCCGGACCCGCGCCGGAGCGCGGCCGTTTCAGCGGTCATATAACACAAAAAAACCATTTCCTCCAGGACGGCCTGATTCTATGCCGCCTGAATGAAATGGGCAAATTCTTATCTGTATAAAATCATCTCCCGGATCAGGAATTCTTTTTTTCGCTGACTTCCTCGAGAAGCAGCTTCGGCTCGGCCACCAGCGAGTAATTCGTGTGGTAAATGACGAATCCCGGTGCAGCACCGGCCACTTTCCGGATATGCTTTCTCTGAATGTAGTCGATCTCCACCTTCTCGTTCTCCCGGCCCTTGGAGTAGTAAGCGGCCAGGGCGCCGGCCTCCTCAAATACGTGGTCGGGCAGCTCTTTTCCCTCCGTCTTTACAATGACGTGGGAGCCGGGAATGCCCTTTGCGTGGAACCACCAGTCGCCGCCATTCGCCAGCTTGAAGGTGAGTTCGTCGTTCTGGTAGTTGTTCTTGCCGACGTAGACGTGAAATCCGTCTGAGGTGATATAATGGAAGGGACGGCTGGTGATTTTCGGTTTCTTGTCTCCGGCGCGCCTGTGCTTGATGTAACCGTACTCCATCAGTTCTTCCTTGATCTGAACGAGATCTTCTTCCTTCAGCGCGATATCAAGCGCGGCACTGACCGATTCCAGGTGATCGATTTCCCGTTTCGTTTCCAGGGTCTGTTCCGACAGGGCCTCATACGTCCGCTTCAGTTTGTTGTATTTATCAAAAAACTTCTGAGAATTCTCCCGGGCCGACAGCTGGTCATCCAGCGGGATAGTGATTTCCTCGTTCGTATAGTAGTTTAAGCAGATGAGCTTTTTCTCACCGCCCTCCAGCTCATAGCCGTACGTGTTGAGCAGTTCACCGTAGACCTTGTATTTGTCGCGTTTTTCCGTATCCTTTAACTGCTTCATCTGAAGATCATACTTTTTATAGTTTCGCTCCAGAGCGGTCTGGACGATTTTCCGCAGGTCCACGGACTTCTGACGGATTCTCGTTAAGATGTTCCTGGACGCATAGTATTCTTCCAGCAGCGTGCTGATGGAATCGTAAGTTACAGCCTGGTACTTTTCTCCTTCAAAACAGGTAAGCGGGAGAGCGGAAAATTCCACCGGCTCGTTCTGGTAATAAATAATGTTCGGGGTAAAGCAGCGGCTTTTCACGTCGTCCATCATCAGAGAAAACATATGGTAGAGATGGATGAGCTCTGCCTCCGTCAGTTCATTGGCAGACACATCGCCGTCGATGGAGGCCAGATGGCAAAGCTCCGTGCCGACGATCGGGCTGATGCCTGTCAGCTTCATATAGAGCGCTTTCTGTACCGGCGCGGCCGTGTGGCCGATCAGTTCCGTAAATTCCGCCTCCGATATGGAGAGCGGGTCTTTTTTCTCCACGGTCTGCGGGATAAAATAGGGCCGTCCGGGCAGAACCTCACGAACGGAGCTGACCTGGGCCGAAATATGCTTGATGCTGTCGAGAATCATGTCTTCGTCATTGCAGAAGATAATGTTGCTGTGCTTGCCCATGATCTCAATATAGAGTTTCTTGATCCGCTTGTCCCCCAGTTCGTCGAGATGCTCGATTTCCATGCAGATGATACGCTCCAGCCCCGGCTGGCTGACCCTCATGATACGGCCGTTTCCAATATGCTTTCTTAAGAGCATACAGAAATTGGGCGCTGTCATAGGGCTCTGCTTGTTCTGCTCCGTAAAGTAGAGAAGCGGAAGACTGGCGCTTGCCGAAATGAGCAGGCGCCATGTGTTTTTTTGATTTTTGACTGTAAACAGCAGTTCATCCTTTTCCGGCTGGGCGATCTTCGCAATCTTTCCGCCCTCCAGCCGATTACCGATTTCCGCTGTGAGACTGGCCATTACAGTTCCGTCTAATGCCATTGTTATACCTCGATCCTTCCGTGTTCCTGTCTTCTAATATCCGTGTCTGTCTAATATCTATGTCCGCCTAATGTTCATGCCCTTCAAACGAGTCTAAGTCCGCCTCTGTATCATCGCCGTCCTCGCCGTGATTCATGAATTCCCTGGCGCTGACACGGTTCCTTAAGCGTTCTTCCTCCACCTTCTTGGAGAGCATCTCCTTCACGTGGTCGCTGTCTTTAATATTGGTAATTCTTAAGCATTTTAAATCCAGATCCGTGCTGTCAATGTGAATCGTACCCAGTCCGAAAATCCTCTGGATAATATTTTTGCTCAGACTGATGTTTAAAATGCGGTAGAGGCGAACTTCCTCTTCCTTCGTATTTAAAAAGCCGGTCTCTACAAAAAGACGGCCCTCGTCCATTCCATATTTCGTAAAGGTCCATGGGAGTCCGCACCAGAGACGCTTTCTATCGTACCAGATCATACTTTCCTTCTTCATAGCTGTTCTCCTTTTTAACTGACTGAATGAAACTGGCTATATTATACTATGGAATCCACCTTTCGTCCAGTTGTAACAGTTCACTCCCCGCCTGTGTCCCCGCAGTCCAGAAAACTATTTGACTTGTTTTTTATTATGACTTATAATGGATGGTATCTATGGCGAAAGGAAGGCACAAGGAATGATAAAAAGCATGACAGGTTTTGGAAGATTCGAAACCGTCACGGATGAATATAAGATTTCCGTCGAGATGAAGGCGGTCAATCACAGATACCTGGATTTAAGCATCAAGATGCCAAAGAAGTTCAATTTTTTTGAAGCCGGAATCAGGAATCTGCTGAAGAATTATATCCAGCGCGGAAAAGTCGACGTATTTATTACTTATGAAGACTACACGGAGAACAAGCTGTGCTTGAAGTATAACAGCGCGCTTGCCGCCGAATATATGGATTATTTTGCCAGGATGGAGACTCAGTTTGGTATACGAAATGATGTGACAGTATCCACGCTTTCCAGATGTCCGGAAGTTCTCTCGATGGAGGAGGTTCCGGAAGATGAGGAACACATGTGGAAGCTTCTGTCCGAGACGGTTGAAGAGGCCGCCAGACGGTTTGTTGATACCAGAGTCACGGAGGGTGAGAATCTAAAGGCTGATTTACAGGGCAAGTTAAGCTTTATGACCAGTCTTGTGGATTTTATCGAGGAGCGCTCCCCGCGGATTATGGAGGAGTACCGCACCAAGCTGGAAGACAAGGTAAAAGAACTGCTTTCCAATACGACCATTGATGAAGGAAGAATCGCCACAGAGGTGACGATCTTTGCCGATAAGATCTGTGTGGATGAAGAGACCGTACGTCTGAGAAGCCACATTGAGAATACGAAGGCGGAGCTGGAAGCCGGCGGCAGCGTGGGAAGGAAACTGGATTTCATTGCCCAGGAGATGAACCGGGAGGCCAACACCATTTTATCGAAGGCCAATGATTTGGAGATTTCGGATAAGGCCATTGCGCTGAAGACCGAGATCGAGAAGGTAAGGGAACAGATTCAGAACATAGAATAGAGTACAGACGCTGAGTAGAGGCGCTAAGTGCTCATAACGAGGTGGAAACTTATGAACGAACATGGTGTGCTGGCAGTCATATCGGGATTTTCAGGCGCCGGAAAAGGCACCCTTATGAAGGCTCTGCTTGAGAAGTATGACAATTATGCGTTATCCATATCCGCTACCACCAGGAATCCCAGAGAGGGAGAAGTGGATGGACGGGAATATTTTTTTGTGACGGAAGACCGATTTAAAGAGATGATGGAACAGGATGCGCTGATCGAATACGCGCAGTACGTCAATCATTACTACGGAACTCCGAAGGAGTATGTATTAAGACAGATGGAACAGGGAAAAGACGTGCTTTTAGAGATCGAGATTCAGGGCGCTTTAAAAGTAAAGGAGCGTTTCCCGGAAGCCATCCTGATCTTTGTCATGCCGCCGGGCGCGGAAGAATTAAAGAGACGCCTGATCGGCAGAGGCACGGAAAGCATGGATGTGATTAATGCAAGACTTCGCCGGGCAGTGGAAGAGGCGGAGGGCATGGATTCCTACGATTATATTTTAATCAACGATGAAATCAGTTCCTGTACAGAGCAGCTTCATAAGATGATTGCGGTACAGCACAGCAGAGTTTCAAATAATTTGGCATTTTTATCCCAGATCAGGGAAGAATTAAAGAATATATAGCTATCAGGAAAGGGGAATGAAAGATGTTACATCCATCTTATTCAGATTTAATTAAAGTAGTAAACAGCGAGGTAGAACCAGGAGAACAGCCGGTTGTTCAGAGCCGTTATTCCATCGTGATCGCCGCGGCAAAGAGAGCGAGACAGATCATCGGTGGAGCCGAGTCTGATCTTCCAATTGCCGGAAAGAAGCCGCTTTCCGTTGCCGTAGAAGAATTATATGACGGCGATGTAAAGATCTTAAGCGAAGCGGACGCAACGGAAGAAGACGATTGATAAGGCACTGTTAAGAAACAACTTGGACAGATGATGCAGGATAAAGCTTCATGCGCAAGGCGGAGGAATGAGGCGTACGGCGTACGCCGATTGACGACAACGCGGCGTATGGAGCTTTAGACAAATCAGATGGCTGCGTTATTTCTTAACAGTGCCCGGGGTTGAAGGCCGTCTCCACATTGGCAGAGATGGCCTTTCCATTTTCCATTCACCGTGGTGTTACGGACAGCAGCATGTCCGCCAGTTCACTGGCCGCGAGGATTGAAACAAAGATGCCAAAAAGACATACGAAAAGACAGGAGTTATAATATTTTATGAAATTACTATGCATTTCGCTGGGCTGTGATAAGAACCTGGTGGATACGGAGATGATGCTGGGGCTTTTAAACAAGGACGGCTATACCTTTACGGATGACGAGTACGATGCGGATGTCATTGTCATCAACACATGCTGCTTCATCGGTGACGCCAAGGAGGAGAGCGTTAACACAATCCTCGAGATGGCGCAGATGAAGGAGGTGGGTAAGTGTAAGGCGCTGATCGTTACCGGCTGCCTGGCTCAGCGCTACAAACAGGAGATCATCGATGAGATTCCGGAAGTCGATGGAATCCTCGGTACCACCACCTATGACGAGATATCCCATGTGCTGGCCGAGGCGCTTGGCGGCAGGGAGCACGTCCAGTGCTTCCACGATCTGGATCTCATTCCTGAGGTGAAGACAGACCGGGTGATCACCACCGGAGGCCATTACGCATTCTTAAAGATTGCCGAAGGTTGTGACAAGCACTGTACCTACTGTATTATTCCCAGCCTGCGCGGTAATTTCCGCAGTGTTCCCATGGAACGGCTGGTATCGGAGGCACAGTCACTGGCCGATCAGGGCGTAAAGGAACTGATCCTGGTAGCCCAGGAGACGACGCTGTACGGCGTGGATCTCTATGGAAAGAAGTCGCTTCCGGAGCTTTTAAAGAGACTCTGCCGCATTTCCGGCCTTCAGTGGATCCGGATTCAGTACTGCTATCCGGAGGAGATCACCGATGAGCTGATCGAAACCATAAAAACAGAGGAAAAGGTCTGCCATTATCTTGACATGCCGATTCAGCATGCCAGCGATACCATCCTGCGCCGCATGGGAAGGAGAACTTCCAGGGAGCAGTTAAAGGAGATCGTCGGTAAACTCCGCAGTGAGATTCCCGATATCGCAATCCGTACGACCCTCATATCCGGATTTCCGGGAGAGACGGAGGAGGATCATGAGACGCTGATGGAATTCGTGGACGAGATGGAGTTTGAGCGCCTCGGCGTGTTCGCTTACTCCGCGGAGGAAGACACTCCGGCGGCCGGATTCCCGGATCAGATTCCGCAGGAAGTGAAGGAAGAACGGCGCGATGCCATCATGGAGCTCCAGCAGGAAATCTCCTTTGACCATTCTCAGTCCATGATTGGAAGATCCCTGGATGTCATGATCGAAGGCAAGGTTGCCGATGAAAACGCCTATGTGGGACGAACCTATATGGACGGCCCTGGCGTGGACGGCATGATTTTCATCCAGACCGGCGAGGAGCTGATGTCCAGAACCTTTGTAAGGGCCAGGGTGACAGGCGCGCTGGAATACGATTTAATAGGAGAGATAGAAGATGAATTTACCGAATAAACTGACGATTCTTCGAATCATCATGATTCCGTTTTTTGTACTCTTTATGCTGCTTGACGGCGGTGTCAACCAGACGTACCGCTATATCGCCGCGGTCATTTTCATCGTAGCCAGCTTTACAGACTTACTGGATGGAAAGATCGCCAGGAAATACAATCTGGTAACCAACTTTGGAAAATTCATGGACCCGCTGGCAGACAAGCTCCTGGTCGGTTCCGGCTTAATCTGTTTCGTCGGCCTTGGCCAGCTTCCGGCCTGGTTCGTGATTATCATCATCAGCCGCGAGTTCATCATCAGCGGCTTCCGTCTGGTAGCATCTGACAACGGTGTCGTGATCGCCGCCAGCTACTGGGGAAAATTTAAGACCGTCTCTCAGATGATTATGTCTGTGCTGCTGATTGTAAATATCCCGGCACTGTCCATTCTGACCACCATTTTCAGCGTCATCGCGCTGGTTCTGACGGTGGTTTCACTGATCGATTACATTGCGAAAAATTATCGTGTTCTTACGGAAGGGAGTCTGTAAATCATTATGGTTGTTGAATTAATTTCAGTCGGAACAGAACTTTTACTTGGAAATATCGTGAATACCAACGCCCAGTTCCTCGCGGAGAAATGCGCGTCACTCGGCCTCTCCATGTACCATCAGGTAACGGTGGGAGACAACCGGGAACGGCTGGCGGAAGATATTAACACGGCTCTGCAAAGGGCGGATATCATCATCCTGACCGGCGGCCTTGGACCTACGGAGGACGACATCACAAAGGAAGTCTGCGCCGAGGTTATGGGCTTTAAGCTGGTGGAAGACCCGCATACGAGAGAGCGGATCGAGACGTATTTCAAGAATAGCATCTATCCTGTTATCACGGAAAACAACTGGAAACAGGCGCTTATTCCGGAAGGCTGCAAAGTTCTTGACAATCATAACGGCACAGCCCCCGGACTCATTCTGGAAAAGGCAGGAAAGGCAGCGATTCTCCTTCCCGGCCCCTTTAACGAGTTAAAGCCGCTTTTCCTGGACGCGGTATCCCCATATCTTCAGGAATTACAGCCTGAGGTGATCCGTTCCCAGATGATCAAGATCTGCGGCCACGGGGAGAGCCAGGTGGCAGACCAGATCAAGGATTTAATCGCCGCACAGACGAATCCGACCATCGCCCCTTACGCAAAGACGGCGGAGGTACATCTGCGTGTAACGGCACGCGCGGCCGATGACGAGACGGCCAAGAGCCTGATTAAGCCTGTCGTAAAGGAGATCAAGAACCGTTTTGGTGATGATATCTATACCACAAAGGAAGAGGAGACCCTGGAGATGGCGGTCGTCCGTCTTCTTAAAAAGTATGAGCTCACGGTTACTACCGCGGAGTCCTGTACCGGCGGCCTGATCGCCGGGCGCCTGGTTAATGTGTCGGGAGCCTCCGAAGTATTCCGTGAGGGCTTCGTCACCTACTCCAATAAGGCAAAGAGGAAAATTCTCGATGTCAGCAAGGGAACCCTCAAGAAATACGGTGCCGTCAGCGAACAGACTGCGAAGGAGATGGCCACAGGCGGTGTATTTGCAACTGACGCCGATGTCTGTATCGCCGTCACCGGAATTGCCGGACCTTCGACCGAGGGAGACAAGCCTGTGGGGCTCGTTTATATTGCCTGCTATATGAAAGATAAGGTGAAAGTGGAAGAGTACCACTTCAAGGGCAACCGGGATAAGATCAGAGAGCAGGCCGTCGTAAAGTCTCTCGATCTATTGCGCAGGTCCATACTCGCAAATTATCGGGGATAAGTCTTCAGGAGGATAATACATTGGAAACCCGTTTCATAAAAAAACAGATGACAGCGGCGTATCAATATTCTTATACGAGGCTGGCACTCAATTACTATACTTTATACGAAACCCTGACAGAGGAACCGGAGCTTCCCGGAAAAGGCGGCACGTTTCTTCTGACCCTCAATGAGCTCATTGGAGCGTATCTGGAGGGGAAAGAGATCCTTAACCGGCTGGACCAGCTCCGGGAAGAGGTTACCCGTGAGGTGGAGATTCTGACGGCTTACACAGACTGCTTTCAGATTTACGAATATGTGTTAAACCGGCTGGAGAGATCCTATAAGACTCTGCCGGAAACCGGCTACAACGACGAGACCTTTACGGATATGCTGATGGCATTTATCACGAATACCAAGGAATCTGCCGTTATGAACGGGCGCATCCGCCAGATCATCGGCCAGCTCCCTGTTCGTCTGACAAAGCAGAAATTCTACAGCCTCGTGCTGGAGGGACTCTCGGTTTATACCGGTTCTCCTGTGGACAGCTTAAATGACATGATGTATACGCTTAAGACCGAATCCATGGCATTCCTTCCGGAAGGGATGGCGGAGGGACGCAGATCCTTATATGAGACACTTAAGCAGTTCGGCCATATGGATTACCGCAGCCTTTCACCGGAGGCGTTTTCGGAAGCCCAGGCGAAGCTTATGGGTGTGAGTGCAGAGCTGAATGAAGAAGCAGAATGCTTCGTAAGCCTGCAGGAAATTATCAATGACTTATACGTTCTTTCTCTCGCTAAGAGCGACGCAGTAATCGATGTCAGCGAGGAGAAGCTCTATCATTCCATCATCACCGGAGTGTTAAATGGCTTAACGAAAAATGGCGGCGGAGAAGCGGAAGAGTCCTTCACGGCGCTTCTTACACAGCTGGAAGGGCGTCAGGAAGCCTATTATGAGAGATATCTCCGTTCGGAATTTCCGCCGGAGACACCGGAGCTGCTCGCCGATCCCGATTATGTGAGAGCCGGCAACGTTGATCTTCTCCTTTCCGGAAGTTCCTTTATGGATTTAAAGAAGGTCACCGCAGAAAGCGGCGAAGAAGAGGACGGCTCGCAGGAGCTGGTAGACAGGGCGTACCTGGAAAAAACCGCAGAAGCGTATTTTGGTCAGCTGGAAACCGTATTTTCCGGCACCTCCAGACCAGTCATGCGCGCCATTATGGCGAAAGTGCTCTCGGACCTTCCGGTGTACTTTAATTCAATTGATGAGATCAAATCCTACATCAGAGGGAGCCTGGAAAGCTGCGGGGACGAGGCGGAAAAAGAAACCTGCAAGGAATTATTGGAAGAGCTGATGGAATATGAAGATAAGCTGGTATGACCACTTATATGTGGGTGACAAAGCGAAAAAGAAACGGTATCAAATCATTCAGGCAATCAGAAATTCCCGCCTGATTTCAGGGGCTTATGTGATTACACCCTCATTAAGTGGGAATAATGTACTTGATATCTATCCGGCCATGGAGCTTTCGGCTCCGTGGTACAGGGATGAGGAGTTCTTCATCATCGGAATTGCTGCCGACTACTGGGAGGCCCTGGAGGTGACAAGGCAGATTATAGATGAACTGTACCGGAATACCGGCGGCTTCGATTTGACCGGTTATATAAACGGTCACTCGCACGCTCCGTGTACGGGCGGCCGCGACAATCAGGCCCGAAACATGTCTGAACATGTTCCAGAAGCCGGCGAGATGTGAGGTGTCCATGCTTCCTATCATATTATTTATTTTAAAACTGCTGGGAATTCTGGTCCTGATTCTGCTGGGACTTGTTCTCGGCGTGCTTCTTCTGATTCTCTTCGTACCGGTCAGATACCGGATCGAAGGCTCTTATTACGAACGGCTGAAAGGGAAAGTCCGGGTCACATGGCTGCTACATATTGTCTCTGTAACGGCAGCTTATGAGGACGAGTTCTCCATTCTCATCCGGCTGTTCGGCTTCCGGCTCTTCAAACCCGTGGAAGAGAGCAGAGAGGATGCGGAAGAGATGCTGGTCCACGCCATGGAAGTGACTGACGAGGATGCGGAAGAATTCTCCGGCGATATCCTGAAGGATGTGGAACGCTCCGGGAAAAAACGGCTCACGGAAGAAGGAAAACTTCCCGAAGGCACTGCTTCTGACAGCGAGCGCACAAATTCAGAAGAAAAGCGCAACGAGCCGCAGAAAATAGAGCCGCAGAAATCGTCACGGCTGAATGAAGAGCCAGGTCAGGGTAATTCAAATCAGAATGGTTCAGTGCAGGAAGGTTCAGATCAGAATAGTTCCGACAAGGAACATGAAAGTAAAAAGACAAGCGGCGGAAAGGCCCAGGCGGCAGCCGACAGGCTTTCGTCAATTTTCGCAAAACTTAAGTATTCTTTCGAGGGGATCTGTGATAAACTAAAAACCATAAAAGAGAAAAAAGAAGAGATTCAATCCTGGATTTCCAATGAGAATAACCGAAAGACAATCCGCCTTCTTCTGAGGCAGTTAAAGAAACTGGTCCGCCACCTCCTTCCCAAAAAAGGAAAGGGCGAAGTGGTATTCGGCTTCGACGATCCCTATACGACCGGTCAGGTTTTAACTGCGGTCAGCGCGGTTTACCCGTTCTGCCATAAGCAGTTTGACATTTACCCGGTATTTGACAGACAGGTATTTACGGCGGAGGGACATTTTAAAGGAAGAATCCGGGCCGGCACACTGCTTCTCATTGCGGGAAGGATGCTGCTCGATAAGAATTTCAGAGGCCTGTTAAGAAAATGGCTTCGTTAAAGGAGGAACAGATCAGATGGCAGATAATTATTTTACATCTACAGTGGAGGCTCTGTTCAAGGGTATGGATACCTTTGTAACGACAAAAACCGTAGTGGGAGAGGCAGTAAAGGTGGACGATACCATCATTCTTCCTCTGGTTGATGTGACCTGCGGCATGGCTGCCGGCTCATTTGCTGAAAGCGCAAAGCAGAAGGGCGCAGGCGGTATGAATGCCAAGATGAGCCCCAGCGCCATTTTAATTATTCAGAACGGCGTGACGAAGCTGGTCAACATCAAACAGCAGGATGCCATGACGAAGATCCTGGACATGGTGCCTGATTTTGTCAATAAGTTTACAGGGGGTTCCCAAGATGTTTCCCCTGAAGCATTAAAGGTAGCGGAAGAGATGGCTGCGGCAGACGAGGAAAAAACTGAATAAGAAGAGGATAAGCCGCATACTATATCATATAGCATGTAAATGGATTGAGGGATTATATGAAGAGAGTATGTGGTCTGATGCTGTTCTGCTTTGGCGCAGGAATGGCAATTCTGCTTTTTATCCCGGCAACAATCATGACGATATTGTTCATCATCGCCTGTATGGTACTGGGATACAACTTATTCTGTTGGTAGAGAGTGTTTGTTGGAAACGGGAGAGATGCGCTGATACCCGTTTCCAGTTAAAATAAAGAGTTCTAAAACTGCTTCAGCAGGAGCATTTTCCGGCAAAACAAAAAAAGCTCCAGGCTATTATCAGCCTGGAGTTTTCCTAAATGATTAAGCTCTCTCAACTAAACCAGATCTTAAGCAGGAAGTACATACGTACATCTTCTTATTGCCTCCGTTAACTTTAACTTTAACGGACTTTACGTTTGCTTTCCACATCTTGTTAGATCTTCTATGGGAATGGCTCACCGCATTACCAAAGTGAGCAGCTTTTTCACAGATTGCACATTTAGCCATGATTGCACCTCCTTAAACGCTACTTGGATTTTCTGTTATAAAAATCCACAACAAATGTATGATAACAGAAATTGCATACTTTTGCAAGTGAAATTTAAAAATTTGTTTCTTTTTTTGGGAAAATAATGTATAATCAAATCAGTCAGAATGATAGGAGGTAAAAATTATGAAGGGTTACATCAATAATAAACTGGGTGAAATCCAGATTGGCCCTGATGTTATCGCTATGTACGCGGGCACTACTGCAGTAGAATGTTTCGGTATTGTCGGCATGGCGGCTGTCAGCATGAAGGACGGCCTTGTTAAGCTTTTAAAACGCGAAAGTCTGACGCACGGAATTAACGTGAATATACAGGACAACCATATCACCATCGACTTCCATGTCATCGTAGCATATGGAATCAGCATTTCGGCGGTAGCTGACAATCTGATCGAAAATGTGAAGTACAAAGTAGAAGAGTTCACCGGCATGACGGTAGATAAGATCAACATCTTCGTTGAAGGTGTAAGAGTGATAGATTAAGGAGGAAACTACCTGTGGGTATGAAGTATATAGACGGAGAGATGCTGAAGAAAGCATTTCTGGCCGGTGCAAAAGGATTGGAAGCTAAGAAGGAATGGATCAATGAACTCAACGTGTTCCCGGTTCCGGACGGGGATACGGGTACGAATATGACGATGACCATCATGTCGGCGGCAAGGGAAGTGGCGGCCATCGAACATCCGGACATGGAATCTCTGGCAAAGGCCATTTCTTCCGGCTCGTTAAGAGGCGCCCGCGGCAATTCCGGCGTTATTCTTTCCCAGCTTTTCAGAGGCTTTACAAAAGAAATAAAGACGGTGGATAAGATCACGACGACGACTCTTGCGAATTCCTTCGTCAGAGCGACAGAGACGGCTTACAAGGCCGTTATGAAGCCGAAAGAGGGAACGATCCTGACGGTTGCCAAGGGAATGGCGGACAAGGCTGTGGAACTGGTGACAGAGACGGAAGATATCATCGAATTTTGTCAGAAGGTTATCGAACACGGCGATTATGTGCTGAGCCAGACTCCGGAGATGCTTCCCGTGCTGAAACAGGCCGGTGTCGTCGATTCCGGCGGACAGGGCCTTATGCAGGTCGTAAAGAGCGCTCTCGACTGCCTGATGGGCAAGGAACTGGATTTATCCGTGGAAGGTGCAGCGAGCGCCGGAAGCGTATCAGGCGGTGCTGCGGTAACCGATGATTTCGATATCAAGTTCGGTTACTGTACGGAATTTATCGTGAATCTGGAGAAGCCTTACGATGAGAAGAGCGAACATGAATTTAAGGGATATTTAGAATCCATCGGCGATTCCATCGTTGTCGTTTCAGATGACGATATCGTCAAGGTTCACGTCCATACCAACGATCCTGGACTCGCGATTCAGAAGGCACTGACCTTTGGCTCCCTGTCACGTATGAAGATCGACAACATGAGGGAAGAGCATCAGGAAAAACTGATTAAGGATTCGGAAAAGCTGGCCGCTCAGCAGAAAGCGGATGAAGAGAAGAACGCAGGACCGAGAAAGCCTTACGGCTTCATCTCCGTATCCGTCGGCGAGGGGCTCGACGAGATCTTTAAGGGAATTGGAGCCGATTACCTGATTCAGGGCGGCCAGACCATGAACCCAAGCACCGAAGATATGTTAAACGCCATCGACCGTGTCAATGCCGATACGGTTTATATTCTTCCGAACAACAAGAACATCATACTTGCGGCAGAACAGGCCAAGAAGCTTACAAAGGATAAGCATGTCATCGTAATTCCGTCCAGAACGATCCCTCAGGGAATTACAGCTCTGATCAATTTCGCACCGGATTTATCAGCAGAAGAGAATGAGAAAGTAATGACCGAGGAGATGCAGCGCGTCAAAACCGGACAGATTACTTATGCGGTGCGCAACACCATGATCGATAACATTGAGATCAACGAGGGCGACATCATGGCTCTCGGAGACCACGGAATCCTGGCGGTGGGGAAAGCCATCGAGCATACGGCGCTGGAATCCCTCAAATCCATGGTGGATGAAGAATCTGAGCTGATTACCATCTATTACGGCGCGGACGTGTCGGAGGAAGACGCGGAGACGCTTCGTGAGAAGGCAGAGGAGTCGTTCGGCGACTGTGAAGTAGAGCTCCATCCGGGCGGCCAGCCAATCTACTATTATCTGATATCCGTAGAGTAGAACAGAAGAAACAGGAACAGCTCCCGGGCAGACAATCTGCCCGGGAACTTTTTTGGGAAAGGTGAAAGAAACATGAATCAACAACCTTTGGATACCTTAAAAGGCATTGGTGAGAAGACCGGAAAACTGTTTGGGAAGCTGGGAATCGGAACCGTGGATGAACTGCTGGAATACTATCCGCGGGCCTATGATGCCTACGAGGAACCGGTCTCTGTCGGAGAACTGAAGCCGGATACCGTGATGGCAGTCTCCGGAGTGCTGTTTAAAAGCGCCGAAGTGAAGCGTTACAGCCATATTCAGGTGATTACCACCATGATCAGGGACATTACGGGTTCCCTGACCCTTACCTGGTACAACATGCCTTATCTGCACGCCACTTTAAAGGCCGGTATGCGCGCCGTGTTCCGCGGACGGGTGGTTAAGAAAAACGGACGCCTTACGATGGAACAGCCGGAGATATTTCTGGGCGATGCCTACGGGGAGGTTATCCACTCCATGCAGCCCATCTACGGACAGACAAAGGGGCTTCCCAACAAGACCATTGTGCGGGCAGTGAAGCAGGCCCTGTCGGTGAGACAGATGGTCCGCGATTACATGCCCTTAGATCTGCGGATCCGCCATGAACTGGCGGAATATAATTTTGCTATCGAACATATTCATTTCCCCACAGACCGGACGGAACTGCTCTTCGCCAGGAAACGGCTCGTTTTCGACGAATTCTTCCTGTTTCTCATGGCTGTACGCCGTTTAAAGGACAGGCGTGTGGACCGGGAAAGCCACTTTCGGATGACGCCCTCCGATGAAGTGATCAGCCTCGTGAAAAATCTTCCCTATGCGCTGACGGGCGCGCAGAGCAAGGTGCTTACGGAGGTGTTTCGCGATATGACGAGCGGAAAGGTGATGAACCGGTTAATACAGGGTGATGTCGGCTCCGGAAAGACCATTATCGCCGTCCTCGCCCTGCTGGAGGCGGCTTACAACGGATATCAGGGCGCGCTCATGGTGCCGACTGAGGTTCTTGCCAGACAGCACTACGAGTCCATGCTCTCCCTGTTCGAGGAAAATGGCATTGACAAACAGGTGGTGCTGGTAACCGGTTCCATGACGGCAAAGGAGAAGCGGACCGCCTACGGGAAAATCGCCTCCCACGAAGCCGATATCATTATCGGAACCCATGCGCTCATACAGGAGAAGGTGGTATACGACAAGCTGGCCCTCGTCATTACCGATGAGCAGCACCGGTTCGGTGTCAGCCAGCGCGAGATGCTGGGCGGCAAAGGGGACGAGCCTCACGTTCTTGTTATGAGTGCGACGCCGATCCCCAGAACACTGGCCATAATCATTTACGGCGACCTCGATATTTCCATCATCGATGAACTGCCGGCCAACCGGCTCCCTATCAAGAATTGTGTTGTGGACACCAGTTACCGGAACACGGCGTATTCCTTTATCAAAGGGGAGGTGGCCGCCGGGCGTCAGGCGTACGTGATCTGCCCCATGGTGGAGGCCAGTGAGATGATCGAGGCGGAGAATGTTCTGGATTATGCGAAGAAACTCCAGAGCGCGCTGCCGGGGATTCCGGTGGAATATCTCCACGGTAAGATGAAGGCGAAAGAGAAAAATGCGGTCATGGAACGGTTTGCCGCCGGGGAGATCAAGGTTCTCGTCTCCACCACCGTCGTGGAAGTAGGCGTCAACGTTCCCAATGCCACCGTTATGATGGTTGAAAATGCGGAGCGCTTCGGACTGGCCCAGCTTCATCAGCTGCGGGGCCGTGTCGGCCGTGGAAAGCACCAGTCCTACTGCATCCTGGTGGACGGCACCGGTCAGGATGGAACCAGGGAACGTCTGACGATCCTGAGCAAATCCAACGATGGCTTCTTCATTGCCTCCGAGGATTTAAAGCTGCGCGGCCCGGGAGACATCTTCGGGCTCAGACAGAGCGGTGATCTGGAATTTAAACTGGCCGACATCTTTAACGATGCCAATATCTTAAAGACGGTGTCTGAGGAGGTCAACCGGCTGTTGGATGAGGATCCGGAGCTCATCTCAGAGGATCACGCCGAACTTGGTAAAAAACTCAATCTGTATTTGGAAAAAAGTTATGACAAGCTAAATCTGTAACCGTATTACTTTCAAATTAAGCACATTTTCAGAAAATGGTTGAAATTAACAGGTCGGCGTGATAGACTTATGCTGTTAAAAATATAACAGTTCAGCGACATATAAGGAGGGCATGTATGAACAGGCAGGAATTAAAATTTGATGCTAAAAATAAGATGCGGGAGGCAGCTGTCAACCCCTATGTGGTTACGCTCATCATGGGAGTGGTCGTTATGATTCTTTCCGGTGTTCAGTTTATTCTCGATTTCTGGGGCAATATCATTAGCACGGGATCTTCCGCCAACACAGGGGAAACCAGCACGTATATTGTTTCTTCTCTCGTATTTTTTATCATTTACTTAGTGATCAGCACGGTTTTACAGTTTGGATACAGCAGCTACTGCCTGAAAGTGGCAAACCGGGATGGGTCCATGTCTTATGGAGATTTGTTTTCTTCGGTTCGTTATCTGCTGAAAGCCATAGGGCTGACGCTTATGATATCGGTTTTTGTCCTGCTTTGGTGTATACTGCTTGTAATACCGGGTATCATTGCAGCGTACCGTTATTCCCAGGCCATCTTCATCATGGTTGAGGATCCCAATAAAGGAATTATGCAGTGTATCCACGAGAGCAAGGAGATGATGGCCGGCCACAAGATGGAATACTTTATCCTGGAGTTCTCTTTCTTCTTCTGGATGCTGCTCGGCGGCGTTACCTGCGGTCTGGCGTATATCTATGTATATCCGTATATGACGGTTACATTTGCCAATTACTACAACCATTTAAAGCCGGTTTCCGTGGTCTATGAGAATGCAGATACCATAATTTAACTGAATAACCAGGAAAAATGACCGCCTCTTTATCCAGAAAGAGGCGGTTCTTCTTGTATGCCTGCGGTTAATTTGATAAAATAGCAGGAAAGGTTATAATTTCCATATTATGGCAGGAGGCACTGGAATGAAAGAAGTGATCGAAGCAATCAAGGCAAATATAGGACGGGTACTGGTGGGAAAAGAAGAGGTGACGGACTTACTTCTCTCTGCGATTCTGGCAGGAGGCCACGTACTTTTGGAGGATGTTCCCGGAACCGGCAAGACCATGCTGGCAAAGTCTCTGGCAAAGAGTATGGAGCTGTCCTTTTCGAGGGTCCAGTTCACACCGGACCTGCTGCCGTCTGACATAACCGGGCTCAACTATTACAATCAGAAGGCCGGAGAGTTCGTCTTTCGCGGCGGTCCGGTGTTTACCAATCTGCTTCTGGCGGATGAGATCAACCGGGCCACGCCCAGGACACAGTCCAGCCTGCTGGAGTGTATGGAAGAGCACCAGGTGACCATCGACGGGGAAACGAAGAAGCTGGAAGAACCGTTTTTCGTTATTGCGACTCAGAATCCCATCGAGACGGCGGGGACGTATCCGCTCCCCGAGGCCCAGCTGGACCGTTTTCTGATGCAGATCCCCATGGGACTTCCGGACGCGGTGGAGGAGCGGCAGATCCTTGAACGCTTCGGCAAAGAGAATCCCTATGACAGCCTGACCGCCGTATGTGGCCGGGAGGCGCTTTTAAACCTGATGAAGGAAGCGGAGGCGGTATACGTCCATCCCCATCTGATGGATTATCTCGTCGAACTGGTTCTCGCCACCAGGAAGCACAGCGAAGTGGAAGGGGGCGTCAGTCCCCGCGGCAGCCTGGCCTTTTACCGGGCAGCCCGGGCCTATGCCCTGGTGAAGGGACGGGACTACGTGGTTCCCGAGGATATCAAGGCGCTGGCCGTTCCCGTCCTGGCTCACAGGCTGGTTCTCGCCAGAACGCTGACCGGAAGAAGTACGGGCCGCCAGATTATCGAACAGCTCTTAAATACCGTCTTTGTGCCTACAGAGGAGTGGAATACATAAATGGAACTGATCCTGATGGCCCTTGGGGCCGGCTTTCTCTATGTCCTTCAGCGCGTCTTGTACGAGCGGTTCTGGAAGAAGGGGCTGACTGCGGACGCTGCGTTTCAGGGAAATCCCGCGGTTTGCGGCGGCGAGGCGTATCTACTGGAGACCGTTGTCAATGCGAAGTTTCTTCCGCTCTCGATTCTGCGGGTCAAATTCCGCATCGGCAGAGAACTGGAATTCGTCACGGGGGAGAACTCCGCTGTCTCCGACTATACGTACCGCAACGACGTCTTCTCCGTCTTTCCTTATCAGAAGATCACGAGAAAGCTGCGGTTCCACTGCCGCAAACGCGGATATTACGAAATAAAGAGTCTGGATCTGGTCAGCCATGATCTGTTCTTTTCCGGCCATTTCATTGAGACTCTGTCCCTGGATTCTCATTTATACGTCTATCCGGCGGCTGCGGACTGCGGCCGTCTGAATGTTCCATTTCAGAAGATGATGGGCACCTGCCTATCGAGAAGCAGACTGGTTACCGATCCCTTTGAACTGAAGGGAATCCGGGAGTATCAGACCTACGACTCCATGCGCAGTGTCAACTGGAAGGCCACGGCCCGAACCGGAGCTTTAAAGGTCAACGTACATGAGTCCACGGCCTCCCAGAATATCTTCCTCTTTCTGAATATGGATTCGGACTATCCGTGGGCGTCGGAGGCGCTCCGGGAGGAGGCCATCTCGATCTGCGGTTCTTTCATCGACTCCTTTGTCTCCGCGGGAATTCCAACTGGATTTTTCAGCAACGGCATCGACGCGGCGGCCGAAGAGCCCTCCTTCGTCCCCGCCGGAGCAGGAGCGAGCCACGTCACCCGGTGCATGGAGGCGCTCAGCCGTCTCCGCTATGACATTTCCCTGACTCCCTTCGAGACACTGATGAGGGAAGGAAGTCTGGAAAAGAAGGCGGAAGACTGTCTATACATCATGATCTCATCCTGCAAACGGCCGGAGCTTCAGACGGCATACCAGGAATTCTGCCGCTATAGTCCGGGATCTTTATGGATCGCACCGCTGCGGCCGGAAGACGAGGCAGTATTTTCCCTCTGTCCGGCTGCTCTGACGATGAAGTGGGAGGTGCCTTATGACAAGATTTAAATGGATCAACCGCTGGATTACCGCCGATTTAAGCGGAATCCATATAATTTTGGCCGGCGTGTCTGTTTTCCTCTACATTGCCGGATACTTCATTCCCAGTTCACGGCTCATGACAGCAGGGTATGCGGGATTATATCTGGTAATCCTTTTCTATCTGCTTCATCTGCAGCTCCATTCCTGCGACAGTTTTCTGAGCATGCATCCGGCGACGGATCAGATTCCGAAATCGCAGATGAAGCTGGTAAATGGAGTGTACATGGCCGTGTTTCTGGCTGTAACGGGAGCTTTCATGGCCGTGTTCTCCCTTCTTCACCTGAACTGGCTGGTGAACGGGTTAAAGTCTGTCCTGACCGCCATTCTTCGCTTTCTGGCCAGTTTTCTTCCGGAAGCCGTAAACGAGCCAGTGGAATCCATGCCTTCCGGGAGCTTTATCCCTCCGGAGCTGGGAGAAGAGGCGGCGGCGCCTTCGCTCATCGCAAAAATCCTGGATGCGGCTCTCACAGCCGCTGCCGTCGTTTTCATAGTACTTCTCGCTGTATATTTGCTCAGACAGCTGTTTTTCCTGCTGATCCGTCTATTGAAGCCGAGAGAAGACGGAGATGAAAAGGAATTCATGAAACCGGCCGTTGTTTTCAGCAGGATCCATACCGGACAGGCGAAGGGAACGCCTCTGTGGAGAGATTTTACCATTGAGGGAAGAATCCGCAGGGCGTATAAAAAAGAAATTTTGCGACGGCTTAAGGTTAGAAGCCGGATTTCACGGACGGAAACGCCGGAAGAACTGGAACATAAAAGCGGATTCCCGGAGGAGCCTTCCCTCTGCGGGATCTACCATCAGGTATACGAGAAGGCGCGTTATGGAAATGGATGCACCAAAGAGGATTTGGAGCGTTTGAATGAGATTCGCAGATCGAATCAAAAGAATACAGAGAGTAAATACAAAAAAACACGGGAGGAATAAATCTATGAAGAGCATATTAATTGGAATCGCAGGGGGGACCGGATCAGGGAAATCCACATTTACCAACCGGTTAAAGGATGCGTTTCACGATGATATCGCCGTCCTTTATCACGATAATTACTATAAAAAGCAGGATGGCATTCCCTTTGAGGCGCGGAAAAAAATGAATTACGATCATCCGGAGGCGTTTGAGACGGAGCTTCTCCTGGATCAGCTGTCCAGACTGCGGGGCGGCAAGGCCATTGAATGTCCCGTATACGATTATTCCCAGCACAACCGGTCGGATCAGTTTCTCACAGTCCTTCCCAAAAGGGTAATCCTGGTGGAGGGAATTCTGGTATTTGCCGACCAGCGGCTCCGCGATATGTTTGACATCAAGATATTTGTGGAGGCGGACGCGGATGAACGGATTCTGCGGCGGGTGATCCGGGATGTCAAGGAGCGCGGACGGGATATCGAGGGCGTGGTGGAACAGTATCTGACAACCGTCAAGCCCATGCATTACTTATATGTAGAACCTACCAAACCGCTGGCGGACATCATCATCAACAGCGGAATGAACGAAGTGGCCTTCCAGCTGGTAAAGACCTCGATCGAAAAAATACTGGGAGAACCATTGAATCAATAGGAGGACACAAACCATGTTTTTCTGGCAGAAAAAAGAAGTTCTGGTTACATTTTCACTGAATGATTTTAACCGTGTAAAGGATATTCTGGCTGAGAATCAGATCCCGTATGACTGGAAAACCGTGCCTGACTGCGGAAGACGTGGCCGCCGGACGCTGGGAACTGCATTTATGGATGAATCCGTCTTAAGACAGTATTACCTTTATGTTGAAAAAAAAGAGTATGAGAGGGCAGAATATCTCGTGAAGACCGTATTGACCGGTGGGAAACGGTAAACGAGGTCGGAATTTTTTCAAAAATTTCATTTAAGCCTTGACATTATACCCTGTATACCCCTTACTCTGAGACTGAAAGGAGGCGGAGCAGGATGACGATCAAAGATGTGGAACAACTTACAGGCATTACGCGTCAGAATATCCGTTTTTATGAAAGAGAGGGGTTAATCGCGCCGTGCCGGAATCCGGAGAACCAGTACCGGGAATATTCTGCGGATGACGTGAAGACGCTGCATCAGATCAGGCTTTACCGGAAGCTGAATGTATCCATCGAAGATATCAGGAGTATGGAAGGCCGTACTCTGTCCCTGGAAAGCTGCATGGAACAATGTATTTCCAACACAGAAAGGGAGATGGTAAGAATGGCAAAAATAAAGGAGGTTTGCGAGGGACTCAGGAAACAGGATTTAGAGGGAAAAGCACCGGACATAGAAAAAGCATTAAAACAAATCGACGCTTATGAAAAATCAGGGTATCAGTTCACCGATATAACCAAAGACTATTGGAGTATGGAAGTTGTCCATGAAGTAAGAAATCTAAACAGGCAGATGATAAAGGCATTGTTGTTTTCTTTTGTGACGGTAATTTTCTGCAATATGCTCTACTTTTCTCTGCCAAAGCCACAGTGGATGGCAATGATTCCAGCCGCTGTAATCGGATATACTGCGGCGTGGGTTCACTGGGGCAGAAAAAATAAGGTTATCTTGAGGAGACATATCCACTTTACGCATATTTCATCTGGCATTTACCTGGCTTCAGCCGTTATCGGCGTCTTATTTTATATCATTGAAAACGGCAGCATCGCAGTCACTATGGCTGTCCTTCCTAACCCTGCACTCATGGCGCGCTCCGTTACTGGCGCGGGTTACGTCTGGCTTTTTCTGATTCTGCTTTTCAGGAATATGTTTTACAGCATGATTGCCTGTATCCTGTTTTACGATACCTTTAAACAGAAAAGTGTGGTTTCCGCTCTGGTTCTGAGTGCCCTGTTGTATGCCCTGACATGTCTCAATCCTTACACAGCTCCCGGATACCTGTTGATTGGAGTCTGCCTGGGTCTTCTATATGAGTTTACAGATTCCCTGGCGGTCTGTATGGTACCGGTGTTTTTTGAAGCTGTCAGCGATGGTATACTGACCATGCTGGAGTTTCGTTTTCCCAATGTCCTGCCGGAATTTTTGGGGACGAGAGCATATTTGCCTGTTATGGAACTGCTTCCATGGCTGCTTCTCGCCATACTTTTAATTCTGATTCTTCTTTACGCAGTAAGCCGCGCATCCGGCAAAAAAGTCGACTGGGGCCAGGAATGGGTTAAAGCATGGTTCATTTCAGCACCTCCCGCAGAAGGGGCTACAATTCTGAATCAAAAGGCTTTTCATGAAATCGAAAAAGAAAGAAAACGCAGTTATCGTCTCGTGGACGGATATTTGGCGGCAGCAGTTCTCCTTTCCATATGGTACATGACAAGTATTCTATGACATAAAATTTTGGAAAAACCTTCTAGTGTATTATTCTCCTTCAGAGCCATAATAGGAGTGTAGCACAAAACACACCATGAAAAACACAAAACAAAAGCATGGTGATAGACGAAAAGGAGGCATATCAATATGTCAGGAAAATCTTCTAACACAACAAACGTACCAGAAGCAAGAGAAGCAATGGACAGATTCAAAATGGAAGTTGCAAACGAGATCGGTGTTCCGTTAACTAACGGTTACAACGGAAACTTAACCTCTGCACAGAACGGTTCTGTTGGTGGCTATATGGTTAAGAAAATGATCGAAGCTCAGGAAAGACAGATGGCTGGTAAATAAGCCAAGAAACAATAAGGAAGAGCCTTCAGTTTAAAACTGAAGGTTCTTTTTTACTGTAATTGGGTTGTATATCTTCCGTTTTCATACTATAATGGTACATAACACCAGAAGAATGAGGGACACCATTTCATGAGAGTAATAGCAGGAAAAGCCAGAAGGCTTCTTTTAAAAACCATAGAGGGTCAGGATACGAGACCCACCACAGACCGCATCAAGGAGACTTTATTCAACATTTTAAATCCGGATCTGCCGGGCACCACCTTTCTCGATCTCTTTTCCGGAAGCGGCGGCATCGGCATCGAGGCCTTAAGCCGCGGAGCCGACAGGGCAGTCTTTATCGAGATGAATCCAAAGGCCGCGGAATGCATCAGGGAGAACTTACAGACCACGAAGTTTACGGAAGAGTCCGTTGTCATGAACTGTGACGTTCTCACCGGCCTGCGCCGCCTGGAGGGTAAGGATTACGTCTTTGATTTCGTCTTCATGGACCCTCCCTACGGGAAGGAATCCGAACGCCAGGTTCTAGAGTATCTGGCATCTTCCCCGCTTATTTCAGAGGACACGCTCCTAATTGTGGAAGCGGATTTAAACACCGGCTTCGAATATCTGGAATCCTTGGGGTACGAATGCCGCAGAGAAAAGATCTATAAGACGAATAAACATGTTTTTATAGCAAAAGGAGTGGTTTTATGAAAACGGCCGTATATCCGGGAAGCTTCGATCCGGTGACGCTGGGCCATCTCGATATCATCGAGCGTTCGGCCCGGATGTCCGATCAGTTAATTATCGGAGTTTTGAATAATAATTCAAAAACTCCGTTGTTTTCTGTCCAAGAACGTGTTAATATGTTAAAGGAAATAACGAAAGATTTAGGCAATGTGGAAGTGAAAGCTTTTGCAGGGCTTTTGATTGATTTTGTGCGTGCGAATCAGGCTGATGTCGTAGTCCGCGGACTCCGTGCCGTCACTGATTTTGAGTACGAGCTTCAGCTGGCACAGACCAACCGGGTTATCGCGCCGGAAGTGGATACCATATTTTTGACAACGAATTTAAAATACTCCTATTTGAGCTCCAGTATCGTCAAGGAAATCGCGTTCTATGACGGAGACATCAGTGCATTCGTTCCTGCCAGTGTGGCAGAATGCATCAGGAGGAAGATGGCAGATAGAAAATAGATAGAAAAACGGGTAAGGAGAGAGACGCATTATGATGAGTAGAATTGAACAGTTAATTGGTGAAATTGAAGAATATATCGATGGTTGTAAGTACCAGCCGCTTTCCAACAGTAAGATCGTCGTAAACCGTGACGAACTGGAAGAGCTTCTTGTGGAGCTGCGCCTTCGGATTCCGGATGAGATCAAACAGTATCAGAAGATCATCAGCAACCGCGACGTGATCTTAAACGAGGCTCATCAGCAGGCAGATTCCATACTCGCCCAGGCATCCGCCCATACGGATGAACTGGTTAACGAGCATGAGATCATGCAGAAGGCATACGCCCAGGCCAATGAGATCATCAATCAGGCGAATTTACAGGCCCAGGACATCGTCGAGAAGGCCGTTTCCGACGCCAACGATATCCGCCAGAGCGCCGTCCAGTACACGGACGATATGTTAAAGAGCCTTCAGACCATCATCAGCCACTCCATGGAAGGAGCACAGGGCAGATTTGATGCCTTTATGACTTCCATGCAGTCCAGCTATGATATTGTCTCCTCCAACCGTCAGGAGCTGACCGGCGCGGTTATGCCGCCCACGGAAGCTGACGGCAGCATGCCAATAGAATAAAGATTGCCGCAGAAAGCAGACTGTGAACCGCTTTCCATGCTACATAGTGCCGGATGGATAATCCGGCATTTTTTATGACACTCTTTGTCTGAAAGATTCCGGACAGCCCGCCGAAGGCGGTAGCGGCGGCGATCCACATGCCCCCCGCCATGGACGGAATCGAACTGGAGATGGCGCGGATTCCCGTTGTGATCTCCACAAAACCAAGCAGTGCCGCTTTTCCGGCCGGATTATGTAACGGGAGTTCCGTAATATAAAAGACAAGAATCGAAAACAGCATGATATAGCCGCCGATTTTCACCATGACCTCGCAGGAATCCATCAAACTTTCATCGAAGGTCAGCTGTGCCTCCCTGGAATATGGAAGCGACGGAGAGACAGTATGGATCCCATAGAGCTTCCGGGACAGCCAGGCGATTAAGACCACCGGCAAATAAACAGCGGCCATAAGCATCCACACCGGTACGGCACCCGGCAGCTCTGAAGCCGCGTAGCCCAGCAGAAACATGGGACTGGGATGGTTGCAGAAGCTTAATAAGTATCTCGCTTCCGCCTTCGTGATCCGTTCCCCATCGAGAAAATCGCTGCAGTTTCTGGCTCCCATGGGATAGCCGCAGAGGAGGCCGGAGACGAGAATGTAGCTTCCTGCGTCCGAAAGCTTTAAAAAATTACGAAGGAACCCGCGGAAGGGAAATGTAAGAATATGGATCGCGTCCAGTGCGACGATGACGTTGGAACAGATCATGAACGGCAGGAGTGTGGGGAGAACTACCGTGGCCCACAGAACCAGTCCGTTTTTTGCCCCCTGAGTCGCGGCCGCCGGACTTAACAGAAGAACGCAGAGCACCGCAACGGAACAGAAGCGGAAGAAGGATTTTTTCATGAGCACCTGAATAGATTGTTTTATACAAATATATGATGAGGCCGTATCGATATGATGATGATTCTTCTTTTAATCCTGCTTCTTTCCTTCTTTCATGTGACCATGATCGATTACCTTTACAACAATCCTACCTATTACCAGCTGGACGCCTATACCTGTGAGAGCGATGATTTCCGCAGTATGAGGCTGGGTAACCTGATCGCAGAATCCGGTCCCCTCGATTACGATCTGCTCACTTCCCTGATGATCGAGCACAATTACGATCTGACCGATGTCAAGGATACCGCCTGCCATACAGACCGCCTGCTGGCCGTGAAACCGGCGGAATACCGGAAGCTGAAACAGGCGTATGAGACCGTCCTCGGCGATTTAAAGTTCTTTCCCATCCCGGAAAATACGAACGCCGCATCTCCCCCCGTCACCTTTGAAAACGGCTGGATGGATAAGCGCACGTACGGCGGAGAGCGCGGCCACGAGGGCTGTGACATCATGGGGACAGAGCGGCCCCGGGGATATTATCCCGTTGTCTCCATGTCGGATGGGGTTGTGGAAAAGGTGGGGTGGCTGGAGAAAGGCGGATGGCGGATCGGAATCCGCGCTCCCGGCGGCGCTTATCTCTATTACGCCCATTTGTACGGCTACAGCCGGCAGTGGCAGGAGGGCGATGCCGTAAAGGCCGGAGAGCTGCTGGGCTTTATGGGTGACACCGGGTACAGCACGGTGGAAGGGACCACCGGTAATTTTGAAGTTCATCTTCATGTCGGGATCTATATGAAGACGGACCATGAAGACGAAATGAGCTTAAATCCCTACTGGGTATTAAAATATCTGCAGAAATACCGGTTGAAATATTCCTATTAGTATATTAAGATTGCCATAGAGAAAGGCAGGAGTTACACACGTGAGCGAATTGAAACTTTCCGAAGAGTATTTAAACAGAATGAGAGACTTACTGGGGGAAGAGGAATTTTCCGCCTATCTAAAAAGCTTCGACGAGGAACGGCTGTATGGACTGCGGGTCAATACGGCAAAGGTCACGCCGGAAGCATTTCCTGAGCTGGTTTCCTGGGATTTAAAGCCGGTTCCCTGGATTCCAAACGGATTTTATTACGAGGGGACGGAACGTCCGGCCAAGGATCCCTATTATTACGCCGGACTCTATTACCTGCAGGAGCCCAGCGCCATGACTCCGGCCATGCTTCTTCCGGTGGAGCCGGGAGACCGGGTCCTGGATTTGTGCGGGGCGCCCGGAGGGAAGAGCACGGAGCTGGGTGTTAAGCTGGCTGGAAAAGGCGTCCTTATCTCCAACGACATCAGCAATTCGAGGGCGAAAGCGCTGCTTAAAAACCTGGAGCTCTGGGGGATTTCCAACATCTGTGTCACCAGCGAGACTCCCGATAAGCTGGCCGATGTATTCGGCCCGTGGTTCGATAAGATTCTGATCGACGCGCCGTGTTCCGGGGAAGGGATGTTCCGCAAGGACGATGATATGGTGAAAAGCTATGAGGAGCGCGGACCGGAGTACTACAGTGAAATCCAGAAGGAGATCACGGACCAGGCGGTCCGCATGCTGGCTCCAGGCGGCCTGCTGCTTTACTCTACCTGCACCTTTTCACGCTGCGAGGATGAGGAGATTATCTTCCATATTCTGGAGAACCACCAGGAGATGGAACTGATCAGGCTCCCTCTGTTTGAAGGCGCATCGGGCGGAATCGGCCTCGACGGCTGTATCCGTCTGTTTCCTCATAAGATAAAGGGCGAGGGGCATTTCATATCCCTGCTGCGGAAAAATGGCGGTGGAGCGCAGAGGACGGCTGCAGGCATCCGCGAACGTTCCAGGATGGAGCCGCAGGGGAAAAAGGCCTCAGCCCTTCCAACGGAGCTTACGGATTTTCTCGCCCTTATGAACCGGGAATTCGATGGTTCCAGAATCATGATTAAAAATGATTCTGTCTACTATCTGCCGGAAAACTTTGTTCCGGCAAAGGAACTCCGTTATCTGAGAACGGGGCTTCTCCTGGGCGAACTGAAGAACAAACGCTTTGAGCCTGGACAGGCTCTTGCCATGACCCTTCATGCAGAAGAATTTAGGCAGACTATCTCCTGGAAAAAGGAGGATGACCGCGTCATCCGGTATTTAAAGGGAGAAACGATCTCCCTGACGCCGGAGGAAGGGCCGGTCAAGGGCTGGTGCCTCGTCTGCGTGGACGGCTATCCCCTGGGGTTTGCCAAGGGAACGGGCATGGCGCTCAAGAACAAATACTATCCGGGATGGCGGTGGCAGTGATGAAGGATACCATTAGGCTGGACAAATATTTAACGGAGATGGGCGAGGGAACGAGAAGCCAGATCAAAGAGATGGCCCGAAAGGGGCGCATCGCTGTAAACGGTATAACGGAGAAGAAGAGTGAGCGTAAGATTTCTCCCTCCTCCGACACGGTTGCCGTAGATGGACGGAACGTGTCCTATGTGGAATATGAATACTATATGCTCCATAAACCGCAGGGCGTCGTCTCTGCGACGGAAGACAGGCTGCATGAGACGGTGGTGGATCTGATCACCGACAGGAAACGGGATGATTTATTTCCTGTGGGCCGCCTCGATATCGACACAGAGGGGCTGCTCCTCTTAACCAATGACGGAGATTTAACCCACCGCCTGCTCTCGCCGAAAAAGCACGTGGACAAGGTCTACTACGCCAAAATAGAGGGAATGCTTCCAGAAGACGCGAAAGACCGTATGGCGGAGGGCCTGGTTCTCTCAGACGGAACGGAAACGCTCCCTGCTGATTTGGAAGTCATTCATAGAGGGGACTTAAGTGAGCTGTCTGAGATCCGCCTTACGATTCATGAAGGAAAATTCCATCAGGTAAAACGGATGTTTGAAACACTGGGGTGTCATGTGGTATACTTAAAGAGGTTATCCATGGGGATGCTCGTGCTCGATGAGGCACTGAAGCCGGGAGAGTACCGGCCGCTGACCCATGAGGAACTGGAACTGCTAAAAAAGACAAATCAGGAGTAATGATGATGATAGAAGAGACAAAAGCGGTCATATTCGACCTGGATGGAACGCTTGTGGACTCCATGTGGATGTGGAAGGATATCGACATTGAGTTCCTTAAAAACTATGGACACGACTGTCCTCCGGAGCTGCAGAAGGAGATCGAGGGAATGAGTTTTTCCGAGACCGCCGTCTATTTCAAGGACCGGTTCGGACTGAGGGAATCCATCGAAGACATCAAAGCCATCTGGCGGGAGATGTCCATTGAGAAATACCGCCATCAGGTGCCGTTAAAGGCCGGCGCCCGTGAATTTCTCAACCATTTGAAGTCCCGCGGCATCGCAGCCGGCATTGCCACCAGCAATGGAAGAGAGATGGTAGACGCAGTCATCGATACTTTGAAGATCGGAGACTATTTTCAAGTAATCGCCACCGCCTGCGAGGTGGCAGCCGGAAAACCGGCGCCCGACATCTATCTGAATGTAGCTGGCCGTCTGGGTGTAACCCCTGGTAAATGCCTTGTCTTCGAAGACGTACCCGCCGGAATACTGGCCGGGAAACGGGCCGGCATGACGGTCTGTGCTGTGGATGACGATTTTTCCAGGCATATGGAAGCGGAGAAGAAGAGTCTGGCCGACTACTTTATCCGCGATTATTACGATATTATAAACAGAAATGGAGCTGCAATATGATACACGATTACCTGCCAATGAACCGCGCCGATATGAATATCCGCGGCTGGAACCAATGTGACTTTGTCTATGTGAGCGGTGACGCCTATGTGGACCACCCCTCCTTCGGACACGCCATCATAACCCGGCTTCTGGAGGCGCACGGCTACAAGGTGGGGATCATCGCCCAGCCGGACTGGAAAGATCCGGAGAGTATCCGGGTGCTGGGAGAGCCCCGGTTGGGCTTCTTCGTATCCGGCGGAAATATGGACTCCATGGTAAACCACTATTCCGTTTCCAAAAAGCGGAGACTTAAGGATTCCTACACGCCGGGCGGCGTTATGGGAAAGCGGCCCGATTACGCGACGGTCGTCTACTGCAACCTGATCCGCAGCGTCTACAAACGGGTTCCCATCATCATCGGCGGCATCGAAGCCAGCTTAAGGCGGCTGGCCCATTACGATTACTGGTCTGACCGGTTAAAGCATTCGATCCTGATCGACTCCCAGGCTGATTTAATCTCCTACGGAATGGGAGAGCGGTCCGTCGTCGAGATTGCAGACGCATTAAACAGCGGAATCGATATCAAAGACATTACCTTCATAGACGGAACGGTATACAAGACCAGCAGCCTGGACAGCGTCTACGACGCGCTGACTCTGCCATCCTACGGCGCCATGAAAGAGGAAAGACAAGAATACGCCAGGAGCTATTATATCCAGTACAGCAACACGGATCCATTTACAGGGAAACGTCTGGTGGAACCGTACCAGGACAATTGCTACGTCGTTCAGAATCCGCCTTCCAAGCCATTAACCACCGAGGAGATGGATGAGGTTTACGACCTTCCGTATATGAGGAACTATCACCCGTCCTACGAAGAGGAGGGCGGTGTTCCGGCCATTCGGGAGATCAAATTCAGCCTCATCAGCAACCGCGGCTGTTTCGGCGCATGCAGCTTCTGCGCACTGACTTTCCATCAGGGACGGATCATTCAGGTGAGAAGCCATGATTCGCTGGTGGCTGAGGCAAAGCTTCTGACCGAAGAACCGGACTTTAAGGGCTATATCCACGATGTGGGCGGCCCCACCGCTGATTTCCGTTCGCCTGCCTGCGAGAAACAGCTGACCAAAGGCGCATGTCCGAACCGCCAGTGCCTGTTCCCGGAACCGTGCAGGAATTTAAAGGCAGATCACTCGGATTATATTGAACTGCTCCGGAAGCTTCGCTCTCTGCCAAAGGTGAAAAAGGTCTTTATCCGTTCAGGAATCCGGTTTGACTACGTGCTGGCAGACCCCAGCCGGAAGTTTTTAAAGGAACTGTGCCAGTACCATATCAGCGGCCAGTTAAAGGTAGCCCCGGAGCACGTGGCGGACAAGGTGCTAAGCCGCATGGGCAAGCCGCAAAATAAGGTGTACCGACAGTTTGTCAAAGAATATAAGGATATGAACGCACAGCTTGGCATGAAGCAGTATCTCGTCCCGTATCTGATGTCCTCCCATCCAGGCTCCGGCCTGCCCGAGGCCATCGAACTGGCCGAGTACTTGCGGGATCTGGGATACATGCCGGAACAGGTGCAGGATTTCTATCCGACGCCGTCCACCATCTCCACCTGCATGTACTACACCGGATACGATCCGCGCACCATGGAAAAGGTCTATGTCCCCACGAATCCGCATGAAAAGGCCATGCAGAGAGCGCTCATCCAGTACCGAAACCCAAAGAATTACGAACTGGTGGAGGAAGCGCTGAAGAAAGCCGGACGCACTGACTTAATCGGATACGACAAAAAATGTCTGATTCGTCCCAGATTTTCCGGCGGCGGACAGTCTGCCGGCGGGAAAAGGCCGGGGAATGGGCAGCCAGCAAGTGGCAGAAGACCAGGGAATGGGCAGCCATCAGGCGGTTATCCGGCTGCAAAGCAGCGGGACGACAAAACGGCGGGAAAGAAAAAGACCATAAGAAACGTTCATAAAAAGGTTAAAAAATAAAAGAGAAAAGAAGGGATTCAAATGAAGATTGCAGTTGTAACAGGGGCCTCCTCAGGAATGGGCAGAGAATTTGTCAGGCAGCTGGCGGACCGTTTTAACGGAATCGATGAAATCTGGGTTATCGCCAGACGCGAAGACCGGCTGAAGGAGCTGGTATCCACGGTTCCAGTGCGTTTGCGCATCTTCGCCGTGGATTTAACAGACCATAAGGAACTGATGGATTTTCAGTGCACGCTGGAGGAAGAGCACCCCGATGTCAAATGGCTGATCAACTCGGCGGGCTTCGGAAAGATTGGACCGGTAGGTTCTTTAAATCTTGCCGATGAAGCCGGTATGGTGGATTTAAACTGCAAAGCGCTCTGCGTGGTCACGCATATGGTGCTTCCCTACCTCTCCGGGAACAGCCGCATCATTCAGCTGGCTTCCTCGGCGGCATTTCTTCCGCAGCCGGATTTTGCCATCTACGCAGCCACGAAGTCCTTCGTACTCAGCTACAGCCGGGCGCTTAACGAGGAGTTAAAACCGCGCGGCATCTATGTGACCGCAGTATGCCCCGGACCAGTCAAGACGGAATTCTTCGATATTGCGGAGACCACGGGCGAGATTCCGGTCTATAAGAGGATCGTCATGGCGGATCCAAAGCGCGTAGTAAAGAAAGCGATCCGCGACAATATGATGGGACGGACCGTGTCGGTCTACGGCATTACCATGAAGGCATTTCATCTGCTCTGCAAGGTTCTGCCTCACGGCATGATCTTAAGGATCATGAAGGCGCTATAACAAACGGGGATTGAATCAATACTATACCGATAAAAAAGGAATGACAACTGTGAAAAAATACAACAAGGGGCAGTACGGATACCGGAACCATCATAAGAAAGTGGAGACAGGCAAAGTCGCCTTCGGAGCAGCCATGATTATCGCCCAGCTGATCGCAAGATATTTTGTGGACAACACGGCCTGGAAGAATATTCTGACGGTCATGGCCATCCTTTCCGTTCTTCCCACGGCCAACGTGGCCTCACCGCTTCTCGCGGCCTGGCGTTATAAGACGCCCTCCGAGGACTTTCACCGGAGAGCGGCAGGGTATGAGGGACGTTTTTCCATTCTCTACGACTTAATCATCACCACCAGAGACGCTATCATCCCGGCGGATGCAGCCATTGTCCATCCCAGCGGCGTATTCCTATACTGTACCTCGCCGAAGCTGGACACTGCAAAAGCGGAGAAATTCTTAAAAGAGATGTTTGCGGGACACAAGCTGGATCTTAGCGTGAAGATCATTCTCGATGAAAAGGCATTTTTCCACCGGATGGAGAGCCTGAAGCCGGCGGAAGAATACGAGGATGACGGCAGTGTGGACTACACGCTCCAGCTGCTTAAAAATCTATCCATGTAAGGGGAATTGAAAGATGCGTTCTCTCATTGTTTCTGAAAATGAATCGGGTCAGCGGCTCGACAAGCTGCTGGCCAAATACTTAAATCTGGCCAGTAAGGGATTTCTCTATAAGATGATGCGCAAGAAGAACATCACGCTGAATGGGAAAAAATGCGATGGCTCGGAGAAGCTTGTCCAGGGAGACGAGGTCAAGCTGTTCTTCTCCGAGGAGACCATTGAGAAGTTTTCCTCTCATACGCTCCAGGAGGTCAAAAAGGTGAATCTGCATATCATTTATGAGGATGACCATATTCTTCTCGTCAACAAGCCTTCGGGAATGCTTTCCCAGAAAGCGAAGGACACCGATGAATCCCTGGTGGAATACATCATCGATTACCTCATATCCAGCGGACAGTTATCCACAGAACAGCTCTGTAGCTTCCGCCCATCCGTCTGCAACCGCCTGGACAGAAACACCAGCGGCCTCGTCGTCGCCGGCAAGTCTCTGCCGGGCCTTCAGATTATGTCCGCGGTCTTCAAAGACAGAAGCCTGCATAAATACTACCGGTGCGTGGTAAAGGGCCGTGTGACGGAAAAACAGGTCATTACCGGATTTCTTAAAAAGGACGAGGCCACGAACCAGGTGACCGTCACCACAACGGAAACGGCGGGAAGCGTTCCCATTATGACGGAATATGAACCGCTCGGCTGGGCGGAGGACTGCACGCTGTTAAGCGTCAAGCTGATTACAGGGCGGACCCATCAGATCCGGGCGCATCTGGCCTCTATCGGCCATCCCATTCTTGGGGACTACAAATACGGCGACAGCGCGGTCAATGAAGAGGCGAAAAAGCGCTGGAATATCCGTTCCCAGATGCTTCATTCCTGTACGGTGACATTTCCGCAACTGCCGGAACCGCTGACCGGTCTTTCCGGCAAAACCTTTTCAGCGCCGCTCCCGCAGACCTTCCGGAAAATCTGCCGGGATTGGAGTTAGGCTATGGGAACATGGAACACAAGGGGCTTAAGAGGCTCCACACTGGAAGACTTAATCAACCGCAGCAACGACAGCTACCGTGAGAAGAAGCTGGCCCTGATCCAGAAGGTGCCGACCCCGATCACCCCCATCTCCATCGATAAGGAGAGCCGCCACATCACGCTGGCTTATTTCGATCAGAAGAGTACGGTAGACTACATCGGGGCCGTACAGGGGATTCCCGTCTGTTTTGACGCCAAGGAGTGCGCCGTGGAAACGTTTCCCCTGCACAATATCCACCCGCATCAGATTGCCTTTATGCGTGAATTCGAGGAGCAGGGAGGCATTTCCTTCATCCTCCTGTCCTATACGGTAAAAAATGAGATATATTATCTTCCGTTTGACGAAATCCTTCGTTTCTGGACTCGAATGGAGGAGGGCGGGCGCAAAAGCTTCACCTATGAGGAAGTGGATAAGTCCTGGCAGATACGCAGCTGCCGGGATATCTTTGTCCACTATCTGGAGATGATTCAGAAAGATTTGGACAGAAGAGATTGACAAGTCGGGCAGTGTCCCTTATAATAAACTACACGTTATCATGGTAGCGCTTTACCATATGAAAGCAGTATGCAGCAACGTTCGGAGGAAGCTATGGCAAACAAATTATTACATACACCGGATGGCGTCCGGGACATCTACGGAGTGGAATGCACCCGAAAGGCAGCCATCCAGAACAGGATCTTAGAGATATTCCATCTGTATGGATATCAGGACATTGAAACGCCGACCTTTGAATTCTTTGATATCTTTAATGAATCCCGCGGAAGCGTTAAAGCGAAAGAGATGTTTAAGTTTTTCGACAGGGACAACCATACCCTGGTGCTCCGGCCCGATGAGACGCCGGCGATCGCCAGATGTGTGACGAAGTATTTTACAGAAGAGGATATGCCTTTGCGGCTCTGCTATTTGGAGCGGACCTTTATCAATAACACCAGCTACCAGGGACGGCTCAAGGAAGCGGCCCAGACCGGTGTGGAACTGATCGGCGACGACTCGTCCGACGCGGATGCGGAAATACTCGCCATGGTTATCCGGGCTCTGAAGGCGGCTGGCCTCACGGAATTCCAGGTGGAGCTGGGAGAGGTCGATTTCTTCCGCGGCCTTCTAGAGGAAGCCGGCATGGACGAGGAGATGGAGGAGAAGCTTCGTGAGCTGATCGAGAACAAGAATTATTTCGGCGTGGAGGAGCTGGTGATGGAACAGCCTATTCCACAGGAATTAAAGGATGCTTTTCTAAAGCTTCCTGAACTGTTTGGTTCCCTGGAGGCGATCCAGGCCGCCAGAGAGTTTACGAAAAACCCGCGGGCCTTACGGGCGATTGACCGTCTGGAAGAGGTGAATCGGATTCTGGAATATTACGATTTGTCGGAATACGTTTCGTATGACCTTGGAATGCTGAGCCAGTACCAGTATTACACCGGAATCATTTTCAAGGCCTATACTTATGGAACCGGAGATTACATCGTAAACGGCGGGCGGTACGACAAGCTTCTCGTCCAGTTCGGAAAGGATGCACCGGCCGTGGGCTTCGGAATCTCCGTCGATGATCTGATGCTGGCTTTATCCAGACAGAAGATCGATACGCCGGTCCGGGTAGTCAATACCATGATTCTCTTCGAGCCGGAATCCAGAGAGCAGGCGATCCAGCTTGCGAAGCACTTCCGCGATACCTCCATGCCGGTGCAGCTTCAGCTTAAGAAGGCGGACAAGACGCTGGAAGCGTATAAAGCCTATGCGGGGCGCACCACCATTACGAACCTGCTGTACTTAGATGAGAAGGGCTTTTCCGTAAAGATCGTGAACTTGAACTTAGACCGGATGGACGAGATACCTCTGTCCGAATACTTAAAATGAGGGATGACATGAGATATTTGACATTTGCCCTGGCAAAGGGCCGTTTGGCAGAACAGTCGCTGGATCTGCTGGAAAAAATCGGAATCACATGTGAAGAGATGCGGGATAAGAGTTCCCGGAAGCTGATCTTTACAAACGAGGAGCTGGGGATGCGTTTCTTCCTGGCCAAGGCAAGCGATGTGCCGACCTACGTGGAGTACGGCGCCGCCGACATCGGCGTGGTCGGAAAGGACACCATCCTGGAAGAGGGCCGGAAGCTCTATGAGGTGATGAACTTAGGGCTGGGTAACTGCCGTATGTGTGTCTGCGGACCGAAAGAGGCAGAAGAGCTGTTAAAGCATCACGAGAGAATCCGTGTGGCCACCAAATATCCGGCCATTGCAAAGGATTACTTTTACAATAAAAAGCACCAGACCGTGGAGATTATCAAGCTGAACGGCTCCATTGAGCTTGCCCCCATCGTCGGCCTCTCCGAGGTCATCGTGGACATTGTGGAGACGGGCACGACGCTCAAGGAAAACGGCTTAACTGTGCTGGAAGAGATCTGTCCGCTGTCTGCCCGCATGGTAGTCAACCAGGTCAGCATGAAGCGGGAAAACGACCGGATTACCCGTCTGATCCATGATTTGAGGAATTTAATGCAGTCGATGGGCTGATGTTTTAAAACGCTCACTACAAGGAGGAAAATAAATGAGAATTGTTGCGTTAGACGAAACTTCCAAAAAGGATATTCTCGCCGACTTATTAAAGCGTGATCCGAACAATTATACCGCCTATTCAGATACGGTCCAGGAGATCGTGGACACAGTAAAACGTGACCGCGACGCGGCCGTATTTTCCTATACAGAGCAGTTTGACCATGCCGTGATAGACGCCACCACCATCCGGGTGACAAAAGAGGAGATTGAAGAGGCCATGAGAGAGGTGGAACCGGGACTTTTGGAGGTCATGAAGCGCTCCATGAAGAATATCCGGGCCTTTCACGAGAAGCAGAAGACGTACAGCTGGTTTGACAGCAAGCCGGATGGAACGATACTGGGCCAGAAGATCACAGCGCTTTCCAGTGTCGGCGTCTACGTTCCCGGCGGCAAGGCGGCTTATCCGTCCTCCGTTCTCATGAACATCATTCCCGCCGAGGTGGCCGGAGTCGAGAAGATCGTCATGGTAACCCCCCCGGGCAGAGACGGAAAGGTCAATCCTGTGACCCTCACCGCGGCGCATCTTGCAGGGGCGACCGAGGTCTATAAAGTGGGCGGCGCCCAGGCCATCGCGGCACTGGCGTTTGGTACCGAATCCATCCCGCGGGTCAATAAGATCGTAGGCCCCGGCAATATCTTCGTGGCGCTGGCCAAGAAGGCGGTATACGGCCATGTCAGCATCGACAGCATCGCCGGTCCCAGCGAAATTCTGGTCCTGGCCGATGAGAGTGCCAATCCCCGTTTTGTAGCGGCGGATCTCTTATCTCAGGCGGAACACGATGAACTGGCCTCTGCCATTCTGGTTACCACCAGCATGGACCTGGCAAAGAAGGTATCGGAAGAGGCGAAGCGGTTCACAAAGGAGCTTTCCCGCTCAGAGATCATTCAGAAATCGCTGGATAATTACGGCTACATCCTGGTGGCAGACACCATGGCAGACGCCCTGGAAACGGTCAATGAGATCGCTCCGGAGCATTTGGAGATCGTGACGAAGAACCCATTTGAAGACATGACTCGTGTGAAAAATGCGGGAGCCATCTTCATCGGGGAATACAGTTCTGAGCCTCTTGGCGACTACTTCGCAGGCCCGAACCACGTGCTTCCGACCAACGGAACGGCAAAGTTCTTCTCCCCGCTGAACGTAGATGACTTCGTGAAGAAATCCAGCATCATTTACTATTCCAAAGACGCTCTGGAGGCCATTCATGAGGATATCGAGGCTTTTGCAGAGGCAGAACAGCTGACCGCACACGCCAATTCTGTCAGGGTCAGATTTGAAAAGTAGAGATACCGCCAATACTGGTATTGAGACAAGAGAGGGCTAGGATATGGAAAGAACAGCGGAAATAGCGAGAGTGACAAACGAGACGGATATCCGCCTGAAGCTGAATCTGGATGGAACGGGCAAAGCCGCAGTCCGGACTGGAATCGGATTCTTTGATCATATGCTGTGCAGCTTCGCCCGTCACGGCCTGTTTGATCTGGAAGTGGAAGTAAAGGGGGATTTAGAGGTAGATACCCACCATACGATTGAAGATACGGGCATCGTGCTTGGCTCCGCCATTAAAGAGGCGGTTGGAGATAAAAAATCGTTAAAACGGTACGGAAACATGATTCTTCCCATGGATGAGTCCCTGATACTCTGTGCCATTGATTTATCGGGCCGCCCCTACTTTGTTTTCGACGCCGTCTTCACGGCTGAGCGCGTGGGACAGATGGAGCCGGAGATGGTGAAGGAGTTTTTCTATGCCATTTCCTACACGGCGGAAATGAACCTACATATCAGAAAGCTGTCAGGAGAAAACAACCACCACATCATCGAGGGCATGTTTAAGGCATTTGCTAAGGCCCTTGATGAGGCAACGCAGACAGATTCCAGAATCATCGACGTACTATCCACGAAAGGTATGCTGTGACTATGGTAGATCAATTCAAGGAGAAGGAGGGCATAAGACGGTTCCTGCGGCTGCGATTTCGGATCGGACGCCTTCTCACGGGGATTGCATGTATAGCTGCCGGTGCTGGTATGATTATAGCCTTTTTGCTGCTGGCTCGGTATGATAAAATCCATACCGCGAATACGACTCCGGAACCTTTTGACGCATTTAAAAAAAGTAAGGATTGTTCTGTCCAGATCCAGATGCTGGCAGGACCGTTTGCCAGCACCCAGAACGACGAGCTGAATTTTTACTGGGGATACGGAATAATGATGGAGCCTGTCATACTTCTTTTCAGAGGAGAGCTTCCGGAGTCGTGTCAGGCACTTCTGGAGTACACCCAAAATTTCGATACTGCGGCCAGTCCGGAACCGGTTACCTTACGCGGGCATTCTGCGGCCATTGAAATCGCATATCTTTACGACTATGCGCTGGAATCCTATCAGGCCATGTGGGGACTGGATTCCATAGAACTATATGAGTTTAAAGAGACAGTAGCGACATGCTATCTGGACACTGCAGAGCTGACATGGGTAAAAAAGCTTCCGTGGTATGCAACATTTTTGGTATACATTCTTCCGGCCGTGCTTCTCGTGATGGGCGTTTCCACATGCTGGCGCTATCTGATACAGAAAAAATGGGAGTATCGAAAATTGTCTCTCCTAAGTGAAAAAGAAATACAAGCTGCTGTACAGCAGCTTGCAGGCGCCTCGGAATTTAAACCCCGTTCCCGCATTTACCTGACAGCCGACTTTGTAATAACGGGAAATTATCAGTTTGATATCATTCCTTATAAACGAATTGCCTATTTTAAGGAGACAGGAGGTTTCTTCATGGCGGTTACCGCCGATGATAAGACCCATATTATTCTGTCTTCCCGTCACAAAAAGCTTGATCGGGTTCCATGGTTAATCCCATTAGAACATGTACTGGAAGAACTGATTAAAGATGCAAAGAGAGAAGGAGAACAGGATGCAGTTATATCCGGCAATTGACATGAAGAACGGACAGTGTGTCCGCTTAAAGCAGGGAAAGTTTAAAGAAATCACCGTCTATTCCGATTCACCGGAAAAGGTGGCCGCATACTGGGAATCACAGGGCGCCACTTTTTTACATCTGGTGGATCTGGATGGCGCTCTGGCCGGTTATTCGGTTAATGAAGAGACTATCCGGCGGATCGTTTCCGCCGTCTCCATGCCTGTGGAGATCGGAGGCGGCATCCGGACAGAGGCAGCCATTGAGCGTATGCTGAACTTAGGCGTGAGCCGGGTGATCATCGGCACCAGGGCGGTAGAAAATCCGCTGTTTCTCCGGGATGCGGTGATAAATTTCGGCGCAGACCGGATTGTTGCCGGTGTGGATGCAAAGAACGACCTGGTAGCCGTCGAGGGCTGGGAGAAGCTCAGCGAAATAACCGCCTCGGACTTATGCGGACAGATGAAGGAGTACGGTGTTCGTCATGTAGTTTATACTGATATCTCCAGAGATGGCATGCTCACAGGCCCCAACGTGGAGGCTACAAAGGCCCTTACCAGGGAGACTGGCATGGATATCATCGCATCCGGCGGTATGTCCTCCATGGATGATTTAAAACGGCTTCATGAAGCTGGTGTAAAGGGCGCCATTATTGGAAAAGCTCTGTATGAAAACAGAATCAATCTGAAAGAAGCAGTGGAAGCATTCGAATGACGGATACTGCGTAACTATTTATATAAACTTATTATACGAGGAGACTATCGTTATGAAAGAATATAAAAAGGTGATTCCCGGATTCGGTATCCGCGAGGGAAAGGCAGTCCTGCTGTGGGGCACGGACTGCTGTGAGGACAACGTTCTCGCTCTTTCCCGGTATTACGGTGACAGCGGAGCCGATGAACTGTTCCTCTATGATATGTCCGAAACAGATGAAGATCACGAGCGTTCCATCGGTTTGATCAAGGAGATTGCACGGACAGCCGATGTGCCGGTGATTACCGGCGGACGGGTCCGGAGGCTCGAGGATGTGAAAAAGTATCTCTATGCAGGCGCAAAGGCCGTATTCCTCAATGTGGACGTTGATGAAAATGTAGATATGATGAAGGAGGCTTCCGATCGGTTCGGTGATGATAAGATCTACGCCTGGCTGCCGGATTTCTCTTATCTTGACCGGACGGAGGAATACAGTCAGCTGGGAGCTTCCGTCATGATTCTCGGATCTGTCTGCCATTCACAGGAAGAAATTGCACAGATGGAGGAGAAGGAGGAGAGATTTATCCTCTCGTCAGACCAGCCTGACTCTGTGACGCTTGCCGGCCTGATGGCCTCTGGCCGTGTATCCGGCGTCATTGGTTCTATGACCGGAAAATCACCCTCCTGTATGGAATTAAAGCAGCAGCTAAAAAAGAACGGCGTTGCAGTCGATACCTTTGAAAGCGCGGTGGCATGGGAAGACTTTAAGCTGAACTCTGACGGACTGATCCCTGTGATCGTCCAGGATTATCGGACCTCCGAGGTCCTTATGATGGCCTATATGAATCAGGAAGCCTTTGAGACGACGCTTCACAGCGGCCTCATGGCGTATTTCAGCAGAAGCCGCCAGAGTCTCTGGCTGAAGGGGGAGACCTCCGGCCATTACCAGTATGTGAAGTCTCTCTCCTTAGACTGCGACAATGATACCCTGTTGGCAAAGGTCAATCAGATCGGCGCTGCCTGCCATACGGGAGCGCGCAGCTGCTTTTTCCAAACGTTGGTGAAGAAGGAGTATCAGGAAACGAATCCTTTAAAGGTATTCGAAGACGTTTTCGCCATTATTCTCGACCGCAAGGAGAATCCGAAGGAGGGGTCCTATACTAATTATCTGTTTGACAAGGGAATCGATAAGATCCTGAAGAAGCTGGGCGAGGAGGCGACGGAGATTGTGATTGCGGCTAAAAATCCTGATCCGGAGGAAGTGAAGTATGAGATTTCCGACTTCCTGTACCACATGATGGTATTGATGGCGGATAAGGGGGTAACCTGGGAAGATATTACGCGGGAGCTGGCAAACAGGTAAATAATAAATAAGATAGAGAAAATGAGTTAACATAACATTTTTATGTTAATCTTTATAGAAAATCCTTTGAGAGAAGATAAATTTTATTTTCTTTTAAAGGATTTTTTAGTGAAAAATGGGGGCTGCAAAGATAAAATCTGCTCATGTAAACAGTGACTTTTTATGTGGGATATGATACTGTTATTGTGAGAGCAAAATGCAGAAAGAGCAGGTGAGAATAGAATGTCACGAAGAAGAAAGCATGTACTGGCCTGTTTTCTGTTTCCGTTGGTCTCCATCTTACTTATATCGTGCAGACATGCTCCGAGGATGGGAGAGGAAACTTTACAGACAGAAAGCATGTCTGCCACTATGCCCGTGACCACAGACAATTATGTGATATCGGAACCATCTGAATTATTAGAACCATCTGAATCATCAGAAACTTTTGAACCATCAGAGTCATCATCCGCCAACCAGCCCTCCATTCACGACACCTGCGGCAAGATTGCCGAACAGATCAGCACCTTTATGAGCCAATACCGATCCAGCGTCTATTACGATGAGCCAACCGATTCGTTTGTCATCAATATCAAAGGCAGTACAAGAGATTTGGTGGATCTCAGCACGGAGGGCGGAACCATTACCCGTTATACGGATAAAGGGGGGGAAATATACCGGTACCGACTGGTTCTTTATGGTGAGACCGGTCGCATGGAGAGCAATTATTTTTTCACCAGTCACTTTATTTATTATACCAGCCTGGAGGAAGATTACTGCGTTCCTCCCATCATCATAGGAGAGACTGACATACTGGAGCAGACGCTGACAGAAGGTATTCTTATAGATGGAGTCTGCTATCGCTACGACCGTCTCAGGGATCAAATCCTTATGACAGATGTGATCGAATTCGTCTATACGCCGGAGGAGCTGGCTGACTTATATGAAAAGGCAGTAGTAAGCCCTGAGACAGCGGCAGCCAGCGAAGAAGAACTCCATTCCCGGCAGACTTCTCCTGAAACCGCAGTCAGCCTGTACCGCGAACTTTTAAAGGATGATACCATGTATTCCCTTACGGCTACGGCCGACTATCCAATGGGAGATGGGAATGCCGTTTATGCCTTCGGAGACTGCAATGGAGACGGGGACCCGGAGCTGCATATCGTGGGCGGTTATTTCTATAATATCTATACGTGCCGCAGCGGAAAGCTCGCCCTGCTCCGAAGCTCTGACAGATATGCCAGGCCTTTGACTCCATTGAAGGACGGCGGAATGATTGGTTATAAGGCAACCGGTCTCAGCTACGACTGCTATTACTATCGAAGACTGGATTTTGACGGTTTCCTTATCGATTCCGAATCCCGTGATTTCCTCGTGGAATTTGCGGTGGATGGCGACCCTGACAAGAATACCTATACGATGGACGGTGGTCCCTGTACGAAGGAACAGTGGGAAAATGAAATTGCCCCCTATCGCGACATGCTGGATAACCCTGCTTTGCAGCTTTCATGGGACTATGTATTTCCGGAAGCTGTGAGGGCGGAATTAGCGGACAGCAGGCGGGATTAGCCAGGACAGGAAACACATAATAGGGGCTTTCACCCTGTTCGTGTTTATGTTATAATTAGAAAATTGACAACGATACAGAGATATATAGCTCAAAGGAGGACATGAATCATGTCAGAAGTTTTAAATCACTTTTTAAAGTATGTTTCCTACGATACCGAATCGAAGGAAGACGTGGAAGAATTTCCGAGCACGGAAAGCCAGCGTGTCTTAGCGGAGGTTCTGGCGGAAGAACTGCGCGCTATGCATGCACAGGACGTGCGCGTGGATCAGAACTCATACGTATATGCTACCATACCGGCCACCATGGACAAGAAGGTTCCGGTAATCGGCTTTATCGCTCATATGGATACGGCTCCGGCTTACTCCGGCGCCAATGTACACCCGCAGATTGTAAAACAGTATGATGGCGGAGACATCCTGATGAATCAGGAGACTGGTCTCACCATGAAGGCAGCCGATTTCCCGGATCTGTTAAAGTATAAGGGACAGGATATTGTCACCACGGACGGCACCACACTGCTTGGTGCGGACGACAAGGCCGGTGTGGCAGAAATCATGACTATGGCAGAGTACCTTCTGGCTCACCCGGAGATTCCCCATGGAACGATCCGCATTGGCTTCACACCTGATGAGGAAGTGGGACACGGAGCAGATTTATTCGATGTGGCAGGATTCGCCGCAGATGCCGCCTATACTGTGGATGGCGGAGGATTAGGCGAATTGGAATATGAGAACTTCAATGCAGCCTCCGCGAAGGTAGATATTCACGGCTCCAGCATTCATCCAGGCTCCTCCAAAGGAAAGATGAGGAATGCGATACTCATGGCCATGGAGTTCCAGAACATGCTACCGGTCTTTGAAAATCCCATGTATACAGAAGGCTATGAAGGATTTTTCCATCTGGACTCCATGCGTGGAACCGTGGAGGAGGCTCATTTAGACTATATCATCCGCGATTTTGACGAGAAAAAATTCGCAGAGAAGAAAGAGTTTATCACGCGTGTTGCCGCCTACTTAAATGACAGGTACGGAAAAGGCACCGTGAATCTGGAACTCAAGGAAAGCTACCGCAACATGAAAGAAATCATTGAGCCGAATATCTATCTGATCGACATTGCCAAAGCGGCGATGGAAGAGATCGGCATCGAACCGATCGTAACTCCGATCCGCGGAGGCACCGACGGCGCCCGTCTTTCCTACATGGGTCTTCCGTGTCCGAATCTCTGCACCGGAGGCTATAATTTCCACGGTAAGTATGAGTTTATTCCGGTACAGTCCATGGAAAAAGTGGTTGAGCTTCTGTTAAAGATTGTAGAAAAATTCGCAGAACGCTAAAGGAGGATTCTATATGGGAGAACTGGCGAAACTGCCGAATATCGGCAAAGTAGTGGAGGAACAGTTAAATCAGGTCGGTATCACGACTTATGAAGAACTTAAGGAGCTTGGAAGCCGTCAGGCCTGGCTGCGTATCAAGGCTATCGATGATTCTGCCTGCATTCATCGTCTCTATTCGCTGGAGGGAGCCATACTCGGCATAAAGAAAACGGAGCTTGACGCGGAAACAAAGGCGGATTTGAAAGAATTTTATAATTCGTTTCGTTAGAATCGGGCTGCCTGATTTTTCTGAAATCCTTTGTCACATTTTTCTGACCTCCTTCATAAGATAACATCAGATAATCTCTTTGCACTGCATTCCATCTGAAAGGATGCGGGATCAACAGTACAAACTGAGCAGGCAATGTCTGTAAATGACATGAAGCCGGGCCGTCGAGACGGCAGCAGATGGGTATCAGGTGCATCTGTGGGACAGTAGTATGTTCCACAGGTGCGCCTTTTTTGTTGTAATCTATTATGGGAGGTTCCTTATGGAGACTTGGAACAATGGGATGCCGGAAGGTCTGACAACCGCCGGGGCACAAAAGCTTCTCGAAAAGTACGGAAGAAATGAACTGACTCCGCAAAAGAAAGAAAGTTTTTTTAAGAAGGTACTTCACGTCATGGCAGAACCTATGTTTCTCCTTCTGATGATCGCTTCGGTGATCTACTTCATTTTAGGAGAGCCACGGGATGGTGCAGTGATGCTCCTGTTTGTCACCTGTATGATCACCATCGATGTGGCCCAGGAATGGAAGACCGACCGCACGCTGCGTGCGCTTAAGGATTTGTCGGCTCCGCGTGTAACGGTGATCCGCGACGGTATCAGACAGGAGATTGCCAGCGCGGAGCTGGTACCCGGGGATATCATGGCGCTCTGCGAGGGCATCAAGATTCCGGCTGACGGCTCCATCGTATCCTGCAGCGATTTCTGTGTCGATGAATCAACACTCACCGGTGAACCGGTCCGTGTCTGGAAGCATGCCCGGTCGTCGGATCCCCATCCGTCCCCGGAACCGGAGAGCAGCGAAGGCTACTGGAAACACGATTTCTGCTACGCTGGCACCCTGGCCGTGCAGGGAAATGCTTATGTTCTGGTGGAAAAGACCGGCGCGTCCACGGAATACGGAAAAGCGGGAAGTCACGTTCTGGAAGCGGAAAAGGTGATGACTCCGCTTCAGAAGCAGACGAAGAGCCTGGTTACCGTCTGCGCGGTAATCGCAGCACTGTTGTTTCTCCTCGTCAGTACCTTCACTTACATCAATCTGGCTGGTTATCCCTTCCAGGAACGGCTGATCAAGAGCATTTTGTCGGGAGTCACCCTGGCCATGGCCATGATACCAGAGGAATTTCCCGTAGTTCTCACCGTCTTTCTCTCTATGGGAGCATGGCGGCTGGCTAAGAAGCACTCTCTGGTGCGTCATCTGCCGTCAGTCGAGACGCTGGGAGCCGTCTCTGTCCTCTGTGTGGATAAGACCGGAACCATCACGAAGAACCATATGGAAGTGAAAACGTTGTGGCCCGAGGCCGCCAAAGAAAGCGGTTTGGTATTCCTTATGGGGCTGGCCTGCGAGACCGACGCCTATGACCCCATGGAGAAAGCCATGCTGGAATACTGTGAGAAGTCTGGAGTTACAAAGGAGGATCTCTTTCGCGGTACGCTTATTAAGGAGTACGCATTTACCAACGAATCCAGGCGAATGGGGCATGTCTGGGAGCTGGATGGGGAACGCCTCGTGGCTTCCAAGGGGTCTCCGGAAGCCATTCTCAAACTCTGTTCCCTCTCAGAAGATGAGCGGAAGGCAGTGGAAGAGAAGGTCGCGGAGCTGTCCGGAGAAGGACTCCGCGTCATCGCCATGGCGTCTGCGGCCCTGCCGCCGGATGAAAATGTCCCGGACTCTCTGGCTGGATGCGGCCTTCTGTTTTCCGGGCTTGCAGGGCTTTATGATCCGCCGAGGGAAGGCATAAGAGAAGATATTGCCCTCTGCCGTAGGGCAGGTATCCGTATCGTCATGATTACCGGAGACAGCGGCTTAACTGCGGCAGCCATCGCCGCACAGACCGGCATCGACTGGGAGAGCGGCAGTGTCACCGGTGAGATGCTGGACAGCATGACAGAGGAAGAGCTGCGGCAGACCGTAAAATCGGTATCGATCTTCGCGCGGGTCATACCTGAGCACAAAATGCGGATTGTCAGGGCTCTGAAGGACAGCGGGGAGATCGTCGCCATGACTGGGGACGGAGTCAATGATGCGCCTGCATTGAAATATGCGGACATTGGAATCGCTATGGGAAAACGGGGAAGTGAGGTATCCAGGGAGGCCGCAGACTTAATCCTGATGGATGATAACTTTCACACCATTGTCGAGACCGTGCGGGATGGGCGGCGGATCTACGACAACATCCGAAAAGCGGTGGGATATATCTTCACTATCCATATCCCCATTGCCCTGGCCTCCCTTTCGGCCTCCATGCTGGGGATCGCACCTTCTGCGCTCATGTTTCTGCCTGTACACATCGTATTAATGGAACTGATGATTGATCCGACCTGCTCCGTGATCCTGGAGCGGCAGCCCGCGGAATCGTGTGTCATGTGCAGACCGCCGCGGAAACGATCGGAAAAACTGCTGCGCCTTTCCTCTCTGACGAAAAGTATTGTGCAGGGGCTCGTCCTTTTCGGCACCTCCTTTGGAAGCTATTACCTGAAGCTCTGTCAGGGTGAATCTGCCCCGCAGGCGCGCTCCATGGGGCTTTCCATCGTGATCCTGGGCAATCTGTTTCTTGTGCTGGTCAATGCTTCCGAGTGCGACAGCGCCTGGTGCTCCGCGAAGAAACTGGCGCGGGACCGCGTCATGCGTCTGGCCGCCGTTATGACACTGCTGCTTCTGGGAGTCAGCCTTTACAGCCCGATCCATTCATTTTTGAAGCTGGCTCCCTTATCCCTGCTCCAATCCTTTACAGCACTCTGCATCGCTGCCGTTTCTGTACTCTGGTATGAGCCTGTAAAAGCAGTAAGAAATCGAAAATGCAGAGAAACGTGATCGCCCAAAGCATAAAATAAAAAGATGAAGTCCGGATCCTGTGATCCAGACTTCATCTTTTCATAATATCCGTAATACCTGTAATACCTATATTACGTATAATGCCCTTTCTATAACGTCCTGGTCTGATACTTCTATAGCAGCCGCCGTCTGTACCGGATAAAGTACCCCAACCCGACCGCGTCCGCCAGAAACCACCCAATGGGTACCGACCACCAGATTCCAACCACGCCGATCGCCGGAATGGAAGACAGAACATAGGCGAGCAGGACGCGGGTTCCCAGGGAAATAACCGTGAGTACCACGGACATGCCCGGCTTTCCCAGCGCACGGTAAAGTCCGTAGAGCAGAAACAGACAGCCGATTCCGCAGTAAAAAGCCCCCTCAATATGAAGGTAACGCATTCCTTCCGCAATAATAGCCGTCTCCCGTTCACTGACAAACAGAAGCATCAGCGGACGTGCAAATATCCAGATAATCGCGGAAATCGCAAGGCAGAACAGAAAGGAGACGAGGACCGCTCCCTTAAATCCGGTCTGAATCCGGTCTTTTCTTCCTGCGCCAAAATTCTGGGCAATAAAGGAGGAGAAGGCGTTGCCAAAGTCCTGTACCGGCATATAGGCAAAGGAATCTATCTTCACAGCGACCGCAAATGCCGCCATCACCGTTGTGCCAAAGCTGTTGACAAGGCCCTGCACCATCAGGATGCCGAGATTCATGACAGACTGCTGGACACACGTCAGCACGGAAAATCCGGCAATCTCTTTTAAACAGGAGCGGCGGATTCTCCTGTGTTCTTTCCCGATGCGCAGCCATGGGCAGGAAAACCAGGAATAGACGGCAATTCCAATCCCCGAAACGTACTGGGAGATTACGGTGGCTTCGGCGGCTCCGGCGACACCGCGGTGAAGTCCCAGCACAAACCAGAGATCCAGAGCGATATTCAGCACGGCGGAGACAGCTAAAAACAGCAGAGGCGTGACGGAATTACCAATGGCGCGCAGGAGACAGGAAAAATAGTTATAGAGAAACACCGCCATGATACCGCAGAAAATGACCATCAGGTACTCCCGCATCATCCCCCGTATTTCCTCCGGCACTCTTAAAAAAATAAGGATCAGGTCCGTACTCCAAAAGGCCAGCAGATTCAGGAGGATACTAATTACCGCAATGAGAAGAAAGGAGGTAAAGATACTTTCTTTCAGCCCGTCAAAATCCTTCTGCCCATACCGGATCGAAAATACGGCGCTGCTTCCCATGCAGAGTCCCAGCAGGATCGAGGTCAGAAAAGTCATCAGGGTAAATGCGGATCCCACCGCAGCCAGTGCGTCCGGCCCGAGGAAACGGCCCACAATGAGAGTATCCGCCACATTATAGCACTGCTGTAAAAGATTGCCTAAAATCATGGGAACCGCAAATAGTAGCATGGTTTTCATCACCGGCCCCTGTGTTAAATCACCTTTCATCATCGCGCAAAACCTTTCTATATGTAATTTATAACTTACGTTTCGTAATTATTATATCGGTTAAAAGAGCACGTGTCAATTAATAGATTGCCTTTTGCAGCAAATGATTTTATAATATCAGGAGAAACTGGTGAAATGATTGTATCTATGATTGTGAAAAATGAACGTAAAAGAAGGAGATAATATGTTTCTTGAAGGCCTGGATGAATTGGATCAGAAGATTGTACAGATATTGATTAAAAATGCCCGCATGTCCTATTCGGAAATAGGCAGCCTGGTCGGTATCTCACGGGTGGCCGTCAAGATGCGGGTCCAGTCGCTGGAAAAACGGGGCGTCATCGAAGAGTATACCACCATTATCAATCCCCAGAAGATCAGCGGAGCCGTATCCTGCTACTTTGAGATTGAGACAAGCCCGGACACACTGGCCCAGGTAACAGAGATACTGCGCCGGAACGAAACCATCACCCAGATCTACCGTGTCACCGGAAAGAACAAGCTGCATGTCCACGCGGTCGCCGCGTCGGGAGAGGAGATGGAGCAGCTGATCGAGGAAGTGATAGACCCGCTTCCCGGAGTACTCAGCAGCAGCTGCAACATGATTCTGTCCCGGATCAAGGATATCAAGGGGCTGCGGCTGTGACACTGCGGTTTACGCCTTGTTACAGTTCACTCCCCACCAGGAGCACCGCGAGCCGTCTAAAAAAAGATTGTAAAATTTATTAAAAAAGTGTACAATCATCATGAGCACTTGCGAAAGTTGAGACAGAAAGGTGAGGATACAGATGAGAGAGAAAAATGGAGTGATAGCTCAAAAAAGAGAACTGACGAAGGATATGGCGATTTGTGGTCTTTTTGCCTCGTTAATCGCGGTAGGAGCCTTTTTAAAGATTGTAATTCCGGTTGGCGTAGATACAATGAATTTCACACTTCAATGGCTTTTCGTGCTTCTGGCAGGTCTTCTGCTGGGATCGAAACGAGCATTTTACAGTGTCACAACGTATCTGGTCATTGGACTGGTAGGATTTCCGGTTTTTGCGCGCGGCGGCGGCCCTGCCTATTTAATCCGGCCGACCTTCGGCTTTCTGCTGGGCTTTGCCCTTGCGGCCTATGCAATGGGAAAGGTATGTGAGATCCTGCATTCGTCGAAGATCAGGACCTGGATCCTTGCGGCGGCGATCGGTTACGTCATTTATTATGGAACGGGTATCTTATATTTCTACTTTATTACGCACTTCATTGTCGTTACACCGAACACAGTAGGCTGGGCGGCGATTTTCGCAGTCTATTGTCTGCCTACCATGTTTCCGGATGGCCTGCTGTGCATTCTTGCCATTATGCTGGCTGCAAGGCTGCGTCCAGTGGTGTCGCAGATGCTGTCATAGAAATGAATAAAAGAGGCTGGAGGGGGATTCTTTCATCTTCCTGCCATAGAAGCAGGATTACAAACAGCGGACTCTTCGGAGTCCGTTTTTCTATTTCATGCGTTTATATCCTGTCTGCTGCCGGTTTATATTCAGATTCCCGGTTCTGCAAATAACCCGATTTTCGGCGGACAGTATGTGAAAACGAAAAACAGCACTGCAACCAACGCAATTACGGCCACAAGAACATGTTCATACTTACGAAATTTCCCATTTGAAGTCAGATGCAGGGCAAGGACGAAGGCGGCCAGAACACTCACCAGAAAGGTGATGATATCCAGGGAAAGCAGATGAAATCCAAGGACTCCCGAGTATGTGTAAGAATTCCTGATACTGAATGCCTTAGCTTTTCACAAGATTCACTGTCGTATTTGGGTGAATTATAGTATAATAAAACGTAAAGAAATCAAAACGCTGGCAAGGCTACAGCAGAATAGTACTGTTGTTGTAATGGTCTTGCGGCACAGGAAGGAATATACATTTATGCCACGGCCACGACAATTAAAACAGGATATCAGATATTACCCCAAGGCGCTGATGGAAAGGCTGGAGAATATCAAGTCTTACCCCATGACACTTCTGGAAGCGGATTCCGGATTCGGGAAATCAACCTCGCTCCAGCATTTTTTCGATACCCGCAACCCGGAAGCATATCCGCTTTACCAGCATGAGTTCCATTCCGAAACCTCGGCGGAAGCATGGAAGATTTTCTGCGGCCTGATTGCCGCCGTTGACAAGGAAAGCGCGGAGCGGCTTTCCGTCATCGGGATGCCGGACGAAGATACCATGCCGGAGATCGCCCAGACAATACAGGGAATTTCCTGCGACCGTGAAACCTTTCTGCTTTTGGATAATTTTCAGCTATGGGAGCTGTACCGTCCATGCGAGTTCTTAACATATCTGTCCAGCCACGGCGGCGAAAAGCTGCATATCGTTGTGGCGACCCACCCCTATGTCAAGGAGGAGCGGGGCGGCCTGATACGAAGCGGCCTTTTGTATCTCTTGCAGGAGGAGGCGTTTGCCTTTTCCAAGGAGGATACAGACGCCTATTACCGAGAGGCCGGGCTTCCTCTCACGGGTGTCCAACTTGAAGAAGTCATGCGCCTGACGGATGGCTGGGTCATGGCTCTGTATATCCAGATGGACGCCTTTGTCAGAGCGGGAAAATTTGAACAGGGCGGTATGACGGCCCTCATGCAGAAAACCTTCTGGGGCGGTCTGTCCGAGGACGAAAAAGACTTCTTTCTGGAAGTGTCCATCTTCCCGACGTTCACACTTTCCCAGGCCCAGGCTTTCTCCGGCCTGACGATGGAGGGGACGGAAAACCGTCTGCGGGAGAAGCGTTTCTTTATCCGTTATGACCGGGAAAATTCCTGCTACACCATGCACACCCAGCTCCAAAAGATGCTGGAGGAAAAATTCGCCCTCCTGCCCGAAGAACGGCAGAAGGAAATCTACTTAAAGGGCGGCGGCCTGGCCGAAAAAGCGGGCGACCGGATGAATACCCTGCGCTTCTACTATCGCGCGGGGGCATGGGAACGGCTGTACGCCATGCCGCTCACCAGCTATGATATCGCGGACACCATCGACGAAACCACCACGCCAATGATCCTGGATATTATGGAACACACCACCCATGAGATGAAAGTCCGTTACCCAAAATCGCTGGTGCCGTTGGCCTTTACCCTCTTTTTCCTGGGGCAGAATGAGGAACTGCTCCGCCAGAAGGACGATATTGAAAGCGTCATTGCGGAATGTTCCGTTTCGAAAGAAGAAAAGAACGCCATGCGGGGTGAACTGGAGCTGCTGCTGTCCTTTCTGGAGTATAACCGCATTGATGCCATGAGCGGACGCCACCGCAGAGCGCTTAAGCTGCTGGGCGGTCCGGCCACACTCATCAACAGCAAAAGCACATGGACATTCGGTTCCCCTTCAGTGCTGTATATGTACTGGCGGGAGAGCGGAAAGCTTAATGAAGAACTGGAGCAGATGGACGAGTGTATGCCGTATTATTACCGGCTGTCCAGAGGCCACGGCACCGGGGCGGAGCTGATTATGCGCGCAGAGGCCCATCTGCACCGGGGCGAGTCGGATGATGCCGAGATCCTCTGCCACCGTGCCATCTTCACCGCCGACAGCAAGCGCCAGAACAGCATAGCCCAATGCGGCGTGTTCACGCTGGCAAGGCTCGCCCTGCTGCATGGGGACAGGGAGCTTTTGGAGGACAGCCTTGCGACCCTGCGCGACCGTTCCTACCGCAACACCGAGGACTTGTGCCGGTATACCTATGATCTGGCAAATGGTTATCTCTCCCTTCTTCTGGGAAAGCCGGAGGAAGTAGCTCCGTGGCTTGCGGAGGGGAAAATAGACGACAGGCGGCTGGTTATCATGTCTCAGCCTTTCGCCCATATCATATATGGGCGGGTGCTGCTGGAAAAAAAGGAATACAAAAAGCTGCTGGGCATGGGCGGCTATGTGATGGGGATTTCCTCTATCTTCCCCAATCTACTGCCGCAGCTCTATATGAAGATTTACATGGTTCAGGCGTATATGGCCTTGGGAAAACCCAAAGAGGCGAAAGAAAATTTGCGAGATGCTCTTGCAATCGCATTGTCCGATCGGGTGTTCCTGCCCTTTGCGGAAAACTACGAGGGAATCAAAAAGCTGCTGCCTGATTGCTGTGAACAGGAAGCTCGGGATAAGATAGCAGAATTGTTCCGAACGATTGAAAAGGGGCTTGCTCAGATCATTGGTCATGGATTGACATCAAGAGAGCTTGATGTGATTAGGCTGATTAAGCAGGGAGATTCTTATACCGATATTGCAAAAAAATTGTTCATGGCCGATACAACAGTAAAGTGGCATATGAAGAATATATTTCAAAAGACCGGCGTCAATTCAAGAAAACAAATTGAAAACGGGAATTTCTAAAAACCCTCCCTAAAAGAGGGGGCGAAAATTTATTCCGCACTCTATAATTAACTTATAGGGTGCGTTTTTTATACCTGAAACAAGAAATCACAAGCGTTAAACAGGGAAAGGGGGGCTTTTTTGTGGCTTACAGAGCAAAAGAGCAGCAGATACCAGAGATCAGGCGGGTGACGCCGCTGCCGGACTACCGGCTGAAGCTGGAATTTACCTCCGGCAGTCTGCTGATTCTGAACATGGCGGATCGGATCGGCAGTATGCGGTATTGTCCGCTGTCGGATGTCAATATCTTCAATTCCGTCACCACGGACGGCTGGACGTTGTTTTTTGACACAGGCGATGAAATGGAGACGGTGTCCATTTATTCGGACGCGGCGGTCAGGCTGGCGCTTAGCGTGCCGCCCGTGGTTAGATCGCGGATTGAACGTGGAGAAGCGGCTGTGCAGCCGTCCGCCCTGACCGTCTGAGAAAGGAGGGTTTTTATGGCGTGTCGTTACAAGGGAAAAAAGATACCAGAGATTATACGGGTGACGCCGCTGCCGGACTACCGGCTGAAGCTGGAGCTTACCTCCGGCAGCCTGCTGATTTTGAATATGGCGGAACAGCTCAATCAGGTGCGGTATGCGCCGCTGAAGGATGTGGACATCTTTGGCTCCGTCACCACAGACGGCTGGACGCTGACCTTCGATACCTATCCGAGATTTATAATTGATCCCCATGAGTTTGAAGGGGTGGAGCTGGTGCTGCGGGTACCCTATCAGACGAGAGTGAGGATAGAACATGAGCAAAGAGCAAAAGAAAACACTGTATAGCGGCACACTGGTGGCGCTGACACAGGAAATTGAAGAATTTAACGGTGTTATAGCCCTGCGCCTGCATAAGACAGGGCGCAGTTATCCGATGGTGCTGTTTCACGATGCCTGCTACACCCAGTTCGGCCCCGATGCCGTGGGCAAGAAAATCATGTGGGCAAGAGAACTGACCAAAAGGGAAGCAAAGGCCGGATATCCCCATGTGTGGCTGATTTATCAAAACAGCCGGGAGGTTGTGGAGAGACGGTTGCCGAGGCTGGCGGAAAAGATGGACGAATACCGCCTGCTGGTGCTGCACCATATGAATGACGGCAGCGAATATCTGGTACAGGCAAAATCCGTGGAGGTTTTAAAGAAACCGCCGGAGCTGAAAGACGGCTGGGAATACACTGTCGTACCGGAGGTGGAGCAGGATGCGTAAAAAAGAAAGGCTGCGTGGCGCTTCTCGGCGGTTCTAGCGGTAATTGCCGTCTTAACAATCATTGTGCTTGCGTTATATATGGCGGGAAATGAATATATGCCGTTGGCAGCGGTTTATAAGTACCTGATGATGCTTGCATTCATCGCGGCAATATGTGGGTCGGCCGCCATGCAGATTGATCAGGAGAAAAAAGATGAAATGAATAACGAGGAGGGTTTGAGATGAAAAGAAAATGGAGACGAACGCTATCCGTTCTTTTATCCATTGCCATGCTGTTTAGCATGACCGGGATGAACACGGTATTTGCCACGGAGGGCGGGCAGACTGTCGGCGAGTCCGGCCTGTGCGAACACCACCCGGCGCATACCGCTGACTGCGGCTACACCGATGGGGCGCCGGGAACGCCCTGCGGCCACGAGCACATGGACGACTGCTACAAGGAAGTGACGGAGTGTATCCACGAGCATAGGTCCGACTGCTACCCGGCGTCTGACAGCATATCGGATAACGATGCCACACCGTCTGACGCAGAGCAGAGAGAACCGACCGAATGCACGCATATGTGCAGCGAGGAAAGCGGCTGCATTACTGAGGAGCTGGACTGCCAGCATGAGCACAAGGTGAATGGCGGCGAAGCCGACAGAGAGGGCGGTCTGGACCGTGGCGAAAACTGCGGCTATACCCCGGCTGTTCCCGGAACGCCCTGCGCCTTTGTGTGCGGGGAGTGTGCAAAGGACAGCGGCGAACAGAACCCGCCGCCTGCAAAGGATGAACTGGTGCAGATCATCACCGGCTTTGCGGGGGTTGACGGCTCCGCGCCGCTTGACACCATTGAGGTAACGGAAAAGACCACCGTGGCGGCTATCGGCCTGCCGGGGACGCTGGCCGTGACCCTGGACGGCGCGGACGGTGAAGCGGCCATCCCCGTGACGTGGGAATGCGCCGACGATTATGAGAACACGGAATACGAAACCTACGACTTCACTCCCGTGCCGGGCGAGGGCTATGCCCTGGCCGAGGGACTGGGTAAAAACGACCTGCCCTATATCACGGTAAATATTGTCACAGCGGCAAACAAAAACCTCCGGACAGCCGTCACCGTCACCGGCATCTTGAAGTTTGGCGGCACCATAGTGGTACACGACCTGACCCAAGACGGCAGCGACACAACCGGCGGCAGCGTGGCCTGGGCTTGGGATGCGGCGGCGGCCACCCTGACCCTGACCGGCAACGGCAGCATCGGGGGCTCCAGCAACGACATCGTGTTTTTAGCCGTCGGGGACGTTACTGTGGAAGTGAACGGCACAGTAAGCGCAAGCGCCCTGACCTACAAGGAAGGCCACGCCGGAAGCCTTACACTTACGGGCAGCGGCGTCCTGACCCTCTCCAACGAGGGGAAGAACGCGATTTGGGCAAGGGAGGGGCTTGAAATTTCCGGCCTGACCGTGAACGCGAGCACAACAGGAGAATATAGCAGCGCCATAAGTGTCGATTTGGGCAGCTTCACCATGACAGGCGGCAAGCTGATCGCCACCGCCACGGGGAACACTACGAACGGAATCTATGCCTCCCAAGGCATCAATATCTCCGACACGGCCGAGGTCACAGCCAGCGCCGGGAACTATGGGCTTACATCCAGCCGCGACATCAATATCTCCGGCGGTACGGTGGAGGCGGCCTCCACGGAAGGCCGGGCGGGTATCCGCACGGGCGACGGCGTACTGAACATCAGCGGCGGCAGTGTGACGGCCAAGAGCGCCGGCGGCGAGCTGGCCATCGACGCACTGGGCGGCGTAACCGTGGGCAGCGCCACCCTCATCACCGGCGAAAATGGCAATGGCGGCGGCATCAGGGAAAATCTTACCGTCAATCACACGGATGCAGACGTCACCGTCAACGGCCATATCTTGCGGACGTATAACCCTGGCACGGAGGGCAACCTGACGGTGTCGGCGGGCACGGCGGAGATCACCGGCGATGTGTCGGGCAATGTCACCGTATCGGGCGGCGCAGTCACGGTAGGCGGCACGGTAAACGGCCTCACAAACCACACCGGCGGCACCCTGAACGGCAAAACCCCGCCCACCCACCAAATCACCTTTACGGCGGAGCAGACGGGCGGCGTCAGCGGCACCACCGACAGCACCGGCATCGTCCTTACATTCAGCCAGGAGGTGACCGGTCTCACCAAGAGCGCCATCAAGTGTTCCACCAGGGAGGGCAACGCCGTTATCGACGGCGAGCCTGCCGGCTCCGGCAAGGTTTGGACCATTCCCATCTTGGTCGACACGGAAGGGAGCGTCGATGTCAGCATCGACCAATTTGGTGATTTCAACGTCACCAACAATCCGCAGTTGGTGATGGTCTATAAAGCTTCGGGCGGAGGCAGCGCCACCCATACCATCAATTTTGGATACAGCTCAGGCGGTACGCTTACAGCCACGGTGGACGGCGTTGCAATTTCCAATGGCGCGGCAGTACAGCAGGGGAAGAACATTGTCTTTACCGCCGCGCCCGATGCCTTCTACCGCGTCAAGGAATGGAAGGACAACGGGGTGACTGTAAACGGAACAAACGAAACCTATACTCTCTCTGACATTGTGGAACCCCACACCATCTATGTGGCGTTTGAGAAAATCCCGGTTTTCGCCGTCACGGTTAACAGCGGCACGGGCGGCGGCAGCTATGCAGAGGGCGCGACCGTCACCATCACAGCAGACGCAGCCCCCACAGGGCAGCGGTTTAAGGAGTGGACGGTCAATAGCGGAGACGTGACCCTAGCCAACCCGCAGGTGCAGAGCACCAGCTTCACGATGCCTGCAAGCGCGGTGGAGGTAACAGCCACCTACGAGGCATTGCCCGCAGCCACCTATTCCATCACGGTTCAGGACGACGGCCACGGCACGGCCAGCGCCAATGTCAATTCGGCACAGCAGGGTACGGCAATCACCCTGACCGCCACGGCAAACAGCGGCTATCGCTTCAAAGAATGGCAGGTAATTGAAGGAGGTGTGACAATCGCAAATAACAGCTTCACCATGCCCGCCGTGAATGTAACGGTCAAGGCGATTTTTGAGGAAATCCCTGTTACAAAGTACGCCCTGACTGTCACAAATGGCGGCGGCAGTGGCACCTACGAGGCGGGATCCACCGTCACCATCACGGCAGAGGCCCCGGCGCAGGGCAAGGTGTTTGATAAATGGATTATTACCAGTGGCGGCGGAACCCTTGCGGATGCCAGCTCAGCCACCACCACCTACACCATGCCGGCAGGCCCGGCGACGGTCACGGCCACCTATCAGGATGCACCAGCCACCGTAACCACTGTGACAGTCACTCCAGGCAATCCTAATGTGCAGAAAGGCGCAACACAGCAGTTTATGGCCTCTGTCATCGGAACAAACAATCCGGCACAGACCGTCACATGGACAGTCACGGGCCGCAAAGCGGGCACCTCCATCAGCAATACCGGCCTGCTGACTGTGGCGGCAGATGAGACGGCGGCAACGCTCACGGTCGGAGCAACCTCCACGGCGGATACCAGCAAATCCGGCACAGCCACCGTCACTGTGACCAGCGCACCCGTCTCCACCTACGCCCTGACCGTCACAAACGGCAGCGGAAGTGGCAGCTATGAGGAGGGCGCGACGGTCACCATCACGGCGAACGCTCCGGCAGCAGGCCAACAGTTCAAGGATTGGACGATTTCTCCGTCCGTTGTCTTTACAAACGGCACAAGCAGGAACAGCGCAACCGCAAACTTTACCATGCCAGATGAGGCGGTAACAGCTACGGCCACCTACGAGGCATTACCCACAGCCACCTATTCCATCACGGTTCAGGACGACGGCAACGGCACAGCCGGCGCCAATGTCAATTCGGCGCGACAGGGCGCGAGAATCACCCTGACCGCCTCGGCAAGCAGCGGCTATCGCTTCAAGGAGTGGCAGGTTGTCAGCGGCGGCGTTAACATCGCAAATAACAGCTTCACCATGCCTGCCGCGAATGTGACAGTCAAGGCGATTTTTGAGAGAATCCCCGCCGTCAGCATATCCTCAGCCACGGTGAGCGGCGTAAATGCCAGCTACACTCAAACCGGCAGCGCCATCAAACCCGTCCCTGTGGTCACGCTGAACGGCGCAACGCTGAGGGAACATATTGATTACACGGTGTCCTACAGCAACAATGTCAGTGTGGGTACGGCCACCATTACCATCACCGGCATCGGGAATTATACGGGGACAAAGACAGTCACCTTTACCATCCAATCCTCCGGCGGCGATGGCGGCGGTGGCGGTTCGTCCTCCGGCGGTGGCACGACAGCCGTCACTCCTCCCGATCCCGGCAAGCCGGATACGGCCACCAACGCGGAAACAAAGGTAACGCCCACCGTCACCACGGAGGGCAGCGCCACCGTCACCGTGCCTGATAAGTCCGTCACCGACGCCATCAAAGCGGCCCAGGACGCGGTGAAAAAGGCAGGGACAGAGAAAAACGGCGTCTCCGTCACCATCGACGCAACTACGGGCAAAGAAGCAAGCGACATCACGGCGACCCTGACCGGACAATCGGTGGACGCCCTCATCAAAGCAGGCGTTACCGAGGTGCGGATCAAGGCCGACGCGGCGACCATCACCCTTGATTTAGCCACGCTGAAAACAGCGCAGGCTGTGGCGGGCGGAGCGGTCATAGTTTCCGCAAAGCCGGTGGCGGCAAGCACCCTGTCGGCGGCGGCACAAAACGCTATCGGCAACCGCCCGGTGTTCGGGCTTGCACTGACAAGCGGCGGCAAGGCTGTTACGAGTTTCGGCGGCGGCAGCGTGTCCGTGGCAATCCCCTACACCCTGCCCGCAAATGAAAAGACCGGGAATGTGCAGGCGGTCTATGTGGACGGCAGCGGCAAGGTGACTTGGCTGACCAATTCCAGCTATGACGTAAACGCCAAGGCGCTTTTGTTCTCCACTGGTCACTTCTCCGTGTTCGGCGTGGGCTACAAGGCTGACGCCCCGGTGTTCACCGACACAGATAATCATTGGGCGAAAGCCGATATCGAATTTGTGGCGGCCCGTGGTCTGCTCTCCGGCACAGACAGCAACCAGTTTAGCCCCGACACCTCCATTACCCGTGGAATGTTTGTCACGGCGCTGGGCAGACTGGCCGGAGTGGATACAAACAGCTACAAAGCAGGCAAATTTGCTGATGTGAAAGCGGACGCCTACTACGCAGCCTATGTGAATTGGGCAGCGGAAAAGGGCATTGTAAACGGTACTACGGCAACTACTTTCGCCCCGAATAAATCTGTGACCCGTCAGGAGATGGCGGTCATCATAGCAGACTACGCCAAGGCGCTGGGCTACACAGTTCCTAAAACCCGTGAGGCCATGACCTTTGCGGACAATGCCAACATCGCAAGCTGGGCGAAGGACGCGGCAAAGGCCATGCAGATGGCGGGCATCATCAACACCAGGGACGGAAACCGCTTTGACCCGCAGGGAACGGCCACCAGAGCCGAGGTCGCGGCTGTGCTCCACCGCTATGTGGAACTGGTCATCGATCCGGCCACGGCGCAGGGCTGGACACAGAACGATGCCGGACAGTGGCTGTATTATGAGAATGGCAAGCCTGTCATCGGCTGGAACCAGGTGGACGTTAAGTGGTATTACCTTGATTCGGCGGGCCTTATGCAGTCTGGTGGCTGGAAGCAGATTGGCGGCAAATGGTACTATCTCTACGCGGATGGCTCTATGGCGGTCAGTACAAAGATTGACGGCTATGAGGTCGGGCCAGACGGGGTGCTAAAGGAGTCATAATCTGTATACCCCCCGAGAAGGGGGGCGATACATTATCCTGGTACTCGAAACGATAATCCATACACTTTGAAAAGGAGAATTCAGAATGAAAGAAATTAACGTACAAATGATTACACTTGAACAGGTAAACATCATCGAAACCGTTCCACAAAAGGAATCTGACAGCAATTTTACCGATGCGGATTACCGCCATTTAGCGGCTCGTAAACATGAGGGAGATGAAAACGGTAATACATGGTGTAAGTTTGCCAGCCTCCAGATTCCGCTGGAAAGCGAGGCCCTGGGGCTTACTGATGTGGTGATTGGGGATTCCAGGACAGTCTCTGTCAAAGAATCCGAACCCAATGTCCAGTGTGAGCATGGGGAAATTATCGTGGCCCGCAAACACCACGGGGATGAAAACGGCACTACAGAGTATACCATTGCACAAGTTTACGCCAGAATCAACACCACCAAAATCTTAATTCCTTGTGTCGCCATCAACCCAGAGGAAAAAACCTGCAAAGAATCCGATGGTTCCTATATGGAAATTGCGGGAAAGTGCATGGTGGGCCGTCGTCACAACGGAGATGAAAACAAGAACACCACCTACATCTTTGCACACATCGCTGTACCCTATGTTTCTGTCATGCGGTAAAAGCGCAGCAGTACGGAGAACTATCTTAGGATAGTAAATAACGGGGCGGGATCTGGCTTAGCCACACTCCCGCCCTGTTTATCAAGTAAGAAGTGGGAACGCGATCCTATTATACGATTTCTGTTGCCGATGGGATGAAATATCTTGTACGATTTCAGTATCAGCTTGTCATTATAGACGTTTCCCCGGAAAAAGGTGATGGATTCCGAGCATTGAATAAAGTAAGGGAGTTTACCACTGTGCCAATCCTGACTATATCAACCAACGGAGAGAGTAATCATATTGTTCAAACACTGGCGGCTGCTGACGAGATACATTTTGACGCCCCACCAATCTTATCTGAGGACAATATACTGTTTATCTACCCCAATCGAAGAAAAGTGGTGCTTATGGATGTAGAAATTACAATGCCACGGAAACAATTTGATCTTCTGTATCTCTTGGCTGGTAATACAGGACGGATATATAATACCCTGAACTGCCAAATGCGAAGCCTGCGGAGCAGTCTGAAAGCAGTCTCCAATGCCCCAGAATATTTACATACCATGCGCGGTGTTGGGTACTATTTTGACATAAAACAAAAATAACCCAATAAAAGCGGCTTGATGTAACAATCAGGCCGCTTTTTATGCTGAAACTTGCGATCGGCTTGCGGATAATTAACAAATGAGACAAGCATACTTAATCTGGTTACTTTTTTGGTGGCCATAATAGCCTTAATTCTTTCTTCTATTGCATTTTTGCTGAAATTAAATGGACAACTGTTTCTGATCATTACGGCACCACAGGCTGCCGGGTCAGTGAGCTGATTGCTATCAAATTCACCGCAGTAAACATAAAAAATGTAAAATTACAATAAAAAATCAATTAGGGAGACAGATTGATGACAGCGATGTAGAGACAGGAGAGGTCTATAAACAGACGCTCAAGACCAAATCAAATGCCGGCGAACGCAAAAGCACAATCCCGGAATTTGTTGTCGAAGAGATACTTGTTGCCAAAGAGCGTTATAACTACTGGAAAAGTATCACTCAGGGCTTCCAGGACAATGGATATATCTGGGTAAATATGTCAGTCAATATACGTATCTAATCAATTCCATACTCTTTTACTTTATTACCCTCTTATAAAAAACAGGTAGTAATTCCCACCATAAACTGTTAAAATAAAAAAGTACGAGGGAGGTAAAATACTTTGGAATACGAACAGCAGTTTTCAAACCTAATTTATGAGTATCTTCTTAAACGGCTGCAATTCGGATACTATGTATACGGTGACATCCTGCCAACAGCGGAGGTATTATGCCGTGAATTCAATGTATCAGATCACACCATATGGGCTGCTCTTAGGCGCTTGCGGGCAGAAGGTTATATTACCATGAAGAATGGTCAGTCCACTAAAGTCATCTATAAACAGACAGAACAGGAGCGCCAAAACAACTTAATTGACTTCTTTTCGGAAAGATGGAATGCCTATCAAGATCTCTATGAGGCAGCTGAACTTGCCTGTATGCCGCTTATGATTGAAGGGCTACGCCGCATGGATGAACAGGAAAAAAATTATATTGAAAAACTGTCAAAACGGGCCAACGCCGATGATATAATCCTGTTTTACTGCTATACCCTGCAGAAGATAGATAATCCCTTGCTGATGAATCTTTTTTGGGAAATTTCCCTGTTTCTGGGTTTTCCTTTTTCAAAATCGGGGTCACCATTCCATTATGATAGGCGCATCGGACAGAAACAATTTAAGGTTCTCGTAGCCTTGATTAAAGCCGGCTCCTGGGATTTATTACAACAAACACTAATTAAATATCAAAGATATTACATCGGTGAAACGATTAAATATATGCAACCACAAATCCGAAAAGTGCCAACTGAAAATCAAATTCTCTTTGCATGGCGGATTTATCGGGATCGCCCGCAAATCTGTTATAACCTGGCGTCTCTCCTGCTTCACGAAATTTATATGGGAGAATACCGGAATACAGAATTTCTGCCATCTTATGAAAAGATGGCAGAAAAATATAAGGTATCGGTCAGCACCATGCGCCGCACAATCCGAATGCTGAACCAGATTGGGGCGGCGAAATCCATCAACGGAAAGGGTACCCGCGTTTTCACCATCGGTGAGCGTTGCAGCAGGCCCGACTTTACATGCCCCGTGGTACGCCGCAACCTCTCCTTTTTCATCCAGTCTTTTGAGCTGTTTTTCCATACTTACGAAAGTGTTTCCCAGAGTTTTATTCAGTCTCTGGACGAAGCGGAGAGGGAAGGATTGATTGCCAGATTTGAAGAAAACCAGCGTACTGGACTCTGTGAAATTTCCATATGGCATTATCTGCTTTTTATAGTTAAATACAGCCATTCACAGGCAATCCGTCAGATATACGGCATTATTTATAGTCTTTTCCTATGGGGATATCCGTTAAAAGCGTCATTGGAAGAAGCGCCAATTACGGAACAAAATGGAGAGTTATTTACTGCTTCAATGATTAAGGGGCTAAGGGAACATGACATTGAACACTGTGTATCCGTTACCAAATCTTATATAAAGAAGCAGCTCCCCATGGGAACAGAATTCCTGATACAGAGTGGAATTAAGCCGGAAGATATGCGGCTTTCCCCTTCTATCAGACTGTTGCTTCTACATGATGAAGAATAAAAATAATATATTACATTATCCAATGCCCGGTTAAACTATCCGGGTATTTTATTGTCTTTTTTCGCAGAAAGGAGTATAATATCTAAAATAGTAGCTAACATGAACAAGGGTGGCCAGACATAATAAATAGGATAGTTGGAGGATACCTATATGGAGATTAATTTAAACTATGATCAGCTGAATGCAGAGTACAGTATGCTGATGAGTGTTTTGGGGGCAAGCGTCAGCAAGCATCTGATAGATGGCCACTATACATGTATCTGGGCCAATGATTACTACTATGATCTGATCCGGTATCCTAAATCCCAATACGAAGAACTGTTCCACAGCCATTGTGATGAGTATTTCTCCAACAATCCGGAAGGGTGGGAGAAGCTGGTCGAAACAGTCAATTCTGCTCTGGAACAGGGAAAAAACGGATTCTCCCTTTACATGCCTATGGTCTATCCGGGTAAAGAGGCTTTCTGGGTAAAGATGCAGGCGGTTTTTACGGATGAGTTTATTGATGGGTACCGTGTCTCCTACACAACCATGGTGGATGTAACCGATATGATGCAGGCTAAACTGGCGCAGGAGGAAACAAAGCAGGATTTTGACAAGATGATGCAGGAGCAGGCCATGCTCATGAGTGCATTAAACATCAGCGTCAGTAAGCACCTGATTGATGAACACTATACCTGTGTCCTGGCCAATGAATACTATTTCAAGCTGATTGGTTATTCAAAGTCAAGGTATGAGGAGCTGTTCCACAACCATCCCGATGAATTCTATCAGAACAATCCGGAGGGCTGGGAACTGCTGACGGGAAAAGTCACCTCTGTGCTGGAGAACGGCGGTGACTGGTATGAGGCCATCGTGCCCATGAAATACGAGGACGGCTCCGGCTACTGGGTTAAGCTGGTCAGCTTTTTTACGGATGAGTACATAGACGGGTACCGTGTCTCCTATACAGTCATGACCGATGTGACAGAGCTGGTCCGTACCAGGAACGAGCTGGAGATGCTCATGAGTGCCATGGCGGTCAGCGTCAGCAAACATCTGATGGACAAACATTTCACCGTTGTTCGGGCCAATGATTTTTATTACCAGCTGATTGGATATCCTAAGGCAGAGTATGAAGCCAGATTTCACAATCATTGTGATGAGTATTTTATAGATAATGAAGCAGGATTAAAAATACTGAATGAGAAGGTTCAGGGAATGGTCTCAAACGATGGAAGAAGCTATGAGGCGTTCCTGCCCTTAAAGCTGCCCGACGGCTCCATGGTCTGGGCGAAGGCGATAGGCTTTTTAACGGATGAATATATAGATGGAAAACAGGTTGCCTACACTACGATGATAGATGTGACGGATTTGATGCAGATGCAGAAGGAGCGCAGTATTGCTTATGACAGCATTCCCGGGTTCATCATTAAGCACCGTATCCTGCCTCACAGTATTGTCATGATTGACGCCAGCGAGCAGATTGAAGATATTTTTGGTGTCAGTCCCAGGGACATCACATCAAGGGATCCTTTTTCCGTATTGGCGGAGGAGAGCAGAGAACTGATTGTAAACCGGATTCCCGCCCTGCGAAGAAGGGAGCCATTAGAGGCCACTATACACGCAAAGGATAAGCAGGGCCGCGACCGGTGGTTCCATATCAACAGCACCTGTATCGATATGGTATCCGATGATCCGGTGTACTTAACCATGTTTATCGACATCACTGATATTACGGAACTGAGGGAGCTTCAGCGCAAACTGGAGGAACGTACGGATATGCTGAATGAAGCGCTGGAGGCGGCTAAGTATGCCAATGCGGCGAAATCCGACTTTCTTTCCCGTATGAGCCATGATATCCGTACTCCCATGAACGCCATTACCGGAATGACAGAGATTGCCAATGCCCATATTGAGGATCAGGAACGGGTAAAGGACTGCCTCCAGAAGATCCGCCTGTCCAGCAGCCATCTTCTTGGGTTGATCAATGACGTGCTGGATATGTCAAAAATTGAGAATGGGAGCTTCCCAATCCATATGGCGGCGATGTCACTGCCATATGAACTTAATAAGGTCATTATGATCATGCTGCCGGAAATACGCTCCAGGCACCAGCAATTCGATGTTTATTTAAAGGGGCTTTACCATGAGACGTTTTGCTGTGACGCGCTTCGTCTCCGTCAGATTCTGTTAAACCTCCTGTCCAATGCCTCAAAGTTTACACAGGAAGAGGGACGGCTTGTATTAGAAGTAGAAATGCGGAAAACGGATGAGGCAGATAAGGCTATGCTCCGCTTTATGGTCTCCGACAATGGGAGAGGAATGAAGCCGGAATATCTGGAGCAGATTTTTGAGCCGTTTACCCGAGAGAGCGACAGCCGCACCGACCGGATTGAAGGAAGCGGCCTGGGGATGGCAATTTCAAAGAGGCTGACGGATCTTCTGGCGGGAGATATAACAGTAGAAAGCCAGTTAAGAGAGGGAACAACGTTCCAGGTTTATCTTCCCATGGATATCCTGCCGGATGCTGAAACAAGCGGTATGGACCTTCAGAATGTCAGAGTCCTCCTGGTGGACGATGATCCTGTAGTCCGGGATTGTGCCAGCCAGATGCTTCACTCCATGGGAATCCAGTCGGAGGCAGCCGGCTTCTTGGAAGCGGCCGATATGTGGGCAGGTCAAAGTTCTGAGGAAAAGGAGTATAACCTCATTATTTTAAGTTCCGGACTGGAGGAACCCAAAATCATGGAAAAAGCGGAAATATTCTGTCACACGCCTCATGGCGGTGTTCCCCTTCTTTTGTCCGCTTATGACGTTACCGAGATAAAAGAACAAGCACGGGCTATGGGAATCTGTGGCTTTATTAACAGACCATTTTACTGTTCTGCCATCATGGAATGCCTGAACCGGTATCTTTTTGGGGAAGCGTCTATCCAGAAAGAGCCGAGGTCTTTTGACTTTACTGGAATTCCGGTTCTTCTCGTGGAGGATAATGAAATCAATCGTGAAATTGCCCTGGAACTTTTAGGAAGCTTTGGATTAAAGACTGATGTGGCAGAAAATGGATTGGAAGCACTCCAGCGATTTGGGGAAAGCCAGCTGGGCTACTATGCCCTGATTCTGATGGATATTCAGATGCCGGTCATGAATGGGTATGAGGCGGCCAGGGCTATTCGGTCCCTTATAAGGGAGGACGCAAAGACAGTTCCCATTCTGGCCATGACGGCGGATGCCTTTGTGGAGGATATTGAGAACGCAAAAGCAGCCGGCATGAACGGCCATCTGCCAAAACCCCTGGATTTTGAACTGTTTGGCTGTGAGATCCAAAAATACATACGCAGATAGCGGGAATTAGAAGCGACGGGAGGATACTTTATGATACCGAATAAAAAACAAGTATTAATTGTGGTGGGGCGTCTACGCAATTGAGGACCGGACGCTTCCTGTAGAAACCATGTGTAACCGGGCCCTTTTGGCGGCCCGCAGCATTAAAGGACAGTACGGGATATATTACGCGGTTTATGATGACGCCCTCCGCAGCCAGCTGCTTGAAGAGCAGAGCATCACAGACAGTATGGAAAACGCTCTCACTACAGGACAGTTTGAGATCTGGCTGCAGCCACAATACCGGATTATGGATAACGCCCTTGTCGGAGCTGAAGCGCTGGTACGGTGGAACCATCCAGAACGTTTGTCCAGAACGAGACTGCAAAGCCGGACAATCAGGGGATTCTGAGCTTTATCATGAATCATGGTCCTGTTCTTCTATATCTACAGACTGCTGAAAAAGGAAAAGAAAACACTTCAGATATTGGCATATAAAGATGTACTGACCGGGGCGGACAACCGGAACTGCTTTGTCACGGTGTTGGCCGCGCTGTTGGAAAAGTCGGCGGCTTATGCCCATACCCAGGAGGCAGTATTACCATTTACTATGATGCCTCCCCTGGTCCACACGAATTCACCCATCAGCTGGGAGAAAACAGACCGCGCGGCCTCAGTCAGTATAGTTACGCCGGACGGAACCATATATTCCGGGGAAACAACACCAGAACATGTAATCCTAAATGAGTATGATAAATGTACCTTTTACCTTCCTGATTTGCCGGAAGGGGAATACACTGTGGAAGTGAAGGGAGATAAATTGGGAAGGGGCTGGGTTGACTGTAATAAAACAATGGTATCAGTAACCGACGAGCCAGCAAAAGAAGCTGAGACAAAAAAGATTCTTAAATCAATCTGCTATAAATACATAAAGCCGATAAACTGTGATTTATTCGCAAGTTTATTGGCTTTATATTCGTTTACTGATTACCTGGACTCATCGTCTGCCTATGAAAAAAGCGTCGGCTTCTCGTACGGTTTGCCGTTCATAATTGCAATGGTTAATAGTAAAATCTTGATTCTCTGGAAAATGGTGTGACTTTGTTGAATAATCAGATCCACTTAAAGATAAATACGGAACTGAATATTTTCCAACTGGTGAAATGGCAGGCGCAGCTCTTTGTATGACGGGTCTTTTGATTCAACCTGACACCGGAGTGGTGTCAGGTTGTAAAACGGAAATCAATTTTTAAACGTATCAGTATTGACAATGAAGTTTTTATTTTCACAATATAAGCGGCAGCCTAATCCGAAAAATGCTTCCCTCACCAACAGTCGATTCTACGCTGATTTCTCCCCCATGCTCCAGCACGATGGTACGGGTGATGGAAAGGCCCAGTCCTTGTCCTCCTGCCTCGGCGCGGGTCGTGTAGAACCGGTCGAAGACCCTGGGAATCGCCGCCCCCGGAATCCCGCAGCCGGTGTCGGCCACGCAGATCAGGGCAAAGTTCTGATCCCGTTCCAGGGAGAGGACAATCTTCCCATCGGGCGGGGTGAATTCCCCTGCGTTAAACACCAGATTTTCCAACGCCCGGGTCAGTTTTCGGCCATCCGCCCTCACCGTACAGGGCAGGGGCGTCAGCTCGCATAAAAAGTCCGGACCGGTCAGCTCCACCACCGGCTGGTTGCTGCGGTAAAAGTCTGCCAGGAACCGGTTTAAAAAGAGCGGCTCCATCTGCGGTAGCGCGCCCGCCTCGCTCGCCAGCTCCTGGATGGATTCGAGCCGGTCTGCGAGAACGCTGCATTTATCCTCAATCCCCTGCATCTTCTCCCGTGTGTCCGCATCCAGCATAATGTCATTGAGACGGATGATCTGAGCCATGTTAGACAGGGCTGTGAGGGGGGATTTCATGTCGTGTCCAAGCTCTGCCATGAGCTGACCGCGCTCCTCTAAAAGTTTCGTCAAATGACGGGTCTTTTCGTCCACTTCCTCCTGCAGATGTTCGGTTAAACGCAGGTTTTCCGCTGCCATTGTCCGGCTTCGAGAGATCATCAGCGCCGCAAAGGAAAACACCATGCAGAATGCGCCGTACTCCTCCGGCCAGCCGCCGATTGCCGGCTCAAACCGTCCCACCGTAACTGCACCGTAAAGCAGGCATACGCCGTTTGCCGTGACAGCCATAAGGGCCGGGCGAGCATAAGGTTTTCCCAGCACACAGCCGCAGGCGGCCGCGGCAATCAGAAAGAAGGCGGCCAGGATCTGATAGCCGGAAATCAGCGGCCCGTACCATAGCATGAAGCCGGGAAAGGAGGGCAGCACCAGCAGGGGAACCAGAATCCCGACGCCGCACATGCCCAGGGAGAGGGCAGCGGCAGCGTATGGTATCCGCCGGTTCAGGCGTTGATGCTCCGAATCCGGCAGGAACAAATAGATGGAAATACGCACTGCACAGTAAACTCCGCAGAGAGCCGCCGCGTCCTCCAGCGCATACAGCGGGCGTACGAAGGGGACGCCCCATAAGCGAAGGAACGGATAGCACACCCGCAGGGCGAAGGTCAGGCATAAAAGACCGAACCAGAACGCCGCCGGGTCTCGCTGTCCTTTTTGCCCAAACCACAGCACTACGCAGAATAGGGCCAGCGCCAGGGAACTAAAGCAGAAAATCCCATAGAAAACCATGCGGGAGGCAGCCATATGAACCACGCTGTCCACACTTCCAATTGCAGGCGGAAACCACAGGCCGCCGTAGTAGTGGGAATAATTTGCCGTCTGAATGATCAGCTCCGCCTCGCCGTCTACGGGAAAGAAATATATCGTGTCCCGTATGAGCGGCCGATAGCCGCCCGCGTGCCCGGACTCTATTTCTGTGCCGTCCATTTTCCCCACGGCGCCCACCTCACCCGGTCCGCCCAAATCCTGGCCGTCAACAAAAACACGGGCGGCGCAAAGGGGCTCCTGAAGGTACAGAGCCGCCATGCCCGCCCCCTTTATGCGGAGCCGATAAGTGGCCGTGCCATAGAGATTTCCGTCTGTATGGAATAAAGACAGGTTCGGATACTCTCCGGCCCAGACGGTATACCCCGGGGATGGGGAGCTGTCAGAAAAATCATTGGGTGTAAGCAGACGGTCGGGGTACAGTTCCCACCCGTCCACCAGAAACGCTGCGCCATCTGCGGGAAGAAGCGTTACATGTTCTTGTACCATTTCCGTTTTTGCGGTATACTTGTTATCAATATGGGATAGGATGATAAGCCCTGCCAGGACGAAAAACGCCGCGCCTATCATTAGGATGACAACAGGGGTTACTTTTTTTAATGGTTTCTTTTTTTCCATTCTGTCACCTCATGGGAAAGGAATAGTTTTTATGAAAACGCTTTATCAAGGGATCATGTCTGCATTCACTGCGGCAGTCCTTCTTTCATTATGCCTCACCCCAACAGCTTTTGCAACGGAAGAACCGCCTGGCAGCGGGGACACTTCCATAGAATCTGCGATTGAGACGGAGCTGGCGGAGGAAAGTCCAAAACCGTCCACAGCCACGCCCTCCGACGCCCAGGAAGAGGAAATGCTTCAGCCGGATCATTCCGACAATGACGAATATTCCTCCGAGCCCACGAAATCAGCTGCAACGTCGGAACCGCCGGATGAGGGTACAGCAGCGGAACCGATCACGGCCACTCCTTCCGAGGCTGTGGAACTTATGCTGCAGGAGCCTGACACAGCGTCAACAGCGGAGGAACTGCTGGAGTGGCTGTCCGACCATGAGGACAGCGGAGGAACCGTTTGGTTGTCCGATGATATTTCTCTCTGCGACGTTTCCTATGTGCATGGTCTAAGAAAACCGGCGATTACCATCAACACGGGAGAATTCTCCATTACCACTGATGGCTCTGTGGAGCTGTTGGCAGGCAGTCCTTTTACAATCTGCGGAATTGGCGGTGAGAACGGCGTACTGCGCGTGTCGGAAGGAAGCACGGCGTATATACTCGGCCTTGCCCTGGAATCGGAGGAAGGCTATGCGGCATTCCAGGAGGAGGAGTCCGGCTTTATGACGGAGAATAGCTCCGTCGTCGGGGATATCCATTATGCAGACCGGCCTTTTATCTGGGAGTGGGAGACCGGGCGGATTGTTGTGGGACCGGGGGAAACCTTTGACGCAGGCTGGCTGCCCGATGTGATCCTGGCCCGTGTAAATCACCTGGGCCGAACTACAGACGAATATGAGGCGGTTCCTGTCACCTGGGATTTATCGGGGCATGAGGAAGACCAAATGCTGCGCCGCCGCTTTACGGTGTCCGGCGAATTTGAGAACATGGCTTCGTTGGCTGCGCCTGAATGTACGGTGATTTATGATGATTTCCCGCTGACCTTCCTGGAGGTAAATGTATATAAAATAGAAGGCCGCTATGGAGATTCCTACCGTTTCACCGGCGAGTTCTCCGTGCCGGAGAATCGCCTGCCCATCACCATCGCTCAGGAATATTCCTTTGACGGGGAGAATTGGTTCCTCGACCAGGAGTCGATGGATACCATTGTAAAAAATACCTTTTCCATTTCCCCGTTTGTGAAGAAAGAAGACAGGGAAAGCTGTCCGAAAATTTTTATCCGACTGAGCTGGAATGATAACGGAACTGTGTACTATTCCAACGTCTTGTCCTTTGCGACAGACAGCCTTGCAGCGAACGAGGAACCCGGCGGCAACCGGGGCGGTGGCACGGATATCATTGACCCGCCAAAGCAGCCGGAACCTGATGTAGAGCCGGAGACTCCACCGCCTCCGGTAACATCAGAGCCGGAAACCGCGCCGCCGATTACTGTTCCGGAACCCACATCCAGTCCGGGCGCGGCGCCAGAATTGATGCCACCGGATGAAACCGTGGTATCTTCCGCGGTCGTGGGGGAAGAACCGAAAAGCCCATCCACCGCAGCGGAATCATCCTCCTCCCGTGAGCCGTCTGCTCCGGAATCGAAGCCGCCAAAAAGCACAGGGCAAATTTCAGCCGTTAAAGATGAAATGCCGGAAAATGCAGAGGTTTTGGCAGAGCCGGAGACGGAAACTTCTGTGCCGGGACCGGGCACGCTCCCGGTTGTGGCGGGACTTGCGGCAGTAGCAGTCTCCATCGGCGGGGCAGCCCTATACCTGTATCCCAAAGCATACCAGAAAGGGCATCCCGTAACTCTTGCCCTGCGGGCAGGGTGCACTTTATGTGTTAAGATATGGAAAAGGCTTCTTGGGGAGCTGCGAAACCATATCAGACGATAAGGAAAAGCCATCGGCTGTCACTGGAGAGTGACAGCCGGTATTTCTTTACCCCAAAAATAATGATACATTTTACGGTACGAACAGATACCCTTTGCGCCGGATGGTCTGGATATATTCGTGGGCGGGGCAAAGCTCCAGGAGCTTTTGACGGATACGGCCAATAATGACCTGGAGGGACTTGGTTCCCTTGTTGATAGGCGACTTCCATACCTGATAGTAAATCTGTTCATAGGAAAACACCTCTCCGGGATGCCTTGCAAGAAAATACAGCACGTCAAATTCATACGTAGAGAAGTCAGCGGTTGAATCTCCAAAGCAAACGCTGCGATTTCCGGGATCTATCATGAGGGCACCATACGCTAACGGTTTTGGCGGCTGGGTATTCTGCCCGGATTTGATCCGCGCCCGGACACGCAATTCCAGCTCTTCCAAGCTGTACGGCTTGCAGACATAATCGTCGCCGCCGATGGAAAGCCCCTTAATGCGGCTCTGCTCCTCGGTGTAGCCGGAGAGGAACACAATGGGCAGGCCGGTCTTCTCCCGGACACGGGCGCACAGATCAAATCCATTTCCATCCGGCAGATCGATATCCAGGATCACACAGTCCAGCGCAGCGGAGTTTATAATCTTCTCTGCGGCTCCTGCCGTCTCTACGCAGACCGTCTCATATCCCATCTTTTCAAAATATTCCCGGTTATCTTCTAAAACAGTTCTGTCATCATCCACAATCAGTACTCTCAAATAAACCACCTCCACTTTTGGCGTTTCTTTCATATAACACCAGTATAGCATAAAATATTTGTTTTTTTTCCCTCCGAAAGTAAACGGCTGGCAACATTTTTTGAAATCCGCCCTTTTTCTGCAAAATTATATTATAATGAATATATCAAATGTTCCGTCTGCAAAACCACCCCGCAGACGGGGCAATTTCTGTTTTATGGGTTAAAATTTTGTATTTGAAGGAGGAAGGATACTATGTTTGGCAAAACAAAGGTAAGACATCGGAGGACACCGAGGGCGGGAATATTCCGACCATACCATCGTCCCGGGGCAAGAGCGGCGGCGGTGCTTCTGTCGTTTTGCGTGGCGTTTACCATGATGCCGGCGCCGGTATTTGCAGCAGCGCTGGATCGGGAGGCGGAGACCGGCTTGTGCGAACACCACCCGGAACACACTGAGGAATGCGGGTATCGGGTGGCCGAACCGGGGCATCCGTGTGAACACAAGGGGAATGGCGGTGGAGCCGACAGAGAAGGCCCCCTGGGGGGCAATCACACGGAAGAATGTTATACGGACAAGCTGATTTGCGGCTTCATCGAGGACGAGGATTTGACGGCATCGGACAGCGACGCAGGCCATAAGCATACCCAGGACTGCTACGAACTGGATTGTCCTCATGAGAGAGGGGAGCATGATGAGGACTGCGGTTATGAGGAGGGCGAGGCAGGCACACCCTGCGGCTATGTCTGCAGCCAGTACGGTACCCCGGATCAGGACGGCGGGGACAATCTTCCTCTACCGGGAGAAACCAAGCCGGAACTGGTGCAGCCTGATGCCATAGAAGATAGGACCGTCACGTCCTTTGACGAACTGGACGAAGCAGTGAGAAACCAGACGGTCAAGGCCGGGACGCCCCTTGAAGAGCTAGCGCTGCCGAATACCCTTTCTGCCACGGCGCAGACCGGGGATGAGGATCCTAAGCCAGTGGTGATTGAGGGCGTGACCTGGGAGCCGGACGTGCTTTATGAGGGAGAAGCGGGCGAGTTTACCTTCACCGCGGCTGCGGCCGGGTACATTCCTGCCCAGGGCGTGGAATGGCCTGTGATTGCGGTCACTGTGGAGGAAGCAGCAGCGGTTCCGGACGAAATCGACGCTTTATGTGCCGCCATCGACGCCCTGCCCACGCTGGATGAGCTTTATGAAAATGCCCCCGGCGATGCCGCCCCAGAATTTGACTCCTGGGTGACCGAGACGAGAGGCAAGCTGGCAGAAGTTTCCGCCCTGTGGGAGCAGCTTTTGGCCCTGTCAGAGGACGGGGCCGCCATGGAGCGGATTACCGAGGCGCGGGCGGAGAAGCTGGCGGCGCTGAATAGTTTGGCCCAGCGGCTGGGGGAGTACATGCCGTTAGCAGGAGATTACGTAGAGGTCATCGGAAGTAATGGTGAGTCAAAGGGTAACTATGCCTCGCTGGGGGACGCCATCAGCAATGCGGCAACCGGCGACACCTTAAAGTTGCTGCAGGATATCACGGATTCGTCCAAAGTGACGATTTCAGACAAAGACCTTACGCTGAATCTGGATAATAAGAAGCTTAGCTTCCCTAGCTCACAAGCGAGCGGCGGCGGTGCCGCAATTCAATTAGCGGGGACTGCCTCCTTATGGGTGGAGGGAAGCGGAGAAATATCTATGGTTAATACTTCCAGTGCTACTCTGATCCTGAATGGAGGCAGCGGAACGCTGACAGTTAAGGGGGGAACAATCTCTGATTCTGGCCAAAACGGCGCTGTGATTTCAAATACGGGCAGCGGTGACGTAAGGATTGAAGGCGGAACGATCTCCACGTCCGGGTATCAAAAGATTGTAATTTCAAATCCGAATACCGGAAACGTAACCGTAACGGGAGGTACCGTCTCCGCCACAAACAATAGTAGTTATGCAATTGGGAATTTCGACAGCGGTAAGATTACGGTCGGCGGTACAGCCAAAGTAACTAGCAGCAGCACGGAGAAACAGACGATATACCTATATAAGGTTCCCACCACGGATCCCAAGACCGTTTTGGAGATTACCGGTGGAACGGTGGAAAACACGCAAAACGATGGCTACGCAGTGTACTTTGCCAACGAGAGCGGCGTGACCTCAGAAAATTTGACGGACTACTTCATCCAGTCAGGCGGCACGATTACCGGTGCGATTCATCCGGAACCCAAGACCTCCGCCCCCGCCTGGGCAGCCAGCGGCGACGGCACCAGCGCAGAAACGGCTTATGTAATCAGCTCTTATGAAAATCTGGCAAAGTTCGCATCCAATGTCAACGGAACCGATGATTATGCGAATGCGGCTGACAGCTTTCAAGGCAAATACGTCAAGCTATCCGATGACTTCCCGACCGGGGAAGGTGCTCTCGCCACACCTATCGGCAAAAAGACGGGGGGCGGATTCCAGGGACACTTCGACGGCAACGGCAAGACCGTGGCGCTGAATATCACGGTGAAAGAAAGAGGCGGGCTGTTCGGCCATATAAAATCCAGCGGCGTAGTGCAGAATGTGACAGTCACCGGTACCGTCTCCGCCAACGAGGATTCAGTCGGATACTTCGCCGGTGTGGCAGGCTAAGCGCCGGCACCGTGCAAAACTGTATGAATCAGGCTGCCGTCACCGGTGAACAATATGTCGGCGGTATAGTGGGCGATAACAGTGGGACGGTGAATGCCTGTTGGAATACCGGTGCGGTCAGTGGCAGCTCATACGCAATCGGCGGTATCGTGGGCAGCAATAGCATGGACAGCGAAGGGATTGGCGGTATGGTGAAAAACTGCATCAACACCGGCTCGGTTATCGGTAGTACCCACTCAATCGGCGGCGTGGCAGGCAGTATCAATGCCGGTACGGTGGAAAACTGCTACAATACCGGTGATGTTACCGGTACAGAGAAGGTGGGCGGTGTGGCAGGCGTCATCAACAGAAGCGCAACCATGCAAAACTGCGTTTCCCTGGGACTGAAGGTCGCCACTACCGAGACTACAGGGGGCAATACCGTAGGTCGTGTGACAGGTGATAATAATAATGGTACACTCACGAACAACAAAGCTCGGACGGATATGAAAGTCTATAGGAAAGCGGATACTCCGGCGGAGGTTACCGGTGCTGCGGACGGCATACACGGCGCAGACCTGGCTGTGGACGGCACCGTGTCCCAGTCTGATGTATTCAGCCAGAATACGGGATGGGATGCCACCACCATCTGGACCATCCCAACCGGCAGTCTGCTCCCCGGCAGCTATCTGCCCACGCTGGATGCATTGGCAGGAGAAGCCGCGCCAACCCTGCCGGGCGACGCGCCGGAACCGTCAGGGGCTGTGCCCAATCTGGATGATAGTGACACGTATGATAAAATACTTTATGCCAATGGCGTGCCCCTGCTGCTGGTGGCGGGCAGTGAGAACGCGGACTACACCGTGGTCTACATCGACAAGGGTACCATCGGCCAGCTCGACGACACCGATGTCATCTTTGACCCCGACGGGAGCGAAACCACTTATGACGGCACCAGCGCAGGAAATGACCTGTCTCGGGTGGCAATTTATGGTGGCAGTCTCCATCAGACGGTTGCGAGTACAAAGATTAGTATGACCGGCGGAAAGGTATCCAGCATCTATGGCGGCGGCTATACAAGGGATCAAGAAGTAACGGCCAACGTAACCGGTGACACCAACATTAAGATATCAGGCGGCGCTGTGCGTAATTATGTCCATGCAGGTGGACGGGCCTGGACAAATTCTACTGCCCAGGTAGGTGGAAATACAAATCTAGAAATAACAGGCGGAACGATTGGAAATGAGATTTGGGGCGGCGGTATAGCAAGGAATGGAAATAGCTCTGCTAATGTGGGAGGGAGCAGTATTGTTTCGATATCCGGTAATGCAGAGGTGAAGGGAAGCGTCTATCAGAGCGGCAGCATAACCTACGATGAAGGCTATCATGACACCTCGGATGACAATGGCAACAGCGCTACTGTGGGAGCGGGTTCCAGTATCACCATAGGAGGCGGTGTGAAGATTGGCGGTACCGGTAAAGGCATCATGATTAACGGCGGCAGCCCCACCGAAGTTAAAACCGGCGCGGCCAGCTTCGTTATCGGCAGCGACTTGGCGGAGGGCGCCAGCGTCAATGTGCAGCTTCCGGCAGGCTACGACGTTACCTCCACCCCCACCATCGCTACCGACGCGGTAGACACTGACCTGGCGAAAATTAAGCTGGTGGGCGATGGGGCCGAGGGGAACGAGGCGTACTTTGACGGCAATGACAATACCATCAAGGTGAGAGAAACGGTTATCGTCCCCGCCCACACCCACGCCATGAGCGTGGACTGCTCCGCCACGGAGTGGACGCAGGTGACCTTTGACAAGGCCCTGACCAGCCGGGATGGACAGCTCTATATCGATGGCGTGGCGGTGAGCAAAATCTCAAGTTACTATAATCTCCTCGCCGGAAACTACTATCTGGCGGCGGATGTAGCATTGGACGACGGTATTTCTATCCAGGGAGAATCCGAGCCGACAGTCAACCTGTGCCTGAACGGCTACAAACTGGCCTATACCGGTTACACGGGTCAGACGAGAGTCTTAAGGATTGAGGCGGGAACGCTGAATCTCTGCGACTGCGACAGCAGTCAAAGCAGCCATACTATTACCAGCAAGGTGACGTACGAGGACGTAGCCGTTTCAGGCGGCGTGATCACCGGGGCATCTGAGGAGGGCATTGTTCTTTTTGGGGGCACGCTGCATCTCTATGGCGGAACCATCGCCGGGAACGGCAGGAGCGACGCCATGTGCGGCGGCGTGAAAAACGCAGGAGGAACCTTTTTCATGCACGGCGGTTCTATCCTCTACAACCGGGGCGATTACGGCAGCGTGTTCTCTATGAGCAGTCTGACCATCTCCGGGGGCGTGATCTCCCATAACAGGGCAAACAATGAGAGCGGGGGTGGGGTCATGTTCGTCAGTGCCCAAAGCGGATCGTCACTGACACTATCCGGTGCTCCCGTCATTTCCGACAACGTGGCAGGGACAGGACAGATTGCCAGCAATCTTAGTTTAGGAACCGGAGCTTTCATCACAGTGGGGAACCGCTTTGCACCTGCCACACCCATCGGCATCACTATGAGGGAAACGCCCGCGAAAAATAGTCCCGTTTCCATCACCGGGACGAACAGCAAGGACTATTCGGGCTGTTTCAAGAGCGACAAGGATGCTTACGTCATCCAAAACGGCGAGAACAACGTGGTGCAGCTGGCGCTGCCCAGGTCCACCGACGCCAAGCAGATCACGGCGTTCACAATTGCGGGTCAGGTGGGCAATACGGTTATCAATCAGCAGGAACACACCGTCCAGGTCACCATGCCAACCGGAACAGACGTGACCAGCCTGACTCCGACTATCACGGTCAGCGACAAAGCAGGCGTCAGCCCGGCAAGCGGCACGGCGCAGAACTTCACCACCCCCGTCACCTACACCGTGACGGCGGAGAACGGAACCACCCAGAACTACACCGTTACAGTAACGGTACAGCCACCCGGCGGCACAGCGCCTGCCATTACCACCCAGACACTTCCGGGCGGCACCGTGGGGACGGCGTACAGCCATACCTTGACGGCCGACGGCACTACGCCGATTACATGGAGCGTCAGCAATGGCAGCCTGCCGGACGGCCTGAATCTGGATACCGGTACCGGCATTATCAGCGGCACTCCAACCACAGCGGGAACCGGGGCATTTACAGTTAAGGCGGAAAACAGCAAAGGAAATGATACTAAGGGGTTTTCTATCCCGATTGCTGAGCCTGCGCCCACGGTGACCGGTGTGACTGTAACCCCGGCAGCACCCAGCGTACAGAAAGGAACTACCCAGCAGTTTCATGTAACGGTTACCGGCATGAACAATCCTGCCCAGACCGTGACCTGGAGCATTGACGGCAGCCATACAAGCGGCACGGCGATTAGCATTGACGGCCGGCTGACCGTGGCTTCCGACGAGATGGCAGACACCCTGACCGTCAAGGCTGTCTCCACCGTGGATACCAGTAAGAGCGGCACGGCCACCGTCACCGTTACAGAGACTCCTCCTGCACCGGTAGTCACACACACCATCACCGCATCAGCAAATGACGGCGGAACCATTTCCCCAAGCGGAGCGGTTAACGTAAACGAGGGCGAAAGCCGGACCTTTACCATTACGCCGGATAGCGGGCACAGGATTTCAAAAGTCACCGTGGATGGCGCATATCAAGGCAGCGTGACAACCTACACGTTTGAAAACGTAACTGCGGATCACAGCATTTCCGTGATTTTTGACCGAATTAACGGCGGCGGTTCGTCCCCGGGAGGCAGCTCATCTTCGGGCGGCAGTTCCTCCACCGCACCGTCCACGACCACGACCACAACGGCCGGGGAAAATGGAAGCAGCACCTCAACGACCCAAACCACGTCAAAGGACAGCAGTGGAAAGACTACTACAGTGACAACCCAGGTAACAAAAGATGCAGCCGGCAATACGGCCGGGAGTGCCACAACCGTAACCACAGACAATATCACAACCTCGGCAGACCAGGGAAGCGCTGTCGTCATGGTAAAACCGGACGGGGCGGCCATTAACAGCGCAGCACTTGCAGCCGGGGCCACGGCTGCAAGTCCAATGGACATCCTGGTGGCAGTTCCCCAGGATACGGTAAGGAGCGAGCTTCAGAAAGCGGATGTAAGCGCCGTGCGTATGGAGGTCATCATACCGAAGTCCGTGGAGAACAATCCGGCGGTAGGGACAGTAGGCGTTACCGTGGAAAAAGAAACCGTGGACGCGGCAAGGCAGACTGGAAAAACAGTGACAGTGACCGTGGGGGACGATACCATGGCAGTAAAAGCTGTCTGGTCCTTAGACGGCCAGTCCATGAGAAACGCGGCGGGTCAGTCCACCGATTTGAATCTGGGCATCCATACGGCGCCGGTACAGTCGAGCGATCCCATAGCGGAGCCTGTGAAGCCGACCGTGACGGCGGTGGGCCAGGAAAATGGCCTTGTGATTTCCCTTACGGCGGACGGAACCCTTCTTTCCTCAGCGAAGCTCACGGTTCCGGCAACGAACCAGACGGCGATCACAGCCTGTTCCACGGTTGCGTTGTACCGGTTTGACCAGACTACGGGAGCACTCCGTGCGGTTTCAGAAGGTATCTATCCCGTGGATGCAAACGGAAACGTAACGATTGATATACCGGCAGGAAAACGCATGGGAGTGAAGGAGACCTATGTGCTGCTTCCGGTACAGGGAACCGTAGGAGTGGGGACCGTGGGAACAGGAAATGGAACAACGCACACGGTCAGGAAAGGCGATACACTGAATCAGATCAGTAAGCAGTACGGCTGCAAGGTAGAAGACCTACTGGCCCTCAATCCTGGAGTGGATATCTATAACCTTCAGGTAGGAAGTAATTTGAGAGTACGATAACAACTAACTACAGGTTTCTGAACATACCGGGACCTTTGTAACAGAATGTGTCCAAAATACCATGAGTATGGCAGTTTTCAGGAAAGGTATTTTATGATTCGATTGAAGATGTAATGAAATGCTATCAGGAACCACAGCATAGCTCACTCCTCCATTGAAATGTATGTAAGAGGTGTTGTATAGCCGGCATAAGTCAGCTATACAGCACCTCTTTTTCTGAACAGTCAAACAACTGTTTCTCCAAATCTCATGCTGGTGAACGAAAAAGCGCCATCCCGGAATTTGTTGTCGAGGAGATGCTTGGTTTACCAGAGGATTTCGGAGCATGACAGTTTTATTGACGAGATCCTTCCGTCAGATGAACCTCAGATCATTGATTGTGCATTTTCACAGTCCTTTCTTGATTATGTTCTGCCGAATGGTGTTGCTTAATACCGTGAAATGCCTTATAATTATGCATTGTGGCGTATTGTTTTATCTAGTGTTACGTAGTTGAGATTAAATAAATCTGTTGTTTTTTTCAAAAAAAGGCCTGATTTTCTTCAAAAAGGGGTGAAAAAAAGAGCAAAAAAGAGCAAATAAGGACGCAAATCCAAGTTCTTTTCGATTCAAACAGGCCTTTACTATAAATCAAAAATACTGTGCAAACAGCACAATAAACAAGGAAAAATCATGAGAAAACTAGCTTTAAATGATGAAATATTACTAAGTATTCAACAACCAGCCCGCTACATCGGGGGCGAGGTAAATACGGTAAATAAGGACTCTAAAAAAGTGGACATTCGCTTTGCCATGTGCTTCCCTGATGTGTACGAAATCGGTATGTCGCATCTCGGCATGCAGATTCTCTACGATATGTTCAACCGTCGGGAAGACATCTACTGCGAACGTGTCTATTCTCCATGGACCGATTTAGATAAGATCATGCGGGAAAAAAAGATTCCGCTGTTCGCCCTGGAATCGCAGGACCCTGTCAGAGATTTTGATTTCTTTGGAATCACGCTTCAGTATGAGATGTCATACACGAACATTCTGCAGGTTCTGGATCTGGCACAGATTCCGCTTCACGCGGCGGACCGGACAGAGAGTGATCCCATCGTCATCGGAGGCGGCCCCTGTGCCTATAATCCGGAGCCCCTGGCCGATTTCTTCGACATGTTCTATATCGGTGAGGGAGAGACGGTTTATTTCGAACTGATGGACCGCTATAAAGAAAATAAGAAACAGGGCAGGAGCCGCCGTGAATTTCTGGAACAGGCCGCCGAGATCCCAGGCATCTATGTACCGGCCTTTTACGATGTGGAATACCATGAGGACGGAACCATAAAAAGCTTCCGCCCCAATAACATCCATGCGAAGGAGACCATCACCAAGCAGCTGGTGGTGAACATGGACGACGCATACTATATCGAGACTCCCGTGGTTCCTTTTATCAAAGCGACTCAGGACCGCGTGGTTTTAGAGATCCAGAGGGGCTGCATCCGCGGATGCCGTTTCTGCCAGGCCGGCAACGTATACCGTCCGCTGCGCGAGCACAGCCTCGAATATTTAAAAGATTACGCCTATAAGATGCTGAAAAGCACGGGACACGAGGAGATTTCCCTGAGTTCCTTAAGCTCCAGTGATTACACGTACCTGGAAGGGCTTGTGAATTTCCTGATCGATGAATTCAAAGGACAGGGCGTGAACATATCCCTGCCATCCCTCAGAATCGACGCATTTTCCTTAGACGTCATGAGCAAGGTGCAGGATGTGAAGAAGAGCAGTCTGACCTTTGCCCCGGAAGCCGGCTCTCAGAGACTCCGCGACGTAATCAACAAGGGACTGACAGAAGAAGTAATCTTACAGGGCGCGAACGACGCCTTTCACGGCGGCTGGAACCGTGTGAAGCTTTACTTTATGCTGGGTCTTCCGACGGAGACGAAGGAGGACATGGAAGGCATTGCCGAACTCTCTGAGAAGGTGGCAGAAATCTACTATGAGATACCGAAGGAACAGAGAAACGGTAAGGTCAACGTAGTGGCCAGTTCTTCGTTCTTCGTACCAAAGCCGTTTACCCCATTCCAGTGGGCCCGCATGTGTACGAAAGAAGAGTTTATCGAAAGGGCTTACATCGTCAAGGACAAGTTCCGGCAGATGAAGAACCAGAAGAGCCTTAAGTACAATTACCACGAGGCGGATTTAACCGTATTGGAAGGAGTTCTGGCACGCGGCGACAGAAAGACCGGAGCTCTGATCGAAGAAGCCTATAAAAACGGTGCCATCTACGACTCCTGGTCCGAATACTTCGACAACCGAATTTGGATGAAGGCCTTTGAGACCTGCGGACTTTCCGTGGATTTCTATACAACGAGAGAGCGAAGCCTGGACGAAGTTTTCCCATGGGATTTCATCGACGCGGGTGTTTCCAAAGAATTCTTAAAGAGAGAGTGGCTGAACGCCATTGATGAAAAATTAACGCCGAACTGCCGACAGAGATGTTCTGCCTGCGGTGGGATGCGTTTTGGAGGAGGTGTCTGCTATGAAAGTAAGAATTAAGTTCTCGAAGCAGGGCCCCGTTAAATTTATCGGTCATCTCGATGTCATGCGGTATTTTCAGAAGGCCATGCGGCGCGCCGGCATTGATATCAAATACAGCGAGGGCTTCAGCCCCCACCAGATCATGTCCTTTGCGGCTCCCCTTGGACTCGGCCTGACGAGCAACGGAGAGTACATGGACATTGAGGTGAATTCCATGAACAGCTGCGAAACCATGGTGAAACAGTTGAATGCGGTTATGGTGGAAGGAATTGAAGTTCTGGAGTGCCATAAACTGGAGGACAATGCGAAAAATGCCATGTCCATTGTGGCCGCCGCGGACTATACGCTTACGTTCCGCGAAGGAAAAGTGCCGGAGAATCTGGAAGCCTTTTTTGCAGGCCTGAAGGAATTTTATCAGCAGGATCAGATTCTCGCAGTGAAAAAGACGAAAAAGGGTGAGCGGGAGATGGATTTAAAGCCAGCCATCTACGAGCTTACCACAGAAGGAGACCATATCTTCATGAAGGTTTCCGCCGGAAGCCAGGACAACTTAAAGCCGGAGCTGATCATGGAGACGTATGACCGGTGGCGGGGCGAGTCCTGCCCGGAATTCGCCTTTTTAATACAGCGGGAAGAGGTCTACGGCAATACCGGTGATGAAGAAGACAGAAACCTGGTGCCTTTGGGACTTATAGGTGAAGAAGTTGAATAAGCTCATTATTACGAGATGGAACGGAGCAATCCTTACGATGGTTCAGTCAGACGGTGATACCGTGTCCCTGAACCTCGAACCGGAAGAAGAGCGTTCCAATCTCGGCAGCATTTATATTGGTAAAGTAAAGAACATCGTTAAGAACATAGGGGCGGCCTTCGTCGAGATCGGAGACGGCTGTATGGGATATTTAAGCCTTGCGGACAGCTATATTCATCATGCCTCCGCAGCCAGTCCGGATGGCAAGCTGAGGGCCGGCGATGAAATCGTCGTACAGGTTGACCGGGACGCAGTCAAGACAAAGGCACCCGTCCTTACCGGCAATTTAAACTTCACAGGGCGCTACATCGTCCTGACGGCCGGTAAACGGCAGCTGGGTTTCTCCTCAAAGCTGTCGGATCTGGAGTGGAAGAAACAGATCAAACCCATTCTGGAAGCAGAAAAAGAAGAGGATTTCGGTATAATTGTGAGAACAAATGCGCCGGAAGCCTCTTTTAATGCGATTCTGGAAGAGCTTAAGAGCTTAAAGGTATTATACCGCAGAGTTATGGAGGACGCCCTACACCGGACATGCTACAGTCTCTTATACCAGACCCCTCCGTCGTATCTGACCGATATCCGTGACAGCTTTCACGGTTCTCTGGGAGCGATCGTAACGGATGAGACCGATATTTACGAGGTCATTCAGGCTTATCTCAAATGCTTTCAGCCGGAAGATTTGCAGAAGCTGACATTATATGACGATGCCCTGCTGCCTCTGTCCAAGCTTTATAAAGTGGAAAAATCCATGAATGAAGCGCTGGGCAAACGGGTATGGCTGAAATCCGGCGGCTATCTCGTCATCGAGCCTACGGAGGCGCTCTGCGTAATCGACGTCAACACCGGGAAGTACTCCGGCAAAAAGAATCTCCATGACACGATTATGAAGATCAACACAGAGGCGGCCGTGGAAATCGCCCGCCAGCTGCGGCTGCGCAACTTATCCGGAATCATCATCATCGATTTCATCGATATGGAGACAGAAGAGGACCAGCGGGAGCTCTTATCCGTATTGTCCCGGATTCTGGCAAAGGATCCGGTTAAGACATCCGTTGTGGAAATTACAAAACTGAATCTGGTGGAAGTCACCAGGAAAAAAATACGCAGGCCGTTCCATGAACAGGCCGCGCTTATAAAAGGGAAGGCAGACACATGAAAATCATAATTGTCGGGTGTGGGAAGGTAGGAACTACCCTGGCCGAACAGTTGAACAACGAACATCATGACATCACGATCATTGATAAGAACACAGCTGTTCTAAGCGCTATCACTGAGCGGATCGACGTCATGGGTGTCGTGGGAAATGGTGCGGTTTATAAGGTTCAGATGGAGGCGGGAATTCAGGAAACAGATTTACTCATCGCCACCACCAATTCAGACGAGTTAAATATGCTCTGCTGTCTGATTGCAAAAAAAGCAGGTAACTGTCATACAATCGCGAGAATCCGGAATCCGGAATACAGCTCGGAGACGCGTTATATCCGGGAGGAACTGGGGCTTTCCATGGCCATCAATCCGGAGATGGCTGCGGCCATGGAGATCTCCAGACTGCTTCGTTTTCCGTCGGCCATCAAGATCGATACCTTCGCCAAGGGCCGTATCGAGATTTTAAAATTCCTCGTTCCTGACCACTCGAAGCTCCATGCCATGAAGGTCCGTGACGTTCTGGACAAGCTTCACTGTACCGTCCTGATCTGTGCGGTGGAGAGGGGAGAGGAGGTCATCATCCCCAGCGGTGATTTCGAGATGCAGGCGGGAGACAAGATCTCCATCATCGCGCCTCCCGCAGAATCCACGGAATTCTTCAAGCAGGCCGGAATCATCAATAATACCATCAAAACCGCCATGTTTGTAGGAGGCGGCAAGATCACGTATTACGTGGCAAAGCTTCTGGAAAACACGAAGATTCAGATCAAGATCATCGAACAGAACGCCGATCGCTGCAACGAGCTTAGCGAACTGCTGCCAAAGGCCATGATTATCCACGGCGACGGTTCTGATCAGGAGCTGCTTTTGCAAGAGGGCATCCGCCAGACAGAGGCATTTGCATCCCTGACCGGATTCGATGAGGAAAACATCATGCTGTCGCTGTATGCGGCCAGCCAGTCGAAGGCGAAGCTGATCACAAAAGTTAATAAGATAGCTTTTGAAAATGTAATTAACTCCATGAATTTAGGCAGTGTGATCTATCCCAAGTTAATTACCTCTGATTCCATCCTGCAGTATGTGCGCGCCATGCAGAATTCCATGGGCAGCAATGTGGAGACGCTCTATAAAATCGTGGCTAACCGCGCTGAGGCGCTGGAATTCCGCGTAATGAACGATCCCGCCATCGTCGGCATTCCACTGGAGAAGCTTCGCTTAAAGGACAATCTTCTGGTTGCCTGTATTAACCGCAATGGAAGGATCCGGAGCCCTCGCGGAAAAGATGTTATTGAAACCGGTGACCGTGTAATCATCGTTACTACCAATACCGGATTAAATGATTTGAAGGATATACTAAAGTAGGAAAAGGCGAAGGAAATGAATAAGAAAATTATCGTCTATCTTCTGGGATGGATTATGAATATGGAAGCCATCTTTATGCTGCTTCCATGTGTGGTTGCTGCCATTTACCGGGAAAGCAGCGGAATCTGGTTTCTGGCCGTCATGGCGGTATGCGGAACGACCGGTCTTCTTCTGACACGCAGGAAACCGGATAATATGGTATTCTTCGCCAAGGAGGGCTTTGTCTCTGTTGCAATGAGCTGGATTGTGCTCAGCTTTTTCGGGTCCCTGCCCTTTTACTTAAGCAGGGAAATTCCCCGGTTTGAGGATGCCATGTTCGAGGTAATCTCCGGTTTTACGACGACGGGAGCCAGTATTTTAACGGATGTGGAAGGGCTGTCCCACTGTATGCTGATCTGGAGAAGTTTTACACACTGGATCGGAGGCATGGGCGTTCTCGTGTTTATTCTCGCCATCCTTCCGCTGGCAGGCGGTTATAACATGTACCTCATGAAAGCGGAGAGCCCGGGGCCATCTGTAGGCAAGCTGGTTCCAAAGGTAAAATCTACCGCCAAGATTCTCTACGGAATCTATTTCTTCATGACAGTGGTGGAGGTCGTCCTCCTGCTTGTCGGCGGCATGCCGCTGTTCGATTCGCTGGCAACCAGCTTCGGTACGGCCGGTACCGGTGGTTTCGGCATCAAAAACAGCAGCATTGCCTTCTATGACAGCTATTATCTTCAGGGAGTCATCACCGTGTTCATGATACTCTTTGGCATTAATTTTAACGTGTATTACTTATTCCTGATTCACCATCCAAAGGACGCGCTTCGCTGCGAGGAGGCGAGGGCTTATCTGGGAATTATCGGCGTGACCGTTCTTCTCATCACCCTCAATATCCGCGGAAGTTTTACCAGCATCTTTGCGGCCTTCCACCATGCGGCGTTCCAGGTAGCATCCATCATCACGACCACCGGCTTCTCCACGGTAGATTTTGACAAATGGCCGGAATTCTCCAAGGGCCTGCTCGTCGTATTGATGTTTATCGGCGCCTGCGCCGGAAGTACGGGCGGCGGCCTCAAGGTATCCAGGGTCATTATTCTGCTTAAATCGGTGAAAAAGGAGTTATTTTCCCTGCTTCATCCGAGGAGTGTCAAGATTATAAAGATCGAAAGCAAACCGGTCGAGCATCAGGTCATCCGGTCCATCAATACATTTCTGGTGGCTTACCTTGTGATTTTCGTTCTCTCGACCGTGATCGTCAGCCTCGATAATTTTGATTTTACAACGAATTTCACAGCTGTGGCGGCAACCTTCAACAACATCGGACCGGGACTCGGCGCTGTCGGTCCCACCGGCAATTTCTCCGGCTTCTCGGTCATGTCGAAATGGGTGATGATGTTCGATATGCTGGCCGGACGTCTGGAGGTTTTCCCGATGCTTCTGCTGTTTGCACCATCCACATGGAAAAAGTAAATATTTTGTCAAAAAAAGCACAGGGGGCTGAATGGATATTCTTTCCCCTGTGCTCTTTGCCTCCTGTCCTATGCATCTCAGTCTCAGTCACCGTACTTTTTCCTATTAATCGCTGCAAGCAGAATCACCAGAATCACATTCACCACCAGGATCCCGATCGCGGCCACGATACCGACATGATCCGCCGCACCGCCCACTATCTGGGGTGTCAGAATGCCACCCATGGCCGAGATCGCCGTAAGCACCGACATGCCGAAGGTTGAGCCCTGGATCAGCGGTCCCGCGTCGGCGATGCAGGTGGGATAGATGCCCGCCAGGAAAAAACCGAAGCCGATGAGCGCCAGAGTAATGAGCGGAAGGCTCTTCGTAGAGATCAGCAGGAAAAAGCAGATACCGCTTCCCAGTGCATTCATCAGGATAAGGGAGCTGCGCCTCATCTTTCCGCTCAGTGAGGCGCAGACCAGCCTGCCTGCCATGATGATCAGCCAGGTCACCGACACCAGCGTGGTGGCATACGTCTCGCTCATGACACCGGTATTCTGCAAATACGTGACAAACCAGCCGTTGATACAGTTTTCCACACCCAGGTAGAAGAAGAGTATCAGGGCGATGCAGTAGAACTGAAAGGACTTTAAGAATTCCCGTTCCTCCCGTTTTCCGGTATGCTTTAAAGGCACCGCATCTCTGGCCCGTTCATTTAACAGACTGTAATCCATGGTCCCGTAAGTGACCGCAGAGGTGGCGGTGATAAAGATCAGGAGATAGACGACCGACCGCCAGCCAAATCCCAGCTTCAGCAGGACTGCGGTGAGAAATGGCGCCAGGAAGGCCCCGACCGCGAAACTGCAGTGCAGGAGGTTCAGCTTCCCGGCCGCGCCTCCATCGTAAATATCGTTGACGGCGGCGTTATTTATAATTGTAACAGAACCTCTCACAAGGCCGTAGACCAGCATAATGCCGTACATGACAGGAAGCGGCGGCAGAAGAGTGAGTCCCAGCAGACAGAGCGGCGCCATGGCGGTCATCACTGTGATGGAGAACCGTCTTCCCATGGCAGGAACCATGACGGGGAAGAGGAAGCTGGCCAGAAGATTCCCCACCGCCATCACGGAGAGCAGTCCGCCAGCGGCCAGAAAGCTGATTCCAGCCTCCGTGATCACCGCCGGCAGAATCGCTCCGATCACCAGCACCGCCATCCCGCTGACCGAATAGCCATAGCAGCAGCGGATAAAAATTTGTTTCCTTCTATCTATTTTCATGGGTATTACCTCTCCTTGTCACCCCAAACTTTTTCCATTATACTAAGAAGAAAGCAGAAATACAAGGCAAAAACGGCCGGAAAAACTTTATAATTTTGTTTTATTTATGTTGACTTTACAAAGGACAAATGGTATTATGTTACAGTATGCCGCACAATGAGGTCTAAAAGTTTTCGTGTAAAAGCGAAGCACCGCAGTTGGCGAGTAATGATAATAGGAGGTGCCATATGTACGCGATTATTGCAACAGGTGGTAAGCAGTACAAAGTAGCTGAAGGCGATATCATTAAAGTAGAAAAGCTTGGTGTTGACGCTGGTGAAGCAGTCACATTCGATCAGGTACTGGTAGTAAACAACGGCGAATTAGCAGTCGGCTGCCCGACAGTAGCAGGTGCTACCGTAACAGGTACAGTTGTAAAAGAAGGCAAAGCGAAAAAAGTCATTGTTTACAAGTATAAGAGAAAATCCGGATACCATAAGAAAAATGGTCACAGACAGGCTTATACCCAGGTAAAGATTGAAAAGATCAACGCTTAATTCAGGCAGAGACTATGATTAAAGTAACAGTTTTGGAAGATTCAGACAGAGTGGTCCGCGAACTTAAGCTTACAGGACATGCCGGGTACGGTGAGGAAGGACAGGACATCGTCTGTGCCGCCGTTTCAGCCCTGGTATTCTCCGCTTATAACTCGATCGAGACCTTCACGGAAGACGATTTTGAGGGAAGTGCCGATGAACGTTCGGGAGACTTTCAGCTGCGTTTTTCAGGAGAGATCAGTCCGGAATCAAAACTCCTTATGAATTCTCTGGTGCTCGGGCTTACGAATATCATGGAATCATATGGGAAACAATATATAAAAATTCGATTTGAGGAGGTGTAAGTGATGTTAAAGATGAACCTTCAATTCTTCGCTCATAAAAAAGGTGTTGGATCTACAAAGAACGGCAGAGACTCCGAGTCTAAGAGGTTAGGTGCTAAGAGAGCCGATGGTCAGTTCGTATTAGCCGGCAACATTCTCTACAGACAGCGTGGTACTCATATCCATCCAGGTCTTAATGTAGGCCGCGGCGGAGACGATACACTGTTCGCTACGGTGGATGGCGTTGTCAGATTTGAAAGAAAAGGCAGAGACAAAAAGCAGGTTTCTGTTTATCCAAGAGTAATAAGCGAATAATTAGACCGGCTTCATACCTCACCGTATGAAGCCGTTTCTTTTAAAATGCCAATGGAAAGGAAACAGGTGAATTCATGTTTGCCGATAGAGCAAAAATATTTATTAAATCAGGAAAAGGCGGCGACGGTCACGTCAGCTTCCGCCGGGAACTCTATGTTCCCTGCGGCGGTCCCGACGGCGGTGACGGCGGCGACGGCGGCGATATTATCTTTGAAGTGGATGACGGTTTAAATACCTTAAGCGATTTCCGCCAGGTGCGCAAATACGCTGCCCAGGACGGAGAACAGGGAGGCAAGAAGCGCTGCCACGGAAAAAACGGCGGCGATCTCATCGTCAAGGTTCCGGAAGGAACAGTCATCAAAGAGTTTGAATCCGGAAAAGTCATCGCCGATATGTCCGGTGAAAACCGGAGAGAAGTCATCTTAAAAGGCGGCCGCGGCGGTCAGGGCAACATGCATTACGCCACTCCAACCATGCAGGCACCGAAATACGCCCAGCCTGGACAGTCCGGCCAGGAACTCTGGGTCCAGCTGGAACTCAAGGTCATCGCGGATGTCGGTCTCGTGGGATTCCCAAACGTGGGTAAATCCACGCTGCTTTCCCGCGTCAGCAACGCCCGCCCCAAGATCGCCAATTACCATTTCACCACTCTGAATCCTCATCTGGGAGTTGTGGATATCGACGGCGGCAAGGGATTTGTCATGGCGGATATCCCGGGTCTGATCGAAGGAGCCTCAGAGGGAATCGGCCTCGGTCATGATTTCCTCCGTCACATCGAGCGCACCCGTGTACTGGTTCACGTCGTGGATGCCGCATCTACAGAGGGCCGCGATCCGCTCGAGGACATCCGGGCCATTAATAAAGAGCTGGAAGCCTACAACCCGGATCTTATGAAAAGGCCGCAGATCATTGCAGCCAACAAGACCGACGTCATTTACGCTGAGGATGAGGATCCGGTTGCAAAGCTGAAAGCTGAATTTGAACCGAAGGGAATCAAGGTTTATCCGATCTCCGCGGTCAGCGGCCAGGGAGTCAAGGAACTTTTATACGCTGTTTACGATTTGCTGCAGACGGTAGATTCTACACCGGTTATCTTCGAGAAGGAATTCGATCCGTCGATGATGATCGACGAGACGCTGCCTTATACGGTGGAGAGGAACGAGGAAGGTATCTACGTCGTAGAGGGTCCGCGTATCGAAAAAATGCTGGGATATACCAATTTAGAGTCAGAAAAGGGCTTTTTATTCTTCCAGAAATTCTTAAAAGGAAACGGAATTCTCGAAGAACTGGAAAAAGCCGGAATCGAAGAAGGCGATACTGTCCGTATGTACGGTCTGGAATTCGACTATTACAAATAGACTAATGATAAAATTGAGAAGTAATATGATGGAGGAAATATGACAAGCAAGCAGCGTTCTTATTTAAAGGGCTTAGCAATGACCATGGAGCCTATTTTCCAGATCGGTAAATCCAGCATCACGCCGGAGATTACCACCGCCATTGCGGAAGCTCTGGAAGCAAGGGAACTGATTAAGATTACGGTATTAAAAAACTGTCTCGATGACGGCAGCGCAATCGCCTCGACACTGGCTGAGCGCACCCATTCTGAGGTGGTTCAGGTTATTGGAAGAAAAATTGTCCTTTATAAACCGGCGAAAGAAGAGAAGAAGAGAAAGATCATCCTTCCATAGGTTCAGCCGGCGTAACGTAAGGAGTTACTGAATATGGGGAAAATCGGAATCATGGGCGGTACATTCGACCCGATCCATAACGGTCACCTTCGCCTCGGAGAACAGGCCTATTACGAATACGGCCTGGACCAGATATGGTACATGCCTTCGGGACAGCCGCCGCACAAAAAGGACCACCGTGTAACAGACAGCCATATACGTCTGGAGATGACCCGGCTCGCCATGGAGGGCCGCGAGGGATTTTCCTGTTCGGATTTTGAGGTCATGCGCAGCGGCAACACCTATACGTCGCAGACACTGGAAATTCTTCATGAGAAATATCCCGGCCATACGTTTTATTTCATCATCGGCGCAGACTCCCTCTATGAGATCGAGCACTGGCATGAACCAGCAAAGGTACTGGCGCAGGCCGTAATCCTGGCGGCAGTGCGGGAATATGAGTCGGCAGGCCGTTCCATGGAAACACAGATTACCTATTTGAAAGAGAAATATCAGGCTGACGTCCGCATGCTGCACTGCGGGGAGATCGATATCTCCTCTGCTGAGCTGCGCCGGATGACCGCTCTTGGTGAGTCCATTGAACCATTCGTCCCGGAGCCGGTAGCCAGGTATATTAAAGAGCATCATCTATATCAGGAGGTGACAGAATGCAGGAAATCATTGCACATCTGAGAAACGAATTGAGCGGAAAACTGACGCCTTCCAGATACGAGCACACCATAAGCGTGTCATTTACCGCAGCGGCACTGGCCATGCGCTATGGCTGTGATTTGGACAAGGCGGAACTGGCCGGTCTTCTGCATGACTGCGCAAAACACTACAGCAATGAGACTATCATCAAAAAATGCGAGAAGCAGAAGATCACCCTGACCGAAGATGAGAAGAAGGCCCCGGCTGTCCTTCATGCGAAATACGGCGCCTGGCTGGCCGAGACGAAATATCAGATATCGGATCCGGAGGTGCTTTCGGCAATCCGGTGGCACACCACCGGACGGCCCGATATGACACTGTTGGAGGAGATTATCTTCACGGCGGATTATATCGAACCACGCCGGTATGAGGCCCCGGATTTACCTCTGGTGCGTCCGCTGGCATTTACGGATCTGAAGGAATGCATCTATCAGATTTTAAAGGATACCCTGGATTATCTGAATGGGAAAGGCTGTTATGTGGATTCCATGACGAATCTGGCATATGATTATTACAAACAGCTTCACGAGGAAAAGAGAGGAAATTAAACAATGAATCATTCTAGCGAAATGGTAAAAGCAGCTTACGCGGCTTTATCCGACAAAAAGGGCGAGGATATCCGCATCATCGATATCCGCAACGTTTCCGTTATGGCGGATTACTTTATTATAGCAAGCGGTTCCAATTCCAACCAGGTTCAGGCCATGGTAGACAACGTGGAAGAGGAACTTGGAAAAATGGGCTGTACCTGCCGTCAGGTGGAAGGTTATCAGTCTGCCAACTGGATCCTTATGGATTACGGCGACATCATCGTACACGTCTTTGACCGTGACAACAGACTCTTCTATGATCTGGAGCGCATCTGGCGCGATGGGAAGACACTGGATGTCAGTGAACTGAAATAACAGAACGAAACAGGCTGGATTCAGAAGCAGGTCGAGACAAATAGAAACTGGTTAGCAAAAGCAGGAAGAGGTTGACATAAAATATTTATGTCAACCTCTTCCTGCTTCACTTTCTATTTTCCAAAATTCCGTGTTTCCGGCCGTCAGCAATGCAGTACTAGTTGATTCCCAAACGGAACAGTCCGATCACCTTTCCAAGTATCTCCAGGTGATCCACAATAATCGGATCCATCTCATCATTCTCAGGCTGAAGTCTATAGTAGCCGTCTTCTTTGTAAAAACGCTTTACTGTAGCCGAATCATCAACCAGCGCCACGACGATCTCTCCGTCGTAAGCAGTGGAGCACCGTTCCACAATCAGCTGATCTCCATCGAAGATACCGGCATTAATCATACTGTTTCCCTTTACATTCAGCATAAAGGTCTCCGCATTCGGGAGAAGCTCCACGGGGATAGGATAGTAATTCTCAATATTCTCTTCAGCCAGAAGCGGAACACCTGCGGCCACGGTACCAACGAGCGGCACGTTCACGACCTCGCGTCTCGTCAAATTAAAGCAGTCGTCGATAATCTCAATCGTTCTCGGCTTGGTGGGATCCCTTCTTATGTATCCCTTTTCCTCCAGTGTCTCTAAATGGGAGTGGACGGAAGAGGTTGACTTTAAATGTACCGCTTCACAGATCTCCCGGACAGCCGGCGGATACCCCTTTTTTAAGATTGTTTCTTTGATATATTCTAAAATTTCCTGCTGTTTCGCTGTTATCTTCTCCTGAGCCATATAACACAGCCTCCTCAATCCTTTTTCTTTCTTTTATAGTAACATATGTTCGATAAAAATGCAAACCTTTGTTCGAAAAAAGTGGCTTTCTTTCTTGACAAACATTTGTTCGAGTGGTATGATATACCCATGCAGAACAAACGTTCTTTTTGTTGCAAAAGAGTTAAAAGAGTTACAGGGGGTAAATACAGATGAAAAAATTAATGATTACGATGGCACTTGTTGTTTTGATTCTGTCGAACGTCTGCGGTCATTCTCTGATGAATGCACTGGCCGATGAAACAGAACTTCCGAAGTCTCAAAAGTATTATACCAGCATCGAGATTCAAAAAGGCGATACACTATGGGGAATCGCCGATGAATATGCCAAGAGCTGCCGCATGTCCACCACCGAATACGTCGCTGAGTTAAAAAGTATGAATGGGCTGAGGGAGGATGTGATCCATAGCGGCCAGCATCTGACCATCATGTACTGTGTGCCTGTTACTGAGGTTCTGGCAGAGAAATAGAGACAGAGTAGTAGAGACAAAGAATCAGGGGAAGAGAATCAGAGGCAGTGAACCAAGGACAGAGAATCAGGGACAGAAAATCAGAAGTAGAAGAGGGCAGATGACCGAGAGCCGTATCTTTCTGGCCCTATCCTCCATTCCTCTATCAATATAGGCAGCACCGGCTTTCATGATCTGCAATCGGGTCATGCGAGGCCGGTGTTTTTTTTGATGCATTATTCCATATTTTATTTTAGATTCAGCATTTTGAGTACTTTCAGTATTTTATTTTAATTAGTACTTGACATTACATAGTAGTATGTATAATATAGTATTAAAGGAGGACTTAAAATGAATGCACAGTTTAAAAAAGGAGTCCTTGAACTGGTGGTGCTGGAGTCCGTGAGGAAGAAGGATATGTATGGGTACGAGCTGGTGGAAGAGGTATCCAAGGTCATTGATGTGAATGAGGGAACCATTTATCCGCTGCTGAAGCGTCTGACCAATGAGCACTATTTTGAGACGTATCTGCGGGAATCCACAGAGGGGCCGCCGCGGAAGTATTACCACTTGACTGCTGCCGGAGTTCTCTACCGGGAGACACTGGAGCAGGAATGGAACGAATTTCAACAGCGGGTATGTATATTTTTGAAGGAGCAGAAGGATGAATAAGAATGAATTTTTAGAAGAGTTAAACCGGCACCTCCTCATCCTTGAAGATGAGGAACAGCGGGATATTCTGGAGGAGTACTCCCAGCATATTGATATGAAGGTGGAAAGCGGATTAAGTGAGGACGAGGCCATCCGCGATTTTGGAAGTGTTAAGGAGCTGGCCGCCCAGATTCTGGAGGCCTACCACGTCAAAGCGGAATTTTCCGGTAATGCGGCAAAGGAAGTCCGGAAACTCCCTGTAAAGCCGATTGCGATTCACGGAGCCGACCTGCGTGATAAGTTCGCCCGCTTTTTCAAGAAGCTGTCTGCCGCAGCGCGGCACGGCGCCGTCTGCTGCTATGAAGCAGGAAAGGCCATAGGAAGAAAGGCGGCTTATCTGATCCTATTTCCCATACGAAAGATTCGCTCGCTGCTGCACAGAGAGGAGAAGACCGTGACCACTGATACGGAAAGAAAAAAGAGAGAACAAAGGAGAACAGCCGACAGCGGTTCCGCAAGGGCAGTCCCCGCCATGCGCACGCTGGGTCATTCCATCGTCTCCGCCATTGGAAGCTGCTTTCACGGAATCATTCGCCTCTGCCTGTGGGGCCTTAGGTGGTGCTGGAATCTGTTTATGATGTTTCTGGCCCTTTTTGGCGGTCTGTTCCTGCTGGGATCACTGTTCTGTTTCGGCATTCTGATCGTGTGGCTGTTTAAAGGATATCCCCTGACAGGGATTACCCTGGTTCTGTTCGGCACCGTGCTTTGCAGCGGTGCATTTACCTGTTTCTGCGTAAGCCTGCTTCGCATGAATAAAACGAATCATTATGAGGCGGAAGAAACCGCCGTTCAACTTACAGAGGAGGTACATGATGCGTAACTTACATAAAGCGCTGATCGCAGTTTTCTGTAGCGGAGTATTCATTACCGGAATCGGCACCGGAATTTCCTTCTCCGAATTTTCATCTTTCGCCTACTCCGGCAGGACCATGATTGGCGATGTGAAGATGACGACTGAGAATCTCGATTACTCCTTTCAGCTTCAGGAAGAGCAGAAGCTGAGAATATACGGTAATTACTATTTTCACAGACACTCGGCTGATTCCACAGAGATTTTACCGGATGAGGCCGTTCCGGAGAATACCATTCGTTTTCAGATCACCTATAACGCAAAAGCGGTTGCCCCTTATCTTCGATACTCGGATAAGGAATCGGATGACCCGTATGTAGGAATCGAGTTCGATTATCTTCTTGATGATATGGAGCTCTTTATGGCAGGTAAGGATCAGCTTCTGGAGGATATAAGGAACCGGCAGATCGGCTCTTACGACACGGTATCCGTGGAGCGCATACGCATATTCGTCAATCCGGCGTCCATCGATCTCGTCACCATGGATTAATTCTGCGGTGGATAATGAGAGGGGAAGAACAGAGTTCTCCCTTCCTTTATCCACCGTTTTAATTTTCATTGCCGTAACGGCTCTTTTACGGTAAAATAAAAGGAACTGACAACACCTATGGAGTAATTAGTATGAACACAAATCCTTTAAGGCTTAACCATCTGCTTCTCCCTTCCAATATGCTGATGGCGCCCCTGGCCGGCTACACCTCCTGGCCCTTTCGAATGCTGTGTCAGGAGCTGGGAGCCGGCCTCTGTTTTACGGAAATGGTCAGCGCCAACGCGCTGAAATATAAAGACAAAGCCACAGAAAAGCTTTTGTACACCACCAGAGAAGAGCGGATCCGGGCCGTGCAGCTTCTTGGCTCCGATCCTGCGGTGATGGAACGGGCCGCCTGCAGCGAGGCTCTGTCCGGCTTCGACATCATCGATATCAATATGGGATGTCCGGTACCGAATATCTTTAAGAGCGGAGAGGGAAGCGCGCTTCTGGCCAATCCCAGACGGGCGGCCGCTGTCATCCGCGGCTGTAAAAAAAGTGGAAAACCGGTAACCGTAAAAACGCGTGTCGGCATCCGGCAGGACGAGCTGATTGCCGCGGAATTCACGAAGATGTGTGAGGAAGCCGGCGCTGACATGGTCTCTATCCACGGGAGGAGCCGCAGTATGATGTATGACGGCACTCCGTATTACGATCAGATCGAACAGGCAAAATCCGCCGTATCCATCCCTGTCATCGCCAACGGCGGAATCTTTTCCGACAGCGAAGCGCAGCACATGCTGGAGGCCACCGGCGCAGACGGAGTGATGATAGGCCGTTACGCTCTCCAGGACCCGTACATTTTCAGCCGTCTTACCGGCCGCAGTGTTACCGAAGACAAATACAGCCTTTTAATGGGCCAGCTGGAACTGACCTCCCGCCATTATGATGAGACCTACACACTGACTTATATAAAGAAGCTGGCTTCCTACTGCATGAAGAAGAGGAGCGGAACGAAAAAATACAAGCAGCTTCTCTATCACTGCGGCAATGTGGAAGAAATGAAACAGATATTAAAAGCAATATTCTATGAGGAGGAAGCGGACCGGAGATGAATGGAACAGATACAAATATCCCAAACAGCAGCGCAGGCTCAGAACTGGATAACAATGACGGCCTGGTCATAAAAAACGGAATTCTGGAACAATGTGAGACGCGGAACCGTTCCGTTGCCGTTCCCAGTGGCGTCCACACCATCGGAAAAGGGGCGTTTAAGGGCTGTACCTCCCTGGAGCAGATTCTTCTTCCGGATACAGTCACAGTCATCTCTGATGACGCCTTTAAGGGCTGCCGGAAGCTGACGGAGATCACGCTGCCGGACAGGCTGGACACCATCGGCAATTACGCCTTTCACCGCTGCCACAGCCTTACGGCCATCACGATCCCTGCCTCCGTCAAGGCGCTTGGCAACTGCGTCTTTCTTTACTGTGACAGCCTGGAGACTGTAAATATGCCCGGGGTTCGGTCTTTAGGCCTTCAGACATTTTTAAATGATGTCAGGCTCCGACGCATCCTGATCTCTCCGGAGCTTGATATTCAACATATCTGTGACTGTTTTACCGGATGCAGCGGTCTTCTGGATATCGCGTTTTCCGACGGGACCTCCTATCACATGGCCAATGCCGTCGCCGCCATGGCGCCCGGTTCCGACGCTCCCGAGGCTGTCCGCGCCATTGCCGCTGATATCTGCCGGATGATGGAAATACAGGATGGCGTCATCACCCGTTTTCTCACGAACTTAAAACACGTGGAACTGGCCGAAGGAATTACCGCGATCGGGAAAAGCTGCTTCTTTGATAAAAAAGGAATCATTTCCGTAAGGCTTCCCGCCAGTCTCACAGAAATCGGGAGCCGCGCCTTCCGAAACTGCATCAATCTGGAACGGGTGGAATTTGCCAGCGACCGGGTGGCCATTCACAAAGACGCGTTTAAGAACTGCTCCACGCTTCATACCATCCGCCTGGCGGACGGAAGTGAATACGAGCTTACCGGCTTAAGCGGCCAGGATGAAACGGGCGCTCCAACCATAGTCCGGGAAATCCACGCCCAGATACTGGGGAATTTCTCCATCAGCGGGACCACGCTTCTTCGGTATCGCGGAAGCGAGGAACGGGTCGTCGTTCCCGATGGAATTACCGTGATCGGCGAGCGGGCCTTTGCAGGCAATGAAGCCATTGACCGGGTTATCCTTCCGGATTCGGTGGAGATGATCGGGGAGGAGGCATTCGCAGACTGTCTCGTCCTGCAGACCATCCAGTTTCCGAAGGGAGTCAGACATATTGGAAAATCCGCCTTTGAAAACTGCGTAAAACTGATTCGGGCCATCCTTCCGGATTCTCTTATAAGCATCTGCCCATCCGTATTTAACCGGTGCCGTGTATTAAACGAAGTGCGTTTCTCCGACAGGCTCGAAGAGATCGGAGAACTGGCCTTCTACGGATGTGAGAAATTAAAAGACATTGTGCTGCCGGAGACAGTGACCGTTCTGGGCGACATGGCCTTTTACCGGTGCCTCTCCCTGCGGGATATCGTGCTTCCGTCTTCCCTGAAGGTGATCGGGCGCAACGTATTTACCCATTCCGGGATTCGAAATGCCCGGGTATTCTGTAATCCGGTTTCCTGCGGAACCGACGTATTTTCCCAGTGCGGGAAGATGAGACGGCTCACATTTGAAGACGGGGTACGGTATGTCGGAGATAAATTTGCATTCCAGTGTGAGAAGCTTGCCGTCGTCATACTGCCGGATTCGATTGAATCCATTGGAAAACACGCATTTGAAGGCAGCCGCTATCTAAAGGAGCTTCCAGCTGATAAAACGGTCTGTCACATATTGTTGGACGGCAGCGGATTCTCCGGTGACGTTGTTCTCGGAGATGAGGTTCGGGCCATTGCGGGAGGCGCTTTTTACGGGAACACGGAGCTCACCTCCATCACCCTGCCGATGACTCTGTCGCAGATTGGACCATATGCGTTTTGCGGCTGTACCAGGCTCACAGAGGTCCTTCTCCCTCCTGGCGTAAAAATCCTCGAGGAAGGCGTTTTCGCCCGCTGCACGGCCTTACAGGCGGTTTCAGCAGCACAGTCTGACGGTCAGCTGACTTCGGTGTCGGCCCGCGCATTTTTAAACTGCCGGGAACTGACAGAGGTTCCTTCTCTGGAACGCTGTACTGTAGTGGGAACCAGTGCATTTTCCGGATGTGAAAAGTTAAGAAGGATTGAGGGGGGATTTCTTCAGATCGGAGACTCAGCATTTTCCGGTACGCCGTTTCTGGAAGAGCAGAAGCGGATGGGAAACGGTCCCCTTCCCGGAGCCGCCATCGTCTCCGGTATTCTGATTGACGGCTCAGGCTTAAGCGGTGACGTGACCATTCCGGAAGGCGTTGCCGGGATCGCGGACTACGCCTTTGCCGGAAATGACCGCCTCCGGTCGCTCCATTTTCCAGTAAGCTTAAAAAGAATTGGCAGCTCTTCCTTTGCAGGATGCCGGAATTTAAAGTCGGTTCATGTCTCCGCCCCCCTTGAGGAGATGGGCAGTTCCGCCTTCGAAAAATGTATCTCCCTGTCCGCTTTCTCCTGCCGGATTGCAGGAATCGGCGCCAGAGCATTTGCCTGGTGTCAAAGTCTTGAATCAGTCACGTTAGAGGAGACGGTTCTCCTGGGGGACGGTGCGTTCTGCGGCTGTTCGGCTTTAAATATATGCCGCATGGAAAATCTCCGCCGCATGGGGAGAGAAGCCTTCAGCTGCTGCAAAAGTCTGGAGGCGGTTTACTTCCCTCTGGCCGAACGGATCGGTACACGGGCATTTGAGCGCTGTGACGCATTAAAAAGCATGCTGCTTCCCGCGTTGTCCGCCTTGTCCGATCATAGCTTTGAGGACTGTGGACATCTGGAGGAAATCATACTGCGTGACGGCCATAACATAGATTTTCCCGCCAGCTATGCATTTTCCGGTTGTACCGCCATGCGCAGGGTTATACTGGAGAAGACAGTGTATCAGCTTACGGGATATGAGACTCTGTTTGACCGGAAGCTGCCGGAGGCCGTCAGGCGTATCTACGGAAGTGCCTTGAGCTGTTTTAACATCGATGAGGAACTTGCATTAACCGAATACCGGAACTGCGGCCGGTTTGTGGCCATACCTGAGGGCGTGAAAACCATCGGGGAAGACGTTTTTAAGGATCAGACACGGCTTGAGGCAGTCTCAATCCCGGATTCCGTGGAGTATATAGGCCCAAGGGCATTCGACAAGACCCCCTGGCTGGAACAGCAGCGCGCCGTCTGCGGAACATCTCCTGTTATCGTGAAAAATATAATCATTGACGCGGCCGCCTGCTCCGGCGACGTGGTAATCAGCCCTTTCGTCAAACGGATTTCGGGGTGGGCCTTCGCCAACTGTATTGATTTAACCGGAATCAGATTTTCTTCCTCCCGGACAGCGGTGGAGATACATGCGTTTCGAAACTGTATCCGGCTGAAACGCATTGTTACGGCCGATGGAAGAGAGTACTGCCTAGAGGGCCTTCCTTCACTGGATCAGGAGCTTCCGTCCATGGTAAGACAGATTTTCGAGGACTGCTGTAACTGCTTCAAGACAGACGGCTCGGGGCTGCTGCTGGAATGTACGGGAAATATAAGCCGTTTAATTCTGCCGGAGGGAATCACGAAGATCGGGCGCGGTGCATTAAAGGACAGCAACCTTCTCACCAGCATCACACTGCCAGACTCTGCCGCAGCAGTCGGAGAGTGTGCATTTGAACAGTGTAAATGGCTGGAAACGGTGAGCGGCACCTCCCGCCTCACCCGTATCGGCCGCATGGCTTTTTCCGGCTGCGTTCGTTTGAAACGGATCGAAGAGCTGCCCATGCTCCGGTCTTTGGGAGAGCGCGCATTTGAAAACTGCACCTCACTGGAGGAAATCATTTTGCCGGAAGGCATTGAGGAGATTCTTCCAGGAACCTTTTACCGGTGCCATGAGCTGAAACGGGTGGTGCTCCCGTCTACACTGAAGAGAATCGGGAAAGAGGCATTCGCCTTCTGCTATAACCTGACGGATATCACGCTGCCGGAGGGGATCGAACAGATTGGGGAAAGGGCGTTTGCCTGGTGCCGTAATCATGAAGCAGAAAGGGAGAGGCCATGAAATACAGAGATCTCGGAACAACCGGTCTGCGCGTATCGGAGATCAGATTTGGAACCATTCCCATATTAAGCGGCAATGTTCCGGTTCTTCCAGGCTATTACAGCCCTGATACAGAAGGGGCTGTCGCCGTCATGGAGCACGCCTGGAGACTCGGATGCAATTTGTACGATACGGCCATTGTCCCGGAATATGGAGATGCCGAACTGAAGCTGGGAGCATTTGCAAAAAAAATCGGCCGCGATAAGATCGTCATCTCTGATAAAGCCCGGTTTTATACCGGCAATGAGATGTATCAGGCTGTTCTTGAATCGATAAAGAACCTGGGAACCGCACCGGACATCTATTTTTCCCATCAGGTGGATCCGAATCACGAAGACCAGGTTTTTGGCCGGTACGGCGCCGTTGATGCTCTGGCTGAACTGAAAACCGAGGGGAAAATTCGCTTTACAGGCATTGCCTCCCATTACTACGACATCCTCTTAAGAGGAGCAAAGGATGTCCGGATCGATGTGCTGCAGGGAAGCGGCAACATTCTGGAACGCGGTATGCTGGACCGCATCGAAAGAGAGCCGCTTTTCAGGCAAAAGGGATTTCTGGTTAATAAGGTATACGCCGCCGGGATTCTGCCTTCCTTTTTCCCTGTAAAGACACTGATTGAAGGGGTTCTTACTTATCTGGTTTCCTGCGCCCTGATCGGACTCGGGACAGTGGAAGAAGTAAACGCAGCCGCAGCCGGGGATACGGTCCCGGAACGCCCCGATTTTCAAAGAGTGCTCACCGTCCTGGGAAAACGTTACGAGCCGATTTCCTGCGACAGGTGCCAGCGGTGTACCTGCCCGCATGGAACGGAAATTCATACAGTCTTCCGGCAGTATCACTACTTTTTTCTGGGAAAGGATTACTGGGCCCTCAGAAAGCTTGATCTGGGAATAGAAGAGAGCGCGGCGGCCTGCAGAAGCTGTACCATTCTGTCCTGCATAAAGCAGTGTCCCCACAAGCTTCGTATTCCGGAGATTATGCAGCAAATCGAGAGGCTGACAAAGATACATATCAGAAACTCTGTGATTTAGTAAAAGAAAACAGATTGAGCCAATTAATAAAAGTACCTGATACCGCAGACCGGTTACACGGATTCTGCACATCAGGTACTTTTCAAGCTATATGAGGATTTAAGCGGGGATAACTGGGTCTGCCTGCCGAACAGAGAAGTTCCGTCCAACATCCCATTACTGCATAACACCATCTGCGCCGATCACATATCCGTCAATGGTCGTGTTTGTCACCATTTCTCCGGTATCGGTGCTGAGATAGTACCATTTACCGTCGTTATCCTGAAACCACCCCGTCTCCATGAATCCGTTTTCATCGAAATGGTACCACTTGCCATCTGATGGAGTTTTCGCCCAGCAGTTGGCGGCAAAGGTGCCGTCGATTCTCCTGTATTTATAGCGGCCATTTTCGTTGATCCACTTACCCTGAGCCTCTTCCGGAGAGAGCTGCATGGCTTCTTCCCGGTCATAGGCTGCCATGATGATCATGATGGTTCCGTTGCTCTTATAATATCCTACACGCGTAAACCACGTATTCTGTACGGCTGCGACAGCGTCCTCCGTCAAATAGACGTAGCTTCCTCCATCGGAGGCGGTTGCACGGATATAAGCGATATGGCGGATATTGTGTCCGGTAGCGGAGGCCAGAGAATAGACCCCGGATAGGGAAACGCCATCGCCGAAATCGTAGGCCTTTTTCGCAACGCCGGTCAATTCAGAGTCGTAGACCAAATCGGAAACGCCCTTTTGCTTCCGGTAGGCATTCAAGTAGGCGACCTGATCATCCTGCCCGGAAGGGTAAGGGTTCTCAAGCGTCTTATCCGCGATATCAGAGATGACACAGCCATTCTCATCGGTGGTATAGTTCTTGCCGTCGATTGTGATATTCCTGTCCTTCAAGACGTAATGTTGATAGCTGAATACATACATGCGGCCGTCTATGGTTTCCACGCCTTCGCCTTTGACCACACGTCCGCTGGGCCTTAAATAAAAGGTGTAGCCGCCGTCTTCGAACCAGCCGGTCTGCATGATGCCGTTTTCGTCGAAATGATACCATTCGGCTTCGACATACTTTCCATTTTTTTCATATACAGCAAGCCAGCAATTCTTCAAAGGTTCTCCTGTCCTGTTGATCGTACAGGTCCATTGGGAGCCGTTCTGGTTCCAAGTGATATCACTCGATCCGTAAATGCCTCCTCCAAGGCGCAGCGGAGATTGATCCTTCGTCTGCGCAAATGCGGTCGTAACGCAGAGCAGGGCCATCATTACCGTGATTAAAACCCATTTTAGTAGCTTTTTCATAATTTTTCCCGCCTTTCTGATTTATTAATTATTTAAAGTATATCATAATCGGCAGGTGCCATCAAGTTATATGGAAGTAGAAACGCAGCAGTTGTAGTATCTTATCTCGTCAGATACTGCTTATATTTCTCCCTGTCGCCTTCCCGGCAGCTGACTGTCAGGCAGACTCCATTTTCCTGAAATTCCCGGCTGTGAACCATGGCGCGGCTGTTTAAGTAGTGAACCACATTACCGTTCTCATAAGGGATCAGGAACTGAGCCTCCTGGTATTCAGAAAAGAGAATCTGCTCCATCATACGCAGCAGTTCCGGGATTCCGATGCCGTATTTCGCCGACATATAGATCCGGTTATCCGAAATTTTAGGGAGCGTTTCCTCCTCCATAACGGAATCGGCCTTGTTCATAATATAGATCCTCGGAATATCACCGGCCCCCAGTTCTTTCAGCGTTTCCTCTGTTACCTCTATCTGTTCTTTGTAATGCTCATCCGAAAAATCCACTACATGAAGCAGAAGATCCGCATAACGTATCTCATCCAGCGTGGAGCGGAACGCCTTGACCAGGCTGTGGGGAAGACGGCTGATAAAACCGACCGTATCGGAGAGCAGGAAATCCTGGCTGCCGCTCAGGGATATCTTTCGAACGGTGGTGTCCAGCGTGGCAAAAAGCATATCCTTCGCCATAACCATCTTTTCCTCTTTTCCGCTCGACAGCTCCACCAGTTTGTTTAACAGCGTGGATTTGCCTGCGTTGGTATATCCGACCAGCGCGGCCTGCGGATACGTTCCCTGGGTCCGTTTTCTTCTCTGGACTTCGCGTTCCTGCTCCATCCGTTCCAGTTCGCGCCTCAGTTCGCTGATCCGCCCCTCGATTTTTCGCCGGTCCAGCTCAATCTGCTTTTCACCGGATCCCTTGTTGCTCAAGGAACCGCTGGCTCCGCCCTGGCGCCCCAGAGAGTCCCTGAGTCCTATAAGTCTCGGCAGCATATACTGAAGTCTGGCCGATTCCACCTGCATTTTAGCCTCTTTGGTCCTGGCTCTCCTTGAAAATATCTCCAGAATCAGGTAGGTCCGGTCCCACACCGGCACGTCGATCTCCCTCTGCAAATTTTTAAGCTGGGAGGGAGATAAGGTATCGTTGAAAATGACATAGTCCACGCAGAGCGTCTCCACGGCTTCCCTGATCTCGCCAACCTTTCCCGAGCCAATATAGTAAGCGGCGTTAATACAGGAGAGATTCTGATCGACTCTGGCCACCGGATCCATATCGCAGGCCTTCACCAGATTGTGCAGCTCTTTCATAGATACTTCAAAATCATTGTTTTCGTTTAAATGTACCCCAGCCATCAGAGCGCGGGGTCTTATGGTTTCATTCTGTTGTTTCATATATTGTTCAGCCTCCTTGCTGCCGTTCCCATTTCTCACCGTCCTGGAAAGGAGAGGGGTTCCGCAGCTTCAGGCGGCAAATTTATTTCCGCGGGCAGCGAGCCGGATCGATTTGACTCTGTGCAGTACGCGGCTGTAACCGCCTGATTATAAACGGGTTATCATCCTGTTATTCACACATTTGAATCGTAACCGAATAAAAAAGCATATCATTCCTGACATCATCGCGTACCTCCTAATCATGATATTGGTAATTTCAGGTACAAAAAAGAGATTGTATCCATGCCGAATCGGCAGACTAAGACACAAAAAAACTGTTCCGGTTATAAACATATATAAATAAACCATGCAAAACAAGCGTACCTGCGAATGGATACGGTACCGTGCCGCCATGGAATTTATACATGATCTCTTATAACGAACAGTTTTTACTATCTTAATCTAATAAACAATCTCTCAGACCTCTGATTTCTATAATTTTCTTTCTGTTGTTCCTGAAATTACCTAGCTTGATCATAATGGCTTCGCATCATTCTGTCAAGTGTTTTTTTATCATATACAGAAAAAGTGTGTTGTTACTGTGATTCTTTTATATCTGCTTTCTTCTCAGTCCTCACGAAGCCGTACTTTATTCCGTGCACTGCGCCGGCGTTCATCTTCAAGAGCCGCATAATGCTTTTTCGTCGTATTAACGTCGGCGTGTCCCAGCACATCTGCGACCAGATAGATGTCATTTGTCTCTTTATACAGATTGGTTCCATAGGTGCTGCGCAGCTTATGCGGCGTAATTTTCTTTAAAGGGGTCACGATCCGCGCGTATTTTTTCACCAGATTTTCCACACTGCGCACGGCGAGTCTCTTTCTCTGGAGAGAGAGGAACAGGGCCGATTCGTGGCCTTCCTCGGCAATGATCATTTTCCGTTCTTCCAGATAATCGTTAAGGGCGTCTTCAACCTCAGAGCCGAAATAAACGGTTACTTCCTTTCCGCCTTTTCTGTGAATGCGGATACCGCCATTTTTAAAGTCTATATCATCGATATCCAGGCCAACGCACTCCGACACACGAATACCAGTCCCCAGCATCAGCGTCAGCAGAGCCAGGTCGCGCAGCTTCGTCTTCTCGTGATAGCTTTTCTGTTTCTCCGTGAGCGCATCTCCCTTTTCTACCTCGTCCAGCAGAAGAGCGACTTCGTCCACGTCGAGACGAATAATCTCTTTTTCGTGAAGCTTGGGGAGCTGTACCAGAGCCGCCGGATTGTTTACAAGGCGTTCATTCCGGTAATAATAATTATAGAAGCTCTTCAGCGAAGAAATTTTTCGCATGATTCCGCGTTCTTTATTGGTGACTTCCTGATTTTTATCGTTAAAACGGTATTTCAAATACTCCATATATTCTTCCATGTCCACAAGCTTTAAATTGTCGAGATGGTCCAGACTGATGTCTTTCATATCCATTTTCGCAATCACAGGGTTTTCCTTTAAAAGGAAATCGAAGAATACTTTTAAATCATACGCATAGGCAATTCTGGTCCTGGAAGAGGTGCGCGGCTCGATTCCACGAAAGAAATCGGCGCAGAAGGGCGGAAGTTCCCGGATCAGTTCCCTTAAATGTTTTACATTTTCAATATCTCTCTGCTGATGGTAGGAGAGTGTACTCATGATTGATGCCTCCTGATTTGTTCATGATTCTTTTATAACTTCCGTTGTGGGTTTGCTGAGAATTTCCGGCCAGCCTTCAATATTTCCATCGACAATCGCATGGAAAAGACGATCTTTTACACCCGGATTTTCCCGTTCCAGAGTTTTCGTTAATTTTTTAACATATTCCCGTTTTGTATGGCCGTCCACTGGACACGGATTTTTACATACCGGTAAATTGTATTTGTTCTTAAAGCCAATTACATCGGCTTCCTTAACGTAAATCATCGGGCGAATCACAGTTAATCCGGTACGGTCCAAATACGTACTGGGAGAAAATGCGTAAAACCGACCTTCATAAATTAATGACAATAACATGGTTTCGATCAGATCCTCACGATGATGCGCATAAGCAATTTTATTGCAGCCCAGCTTTATGGCCGCTTCATTTAAAGCGCCTTTGCGTAACTTTGCACAGAGCGCGCAGGGATTGGATTCCTCGCGTGTGTCGAACAATATTTTTCCGATTTCCGTAGAAACTATCGTATAAGGAACTGAAAATCGCTCACAGAGTTCTTTAACAGGAGATAAGTCAAAATCTCCAAAGCCCAAATCTACTGTAATAGCGGATAATTCAAATTGCTTCGGATAAAATTGTTTTAATCCCTGTAAAGCATATAATAAAGTAAGACTGTCTTTACCTCCGGATATACCGACAGCGATATGGTCGCCGTCCTCAATCAGATGATAGTAGTCGATAGCCTGGCGGGTGAGACTGTATAGCCGTTGAAGTTTCATGTAAAATGGCTCCTTTATGTAATTGATGTAAAATAGCGCTTTTTAGCACTAACTATTCGTTAAAGAAGTGTTTCGCGCATAGTTGGAAATCGCTCTCTTTATCGTACCATGGTTTGTATTCCAGAACCCGCCTGCCTGATAGATAAGCTCCAGCTTTGATTTGCCCCTATACACGGGATTACTGAGAAACAGATCATTGATCGCAGGCAAATACTCGTCAAATTTCTGCAGCACCAGAAAAAGAAGATTGTTCCGCTTCAGCAGTATGAAAAAATGGGCGTACTGCCGGCATAGCGATAAGTACGCTTCTGTCACGGAATAGGCTGAAAGCTGCGGCAAATCCTGAAGCATTTGAATATAGAGATCACACAGTTCCTGAAGCTGTAAGTATAACACCTCTTCTTTGGAACGGAAATTCCGGTAAAAGGTCTTCCGGTCCAAATCCGCACGAGCCGTCAGCTCTTTGATCGTGATCTTCTCATAATCTTTCTCTTCCATTAATTTCAGCAGTGCTTCTAATATCCACTGTTTCGACTGAACCGTAAGGGGATTCTCTTTTTTCATGTTCATAGACGTCTCCTGCCACATTTTATGTCATATGAGGAACATGTCTCCCCCTCATTGACTATAGTCTTATTATAATATAAAATCATAAATGCCACAAGTGGGACATTTAAACAGTAAGGAGATAAACAGAATGGACAGCTATCAAAATGACCGGACCTGGTTAAAGGTTCAGGAATATCTGCCGCCTCATAATCGATTGGAGAAAGCGGAACTGCCCGAAGAATATTATTTAACCATAGACACTATGGAGATCCATATTGATCATTATAAAGTTGCTTCCCCCAAAGGAAGAGTCATACTCTTTCATGGAGTCGGCGGAAACGGGCGCATGCTCTCTGCTCTTGCGCTGCCCTTAATGAGAAATGGATTCGAAGTGATCTGTCCGGATCTGCCATTATATGGGTATACCCGTTGTTCAAAGAACGTGACCTGGCAGACATGGGTTTCCGTCGGAACCGAAATTGTAAATCACTATCAAAGTACGAAACAACTCCCCACATTTTTATTCGGACTCAGCGCAGGCGGCATGCTGGCCTATCAAACAGCCACGGAATGCCTCCAGCTTAACGGTCTGATGGCCTCCTGTATTCTCGATCAGAGAATCAAGGAAGTCACGAAGCATTCTGCAAAAAATCCCTATGTTGGAATAGCCGCCAAGCCCGCTCTGGCGCTACTGCAAAGAGTTGCAGGCCATGTCAGAATTCCAATGAAATGGATTGGCAATATGAAAGCGATTGTCAACAATGAAGAGCTTGCCGCGGTTCTGATGAAAGACAAAAAATCTTCCGGAGCCAGGGTATCTCTGGCCTTCATCCACACCATGCTGAATCCGGTTTTAAAAACAGAACCCGAAGATTTCAAATCCTGTCCCTTTCTTCTGGTTCATCCCGCCGAAGATCATTGGACTGATTTAAAGTATAGTCTTCTCTTCTATCAACGTCTGGCATGCGAAAAGCAAACGGTCATACTGAAAGGCGCTGGGCATTTTCCCATAGAAGAGGCGGGACTGATGCAGCTGGAGCAGGCATGCGTTGCATTTTTAGAGAGCCATCTATAGCCATCGGTCCAGGGTCTGATATAACTGCGGGATATCAATCAGTATCGCCATATGTTCATTCCGGATTCCACAGTCTTCTGCCGGTCATCTGCGAACGCATTGGCAGTCATCGCAATGACCGGTATCGTCCTGACATCCTGCCGTTCCAGCACTCTTATCTGAAATTCCGTTCCTTCCGGGCGCCGGAAGCGGCTGAATTCCAGATCCACATACCAGCCGTTCACTCCGTAGAGTTCAACTGGCTCTGAAGAGATAAAGAATTGATTCTTCACATACCATTCCATATTTTAAGCTCCCGGCCTTTCTCTAACATCACTTTTGCAGTCATAAAAAGCAGGCACTTATCATACCTGCTTTTCTCATGCTCCGAACTACTTAATCCCCTGAAAATATGGTCTTTTCTAATCTAATCTTTCAAATCACCCTCAAAATAACGCCTGCTTTTTCTTTTTCCATCAACCGCTATTTTGTAATAATAACAGTTTCTTTTAAAATGCCAGCAGATACCTGCGACAACGCCAGTCACTTCCGGATGGTTCCTGGGAGAAACCGGTTCTCCGTACAGATGGCCCGGCGCTTCCTCCAACCGCTTAATCTTATCTGCATCTATGGTAAGATTCGTCACAGGCGCAAGAATGGTCGCTTTTCCATTTTCATAGTTTGCTGCATCATTGATCTCATACTGTATGACAGTCTGAAACAATCCAGCCTGCACGGTTCCAAAATCGAGACATACGCCCCACATAGTTTCCCCAACTCCTTAACATTGTTCTGAAAAGGCAGTTCCAGCCCTCATCCCAACCCTAATAGCTCCAGCAGCTCCCTGTGAGGCCGGTCGGCATCCGCCTGGAAGATATTAATATGGTTCTGATCGCCGCTCCTGTCCGTAAATGCGGGGAACAGGAAACCACATTCCGGTTTTCCCGGCTCATATTCCCCGGTCATCGGGCAGATGGCACAGATCATATATTCAAACACTTCCTCCGACTCCCACTGCCGTTCCCCGTCAGACCCCTTTGCCGGGATATCGTACCGGTCATGAAAAACCAGAATCGCGTATGCCGCATTTTTATGGTATTTTTCCATGACCAGGTCGTAAAAGGTGTCCATCAGGGCATCGTTCTTTAAGCCGCACTCATTCATGGCCATAAGCAGCTGCCACATACTTCCCGGCTTTCGCATGCTCTGGGGAAACTCGTACTTCTTCAGATTAACATTTGTCGCAGAAAAAGGGATTTCCTTTGCCAGCTTCAGTTTTTTCGTCCTCTCCGGCGCGGATATTTTCAGAAAATTCGTATTGAAACTCCCCTCAAAATCTCCGTCCCTGTCCACATAACAGCCCGCGATCCTCGTGAAGGATGTTCTTGCAAGGGTCATACGCCTTGTCAGTTCCAGCATATCTTCTCTGTTTATCATGATCTGTCTATTACCTTTCCAATGTCTTTCTGCCGTCTTTCTTCTGTTCATTCATCTGTTTTTTCTTCTGTCACTTTAACACTTCTTCTGAAATAAGAGATTGTTGACTCTCTCTGTAATCCAAATCTCATCGGCTGTGCTTTCCACCTCGTAGCTTCTGATCACTTCGCCGTTAAATCTGTTCACAATCCTTATGCCTTTACCGTAAACAACGGCTCCATTCTTGCCACCAGCCCGGCCATATCGTGGTCCTCATGGACCTTCACCACCTGGTCGATATCCTTATAAGCGTAGGGAGCCTCAGAACGTATGGATTCCTCCCATTTCTTCAGGATATCGCTCCGCCCCTTCAAATCGCTCCTGTTTGGATCGATGGGCGTTACAACGTGAAATTTCTTCATAAACTCCTGGAATTCCTCATCGCTGCCATGGATCGCATCCCCTCTGGACAGCCTTCGGCCCGCCCCATGGCTTGCACTCCACAGCGCATCCGGATTCCCCATACCTTTGAGGAGATAGCTGGAGCTTCCCATGGATCCTGGAATCATCACCGGTTCCCCGTAATAGGCGAAGGGGGTTTCCTCCATCTCTTCCATGCCTCTGGCCGAACAGGCGCCCTTTCTGTGAATGTAATACTTCCGGCCTTCTGCCTCTCTCTCCCAGATAAAATTATGGGGCGAGTCGTACAGAAGCTTCATCTCAAAGGCGCGCACCGTATTTTCAACGGCGTTCTGAAGCATCAGCCCCAGAAACAGCCGGTTGGCAAATCCAAAATTGGCGGCATTGCGGGTCGTATCGCGGAAACGGCGCCATTCCCTGTCCATTCCGCCTCTTTCCGGCAATAGGTATATCCCATTGTCCGGATGGGGAATGCTTTTCGGGTACAGTCCCTTCGTTATTATCTGGTTGATCCTGCCGCTCTGATGGCCGATCGTCAGAGAACCGGTATGTATCATAATAAGGACCGCTCCCTTCCTGATTCCCCAGGCGTTGGCGGTCTGCCCGTCATAGATCTCTGCCACGCGCTGCATTTCCACGAAATGATTTCCGCCTCCTATGGAGCCGATCTGATCGTCATAGGACAGGGTATGGGGATCTCCGGTAAAATCTCCCAAGCCTTCCGTATCGCCGGCCTTCAGGCTTCCGCGAAATGCGGTGTACTCCAGTTCCTTTTCCTGTTCTTCCCGGTTGTAAAATCTCCATATTCCTTTTCCAACCGCCTCTCCTAAGGTCTCAAGCAGGCCAGTAAGGCCATCTTTCAGCATGGCTTCCCTCTGAATTCCATTCATAACAATACCGCGGCCGCCTTCAAAAAAGATGCGGCGGACCTCCGGCAGCAAGGAGGACAGGCTGCATTCCAGTTCTTCCTCCTTCAAATCCGTGGTATACAGCCGCATCCCGCAGTTAATGTCATTGCCCATAGCCTGGGGAATGACAAATCCCTCCGTCATCAGTACCGTGCCGATGGGAATGCCTGCGCCCTTGTGAAAATCCGGAGTCACAGCGGCCCTTCTCACTGAGCTGTCCGGATTCTCAAAAAAGCCTCCCTCCGCCTTCATACGCTCCACGGTACGTTCCATCTGCATCATACTTCTCAACTCATCCACGGCTTTTTTATCCGGTTTTGTTCCTTCCGGAAGGAAGAGAGACACACCGCAGGACTGGCTGTCAAATTCTAATTTAAGCTCCATACAATCCGCTTTCTAAACCTGTATTGTTCATGTGGTAAAAGGCACCGGTCATTACTGACCGATGCCCTGTTAAGTATTCCGTTTCTTCGTTTCTCCTAGCCCAGAAGAATATCCTTCTTATCCAGAATTGCCTCTACTGCCGCACAGGCCGGACAATCACAGTACTTTGCTCCGGCTGCTTTGATCTCTCTTGCATGAGCCGCGACATCCTTCGCCTTATCCACTCCGAAGACCTGAGCACCGTGCTCGGATTCTGCAAAACCGATCAGGCTGTCAATCGGCATAATATCCGCTTCCAGTTCCTCCACATACTTTCTGTTTTCTTCCGCTTCCCGGTCAGTTCCAACCGCATCGAGCCAGGCCTGGGCCGCTGCCCTTGTCTCTTCACTGCATGTCGATGCACCTATTAAATCGTTTGTTTTCTCAACAACATAATCCAATACGTTTTTATTCATCATTGACGCCCCTCTTTCTTACAGAATTTTTCTATATTTTACCACAGTCATTCCATCTTTGCAATGTCACTGCTGCATTTCGCTGATTTTCTGAATGGCCTGCTCTCTGGAAAGATACTGCTCCCACACATACCCATCCCTGGCCTTCGAGGTATCATAGACTGCGTTTAATGCCTGGCTGTATTCTTCACGGGACATCAGCGTGCCGTTCCATTCATACTGGTAGACCACATCCCCGTTTTCGTCGAATTCAAGCTTTGAATTGTCCTTTGCCCCATAGTAACCGCTGGCGACCAGGGATAACTGACCGTCTGCCATGGTGTATACCAGGTCATAGTAGCTGTCCATATTTCCCTCAGAATTGCAGAGAAGGTTTCCCTTCTCAATATAGCTGAAATACAGCCGGTTCAGCTGGTTTTCAACGACAGAGCCGCCGGCGTAAGCGGCAATCATACAGCCCACCGCCTCACTGTTACCGATCTTTACAAGTTCTGGTATGTCGTCGTCATTGAGATAGATCAGCTGATATCCAACCCACTCTTCTCCGTCCTGGGCCTGAAGATAATCGATGTACGTCTGCTTCCATCCGGCTGACGCTTCATTCTTCCTTCCCGCTCCCAGAAATCCAAGTACGGATTGAACCGTCTTCTCCGCAAGTGCAGAATCGGCTGCCTCCGACAGCCCCTTTTCCAGGGTAAATGCGCCGCTTTCACTTCCGCTGTAGATTCTCACCTCGGAACGGCCGGCCTCTGTCCCGGACAACGGTAAATAGCTGCATATGATTATAATATCGTTGAAACCGTCGCTGTTATAGTCGGGGAAGGACACCGCCTCCACCTTTTGAAACCGTTCCTTTTCACGGTTATTATCCTTATATACGCCATCCAGAACCGTGACAGTCCGATCGCCGTCCTTCAGCTCGAACCGTGCATCTGCGGTGGAATTCTCCCCTGCCTCCGGTTCATAGGAGACAAATGTCACCTTTCCCAAAGGATTTAAGTTCGCCTCAAACGTCTGGTCCCTGATGATCCTGTATTCATGCTCCCCGGCGCCGGAAGAATCCGCTCCCTGGGTACCTTCTGCCTGCTGCTCTTTGCCCCCGTTCTCGATCGTAATCTCAGGTTCTTTTCCGCTTCCGCCGCCGTTTTCGCCCTCTGACGATTCCGCTGTGATTTCCGGTTCCTTTAAGTCCTGTGCCTTTTCCTTCTGTCCACAGGCAGTCAGCACGCCGCAAAGAGCGATACAGGCCGCTGCTGCCCTCCATCTGTCAGTCCTTTTTCTCATGTGTTTTCCTCTCAGGTATGTTCTCTTCACACCATCTGTTCTTTCTCTTTAAATTCCCTCTCAAAACGTTCCGCCGCATGCCTTAGAAGCTCAGCCGCATGGGAGCCGTCAGCCGGATAAGACACCGTGCAGAATTCCGGATTCACGAATTCCTTTTTACCATTCATGCTCCGCTTCCAGAACAGCTGCAGAACAAACTCCTCGATCATCTCCTCAGCGGCCCCACTCTCCCTGTCTTCAAACAGAGCGATCGCAATAACCTCCTCGCCCAGCCTTGCGGCCAGCGTTTCGGCAGGAAAATTCTCCCCAATGCTCCCGCGGATCCGGCCAAGGTAGGCAAGCACTTCCTCCCTGCTGGCCGCTCCGGACAGCCTGCGGAAATTGGACAGCCGGACATAGAGCACACAGAGACTGGTCTGCGGCCTTCTCCCAATCCGGCGGTCAACGAAATCGCAGAAGCCTTCGACGGTGTACAGACCGCTGTCCGGCTCTGTATAGCCAGCTTTGTAGAGCTCCCGTTTCTGCTCCGTGATCCGCCACGCAAGCATAACCAGCGCTATGACGAGAAGCGCAACCGCACCGCAGCAGACATTGGCGGCCGCACGTTGTTTTACAGAAAACCAGCCTTCCTTGGGTATGATACTGAGCGTCCATACAGCCGGAAGACTGAACGTAAATTTCACTGCATCGGAAAAATCAATCGACGAGTCAGATACGGCGATTACGTTCTTATTCTCCCCCATGGAATTGACTCTCCAGAGCTCGTAATCATAACCTGCATCCTCCAGAAAGCCGAGTCCCATCTGTGAGATCACGTAGTCCCGGTCGAGGGCCGCCGCGATTTCTCCCTTATACTCATTTTCCTCAATCACGGGATAAAGAAAAAGGAATACGTCCTTTTGATTGACTCCCAGCTGCTCCGGTCCCTCTATCACGCCGTCTTTTATCACTTTTGCCAGAGTATAGCTGTAGGAAAACTCCCGAAGTTCTTTTCCCACAACTTGCCCGTATTCCTCCTTCGGATATACCGCCGTCAACGTATCCCCTTCAAAGTAAGCGATCGCCTCAATGGCGGAATATTCCGCCAGCAGCCTTAAAGACACCTGCTCAAACAGCTTTAAATCCTTGTCAAGGTATGGATCGGTATAAGACAGCTGCTTCGCATAATTGAGCCTTTCAAAGTTTACGGACAGATTTTCATAGAAGAAGCTGAGCGTTGTCTGCGCCTCCTTCTGCCGTTTCTGAACGGAGGCAGACTGAATCTCACTCCGTACCAGCACGGCAGTACCAATCACAAGCACAATCAGGATACCAAATGGAATCCACTTTCTTTTGTCTTTGAAAAACATAGTATTATTCTCCATTCAGGAAAAGGGAGTACGTTCCTTTTCCATGGCGTTTCACATCGTACAGGGCCTTATCCGCCTTTGAAATCAGGGTCTTTAATGTATCCTTCCGATTCCAGACACACGCTCCCATGCTGCAGTGGACAGGAATCTCCGTCCCGTTTACAGTAATGGTAAAATGCAGCCGTTCGACAAGCTCGCTCAAAACATCATTCAGTTCTTCCACGCTGTCGATATCCTTAAGGATCAGAATAAATTCATCACCGCCGTACCTGCCTACAACGCCCTCATATTTCTTTTCATATCCGCGCAGGATGAAGCCGATCTTCTTCAGCGCGGAATCTCCGGCCTCATGGCCATACGTGTCATTCAGCAGCTTCAAATCGTCCAGATCTACAAAGCAGAGAGACAGCTTTCCGGAAGCGTTTCCATCCCGCAGCAGCTTTTCCAGCTGATTCAGGAAAAATGTCCTGGTTGCGAGGCCTGTAAGTTCATCCCGCAGCCCCTTGCTGGACATCTTGAGAATATCCTCATAGTCAACGCTCTCCGGAGCGATTGCATTGCTGTACAGCTTTTTCTCCATTTTATGTATCGAGGTCAGAAGCTTTTCCGTGATCGCCATCTGACCGAAAATATGCTTTTTAACGAACAGATACAGAATCAGCGTAATGAGTACCTGAAACAGCGCAGCCAGCAGAAGAAATGGCAGTTCCGCAGAAAACAGCGACAGGAAATCGACAGTTACAAGTATATCCCAATTTGTATTCTCAACCGGCCCAAACACGGTATATTGCGAATTTCCCGATTTCGTGCTTCTGAAAGAACCGGAATCCCTTGCCAGCAGCAGCGTCTCCAGCTTGTCCGTCGTGAGTCCGATCAGTTTATACTCACGTAAAATTTCCGTATAGGACGCGCCAAACGCCAGGCCGCTGGTGGATGACATAATCTGGCCCTTGGAACCGATCAGGACAGCCTCTGTCCCATTGGCCGCTGCGGACTGCTTTAACAGATTAACTGTATCGTCAAAATAGATGGAGCAGAACAGACTGCCGGTCATAATGTCATCCTGAATCAGAGGCACCGCCACCGTATAATTCAAAGTCTTGCCATCCGCCCCTGCGACGAAGCCATCCGTCACCTGAATCTCCCTGGTCGAATAAAGCGTCTGCATATATTCACGGCTGGCCAGGCTGGCGGCTTCCTCTCCCAGAGTATAGACCTCGATGTCCTCATCCACATAGCAGATGAACATATACCCAAAATATCGATTGATCTCATCAAGCTTCTCCGTCTTAGACTCCCACGGAACGTCCGGATCATAAAATTCCGGCAGCGCCGCCAGTGAAGTCAGCAGCTTTATGGACTCCCCTACCTTCTGCGATATCTGTGCAGAAGCGCTTTGATACGCGGCCTCCGCGGATTGCCTCATCCTTCGGACCGTAAGATATGCGCCGCTGAACATAACCGCCAGGACACATACAATACAGAATATGAGAAAGCGTCTGCGAATCGGCGCGAAGGGAAAGAGCTCAGCCTCCTGACTGTTCTTTCGTATGACATCTCTCTTCATGCAGCTATCTCCTAATAATCGTAAGTAAATTGACACATGACCAGTATAGCACAGAAACCATGGTATGACACTATTTTAATTTCATTGTGCATATTTTCTATGTCTCATTGTGCATATTTAGCTGCCTGCGGGCAGGCCTGCCTTTTTCAGAGCTTGAAAACGCTCATTGCTGACTGCGTGCTCCAGCCTGGCGGCATCTGCATGCGCCTGCTCCGGGGAAACGCCGACGGCAATCAGCTTTTCCTCGAAGAAACAGTGTCTCTCAAACACCTCTTCGGCCTCCGCTCTGCCGCTCTCCGTAAGATCGATGATCCCGTTCCCATCCTTTGTAATGTAGCCCTGCGCCTGCAGCTGCTTCACCGCCGCGCAGACACTGGGTTTTGACAGCTCCATATAATTTGCAATATCAATGGACCGGACCTCCCCGTTCGCCTTCTTCAGGATATAAATAATCTTCAAATAATTTTCACGTGACATCGTCAGTGCCATAGGAATATCTGCCTCCTGTTCAATATTGGTATGAAAAGTAAAATGGTAACTGCAAAATAAACTGTCAGCCGCGAAAGAACCGATCGCGCCGTCTCCGTTCGCCGCATTCACCGCAGCGTTCCTCCAGATCGTCAATCATGCGGTCTAAATACTCCTTAAATGTACTCTGCTCTTCCTCGGAAAGGCAGCCAAAGATATCGTCGGGACCGGGCTGGCTGTTCTCGCTCTCCTCTGCGCCGGCCCCCTTCTCCGTCAAGTGAACGATTATAACCCGTCTGTCATTCGGTGACGGCGTCCGCGTGATAAAGCCCTTCTTCTCCAGCTTGGACAGCAGTTCCCCAATGGACTGAGGTCTCATTCCCAGAATCTCCGACAGCTCCTTCTGGGGAATCTCCGGTTTCATCTTCAATACCTTGAGCACCCTTCCCTGCCCGCTGTAGGGAACGCCGCGATCTCTTAAATTCCGGTGAAAATACCGGTTGAGCAGCCACTGCATCCGCATTAACCGCTCCATCAGTTCGTGCGCATTCTGTTTCATCGTCTTTCTCCTCTCATCCCTGTCTTCGTTTGATCAAAGCTCCGCTGCTCCATATTCCGTTTCCCTGCTGACTGCATAGCCCGCGTCCTTGAGGACAATCCGAAGCGCCGCCTCGTCCACCTCCTGTTTCATATAAATGCTGACCTTTTCATTAAGCAGATTCACCTTTGCCCATATTCCCTCCATGCTGTTTAACGCATTCTCCACACAGACCGCGCTGTTGCCGGACGACATTCCGGATACTTTTAAACTCGTATGGTATGGATAATGGAACCGATTACGGTCCCGAACCTTCACTTTAGGAATGTACGGCTGACCAGACCCGCCGCAGCAGCCACCTGCCAGACGCAAGGCAGAAAGTCTCAGCGCACAGACCGCCATTGCAAATAAAAGCAGACCGATTATTATTGTTGACATGGTACTCCCTCCTTTCAACAGTCAAATGCTAAGGTACCTTCTTTTTGTATTATAAAGGTACCTTTGTAAAATGTCAAGGAGAAAATGAAGGTACCTTTTCAATTGCTGCAGCAATTGAAAACAGGAGGCAGCCGGCCCCCTGTTTTTATAATTTTACTGCATTTTGCTCTCGCAAGAAAGGTTTCCTTATGCTACAATACGAGACAGAACTCCTCACGGCCGATGGCGCGCCGCGGAGAAATTCACTAATTTTATTGGAGGTTCCATATGAAAAAATGGGAAGCAATCCGGGAATTCTTAATTATAACCTTTGCCACCATCATCGTGGCGGCTGCCGTGTTTTTCTTTCTGATCCCCAGCCACACGTCGGTAGGAAGCATCTCCGGTCTGGCCATCGTTCTGGGCAACTTTATTCCGCTGAACATATCGGCCATCACCCTTGTCTTAAATATCTTCCTTCTGATCCTGGGATTTCTGTTTATCGGCAGGGAATTCGGCGCAAAGACCGTCTATACCTCGCTTCTGCTCCCTGTAATGCTGGGTGTGTTTGAACTGCTTTTCCCGAACAATCAATCGATTACAAACGATGCGTTTCTGGACATGCTCTGTTACATCTTCGTGGTCAGCATCGGACTCGCCATGCTGTTTAACCGAAATGCGTCATCCGGCGGCCTGGATATCGTTGCAAAATTTCTGAATAAATACTTTCACATGGACTTGGGAAAGGCCATGTCCCTTGCCGGCATGTGCGTCGCACTGTCCTCCGCCCTGGTCTACGATAAGAAAATCGTGGTGCTGAGCGTGCTGGGAACGTATTTAAACGGGATCGCGCTGGATCATTTCATCTTCGGCTTCAACTTAAAGAAACGGGTGTGCATCATCTCGAAGCGCGAGGAAGAAATCAGGGACTTCATCCTGCACCATCTCCACAGCGGCGCCACCATCTATGAAGCAGTCGGAGCCTACGACAACCAGCCGAAAAAAGAGATCATCACCATTGTCGATAAAAATGAATACGCCATGCTGATGTCCTATATTATGAAAACGGATAAAAATGCATTTGTCACGGTTTACACCGTCAATGAGATCATATACCGCCCGAAGCGCTGAGGCGGAGCGGAACTGGTTTCTCAGCCATACTCTATCCCACCGACACTCCGCCTTCCCGCATTCTTCTAAAGATGCGTGTCAGCATCCACACGGCCGCGATTGCCAGCACGAATTCCGCCGTGAACTGGGCGTACGCCAGACCGTAAAGCGGGAATAAGTAATTGAGCGCATAGAGTGCCGGAATCTCCAGGATAATCTTTCGTAGTACGGCGAAGGTAAGCGCCGCTTTTCCCATTCCAACCGCCTGAAATACGCCGACTGCCAGGAAATCCATACAGAGAAACGGAAGTGCCAGGCAAAAGCCGCGTAGAAATCTTGTTCCATAGGCGATAATGGCCTCATTGTTCATAAATGCCCTGGTCAGGCTGCCCGCCCCAATATAATAGAACAGAGAGACGCAGAACAGGAAGGGAAGCAGCGTCTTCACCGTAAAGAGGATTGCCTCCTTCATCCGCTTCCTGTTACCGCTGGCATAGCAGTAGCTGACCAGCGGCATGATGCCCTGGGAAAAGCCGAGGGCGATCTGCACGGGCACCATATTGATTTTCTGAGCGATTCCCATGGCCGCCACTGCATCGGCCCCAAAGGAAGAGGTGAAATTATTCAAAATCGTCATCCCCGTCACATTAAACAGGTTCTGGATAGCCGCCGGGATTCCCACACCGCACACGCCGAGAATAATCGCCTTCTTCAGTCGGAAATTCTTCGGAAGGATGCAGATAAAGGTATTCGATCTGCGCACGTAAAGCAGGACAAAAAAATAGATGCAGGCCACACAGTTGGATAAAAAGGTGGCAAGACCCGCTCCGGCCGCCCCCATGTTCAGTCCCCACGGGAGAATAAATATGGGATCGAGGATTATATTTAACAGACATCCGCTCATGGTTCCGATACTGGCATGGAGCGATGCGCCCTCCGATCTCACCAGATATGCCATAACCACGTTCAGGATCGCAGGCGCCGCGCCGAAAGACACGGTCCATTTTAAATACTCCGCCGTAGCCTGCGCCGTGTTCGCATCCGCGCCTAAAAGCGTCAGCAGCGGCTGGTGAAACACGGTACAGGCGAAGGACAGCAGGAAGCCGAAAAACAGCGCGCAGTAGAAGCCAAAGGCTGAGCTCTGGCGGACCGTTTCGTAATCCTTCCGTCCCAGAGCGCGGCTCATCATGCTGGAACTGCCGACGCCAAACAGATTGTTGACCGCATTAAATGCCAGCAGCACCGGGGCCGCCAGCGTAACCGCCGCGTTCTGCACCGGATTGTTCATCATTCCGACGAAATACGTGTCCGCCAGGTTGTAAATGACCATAACCAGGGAACTTAAAACGGTCGGAACTGCCAGTTTCATAACCGCCTTCGGCACTGGCATCTGCTCAAATAAAACGGTCTTTTGATTCTCTATCACTATCCTCTGCCTCCCAAACTGTCTTTTTCTTAAGTGTCCTCAAAAGGGTCTCCCGAAGCACTGCCATATCAACAGGCTTTGCCACGTGGGCGTTCATTCCCGCCGCCGCTGCAGCTTGTATGTCCTCGGCAAATGCATTGGCCGTCATCGCAATAATCGGAATGGCTGCCGCGTCCTCCCGCTCCATGCTGCGGATCGCTCTGGTCGCGTCATATCCGTTCATCCCCGGCATCTGGACATCCATCAGAACTGCGCTGTATGTATAGGGTTCCGACTCCATAAACGCGCGTACCGCCTGTTTTCCGTCGGTCGTTACCACAGTCCTGGCGCCGCTCATGGCGAGAAACTCGCAGAGAATTTCCGCGTTAATCGCATTATCCTCGGCCACCAGAAAGAGGCAGCCGGCAAACGTATCACCGTCAGCAGGCGAAAATGCATTCCACCCGGCCGCCTCTGGCTCCGTCTTCCTTTCAGCCTCCGCCGCCGCGGCCTCATCCTCCGCGTCCAGGCAGTCGAATTCCAATTCTATTTTAAAACAGCTTCCTCTGCCCACCTGGCTTTCTGCCTGGATCCTGCCTCCCATCAGGTCAATCAGCCCCTTCGTAATGCTGAGCCCCAGGCCCGTTCCCTCGATGCGTTCCGTACTCTCATTGCGCATAAACGGTTCAAACATGCAGGCAAGAAACGTTTCCGACATGCCAACCCCCGTATCGCTGATTGTAAAGAGATAGCGGGCGCGGCCGGCCTCATTTGCCAAAGGCTCGACTGGAGAAATATATTGATCAGAATCTGATTTAACCGCAGGGAATCGCCGTAAAAATACTTATGTCTGACTTCTTCCATATGGACTGCAAACTGAAGCCCCGCCACCCTGGCCTGAGGCGCCATCATCGCAGACATCTGCGCCAGCAGCTCGTTTAAGGATATCTTCATGCGGTTCAGCGTAATCTGGGAACGTTCGATCTTATTCATATCCAGAATATCATTGATCAGGCTTAACAGATGCCTGGAGGAAATAGATATCTTCTGCAGGCAGTCCGCCACCCTTTCCCGGTCCCCTAAATGGGCGATCGCCAGAGCAGTCATGCCCATCACCGCATTCATGGGCGTGCGGATATCGTGGCTCATGGTGGAAAGGAAGTCGCTCTTTGCCCGGTTTGCCTCTTCCGCGAGGGCCAGAGCGTCTTCCAGCGCCTTCTTGGACTTCCTCTCGGCGGTCAGCGTATCCGTCACATCCGCCCTCACCAGTCCTACCGTCGAGTGATTGACATCGCTCCACATGACGGTGATCTGTTTATACCTCTCCCCCTCATCCGTATGGTACGAAAGAAGGAAATCGTATCCGTCCGGCTTCTCCCGAAGACCTTCCAGAATCGTATGGATGCGGAATCGGGCGCGGACCTCTGCCTCATTTTCCTCGGTGATGCATTGATCGATAAATCCCAGAATTGCCTCCTCATAGCATTCGGAATAGACGGGAGGAAGATTTTCCAGAACCGTCGCCCTAGTATACATAGTAAGGCTCCTGCTGGCCAGATTGATAAATCCGGCCAGTTCAAAGGTATAGGCGATCAGACGCAGCATTCCCTGCTGCTCCCTGACAGAATCCGTAATATCCGTTCTCGTAAGACAGATCCTTCCAAGACGGAGGTCGACCGGGGACAGAGTTATACTTTTTGTGCGGATATCCCCGTCTTGGTCCACAAGGGAGAAGGTGAAGGAATAAGGCCCTGACTGCAGTTTTTTTATCACATACTCCGGATTCATGTTGTGCTTATACCGCTCCCGGTCTCTCGGTGCCATAACGCCAGAGTTCTGCACCCAGGAGGTCCACTCCAAATAGCTTCCCTGGGGCGGCGGAACACATAAAATGCTGTCATTTTGCGTAAGTACCCGGTAATAGTCTGCCGTCAGGTTAATATCCACGACAAAGTCATAGCTGGCGGTGGTAAGCCGATGCAGAATCCGGTCGTTAATCGTCTGATCGGTGATATCGGTGATCGCAAGGATGCCGGTGACATCGCTGCTGTCCGGCGTATCCACCAGAGTCATCATAATCTGCACGTACCGGCCCGTCGCCTCTCCCGGAATCTGGACGAAGCACTCCATACACTGTTCAAAATCTTTTCGCCTAAACGCGGCAAGAGACGGCTCATTCAGATATATCCCATAGAATTTGCGTCTCTCTTCCTCATCAACTATCAGAGTGCCTATTCCGGTAAAGAACTCCTCCCGCACGCTTCCAAACAGTTTTAGCGGGTTCACTCCCGTATAATCGATGATTTCCAGAATTCTGTTCTGCGTAATGTTGCAGTGCCCCACGATCAGGGCGTTGGAATCCTGCGTATGGTAATGCTGAAGAATCACATCCTTGTACTGCTTCCGGATCAGCTCCTTCTCCTCCAGTTCCCCCGTCATATCCCGCAGAACCGAATAAATCCGCTTCTCCTCGCTGTCACGGTTCATGGTCAGGCTGTTCTTTATCCAGACATAACCGCCGCTGCCCTTTTTCAGGCGGTACACGATCTCACCGTTCCGGTCATTTCCCCCGACGTACGCCTCCATCTGCGCGTTCACCCGGACTCTGTCATCCGGATGGACACCGGCCAGGGCATCCGTCTCATACAGCTGCCACGCGTCCTCCAGCGTCATATCCGTCATGTCTGCAAAGCCCTCGGAGATAAATTCCGGCTTCAGCGTCCCGTCCTTCTCATAATGAACCACCACGATACCGCCCGGAAGATGCTTTAAAACCGTCTGGAAATACTGCTCCAGACGTTCCCGTTCTCTCCTGTTGGTTACTTCCTCAGTGACATCCCGGACGTATTTTACAATGGCCGTCCTTCCATTCCAGTCAATTTCGCGGAAATGGGTGCTGTAAAACCGCCCCGTCTCTCCCGTCTCCATGATATGAGACGTTCCATCCGGCTCATGGCTGGTAAGCGTACAGAACTCGCAGGGTGATGTTCTGCCGTACAGGGCGGCATAACACGTCCGCCCGACTCTGCCCCGCTCTTCCCCGCGAAACCGGCCTGATTCATTGGCATAGAGAAGCTCGTACGTCTCCCTGTCAATCACATAGATTCCGTCCGCCGTCTCATCCGCAATCTGCTGCAGCAGACGGTTCTCTGCGGACATGACTGTATACACAATACAAAATTTATCCTTGCCTGCTGCCCGCCGTCCATTCAGGCGAATCCACACAGAATCTCCGTTCTTCTGCCTGATCCTGCATGAAAGGTCCAATAATTTGCCGCTGTCATAAGCCGCACTTACCGCCTCCATCACCCGGTCCCTGTCCCAGTCGCAGATGAGGCCAAGCACATCCGGGAAAAAAGAGGGCACAAACTGTTTTCCGGCGACATGGTAGACCGAAAGACCGCCCTGAACCGCATCGAAAACATCCTGCATCGTTTCCTCGACGCAGGATGTCCGTTCAGGCTCCGGAGGAGCCGGCTGATTCATGGAGAGAGAGTCTTCACGCATCTGTGTCACTCCTCCTTTCCAAAGATAAAATCATACAGTGTCTGATACAGCCGTTCCGGCTCTATGGGCTTGGCCAGGTGAGCATTCATCCCCGCCGCCCGGCTCTTTTCGATTTCGTCGTCAAAGGCATTGGCAGTCATGGCAATAATCGGAATATCCCTGGCATCCAGATTGCTCAAATGACGGATATTGACCGTGGCCGACAATCCGTCCATGATCGGCATCCGGATATCCATGAGTATGGCGTCATAATAGCCAGGCTCCGTTTTGCTGAATATCTCCAGCGCACGCAGTCCGTTTTCCGCCGTATCCACCTCGAAGCCCTGATCCGTGAGCAGAAGAGCCGCCACCTCGGTGTTGATCGCATTGTCTTCCACCAGAAGCACGCGTTTCCCGGAAAAATCGAAATTAAAGCCTGCGGTTACCTGTTCCTGCTCATCCTTCTCTCCCAGCGCCCTTGAAAATGCGGACACCAGGGAAGACTTGAACATGGGCTTGCTCATCAGTAGATTGACCCCGGCCAGCTTTGCCTCATGCTCGATGGAACTCCAGTCGTAGGCGGTCATGATAATGATCGTAACATCAGGCCCCACAATCTGCCTGATCTGTCTCGCCGTCTCAATTCCGTCCATCTCCGGCATCTTCCAGTCGATCAGGACCATATCGTAATAGGCGCCCCGGCCCCAGCATTCTCGGATTCTGTCCACGGCCTTGCGCCCGCTGTCCACCCATTCAGCCTTGATTCCCATCTCATGAAGCGTCACGACGGCGCTCTCACAGACAGCCACATCGTCATCCACGACCAGCGTCTTTAAGTGGGAGAAATTAAAATTCTGCTTCTTCTGGTTATGGCGCAGCTTCTCCTCCTCCGTAATCCCCAGTTTCACATCCACGGTAAACTCCGTGCCAATACCCTTGATGGAGCGCACCGTGATCTTGCCATCCATCATATCCACAATACTCTTGGAAATCGCCATCCCCAGGCCCGTGCCTCCGTATAAGGCGGTAGTGCCAATGGACTCCTGGGTAAACGGCTCAAAGATATGGGGCAGGAACTCCTCGCTCATACCGATGCCAGTATCGTTGATGATAAAGCGCAGGACGGCATCGTTCTTCATTCTGCTCCGCTGAGACGCGGAGAGGGTAACTTTCCCGCTTTCGCCGGTAAATTTGATCGCATTATTCAAAATATTGATCAGAACCTGCTGCAGCTTCATGGCGTCGCCAATGTAGTAATCGTCCAGAACCGGGTCCACAATGCACTCGTAGTCAACCTCCTTCGAGGCTGCCTGCGGAAAACAGATGGAATTGATTCCGCAGAGAAATTCTTCCATGGGAATTTTCTCGTTCTTCAGCAGCATCTTTCCGCTTTCGATCCGGCTCATGTCCAGAATATCATTGATCAGCGACAGCAGAAAGCGGGAGGAAATGCCGATTTTGGAGATACAGTCGGCTACCTGCTCGTCGTCCCCGATGGATTTGGCTGCAATGGTGCTCATGCCGATAATGGCGTTCATAGGCGTCCTGATCTCATGGCTCATCCTGGAAAGGAAATCGCTCTTGGCTGCATTAGCCTGCTCCGCGGCGGCCAGCGCAGCCGCCAGTTCCTCCTTCTGACGCTGTTCGCCCCGCACAATATCCGTCACATCGGTGCGCACGATGCAGATCCGCCCCAATTCTCTGCTGATATAGAACACTTTAAACCGCTTGACCCGCACATTGCCGTACTCATCCCGCATCTCCGCCACAAAGGAGTATGTGTTCTGATCCTTTAGCATCTCCTTCATATATTCGCTGTCCAATTGGCTTAAGTACTTCTTTTTCGCCGCGCTGTCCATAAACTGTTCCGCAATCTTGGTGATCTCTTTCTGGAATTCTCCCTGCCACGGAATCAGATTCTTCTCCGAACTGTTGAAAGAAACCTGCTGGTACGTATTCCGCCGGATATCGACATCCGTAATGCTGTCATAATCCAGCTCCGCAATTCTCTTGAGCAGGCGCTCCGTCAGCTTCTGCTCCGTAATATCCAGGACGTAAAAGAAAACGATAATATCGCCGGTCTCCGGGTTTAAGCAGGACTTGAAGTTCATGCTCCCCCAGAAGGTGCCGCCGTTATATCTGCACAGGAACTCATAATGATAATCCGACTTTCCGGCCGCATACTCTTCCAGCAGCTTCTCCCGCCTCAGCGCCCAGCGGAGTTCCTCTCCATATGCAGCGTCCACGGCACAGGAGGCCAGACTCTCAATCGTCTCATCGTAGGAAGTTCCCGTATGGGTCAGGATGATATCCGAGGTGGACAGGTAGCTCTCCACCCGGTTTTGCGTGACGTTCATACGTCCCTGGATGCTGCCGTCCGAGGATGACATCTCCGCGAAATAGGTCAGTTCCTTCTCGTACAGCTCCCTCATACGGTCCTGCAGAAGCTTTTCCTCCGTTATATCCACGAAAACGCAGTAAAAATACTGTTCACTTCCCTCTTCCTTCAGCAGCTGGGCCTTGATGGATATCCACTTCACCGTTCCGTCCTTACAGATCAGCCGGTTCTCGTTGTGGATCGTGTTGCCGTGGGTCAGCTGCCGGTTCAGCCGGTCCGCCATAATCTCCAGGTCATCAGGGTAAATGACGGGAGCCATGGTATTTCCCATAGCCGCGAATTCCTCTCTGGAATAGCCCAGGAATTCAAACAGACCGTCATTGGCGTCAATCACAGAAAACTCCGCGTCAAAACGGCACCGGAACACGGCGCCTGGAATGTTGTTATAAAGATTCAGGACCTCTTCCCTGGCCTGTTTCTGGGCGGTGACATCGACGCAGACCGACATGATCGCAGGTCTGCCGTCTTCCGCCGTCACCTCGCGGCCCTGGTCGTGAACCCAGATATAGGAGCCGTCGTGCTTCTTCATCCGGTACTCGGTCACATACTCCCCGGAGACCGCTATCTGATCGGCCACCTCGCGGTCCACCCGCTCCCGGTCCTCCGGATGCATGCAGTTGGTAATCATTCCGCCGATATCCCGAATAAAGGCCTCATCATTCTCATAGCCCAGATAATCCAGCATCCGCCGGTTGATAAAATAAAAAGGAAATCCTTCCTCTATGTATCCGCCCATCATGCCGCCCGGCAGAGAATCGTCCAGCAGCTTCTGACGCTGTTTTGCGATGTTCTCCATGACAAGCGTCTGCGGATAGTGTTCCTCGTCCCCCTGCTTGTCGCTGGGTTCTGCAAAATGAAGGCTCTTAACCAGCCACACACCGTGCTCCCTCATCAGAATGAAGAAACCGCGCAGCAGCCAGGAATACAAAGTGTTTTTAAGCGTCAGGCCAATGGAGAAATTCCAGAGATCCTCTCCAAGCCGCTGCTCGTGAACGATCGTGACTCCCACCGCGAACGGTTCCGGTATTTCCCGGATGTCCTGAGCAATATACTCAGTCATCTCTTTCTTACCATGGGCCGCTTCCCCCTCACCGGTACCGATAAACATGATGTCATCTGCGAAAAAAGCAATGGTCTCCTCCATACTTCGTCGTTCAAACCAGGCGCAGCAAAAAGCTTTCACACATTCCCTGGCTGTTATCTGTTCGTTCATCTTCCTTAACCCCTCCTGCAGGTGCCGTACCTGTCTGCTAAAGGCTCATAATTTTGGCCATTTGTACCAATTTTAGCATAGAACCCCATAATATGCAATTCATTGAGGCCTACCATTTTTCCTGAAATGCATTAAGACACGCCTTATTTTTACTTCTGTCCAGAACCGCAAATACGATCTGTTCGAAAACGCCTTTAAACTCTCCGCTCAGCAGCTCCTCCCACCATGAGGCGATTTTTACCGGATCGTTTCTGAAAACGCCGCATCCGTACGCTCCCAGAACCAGATTCTTCGCCCCTCTCTCTGCAAAAACAGCGAGAGCCAGCTTCATCCGGCGGCGCATTACGCGTTCCGCCGTGATGCAGTCTTCGCCCTTTAACAGGACCTGGCCCATATTGACGGCCGGCAGTGTCAGGACCGACGAAGTAAACGGTTTCTCCAGGAGCCGGAAGCCTCCGTCCCGGAAAAACACCACCTCCGGAGAATAGATAGCGTGGTCCGTATACATCATGGATGGGCACGCCCGGTTGTTTCTGTAATAATCCTCGTGGACGGTCAGCGTCCTGTAAAGCCCGCCGGAGGCAGCCAGGCTTTCCTCCTGGGCCATAGCCCCGTTTATGAAACCGCCGCCGGGATTCTTGGCGCTGGCAAAATTCAGGATGGCAATACTCTTCTTTCCCTCCAGAGATAACTTCCAGGCTGCCTCCACGGTGGAGATGTCTCCCACGGTGCAGCCACACTGCTCATCTCCTGTGCGGCTGCCTTCTTCATACGCCTCCAAAAGCTGTACCCCCTCCTCCGGGGTGATCAGGACGCTGTCCTTTACTGACTTTTCATGTGCTTCTTCAATGGAAATCCTCTGGTCTCCATACAGATAATACCCCTGTTCCAGGATCCGGAGCGTTTCCCGCGCCGTCGCTTTTCTGTCCATTATTCTTCCTCCAATTTTCTGCGGAACAGTCTGGAGGGACGGTGGCCCTCATTCTCCGTGAAGGAATCGGTTTCCTCCACCAGATGGGCGATCTTACGCCTAAACGCCGCCTTTAACAGCGTTTTCCCCAGGATGACCTCATACACCTGCTGCAGCTGGGTCAGTGTAAACTCCTCCGGCATCATATGGAGAGCGAGATCCGTATACTCCACCTTTCCCTTCAGCCGCTCCAGCGCATAGGCAATAATCTTCGCATGGTCGAAGGCCAGCCCGTCATTTTCCAGAATTCTGTATTCCGTTACTGTTTCGTGTTCTGTTTTTACAATCTTTTTTTCTATTATGGAACGCAGCACCACGTCCTCATGGCTTAATTGCAGTTCATACCGTTTTGTGCGTATCGTCTTCATACCGTCGTAGGTCATGTTCTTTCTGTACTCGATGTGTTCATCCATTAAATGGAAGGAAATCCGGAACCAGACCGCCTGATCCGCGTCGTCCCCAGCCCTTACCCGGACCTTGGAAGAGTCGATGAGCGCCATGTAGGAACAGCTCATAACCCATGTACGCGGGTCTCTCTCGGGATCGCTGAAGGTATAGAGCTGCTCCAGATAGACGTGGTCAACTCCTGTCTCCTCCTTCAGCTCCCGCTTAGCCGCCGCCTCTGTCGTTTCATCCGGCCGCACAAAGCCGCCGGGAAGCGCCCAGCAGCCCAGATAAGGGTGGACGCCTCTCTGAATCAGCAGCACTTCCAGCTCCTTTTCCGGAAGCTTCCTGTAATTCTCCTCCTCCGTCTCCAGGACGGTAAAGATAACCATGTCTGCCGCAACAGACGGCCGTACGTAATCGCCCGGTTCGTAACTGCTCAGATACTCCGCCTCTGTCAGCCCGTTCCGGTCACGCAGTTCCTTCTTCTTCATCCTTTTTCCCCCTCTTCCCTTTCCAGGAGAAGGTCGCGGACCTCCGTCAGGGCAAAGCCCAGGAAATTCGTCCCCCGCCACTTCACAGGACATTCCGCATCGGGATTACTTTTCCCCATACCGATGCCCCAGATCCGGTCTCTCGGACTCGCTTCCACCAGGATTCGCGATTTCGTGGTCTTCAAATAATCCCACAACTCCGGATTCTGGGAAAACTTCGCCAGATTCCCCCGCTTCACGATCTCATAGCAGGCGCCGTCCCACTTATCCTTATCGAAATTTCGGACGGCACGCCCGTACGCTTTCATCTCCTTCGGATGCTTTGCCTTAAGAATCATGGAGAGCATCTCCCCGTCACCAAACATCCTGGCCTTTTCCGCCATCATAAACTGCTCCGCACACGTATATTCCGTACCGTCAACTGCAAACCGGCACATCCACCACTGGCTGAAGCACGACTCGTTGATGCGTCCGTCCGCAGGCGGCGTGTGTCCCCAGAAAAATAGATATTTTAAATGATCGCCTCTGTTATAGGCCTTTCTTAAAGTTTCCAAATCGTAGATTCCGTTTCTCATGGCGTCCCCTTTCCCTGTCTTTCTTATTTTCTCTTAGTTATTATCATTTAGATATTATTACTTTGTTACTATCATACTTTGCACTAATCTTAACGCAGCCCCATCCATTTGTCAAGCACATTGTAAATGGCAGAAATATGAATTTTTCAGTCCATATTTCTGCCATACAGTTATATTTTTGCTATATAATTAGCGGTTTTGGTTACATTTTTAATAATTAATGTATTTTTAACATGACTTTTGTAACTTTTTGTGTTATACTACATTCAGCTCTTCTTTTACATGCCATTCATGGACACTCCCCAAATTCCAGAATGGCATATATTTTTGTCTAAAATCAGCCTGCTGCACAGTCTTCATTTTCTATTTCCCACTTACAATACTATGAAAAGCTGTAAAAATAGTGGTTTCCTTTGCTGTCGGTAAAGTAAATTCCTTCTGCCGGATCGCTGCCGTCCTCTCCCAATGCTTCCGCTCTCCGCGCGGAGGCCGTTGATAAATCCACTCCGGACATCTCCAGCTCCTTCTTAATCTGATCCCGTTCAGATAAGAAATCATAGAGGTATGGAGTTTCAACCGCGCGAATTTTTGACAGGCCGTCGCCGCTGTACGATATCACGATGTAACCACATCTGTCGTTGTCGGCTGAAAATGTACAGCAGTACAGCTCCCCCTGATCCTCATCTGAAACCTGGTCACGGTCTAAAACCGTATATTTCGTAAAGGTATCGTAATTCCACCTGGCGTTTTCCATGCCGCTTATCTCATCGAGCCATCCGTTTAACAGCAATTTTTTAAAGATGGATTTTTGCAGCATCTGATAAGCCCGTGAAGACTGCCCCTCATAATAAGAGTTGCTCAGCGCTGCCAGATTGGCTTCCAGGGTATCCTGCTCCGTGCTCTTTATAAAGCTTAAGCTGCCCTTTGCCTTCTTTCCGGTTACTTTGATCTTATATATCCCCTTCTTCTTGATCTCGATCTGAAATGCGCCTGTCGGTACGTCCTCGTTTTCATATACCGTTTCCCCGTCTTCACTCTGAACGGTTACCGACAGCTTTCCCGAATCACTCACGATATCGGCGTCGATCACGTCCCCCTGATCCATCTCAAAGTACTGGGAATCCGTGGTATTAAATATGCTGTACTTCATAATAAGCTGGCTTCCATTCCCCATTCTGCTGCCGCTGAACGACAGGCCGTTGCAGGCCATCAGCTGCAATGCCGCGAACATTATGCTCAGAATACAGATGATTTTCTTCATAATACCCTCCAATCCATTTTCATTCTCTTCTTTTTTATCGTACACCCGGAATCTAAAGATAAAGGAAGAGAAAGACTTAAGTTTTCTTAAAGTTTTCGTTTTTCATTTTCATAAAAAACAGCCGACAGGTCAACATAATATTTTTATGTCAACCTGTCGACTGTAATTCTATTTCATACCGCTATTTTCCAGTAACCGTTCAGACGGCGGGAAATTTGGTGCAGGAAGCAGCATCAAACTCGTTTGTAAGCAGCTTTATGCATCAGACCCCAGGTCCAACTTCTCCCGGGCCTCCCATAGAACCTCCTGCCGGACCTTTATCACCAGGCGGCGAGGGGGCTGGCGTCTCCGGGGCTTTCGTCGTCTCAGGCGCAGCTGGCTCAGAGGCCTTCGTCTCTGCCTTAGTTTCTTCCTTAGTTTCTTCCTTCGTCTCTTTCGTTCCCTTCGTCTCCTCCGGTTCTTTCGCCGCACCGTCAAGGCCGGCGCCCGGACCGATGAGGCTTCCGTCACCATTGGTCTCAGCCGCGGTGGTCTCCTCCTCCGTTGTCTCGGCTTCGGTCTCCTCCGTGGTTTCCATGGTCTCTTCCACGCTCGCCTCTGTCACGCTTTCCGTCTCAGGCGGAGCCGTCTCTTTGGGCGCAGAAGCTGCCCCCGAATTCTTTTTCGTAGAGCCGCCGCCTGTGGGAGCGTTCTTTCCCGGTTCGCTGATTCCGCTCTCCTCCGATATTCTCGCACTGATGGATTTCACCGTGGAAGACGGGGAGTAATTTTCAACATTGTACAGGAACTGATGAAGCTGAATGACGTTGCTCTCCAGTGTCGTCGCAATTACGCAGTCCATTTTCCCGATTCTCATGGTTGTCCTGGAAAATGGGAAACCGGCTGTCTCGCCTATATGGTACTTTGTAATCCCCTTGGCAATCGTGAATAAATCATCGATCCCAATGCTCGTTGATATCTGAGGGAATACCGTGGATACCAGTGTCTTTAACGTACCAAAATCAGCCTGTTTTGCCTTTTCCAGCGCGAGGGTCACAACCTTTCTCTGGCGTTCCGTTCTGTTAAAATCGGTATCCATCAGACGCAGTCTGGCATAGGCCACCGCCTGCACTCCGTCCAGATGATTCATTCCCGCGCTCTTCAGCTGGTAGGAGCCGATCCCAGTGGAATTAACTGTCTCAGTGATAAAACCGTTTATATAAGAAAATTCCGCATCTGTAATCTCAATATCCACGCCGCCCAGGATATTGATGGCCTCCGCCACCGCCTTCCAGTTAAATGTGGCGTAATCATCGATCTTTAAATCCAGGTTTTCGTTCAGCGCCTCTACTGCCTGCTTATGGCCGCCCTTAAAGTAGGCCTCATTGATCTTATGATACGTTCCTTCGCTGTTAATTTTTAAATATGTATCACGGAATACGGACACCAGCTTGATCTCCCCCGTGGCCTTGTCAATGTTGCAGATCATCTCAACGTCGGACAGCGCGCCTTTTTCCAGTTTTCCATCACGGGAATCCACACCGAATACTGCAATTGTCCAATATCCCTTCTGATTCGTTCCCTTTCCAAAAATCAAAAATGCGCTCACTGCCAATATGGCCAAAACGGCCAGTTCGATCATCAGCAGCCTTTTCTTCTTTTTCTTCTTGCGGATCCGTTCCTCCCGCAGTTTTTGGTGTACATCCGGGCGTCCCGAATATCCCCCTCCCCGGTTTCTACCGTCGCCGTTCTCATAATACGCACGGCCGCTTAAGTTGTCCACCTTTCTTTTTGCACTGCTGCTGCGCCTCTTCTGCGCACGCATACGGTCTAATTCATCCTCATAATCCATAACAGGTTATTCAGTCCTTTCCTGTGATTTACTTTGGCAAACCTTACTTATTCTACCAGAAACAATCTTACTGTTTCTTGCTTTTCTCTTACATTTCTCAGTCAATCAGCTTTCTATAATAAGGCCAGCTGGCCTGCATGGTGCTGACTGTCACATTATTTACGCTTCCGCTGGACTCGTGCACCACCTTCATCCGATCCTCCGATTCCCAGGACAGGAACATGACGACATGCCCCTCGTCGCCCAGCCTGACAATAATGTCTCCCGGTTTTAAGTCTTCTCTTGCCACAGCGGTGCCGCAGCCGGCCAGTCCGTCGGTGCTCTCCGCCTGAAGCCTCTTTCCCAGCGCCGACCAGTATACCCAGCTGATCCATCCCGAGCAGTCCAGTCCCTTCATCGTGCGGCCCTTCTCATCGGCATCCACCAGGGAGCCAAAATGATTCCCATCGTAATCCGGCGCCGACGGCTTTCCGCCCCAGTAGTACGGGACTTTTCCCACAGAAGACAGGGCGTAGCGGATCAGGCGCCTTCGTTCCAGAGAGGTATCCGCAGGAAGAAGGCTTAAGTAGTATTCCGTCTCAGACTGCGAAAGCGGATTCGAAATATAGGTGGACGAAACCGTCAGTCCATAGGCAGCCTTCCAGTCCTGGGCAGCCAGTTCCCGTACCGCGTTTTTATGTTCCTCGGTCCAGCCGGGAAAAGCAGCTTCCTGTTCGGCGGCTGCCACTCCCTCCGCTATAGAGAACAGCGATTTTTCCGATGAAGAGGCGCCTGTAACAGCCGCAGTAATATGAAGGTCCACATGCCCCGGACACTTCGCCAGCGGCATTTTCTCTTCCTTGTCCGTTTCCTCTTCCTTATCCGTTTCCTCTGCCGTTTCTGCCTCAGCGGCTTTAGATGCTTCCATCAGTGCGATTCCAGGGCCGATCTCCGCTTTGGTCTCCTGTTCCACGGCTTCAGCCGCTCCTTCCGCCATTCCACTCCCTGTCCCGTTGTCTTCTCCAATAGCCGTTGCCTCTGAAGCAGACGGCACTCCCGGCCCAATCTCCGCTGTTTCCGGCGTCGCCTGTGAATGATCTGAAGCGGAGGCAGCCGCAGTCCCGTCCGCTCCGCTCTGCGCCTCCTCAGAGCCTGTCAAACCGTCTCCTGATGCATTCTCCGGGTTCTCTCCCGAACCGGCGGTTCCTGCTGCCTCAGAGGCTTCCGTATCACCGGACGCCTCCTCCAGACAGCCGTCACAGTAATACACCTCTCCGATGGAATAATGAATCGAGTGAGACTTGTCCCAGAGATTCAGCACGTAATTCAGAAAGGCATCACTGTCCTCAGGGTCCGTGTAATAAAAGTATGTATTTGCCATGGCCATGATTTCCTTGATATTTGAATCAGCCATAATTCTGTTACCATTTTCATCAGTAAAGACCATGTCGATGCGCGACCACTCGGAGAGCAGCCAGCTGTCAGGATTGTCCTCTGTCTGCGATTCATCAAGCGGATTGCAGAGTCCCCGCACACGGTCTGCGGGAAGTCCCAGCTTTGCAGCAGCTTCTGCCGGCTTCCGGTTGGATAAATCATAGATGGAGGCCAGCCATTCCGAGTCTTTTACAGATAATTCACGGAGGATCTGCCCCGCCAGACTGTTCTGCGCATCCGTGCGGTCTGCGCCCTCCGGATAGAGATAAGCCAGATTCAGCGCAGCAAGAGAAGGCGAAAATACTTCTTCCGCCTCCGTCTCCGGCACAGTTTCCACCGGCTTTGTTTCCTCCGGCACGACAGGCGGTCTGGAGACCACAGGCCGCGCCGGTTTATTTTCTGGTATATCATAGGATGAAAGATAAGACTGGGCCCCCGCATGAATCGCGGTTCCCACAAGAGCCATAAAAATGGCGGATATAGTCTGGTTTCTGACGGTTCTGTTTCGTTTCATCGGTTTTCATCTTCCTGTTATCGTTTCTAAAGTAAGAATATACCATATTGCCCCGTCAAAAAACAGAGAAAAAGAATTAATTGTTTATTAAGATTCAGTGTCGGCTCATCTCGCGCACCACGCGCAGCGCCACATCCGGGTAGTTGGTGATCATGGCGGCGATCTTCTGCTCCGCAAGGACCCTCATGGCCCCTTCCTCGTTAACAGTCCACACGTGGAGCGGCAGTTTCTTCTCCTTTGCCTCCTTGAGAAGCTTCCCGGAACGCAGGTGGTAGAGTGCCGGATGGAGCGCATCCACTCCCAGCTTCTTCCCGTAGGAAGCCACATGGATCCAGCCATCCGAATACAGAAGTCCTGTTTTGGCAGCCGGGTCCAGCCGTTTCACCTTTAAAAGGCTGGGATGGTGGAAGGACGAATAGATCACCCGGTCCTCCATTCCCATCTCCTTTACCAGCTTGACGGCAGCCTCTTCGATCCCCTTATAACGGACGATTCCCGTCTTCAGTTCGATATTTACGGTCAGCTTCGAAGGTTTGATAAGGGAAAGCACCTCTCCCAGCTCCGGAATCCTCGCATCCGCAAACTCCGGGTGCAGCCTGCTGCATCGGAACTTCTTTAACTCCTTCATCGTAAAATCTGCCACACAGCCGCTGCCGTCGCAGACCCGGTCGATGGTCTCGTCATGTATTACGGCCAGAGAGCCGTCCTTCGTCATCTGGATATCCAGCTCCACTCCATCCGCGCCCTGGCTGACCGCCAGTTCAAATGCCTCCAGCGTATTTTCCGGCGCATAGGCCGACGCCCCTCTGTGTGCCCAAACCTTCGTTTTCATCGTCCCGTACTCCTTTTCCTTACTCGTTCAAGAGATTGTAATCCTCAATGGATTTATTGATGTTTTCAGCCATCTTCGCCACCGTATCTTCCGGAGAAGTGCCGTTGTTTAACATATTTTCGATTTCTGTCTCCACGATCTGTCTCGCCTCTGGGAAAATGCTTAAGAGCGCCCCTGCTGACTGCGGTGTGGAATCATGGAGCTGGTCGATCGCCGTCTCAAACTGGGGATACTTCGCAATATTCTCCTGGAATACCGTCTCCTCATGTGCGGCCACGGTTACCGGGAAGTAACCGGTCTGGGAATTCCAGTAAGCCTGGCTGGCCGGAGAAACAAGGAATTTCACAAACTGCCAGACCGCGTTCTGTCTCGCCGGATCTTCGTTGTTCAGCGCCCAAAGGGAACCGCCGCCGATTGACACGCCGCCCTGGTCCTCGTCGCTCACCTTCGGGAAATAAGCGGTGCCCACTTCAAATTTGCCGTTTACGTCATTTAAGATCTGTTTTAACGAAGCGGTAGATCCAAGCGTCATAGCCGACTTTCCTGCGCTGAAATCAGCCAGTCCGGCATCTCCGCCGCGTCCCACATTAGGCGCATACCCCTGGTCTGCCAGAGCCTTCCATGCGGTAAGCGTCTTAACGCCCGCGCCGTTTTTGTCAAAATCGACTGCCGTTGCCGCCGCGGTTCTTCCGTTGCCGTTGTCCGCATAGTCCGCGCCCTGTTTGGAAGTAAACTGTTCAAAGAACCAGCCGTAAATTCCCAGGGAAATCACCTCTCCGGCACCTCCCTTTTCGAGAAGCCCGTCTCCCACAGCCGCAATCTTCGGCAGGCTGTCCGGAATCTCCGTGATTCCCGCCTTCTCAAACATGTCCTTGTTATAATAGAGAATCGGAGTAGAGGAATTAAACGGCATGGAGTAAAGGACGTCATCCACCGTATAGTAGGCCGCGATATTCGGTTCTACCTGGCTTAAGTCCCATCCTTCCCCGTCGATCAAATCCTGCATGGGGACCACCCAGCCGGAATCGATCATGAACCGGGTGCCAATGTCATAGATCTGAACGAGGTCGGCCCCCATACTGCCGATCTGGGCGCTCTTAAGCTTGTTGATCGCATCGTCATAGCTGCCCTGGTACTGGGCTTCCACGGTAATTTTGTCTGTGTTCTCCTTATTAAACTGCTCCACCAGAGTATTGATCGCCTCACCGTTCACGCCGCCCATGGAATGCCAGAAGGTGATGGTCACACCACCCGCCTTATTTTCTGCCGCGCTGCCCTTCACCGCCTCTGTTCCCGCAGCCGTATCCTGTGCCGTCGTATCACTTTCTTTCGTTCCTGTCTGGCTGCTGCAGCCTGTCACGCTTCCTGCGGCCACCATAAGGGCCATGCAGGCAGCAATTGCATTTTTCTTCATTCTTATTCCTCCAGAATTTTCTTTCTTATTTTATCTGCATCGGGATTGCCGTGCGCCTCACTTGGCGCCGGTCTGTCAGTACCGAAGTCCGGCGGCACTAGCCTTTGACGGCACCCGAAAACATTCCATGGATCAATTGTTTCTGTCCGATCAAAAATACCGAAATGGACGGTATAATGATCATCACCACGCCGGCAATCATCATGGATATGGACTGGGAATCCACACTGTCCAGCATTCCGATTCCGATCTGCACGGTCCGCATGGAATCAGAGCCGGTAACCAGCAGCGGCCACATATACATGTTCCAGGCGTTGATAAAGGTATAGACCGCCATAGCTCCGATCGCCGCTTTCGTAAGCGGAATCAGAATCCGGAAAATGAATTTTATATTCGAGCATCCGTCGATCTTCGCCGATTCATACAGTGAAATGGGAAACGTCATATAAAACTGACGAAACAGGAAGATCCCCATGGCCGATGTCAGGTACGGGATAATCAGCACCTGATAGCTGTCCAGCCATTTGAGACGGCTGACGGTTAAGTAATTGGATATGATGGTGGCCTCGCCCGGTATCATCATCGTCGCCATGACGATCATGAACAGGACATTTTTGCCTTTAAAGTCTAAAAAAGAGAAGGAAAATGCCGCCAGAGAGCAGGATATGATCTGCCCGAAGGTGATTGCGCCAGCCACGATAAACGAGTTGAGAATAAACCGTCCCAGCGGAATTTTTCTCATGGCCTCCTTAAAATTATCCATGGTGGGACTCGACGGAAACAGATTGAGTTCCGTGGTGAAAAGCTCACTGGAGGGCATAAAAGCGATGCTCACTGCGTAGAAAAGCGGCAGCAGGATCACAAAAGCCGCCACGATGTTGACAGCTACCAGCGCGGTCCGTTCCACTCTTCTTTTGATCAGAGCCTTCTGATTGGCCTCCTGGTAGAGTCTGGCGATCTCCGCCTCGCTCATTTTGTTTCTCTCTGCAGTTATGGTAGAATCCATCAGTAGTTTACCCCCTTCTTCTCCAGCCGGAACATGCACAGCGTGAGAATCATAATGATGCCGAACAACAGAACCGACTGCGCCGCCGCACCGCCGAACCGGTAGTTAAAGAACGCATCCCGGTAGATCGAATATACGATTAAGTTGGTGGATTCTCCCGGGCCGCCCTGTGTCAGGACCTTGACCTGGCCAAAGGACTGAAAGGCCTGTATGATATTGACCACCAGCGTATAAAACAGAATGGGGCTGAGTCCCGGCAGTGTCAGATGAAAGAATTTGGCCCACGCACCGGCGCCATCCACGGACGCCCTTTCGTAGATCGATTCATCGATATTGCTGAGTCCCGCACTAAAATACAGGAAATTGATCCCGCTGTTCAGCCATGCGGTCACAAGAGCCACACAGAGAAGCGCATATTTCGGATCACTGATCCAGTTGATATTAAGTCCCGTCAGCTTGTTTACAATGCCGATGGACGGGTGAAGCATAATTTTGAAGATCATGGCTGCCGAACTGGAGGCGATCGCCATAGGAAGCGCATAGGCTGTGCTGAAGACCCGGATTCCCGGAAATGTCTTATTGCACAGCAGGGCCGTAAAGAGTCCCAGCAGCATGCTTACAGAGACCACAATCGCCACGAACACACCCGTTACCACGAGGCTGTTTAAAAATGAGGAGGACGTTAATAAGTCCTTATAGTTTCCGGCTCCCACAAAGAGCCTGGCCTGCCCCATTTTGTTCGTTTTATAGAGGCTTAAATAGATGGTCTTGAAAAAGGGATAGAACAGGAAAACCGCGAAAACCGCCAGAGCCGGGACGAGATAGGCGTATGGGCCGGCCTTTTTTACCATTGCTTTCACTTTCATTGGAATACTCACTCCTTACAGATAGAATAAAGAGTCCGTTTTGCCGGACTCGCGCGCCGGAGCGCGGTCGCTTTAGCGGCCATATTTCCTCAGCGCGTAGTGCGCATACCCCGGAGGGCTTTCATTTCATAGGAGAAACTCCCCTATGAAATGAAATATTTTCTTCTGTCTCCATGTCAAACAGCTTGATGCGGTCCATGTCGACAAAGACCGTCACCGTGCTTCCCGGTTCCGCTTTGAAATCCGGTTTTGTACGGACGCAGAGCTCATTTCGTCCGCAGTTTCCATAGAGAAGCTGTTCGGCACCCAGCATTTCCTTGATTTCTACTTCCAGCGGAAGCGCATTTTCCCCGGGTCCCGTCTCATGAAAGTCTTCCGGCCTGATTCCCAGATACACCCGTCTTCCCAGGTATCCGCCTTCGATCAGCCGGGAGGCGCACATACGGTTTACATACAGTCTGCTGCTGCCAAATTCCAGGCAGACTCTCTCATCGCACCGTTCCACCCACGCCGGCAGAAAATTCATCGCCGGAGAACCGATAAAACCAGCCACAAATTTATTCACAGGATTTAAATATAGATCCCCGGGGGCGGCAGCCTGCTGAATCTTGCCACTCCTCATAACGACAATCCTCGTCCCCAGCGTCATGGCCTCCACCTGATCGTGAGTCACATAGATCACGGTAGCGCCCAGTTCCCGGTGCAGCTTCGAGAGTTCCACCCTCATCTGCGACCGCAGCTTTGCGTCTAAGTTGGAGAGAGGTTCATCCATGAGGTACGCCTTCGGCTCCCTTACAATCACGCTGCCGATCGCCACTCTCTGCTTCTGGCCTCCTGACAGCGCGTGTGGTTTTCTGTCCAGCAGATGGGCGATATCCAGGATTTTTGCGGCCTGCCTCACCCGTCTGTCGATCTCCTCCTTCGGTGTCTTCCGCACCTTCAGCCCAAAGGCCATGTTCTGATACACCGTCATATGAGGGTACAGCGCGTAGTTCTGAAACACCATGGATAAATCTCTGTTTTTTGGTTCCAGCATGTTGACCAGCTGACCGTCAATCCAGAGCTGACCGGAGGAAATGTCCTCCAGCCCGGCGATCATGCGGAGCGTCGTCGACTTCCCGCACCCCGACGGTCCCACCAGAATCAGGAACTCTTTATCCCTGATATCGAGGTTCACATCCTTCACCGCCTCAAAACCGTTCTTATAGGTTTTGCACACATTTACTAACGATAAACTCGCCATAATATTTCCTTCCTTTTCTTTCCGGTATGCTCTAATTTTATAAGGGCAATGTAAAATGAAAAAGAAAGTTTTGGTAAAATGGTTGTAAACCTTCTATTGACGCACAAAGTTGTTCGGGATATAATAGACTAAATTTATGAGGAGGCATAAATTCCAATAGCAAAGCTAAGCGCCATGCACCTGTAAGTACGAGCGTGAACGGTGAAGACCGGTACTGAAGGTTAACGAGGAGAAGAGTTTATCGAAGAATTCGGCGGATGCTCTTCCATGCCATCCGGGCGTGTATCCTGAACGAAATATGCGGGTAACCGCAAAACAAACGCGCAGGAACCGGACTGATACGACAGAACAGCATAACAGACTAAAATGACAGACTGACAAACTAAATTAAAACCGAAGCTGAAAAAGCTGCCGTTCTCAAAGACGAGAAACAGACAGTCTCTTTTTTGTGCGGCCTTTTTTTCAGAAAAACTGAGAGGAGATCAACAACTATGTGTGGAATTATTGGTTATACAGGACCCCTGGACTCTAAAAAGATACTTTTAAACGGACTTACCCAGCTGGAATACCGCGGGTATGACAGCGCCGGAGCCGCGCTTTGCATGGAGAACTCCCACATCTGCCTGGTTCGCCGGACCGGCAAGGTGGCAAACTTAAAGGAGACGATGGAACGGATCACAGATGTCTCCCACTGCGGCTTAGGCCATACGAGATGGGCGACCCACGGCGGTGTGACAACACAGAACACCCATCCCCATCAGGCCGGAAAAGTCACTCTGGTCCACAACGGGATCATCGAGAATTACCATCAGCTGACCGAACAGTTTCACCTGGAAGCTAAGCTTCATTCTGAGACGGACAGCGAGGTGGCCGCCTGGGTGCTCGACAGCCTCTACCAGGGAGACCCGCTGGAGGCCATCACCAGGCTTGTGGCCCTGATTAAGGGCTCTTACAGCTTCTGTATCATGTTCGAAGACTACCCGGGAGAGATTTATGCCATCCGGAACGTAAGCCCTCTCGTAGCGGCTTACACGCGTTCAGGCTCCTTCGTGGCCTCGGACTTAACGGCGCTCATCCCTTATACGAGACAGTATTTTGTCGTCCCTGAAGACCATATCGTGCGTCTTACCTCCTATAAGGTCCACCTTTACAACCTGCAGCGCCATGAAGAGATGCCGGAACTGATGGAAGTGAACTGGAACATGGATGCCGCCATGAAAAACGGCTTCCCCCATTTCATGCTGAAAGAAATCCACGAACAGCCGGAGGCGCTGCGAAACACCATACTCCCCCGTCTGAGCAAGGGGCTGCCCGATTTTACCGACGATCAGATCCCGGATGACATATTCACTTCCTGCTCCCAGATTCACATCGTGGCCTGCGGCACCGCCATGCACGCCGGGATGGCAGCCAGGAGCATGATGGAGCCCCTTCTTCGAATCCCGGTCACGGTGTCGGTAGCGTCGGAATTCCGTTACGAGGAGCCGCTGATCGGCGAAGACACCCTCGTCATCATCATCTCTCAGTCCGGAGAGACCATCGATACGCTGGCCGCCATGCGTCTGGCGAAGAATTACGGCGCGGCCGCCTTATCCGTCGTCAATGTAAAGGGATCCACCATCGCCAGGGAGAGTGATTACACGCTCTATACCCATGCAGGCCCTGAAATCGCCGTAGCCAGCACGAAAGCCTATTCCGTTCAGTTGGCCGCCCTCTATATGATTGGCTGCCGTATGGCCCTCGTACGGGGCAAATACAGTGTCCCCCAGGCCACCGAGTTCATGAAGAAGCTGCTTAATGCCATTCCCGCCATGGAGTCCATGATCGCTCAGAAAGACTCCATCAAGGCTCTGGTCACACATTTAATCAACAAATCCGATGCATTTTTCATCGGCCGGGGACTGGATTACGCCTTTTCCCTGGAAGGCGCGCTGAAGCTGAAGGAAATCTCCTATATTCACGCGGAAGCCTATGCGGCCGGCGAGCTGAAACACGGCACCATCGCCCTGATCACAGAGGAAGTCCCTGTCATCGCCATCGCCACACAGGAAAAAGTATTTGCCAAAACCATCTCCAACATCCGCGAGGTCAAGGCCCGCGGCGCCTTCGTGATTCTCATCACCAGGGAGGACGCCGTCTTAGATGGAGGAGTCGCCGATATTCATATCCGCATTCCGAAGATTGGGGACCGTTTTACCGTCTTCCCTATCGCAGTCGTGCTCCAGCTGATCGCCTACTACGCCTCCACCGGCAAGGATCTCGATGTGGACCAGCCGAGAAATCTGGCAAAATCCGTTACCGTAGAATAAGAGCGAAGAACGGCCGCAGGATCACTTATTGATCCTGCGGCCGTTCTCCGTTCTTCCCGCGAGCTGCGGGTTTTTATTCCCTGATGCCCTCGTTTCCGGGACCCACATCGGTTGGTTTAAGTATTCTTATTCAGCCACTCCTGCTTGGTTTCCGCGAATGCACGAATCATCTTCACTACACCGTCAACGCCTACCGCGCTGCGGTTGATGCAGAGATCGTAGCTTCTCGTATCGCCCCACTTCTTGCTGGAGTAGTAATTATAGTAGCTTGCACGCTTTTTATCGGTCTTCACCATGATATCTTTTGCCTTTGCATCATCCACATTATAAAGCTTCTTCAGGGAAGCGATGCGGTCCTCGTCGCTGGCCGTGATAAATACGGACACTACCTTCGGATAATCGGACAGCGCATAATCGGCGCATCTTCCGACGATCACACAGGACTCCTGATCTGCCAGCTGTTTGATGGTATCAAACTGTGCAAGAAATATCTTATGATTAATCGGCATATCCATATAGCCGGACGTCGTATATCCCATGGAATAGGTATCCATTACCAGGGAATACAGAAAGCTGTTGGTCGGCTTTTCGTCATGAGTTTCAAATAATTCCTCGCATAAACCGCTGTTCTTGGCTGCCAGTGCCAGCAATTCCTTATCATAGCACTTTACGCCCATCTCCTCGGCTAACTTCTGTCCGATGATCTTACCGGAACTACCGCATTGTCTTCCTATTGTAATTACTAAATTTCCGCTCATATAGACCGCTCCTTCCAGTTATCTTATACGCCTATTATACATCAAAATTTCAGAAAAATCTATATATTTATTGATTCTTAACAGTTTCTTTAAAAATACCACCCAGAAAGAGTTCTAGGTGGTACGTAATTTTCTTAATAATTCTTCAAAATACTCCGGCAGCGGGGCCATAAATTCCATATATTCCCCGGTTCTCGGATGCACGATTCCCAGCACGCCTGCGTGCAGTGTCTGTCCCGTAAGCTTATAGGGACACTTGGACGGACCGTATACCGCGTCACCCAGAAGCGGGTGGCCGATACTCGCCATGTGAACGCGAATCTGATGGGTACGTCCCGTCTCCAGCCGGCACTCCACATACGTAAACTGGCGGAAACGTTCCAATACCCGGTAATGGGTCACGGCTTCGCGGCCATTCTTCTCATTGATGCACATCTTTTTTCGGTCCACCGGATGGCGGCCGATGGGCCCGCTTATGGTCCCCTCGTCGTCCCTCATCACGCCATGGGCAATGGCGTAGTATTTCCTCGTAATGGAGTGCACCTTCAGCTGCTCCGCAATGGAGTTGTGCGCCATATCGTTCTTGCAGACGATGAGAACACCGGTCGTGTCCATGTCGATGCGGTGAACGATTCCCGGTCTCATCACGCCGTTGATACCGGATAAATCCGCCCGGCAGTGGGCCATCAGCCCGTTTACCAGCGTACCGCTGTAATGCCCTGCGGCGGGATGCACCACCATCCCCTTCGGTTTATTAATTAAAATAATATCGGAGTCCTCATACAGGATATCCAGTTCCATCTCCTCCGGAACGATTTCGGGCTCTACCGCCTCGGGAATCTCCAGCTCGATCAAGTCTCCGGCCGCCGTCTTGTAGCTGCTCTTAACCGGCTTTCCGCCCACAAAAACTGCCTCTGTCTTCAGCAGCTTCTGAAGATAGGACCTGGAGATATCGGGGCATTGCTCCGATAAGTATTTATCAATCCGTATGGCTTTCTCGTCCTCTCCTACCGTAAACTGCTGTTTCAATCCGCTTCCCTTTCCTTCCGGCCTGACAGGCAATTCAAATCCTCTTCTTTATACAGAAACAGGAACAGCAGGATAAAGATAAACATGGACACCGTCACATAGCAGTCCGCCACGTTGAAGATGGGGAAATCAATCAGCTTGAAATACAAAAAGTCCACCACATAGCCCCTCGTTAACCGGTCGATCATATTGCCAACTGCGCCGGCAGAGAGAAACATGGCGATCAAATGCAGCGGCAGATACTTCTTCGTAGCCGGCATACGGCTTATGGAGTACACAGCCGCGGCCACCACAATCACAGCGATAATCAGGAAAAACCACTGTTTTCCCTGGAGCATCCCGAAGGCCGCGCCGCGGTTTTCCGAATACAGGAATTCGAATACCCCATCCCATATGACGTAGGCCGGCCGGTCCATCAGATGACCCGCCGCCAGCAGCTTCGTCCACTGGTCCAGACCGATTGCCGCCAGAAATCCTATGATAAGTCCTGTAACAAGTTTTGCTTTCTGTTTCATGTATGTCTCCTTATGCCAAAATGCGTGAAAGTCCCGCATTCATTTCATCATCCGTTACGGTCTTGTCAATATAAGCTTTTCCTACCTCTTCCAGCAGAATAAAGCGGATCGTCCCGGAATCCATCTTTTTATCACTCTTCGTCGTTTCAATGATCTCATCTGCAGAAAGTCCGCTGACCGTGAGGGGCATGCCGAAACGCGCCATCATCTCTTTTAACCGCAGCAGTTTCTCCTCCGCCATCGTACCTCTGACAGCAGAGATTCCCATGGCCGCGATACAGCCCAGTCCCACACAGTGGCCGTGCATCAGCTTAAAATCAGCCAGCTTCTCGATTGCATGGCCCAGCGTATGGCCGTAATTAAGCAGCGCCCGTTCTCCCTGCTCCGTCGGATCCATTTCCACGACATCGCGTTTAATCCGGTTGCTGACCAGGACCATCTCCTCACAGACGGACAGATCCCTCCGGCCGATCTCCGCCCCATGCTCTCCCAGCCACTCATAGTATGCCGCATCCTTAATCAGGCCATGCTTGATGATCTCTCCCATACCGGAAGAAAACTGCTCATCCGTAAGGGTCTTCAGCGTGGAAATATTCGTATAGACCAGCTTCGGCATATGAAAAGCGCCGACCATGTTCTTGTAGGCGTCAAAATCAACCCCGGTCTTCCCTCCGATGCTGGAATCCACCTGCGAAAGAAGGGTGGTGGGAACCTGAATAAAGGAGATTCCCCTCAAATACGTCGCGGCCGCAAAGCCGCATAAATCTCCTACCACGCCGCCGCCCAGGGCCAGCAGATAATCGTGGCGGTCAAACTTTTTTAGGATCAGGGTCTCATAGAGATCCTTTACTGTATTTAAGTTCTTATTCTCCTCCCCTGCCGGGAATATAAAATGCTCTGTCTTCCGGCAGCAGGCCGAGGCAATCCGTTCCACCTCCTCAAGGTAGAGCGGGGCCACGTTGGAATCCGTGACGACGCAGATCTTCCGGTCCTCCAGATTCATCCTGCGCAGCTCTTCCTCCAGCTGACCAAAGGATTGTTCCATTACAATATCGTATACTTTTCTTCCATCCATATGTACCGGAATTCTTTTCTCCATATTACGGTTCCTCCAAAGTAAAATAGAAAGCAAACAATCTTCCTTCCTGACGGTCCCCGTCACGAAAAATCCCGCGGCGCCGGCAGGCCGGTGGTTGGAAGATTGTCTGCTTGTACTATACCTAAAATCTGATTGTCTTTTATCGTCATGGCTACAGACGAAGATTCATTCCGCCCATATCCAGCGTACCATTATTCAGCAAGTCTTGAAAATCACCGGAAAGCTCTACGGATTCCGGAGTTGCTATAAATATGTAATTCGAGATCTTCTGCAGATTGCCGTTCATAGAGTATGTCGCACCCGATGTAAAATCGATAATTCGCTGTGCCACTTCCGTATGGATTCCTTCCATATTCAGCACAACTGCTTTTCCAGCCAGCATATAATCACAAATCTCTTTGGCATCCTCGATGGACGTCGGCTTCACCATGGAAACTTCCATCATGGAGCGCTGTTTCATCGGTACTACCTTTGGAGAACGTGATAGAAAGCGCGGCTTCTGATCGTACTCTTCATCGTCATCGTAATAATCATCTTCATCTTTTTTGGCAAAGAGTCCTTTTCTGGCAGGTCTGTCATCTTCATCTTCGTAATCGTCATCTAAGTAGTAGTCATCCTCTTCATCGTCACCGTTTAAATGCACACTCTCCAGCAATTTGCTAATTATGCTCATCCTTCATTCTCTCCAATCTTATATCTTGTATCAAAAATGCCGGTACCGACTCTTACCAGAGTTGCTCCTTCCTCTATCGCTACTTCATAGTCTCCGGTCATACCCATTGAGAGCATACTCATAGTAACATTATCAATGTTTTTCCCGCGCATGTCAACATAAAATTGATATAATTTTTTAAAAATTGGCCGATTTTCTTCGGAATTATCTACAAAAGGCGCAATTGTCATCAATCCCTGAATATGCACATGGGAAAATGCCGCAATTTCTCTCAGCGCCTGCTCCGTTTCCTCCAGGCGGAAGCCGTATTTGCTCTCCTCCGCCGCCACATTCACCTCCAGCAGAATGTCTGCGGTAATGCCCTTTTTTGCTGCTTCCTCGTCGATCTGGGCCGCCAGCCTGACCGAATCCACACTGTGAATCAGGACGGTCTTGTCCACCACCTGGCGTACCTTGTTTCTCTGTAAATGGCCAATCATATGCCAGCGGATATCTGATTCCAGCACCTCGTGCTTTTCACACAGCTCCTGAACCTTGTTTTCTCCAAAATCGCGGATTCCGGTCCCGTACGCTTCTTCAATCATGGAAACCGGCTTCGTCTTGCTGACCGCTACCAGCGTCACTTCCTCACGGCTTCTTCCCGCCCGTCTGCAGGCCTCTGAAATACGTCTTTCTACCTCTTCCAGATTTTCTTTTACCATATTGTAACACCTCTTTACTGATAGATTAATTCACCTTCACTGACTGTCGACGCATCCAGCACGATGTGGTCGTATACAGCCAGACCATAAGTCATATTCTTCTTAATTGTATAGTATTCGTCGTTGGACGCCAGCACATCGATCTGCTTAAACACGGCATAGCCCTTATTGATGTTGTACACACCTTTCAAGGACGCGCTCGCCCCGATCTGGTAGCGGTCTGTGGAATCCGGCTTCACGATGTAATCGCCTGCGTTAAAGCCGTTCTCTCCGCCCATCTCGATATAGTAGTTGTCCTCCTCGGAATAATAGATCGTCGTCGGAACAAATACCACAGAACTTCCCGATTCCGAATAGACTTCTTTATTAAATCCGCTTTCGGAGCTGTCGCCCCCCTGGGTTAAGTACTCCATGGGAACGAGATAGAAATCCTTCGTCGTCACGGCGCTGGCGGGAATCTTAAGCCCGTCCACCTTATCGGAAATAATCTCAAAGTCCACGTAACGGTCTGAAGCGAACTGGACCATATATTTATCAAAATCCAGTTTGCCGTATGGCTTTCCGTCCGTTCCGGTAAGCATGGAAAAGCTGCCTGTGGCTTTTAAATCATGACCGGAAAATGTGACCGTCAGGCTTGTCTTATCCCCATAAGTCTTCACATCATCGTCACTCAGCGGAAATACCACGGACCACTGATCCGACGTGATCATCTTATAGACAGGAATCCCCTTTTCAATCAGATTTCCTGCTTTTGTAATCGTCTTCGTATACTTGCTGCGGTCGAATACTGCCTCCGAAATTCCTGAGGCATTCAGGTTCTCATAAGAGTCCACTCCGTAGGACACGACACCGGCCTCATCGGCCCGCACCTGCTGAAAATTAAATCCCGCCTCATCAAGGAGGCTTCCAGCGTTATCGAGCGCATTAAAATTCATGTATTCCATCACGTCCGCTTCCAGCGTATACTTCGTATCGTAAACCGAGTTAAAACGGTTGTCGTCGTACGTAAGGCTGAATACAGTCAGCTGTTTCTTTAAATCAGCCAGATTCTCCGCTGTCAGTGTGACATTTTCTTCTGTATTTTCTTCCAGGAATGATGCGATATTTCCTGTTTCATCAATGGAATAGATCCGCGTTCCCACCGACGCCCTTTTTCCCTCCCGGATATAATAATTGATGTATCCGGAGCGGTCGGCGGTCTTCACCTCTTCCTCTCTCAAAATAATACCGGTATAATCGGTATTATTCACGATGCTTCCTTCCTGTACTTCATAGAACTGGATCTTGTCCCTCCGTATGTAGGTATAGACGCTGAACACCATATAAACAAAAATCAATGCGAAGATGATCATTCCGACATTAATATGAAGCGGCTTCCGGTATTTAATGATCTTCTTATTCTTTTTTTTCGGGGCCGCCTCCTTCTTTCGGGGCCTTACCTTCTGTTGTGCCAAGAGAGCGCCTCCTTTCCCTTCTAGTTATTATAAGAGTAAAATGCAAAAAGTTCAAGTGAAAGATACGCGGACGTAGCTTAGGTTGTGAGGAAAGGAGCCATGGAGCGGGCCTGTAGTCTGCCCCCGAGGGAACATGAGCCAGGACTCCGCCCGTCCCCCGCCGCTTTTCCGGCAGGCCTCCGACACGTCCGCGTCCTTCCGCCAAAAAAACAAAAAACGCACCTGACTCCCGCCAATACTTTCAGCGTTAGTCAGATACGTCCCTCTTTTGTTTATGTATGATTATAATGAAACAATCACATCGGCCTGCGCGTTCTCAGGCAGATTCTCCGCGTCCATGGATACGCTGAGAACGAAGGTCACGTGATACTTTTCACCGATTCTTTCCAAAGTCGTGATGGTGTCTGTAATATCTTCACCTTCTAAACAGGACAGTTTTAAAAAGCTGTCTAAAAACATCATTTCCAAATCGTGATCCTGTGAAATGATTCCACAGATAAAACCAATAAATCCTTCACTCGATTTAATCGGGTACTCATTGACATTAATGAGACGAATCTTGTTGCTTAACTCATACATGTGCTTGGAACTCTTGTCTAAATAGACGATGGATCCCTTGGAATCCCTGATGGCGGAATTGGCCCTATCCAACAGATGTTTTGTCTTCCCCTTACCCTTTTTTCCTGCTATTATCTGCACCATAGCGATCTCCTCCTTGAGTTATATGATTTGTATAAAAAGTCTATTAATATTAAAGTAATTATAGTACAAATCCCCATAAAACGCAACGACTAATCTACAATTTTATTCAATATATTTGACATATTATCGTAAAGGCCCGTTCTATCAGGGGCTTTTAAGACAACGGAAATATATTCCATCCCTGAAGAGCCGCTGCTGCCCATGATCAGACAGCTTCCCGCAGCCTTTGTCGTGCCTGTTTTGCCGCCCAGCGCAGTCAGTCCTTCCGGCATATCCCGCTCACCAGTCATATACCAGTTGCTCTGCTTCCAGGTCTTTGTCAGCGTATCTCCCGAGGCCGTCGTGTAGACAGCGTCATAGGATGACGTACCGATCACCTTCCTGAAATCAGGATATTTCATGGCTTCATTGAAAATCAGATACAGATCGTATGCGGTCGTATAGTGGTTTTCATCGTTTAAGCCATGGGGATTGACGAAATGAGTCCCTGTCGCTCCCAGCTTTCTTGCCTCTTCATTCATACGGTCGGCAAACTTCTCAATACTGCCATCCATGTGGACTGCAATCGCAGCGCCGGCGTCATTGCCGGAAGGCAGCATAAAACCGTAGAGCAGCTGCTCCATAGTCAGTTTATCGCCCGGTTTGATGCCGCATAAGGTCGCACCGCTCTCCGTAATCACCGCTTCCTCCGGTACCGTTACCTCATCGGACAGATTCCCGTATTTGATCGCCAGCAGAGCCGTCATCGTCTTGGTGATACTGGCCGGATACAGCTTTTCAAAGGGATTCTTTCCGAAAATCACCGTTTTATCCGACAGGTCAAAGACCGCCGCCGCTTCCGCGGTAACCGCCTGATCTGTGGATGGAGTGTCCGCCGTGACGACACAGAGATTATGTGCAAAACTCTCTGCCCTGTCCGATAGCGCAGTTCCTTCATAAAGAGCTGTCCTCTGCGTGAAGTCATAGGGATTATCCAGTTTTTTGAAGCTGGAGCAGCCCGACAGCATGGTCACGCATAAAAACGCGCAGCCGGCTTTCATCGTAATTTTCTTCTTCACTTACAGACTCCTACTTATACATCTCACGCCACTCTAAGTCACCGCGGTCCAGAGACTTGATTAAGAGCTCTGCAGTCGCCAGGTTTGTTGCCAGCGGGATATTGTGCATGTCGCAGGTTTTCATGATATTAACGAGATCCGGCTCATGAGCCTTTGATGAGAGCGGGTCTCTCAAAAAGATCACCAGATCGATCTCGTTGTGCTCGATCTGGGCTCCCAGCTGCTGCTCACCGCCTAAATGACCAGCCAGATACTTATGGATATTTAAATTCGTGACCTCTTCAATCAGACGGCCAGTGGTCCCTGTCGCGTACAGGGTGTGCTTGCTTAAAATCCCCCGGTAGGCGATGCAGAAGTTCTGCATCAGTTTTTTCTTTGAATCATGTGCAACTAATCCTATATTCATAACGATATACCTCCTTAATAATTACCAATTTTGCGTTGCAATCCAACATTCAGAACAAGGCCCATCCCGATAAAGATACTGATCAGGGAACTGACTCCCGAGCTGATAAACGGAAGCGGCAGGCCGGTATTGGGGAAAATCTGTGTCGCTACGGCGATGTTGGCAAATGCCTGAAATCCGATAAGCGCCGCCATGCCGGTGCAGATCAGCCGCCCCGCCATGTCTCTGGATTTGTACGCCAAGCGCAGACATTCAAATACGATGAGACCGAAGAGCACAATGACGGTTACCCCGCCGATAAAGCCCAGCTCCTCTCCGATAATTGCAAAGATGAAATCTGTCTCTCCGGTGGTGCCCAGCCAGTTTCCATCCTTTACGGATGCGATAGTCGTATTAAAAAGTCCCTTCCCCTGAAGCTGTCCGGAACTGATTGCCATGATAGAATTCTTCTGCTGATACATATTCTCCGCGTACTGTTCCGCATGCGGATAGATCCACGCCAGAATACGTCTCGCCTGGTAATCGTGGATAAAGGGGATCAACCCCTGCGTCAGCAGATAGATAAACAATGCGCCTGCAGGTATGGCAACCGCAAGCACGCCGCCAATCCAGCGGTAACTGATGCCGGCTGTATACACCATACAGAGTATGATGACAATGACAACCAGACTGGTGGATAAGTTCGGCTCCGCGAAAATAAGGCCGATGGGTATTACGGCCAATATGGCCGCGATCCCCACCATAACAGGCATATTCATCTTTTCCTGATATTTATTCCAATACCAGGAAAAGAATACAATAAGCCCGATCTTCACGAATTCGGAAGGCTGTATCCGTCCGATACCCGGAACGTCGATCCACCTTGTGGCTCCGCCTGCCGTGTGACCCATCACCAGCACCGCACCTAAAAGAAGGATGCATACTGCGTAATCCAGCGCATATAAATTAATAATTCTATGATAATCGATGATGGAAAGCCCTATGGCCAGGGCAAATCCCACCAGGATACCGATTATCTGTTTTGTAACCGTCGAGGAATCCTGTCCGGATGCGCTTGCAACCACGAGAATCCCAATGACGGATAACGCCACCATGTAAAGAACCAAACGGTAATTATAGTATTTAAAATTGTAGTCAAAAAACATAGTCAGTATATCCCCTTGTCAGGTATATCGCGAATAGGGATGTTCGCATAAAGCACCGGCATATAGCTGTCACAGTCCGGCTGCTTCATCTTCGTCATCTGTATCTCTATTCTGTCGGAATCAACATCCATGTATCTCGATATCACATGGATCATGTCGTCTTTTATCATCTGCATCACTTCAGGAGAACAGTCCGCCTTGTCCGCAACCAGCAAAAGTTTCAGACGATTTCTTGCAATCTCTCCTGAATTCTTCTTACGGAATACAGGAAACAGGCTCATCTCATCCCTCCTACGCTCTCTTCAAGAGGTTGGAAAGCTTAAAGAAAAACCCTCCACGCGCCGCCACATGAAGGAGCGGCACCGTTTCGCCGGTTATACGTTTGCAAATGTCCATATAAGCCTGTCCGGCCGGTGTTCCTATGCCAACCAGAGGCTCTCCCTGATTGGTGGATATGACGATATCCTCGTCATCCGGGACTGCGCCGATGATATCGATGGCCAGAATGTCCATCACGTCATCGAGGGACATCATATCCCCGCGTCTCACCATATCCATACGGATCCGGTTCACCACCAGATCGATGGTTTTCATGCCGGAGGCTTCCAGGAGTCCGATAATGCGGTCCGCATCACGGATCGCCGATACTTCGGGTGTCGTTACCACAAGCGCCCTGTCGGCGCCTGCGATGGCGTTCTGAAAACCCTGTTCAATGCCAGCCGGGCAGTCCAGAAGCACATAGTCGAACTCTTCCCGCAGATCATCAACAAGTTTCACCATCTGGCCCGGATTCACCGAGGTCTTGTCCCTGGTCTGAGCCGATGGAAGCAAAAACAGATTTGGATATCTTTTGTCTTTTATCAGGGCCTGCTTCATACGGCAGTTGCCTTCTACCACATCTACAAGATTGTAGACAATGCGGTTTTCCAGTCCCATGACCACATCTAAGTTCCTGAGTCCTATATCTGTATCGATAAGAACTACCTTTTTCCCCAGAATGGCCAGGCCGGTACCAACATTGGCAGAGGTTGTTGTCTTGCCTACCCCGCCTTTTCCGGAAGTAATGACAATGATTTCACTCATTTCATATCCTCCTGATTCAATCCATATTCTATTCTACATTAATTTTCGGAATATTTCCACACTTTTTTTCATTGGTTTGATAGAGACTTTATTTCCATCCAGTGAAGCGGTCATCGGTCCGCGGCCCAGCTTCTTCCCACGGCCGTCAAGCCGCGAGGTGCAGTCTGCGATGCGAAGCTGCGTCGGCGCCATGGTCAACGCCACAATCACAGCGCCCTCATTGCCCGCAACACCCGCGCATACGGTGCCGTACAGCGCGCCGAGAACGATCACGTTCCCCTTCGCCATAACCTTGGAGCCTCGTTCCACATCTCCGATGATAATGATGCTGGCTTCCGATTCCAGCGTCTCTCCGTCCTGTAAATTTCCTTTAAAGAATTGTCCCGTCTGGCAGGACAGTTCCATCAGTTTCTCATTCAGTGCTTTTTCGCAGCGTTCGATGCGGTTAGCGTCCGTATCAACGAGGCAGACGATCTCTAAATTGGAGTTCTCCATAATCTGGTTTACAACCGCAAATTCCTCTTCCGCCGTCAGTTTTCTTCCCTCCAGCGTCAGCGTCATCTGGGCCGAGCCCCAGAACTTCGTGTTGTCCCCGAACTTCCTGCCGATATCGGCAAGAAGCGTCTGAAACGGGACCTCCGGTTCCAGATAAACGGTCATACCCGCCTTGTTGCTTTTAATCACTACGGTATTATGCATCATATCCACCTGACCTTTTCTCTCACCCTTCTTAATCGCGAATCGTGACATTCGCCGCATCACGCGCACCGGCATTCAGGATCGATTCCAAATCAATCTCTCCATAATAGTACTGATACACGCTCTTTGCTATATTCGCGGCATTGGAAGCCGAATATCCGAACGGAATGTTCACGGTAACACAGATCTCCGGATTGTTATATGGCGCATAGGAAATAAAGAACGCATGGTTCGGCTTGTTTTTTGCCTCCTGGGCCGTACCGGTCTTGCCGGCGATCGGAACCTCCAAATCGGCAAACAGCTTCTTCGCCGTACCACTGGCGATAACTTCCCTCATTCCCTGCTGTACAGTATCCCACGTTGAATCCGCCGCGTCAATATGAGAAGAAATCTCAGGGGTATAATCTTTAATCAGATTACCTTCAGAATCGGTTGTCTTATCCAGTAAGCTGAGTTCGAATACATTACCCCTGCTGGCGATCGCCGCCACATATCTCGATAACTGTACATTGGTATAGGCGTGGTTACCCTGTCCCATGGCGGAACGCTCCGGGTCGATGTCTGAAATTTGAGGCTCCAGCTCGTCGATTTCCACGCCGGATTTATGATCCAGTCCGAACAGGGCTGCGTATTTATGCAGCTTATCCAGTCCGAGAGACGGAACGTAATTGCCGTCGGCATCCATGGACAGCCTGTGTCCAAGGTCCGCAAAGAAGAAGTTGCAGGAATTCTGAAGACCGCCAACCATGTTAAGCGGGCCGTGGCGTCCAGGATATATCCAGCACTTGATCGGCGTGTCGATCTCTTCATATCGTCCGGTACAGTCGATCGTATCCTCGATTCCGATTGCATTTTCCTCCAGTGCAGCAACGGCAGTAAGAGGTTTAAAAGTAGATCCGGGCGCCTTCTTGGCCTGTGTCGCATTGTTATATAACGGCAGTGACAAATCATTCTGAAGCTGGCTGAAATAGGCGCTGTCGCCGATCCGGTTATTATCGTAACCAGGATACGACACGAGGGCCAGAACCTCTCCGGTCTTGATATCCGTTACCACCACACCTGCGTTGCACGGAGCCAGCGCCAGCTGGGCTGGTGTGATCTCAAGAGTTGATATCTTTTTCATCAGAAATGCGTATGCGTCACCAGTCGCCTTAAGCTGGCTAATATCTTCCTCATTGTATTCCAGGATTCCCTGGTCAAACAGAGCCAGACAGAGTTCCTGTCCCGTGATGACATCGTCATTGATCAGATAACGGTAAATTCTCTTTGTAAAGTTCCGGTCTTCCTTCAGTTCAGCCAGCACATAATCCACCAGTGAACGAAATGTATCGTCGGCGTTGGAATATTTGGAATCAGTTTCCAGCTTCGTGGTATCCAGCCAGCCGTTTGCAATTCCATAATACAGGTAATCTCGCAGACTGATCTCGTCTGCTTTCCACGCCAGGTATTCCGTACTCGTCTTATCAATGAAATCTTCTTTTATAATTCCCACAGTCGGGCTCGCCAGATACGTATAAATATAATACATATAGGCCGCCAGGTCCTGATCCAGGTCCTTTAAGGAAGCCGGATGGCTGCTCATCAATTCATTTTGCAGTTCTGTAAAAATCTGATCTCTGGATGATAAGAATTTACTGTTAATATTCTTTTCAACATCAGATGCTTCCTCTGATTCGAAGTGCTTCAGGGACAGAATATTGTTGTTAATCAACTGGAAATATGCATCCTTTACAGGAATTTTCATATTAGATCCGTCTGTGGAACTTGTAATCTCCACATCCCCGTTTACAATGGTCTTTAGCAGAACACCGGCCAAAGACTGTTCAACCAGATGGTAAATACCTGTCTGCAGGCCCGCAATCTGTGTAAGATAGATGTCATTGCCAGCCTTAGATTCCGTTTCATTAAGAGTCTCCCTGACCCGTCCGCGGCTGTCCTTGTAAATTGTCTTACTGCCCTTCGTTCCCTGAAGTTCCTGTTCCATTGTAGCTTCGATCCCCGTCGTTCCCACAATATCATTTACATCATAGTCCGGACGGCTCTTTTTCAGTTCCTCTAGCTGGTCTTCCTGTACCTTGCCGGTATAGCCAATAATAGGGGCAAATGCGATACTGTCATTATAAGCCCGAATGGTAGTTTCCCCCACGTTGACTCCCGCCAGGTCCGCCGTATGCTCCAGAACATCAGCAACGGTTTCGTCCGAAACCTGGGTTGCCACTGTAGTCGCCTCGTATTTACGGAACGACATGAGACGAAGTGCATACTTGATATTGATGATGTCCAGCGCCTCCTGATCTGTCATGGTAACAGGATTTCCGTCGGAATCCTTCATCTCATTTAACTTAGCCGTGACACACGCTTTTTCAAACAGCTCTCTGGCCGAAATCGCGGAAGGATACTTGTTGTCTTCGTCATCTAACTCCTCCACACTCTTTAAGCCGTAATAATCCCGCAGAAAGCGTTTCCTGCCGGCCTCTGAGGAAGAGGTATAGATCATATCCCCATTGCTGTCAATGGCTACCTCAAACTTTCCCTGTACCGTCTCCCCATGCTTCTCCAGGATTCTGACCAGCCTTAGATACATGGCGTTCTGCTCTGCCGTGGTCTTATATTCCCCGGTGTCCTGAACGGTCACGGAATAAGCCAGCTTGTTATAAGCCAGCACCTTGCCGTTCCTGTCATAGATGTTGCCGCGTGTCCCCGCTGTGGTAAGGGTCTGCTCCGTCAGCTGCATATAATCGTTTAACGCCTGTTCTCCGTTTACGATCTGTAAATTAAACAGCTTATGGACGAGTCCTGCATACATGGCTATACAGATGATTCCCAGCACCAGGAGTCTTGATGATGCGATTTTCTTCAAAAAGTCTTTTAAGATGTCTAATAAATCTCTAAACAATCGATGAATCTCCTCTTTTTTCTATCTCTTCCAGATGACGGTTGAACATCAGGAAAATGCGGTAAATAAGCAGTGTTGTCACCACCGTGAAAATGATCTCCGGCAGCATTAAGTTCATGAAGTAGTATCCGATTCCGAGACGTTTCCGGATCAGGAACCGGAACACATAAATATAAAGATTGTACGCCAGATCATTGAGCACGCTTAAAATAAGCGGCAGCGTAATGTAATCCTCATAATAGTATTTGGTACAGATGCCGTTTACATATCCCACGTAGATGAAAATAAGCGTGTAAAAACCGAACGGGCCGCTGTAGAATAAATCCATCAGAAGACCGGAAAGAAGGCCATAGTACATACCGGCCTCCTTTCCGTGGATAAATCCGAAGGAAAAGGTCAGAATCAGAAGCAGATTCGGAGATGCAGAGAGAAACGGGAGCAGCGGGAAGATACAGTTCTGAACCGTAAACGCCAGAATAATCATAAGAATATTAAAGATGATTCGTTTCATCGCCGCCGCTCCTTTCGTTATCGTTTTCTCTATTCTTCATAGCTTCTACTGTGCCGCAGCAGTCTCTTCTTCCGAAGAAGCCGCCGTCTCCCCGGCCTCGTTCGCCTCACTCTCTCCCGCCTGCGTCTCGGCAGAGGCGCCGTCTTCCGCGGTTGTCTCCTCTGTCATCTTCACTTTGAGATCGGTGATGACCAGAACCTCCTGCAGGCTGTCAAATTCAGCCGCAGGAATTAAGTAACCCGATTTGGTCACATTGTTTGTGTCATTGGTAATCTCCGCGGCATAGCCCACCAGGATTCCCGGCACAAAGACGGAACTGGTGTTGGAGGTAACGATCTTATCGCCATCCTTTAAGTCACTGTCCTTCAGCACGTTGGTGATGCGGAGGCGCCCCTCTTTAAACAGCGTTAAGTCACCGCCCACGATACAGCCGTCTCCGGACTGGATGGCCATGGCGCTGACTCGGCTGGAATCATCGATGATGGACCGGACCGTGGCGTAATTGGCGCCGACGTCCGTGACGATTCCCACCAGACCTCCGCCTGCAACCACGTTCATATCCGCGGCGATTCCGTCCTTCGATCCCTTATCGATCCGGAACACCTGGAACCAGTTGCTGGAGTCGTTGGCGATAACTCTGGCCCCGACCTTATTGTACTGGCCGTATTCCTGGTCCAGCTCATACAGCTGTCTCAGCCGCTTCAGTTCGAATTCCTCCGCCTGAAGCCTGGTATTTTCCTCCGTCAGCTGGGTGATGATGTCCTTCATCTCCTTGTTATCTTCCAGAGCGTCTTTCAGTTTTGTATAATCCACGATTTCATCGTAAATGGCGGAGCCCACCTTATTGACTCCGGACTGCACCGGGATCAGAAAGTACCCGACTCCGGTCCTCAAAGGTGTCAGCCACTCGTCATGGATTGATGTAAGGCCGATTAAAAGCACACAGATCACCGTTAAGGCAATCAGGACGTATTTACTGCGTTTCGATTCCATCTATATGATTCCCCGTTCTTTAAAACTGGTATAGGAATTGTCTCCTATGATAATATGATCCAACATGCGGATTCCGATCAATTCTCCGGCTTCCATAATTCTTCTGGTTAATGTGATATCTTCCCGGCTGGGTGCCGGATCGCCGCTGGGATGGTTGTGAACCACAATGACATTCACTGCGTGGTACTTCAGCGCCTCAATAAAAATCTCCCTGGGTGAAACGACGGAAGCGTTCACCGTCCCCTGGGAAATCAGCACATCTCTTATGAGCACGCCCTTTGTGTTCAGCAGCATGATGCGGATCTGCTCCTGCTCCATATGCCGCATGTCTTCCACATAGTAGTTCACGATGTCTTCCGGGTTTGAAAAGGTGGCCACGTCTTCCAGCACGGCTTTCTTCCAAATCCGCTTCGACAGCTCTCCGATACAGAGGAGCTGCGCCCCCTTCACCCTTCCGATTCCCTTAATCTGAGTCAGTTCGGGGAGTGAAAGATGCAAAAGCCCTAAAATACCCTCGCTGGGGTAATTTAAGGCCAGTATCTTTTGTGCAAGTGCCAGGGAACTGTCTTCCCTGGATCCCGTCCGGATGATAATGGAGAGAAGTTCTCCGTCGCTTAACCCCTCAGGGCCTGTCCGAAGGCACTTCTCATAAGGCCGGTCATCCGCCGGTATGTCTTTCATCGTAATTCTGTTCATATGTCTCCTGTCCGTTACTCTCCAGGTACGTGTCAAAGACATATGTATTTAAATGAACCGATAGGTAATGAGAGCCAATGCCACTCCGATGATGCTTGCCATAGTGATCTTGATACTCAGGCCAAAGGTAATGACCAAAATACCGAAGTTAATAATGAGCGGTGAATCGAATCCGAAGGACTGTCCGAAATTCAGCCAGGACAGCCAGGATACATCCTGAGCCATCGTCCCGATAAATCCGCCCAGCACGATCCCCGTCAGCACCAGAAGAAGCAGTACCCAGCAGTTTTTACGTTTCATCTGTTACTACCCCTCATTTGTTTTTGGCAGGATAATCCATGCCTGCTTTGTTATTCTATCATAGAAACGCAGTCGTGTATACACTTTTTTTGCCGTTTGGCGCTATAACGTGATCAGTCCCGCGTCCTTTAATTTCTGCATGGACATGAGAATTCCAAGCTTCGCATGGTACCAGGTAAGCCCTCCCTGGAAATAAACGGCGTACGGAGGTTTGATCGGTCCGTCGGCGGAAAGCTCGATGGATGCGCCCTGTACGAAGGCTCCTGCAGCCATGATAACCGGTGCGTCGTAGCCCGGCATCGCCCATGGCTCCGGAGTGACAAAACTGTCCACCGGCGCGGCTGCCTGAATTCCCTGACAGAACGCGATAACGCCCTCCGGCTTTCCGAGGGTCACCGCCTGAATGATGTCGTGGCGCGGCTCGGTGCTGTTCGGAACCACGGAAAATCCCAGTTTTTCATAGACATTGGCTGCGAATACGGCTCCCTTCAAGGCTCCTGCCACCACCGTTGGCGCGAGGAACAGTCCCTGATAGAAGGACTGGTTAAGCCCCAGGCTGGCTCCTACCTCACGTCCCAGACCAGGGGCGGTCAGACGGTAGGAGGCGCGGTCGATGCAGTCCTTTCTTCCGGCGATGTATCCGCCGATCGGCGCCAGTCCGCCGCCCGGATTCTTGATGAGAGACCCCACCATCATATCCGCTCCCACGTCGGCCGGTTCCATCCGCTCCACAAACTCGCCGTAGCAGTTATCCACCATACAGATGACATCCGGCTTCCGTTCCTTGATAAAGGCGATCAGCTGACCGATCCGCTCTACCGACAGGGTCGGCCGGGTGGCGTATCCCTTGGAACGCTGGATTGTCACCAGTTTCGTCTTCTCACCTACTGCCGCTGCAATTCCATCAAAATCAAAGCTTCCATCCGGAAGCAGATCCACCTGGCGGTAGATAACCCCGTACTCTTTTAAAGAGCCTGCGCTCTCCCGGATTCCGATTACCTCCTCCAGCGTGTCATACGGTTTCCCCACCGGTGAAAGAAGCTCGTCTCCTGGCCGCAGATTGCCGGACAGCGCCACGTGAAGCGCGTGGGTTCCGCTGATTAAGTTCGGCCTCACCAGGGCGCTTTCCGTGTGGAACACGCTGGCGTATACATCTTCCAGTGTATCCCGTCCCAGGTCGTTGTAACCGTATCCGGTGGTTGCGGCAAAATGAATGTCGCTGACGCGGTTGTCCTGCATGGCTTTTATTACCTTCAGCTGATTATACTCCGCCGTCTCATCGATCGCCGCGAAGCGCTCAGAAAGCAGCCCTTCTATCTCCTTTCCGAACTCCAGAACCTTTTTTTCGATTCCCAGCTGCTCATACATCGCATCCATTTCCATGATTTTCTGTCTCCAATCCATACGTTTCTCTGATATCCTGAAGCATTTTCTCCAGGACCTTTTCTCTGTCGCGGCCGAAGTCTTCCAGATTCAGCCACCGCACATCCCGCTCCCGCTTAAACCAGGTGATCTGGCGCTTCGCGAAATGTCTCGTATCTCTCTTTAAAATGGTGACCGCCTCGTCAAGAGAACTGTTCCCCTGAAGGTAATCCAGGATTTCCTTGTATCCCAGTCCCTGCATGGAGACCATGTCTTTTGTGCAGCCCATTTCCATTAATTTTTCCACTTCACCGACCAGCCCGGCCTCTATCATGGCGTCAACCCGCTGGTCGATCCGCTCATAGAGCATCTTCCTGTCATCCGTAAGGACGTAATACAGGAAGTCATAGGGAGAGCGTTTCTGCCTCTCCCGTTTGTTGTGCTCGGAGATTCTTTCTCCCGTCTGCCGGTAAAACTCGATGGCGCGGATCACGCGTTTCCGGTTGTTGGCATGGATTTCCATGGCAGCCTCCGGATCGATCTCCGCCAGCATATCATGCAGAAAAACGGCGCCGCGCTCCTCTCCCAGCCGTTCCAGTTCCTCCCTGATGTCCCGTTCCTCCCCCTGCTCTGTAAAATCGATGTCATACAGAAGGGCCTGAATGTAAAAACCGGTTCCCCCGGCAACGATGGGAAGATGTCCGTGAGCGTATATCTCCTGTACCGCCTCCGACGCCATTTTTTTAAACACGGCGACGTTAAACTCCCCGGCAGGCTCCAGAATATCAATGAGATAATGAGGAACCCCATCCATCTCCTCCCGGGTCACCTTGGCAGAACCGATATCCATGTGGCGGTAAACCTGCATGGAATCGGCGCTTATGATCTCTCCGCCCACGGCCTTTGCCAGACGGACAGACAGAGCCGTCTTTCCCACAGCCGTGGGACCCGTCAAGATAATCAGTGGTTTCATCATACTATCCTCTTGAATTTTTTCTCCAGCTCGTACCTGCTCATGGAGATAATCGTCGGCCGTCCATGAGGACACGCATACGGATTCTCCAGATTCAGGAGCTGGTCTATCAGTTCGTTGGCCTCCGCCGTCGACAGCCGGCTGCCGCCTTTGACCGCAGCCTTGCAGGACATGGTCGCTACCCGCTCATAAATGATATCCGGATTATGAGTCGAAACATCGTCGGAAAGCCCGTCGATCATCTCGATCAGCAAATCCTTCTTGGCGATGGACAGCAAGTTGGCCGGTACGCCTCTCACTGCATACTCCCTGCCGCCAAACGGTTCGATCTCGAAGCCCATGTCCGAGAAATACTTCATGTGCTCTTTTAACAGCACCTCCTCATTCATGTTCAGTGTCAGAATGATCGGCGGGTTGAGCATCTGTGATGAGTATTCCCTTTTTTTAAGTGTTGCCATGGTTTTCTCATATAAAACCTTTTCATGGGCCGCATGCTGGTCAATAATGTAAAGCTGTTCGTTAAACTCCACCAGCCAGTAGGTGTCGAACACCTGGCCGATCAGCTTATGCATCAGCCTTGATTTCGGTTCCAGCAGTTTTCCATCAAAGAGATCCAGCTGTTCCGGCTTCCTGGAAAATGCGGCTGCCTGATTTTGTACCGTTTCCTCATTTTTCGCAGCCGATTCCGTCGATAACCCATGTAAAAAGTCTGCGCCTGCCGCCGTTTCTTCCGCCGCATCCCTTCCGTCGAAGCGGTTCGGAGCCATCTGCCCTCCAGCCGGCTTCTTCAGCCAGTTTTCAGCCAGAAAATCAGGATCTCTCATAAGAGACGGTTCTGCCAGCTTAAGCCGTTTGGAGCCAGGCGCGCAGGCGGCCTGCTGCCGGCTCATGGCCTCCAGCCTGCGAAGCTCAAAAGGCTCCGGTGACGGCTCGTGCTTCCTCGCCTCTTTTGCCTCCTGCTCCGCCTTTTCCTTATTCAGTTCCACCTCCGGAATCAGCTCCTTGTGAGCAAGCGCCCCTGATACGGCGTCGTAGACCATACGGTACACCATCTCCCCGTCGCGGAAGCGAAGTTCCATCTTGGTGGGATGGACATTGACATCCAGAAGCTCCGGCTCAATGGTGAAATGTAGCATGGTAAACGGATACTTGTGCTGCATCATAAACGGCTTGTAGGCCTCTTCTATGGCCTTCGATATGATGCTGCTTCTGATATACCGCCCATTGATAAAATAATTTTCGTAGTTTCTGTTGCCCCTGGCGATCACAGGTTTCCCGATAAAGCCGCTGATGGCGATATCCTGCTTCTTCGCCTCAACTGCCAGCAGATTCGCTGCGATCTCCCTGCCGAAGACCGTATAGATGATGTCCTTTAAGTTGTGGTTGCCGGAGGTATGCAGCTTGTTCTGGTTATTCTGGATAAAACGGATCGAAATCTCCGGATGGGAAAGCGCGATCTTTTCCACCAGCTCGGCCACATGGGAGCCCTCTGTCATGGGAGTCTTTAAAAATTTCCTTCTGGCAGGCGTGTTAAAGAATAAGTTTCTGGCGATAAATGTAGTGCCCTCCGGGGCGCCGATCTCCTCCAGCGGCCGTTCAATGCCGCCTTCGATGCTGTAGCGGCTTCCCGTCAGGGCTTCGCTGGTCTTCGTGATCAGCTCCACCTGGCAGACGGAAGCGATACTTGCGAGGGCCTCACCGCGAAAGCCCAGGGATGAGATCGTAAAGAGATCTTCCACGGACTTGATCTTGCTGGTGGAGTGGCGCAGAAACGCCAGAGGAACCTCTTCTCTCGGAATTCCGCAGCCGTTGTCGGTCACGCGGATGAAGGTGGTGCCCCCTTCCTTTATTTCAACCGTCACAGCCGTAGCCCTGGCGTCGATGGCGTTCTCTAAAAGCTCCTTCACAACAGAGGCCGGCCTTTCGATCACCTCGCCCGCTGCAATCTTGTTTATGGTATTTTGATCCAGTAGCGTAATGTTTGGCATATGGCTTATCGCTCCTTTATGTCCTCTAACAGTTCAGCCGTGCATCTATGCCTTACTGCCAGCGGTTCTTAAGTTTCGTCTGAAGGCGGTACAGCGTGTTCAGGGCGTCGATCGGCGTCATATTTCCCAGTTCCAGTTCGCCCAGTTCCCGGACAATGTCGTCGTCCTTTACCGTGTCAAACAGGGACATCTGCTGCAAATCCACTTCATCCGGCCGCGGAACACTGGTATGCTTCTGCGTACCGGCTCCTGTCCCCGCTTCCGCGATCTCCTTTGCCCTCGCCGTGATATCCGCGTCACTTAACTCCACCAGAAGCTCCTTCGCCCGTACAATCACGGAATCGGGAACTCCGGCAAGCTTGGCGACCTGAACGCCGTAGCTCTTATCCGCCCCGCCCTTCACAATCTTTCGAAGAAATACGATATCATCGCCCTGTTCCTTTACGGCGATGCAGTAGTTGTTGACGCCGTTTATGGTTCCTTCCAGCTCCGTCAGTTCATGGTAATGGGTGGCAAACAGCGTCTTGGCTCCTAAAAGCTTCGGGTTGCTGATGTGCTCCACCACCGCCCAGGCGATGGATAAGCCGTCGAAGGTACTGGTGCCCCGGCCGATCTCGTCGAGAACGATCAGGCTGTTTTTCGTGGCGTTTCTCAGGATGTTGGCGACCTCGGTCATCTCCACCATGAAGGTACTCTGGCCAGATGCCAGATCATCGGAAGCGCCCACACGGGTAAAGATTCTGTCGCAGATGCCGATATTGGCGTCATCCGCGGGCACAAAACTTCCCAGCTGAGCCATCAGTACGATTAAGGCCGTCTGGCGCATATACGTCGATTTACCGGCCATGTTGGGGCCGGTGATGATGGAGAGCCTGTTCTTCGTATTGTCCAGATACGTATCGTTGGCGACGAATAAATCGTCCCGCATCATCTTTTCCACCACCGGATGGCGGCCGTTTTTGATGTCGATCACACCTTTTTCATTAATGCGCGGTTTCACGTAATTATTCTTCGTAGCCACGGCGGAAAGGGAAGTCATCACATCGATGCCCGCAACCGCCCGGGCCGTCTGCTGGATCCGCAGGACCTCGGCGGCGATGGCGTCTCTCACCTCGCAGAACAGGCCGTATTCCAGGGTATAGAGCTTGTCCTCCGCTCCCAGGATCATGTCCTCCAGCTCCTTCAGTTCATCCGTTGTGTACCGCTCGGCGTTGGCCAGCGTCTGCTTGCGGACAAAGTAATCAGGAACCATCCCTTTAAAGGAGTTCGTCACTTCGAAGTAATATCCAAATACCTTGTTGTACTTGACCTTCAGGTTCTTGATTCCGGTCTTATCGCGCTCTCTCGATTCCAGTTCGGCGAGCCACGTCTTTCCTTCCGTCTTTGCATGGCGCAGCTTATCTGTCTCCTCGTGATAGCCGTCCTTTATGATTCCGCCGTCACGCAGGGATATGGGCGGGTCCTCCACAATGGCGCGGGAGACGAGATCGTGGACATCCTCTAAGGCATCCAGCTCTTCCCAGAGCTCTTTCAGCAGAGGAGTCGTGAATTCTCCCATAAGGTCTTTTATGTAAGGAAGCATTTCCAGAGAATTCCTGAAGGAGATTAAATCCCTGGGATTCGCCGTCTTATAGCTGATGCGGCCAATCAGACGTTCCAGATCGTAGATGGGATTTAAGTATTCACAGATTTCCTCCCTGGAAATGTAATTCATGTTCAGCTCTTCGATGGCATTCTGACGGGCAATAATATCGTCCCTGTGGATCAGCGGCTGTTCGATATAGGTTCTCAAAAGCCTGGCGCCCATGGCCGTCTTCGTCTTATCCAGCACCCATAGAAGGGTTCCCCTCTTCTGCTTCTCCCTCATGGTCTCCAGGAGTTCCAGATTCCTTCTGGTCGAGGTGTCGATAATCATGAACTGCCCTGTGGAATAGGGAACGATGGTCGTAATATGGGACAGCGTGCTCTTCTGAGTCTCGTACATGTACTCCATGACGGCCCCCGCCGCGATCACTCCCGTATCGTAATCCTGCAATCCCAGACCGTCCAGAGAGCCTACTTTAAAGTGTTCCTTTAAGATCCTCCTGCAGCCCTCGTCGGAAAAGAAATGGCTGTCAAGTGCGGCAATCACGGTCTGGTAGCGGTTCTTGACCTCCTCTGTGTCCACGCCGGACACAAAGAACGCATCGTTGCAGATAATCTCGGAGGGGCTGAACTTGTTGATCTCATCCGCCAGCTCCCGCTCTGTCTCCACCTCAGTCACCAGGAAATCGCCTGTGCTGATATCAGAGACGGCAATGCCGAACCGCTGGTCGATATAGACGATGCCCATCAGGTAGTTGTTCTTCGTCTCATCCAGCGCCTGGGCGCTGGTAATGGTTCCGGGGGTGACGACACGGATGACCTCTCTCTTAACCAGCCCCTTGGCCTGCTTCGGGTCCTCCATCTGCTCTGCGATCGCTACTTTATAGCCCTTCTGTACCAGCCTGTACAGATAATTTTCAAGCGCATGGTAAGGAATACCGCACATCGGCGCCCGTTCCTCCAGCCCGCATTCTTTTCCTGTCAGGGTAATCTCCAGTTCCTTGGAGACGGTCAGTGCGTCTTCAAAAAACATCTCATAAAAATCTCCCAGCCTGTAAAACAGGATACAGTCCGGGTACTGTTTCTTGGTTTCCAAATAATGGACCATCATTGGTGACATTCCGGCCACGTTTTTTCCTCTTTTCTTCTGTCGTACTGTTACGTTGCTATTTCATGGTTCCCATATAATAAAAGCCCTTCGACTCATCCAGATATACTTCCACCATCTGTCCGATCAGCGCGGAATCCCCTTTAAAATGAACGATGGTATTGTTATCGAGCCGGCCCGTTACGAAGCCTTCCACATGGTCGTCTTTTTCTTCCACCAGCACTTCCTTAACGGTATGCGCGTCTCGTCCGCACACTTCGGCTGATATTTTCTGCACCTCTGAGAGCAGGCGGTCAAACCGTTCCTTCACCACACCCTCCGGAATCTGTTCTTCCATGGCCGCCGCCGGAGTGCCTGTGCGCTTCGAGTAAATGAACGTAAATGCACTGTCAAAACGGACCTTTCTCACCACGTCCATAGTCTCCAGGAAATCCTCCTCCGTCTCTCCCGGGAAGCCGACGATAATATCCGTGGTCAGAGAGATATCGGGAACCGCTGCCCTGATCTTTTCTACCAGTTCCAGATACTGTTCCTTCGTGTATCTCCGGTTCATTGCCTTCAAGACCCTGCTGCTTCCGGACTGGAGCGGCAGATGGAGATGATGGCAGATCTTCCCGGAATTCTTCATGACCTCGATTAAGTCATCTGATAAGTCCTTCGGATGAGAGGTCATAAAACGGATCCGCCGAAGTCCATCGATGGCCTCCACCTCTTTTAACAGCTGTGCAAATGTCATGGACTCCTCCAGATTCTTACCATAGGAGTTGACATTCTGCCCCAGGAGCATGACCTCGACCACGCCGTCTGCAACCAGGCGTCTGATCTCTTCCACAATATCCTGAGGGTTCCGGCTTCTCTCACGGCCGCGCACGTAAGGAACGATACAGTAGCTGCAGAAATTATTGCAGCCAAACATAATATTAACGCCGGACTTGAACGGATACTTCCGGTCGGTGGGAAGTTCTTCCACGATGCGGTCGGTCTCTTTCCAGATATCAACCACCATCTTTTTCTCATCCATGCGTTCAGAAATCAGTTCTGCCAGTTTGAAAATATTATGGGTTCCGAATATAATGTCGACAAAGCGGTAGCTCTTCCTGATCTTTGCCACCACGGTTTCCTCCTGCATCATACACCCGCAGAGAGCGATCATCATATTGGGATTCTTCTGTTTCATTTTTTTTAAATAGCCAAGACGGCCATAGACACGCTGATTTGCATTATCCCGGACGGTACACGTATTATAGAGGACAAAATCCGCTTCTTCCTCCGTATCCGTCTCTGTAAAACCGGATGCCTCCAAAATTCCGACCAGCTTTTCCGAATCCCTGGCATTCATCTGACACCCCATATTAACCACACAGGATTGGGGCGCGCGTCCATTTTGCTTCTCAAAGTCTTTTGCCCACTCTCTGCATTTGGCCATGAAATAATACTGACGGGCTGGTTCTTCCGCAGGTGGTTCTGATTTTATATCTATTTTATCTATATCAATTTCATTATACATTTCTGTTGACTTTCTCCTTTTCTATGTATATAAAAATAAAAAAAAGTGGTTTTTTTACCGTACAGCTTTATGGCTCAAGCGGGGTGCTCGCTTCTTTTTTTATATTTATAATGTCATATAAATACATCTTTCCTTTTTCAGAATGTCTTATCATCAACTCCTTTATAATGCCTATGTTCTTTCTCATCATGTATTTATCCGCATTCCCTGTTTTGACTTGAATATTATAGCATAAATAAATTCTATTGCAAACACAAAAAATAAAGTGCCTGATCCAAAAATATCCGGGATTCAGTTAAGAATCCCGGATATTTTTATCAAAAAGCCCTGCTGCAATCAGCGGGGTAAAAGTCTTCTTATTCCGCCGTTACTGTACGGAGCGCCTCCAGCAGCTGATCCCGTATGCCCCTTTTATCAAAGACCATAGAAACTCCTTCCTGCCGTTTTTTCCTGCCCTTCACGGATACATCCGCCGTCCGATACCGAAAGACAATTTCATAGTTTTGATTTCTCACGTTCGCATTGCCTACTTTTTGAGTCGTCGTATAGGCATCCGTTTCAATCTTTTCTACTTTTCTCAAATCAACCAGCTGGACAAGGTTGGCAGACGGATTAATTCTCAGAACAAAATCCTTTGTTACCCGGATCACTTCCTCTTTATGGCTGTTCTCATTCTTTGTAATACGGCAGAGGCTGTCTTTGCCATACCGGCCCAGCATCTGAGCTGCAAATTCTTCTTTTTCACTATCCTGGGGAAATTCCTTATCCAGCATGCGGCGAATGAACTTTTTATAAGATTTTCCGGGGGTAAAGCCAAAATAGCTCATGAGGCACAGGAAAAATACCACCACACCAGCCAATGCTCCGTATTTTATGTTGCTGATTCCCTGTTCCAATATTCCGTTTGATACCCATCCAAGTGCAAAAAGGCCAAGAACACAGGCAACAGGAAGCCCTATCATCCATTTCACCATTGATTTTTTAAATCGTTTATCAATCTCCTCGGCCCATGCATCCTCGGCTTCCAGCCATGTCCCATAATTTGTTCCCATATGTATACTCCTCCGTTTCTATATCAGCCGTCAATCTTTCTCATAACGGGACTCGTAATGGTATCCGCTCCCATCCTCTTTGATCACGAACTTCATGGAATAATATCCCTTTTTCCATATTACGGTAGTTTCCCCATCATCTGTACGGCTGCTTTTCGGCTCTCCTGCAGCTTTCGTCAGCGCATCAATGCTGATATCTGCTCCTGAAACTCCATCGATCGAAGATTGTTCGGCATCCGTATCGGAATTAAATACCATAACAGAGCGTACCTTACACTCTAATGCCATCTTACTCGAGGAAGATTCATTAACAATCTCTATCTTGGCGTACTTTTTATCGTCTTTGGTTAAGTCCATATTCATATAGTAGCTTTTTGCATCCAGTTCATCCAGCAAATTGTAAATCCGGATTCCGGTGCCTCTCTTATCGTAAGCTGAAAGCTGAAATCCTGCAGATGACAATTCCTGTACGGTGGTCTTACCCGGTTCGATGGTAAAACCAGCCACAATTACCGGATGCGGTGTGCCGATAAAAGCCGGGTGGTGGCTGTCAAGGTAAACATAGGCCAAAAACACTACAACAGCAATCCCAAGCACCACTTGTTTGATCAGTTTCTTTTTCCTGCCTTCCGGTGTCTGTTCCGCTGCAATTCGTTCTGATTCTTTGTCTACTATTTCCATACTTTTTATGTCCCCTTCCGTATAAAATCACCATCACTTTTCTTATGAGGCGTGTAAACCTCCCAATGATGATAAGTATATTATATCTGCAAAAGCATATAAAACAACCGTTTCGACTTTATCGGGCCGAATTCAGCATAAAATGTCAGCTATACAAGAATATTTTCTGCATAAACCAGTTATCCTCTTCCCAATAACTATATTCCCCATGGTATTTCTCCACGATCTCACGGATACTGCCCATCCCAAAGCCGTGTCTCATACTCTCTTTCTTATGGCTTTTTAAATATGGATTGCTGCTTATAACCGATTCACGGATATTGTTGCCTACTTCAATTGCGATTCCTTCCTGTTCCCTTTTTACGATAATCTCAACTTCCCTCACACCTTCCCCCATCTCACTCGCTTCAATTCCGTTAATCAGAAGATTATAAACCAGATTCCCCATATCCATACTGTCGATTTTCTCAATTTTCCCCAATATCACATAGTGAAACCTTACTCCCCGTTCCCTGCATTCCTGTATCGCCTTCAGCAGCGCCGCATTCAGCCCCTCATTCCCAGTATCCTGCGGCAGTTCCTGATAATCCCCCCATTCGTCCCCCAGCTTTCCTATACATTCCTCCGCTTCCTCATACTTTCCTGCCTTCAGCAAACGATACACCACATGAAGCTTTACCTTCATGTCATGTCTCATATGATTGGCTTCCCTTCCGATTCGGTACAGCTCATGGATCTGCTTCTTTTGGATATCCTGTTTTGCCTTTTCATACTCTGTCTCCAATTTCTCTCTGCGGTACATTTCCAGACGGCGGCAGAGGCTGCATGCCAGCAGCCCCAGCATGACCATTCCTCCCGACAAACAAAGTGACAGGTAATAACTTTCCTTCCGGGACAGCATTTCCGCCTGCATATAGAACATGCCGATAACCAACAGAAATATCAACAGGCAGATTACGCCCATCAGCCCGTCTTCCATGCGGGCCGAAGCCCCCCTCTTCTTCCGGTACAGGGCCAGCGCCATTCTCCCCAGCGAGAACTTCAGCACACCTGCCGCAAAAGCACTGTAGATCCGTTCCTCTCCCTCACTCATCAGCAGCGTCTCAATCCCTTTATCTGTCATAATACCAAGTATGCCAAATATCACCGATGCACTGACCGCCGCGATCAGCACCCAGATCAGGCAGAGTACCGCCATCTCTGTTCTTTTTCCTGACAGCGCCAGCCTGCCATAAAGATACAGCACTACTCCATAACACAGCCCCAGTACTCCTTCATACTGGCTCATCCAATTTAACGCGGTAACTGTCAAAAAATACAACAGGCATCCCGCCATTGCCAGCAGAATGCCAAAACTGCCTCTATGCTTTTTTTCGAACCCGTGGCTGATGTATTCCACCGCGATCATGGACGACAGTCCGTTTATAAGATATTCTGTGATTTTATACATACCTCCCTTCACGCCGGCTTACAATTTCCTTAAGTTCCCTGCGTTTTGATCTGCTTAGGTCTAACTCTGTCCCATCACACAGCTGCACGGTTCTGCTCCCCACTTCATTTATGTACTGTCTGTTCACCAGGTAATTTTTATGAATCCGGATAAATCCATATTTTGAAAGCTCTTCCTCCACTGGTTTTAAACTTCCGTAGACATTATAGTGTTTCTGATCTGCCATCCAAAACTTTAGACTGTGGCCCCAGCATTCAATATACATCATATCAAATACCAGCACCTCCCGGCAGCCAAATCCATCCTTCAGCCGGTAATTAATCCTTTTCTTTACTGCTGCATGCTGATATTTCCGGAGAGCCCGAAGCATATCCCGCTCCATAAAACGCTTCCGGACAAACCACAGCGGAGTATATTCATAGGAATCAAACACCAGGCTCTCATGGTTGGAGATGAATACGACACTGGTTCCTGTTTTTTCCAGGCACAGCCTCTCTGCGAGTTCAAAGCCATTCCATCCGGGCATCTCCACATCCAGAAAAACCAGGCCAAATCCCAGCCGGCTGCTTTCACGATACAGCGCCTCTGCATTTGTAAAAAGGTGTACAGCTGCATCCTTTTCATCCAGAACATCCAAACACTGAAAGAGGGTATCCCGAATTCGCTCTAAATCCCCCGGATCATCATCGCAGATACCGATTTCAAGATTTTGTGTACTCATTAAACCATATAACTCCTTCGGTTAGATTCTGACTTTTTATCCGCACGGTCTGCTCTTATGGGCGGACCTGACCATTTCCGTATATAATATACTTTGTCGTGGTAAGCTCCTTTAGCCCCATAGGGCCTCTCGCGTGAAGCTTTTGGGTGCTGATGCCGATCTCTGCGCCAAAACCGAACTCGAATCCATCCGTAAATCTGGTGGAAGCGTTGACGTAAACGGCAGCCGCATCGATCTCATTTAAAAACTTCTGAGCATTGGCGTAATCCGACGTGATGATAGCCTCGGAGTGCTTCGTATTATAGCGGTTGATATGGGCGATAGCCTCGTCTATGGAATCCACCAGCTTCAGGGACAGAATATAGTCTAAATACTCCGTTCCCCAATCCTCCGCAGCAGCCGGGACAAATGCAGGCACGATACGGCAGGCTTCTTCATCCGCCCGCACCTCAACCTGCTTTTCATCGAGCCTGGCCTTTAACAGCGGCAGGAATTCTTCCGCGATATTTCTATGTATGACCAGTGATTCACAGGCGTTGCAGACGCCGATCCTCTGGGTCTTTGCATTGAAGATGATGTCCAGAGCCATCTTGTAATCCGCAGTCTCATCCACGAAGATATGGCAGTTTCCGGTTCCCGTCTCGATGACAGGCACCGTACTGTTCTCCACCACGGAACGGATCAGCCCAGCTCCGCCCCGTGGAATCAGCACATCCACGTAGTCGTGCAGGCGCATGAATTCCTTCGTCACTGCCCTGTCGGTATCGGTGATAAGCTGTACACTATCCTCCGGGAATCCCGCGTTCTTAAGCCCTGCACGGAGGCATTTGACGATAGCCTTATTTGACTCCAGAGCGTCGCTTCCGCCCTTTAAGATCACACAGTTTCCGGATTTGAAGCAGAGACCGAAGGCGTCTGCGGTCACATTAGGTCTGGCCTCATAGATGATGCCGATCACTCCCATGGGAACGCGTTTCTGTCCGATGGTGAGTCCGTTTGGCCTGGCCTTCATGGAGATCACCTCCCCCACCGGGTCCTCTAACACGGCCACGCTGATCAGTCCGTCAGCCATGGCCTCGATCCTGGAAGGCGTCAGTTCCAAACGGTCGATCATCCCGGCGCTCATGCCATTTATCGTCGCCTGAATCACATCCTCCTGATTAGCCGTCAGAATATCTTCCTCACCCTCAAGCAAAGCGGCCGCCGCGGCCCTTAAACCTTCGTTCTTCTTATCAGAGCTGAGAATTCCCAGAACACCGGCTGTCTCCTTCGCTCTTTTTCCTATCTCAGTTAGTGTCATATCGCGTTCCTCCCTGTTATCCTCTAAACTAAACTTATGGAGTGATTACCATATCCATTCCCTTGTCATGGGCCTCTGCCGGCAGAGAATCGAAAAGCTGGAAGGGATAGGCGATTCCGAATCTGGGATGATCCGGCTCTTCGTCGAAGAAGCGGTCGTAGTAGCCGCCGCCGTAGCCGATCCGGTGTCCTTCCCTGTCAAATGCGATTCCCGGCACGATGACTGGTGCGAATTCGTCGCCGATGCGCAGACAGCAGGATTTCGGTTCCATGATCCCCATGACGCCGCTCTCTAAATCTTTTTTTCCCTGAATTGCATAGAATACCAGTTTTTTTCCTTCTACCTTCGGTACTGCCACGTATTTTCCCATCTCCAGCAGGCCCTGAATCAGCTTCTCAGTTCCTGCTTCATGGCGGAAGGATACGTAGCAGTAGACACAGAATGCCTGCCGGATTGACCGGAGGCTTAAAATCTTCCTGCAGATGGCGTCATTCCACTCCATCTCCTGTTTCTGTGTGAGAGCCTGCCGGTTCTCCTTCACCCAATCCCTGATTTCATTCTTGCTTGACATTTCCATACTTTTTCCCCAGATCCGTAATGGTTCCGTCCTCTTCCTTAACCGAAATGCTGTTTAAGTTTCCTCTTAAGCTCATGCGGATCGCTTCAATGTATTCCTTTCTCAGGGCGGCCTGCTCGGCCTTCTCCTCATCAGAAAGTCCTACAGCCTGCGCCTTGTGGTAGAGCGTGTTGATTCTGTCTATTTTTTCCTGCTGCATCGATGTGCCTCCTAATATTCATTATTTATGTAGTGCATCAGATCGAAATCAAAGTTGGGATGGGCCAGGAAAAGCGTCCCCTTATTGTCACCCGTCATGATCTGTGAAACGACCTCCACGTCATCCCCGTTTGCAATGACCATATCGGAACCGCTGTCTGTGGCAATCCTGGCCGCCGCCAGCTTCGCCGCCATGCCTCCGGTGCCCACATCGCTGCCCGAGGTGGCCTTTCCCATCTCCATCAGTTCCGGCGTGATCTCATCCACCTGGCTGATAAAACGCGCCTTTGGATTCTGTCTCGGATCGTCAGAGTACAGGCCGTCGATATCCGACAAAAGAATCAGTAAATCCGCGCCGATCAGAGCCGCTACAATGGCGGACAGCCGGTCGTTGTCACCGAAATTATCGACGTAAGGGATCTCTGAGGTGGATACCGTATCGTTCTCATTTACAATCGGTATGGCGCCCAGCTTCAGCAGCTCGTCGAAGGTATTCTGCGCGTTATAGCGGGAGCTGTCGTTGATCATGGTATCCTTCGTCAGCAGGACCTGCGCCGCCACCTGATTGTACTCTGCAAACAGCTTCTGATACACCATCATGAGGCGCGCCTGGCCTACTGCCGCAAACGCCTGTTTCTCCGAGATGGTAACCGGCCTTGTGTGGTGGCCAAGAGCCTGGCGCCCCACCGCAATGGCTCCGGACGAAACCAGAACCACGGATTTCCCTTCCCCCTTCAAATCGCTGATGACACGCACCAGCTTCTCGATCTTCATCAGGTTCAAGTCCCCCGTATACGTATGGGTCAGGGAAGACGAACCGATTTTTATGACAATCCTCTGTTTATCCTTCAGCTTTTCCCGCACTTCAGTTCTCATGGTGTCTCCAATCATGTTCTTCAGTCTTTTTGTCTCATATCTTACAACATTTTTATCCATTCGTCAAATGTGCGGCGGTTGGAAAGTAACAGTTCTGTCCTCGCTTCCGGCTGCCGGAAGCGAGGACAGAACTGTTACGTTGGGACTGAGAAGCGTGCCGCGACTGCCTCCGCCGTCTTGATCCCATCCATGGCCGCGGACGTGATGCCGCCCGCGTAGCCGGCGCCTTCCCCACAGGGATAGATGCCTTTGATGCTGCTCTCAAACCGTTCATCCCTCGGTATGCGCACCGGGGACGAGGTTCTGCTCTCCACGCCTGCCAGGATGGCGTCGCCTCTGGAAAATCCTGCGATCCGCCCGTTAAACGCCTCTACGCCCTCGATCAGCGATTCCGACAGCGTATCCGGAAAGAATTCCCGCAGATTAGCCATGGCGTACCGCCCTTCAAAGGCTGGCTCCACATCTCCAAAAGCCGTTGTCGCCCTTTTCTTCTTAAAATCACGGTACAGCTGCACCGGAATTTTCCCTCCGCCGCACCGGTAGGCCGCTTCCTCCAGACGCCGCTGGTAGGCAATACCCGCAAGAGGGCTGTCTTCCGGAAAATCCTGCGGCGTGACGGTGACGATCAGCGCGCTGTTCGCATTCACGCCGTCCCTCGCATGATAGCTCATGCCATTGACAGCCAGACGCCCAGGTTCAGAGGACGCATCGACAACGTAGCCGCCCGGACACATGCAGAAAGAATATACGCCCCTTCCATTGGCACACTGATGGGTCACCTTATAATCGGCCGCCCCCAGCGCCTCGATCTCTGCAGCGCCGTACTGTGCGGCATTGATATCTCTCTGCGGATGCTGAATGCGCAGTCCGACGGCGAACGCTTTCTTCTCTATGGGCACGCTTCTCTCCAGCAGCCTCTCAAAGGTATCACGCGCGCTGTGTCCCACGGCCAGAACGGTAACATCCGTCTCAAATTCTTCCGTCCCGTTTACCGTGATACCCTTCAGCGCTCCGTCCTTAATCCGAAAATCGGTGACGCAGCTCTGGAAGTAAAAGGTACCTCCCAGGCGGATGATCTCTTCCCTCATATTTTTCACGATCACACTAAGCACATCGGTTCCGATATGGGGCTTATTCTTATAAAGAATGGATGGATCAGCTCCGAACTCCACGAACACCTCCAGCACTTTTCGGTTCCGCATCAGCGGGTCTTTCACCAGCGTGTTGAGTTTCCCATCGGAAAATGTTCCCGCGCCCCCTTCTCCAAACTGTACGTTGGAGTTGCTCTTCAGCTCACCGTCCTGCCAGAACTGAAGCACCGACCGTTTTCTCTCTTCCACCCGCTCTCCCCGCTCGAATACGATAGGGCCAAAGCCGGCTCTTGCCAGCATCAGTGCACAGAAAAGGCCGGCCGGTCCGCTTCCTATGATGACGGGGCGGTGCTCTAAACGCTCCGCTCCCGGTTCCGGAAATTGATATTCCTTCTTCTCGGCCTTCGCAATGTTCGGACTGTTCACTCTATGTAATACCTTGTCCTCCTTCGCTACCTCTACGTCGACTGTATAGATGAACAGCACTTCACTGCTCTTTTTTCTCGCATCCACAGACTGCTTCACAACCGTTACACGGCGAACATCCGCCGGCTGAAGCTTCAGCATCTTTGCCGCCTTCCTCTTTAAATCTTCCTCGCTGTGGTTTACAGACAGTTTTAACTGGCTGATTCTTATCATATAGGACCTCTTCCTGCGTTTCTGCCCGCCAGAATTCCCGATGACCACGCCCACTGAAGGTTATAACCTCCGCAGATACCGTCCACATCCAGAATTTCTCCCGCCAGAAACAGCTGACTGACTAATTTTGATTCCATGGTACACGGATTTACCTCTCTCGTATCGACCCCGCCGCAGCAGATCTGCGCCTGCTCAAAGGGATTCACCGCTGTCACGGTGGTTTCGAGCCCTTTGATCCGGTCTGTCAGAACCCCCAGCTGCTTTTCCGTGATCTCCCGGGTCCGGCGGCCAGCCGATATCCCGGATTCCTTAAGAAGCACCTGATGCAGCTTCTTATTCAGGACGCCGTTTAGAAATTCTTCCCCAGGCCGGTATCCCAGCCGTTTTACCCGTTTCGTTAAGAATTGGAAGAGCTCCTTTTTTTCCATAGCCGGCAGAAGATCCTGCCGGACAGTCACTTTCTTCCCATCACTTAAGGCGCGCGCCGCAAACCGGCTGATCTGAAAAACAGGGATTCCGGAGATTCCATAATCCGTAAACTGCAGTTCTCCCCGGTCGGAAGCGACCGCTTTCCCATCGGAATACAGTGTCACAGAAGCCTCTGTCCTTACTCCTGCAAACTGTTTATACCATGTCTCCCTGCATTTTAACTGCACCAGGGCCGGAAGCGGCTCTATCACGCTGTGCCCCAGACTCTCCGCCAGCTTATAGCCGCTGCCATCCGATCCCGTTGCCGGCGCCGCTTTGGAACCTGCCGCGAGTATGACCGCATCCGCCTTCATGGCTCCCTGGGATGTGGCCAGCTCCAGCTTCTTTGACACGCTTAAGACATCACATTCACATAGAACCGGAATCTTTAAGCGTTCCAGTTCGAAGCGCAGCGCATCCAGCACAGAAGACGCCTGCCCCGTGGCGGGGTAAACGTATCCGTTCCGGTCTGTCAGCACCAGACCCAGATCCTCAAAAAAGGAAAGTGTCTCTTTTACCGGCACCTCCCCGACCACCTTCCATGCGAATCCGGGATTCTCCCCGCGGAAGGCTTCTTTTCTCATATCCAGGTTTGTTAAATTGCATTTCCCATTCCCGGTAGACAGGATCTTCTTCCCGGGTCTCTTTGTATGTTCCAGAATTACGGCGTCGGCTCCCTCCCTGGCAGCCGCAATCGCAGCCGTCATACCGGAGGCGCCTCCGCCTATGATCATCACTCTTCTCTTCATGGATTCCTCCTTGCTGTGAGCACTTGGCAGACGTACTGTCACCAGCCCTATTGTATCCGCATCCTCCATTCAATTCAAGCATTATTTTTCCTGACGAGTCCTGTGCTCCGGTCCATTCTGTCGAACACGCTCTAGCTGGTATACGACTCCAGATAGTTAAACACCTCAATCATGGAGGAGAACCAGATGCCATCCATAAGACGGCCCCGCTCCTCCTCCGGGAAATCGGTGACCGGCATATGGGTATACAGGCAGATCGTCGTCTTATCCTGATACAGGACAAGCAGATAACCGTCTTCCGATACGAGATAAAATTTCTCCTTTTCCTTCTCCGGCGCAGGCGACACCTTCTCCTGATTGATGACGATCTGGTCCTCCGTCACGGTCTCCGTCTCCAGAGTCGCTCCGGGTATGGCCTCCTCCGGCTGTACACTGTCCTTGGTAATAACAAAACCGATTCCGAGGCAGAGAAGCGAAGTGGCTGCAAATAAAAGAAAGCAGAACATATACTTCTTCATAGGATAATACCTCCTTCGAAGTATAGTATCTGCTTTCTTCTCTCATTTTAATCACATCAAATGGCATTTCTGTGCGATTCTTACCAGTTTCGTGCCGCCGGGCATACCGGCAAGCTCTGTCTCATCCACACAGCGCAGCTTCAAAAGCAGGACGCCGTAGACCATAACCGCCACCACAATTGCCAGAAGCACGCCAACAGTGTTGCTCTTGACCGTCATATGAACCAGCTTGTAAACGCCGTAAGCCGCCCCGCCCATGATACCGGAGGCGATGGTCGGAAGAATGAACGTCTTCTTCATCTCCTGCCTGTAATTTAAGAACCGTCTGATGGAAATTCCATTCAGGATGCACATGAAGAGTGCAAACAGAATGTTGGAATATACCACACTGTAGATCCCCATCTTAAATCCGAACAGCATGACGCAAAGCACAAGGATATGGAGCACAAGCGAAATCACTGCGTTCTTAAGCGGTGTCTGCATATGGTTGATTCCCTGAAGAACGGCGTTGGTAACCGTTGACAGGGAGAAGAATACGACAGCCAGCGAACCGTACATCATCATGCGGATTAAGTTGGTGTTATCGTAACGGCTGAACAGCAGATTGCACACGGGGCCTGCGAGCACGGTAAGTCCTACCGTGGCCGGAATCGCGATCACCATGGAAAAGCGAATGACCATGGAAACCCTGCTCACGATCTGTCCGCGGTTTTTGCCTGCCACCGCCCGCGACAGGGACGGAATCAGGGAGGAGGCCAGCGAATTGGCTATGGCCACCGGAATATTAAACAGCAGGTGGTATTTTCCGGCATAGACGCCCCAGGTTGAGACTGCCTCCGACGCTCCCATTCCGAGAAACGCCATTCCTTTCCCATAAATGCTGTTATCGATGACCGTGCTGATATTGTAAGCCACGCTGCTCATCACGATGGGAAGAACGGTCATCAGCAGAACGGAAGAGATCTCGCCGTAGCTGTCTCTCCGTCTGGTCCGGTCACGCTTTGCCTGCCTCATCATGACAGGCCGGTAACTGGCCATCAGAAAAAGCAGGAACAGAAGCCCCGCCACCGCGCCCGCGCCTGTACCGATGGTGCCGCCGGCGGCTCCGAAGGCAAAGGAAAATTCCGTGGTTTCATGAACCAGGTTTGCCTTTAATCCTGCGTTGAACAGCCGTTCCGCCGCCACAATACTGATAACGGCATTGATAATCTGCTCAAAAATCTGCGAAAGGGCTGTGGGAATCATCGTCCCCAAGCCCTGAAAATATCCGCGGAACACGCCGAGATACGCGATGACCCATATGGTAGGAGCCAGCGTCTTAAGCGCATATCTGGTATACGGCATGTTTAAGAAACGGGTGGCGAAGAAATCAGCGCCGAACCACAAAACCGCAGCTCCGATCCCTCCGACTACCGTGCCATAAAACAGAGCTGCCTTTAAAATACGGACCGAATTCCTATACTCTTTCCTGGCATTCTTCGTCGCGATCATCTTCGAAACAGCCGTTGGAAGGCTGTAGGAGGAGACGATCAGCAAGATAGAATAGATGGTAAAAGCCGAACTGTAGTATCCGTTTCCCTCATCCCCCAGAATGTTGGCAAGAGGAATCCGGTACAGCATTCCGATCAGACGCACAATGATTCCCGCCGCCGCAAGAATCGTTCCCTGTATGATAAAATTTGACGCGCCCTTTTTCTCAGGCATTTTTCTGCTTCTGCTTGTCCTGTTATTTTCCATAAACCTCTACATTTGAGGAATCCTGTGCGGAAATAACGCATATCCACGTCTTTCCCTGATTCAGAATTACCTCGTTATTCTCCATGTCGTAATAATGTGTCAGGCCGAACTCCCCGTCCTTCGTCCACTTCACAGGGATCGCCTTTCCCTCCGTGGCATAGAGCCCGTAGGAGTCGTCGTGAACGTTGATATCCAGATAATCCGTGGTAGCGTAGTGCCCTGACGGGCAGTACTGGAAAAGAATATTCTTCACGGCGATCGGGCCTTCATTGCCCTTATGGGCCGCTCCGTACTGATACCGGTAGTATAAGCCGTCGCTCTCGTTATATTCAAACCACGGCTTATTCATCACGTAACCCGGATAGACCCTGGCCGCTTCCATCACACTGGGCGCTCCGTCCAGCGTCACCTCATGACCAGTTTTCGCAAAGCGGTAATGGCCCTTGTAATCCGCGCTGTAGCTCTCTGAGTATCCCAGCTGGGCGATTGCCCTGTTCAGCCGTTCTCCGCTGGAATATGCGTTGTGGGGTGATTTACGGTCCTTCGTCCTGTAATACGCCACGGTGCCGATTCCATCCAGCCCGTTGATGTTGTCCACATTGGCCAGATACGGCTTGGCAAAGGTGCTCTGCCCGTAGTGAGCGTAAATGGCGTCAAATTCGCGGGCAAAGTATGTATAATACGTCCGGCAGCTTCTCACGGAACCGATTCTGTCCAGATCGTCGTAATCCTCGATAATGGCCATGTAACGGTTCATGCCGCCCTCCACAGGGGCCTCATACACGATATCCGCCCGGTTGATACCATACTGCGGCAGCGACGCCTTGTCGTTGCTCATCATGATCGCGATGGGCCTGCGGTTTCCGATTGCCGCATCGACCATCTCACCGGTTAAGTAGCTACGGATCTTTCCCTCCTGCTCGGTGCGCTCCTCGAAGGTATACCAGTCGCCGGATTCCACAACTTCCTCCTCAGGCGCCTCCGTGGTAGTCTCAATCTTAATCTCTTTCGTAGGGGCGGGCGTGGTGTCCGTCTCTGCCGAGGCGTCCGTCACAGCCACCTCCTGATATTTTCCCTGGCATCCGGTCACCGTTCCCATCAAAAGGATTAGTCCGGCCGCACAGAACCATGCCCGTTTCTTCATCGTTCGTATCCCCCTCGTTTCAGAATCTCTTCCTGCTTTTTCTCCATGACGAGACGTTCCTCATCCACCATGTGATCGTAGCCGCACAGATGCAGCATGCTGTGCGCCACTAAGAAGGCCAGCTCCCGTGTCTCGGAATGGCCGTATTTTTCCGCCTGCTCTTTCACCTTGTCCACGGAAATGACGATGTCTCCCAGCAGCAGCTCCCCTGTCTCCGGATTAAAGTAATCGCTTGCCATGTCTTCCAGACGGTCAAAATCCGACGGGCTGTCGTAGTCGGCCATTGGAAACGACAGCACATCGGTCGCACGATCGATCTCCCGGTATTCTTTATTGATCTGCCGGATGTCCTCGTCATCCGTAAGGAGCACATTCACCTCCGCCTCATAAGGGCAGTTCTCATAATCCAGCGCCTCGTTCACCACAGCGGTGATGATCTCCTCATACGGAAGCTTTAACTCCTCTTCCGTCTCATACTCAATATGAATCGTCATAACGTGCCTTTCTGCCTCCGGGGGCTTTTGTTGTCTTTCGTTCTTTCTCTGCAGGTTTTTTCTTCGTCTCATAATCATCGTAAGCCTGTACTATCTTCTGGACCAGCGGATGGCGCACCACATCGCTGCTGTTTAAGTAACAGAAGCCGATGTCATCGATGCGTTTCAGCACGCGGACCGCTGTATCCAGACCGGATACGGCTCCGGCCGGCAGATCCTTCTGCGTCTGGTCACCGGTGACGATGACCTTGGAACCGAATCCGATTCTCGTCAGGAACATCTTCATCTGCGCCGGCGTGGTGTTCTGCGCCTCATCCAGGATTATATAGGCGTTGTCGAGTGTACGGCCCCGCATGTAAGCGAGGGGCGCCACCTCAATCAGCCCTTTCTCCGCATTGTGTAAGTAGCTCTCCGCGCCCATGATCTGATACAGTGCATCGTAAAGCGGCCGTAAATACGGATCGATCTTGCTCTGTAAATCGCCGGGCAGAAAGCCCAGTTTCTCTCCCGCCTCAATGGCCGGACGTGTCAGGATAATCCGGCTCACCTCGCCATTTTTAAATGCCTGGATCGCCATGGCCATGGCAAGGTACGTCTTGCCGGTACCGGCCGGGCCGATTCCGAATACGATCATCTTTTTCCGGATCTGATCCACATACTGCTTCTGCCCCATGGTCTTCGGCTTTACCGGCTTGCCTGTAATGGTCCTGCAGATGATGTCCTTGTCAATCTCCAGAATCTGTCCGTCGCTCTCCGAGAAGGACAGGGACAGGGCATAATCCACGTTCTGCTCCGTGATCGCATTTCCACGCTTCGACAGCTCGATCAGATTATTAAATACGCTCTTCGCCTTCTGCACCATCTGTTCCGGGCCGATGATCTTCAGCGCGCCGTCGCGTTCGATCATGGTAACATGAAGAGTCCTCTCTATTTTCTTCAAATAGCTGTCAAACTGTCCGCAGACATTCTTCTCGTGTTCAGCCGGTATATCTATGATTGTCTCAATTACGCTCATTGGACTCTTTCGTCTCCTCTTGTTCCTGATTAATTGGTATCTCTACGCTCGTCCGTTCCCCCACGGGTTCCTCCGCCACAATATCGATGGCAATTTGGCATAAAGATTCATTATCTAGTATTTTAACATGATTTTCCAGAATTTGTACCCCTTTTTCCAATAAATTTTTTTTCAAATTATCGTTGATGGTTTCAGCCGCCTGATTCTTCTCCTCCTCCGTGTAGGGGCGCTCGTAGGAAATGTATTCTTTGGCCGTGATATCGCCGAGATATATGGGCAGATAAAAATTCTGAAACAGGTGAAGCTGATCTTCTTCCATGGTCACCTTCCAGGTGGTTCCCTCCTGCTTCGGGCGTATCAGCATCAGGGAATACTGAAATGCCTTCGCATACTTCCCGCGGCGTATTCTCCCGGTTTCCACGTCCACGCGCTTAAACAGCGGCATCTGCCTCGTGATATGGTATTCCGTCCGCGCCGTGATATCCGCGTCGGAATGGACATAGTGCGTGTTCATGATTTCCTCCCCGTCGCCGATGACATGGAGTGTGCCGCTCACCAGCACATCGCCCTTCTTTACCTCATCGCCCACGGAAACCGCCGGAACGCCCTGGCGCACAATCATGGATGTGATCACGCCGTCCTTTGCCGCCACGATGTCGCAGGGTGACTCATCCTTAACAGGTATTTCAGAGAGGACCTCGTTCTCCTTTATCTTAACCAGAAGACGTGTTCCCGATACCCTGGCCGACACCCAGGTGATTTCCGGAAATGCGCTCCGCAGCGATTCTTCCAGGGCGTCGCAGTCGATCTTCGATTTTATCATGCCATAGCGGATATCCTCTGTTTCACAGTATTTCAAAAGGGTGTCATACGTATACATGTGATTTCCGTCAAACTCGATATCCCAGATAAAGATGGAGAGTATGTAAAGCAAAGCAAAAAAGGACACCATCCCGGCCGCATAGAGCTTTCGCTTCCTGTTTCTGTATAAAAAAAAAGGAAGTCCAAACTTTCCCAGTACCTTAAGTCTGACCTTCGATTTCCGGACAATGGGTTTTATCTTCCTAAACCCTTTCACGGTCATATAAAAGCGATAGGAATGGCCTGTATCGGACACTCCCCAGATTTCTATCTCATGAACACTGCACATATTAAAGAACCGTTCCGGAGAAAATCCCGTCATCTCCACGAACAGATAACCGGACATCCGGTGGTTAAGCCATGTTACAATCACGCTGGTACCTCCTTGTTTTTCTATCCTTATTCAAACTCCATGGATTTGATGAGTCCGTTAATCTTCATCTCCTCATTCGTATAATATTCAATCACAAGGCGGCTTCCCGATACCGTCACGCGGCACGTCTTTGCCTGGAGCTTAATCAGGGTATCTGTATAGAGAATGATGCCGCGGTAATTTTCAATCACAACACTGTGGCGCCCCAGAAAAGATACCAGCACTTCGCCCAGGACCACATCCTTCGGAAGCTTTAAGTTCTCAGCTGCACTAAACTTCATCTCTTCGAACATATCGTTTCTGCCTTTCAGCCAATGATATTATACTATATGCAAAAACGGCGTCCGATTATGCAGGGTAAAGTGAAAGTAAACAAATGTAACAGTTCAGCGCCGGGCCGGACCGCGGCAGCCGGAAACGGGGCTGAACTGTTACAAACAAAGAAATCCCTGATCATAAAATGACCAGGGACTAACCTTGTTTGACTAATCAATTATTAGTTATATTTACGTTTTCTTGCAGCTTCAGACTTTTTCTTACGTCTTACGCTTGGCTTTTCGTAATGCTCTCTCTTACGAATTTCCTGCTGGATACCTGCTTTCGCACAGTTTCTTTTGAATCTGCGTAAAGCGCTATCTAAGCTCTCGTTGTCTTTAACGATTACATTTGACATAGCTCACACCTAACCTCCCTCCAGTTGTGTACTTGTGCATAATACAACTGTTTGGGTATTTTATAGCACTGATATGATTATAGCATAATTTTCCCATTCGTCAAGGAAAATTTCATTTTTTTCCGGGAAAATTCTTGCTTATTTCATCTGGCCTTCCACTACTTTATAAACCTCTTCCAGACACGCGTCAACTCCAGCCGGATTCTTGCCGCCGGCCTGGGCCATATTCGGCCTTCCACCGCCGCCGCCGCCAACGAGTCCTGCAACAGCCTTGATTAAGTTGCCTGCATGGGCACCCTTCTTCTGCGCTTCCTCTGTAGCGGTTGCCATTAAGTTCACTTTGCCGTCCATGACGGAAGCCAGTACGATCACGCCTTCACCCAGCTTATCCTTTAACTGGTCTCCCAGATTTCTTAAGCCGTTCATGTCCACATCGGCAACCTTAGTAGCCAGAACCTTGACACCGCCGATCTCCTTCACCTGGTCCATAACATCGCCCAGGGAGTCCTTGGCCAGTCTGCTCTTTAGCTTCTCATTTTCAGAATGGAGCGCCTTGATCTCCTCAAGCATGGCTTCAATCTTGGCTGTCAGTGTCTGAGGCGTGGCCTTAGCCGCCTTCGCCGCCTCGTGAAGCTCGGTCTCTGCCTCCTGATAATACTTCATCAGGCCGTCGCCCGTCAGGGCTTCGATTCTGCGCACGCCGGCTGCGATTCCCGTCTCAGATAAGATCTTAAAGGAGCCGATCACACCTGTATTGGAAATATGGGTACCGCCACAAAGCTCCGTGGAGAAATCTCCCATCTTCACCACGCGGACATTCTCCCCGTACTTCTCGCCAAACAGGGCCATGGCACCCGATTTCTTCGCCTCGTCAAGGCTCATAACCTCTGTCTTTACATGCAGCGCTTCTTTGATCTTCTCATTGACAAGGCATTCCACCTTCTTAATCTCATCTGGTGTCATGGCGGAGAAATGAGTGAAGTCGAAACGAAGACGGTCTTCATCCACATAGGAACCTGCCTGCTCCACGTGCTCGCCCAAAACGGTGCGGAGCGCCTTCTGAAGCAGATGGGTCGCGCTGTGGTTTTTGCCGGTGCTCATACGGCTCTCTTCACAGACCTTTAAGGTGACTACGTCACCGATCTGGAACATGCCCTTCTTCATCCTGCCTACATGACCGATCTTGCCGCCCTGTAAATGAATAGTGTCCTCCACCACAAACTCGCCGTTTGCACTGACAATTACACCCTTATCGCCCTGCTGGCCGCCCATGGTGCCATAAAAGCAAGTCTCTTCCGTCACAATCGTGCCGGTCTCGCCATCCGTCAGCGCTTCCACCAGATCCGTCTCTGTCGTCAGAGAGGTGATCTTAGAATCGCAGGCAAGCTTATTGTATCCGACAAATTCCGTGGTGAGCGCAGGATCGATGGACTGGTACACCGTCACATCAGCGCCCATATAATTCGTGGTCTTTCTGGCCGCTCTGGCCTTCTCGCGCTGTTCCTGCATGGCCTTCTTAAAGCCATCCTCATCGATCTCAAAATGCTTCTCTTCCAGAATTTCTCTCGTTAAATCCAGCGGGAATCCGTAAGTATCATAGAGCTTAAATGCATCCTCACCGTCCAGCACCGTCTTGCCTGCGGCAGCCATCTTCTCTTCCATCTCACCGAGAATGGCAAGTCCCTGGTCGATAGTCCGGTTAAACTTATCCTCTTCCTCGGTAAGAACCTTTAAGATCATGGCTTTCTTCTCTTCCAGCTCCGGATATCCGTCTTTGGAAAGCTCGATTACGGTCTTGGAAAGCTCCGCGAGGAATCTTCCCTCAATGCCGAGCAGCCTTCCGTGGCGGGCCGCTCTCCGAAGCAGACGGCGCAGCACGTATCCGCGTCCTTCGTTGGATGGCATGATGCCGTCGGAAATCATAAAGGTGCAGGAACGGACATGGTCTGTGATCAGACGCAGGGAAACATCAATCGATGCATCCTTCTGATACTCCGTGTGGGCAAGTTCTGCAACCTTGTTTAACAGAGCCTTGATGGTGTCCACATCAAAGATGGAATCCACATCCTGAACCACCACGGCCAGACGCTCGAGACCCATGCCGGTATCGATATTCTTCTGGGCCAGTTCCTCGTAATTGCCATGTCCGTCATTCTCGAACTGGGTAAATACGTTGTTCCATACTTCCATGTAACGGTCACATTCACAGCCCACGGTGCAGCCCGGCTTTCCGCAGCCGTACTTCTCCCCGCGGTCATAATAGATTTCAGAACACGGTCCGCAGGGGCCTGCTCCATGCTCCCAGAAGTTATCTTCCTTGCCGAAGCGGAAGATACGTTCCGGGGCAATGCCGATTTCCTTATTCCAGATATCGAAAGCCTCGTCGTCGTCCAAGTAGACGGATGGATATAACCTGTCCGGATCCAGTCCTACAACCTCTGTCAAAAACTCCCAGGACCAACGGATCGCTTCCGTCTTAAAATAATCTCCAAAGGAGAAATTGCCCAGCATCTCAAAGAAGGTGCCGTGACGGGCAGTCTTTCCCACATTCTCGATATCTCCGGTTCTGATACACTTCTGGCAGGTGGTCACACGCTTTCTCGGCGGTATCTCCTGTCCTGTAAAATATGGCTTTAAAGGCGCCATACCTGAGTTGATTAACAATAAGCTGTTATCATTATGCGGAACCAGGGAGAAGCTTTTCATCGCCAGATGTCCCTTACTCTCAAAAAATTCAAGGAACATTCTCCTCAGTTCATTCACACCTGTCTTGTTCACGTTACTGTCCTCCGTTAGTTATTTACTTTCTTCTGTCACACTGCCTGCATTCTTTGCATCCTTGTAATCTCTGTACTTCTTGCCGCACACGATTCCCCCTCCTGCCACTGCAAGGAAAAACAGAAACTTGATTGCTGTCTGCAGAAAACTTGCTAAAATTGCTGTCATAGATTCAACCTCCGTTCTTAATACATTAGCCAAACTCATTGTACTATCCTATCATATCGAATTTTATTTATCAAGATGTTGCCGTCGATTTTCTGTGATATTTCCTAAATCCACGCGGCAAAGCCGTTATAGCCCCGGTTATCTTTTCACAAAATCGAAGTCCCCATACAGAACCGATACTCCTGTTCTGTATGGGGATTCTCCTTCTTCTAACTTTCATTCTCCGCAGGCAGCGAGTTAATATACGTTTCCACGAGATCGTACGTCCTTGTTCTCGTGGTCTCGGCCTGGGAGGCCGTGTATTCGACGCCTTCCAGAGAACCGCCGCTGTACTTTCTCGCCGCTTCCTCCGCCTTTGTATCCCGGCTCTTCAGCCAGGTCTGCTGCTCACTTTCCAGCTTTCCCTTCGCCTCCTCGTCCAGTCCATTCATGATTTCCGCGTAAATGGTGTTCATCTCGATATTCCAGAGCTTAAACTCCTTCTCGGCCAGTGTCTTCATGGAGTACGTAGTAGAATCAGAAGATTCGTTGCGCATCTTCTGCACCTGGGCGTCCAGCTCTGCCAGACGTTTTTCGTAGTAGGCCAGCTTTTCCTCCTCGTCGCTTTGAAGCAATGTGCTTCCGCCCGGACCTAACGGAGATATGGATGGGGCCGCTGCCGCATCCGCCTTGCTTCCCGGTCCTGCTGCCGCTGCTTCCGGGACTGCTTCATCTGCAGCCTCCTTATTCTCATCCATCTGAATGGATTCCGGAGCAGGCACCGCCGCTCCCTCTGCCGCCATCATCCGGGAGGAAGCAGGTTCCGGTACCGCCGCCCCGGCGGCGGCTTCATCCGTGTTCCCGGATACTGCTCCTTCTTCCTCGACGGGGGCTGTTTCTTCCATACGCTTCCTGGCCGCGGCGGGAAGCTCCGTACCCGCTCCCTCCGTATAGGCCTGCGGCATGCCGCCGCCCGCTGTCGTCCCGGGCATCTGCGTCACCGCGACGGTATCCAGAGAGCCGCCGTTCTGCCGGATAAATCTGCTGGTCGCAAACGTCACCGCGATTCCGATGATCAGGATGGCAGCGATTACAAGCCAGATTCCTCTATTTTTATTCATGATTATCATCCTAACATACTTTGATAAAATTACCATATCATAAATAAAAAAGAAAGGAAATAGGGTACGTTAATTAGTAAGAGATTGTAAGAGATACGTAAGTTTTATATGCCTTCATCCACCAGTAAGTTGTCCCCATCCGCGGCAGTGGTCGCCAGTGTATCACACCGCTCGTTTTCCGGATGGCCGGCATGTCCCTTTACCCAGCAGAAGGTGACGCGGTGGGGTTCAAGGGCTTTTAAAAGCCTCTCCCACAAGTCGATATTCTTGACCGGGCCGCTCTTACCGCGCTTCCAGTTGTTCTTCACCCAGTTATCGATCCAGTGCTGGTTAAATGCATCCGTCAGATACTTGGAATCCGAATACAGCTCCACCTCGCAGGGCCGGTTTAACGCCTCCAGTCCCGCGATCGCAGCCATCAGCTCCATACGGTTGTTGGTCGTTCTCACATATCCGGCCGACAGCGTCTTCTCATGGAGCTGCCCTTTGGAATCCGTGAACTGAAGCACAGCTCCATAACCACCGGGTCCGTCCGGATTTCCTCTTGCAGCTCCATCTGTAAACAATAGTACTTTTCCCATCTTATGTCACTCTCCTAGCTATCTGTCCCATTTATCGCATAACGAATTGATCTGGTCTGCGAACTTTGCCAGATCCTTGTTGGCTCCGCCCTCGTTGTGGCGGATCACCGACAGCAGGCGCTCCCCGGCAGCCAGCAGACGGGCATAGACGCCTACCGCCCGCTTCGCCGTCTCCACCGTCTTCGTCACAACGACTCCGGCCCTCTGCTCCAGCCATCTGCCGGAGGCCAGGTCGTAAACGGAGCCGGAAAACGGCGCCTCCGCCTGATATCCATACTCTTCCTTTAAAACCTGCCCGAACGAATCGCACACGTCGTCATTCCCGTGTACCAGAAATACTTCCCCTGGCTTCTCCTCAAATGCATTCAGCCACTGAATCAGCCCTTCCATATCTGCGTGGGCGCTCATTCCATCCATCTTCTCAATATGGGCCTCCACCTGAATGGTTTCACCGAAAAGTCTCACCTCCCGGCCGCCTTCCAGCAGGCTTCTGCCCAACGTCCCGATGGACTGATATCCCGTAAAGACGATGGTACACTCAGGCCGCCATAAATTATGCTTTAAGTGGTGCCTGATCCGGCCCGCGTCGCACATGCCCGCCGCGGAGATGATGACCTTTGGTTTTGTGTCGAAATTGATATCTCTCGATTCTGCGCTGGTAATAGAAAGCTTCAGTCCCGCAAACGAGATCGGATTGATCCCCTGCGCGACGAGCGCCTTCGTCTCCTCGTCGTAACAGTCCGTCAAATTCTCTTTAAACACATTGGTCGCCTCGACGGCAAGCGGACTGTCGACATAGACCTCGAATCCGTCGTGGCCCTTCACCATGTGCTCCGCCTTAATGATGCGGAACATGTAGAGAAGCTCCTGCGTCCTCCCCACGGCAAATGCAGGAATCACCACATTGCCGCCCCGGTCCAGCGTCCTCTGGACAATATCTGCGAGGATGGAAACGTGGTCTGGGATCTGGCCATGAAGCCGGTCGCCATAGGTACATTCCATTACCACGTAATCCGCATTTTGAATATACTGCGGATCCCGGATCAGCGGCTTGTTCTTGTTGCCGATATCTCCGGAAAATACGATCTTCTTTGAGATATCATTCTCTGTGATCCACACCTCAATGGAGGCAGACCCCAGTAAATGTCCGACATCGGTGAACCGAATGGTAAGGCCCTCCTCCAGTTTTATTATTTCATCATAATTACAGGGGTTAAACTGCTTTAACACCCCTACCGCATCATTCATTTCATACAGCGGCACTTCTTCCTGCCGCCCGGCTCGTCTGGCCTTCCTGTTCTTCCACTCTGCCTCTGATTCCTGGATATGTGCGCTGTCCTTCAGCATGATATTGCACAAATCCGCTGTAGCTTCAGTGGTGATAATTTCTCCGCGGAACCCTCTCGCATAGATAAACGGAAGCATCCCGGCATGGTCGATATGGGCATGAGTCAGGAGCACGTAATCGATCTCCGAATAGCTCACCGGAAGCTCTGCATTCTCAAAATAGTCCACACCCTGCTTCATACCGCAGTCCACCAGAATCTTAAGTCCTGCGGCTTCTAAATAGTGGCAGCTGCCGGTAACCTCATGGTCCGCACCGATGAACATTAATTTCATTGAAAGCCCTCCTTATTTTTCTTCTGTCGGTCATTTTCCTATTATAGCATAAATTAAAACCTCGTGAAAGACCCCATCCTCCTCTTCTGCGGTTCATGCTTATTTTATATGATAATGCAGATCATTCCTCCGTTGCTGTCGTTGATAATCTTCTGAAGCGTATCCTGAAGCTTTAACTGACAGTCCTCCGTAAGCTGGGAGACTTTTGCGGAGATTCCATCCTCCACGATCTGTTCGATGGACTTTCCAAAAATATTGGTATTCCAGATGCCCTCCTCGCTCTCTCTGGCATTTTCCTTGATGTATGCGATCAGATCCTCCGCCTGCTGTTCGCTGCCTACGATCGGGGCGATCTCCGTCTGGATATGAGCCTTGATCAAATTGATGGAAGGCGCCTCCGCCCGCATCTTAACGCCGTATTTGTTGCCGTGCTTGATCACTTCCGGCTCATCCAGGATAATTTCCGAGCGTTCCGGCGTCACGACGCCATACCCTTTTAAGCGCACCTGGCTCATGGCCTGGTTCACCTTTTCGTACTCCGCCCGCATCTTTGCAAGATCGCTTAAGGTCTGCATCAGCTGGTATTCGCCTTCGATGGGGATTCCCACATAGTCGCTTAAAATCTGGTAATAATAGCTGTCATCCACGTCCACGCCCATGGAAACGCTTCCATCCGCCATATTCATATTTTGTACTTTTACGGCCCGGATACTCTCGGCCGCACCGTCAAACAGATCCGACGTGATATCCTTCATATGGGTAACCTTTTTCACCATGTCCTTGGCAGCCTGGATAATCTGGGATTTCAACCAGTGGCTTGCAGGCAGGATCTCCAGCCATTTGGGGATATAGAAATCCATCTCCGTAACCGGGAATTCCTTCAGCACGCGTTCCAGGATATGATAGACGTCATCCTTTTTCAGCTGTTCACAGTTTACCGGCATAACGGTCACGCCGTATTTTTCCCTCATATCCTTTGCAAGGGCCGTGGTCTCATCGGAATACGGCCTAACGGAGTTTAAGAGGACGATAAACGGTTTTCCAAGCTCCTTTAATTCGGTAATGGTCCGCTCTTCTGCGGCTATGTAGTTGGGGCGTTTCAGTTCCCCGATGGTGCCATCCGTCGTGATAACGACACCGATGGTGGAATGGTCATTGATGACTTTTCTCGTTCCAATCTCCGCAGCCTTCGTAAAGGGAATCTCATATTCAAACCACGGGGTCTTTACCAGGCGCTCCTCATCGTTTTCAATGTGTCCGGCCGCTCCTTCTACCATAAATCCAACGCAGTCGATGAGCCGCACCTTCGCCTCAATCTCATCGCCCAGCCGTATCTCAGCCGCTTCCTTCGGTATGAATTTTGGTTCCGTCGTCATGATCGTCTTTCCGGCCGCGCTCTGCGGAAGTTCGTCTCTCGTCTGTGTTTTCTGATGCTCATCCACCATTTCCGGAAGCACCATCAGTTCCATAAACCGTTTGATAAAGGTGGATTTACCCGTCCGCACCGGTCCTACAACGCCTATATAAATCTCTCCATTGGTCCGGGCTTTAATATCACTGTATACATCAAAATTGTCCATAAAGATACCCCCTTCTGTGCTGTTATAATATATGCGGGGGATCACTTAATATTCCAGCAAGTCTTTTTAAGATATCTTTTGATTGATATACTTTCCATTTATAAGGAAAGCCCCGGGTCCTTTTGGCCCTGGGGCTTTTCTTTCATGAATCATTAAGATGCATCCGGCTTCTCTGACTGATTCACAAAATCATACTTTGAATTTCTGTAATAATACCAGACACCTATAAAAGTAAGCAAGGTTACTATGGTGGTCAGTATACCTCCTTCGATTCCAAAGGCCCCTCCATTTAACACATTGCTCTCAGTATATTGTGTTGTAATCATGCCTGGTACATGAAGACCGCTTACGGGCATCCCATAGACAAGCCCCTGAAAGATGTTCCAGGTAATATGATATCCAATACACATCCAAATAGAACCTGACTTTATGAACATATAGGAAAAAAGTATCCCAACAAGTACAATATTCGTTACGGAAAAAAATGTTACTCCAGGATTTCTCAGATGGATCAATCCAAAAATTACAGATGGAACGACCATAATGGCAGGGAGATTGCGGCAACGCCGCAAAACACCCATTAAAAATCCACGGTTCATCACTTCTTCGGCAACCCCAACCAAAATAAACGTTAACAGCCACCAGAAACCCATCACCGAAATTTTAATTCCATCGGAAACGACACGTCCCTTTCCAATTGTAATAACCAGGAGAAAAATAACAGAGCAGTTTACAACTCCCAGCATCATACCAAAAGCCCCATCTTTTCGATTCTGCTTACACCCTAAAGAAGAAAGCCCCAGTTCCCGGACAGAGCGCTTCATCCCCAATCGCCATATGGCGATTGGGATTATCAGCATGATAAGATCCGTAATCATCTGAATCGCGACAGGCAGTGAGACCTCATCGAGCCAGTCAACCAGGCTGGAGTATTCTCCTGTAGTCAGGTTAATATCGCCCGTGCCAATCAAAATCTGTCTCAGTACCCTGATAAAAAGGTCACTGACGCCCCACGCCAGAATATAGAAAGCAGCCATTGCAAACAGGATTATCCACCCTGACCGCACCTGGCCAAATCTGTTTTTAATAAGTTTGTTGTCCCATAATCGGCTCATTTGCCGCTCCTTCTGGCTATTCACTTAAATAGGCCTTCTTCACGGAATCATCATTCATCAGTTCCTCCGCATCACCGCTTAAAACGATGTCACCTGTCTCTAAAACGTAGGCCCTGTCAGCGATGGAGAGCGCCTTCTTGGCATTCTGTTCCACCAATAGCACCGTGGTTCCGGACTTGTTGATCTCCTGAATAATGTCGAAGATCTCGTTTACATAGATGGGGGACAGACCCATGGATGGCTCATCCATGACGATCAGCTTCGGGTGAGACATCAGCGCGCGCCCCATGGCCAGCATCTGCTGTTCACCGCCGCTCAAGGTACCGGACGGCTGGTTCTTACGCTCCAGCAGTCTCGGAAAGCGCTTGTAGATCATCTGCAGAGTCTCTTCGATCTCCGTCTTGTCTTTCCTCGTATAGGCGCCCAGCTTCAGATTCTCAAACACGGTCAGATCCGCGAATACGCGTCTTCCCTCGGGAACGTGAGCCATTCCCATGCTGACGATTTTGTCCCCGCGGACCTTCGTTATATCGCGTCCGTCAAAGCCTATCGAACCGCCTGCCGCTTTCAGCAGACCGGTGATCGTGTGAAGCGTCGTCGTCTTTCCCGCGCCGTTGGCTCCGATCAAGGCCACGATCTCCCCTTCATTTACTTCAAAGGATATGCCCTTTAACGCCTTGATGACGCCGTAATATACTTCCAGATTTTTAACTTCCAGTATTGCCATGCCTGTCTCCTCCTATTCTCCCAGATATGCCTTGATGACCTCCGGGTCATTTAACACATCCACCGTATTGCCCTGGGCGAGCACCTGACCGAAGTTTAACACCGTCAGCTTCTCGCAGATACCGGAGACAAGTTTCATATCGTGTTCGATCAGAAGGATGGTCATGTCGAAATTATCGCGGACAAACCGGATGGTATCCATCAGTTCCTTCGTCTCGTTAGGGTTCATACCGGCCGCCGGCTCGTCGAGAAGCAGAAGCTTCGGGTTCGTCGCCAGCGCACGGGCTATCTCCAGCTTCCGCTGCTTGCCGTAGGGCAGATTGGAAGCCAGGTAATCCTTTTCCTTATCCAGATCAAATACTTTCAGCAGCTCTACCGCTTTCTCGTCCATAGTCTTCTCCACCTTAAAATACTTGGGAAGGCGCAGAATTCCGGCTACGGTTGTATAGGAATACTGGTTGTGAAGGCCCGCTTTTACATTGTCGAGAACGGTCAGTTCCTTAAACAGACGGATATTCTGGAAGGTTCTGGCCACACCCGCGCGGTTGATCTCCATGGTCTTCTTTCCCGTGATATTCATGCCGTCCAGCTGGATCGTTCCCATATTGGGCTTATAAACACCGGTCAGCAAGTTGAATATCGTCGTCTTACCGGCGCCGTTGGGTCCGATCAGGCCATAGAGCTGGCCCTTCTCGATGGTTATGCTGAAATCATCCACTGCGCGCAGTCCGCCGAAAGAGATACCGAGGTTTTTAATTTCAAGTAATGCCATGCCTATGAAACCTCCTTATCTGCCGTGTTTTTATGGAAATACCGTCTCAGGGAATGACGTTTTCTGAAATCGATGAATTTCGGACTCCAGTTGAAAATCATCATGACGATCAGGACGATGGCGTAGATCAGCATACGGTACGTATTGAGTCCGCGAAGCAGCTCCGGAAGCAGCGTCAGGATCACCGCCGCAATCATGGAACCGCGGATATTGCCGATTCCGCCCAACACAACGAATACAAGAATCATGATGGACTGGTTGTATCCGAAGTTCTTCTGTGTCGCCGTCAATGCCGATAAGTTGTGGGAATAAAGAACTCCCGCAACACCGGCCAGAGAAGCCGATATCGTAAACGCCATCAGCTTGTACTTCGTGATGTTGATTCCGATGGATTCCGCCGCAATCCGGTTGTCGCGCACCGACATGATGGCGCGGCCCGATCTGGAATGAATCAGATTCAGGACGATAAACAGCGTGATCAGGATCAGGATAATTCCCACCGTAAACGTGGCGTTCTTAGGCGTTCCGTTGATGCCCTGGGCGCCGTTCATGATAATCTGGCCGTCTTCCGCCATATTAAGCGCCATGGCGTTCTTGATGGAGACATGGATGCCGTTCGCATCCTTTCCCAAATATATGACATTGACCACATTCTTGATAATCTCACCGAATGCCAGCGTAACAATGGCCAGATAGTCGCCTCTCAGCCTTAACACTGGAATTCCCACGATGATGCCGGCTGCAGCCGCGGCCGCAGCGCCCACCAGAATCGCCAGTGTAAAGCGGACTCCCACACTGGGAATCGCCTCCAGCATACAGATGGAAAACAGAGAGCTGGAAAATGCGCCCACACACATGAAACCGGCGTGTCCCAGGCTCAGTTCCCCCAGTATGCCTACCGTCAGGTTTAAAGAAATCGCCATAATTGTATAGATACAGAGCGGCACCAGAAGGCCCTTCATCAGGCTGCTTAAATGCCCCCCATTTATAAGGATCTCTACAATAATATAGGCTGCTATCACAATCCCATAGGTCACTAAATTATTTCTTGTTGTTTTATTTATCTGCAGACTCTTCGTCTTTCCACTTTTTCCCATGGCCCCCACCTACACTTTCTCGTTAATCTTCTTGCCCAGAATACCGGTAGGCTTTACAAGAAGTACAATGATCAGGACTGCGAAAACGATGGCATCGGAAAGCTGGGAAGAGATGTATGCCTTGCTCAGGTTCTCGATCACGCCCAGAAGCAGGCCACCGATAAAAGCGCCCGGAATGGAGCCGATTCCGCCGAATACGGCGGCAACGAAGGCCTTGATTCCCGGCATGGAACCGGTGTACGGCGTCAGGGTAGGATATGCGGAACAGAGTAAGGTGCCCGCGATGGCGGCTAATGCGGAACCGATGGCAAACGTCAGCGCGATCGTTCCGTCCACGTTGATTCCCATCAGCTGGGCGGCCCCTTTATCTTCTGAGACAGCCAGCATGGCCTGTCCCGCCCTCGTCTTCTTGATAAACGTGGTCAGTACAATCATAATCACGATACAGGAGACAATGGTTACCAGCGTTTCTCCTGAAATCGTCAGTCTTCCGCCGGCAAGCTTCAAAGCCGGAATCGTTACAACAGATGTAAAGGATTTCGGATTGGAGCCAAAAACGAGCAGCGCGATGTTCTGAAGTAAGTAGCTGACACCGATTGCCGTAATTAAGACAGCCAGAGGTGAAGCCATACGGAGAGGTCTGTATGCGACCTTTTCAATGGTTACGCCGAGAACCGTACATATAATGACAGCAAGAAGAATGCCAACAGCCGGTGGAAGCCCCATCGTGCTGACAACGGTGAATACCACGTATCCTCCGATCATGATGACATCGCCGTGAGCGAAATTCAGCATCTTGGCGATACCATATACCATGGTGTATCCCAGAGCAATTATTGCATACACACTGCCCAGGCTTAAACCATTAATAAAATAGGATATGAAACTCATCATATCATCGCACCTCATTCGTTGTTTATTCCCGCGAGGGTATTGGATTTGAAAAGAAGAGGGTCGTCCTCTGGACGACCCTCCATTGGGTCATATACCAAGCAGTATTTACCTGATAAACTTACATTGCATTGTATACGCCGTCTACGATCTTTACAGCCTTCGGAGCCTTCTCCGGCTCGCCGTCAGCGGTCCACTTCATGCCTAAGCCGGTTAATCCGTCAACAGAAGCCTCTGTCATGGATACCTTTAACTTGTCACAGATTGTAGAAGCGTCCATATCCGGAGTAATGCCCGCTTTTTCTCCGGCAGCCTTGATCGCATATACTGCGTCGTAGGCATCGGCGGCGAACTGGTTCGGTATGTCACCGTATTTCTCTTTATATGTAGTAACGAAATTCTTTGTTAAATCATCCTGCGCATCGGCAGCGAATGGTGTCAGCAGCATAATGCCCTCTGCCAGTGATGTATCAAAGTTCTCCACGGTTAAAAGACCATCCAGGCCATCACAGCCGAAGAAATCCGGTTCGTATCCCATCTGTTTTGCCTGCACCAGAATTAAGGAAGCCTGCTGATAGTAGATCGGAAGGAATACCAGTTCTGCACCGGCGTCCTGTGCCTTCTGAATCTGTACGGAGAAGTTCGTATTATTGTCAGCGGTAAACGCTTCATCAGCTACCACTTCAAAGCCCTGGTTAGCGGCTTCTGATATGAACTTGTCATGAATACCGGATGAATAAACGTCAGAACTGTCATAGATAATTGCTACTTTGGTAGCCAGCTTGTTTTCGCCGATATACTGGGCCGAAGCAGCACCCTGGTTCGGATCGGAGAAGCAGATACGGAACTGATTGTCAAACTTTGCACAGTCCACAGCAGAACCTGACGGTGTCAGCTGAAACAGGTTGTCATTGCTGGACTCTGCGCCTACAGCGATACACGGTGCGGAAGTAACCGTACCGACTAACATCTGCATACCCCAGTCCTTTAATGTGTTGTAAGCGTTGACTGCTTTTTCTGTATCGCTCTCATCATCCTGGAAATTGTACTCGATCTGTGCTCCGCCGATACCGCCGGCCGCATTGATCTCATTGATTGCCAGTTCAGCGCCGTTCATAACGGCCTGTCCGTAAATAGCATTTCCTCCGGTAATCGGTCCGATTCCGCCGATCTTAAAGGAACCTCCTGCAGTCTGGTCAGCTGCTGCTGTTGACTCATCTGCTCCGGCATCCGCGGCAGCTGTCGTTTCCGCTGTGCCTGCCGTTGTCGCGCCATTGTCACTCTTGCCGCCGCATGCAGTTAAGGATGCAGCCATAGCGGCAGCCAGGCCAAGGCTTACCAGCTTCTTTGTTGTTTTTTTCATAATTCATTCCTCCTCTTGAATTTTGAAATTCATATATACAGTTCCTATGACTATATATACATAGTCTCTATAATAAGATGGCTTTTTTAAAATGTCAACTAATTTCCAGATATTCTTTCAAAATTCAATCATCCATCCATATTTTACCATGGAAGGTCGGAGCTCTCGATGGTTTTGTCCCGCAGCATCAGGCCTTTTACAGCCTCAGAGGCTGGTTTATCATCGAATAATATTGCATTAACCTGTTCCACGATGGGCATGTCGATCTCATATTTTTCTGAGAGCTTCAGCGCCGCCTTCGCGGAGTAGACACCTTCCACCACCATCTTTACTTCCTTCATGGCTTCTTCCATGGTATACCCTTTTCCAATCAGGATTCCGGCGCGGCGGTTCCGGCTGTGCATGCTGGCGCAGGTAACGATCAGATCACCGATTCCCGACAGTCCGCAGAAGGTCTGGAACTTACCGCCCATTGCGGTTCCCAGCCTGGCAATCTCGGCAATTCCCCTCGTGATCAGCGCGGCCTTCGTGTTGTCGCCGTATCCCAGTCCATCCGCAATACCGGCGGCCAGGGCAATGACATTCTTAAGCGATCCGCCCAGTTCGATTCCCTGCATATCCGGGCTGGTGTAGACGCGGAACACCTCACTCATGAAGACGGACTGAACGTACTCCGCAGTCTTTTTGCTGTGGGCGCCTGCGACGCAGGTGGTGGGAAGCCCCTTACTCACCTCTTCCGCGTGGCTGGGTCCCGACAGAACCGCGACGTCCGCCATGGGAAGCTCCTCCTCCAGAATCTCGGAAAGCGTTTTAAGCGTCGATTCCTCAATTCCCTTTGCCACATTTACAATAATCTGCCCTTCTCTGCAGTAAGGCTTCATCTTCTGTGCCGTAGAGCGGACATAGACGGAAGGAACGGCGGTAACCAGCACGTCCTTATCCTTCATGACCTCCTCCAGGCTTTCCGTAAACATCATACCATCCGGAAGAACCAGATCCGGCAGAGTGTGATGGCGCCCAGTCGTCTTCATCTCCGTAATTTCCTCCGGCAGCGCCGACCATACGGATACGTGATGACCGTTGTTATACAGGAGAACAGCCAAAGCGATTCCCCAGCTTCCTGAACCGACAATCCCAATCTTTGCCATGATACTTCACCTCGTTTTTATTTTTTACCAAAACTTATTTTGTTTTCATTTCCATGAACCAGTCTTACAATATTGGCCCTGTGGCGCCAGAATGCCTGGGCGCTGATCACAGCCGCAACTATGTAAAACTCAGGAAGATATCCCGCCTGTATAGAAAAGCTGCCGTTACTACCCAGAACAATCATCCACACGAGAAAAATCGTGGCTACCACCAGCGATCCCAGTGAGACGAACCTCGTCACAGCCACAACCAGGACAAAGGCCAGGAGAGTCACCACCATCAGCCGTAAGTCCAGGGCTACGATGAGACCGGCGGTGGCCGCGATTCCCTTTCCGCCCTTAAAATTCAGATAGAACGGATAGTTGTGTCCCAGAATGACGCCAAGACCGGTATAGAGTACCAGCAGACAGGCGATCTCCGGCCGGTCCCTAAAAAGGATCCGGACAAGAATACAGGGGATAAACGCCTTCAAAAAGTCTCCGAAGAAGACAACCGCTCCCGCTTTCTTTCCCAGCACGCGAAGCGCATTAGTCGTCCCTGAGTTGCCGCTTCCGTAATTACGGATGTCAATCTTATTCAGCCTGCCGTAAATATAGCCGGTCTGAAGCAGGCCAAATAAATAGCCCGCTGCCAGACAAATGATTCTTTCCATACCTACTGTTCCTTTCCGCTGCGCTCTCTGGCAATAAACTTGAGAGAGGTTCCCTTGAAGCCGAAGGCTTCCCTGATCTTATTCTCGATATACCGCGTGTAGGAGAAATGCATCAGATTCTTATCATTGACGAAAATGACGAACGTCGGCGGCTTCACCGCTACCTGTGTAATATAGTAGAGTCTCAGGCGTTTTCCCTTATCCGACGGCGGCTGCTGTAAGGCTACCGCTTCTGTCATGATCTCGTTTAACACACCCGTGGCGACGCGAAGCGTCTGGTTCTGTCTCACCATGTCAATCAGCTCAAACAGGCGGTTCGTCCTCTGTCCCGTCTTCGCCGAGATGAACACGTACTCCGCATATGGCATGAAGGCCAGCGTATCCTTAATCTTATTGGTGTATTCGTAAATAGTCTTATCGTTCTTTTCGATAGCATCCCATTTATTCACGGCAACGATGATTCCCTTTCCGCGCTCATGGGCGATGCCGGCGATCTTGGCATCCTGTTCTGTCACACCCTCTGTGGCGTCAATTACCACCACCACCACATCCGCGCGTTCCACCGCGGTTACTGTACGGATGATGCTGTAGCGTTCCAGTTCTTCCTTAATCCTGCTCTTCCGGCGAAGTCCGGCCGTGTCGATAAAGACGTACTCCGTCCCGTTATGCACGATCTCCGTATCCACCGCGTCCCTCGTGGTTCCCGCGATATCGGATACGATCACACGGTTTTCTCCCACCAGCTGGTTGATAATGGAGGATTTGCCGACGTTGGGCTTACCGACGATGGCAATTCTCGGTCTGTCATCCTCCTCTTCCTCTTCTGTGCTCTCGCTGAAGTATTTGACCACCTCGTCGAGCAGCTCGCCCAGGCCGAGTCTGGAAGCAGCCGAAACCGGAACCGGATCGCCGATGCCGAGATTATAAAACTCGTATACATCATTGCCGAACTTCTCGAAGCTGTCCACCTTATTGACAGCCAGAACGACCGGCTTCTTGGACTTGCGCAGCATGTCCGCAACCTTGGAATCCGCGTCCACCAGGCCCTGGCGCACATCCACGATGAAGACGATGACGTCCGCAGTCGCGATGGCGATCTCCGCCTGTTCTCTCATCTGGGACAGGATGATGTCGCTGCTGTCCGGCTCGATTCCGCCTGTATCAATCAGGGTGAAATTCTTGTCCAGCCACGTGCAGTCGGCATAGATTCTGTCTCTTGTAACACCGGGAGTATCCTTAACAATGGATATCGTATCTCCGGCCAATACATTAAACAACGTAGACTTCCCGACATTGGGACGGCCTACGATGGCAACAACTGGTTTACTCATATGAAATCTCCTTTAACTCGTATCCTTCATAGGAAGGGCTTCCCTCTTCCACAGGATGAAGTACGGCCTGTACAAAATCCTGACCGCTTGATTTTACAATATCTACCTTTACTTGTAAAGCTTTTTGTAATTCGGCGCGGGTAATATCGTCCAGAAACACCTCTTCGCCGCTGCGGAACATGCACTCCGGAAGCAGCAGTCTCGATCCCAGACGCTTATCCTTAAGCTGGCCGATCAGGTCCTGCCCGGTGACCAGCCCGGCCACTGTGATCTGCTCCCCGAAGAAGTAATTCCTGATCGGGTACACGTGAATCGTAAAGTTCGGATATTTCCTGCGGATGGAATTCACGTGGCGCTCAATGAACGGGGCCGCCAGCTGTCCGGTGGCAATGGAAATCTCCTCCTCCACGCTGTCTCCCTGCAGTTCCTGAAGCGCGGATTCAACCTCCTCTTCCAGGAGCCTCAGCATCCCGACGCCGTTCTCCAGCTGAATGTATCCGTCATACCGTTCTTCCTCCGGCAGCGGACGTCCCGCCAGAATGTAAAACTCGTCGCTGGCGTGAATAAAATGGGTCCCGTGTTCCTCATAGAGCTTCTTCTGCCACCGCTCGATCAAGTCGATGGTTTTAGCAGCATCTTCCTTTTCAATGGGCTTTAGCGGGTAGAGTCCGTCGCGGAACTTGGAGAGCCCGACGGGAACCACGGAAACGCTCTCCATATAAGGCAGATACTTCGATAAGTCTCTTATGGTCCGTTCCAACGCCTTCCCGTCATTTAAGCCCTTGCATAAGACGATCTGGCCGTTCATGGGGACTCCTGCTTCGTAAAGCTCATCGATCCGCTTTAATGCCTGTCCGGCAAAACGGTTATGAAGCATCTCGCAGCGAAGTTCGGGATTGGTCGTCTGCACCGAGATGTTGATGGGAGCCAGCTTGAACTTAATGATGCGTTCCACATCGTAATCGCTTAAGTTGGTCAGTGTCACGTAATTGCCCTGCAAGAAGGACAGCCTGGTATCGTCATCCTTAAAATACAGCGTCTCGCGCATTCCCGGCGGCATCTGGTCGATGAAGCAGAACACGCATTTGTTCCGGCAGGAACGGTACTCGCTCATCAGGCCGTTCTCAAAGGTGATTCCCAGGTCCTCATATCCGTTTTCTATCTCCAGCTCCCACTCTTCGCCGTCGGCCTTTCTGACCTCCATGACGATAGATTCGCTGTTCATATAATATTCATAATCGAAAATGTCTTCCAGCTCATGGCCGTCTATCGACAACACGCAGTCGCCAGGCTCCAGTTCCAGCGCCTCCGCGATGGACCCAGGATCCACAGCCCCTATTTTATGTCCTTTTCTGCTCATATTTTCTGTTGTTTCCCTTCTGTTTTATCTTCTCTATCATAACAATATTATCAATCTTTGTAAAGAAAGCCTTTTTTGTTTTTTTCCATGAAATGTAAGAATTGCTATTGACGCATTGTGTCGAAGAATGGTATAAATGGATGTAAGATTAGAACTGGGCAGTCTTACGGGACTGCCTGTTATTAATTTATGGAGGATTTCATTATCATGGCAAATGATTATGTATTTAATGACCAGCTGCCGGTTGCACCGCTAAAGATCGCGGCACTGGAAAGCTGCCGGGAACTGGCAGGAAAAGTCAACGACCATATCGTAGATTTCCGTCGAAACGATATCGAGGAATTAAAGCGGCGCGAGGCCGATCTCCACTACCGTGGATACGATGTCGATTCTTATCTTCTTAGCTGCGACTGTCCCCGTTTCGGAAGCGGTGAAGCCAAAGGCATCATCAAAGAGTCCGTCAGAGGTACCGATATTTTTGCAATGGTGGACATCACTAATTACAGCATATCCTATACCGTCAATGGTTATACCAATCATATGTCTCCGGACGACCATTTCCAGGATTTAAAGCGAATTATAGGCGCCTGCTCGGCTACGGCACACCGCGTCAATGTTATCATGCCTTTTCTCTATGAGAGCCGCCAGCACAAGAGAAGCAAGCGCGAATCCCTCGACTGCGCCATGGCGCTGGAAGAGCTGACCTCCATGGGTGTCAGCAACATCATCACCTTTGATGCCCATGATCCGCGTGTGCAGAATGCGATACCGCTTCACGGATTCGATAATTTTATGCCTACCTACCAGTTTGTAAAGGCATTTTTATGCCATTATCCGAATCTGCCCATCGACAAGGATCATCTCATGGTCATCAGTCCGGACGAGGGCGCCATGGACCGCGCCGTCTATCTGGCCAACAACTTAAGCGTGGACATGGGTATGTTCTATAAGAGAAGAGACTACTCCAGAGTCGTAGGCGGACGCAATCCCATCGTAGCCCATGAGTTCCTGGGCGCTTCTGTGGAAGGCAAGACCGTTCTCATCGTGGATGACATGATCTCCTCCGGCGAGAGCATGCTGGACACAGCCAAGGAGTTAAAGGAACGGGGAGTGGAAAAGGTCATTGTCTGCTGTACCTTCGGACTCTTCACAAACGGCCTGGACAAGTTCGACGAATACTATGCAAAGGAATACATCGATCTGGTTGTGACTACCAACTTAAGCTACCGCCCGAAGGAGCTGCTGAGCCGCGAATGGTACGTGGAAGCCGATATCAGCAAGTATATCGCCGCCATCATCAATTCCTTAAATCATGACGTATCGATCAGCACCGCGCTTTCCCCTACGGAGAAGATTCAGAATCTGCTCAAGAAACGCCACAGCGACGGATACGATTACTATCAGACCATCCTGTAGCTGCAGTCTCCCGAAAGGCTGCTCAGGCGGCATATGCAAGACCCCCTCAGACGGTATCACGACCGTTTCGGAGGGGGTCTTTTATTTCAAAGAAAAGTCCAGGCTGTGAAATAAAAAACCTCCTGCGCAAGAGTCCGGCTTACCAAACTCTTTCTTCTGTTTCGGCAAGCGCTCCTTACAATTCTTTTATGGAAAGAAATGCCGCTAAATTTCCTCTCTCATTCCCCATCGTCCTGTGGGAAAATAAGTAGTCCGGATTGCAGTGGGTACAGATATCGGTAATCTGGATATTATCCGCCTTTACTCCCGCTTCCAGAAGGACAATCTCATTGGCACGCCAGAGATTCAGCAGGAATTTTCCGTTTGGCTTCTCCCGAAGCAGTTCCGGCCAGTATTCTTCCGAAAATGCCCGGCGAAATTCAGCAGCCACTTCCTCTCCCACTTCGTAGCAGTCCTGACAGATACTGGGGCCGATGCAGGCAATGATGTCCTCCGGCTTCGAGCCGTACTCCCGGCTCATGGCTTCCAGCGTCACCTGGCCCATACGGGCCACCGTTCCTCTCCAGCCGGAGTGGCTTAAGCCTATAGCCCAATGGATTGGATCGAGGAAGTAGAGCGGCACACAGTCCGCGTAAAACGTCACCAGCGTCATGCCCGGCACATCCGTGATCAGGCCGTCGATGTCCTGATAGTCCCGTTCCCTGGTGATCCCCTTGCCCGCATCTTCTTCCGTCACCCTGCGGATGTTGGTCGTGTGAGTCTGCCAGGACAGTACCATTCTCTCCTCATCCACTCCGATCGCCTTCGCCATCCTGCGGTAATTCTCCCGCACATGGTCTGGATCGTCCCCCTTTAAAAATGCGAAATTCATGGTAGCATACACGCCGGTGCTCACGCCTCCCATGCGGGTGGAAAACCCGTGGCGCACGATGCCGGTCTTCTCCAGCATCGGAAAAGACAGATAGGGAACGCCATCCGCCATCCGGCATTCAAGCACCGGCAGTTCCTGTTTTCGCTTCCATATATCGTTCATAAAATAAAACCTCCTGTATTGTCAGAGCTGCTATTCTCAGCCATTATCCTGCGAGGCGTCAAAATGCGTCACGGATCAGCGTGATCCGGTCTCCGAGGATGGCGACCACATCAAAGCGGCACGGCATGGCCTCACTGACCCGGTTTTTGTATAAATAGTATTCTGCCACGCGGCGGATGTGCTGCTGTTTTCTGTAGTCCACCGCCTCCGCGGGGCTGCCCTGTCTCTCATCCCGCCGGTATTTCACCTCGACGAAGACCAGGTACTCCCCGTCCCGCGCGATGATGTCGATCTCCCCGCTCCGGCCCGAAAAATTCCGGGCAACGATTTTATAGCCCTGTTCTATCAAATAGGCAGCCGCCATCTCTTCATAGCCGCTGCCAATCTCACGCTTATTCATTCAATTCCCCATCAGTCCACAAAATTCCTGATAAAACTCCTCCGGTGAATGGCACACGGACCGATCTCCTTAAGCGCCGCGATGTGCGCCGCCGTTCCGTAGCCTTTATGCTTTGCAAAACCGTACTCCGGGAACAGCTTGTCGTACTCTGCCATCATATGGTCCCTCGTAACCTTTGCCATGATGCTGCCCGCCGCGATGGAGACGCTCTTCGCATCGCCCTTAACGATCGGGACCTGCGGGATATCCAGTCTCGGAATCGTCACTGCGTCGTTTAAAAGCACCTGCGGGACAGAGGTAAGCTGGCTGACTGCCAGCCGCATGGCCTCATACGTGGCCTGAAGAATATTGATCTCATCGATCCGCTCCGGTCCGACCACTCCAACGGCAAAGCTCAACGCCTTCTCCTGGATCTCCAGAAACAGTTCCTCACGCCGCTTCTCCGACAGCTTCTTCGAATCATTTAAAAACAGGATCTCACAGTCCCGCGGAAGGATCACCGCTCCGGCCACAACCGGCCCTGCAAGAGGTCCTCTGCCGGCCTCATCGATTCCACAGACGAGAACACTATCCTCATACTGCCTTTCGTAGCTTTTCATCAGCTCTAAGCGTTCCCGCTCAGCAGCCAGTTTTTCTTCGCTTAACTTTCTCATCGTAGGTTTACTCCGCTTTCGTATTCTCTGAAGGTAATTCCAGAGTGATCTTCCCCAGTTTCCCACTTCGGAAATCATCGATCAGAAGGCGGGAAGCCTTTGCAAGATCCAGTTCCCCGCCTTTTGAGAGGCACGCTCTGGCCTTTGCGATCTGTTTTAGAAGTCCCACTGCATCGGAAGCATCCGTCTGGTATTTGTCTTCCAGCACGTTCGGATACTGTTTCTGAAGGAAGCGGATCAGCTCCAGTGCCAGTTCATCTTTATTTAAAATCTCGTCGTTAATCGAACCGATCAGCGCAAGGCGGATTCCCACCACCTGATCCTCAAACTTAGGCCATAAGATTCCCGGGGTATCGAGAAGCTCCAGGCTCTTATTAAGCCGGATCCACTGATTGCCTTTCGTCACGCCCGGCTTGTTTCCGGTCTTCGCGCATGCCTTGCCGGCAAAGGAATTGATAAACGTAGACTTGCCCACGTTGGGGATTCCCACCACCATGGCACGAACCGGACGGTTTAAGATTCCCCGCCTCCGGTCGCGCTCGATCTTTTCCTTACACGCTTCCTGCACGACTCCGTTAATCGCCTTTAGACCGGCTCCGCTCTTGGAGTTCACCTTTACCACGAAGTATCCCTTATCCTGGAAGTAAGCGGCCCACTTAAGGTTGCAGCGCTCATCGGCAAGATCGGACTTGTTAAGCAGGATCAGCCGCGCCTTTCCCGCTCCAAGATCATCGATATCCGGGTTCCGGCTGGAAAGCGGAACTCTGGCGTCTACCAGTTCTATAATTAAATCGATTAATTTGATATCTTCCTTCATGGCCCTTTTGGCCTTGGTCATATGACCCGGATACCACTGTATATTCATCATCTACCTCTATTTCGAACGAATCAGCTCCAGATTCGCCAATGGTGCAATCCGGATCCAGACTCTTCCCTGAATCTGCTTTCCGCTCACGTTGCCCACATTGGAAAAACGGCTGTCTTCGCTGCTGTCTCTGTTATCGCCTAAAAGGAAATACTCGTCTTCCCCCAGCTTTACCGGGTTCTCCGCGATACCTGCCAGTGAAATGCTGCCAGCTCCTTCCGGCTGTTCCATTAACTCATCATTGATATAAATCTGACCGCCCTTAATCTGCACGGTCTCACCGGGCAGACCGATCACGCGCTTTACGTTCATCTTCTGGTCTTCCCGTTCAAACACCACTACGTCAAAACGGTCCGGCTTCCCGAAATCGTAAGACAGACGGTCCATCAGTACTACATCCTCCGACTGCAGAAGCGGAGTCATGGAATGTCCTGCAATCGGAATCTGGGTCCCATATGCATAAACAATAAACCATGCAAACGCGATCACAACGGTAATGTCTACAATCCAGTTAACCACATGGCGGATCCGGTTGTTCTCTTCACTGTTATAAAACTCCACTCTTTATGCACATCCCATCTATTAAGAAAGGGACAATTTTCATTGTCCCCCTGGCTGTCTCAGAATTATTTCACTAACTCTTTAACCTTAGCAGCTTTACCTACTCTGTCTCTTAAGTAATTCAGTTTCGCTCTTCTTACTTTACCTCTTCTGATCACTTCAATGTTATCTACAGAAGGAGAATGTAATGGCCATGTCTTCTCAACGCCGATGCCGTTGGAGTTCTTTCTTACTGTGAAAGTCTCTCTTGCGCCGCCGTTCTGTCTCTTAATAACAGTTCCCTCGAAAATCTGGATTCTCTCGCGGGTTCCCTCTTTGATCTTGTTGTATACCTTAACGGTATCGCCAACGTGGAACTCCGGTACTGTCTGCTTTAACTGTGCTGCTTCAATATTCTTGATAATGTCGTTCATCGTGTGAACCTCCTAAATTTTATTTGATGTTCTTAATACTTCATACTGATGTAATCCGTAACAGAGGACCATCTCCTTGCGTCACAACGTCTAATATTTTATCATAAAGAATTGTCGATTGCAAGTCCCTTTTTGCAATTTTCTTCCTGAATATCCTGATTTTCCGGCTTCTTCGCCAGACTCTCCAGATATTCCTGTTCCTTTTTCGACAGCACCGCATCCTTTAACAGATCAGGCCGTCTCTCATACGTCCGTTTGATGGACTGTTCTCTCCGCCAGGTGTCGATATTCTTATGGTGTCCGGAAAGCAGAACCTCCGGTACCCGCAGGCCTTTATACTCTTCCGGCCTGGTATACTGCGGATATTCCAGAAGATTGTCGTGAAAGGACTCGAACTCCGCCGAGACATCGTTATTCAGCACGCCGGGAACGAGGCGGGAAATGCAGTCGATCATAACCATGGCCGGCAGCTCTCCGCCGGTCAGAACGTAGTCACCGATGGACAGGTAATCCGTGGCCACCAGTTCCAGGGCGCGCTCATCCACGCCCTCGTAATGGCCGCACAGAAATACCAGTTCCTCCTCGGCCGCCAGCTCTTCTGCGATCTTCTGGCTGAAGACAGTGCCCTGCGGAGTCAGATAAATCACCCGGGGCTTCTTTCCGATTCTGTCACACAGGTCGTCGTAGGCATCACAGATGGGCATCGGCTGCATCACCATGCCCGCGCCGCCGCCGTACGGATAGTCGTCCACATGCCGGTGCTTGTCCGTCGAGTATTCCCTGATATCTATGGCTTCAATTGAAATCAGGCCATTCTCCACGGCTCTGCCGATGATGCTGGTGTGAAGGCCGTCTAACACCATGTCGGGAAATAAAGTCAGTATATGGAAGTTCATATTTTCCTCCTTATAAGTCCAGAAGTCCGTCCATAATATGGACCGTAATCACTCCCGCCTCTAAATCCACATTCCGGATGCACTCTCGGATGGCGGGCAAAAGGATTTCCTTCCCTTCCGCCGTCTTCACCTCGTACACATCGTTAGCGCCGGTCTTGATGACATCCGTCAGGGTGCCGAACGGTTCCCCGTCCTCAGTCACCACCTTTAAACCGATCAGGTCAACAATAAAATTCTCATCCGGCCCCAGCTTCACCGCCTGGTCTCTCGTGACAAGAATGTCTTTTCCCTTGTACTTCTCTATGTCTTCAATTGTGTCATATCCCTTAAACTTCAGTATAACCATATTTTTAAAGAATTTAACACCCTCAATTTCCAGTTTCAGCTGTTCTTTTCCCGTATCCAGAATCACTTGCTTCAGCTTTTTAAAACGCGCCGCGTCATCTGTCGTTGGGAAAACCTTGACCTCCCCTTTGACACCGTGTGTAGAGGAAATAACGCCAACTCTCAGTAACTGTTCCATCATTTTTCTCCCTTGCAAATAACACTTTGCCATAATATAGAAAAGACCGTCTTCCTGACAGGCCGGCGGTCTTCGTTTACGTATTGGCTACTGAATTTCTACAATAACCTTCTTGTCTTCTTTGGAAGCTGCTGCTTTTACTACAGAACGGATAGCCTTAGCGATCCTGCCCTGCTTGCCGATGACTTTACCCATATCGGAAGGCGCTACCGTAAGTTCAAGGACGATTTCGTCGTCTTTCACAGACTCGGTAACAGCAACCTCGTCTGGATTATCAACCAGTGCTTTCGCAATTACTTCTACTAATTCTTTCATATGCTTCACCACTTTCCCCCAAACGGTTGTAAGGGGGACTTTCCTATTAAACTACTGGATGCCGGCGATTTTCAAAAGCTTGCTTACCTTCTCAGTTGGCTGAGCACCTGTTGCTAACCACTTCTTAGCGGACTCTTCGTTGAACTTGATTACGCTCGGATCTGTGTTCGGATCGTAATAACCAACCTCTTCAATGAACTTGCCATCTCTTGGGGATCTGGAATCTGCAACTACAATTCTATAGAAAGGAGCCTTCTTCTGTCCCATTCTCTTTAATCTCATCTTTACTGCCATGTGATTCACCTCCTTGAATATTTGTGTTTTCGCATACTGCGTATCTATAGTCAATGCAGTAAAACTGCCTTGCTAACTTCTTTACTCCGGTTAAAACGGCATCTTGAACTTGCCGAATAATCCGCCCTTCTTCTTGCCGCCGCCCATCATGCCGGGAAGCTGCTTCATCATCTTCTTCATCTGGTCGAACTGCTTGACGATCCGGTTGACTTCACTGATATCAACACCGGCGCCTCTGGCAACCCTCTGTTTTCTGGAAGCGTTCTTCATGAGGTCCGGATTCGTCCGTTCCTTATCCGTCATAGACAGGATAATGGCTTCCACGCGGTCCATGGCTTTTTCGTCCACTTCCACGTCCTTCATCTGCCCCATACCAGGCATCATGTTCATAATGCTCGACATGCCGCCCATCCTTTTGATCTGGTTCATCTGGTCCAGGAAATCGTTGTAATCAAATTCGGCCTTCCGCAGCTTCTGAGACAACTCTTTCGCCTTCTCCTCATCCACCTGGCTCTCCGCCTTCTCGATCAGAGAAAGGATATCGCCCATTCCGAGGATTCTCGAAGCCATACGGTCCGGATAAAACTGTTCCAAATCGGACAGCTTTTCTCCCATACCGATGTACAGAATCGGCTTTCCGGTTACAGACCGGATCGAAAGTGCCGCGCCGCCTCTGGTATCGCCATCCAGCTTGGTTAAGATAACTCCGTCAATACCGATCTTGTCATTGAACATACCGGCCACATTGACCGCGTCCTGACCTGTCATGGCATCAACTACAAGAATCGTCTGATGAACCTCCACGGCTTCCTTAATCTCCACCAGCTCGTTCATCATGTCTTCATCGATATGAAGACGTCCGGCCGTATCCAGAATTACTACATTCTGATCGTTTTTTGACGCATGTTCCACCGCCGCCTTCGCGATGTCCGCAGGCTTGTGGTTTTCTCCCATGGAGAACACCGGAACGCCCTGCTTCTCACCATTGATCTGCAGCTGCTTAATGGCAGCCGGCCGGTAGACGTCACACGCCGCCAGAAGAGGTTTTCTTCCCTTGGCCTTTAATTTTCCGGCAATCTTGGCTGTGGTTGTGGTTTTACCCGCACCCTGGAGACCTGCCATCATGATGATCGTGATCTCATTCGCCGGTTTTAAGTGAATCTCAGTGGTCTCGGAACCCATCAGCTTGACAAGCTCCTCGTTCACTATCTTTATTACCATCTGTCCCGGAGTTAAGCTGTTCATGACATCCTGTCCAACCGCCCGCTCCTGTACAGCGCTGATAAACTGTTTTACTACCCGGAAGCTTACGTCGGCCTCTAACAGAGCCATCTTCACTTCCTTTAAGGCTGCCTTTACGTCCGCTTCTGTCAAGCGTCCCTTGCCCCTTAAATTTTTAAATACATTCTGTAATTTATCGGATAAGCTCTCAAAAGCCATCTAATGTCCTCCTGATCTACCCTTTCTAATGAGCCTCCAGGTCGATGATTTCGCCCGATATCTCTTCAATGCGCCGGAGCAGATTCCTATCGCCCGTTCTGGAAAATTCTCCTGCCAGACTCTGGATCTCTCTGGCCAGACGTTTCGTATTCCCGAATTTTTCCATCAAATGAAGTTTCTCTTCATAATCTTCCAGAATCCTGTCACACCGCTTCACCAGGTCATGGACTCCCTGACGGCTGATGCCCTGTTCCTCCGCGATCTCGCTTAAGGATAAGTCATACAGCACCACGTCCTCGTAAACCTGTCTCTGGTGTTCTGTCAGAAGCGCGCCGTAAAAATCATACAGCAGGCCCTGTCTTGCAATCTTTTCCATATCATCACCTGTGCTATCATACACTACTTTTTTATGGGTGTCAAGTATTTTTTCTTTACACCTTTTTTTTATTCTGCCAGGGCCGCATCATAGGCCCTCTTCGTCTTTTCATCAAACAACACCCATAAAATCAGATCGAAGGCGTCCGGATACTCTTCAATCCGGCGTCTCACTTCCCCCACCGCCGTCACCGCCGCCAAATCCACAGGGAAACGGTAAATTCCGGTGGAGATGGACGGAAATGCAATCCTTCTGATTCCGTTCTGTTTCGCCACTTCCAGGGAGGTTCTGTAGCAGGACGCCAGAAGCTCGGCTTCCCCTTTCGATCCCCCGGTCCAGACCGGTCCCACCGTGTGAATAATATGACCGCAGGAAAGGCGGTATCCACGCGTAAGCTTCGCCTGCCCCGTCTTACAGCCGCCCAGCAGCCGGCACTCGAACAAAAGATCCTTTCCGGCCGCCCGATGGATCGCTCCATCCACGCCTCCGCCTCCCAGTAGAGACGAATTGGCTGCATTGACAATCGCATCCAGGCCTTCCACCTTCGTAATATCCCCCAGCATGGTTGTGACTTCCGTATTCGCCGTCATGTGCGCCTCCTTCTATTCCTTCACCGGCAGCGTCACAAGCCGCCAGGAATACACGGTATTTCCATGGGCGCTTAAGGGTCTGGCCTCCTTTTCGCTGTAGAGCGGATCCATGCATAAGTAGCCATCGTCACCGCTTCCCAGCAGCAGCACCCAGTGCCAGTATCCGTCCCCCAGATTCTTAACCCTGACAAGCGGATACTGCTGTTGATCCAGAGCCGCCTCAATCGCCTGTTCATCTACCGTTTTATAAACCGTTACCGTGGCTTCCGGATATACGGAAGAGATATTTCCCCAGATTACGTCCCCGGATGCGTTGTAAACGTCCTGTTCCGTAAAGAGCCGGTTCAGCTCTCCCGGTGTCACGGACTCGCCATACAGATCAAAAAGTGTGGCCAGACAGGTAACGAGACAGCCGGAGCTGCCCATGGTAAAGCGGGATTCTCCCAGCGGGTCGGCCGCCCACTCCTCATCCTTTTGCAGATAATAGACTGCCTCCGGCAGCGGATGTGCCTTTGTGCTCTGAATCGTTGTGCCTTCCCCGCCTCCGCCTCTGTGCCTCCATACCAGAAGTGCTGCCGCAGCCAGGATGAGAATGGCCGCGCCGGTCAGTATCCATATTATTTTCTTTCGTCTGTCCATTCTATTCTCCTGAGCATGAAATACTCATCGCTCTCCTGCCACGCGGCACGGAAGCCCCGTCATGCCCTTAAAACGCACAGGGAACGTATAAATGGTGGCCTCCGCGGCCATTTCTCCCTCCAGGAGCCTGGATAAACCGCATAAATTCTCCACCACAAAGGTATTCCGGTCCGCGCAGTACTGATCCTTCGGCGTATGTTCCGCACCGCGCCGGATTCCTGCGCAGTCGATGCCGATGATGGATACGCCCCTGTCCAGCAGCTGGTCGATCAGTTCATCCGAAAGCTGCGGATGCTCCTTAAAGTAAACCGGGGTTCCATATCCGGTCCGCTCCAGAAATCCTGTGAAAAATGCCACAAACATTCCCGCCTCCACCCGGTCCAGGAAGATATCTCCGGACTCGATATCACGGCCGGAGACCTGGCTGACATCGAAGACCAGTCCTTTTCGCTTCACGTATTCCAGCGGAAACTCCCGGTCCATCACATCAAAATGAGTCCCAAGATGACCCGTCAGCGCCTTCTTCTCATTGCCCTGGGCATCCGCCGCAGCCTTTGGCGTGACTTCCACCGTCAAATCAATCAGCATGTGCAGTTCCTCCCTGTCCATTTTTTCCCGTCAGATCTGCCGGGAATTTCTCTGCCGGGAACTTCTCTGCAAGAAACTTTTTTATAAGATGGTACAGTTTTCTGCTGTGCACCACATAGCTGCCGTGGTTTTCCCCCGGAAGAATGACGAGCCGGCTGTCCGGTATCTTCGAAGCCAGATAGCGGGTATGCTCTTCCTTGATCATATCGTTCTCTCCGGCCAGAATAAGCACCGGCTCTTCAATCCGTTTTAACTCTTCCTCTGTGATCTGCGGCTCCACCAACATCATCCGTATCTTCGGATCCCTGTCGAAATGACTGATCAGGCGGAACAGCTGAAACCATTTTTCCTTTATTCCCTGTGGATAGGCATTGCCGCCGCAGAGAATCAGCTTCGACAGCAGGCCGGGATTCTGCTCAGCCATCAGCATTCCGATGATCGCACCGTCGCTGAAGCCGCAGAACACCGGTTTTCGGATGTCCAGCTTCCGAATGAACGAAGCCACATCGTCCGCCATGTTCTGATAGCCCAGCGTCTCCACCGCCGAGCTCTTTCCGTGCCCCCTCGAATCCAGGGCATAAACGGTATAATCGCAGCTTAGCAGCGCGGCTGTCTCATCAAAAATGGAGTGATCTTCCCCATTCCCGTGAACGAGGATCACGGCCGGACCATGGCCCGAAACGCGGTAATATAATTTGACGCCATTGACATGTAGTTCCATCTGATCCCCTCCTCTTTCTATATGATAGCATGTCTGAAAAAATGCTCCAGTACTGCACTGCGTGAATAACGGTGAAATCAATGCCTGATATCTGCGTCAGGTGTGCGTCTGCAAAGCGACGGCGTAGTGGGCGCTACGACTAGCTTTGCAGGCGTGCACCTGGTGTAGATAGCGGGTGTTGATTTCGCTGGTATTTGCGCAATGCAGTGCTGTTTATCCCCTGGCCGGAACGATCTCAATCCAGTATCCATCCGGATCGCTGATAAAATAGATTCCCATTCCCGGATTTTCAAAGCAGATAACGCCCATTGCTTTGTGTTTCTCATAGAGCGCGTCGAACTCATCCGTGGCGAACGCCAGGTGGAACTCACATTCTCCTAAATCGTACGGTTCCTTCCTGTCCGTCAAATACGTCAGTTCCAGTGTGAAATCACTTTTGCCGTCTCCTAAGTAAACCAGTTTAAAGGAACCGTCGGAGGCCTCCTTCTCACGAACCGGCATGAGGCCCAATGCCTCTTTATAGAATGCAAGACTCTTTTCCAGATCGAGAACGTTGAAGTTAAAATGGTTAAATGCTGTCATATTCTTTTCTCCTTATCCTATTGATTCTGTCTTTCCTGTGCAAGTTTTTCCAATCCCGCAGTTCTTCTGGCGAAAAAGCCTCTGCGGGATAAAATCAGTATATCACACGAAGCTATTATTCTCTATATATTTGCGCCCATTATTTCAGATTTCAGATTGGACTGCACAACAAAAGCCGTCCCCGGAAGGCTTTTACCCCTGTCCGTCTGACGGCTATAGAAACAAATGCTCCAATTTCAGTTCATGTATCAGGTTCACAATTTCCTTTGTTCTTGTACAGTTGAATTTTCTCAGCAGGCTCTTGATCTGAGTCTTTACCGTAACCAGTTCAACAACCCGAAGTTCGGCAATCTGCCCCACTTTGTAATTCTGCAGCAGCAGGCGCACCAGTTCCCGTTCGACAGGAGTCAGCTGTCCTACATTGGTAATGAAAAACAACAGGCTCTGCTCGCTTCGCCTCAGCCTGGAATACTCGCTCATCAGCATTTTCTGAATTTTGGCCTCCATCACCGGCTTACCGGAAAAGGCGCTGCGTATGTGGAAAAGCAGTTCTTCATCCGGGCATCCCTTGACGATATAATCCACAGCTCCAGCCCCCATCGCCGTGTAGATCATCTGGTTCGTGTCATGGGCCGTCAAAAATATAATCTGTGCCTCCGGCTTTTCATTCCGTATCTGTTCGGCCGCCTCAATTCCGGAAGTCAGATACTCCATCTCTATATCCATCAGAATCAGATCAAATTCCATCTTCCGCGCCAGCTTTACAATCTCTTCTTTTCCGCCGGCACTGCCTGCTGCCTCCATGTCCTCCTGAGAATCGAGGAATTCACAGAGGTCTTCACGAAGGAGGTCAAAATCCTCTGCAACCAGAATTCTTATTTTCCTTTCCACGGCTTCCACCTCTCTTTCCTGTATCTTCCGTTCCGTAGCTTGGCAGCATGATAAAAAAACTGGTACCCGTCTCCGGATGGCTTTCGATCCTCAGGGTGCCGTAGTGGCTCTTTACAGTATTCCGTACATAATAGAGGCCCATCCCCCAGTTATAGCTCGTATTTTTGCTGGTATAAAACGGTTCATAGATCTTCAGCCGGTCGGTTCTGGAAATCCCCTTTCCGTTATCGTGAACCTCCAGCACGGTATAAAGGCGCTGTCTCCGGATAGTCAGCCGCAGATTTGCCACAGACTCTCGTCCGGCTTCCGCGATCGCCTCCTGCCCGTTGCAGAGCAGATTATAGACCGCCTCGGCCAGGTGCTCCTTATCTGCCAGTATCAGCCCCTCATCGCAGAGCGCTACTGCGGCAGCCCTGTCCGGATATTTCTGATGAAAACGGCCCATGGCCGCCTCCGCAATCTCACGCACGGAGACAGGTGTCAGCAGAATGGAGTTTGTGCGGATAGCGCGGTACAAATCTTCCATCCGTGTCACCATCGACTCATTGAGCTGATTCAGCTGGGCCGCAATACCTCTGATTTTTTCCAGATCCGGAGAATCCTCCTTTAGCGCCTGCCCCAGTTTCTTATTCAGAATCCGGTTTGCCAGCAGCTGGTTCTTCATGCTGTGCACAAACACAGAGGCCCCAAGGCTCGTCTGATCAAATCTGCTCTGCAGCGATACGGTTTCCCGGTTCTCCGCAGAACGGATACGGGGAGAGCTTTCCTTATCCTGATGATAGGTAATCTGTGTATAGCGCAAAAGATTGACGGAACCCAATATAACAAAAAATACAGAGCAGAGAATCAGAGCCGCCCAGGAAATGGAGTACATGATTCCCGCCGTATAGCTTCCCCGCCAGATCCACAAAAACTCCAGGCTGTAATACTGGTAAATCTGCGCGGGATCCTGTAATCCATAGATAATATACAGGAATGCCATACTGATATACGACAGCAGGATATACCGGAAGTTCTTCTTAAAATACGGAATGGTAATACTGCGGTACTCATGAAGCAGCAGACAGAGCGCCAGCAGAAGGCAGGCCATAATCCACACCATTGCCATCACTCCCATGAAGCGCTGCAGCTTCCACCGCCCCCTCACTCCCATCCGAAAGACTGCCGGATAATAATAGACCAGCCAGATCACCACAAAGTAAGCCAGAATCCGTAATTTTCTGATGTGTCTGCGCACCAGGGTGCTCATGGAGTAGTTCAGGGCAATCAGGAGCAGGACGCAGGGAAAGCAGCACCTTCCCACTGCTGCTGCATAGCCCTGCACGTCAAGGGTAATGGGAAGGTACTGCAAATACTGCTGAATATTCGGAAGCAGAAACAAAAGAATCTGCTGGTTCCGCGAGAAGCCGCCGATCTTGGCCGTATAGATCACGATTCCCGCGAGCATGGCGATAAAGCTTCCGCACAGCGCCAGAATAAGAAGAGATATCTTATCCCGGCGCAGCCCTACGACAATCAGTGCTACCGCGCCAATTAAGGCCATCATAATGATTAGCATCGTTTATTCTCCGTTTACTTATGCAGGGATTCGTACGCTTCTTTGGCAAACTGAGGGCAGAACCATTCCTCTACCGGCACGGTTTTCTCCACTTTGCCGTCCTGTACATATAAATTCTGAAGCGCATCATACCATTTTGCCGCCGTTTTGTCGGTCATAACCTGGTAACAGTAATCCGCATCGAACAGATCGATGTTGTTCATCTCCGCCACAACACCATCGAGCGGCGCATCGATAAACTCAGCTACGTTTTCCGCCGTTTCCTCCGGGTGTTCCTTGCGGTAGTCCATCGCCTTCAGCATGGCTCTTGAAAAACATACCATGACATCCGGATGCGCGTCCATATATTTAGGCGTTACCACCCAGTGGCCCGGGAATGCAAACTGGTCTCTGAAATCGCCGATCGTGGTCAGTCTTACAACATTCTCTTCCCCCATGGTTTTTCGAACTTCACTGGTCTGCGGCGGCCAGAGTGTACAGGCGTCCACCTTTTTCGCCACAATTGCAGCCACCATGCCCGCTGCGTCCATATTGACGATTCTGACATCATCCCGGCTTAAGCCTGCTTTCTCCAAAGCCAGCTTTAAGACCGTTTCCCCCGATGTCCCCGGCGCTGTGGCAATGGTTTTTCCCTTTAAATCCTCCAACGATGTGATGCCGGATTCCTTATACGTTAAAAGTTCATCTCCATTTCCCAAAAACTCCGTCAAAAAGACATTTACCTGACGCTGTACGGCCAAAAACGTGGCGCCGTGGCCAATATAACCGATATCCACATCTCCGGCCACCATGGCAGCAATCTCCTGCGGACCAGCCGTAAATTTAACCGGCTCCACTATGAGTCCTTCTTCCTCAAAAAAGCCGTTCTTCTCCGCGGTGATATAAAGGTTGTTTCCCCCAAAATTCGGATGGTACGCGACTCTCAGCTTTACCGTCTCCGGTTTTGCGGCTTCCGTCGTTTCCGCAGCTTTTGCTGTTTCCTGGCCTTTTGCCGCCTCTGCAGCGGCTGCTTCTGTCGTCGGATTCGCTTCTGGCTGCTGCTTTGCCTCTGTCGTTGTTTCCGGCGCCTTCGTCTCCGCATTCTGCTGCGGTCCGCCATTTCCGGAGCAGCCCGCCAGTAATCCGCAGAGCATCACGGTCAGCAGACCAATTGGTAATTTTTTCATATTCTTTCCTCCTTCTCCATCTTAGCTTTCTCGTGAATTGTTGTAAACCCTTATTTCCGTACTTCCAAAAATTCCCTGTACACCTGTCCCCAGACATGAACCTTTAAATCCAGGAATTCCTTCGTCATCTTCGTTTCCTGCGTTCTTGGATAGGGAATATTTACCGGCACAATTTCCTTAACCCGTCCGGGACGGGCGCTCATGATAACCACCCGCTGGGCCAGTATAATCGCCTCCTCCACATCGTGTGTGATAAAAAAGCAGGTCTTCTTCTCCTTCTCCCACGTCTCCAGCAGTTCCGTCTGGAGCTGTGTTCTGGTCTGGGCGTCAAGCGCTCCAAACGGCTCGTCCATTAAAAGGATCTCCGGATTCACCGCGTAGGCCCTGGCAATCGCCACCCGCTGCTTCATCCCCCCTGACAGTTCCTTGGGATAGCTGTCTCCAAACTCCTCCAGGCCTACCAGCCGGATATATTTATCAGCAATCGCAGACAGTTCCGGCTCCTTCACACCTCTTAACTTCAATCCGAATTTGACATTCTTTTTTACGGTCAGCCACGGGAACAGCGCGTACTGCTGGAAGATAACGCCCCGCTCGCTTCCCGGATTTACCACCTCTTTTCCCTTCACACAGACCCGGCCTGACGTCGGTCTTTCCAGGCCCGCGATGATATTCAAAAGCGTCGATTTTCCACAGCCGGATGGGCCTACCACGCAGACGAACTCATTTTCTCTGATCTCCATGTCCACGCCGTTTAGGGCCACTACCTCGCCGCTCCTGCCCTGATAGATTTTCTCCACATGATCAATCTTTACAATCACGTCGCCTGATGAGTTTCCTGCCATCCTGTCAGCCACCTTTCCAGAATATGTACGATCTTGTTAAGCACCAGACCGATGATTCCAATCACCATGATTCCCATGATAACAACGTCCATCCGGAAATACATGCTGGCTTCCTGAATCATTGTCCCTAGCCCCTTGCTGGCTCCCGTCAGTTCCGAAGCGATCAGTGTGGTAAGCCCGGCAGAAAGACCGAGGCGTATAGCGGTCAGCACAAACGGAAACGACGCCGGTACCACGACATGGAAGAAGATATCCCTGTCGTTAGCCCCCAGAACTCTGGCCGCCTTTACCAGTGTGGAATCGACATTTTTAACTCCCTGGTAAATCGTAATTACCATGACGAGAAATGTAGCAATGAAAATCACCATAATTTTGGAGGACTCGTCCACACCAAGCGCTACGATAACCAGCGGAATATAGGCAATCGGCGGAATCGTCCGGATGAACTGCACCACAGGCTCCAGCAGATACTGCACAGTCTTATACCAGCCCATCAGGAATGCAATGGGAACAGCGGCGGCCAGTCCCAGTAAAAAACCGGTGATGACCCGGAACAGGCTGTAACCGATATGAACCCAGATTGCCCCGCTTTTCGCCATGGTGATAAATGCCATCAGCGTCTTTTTCGGAGAGGCGAACACGGCTCCCGCCTCCGACACGGAGATCAGCTGCCAAACCATCAGGCACATAATCAGGGAAATGAGAGACCAGACCCTCTTGTTTTTTATTTTAATCCATTTCATGGCCGCTCCTCCTTTAATAGCACGGAGCTATGGCATTGGGAGAGCAGACGATGGCGGCGTTCGGGTGATTCTGCAGCAGGGAAGCCGGAAAACCGGATGACACGGTGCCGCATCCAGCCCGTCTGATTGCCCCGGAATGCCAGTCCCTGAAGCAGTAAACGCTGACCTTATCTGCACACAGCATCTCTCTCATACCGACCGTGATTCCATAAAACGGAATGTCCTCCATCGCTCCGTTCACACCGGTGGAAGCCTTGATCGTCCTGGTGGTTTCCGATATTCTCACAACTCTGGTAGGCAGTTTTGCAAATTCCTCCGTGCTTACATCCGCAGGCTCATTGAAGCCCAGATGACCGTTGATGCCGAATCCCGCAAAACAGATATCCACTCCCCCCAGAGCTTCAATCAAATCAGGTATTCTCTCCAGCCAACCGGGATCCGGGTATATCCTCTGTTCTTCCGGCATCACCAGGCCCTTGTCGATTTTCGAATACAGGACCTGATTCATCTTCCGCCTCAGCGAATGGATGTTGTCCAGTCCCACCAGTCCGCCGTCGCTGTCCAGCCAGTCATCCATGGTAATCAGCCATACCTTCTTTAAGCTAATTCTCCTGGTGTTGACCAGATCCACAAAAACGGGATACTGCCCGGTCGGTCCGAACGGAATGATAAACACCGTCCGTTTTCCCTGACGGTTGTTGTCCTCAATCTTCTCCGCCATCTCCAGCGCCATGCGGCTGAATACGGATGTCTGGTCCTCCAGACAGGTGATCGGTATTCTGGAAATCCTTCTCACTTCTTCTGCCGGAATACGATACTCTTCCCATTGCTTCATAAGCTTTCCCCCTCTCTTTTCATATCTTAAGCATACCACCTGCCTTCTCTTCCTCACAGTATGATTTTTTTTCATACTTTTATGGTAATCCTGTGAAAACCCAACGAATTATATGTACAAAAAGAAAAAGGAAACAGCAAGAGCGTTTTTCTCTGCCATTTCCTTTAGGGTAACTATAAGAAACGCAGCCGGTGTGCGGTTCCGAAAACCGGCCACATCTGCTGCGTTATATCATGATCTCTTTACTTTTTATCCTTCGGAACAATCGCTTCCATTCCGCCCATATACGGTCTTAAAAGTTCCGGAATTCTTACGCTTCCGTCCGCCTGTAAGTTGTTCTCTAAAAATGCGATCAGCATTCTCGGCGGTGCCACTACCGTGTTGTTTAAGGTGTGGGCGAAATACTTTCTTCCGTCCTCCCCGTTGACACGGATCTTAAGCCTTCTGGCCTGGGCGTCGCCCAAGTTGGAACAGCTTCCCACCTCGAAGTACTTCTTCTGGCGCGGGGACCATGCTTCCACGTCCACGGACTTCACCTTTAAATCAGCGAGGTCACCGGAGCAGCACTCTAAAGTTCTGACCGGAATATCCAGGGAACGGAATAAATCCACCGTGTTCTGCCATAACTTATCGTACCATTCCATGCTCTCCTCCGGCTTGCAGACAACGATCATCTCCTGCTTCTCAAACTGATGGATGCGGTAGACGCCGCGCTCCTCCAGGCCATGGGCGCCCTTCTCCTTGCGGAAGCACGGAGAATAGCTGGTAAGTGTCTTCGGAAGGGATTCCTCCGGAATAATGGTATCAATAAACTTTCCGATCATGGAATGCTCGCTGGTACCGATAAGGTATAAATCCTCACCCTCGATCTTATACATCATGGCGTCCATCTCAGCAAAGCTCATAACGCCGGTCACTACCTCGCTGCGGATCATGAACGGCGGTACACAGTACGTAAAGCCGCGGTCGATCATGAAGTCACGTGCATAGGAGATTACGGAGGAGTGAAGTCTTGCAATATCACCCATTAGATAGTAGAAACCGTTGCCCGCTACCTTTCTGGCACTGTCCAAATCGATTCCGTCAAAGCGCTCCATGATGTCGGTGTGATACGGTATCTCGAAATCCGGTACCACCGGTTCGCCATATCTCTGCACTTCCACGTTCTCGCTGTCGTCTTTTCCAATCGGTACACTGGGATCAATGATGTTCGGGATGGTCATCATGATCTTTTTGATCTTCTCGTCCAGTTCCCGTTCTTTCTCCTCCAGCTCTGCCAGATGGTCGGAAGCCGCTGTCACCTGCTTCTTAAGCTCTTCGGCCTCTTCTCTCTTTCCCTGGCCCATCAGCCCGCCAATCTGCTTGGAAAGTTTATTACGTTCCGCTCTGAGCGCATCGCCTTCCTGCTTTGCGGCGCGGTTTAACTCGTCCAGTTCAATAACCTCATCCACCAGCGGCAGCTTGTTATCCTGAAATTTATTCCTGATATTCTGTTTTACAGCCTCAGGATTTTCTCTTACAAACTTTAAATCTAACATGGTATTCCTCCTGGTTTCTCCTCAATATGATAATCTGCCGTTGATTATACTACAAATTACAGTGAAAGAAAAGCCCCTTATTTCCATTTTATCAATTCCGACAGCACTTCCTCAAAGCATACCCCGTTCTGAACCGGAACATTTAACTCCTCCGATTTTAGAATACAGCGCTTTACAAACCGTGCCGCCTTCTTCGCCGCATCGGTCAGCGAAGCGCCTTTTACCGCCTCCGCCGCCACGATGGCCGAGAACACATCCCCTGTGCCCGGCCGTTCCCGTCCGACCCGCATCGAACGGCAGAACGCGCCTTCCTTCCCACGCTCTGCGATGACATTGGTCAGATACGCACCTTCCTTCACTCCCGTTATGATGACTCCGGAAGGTCCCATCTCCCGGATCTCCTCCGCCATCGCTAAAAGCTCCGTCCTGTGCCAGCCTTCGTCCCGATATTTTCGCCCCGTCAGAATGCATGCCTCGGTCAGATTTGGCGTAACGATATCTCCCAGGCACACCAGCTCCTTCATGCGGCTGCACATGGCCGGCGTGTAGGTCTGATACGCCTTTCCGTGATCTCCCATGATCGGATCGATTACCACCAGCGTATCCTTTCCCTGAAACTGCCGGATCATGGACATGACAATCCCGATCTGTGCCTCCGAACCGAGAAAGCCGCTGAAAATACCGTCGAACTCCAGCCCCAGTTCCGTCCATTTTTCTAAATAAAGCCCCATCTTATCCGTATAATCGTCAAAGAAATACACCGGAAATCCGGTGTGATTAGAGAGAATGGAGGTGGGAACCGGACAGCACTGAACCTTCAGCGCCGACAAAATGGGAATAGCCACTGTCAGCGAACAGCGGCCATATCCCGATAAATCATTGATTACTGCAATTTTTTTCTGATGTCTTTCTGATATCATATCCGTAAAATTCCTCCCATTCCCGACCGGAGAAGCGCGTTCCGCAGCGGCATGTAGATGACGACGGAAGCGATGGCCGACGTCACCGCGTTGATGGTGGTCGAGGTCACATTCCATACGAGCGCCAACTCCGCAGCCGGTTTTCCCAGGATCAGCAGCTTGTAGTAGTATCCCACAAGCGGATCGAAAATAACATTGAAAAGCAGTCCGCCAACAGAAGCGATCAGGACCCATTTGAAAATGTGTTTCTGATCATGGGATTCATTGATCTTTCCTATTCTGTGAGCAAGGAAACCGGTAATCAGGCCGATACACAGCTTCAAAATAAAAGTCTTAGGCGCATAGACCACATACACCGGATCGAATAAGTCGCCGATCGTCATACCGATGGCTCCGCCCAGGCCACCGTATACGCCGCCCAGTAAAAGCGCTCCCAGCACACAGACCGCATTCCCCAAATGAATGGAAGTCGCGTCTCCTCCCGGAAGCGTAATTTTAAACTGCAGGAACGTGAAGACCACGTACGACATGGCCGCGAATAATCCGGTCATGGCAATTTTGCTGATTTTACTGTCTGTTCTGTTCATTTCTTTTTCCTCCCTTGATGCCAATGCTTTCTTGTCCCCTATCTTAGCATGAGGGTGGAGTGATATAAATATCCAGTTTTGTTTTTTTAGGCCATACCAGTTTAGTAATTACAGTTCACGGTTTCACGGGCCTCCGCTTTCCGGTCTGTGGTACCGTGAACTGCAACGCTTAGTCGTGAGACTCCACGCAGATCAGTACCCCATCCCAGAATGTGATAGTCCCCGTCTCCGCCTCCAGTTCGTTGCTGATACAGAGGCTGGTACCGATCCGGATATCCCGGTTAGTCAGGGGATACTTGAAGCCTTTCAGCGTAATCCCGTGTACCTCTTCTGTAAGAGGAAGGAATGAAATATATTTCCCCCAGACCTCGCCGGAGCGGTAAGTCTTTCCCTGGTCCAAAATGTAGAGCCGGTTCTTCTCATCAACGATGGAAGCCTTCACGCCTTTTTGCAGGCACGCGTACAGCAGATGGATATTGCCGATGGAGTGGTCCAGCCTGCCGCCGGCGGCGCCCAGGAGAACCATATCGCTGACGCCGGCCTCCATGGCGGTGCGGAGAGCGAGCTCCGTATCGGTCTCATCCTTTTCCGGCTGGTGCTGTTCGAAGGTTATGCCCTCTATCGCCCGGTATTCCTCCAGAAGCTCGCCCTTCACCGTATCGAAATCACCGACAATGGCATCCGGCCTGATATCCAGCTGTTTTACAGCCGCCAGGCCGCCATCCACTGCGATCACCATGTCAAATGTCTTGTCCTTTAAAAAAGCACCGGCGAATGTACAGTCTATGCTTCCGCCGGTGATAATAAGGCCCGTCATTCCTGTTCCTCAAATATCTTCAAAAATGCCTTCGTGTTCGCCGTCACATCCCCTTTAAAGATCGCGGAACCAGCGACAAAGACGTTGGCCCCCGCCTCCATCAACTCCCGCACATTATCACACGTTACGCCGCCATCCACTTCAATATCCGTGGACAGCCCCCGCATGTTGCATTTTTCTCTTAAAGCGCGGATCTTTTCCAGCGTATAAGGAATGAACTTCTGTCCGCCGAATCCCGGATTCACGGTCATGAGCAGCACCATGTCCACCTGGTCGAGGATGCAGTCCAGCACGTCGACAGGCGTAGCCGGATTCAGCACGACTCCGGCCTTCAAACCGGCCTCCTTAATCTGGTTCACCGTGCGGTCCAAATGGGTACACGCCTCCACATGAACGCTGATGATGTCGGCTCCCGCTTCTTTCATGGCATCGATATAACGGCCTGGCTCCCTAACCATCATATGGACATCAAATACCTTATCCGTACAGCTTCTCAAGCTGGCTATCACAGGCATGCCGAAGGATATGCTGGGAACGAAGTCGCCATCCATCACATCAAGATGAATGTACTGTGCTCCCGCGTCCGCGGCCTCACATACCTGCTGCTCCAAATGTTTAAAATCTGCTCCCAAGATGGAAGGTGCTAATAGGAACATATCAATATCTCCTTTTATCTTTTAATTCCTGGTACAAAAGCTTGTAATTGTCATAACGGCTTTCGCTTATCTCCCCCTGGCGCACGGCCTCCTTGACTCCGCAGACCGGCTCGCCCACATGGACGCAGCCTAAGAACTTACAGTCTTCCTCGTAAGCCGCAAACTCAGGAAAGTAATCCTTTAAGTTTCCGCACTCCAGTTCCTCTAAGTACATGGAGCTGAAGCCCGGGGTGTCCATCATGTACGTGTCCTTCCCGATGGCAAACAGCTCGCTGTGCCTCGTCGTATGCTTTCCTCTCTGGATCTTCTCGCTGATCTTTCCAGTCTCCATGCCTGCCTCCGGAAAAAGGATATTCGTGATGGAAGATTTCCCGACGCCCGAAGGGCCTGCCAGAACCGTTGTCTTTCCCTCTGTCAGCTCCCGAACCGCTTCCAGCCCTCTGTTTTCGTAGGTGCTTGTAAAGTAGACGGGATAGCCCGCCGAGGAATAGATATTCCCCAGACGTTCCCTCTCCTCGTCTCCCGTTAAATCCGTCTTATTAAAACAGATTTTCACTGGAACATCCTGTACCTCCATCATCACGAGGAAGCGGTCCAGAAGGTTTAAGTTGGGCTCCGGATGGGTGATGGAGAAGATCACCAGCGCCTGATCGACATTGGCCACAGCAGGCCGGACCAGCTCGTTTTTGCGTGGAAGGATCTTGTCGATGTTGCCTTCCTTCTCCGCCTCGCTCAACACGGTAAATTCCACATTATCCCCTACCAGAGGTTTAATCTTTTTATTGCGGAACACGCCCTTTGCCTTGCATTCATAGACGTCTGTTCCATTATCCACATAATAAAAACCTGCAATTCCTTTTATAATTTTTCCTGTCATACAATAGCCCTTATGACTGTGGAATGGGAACAAACGTAACCGGATAGGAATTGATTACTTCTCCCGTGTCCACATTGACAATCTGCACTTCACCGCTGGTCACGCCATAGGCGCCCTCAATGTTCTTGAAGACGACCGGAAGCTGCTGGTCTCCCGTGATCGTCACCGGCCCCATCAGATCCCTGACCTCGTCTTTTCCGTTTACCGTCTGCTTCAGCTGGATCTTTATATTCAGCTGGGTACTGGCGGATCCCGGTCCTATTAAATTCTGGAGCGGATACGATTTCTCGATGGATGCCAGGTACTTGTATTTGGCCTGTTCCGCCGATCCGCTGCTGACCACGTAATCGATGGCCGTTCCGCCCTCTACCTGGGTACCCGGCGCGATGGTCTGACGAATGATGGTGCCTGCCGGCACATCTTCCGAGGTTTCCTTCGTTACCGTTCCGGAAACCAGGCCCAGATCAGCCAGCATCTCCTCTCCGACCTCTTCCCCTTTGCCTGTAATATCAGGAACCGTTACCGGATTAGTCAGTGCCGGGCCTGTGCTGGCGATCACGCTGATCACAGCCCCTTCCTTTGCTTTATCCGGGCTGTAGCTGATGATCTTGCCAGACTCTACCGTATCGCTGCTCTGGTTCTGCACATTCACGACAAAGCCTTTGCCCTCCAGAAGCGATTTGGCCGCCTCCGCTGTAAGGGAATCCAGGCCCAGGGTGGTTAAATCAATCTCTGGATGCTCCGGTCCGTTGCTGATGACCACGGATACAGCCGAGTACTTATCTACAATTTCTCCCGCTTTCGGAGTCTGGGTAATGACATCTCCCTTTTTCACGGTATCAGAGAACTCATAATCGCCGATCTTCATGTCCAGACCGCCGTTCTCACGAAGCTTCTGCCGCGCAATGTCTTCCGCCAGTCCCTCGACCTCCGGCATGGTGGTCTGTTTATCACCCAGAGTCGTCTCCTCCGGTATCGTAGTCTCCACAGTGGTCTCCGTCTCCTTGGGTGTTCCGGAACGGAACAGCCCGCCAAGTCTGGTAACCAGGAAGATAAGGACGATGACGATAAGAACCGCCACCACGATGCCCGCTGCCGTCAGAAGCTTTTCGATTCCCGGATTGATCTCCTCATCCGGTTCCCGCCGCTTCGTTCTTCCCGACGGGCCTCCGGCGGTTCCGGTATTCCGGCTGCTCCTGTGCTCCGGCTGGCGTTCCCGCACCGGTTCATTGCCATAGCGGCTGTTCCGGTTCTGCTGCGGTTCCGGCTGATTCCTGCGGCCGGAGCCGGAACGGATCTGCTCCAGCTCCGGCGCTCCGATGATCACCGTCTGGGATGTATCCATAGACGGAGCCGACGCCTGCACAAAATTCTCATCGGGCGTCACAAGGGCGCGGCGCAAGTCGGCGATCACCTCCTGCATGCTCCCGTACCGGTACTCCGGCTTCTTCTCCGTACATTTTAAAATGATGTTCTCAAAACCGACCGGAATCTCCTGATTGTAGTAGCTGGGCGGTGTAATCGGGTCTTCTAAGTGCGCCAGAGCCACCGTGACGGTGTTCTCCCCTTCAAAGGGCACCCGTCCGGCCGCCATCTCGTACATGGTGATACCCAGTGAATAGATATCGCTGCGGGCGTCGCTGTATCCGCCTCTCGCCTGTTCCGGTGAAATGTAATGAACCGATCCCATAGCCGTAGCGCTGAGCGTCTGAGTGGACGCGGCGCGGGCGATCCCGAAATCCGCTACCTTCACCTTTCCATCCCGCGCGATAATGATATTCTGCGGCTTGATATCCCGGTGAACGATTCCCTGCTCATGGGCGGCTGCGATCCCCTGCGCCACCTGGATTGCGATCCCGATGGCCTCCTTGCTGTCGAGGCAGCCCTTTTTCAGGATGTAATTCTTAAGAGTGATGCCCTCGATCAGCTCCATAACGATATAATGAAGAGTTCCCTCATCCACGACATCATATACGTTTACAATGTTCGGATGGGACAGTCTGGCCGCAGCCTGGGCTTCCATCTTAAACTTGCTCACAAATCCGCTGTCTGAACTGAATTCCTCCTTCAGTACCTTAATGGCAACCTGCCGTTTCAGCTTATGGCACAGGGCCTTGTACACATCTGACATCCCGCCGGAACCGATCTTATCCAGTATTTCATATCTGTCCTGTAAAAATGTCCCTGGTCTCAAAATCATAAGCTTACCTCCCTGCCAATCTGCGGATCAACGAGTACCACTGCTATATTGTCCTTACCGCCATTGTCATTGGCTACCGTGATCAACTTCTCCGCTTTTTCCTCCAGCTCCAGATCAGAGCCGACAATCTCCTCCATCTCCACGTCCTCCAGCATATTGCTGAGTCCGTCGGAACACATGAGAATAAAGTCTCCCGGCTCCAGTCCTACCTCGAAGAAATCGACCAGCAGCTTATCTTCTGTCCCAACTGCTCTCGTAATGATATTCTTTTTATCCTTATAATCCTTGCTTCCGCGCTCCAGACGCCCCAGGGAAACCAGTTCCTCCACATAGGAATGGTCTCTCGTCACCTGTCTGATCCTGTCTCTCACGAGATAGAGGCGGCTGTCTCCCACATTGGCCACATAGAGGGTATTCTCATCGGCCACTGCAGCCACCAGAGTCGTTCCCATACCGGAAAGTTCCGGTTTTTCCTTCGACTCCTGGTATAGCTGCGTGTTGACCTTTAATATGCCCTCCCGCAGAAGCGGAACAATCTGGGAATTTTCCGTATACTGAAGATACGTCACCAGATTCTCTACAATATATCTGGAGGCATAGTCTCCGGCCTGATGACCGCCCATCCCATCCGCAACCACGAATAAGTTCGGCAGGCTCCCGACCGGCTCCACGCTGGCATATACGTAATCCTGATTGGCCGTACGCACTCTTCCCGTATCCGTCAATGCACAAGCTTTCATAGCGTCTTCTCACTCCCTTTTTGTTCCTGACATAAAAAACTCTTTCTAAGCTGGCCGCAGGCACCATGGATGTCCCGGCCCATTTCCCTTCTTATAGTAACATTAATTCCATTTTTTTCAAGCAGATTTTTAAATGCCTCTATGGCCTTCCTGTCCGACTGCACGTAATCCCGTTCCTTGATGGGATTCACCGGAATTAAGTTCACGTGGCCCTGCTGGTCCTTGATCAGTGCCGCCAGCGCCGCCGCTTCCTGCAGATTATCATTGACACCGGAAACGAGACTGTACTCAAAGGTCAGCCGTCTTCCCGTCTTCTCAAAATATGTATGACAGGCTTCCAGCACATCGTTCAGCTTATAGCGGTTCGCCACAGGCATCAGAGTCTTTCTCACCTCATCATCCGGCGCGTGGAGCGAGAGGGCCAGGGTGATGGCGAGCCCCTCATCAGCCAGCTTAAGGATTCCCGGAACAATGCCGCAGGTGGACAGTGTAATGTTTCGCTGGCTGATGTTCAGCCCATGCTCATCTGTCAGCAGGCGGATAAACTTCACTACATTGTCATAGTTATCCATAGGCTCTCCCGAACCCATGATCACCACGTTGGATATCCGCTCCCCTGTGAGATACTGAATCCGGTAGATCTGGTCCAGCATCTCCGCCGGCCTTAAATTCCGTTCCAGGCCATCCAGAGTGGAGGCGCAGAACCGGCAGCCCATACGGCAGCCGACCTGGGAGGAAATACATACGGAATTGCCGTGTTTATACCTCATTAAGACGCTCTCGATGATATTGCCGTCTGAAAGGCCGAATAAATACTTTCTCGTCCCGTCAATGGCGGATATTTTCTCGTCCACAGTCTGAAGCGACGTATAGTCACACGTCTCCTTCAACCGCTCCTTGAGGGACTTCGGAAGATTCGTCATCTCCTCATATCCGGGGGCCAGCTTTTTGTGCATCCACTCGTAGAGCTGTTTTGCCCGGAACGCCTTCTCGCCGGAGGCTGTGATAAACGCCGTAAGTTCTTCTAAATTCAAAGATTTAATATCTGTCTTTTCCATTATCCTAATTTTTTCTGAAATGCTGCGATGAAAAATCCATCACACGGGTGAATTCCCGGTAAGAGCTGGATATTCCCGGACCTCAAAGAAGCCGCATTCAGTGTTTCTCCTAACTTTCCTTCTAAATTCATGGCGTCAAACGGATAATTCTCCAGAAACCACGCCGCATTCTCTTCATTTTCTTGACCGTCGATGGTACAGGTGCTGTAAATCAGCTTTCCTCCTGGCTTCACGTAAGACTGAACCACAGAGAGGATCTCCCGCTGCAGAGCTGCCAGCTCCTCCATCTGTTCCATCGTCATCCGGTACTTGATATCCGGTTTCCTGCCTATGATCCCAAGCCCGGAGCACGGCAGATCGGCCAGAACAATGTCTGCCCTGCCTTCCCACGCCGGATCAGGAACAAGAGCGTCGTGCACCTCGGCACGGATGTTGGTAAAGCCCGACCGGGCGATATTATCTTCAATAAGGGCCACCTTCTGCTCCGTCAAATCACGGACGATTACCATTCCGGTTCCCTTCAGTTTATCCGCGACGTGAAGGCTCTTTCCGCCGGGAGCGCCGCAGACATCGAGGCAGAGATCGCCTTCCTTCGGGTCCGCGATCTCTCCCACAAAGCTGGAGCTCATATCCTGAACTGAAATCAGGCCTTCAGCAAACGCGTCAAGGCTCTCTAAATAATCGTACTTCGATAAATAAAGTACCGCTGCAGACAGCGGCGTCTCCTCCACCGTAACACCCTGGTTTTTCAGACTTTCCATAATCTCCTGCTTCGAAGCCCGGTTCAAATTGCAGCGAACCGCCGTCCTGCTGGGCTTTAAGAAGGCTTTTACCATGGAAACCGCCGTTTCCTCTCCGTATGTATCCTTCCACATATCCAGAATCCAGGAAGGCATGGAGTATCGGACAGAATCATCCGGCCATTTTAGTTGTTCTTTATTTCTGGAAATGTTGCGCAGAACGCCGTTGACAAAGCCCTTTAATCCGGTGAATTTCCGTTTCTGCGCCAGCTTTACCGCCTCGTTGCAGACAGCGGAGTCCGGCACACGGTCCATATAGAGAATCTGATAAACGGACATCCGCAGCAGAGTGCGGATGACCGGTTTCATCTTTTTTACTTTTACGCTGGAGTAAGAATTAATGACGTAATCCAGCTGAAGGGTGTATTCCACAGTACCTTCCACGGTGCGGGAGATAAAGGCCCGCTCCTGTTTGTCAAGATACTGGTATTTGCTCAGCGCCTGGCCCAGCACGATATGACTGTAACCGCCCTTTTCCAGGATCTCGAGCAGTATATCCAGGATGATTTCCCGGCTGCTGTTTCCGTTAGTCATTGTCTCTGCGTCCTCCAAATAGAATCACGAGACGGAGCAGCTGGAGCACGGAAGCAGCCAGCGCGGCCACGTACGTGAGCGCCGCAGCGCCCAGCACCTTTCTCGTCTGATTTACTTCCTGGCCGCCAAGTATACCGACCTGGTCGAGCAGCGTGATCGCTCTCCTGGAGGCATTGAGCTCCACAGGAAGGGTGATGAGCTGGAAAATAACGGCCAGTGAAAAGAGAATCAGGCCGATATTCACGAGAGGCGATCCCATACCACCGATCAGCACACCGATAATAATTAGCGGAAATGCCGCCTGGGAGCCGATATTGGCCACCGGAACGATCGCTCCGCGCAGCTTTAGGGGAACGTATCCCACGTTGTCCTGCATGGCATGGCCGCACTCGTGAGCCGCCACGCCGATTGCCGCCACGGAGGTAGAATGGAATACCGACTCCGATAAATTAACGGTCTTCGTCCTCGGATCGTAATGGTCTGTCAGCTGTCCCTTTACGGGACGGACGGTCACATCGTAGATACCCTGTGAGTTTAAGAGGCGCTTTGCCGCGTCCTCCCCTGTCATTCCCGTAATGCTCCTGACCTTTGAATATTTGTTGAATGTGCTGTTCACCTTTGCGGATGCTGCCATAGACAGAACCGCACCTATAATTACAAGAATCCATGTGGGATCAAAATAATATCCCATTAAACCGCCATAATACATAAATCAGATACTCCTTTCGAAAACGGTTCCTTCTGCAATCTGGTATCCGCGCAGAAACGCGCCGGTATCCATACGCTTCTTTCCCTGAAGCTGCAGTTCCTTCACCGCAAGTGTTCCCTTTCCTGTTTTTACATACAGACAGTCTTTTCCTGTTTTCACAACCTGGCCGCAGGCTCCCTCATACTCTTCTTCCAGTGCATCGGCCTCCCAGAGCTTGATCGTCTTTCCTTCCCAGCTTGTGTAAGCACTGGGCCACGGGTTTAATCCGCGGATCAGACGCTCGATGGAAGCCGCATCCTGATTCCAGTCGATATCTCCCATGGATTTCTTAAGCATTCCAAAGTAAGTCATCTTTTCTTCGTCCTGCACAGTCCGCACGGCGGTTCCGTCTTCCAGCTTCTTCAGCGTTTTTATAATCAGACGTCCTCCGATCGCGCTCAGCTTATCGTGGAGACTTCCGCCCGTCTCTTTCTCATCGAGAGCAACGGACTCCTGATCCAGGATATCTCCCGTATCCAGTGTCGGCGCCATCATCATGGTGGTGATTCCGCTGACGGATTCCCCGTTGATCACCGCGAACTGAATCGGAGCTGCGCCGCGGTACTTGGGAAGCAGGGAGGCGTGGATGTTCACACAGCCATATTTTGGAATATCGAGGATGGTCTTTGGAAGAAGCTGGCCGAAGGCCGCCACAACCATGGCGTCTGGATTCATCTCCTTAAGGAGGCTTACGAATTCAGGATCTCTCGCCTTCACCGGCTGGTAAACGGGAATTCCATACTCTAAAGCCTTTTCTTTAACGGGAGTCATCTGGACTAATTTCCCACGTCCTTTTGGCTTATCCGGCTGGGTCACCACCGCAATCACATCATGGCCCGCTTCCACCAGCGCGGTTAGGGCTGGTACGGAAAAGTCGGGCGTTCCCATAAATACGATTCGCATTTTATTCTTCACCTTCCTCTGACTCGTCTTCTTCCTGGTCTACGTCGGTCAACTCGCCCTCCACCTTGTCGACGAAGAGATCGCCGCTTAAATGGTCGCATTCGTGGCAGATGGCACGCGCCAGGAGACCTTCTCCAACCAGTTCGAATTCCTTCATCTCGCAGTCATATGCTTTTACCTTTACGTGGTCGGGGCGGGTGACGACACCGGATTTGCCCGGTACGCTTAGGCAGCCTTCGCTGCCTGTCTGGCTTCCGCTCGTCTCGATGATGGTTGGGTTGATGAGTACGTACTGGTTACCGTCTTCTACGTCGATTACTACAATCTGCTTCAGTACGCCTACCTGGGGGGCGGCAAGGCCTACGCCACAGGCTTCGTACATGGTTTCGAACATGTCGTCGATTAAGTCCTGGATGCGCGGTGTTATTTCTTTTACTGGTTTGCAGTGTTTTCTTAAGATGTCGTCTCCGATTGTTCTTATTTTTCTGATTGCCATTGTTGTTTATCCTCTCATTTCTGTATATAGTTTGATTGTGCATCCCATTACTCCGCAGTGCACCACCTCACGTCCGCTGCGCTCTCGTTCGGTGACGGGCTTCGCCCTATAAAAAGTGTCACTAAGATATTTTCTTATGTGCAAGCACAACGAAAATATCTTAATGCCACTTTTTGCACTGCTCATGAAAGATCATACTGTACCACAACCCCTTTAAATAACTCTTGATTTTCCTTTTGGAAGCAGTCGATATTATCCCTGATTTTAATTAGTATATCATAATTTTCCTGTTTCAAATATAAAATTTTTCTATATATATCATTAATTTTGTAAACGGATGCGTCTACAGGCCCTATCATCTGGACTTTTTCCTCGTCTGCCTGGGGCGTTATATGGGCTGCGAGGCGGTCCGCTGCCTCCACCAACACTGCTTCTGATTTCGATGCCATCTGCACGGTGAACAGCACATTGACCGGCGGATACTTCATCAGACGGCGATAGGCCATCTCCTGATGGTAGAATGTTTCATAATCCTGCCCCGCGGCCGTGACAATGCTGTAGTGCTCCGGATTGTATGTTTGAATAATGACATCACCATGCCTCGCGTCACGCCCTGCACGGCCTGCGGCCTGGGTGAGCAGCTGAAAGGTCCGCTCCGCAGCCCGGTAATCCGGCGTGTACAGCGATAAATCAGCCGCCAGCACTCCCACCAGGGTGACATCGGGAAAGTCGTGGCCCTTTACGATCATCTGGGTTCCGATCAGAATATCGGCGTCCCCTTCCGCAAAGGCCGACAGGATCTCCTCATGGCCGCCCTTTTTTGAAGTCGTATCGAGATCCATGCGCAAGACCCTGGCCTGCGGAAACATCTTCTTTGCCATCATCTCAATTTTCTGGGTCCCTACTCCGAAATTGGCGATGTAAGGAGAACCGCAGCTGGGACATTTATCCGGCATGGGAATCGAATAGCCGCAGTAATGGCACACCAGGCGGTTGTCCTTATGAAGCGTCAGCGTCACATCACAGTGGGGACACTTGATGGCCTCCCCACAGGAACGGCAGGACACAAAGTTGGCATAGCCCCTCCTGTTGATGAACATCATGATCTGTTCCTTTTTCTCCAGGCGGTCACCGATCATCTGCTGAAGCCGTCTGCTGAAAATGGACTTATTCCCAGCCTTCAACTCTTCCCGCAGATCCACGACAGCCACATCGGCCAGCCTGCTGTCCGCCTTGGCTCTGGTATGCAGGCTGAACAGCCGGTATTCACCGCGAAGCGCCTTCGTATACGCCTCCAGAGAGGGCGTCGCCGATCCCAGAACCACGGAAGCGTTCTGCATCTGCGCCCGTTTTACCGCCACCTCCCTCGCATGGTACCGCGGCACTACCTCGCTCTTATAGGCGCCTTCATGCTCTTCGTCTATGATAATCAGTCCCAGCCTGGAAAACGGGGTAAACAACGCGGAGCGCGGACCAATCATAATATCAATATCTCCGCCTCTGGCCCGCTCAAACTGATCGTACCGTTCCCCTGCCGACAATCTGGAATTGATGATGGAAACCCGGTTTCCGAACCGGCCGTAGAATCGCATGACCGTCTGGTAGGTAAGAGCGATCTCGGGAATAAGGACGATAACCTGCTTTCCCTCACTTATGACTCTGGAAATCATCTCCATATAGACCTCGGTCTTGCCGCTTCCGGTAATGCCGTGGATTAGATATGTCTCCCGTTTTCCCGCTTCATAATCCTCGCAGAATGCATCTGCAATCGCCTGCTGCTCCCCGTTTAAGTCTACAGCCTTCACTCTGCTGCCCGCGTCCTTTACGGGATTCCGGAAGATTTCCTCCGATTCCAACGCCACATAGCCTTTTTCAATCACTGGCTTTAAGGTTGCCGCTGATAAGTTCATCTGGCCTGACGCCACCTCATACGGAATCAAAGGGTTCTCCTTCAATGCCTTGAAGAGCCGCACTCTCGCCTTATAGCTTTTTTTCTCCGCCTCCGCCGTCACCGCCTCCAGCTGTTCTTCCGGGATCAGGAGGCGCAGGACCTTCTTCTCCTTCGGCTTCACCTTCTGTTTCACCGGGAGCACCGTCTTTAATGCCTGGTTCATGGTGGAACCGTACTGTTCCTTCAGCCACCACGCCAGCATAATCAGCTGTGACTCCGCGGAAACACTGCCTTCCACGATACCGGCGATCTCTTTTATCTTATCCGCATCATAATCCGCGTGGTCCGTGATGCCGACCACATAGCCCTTTCTCAGAGAATTTCCCTTTCCAAACGGAATCTTCACCAGAACGCCTACGGAAATCCGGTCCTCAAGCTGGGGCGGGATTCTGTAATCAAAGGTGCGGTCCACTTTCTCATGAGAAATATCGATGATGATCTGGGCAAATCGTTTTGTCATTGCGTCAACTTCCTGTCTTCTTAATTTTGGCAGCCCTTCAGACGGCTGCCGCGTTTGTAATGATTCAGCCGTGCGGCAGTCTGCACATCCGAAATGCTGCCGTTTCGAAATGAAATGACCCGACTTAGGCGCATCATATCGAAGCAAGTCGGGTTTGTACGTTACTAATTATAGGATTCTAAGGAAGAAAAGTCAACGCCGGATTACCCTTCCATCTCCCCATAGAAGTCCAGAAGCCGATAAATCCAGGTGTCAAGGCCGGAAAAATGATACCCTGCGCCTTCCGCCTTCTCCGTATTTATGGAAAATCCCGGAAATCCATTGTAAGGGGCTTCTTCCCCATCCGGGGACAGGACTGCCTTCTTCCCCGTCTTTTCTTCCAAATAGCGGATGATCTCTCCGACGGTGATCGTCCCCGACGCAGCCGCATTCACAGGGTCTTCTAGGGATGAATCGGCCAGAAACGCCAGGAAACGTCCGCATTCCTCCGCTGAAACGAAGCTTACGGGACAGTTTTCATTTTCCATCTGCATGGCAATCCCCTTCGCCGTATGGGCAGCGTAAAACCGGAGACGTTCCGTGTAATCATCCCTTCCAAGAACCACGGGGAAACGCACCATCACGGACTCCTGTTTCGGAAATGCCTGCACCAAAGCCGCTTCCGCCTGCCTCTTTCCCGTTCCGTAATCGAATGCACTCCGCCCACCCCAGATGAGCGTTTCCTGGTACGGATCATAATCCGTCTCTCTCGTATTTTCCTTCAGTTCATAAACCGAGATGGAGGAAACCATGATATACCGCCTGCACCGGACTGTCTCAAGCGCAGTTTTCACGTCATTGGAGCAGTAGGCCAGATCATCATATACCACATCGAATTCTCTGCCGGAAAATGCGGCGCGCATGGATTCCTCCCGGATGCGGTCCACCCGGATTTCTTCCACCGGGGCGATAAAGCGCGGTTTTGCATTTCCCCGGGTCGCCACGGCAACCTCATGCCCCTGTAATAGCAGTGTATTCACCAGATGAACTCCGAAAAAACGTGTGCCGCCAAGAACCAGTATCTTCATAATTTCATGTTTCCCTTCTTAACCGCATATATCTTCGTAAAGGTTATCATAGCGGCGGTGAACCGGCAGCTTTTCTCCGATATTCCACAGAAATCTGCCTTCCAGCGAGTAAGCATCTATGTTATTTTCCTCCCGATCCATAAGGACAAGGACTTCCTCTTCCAGCCGCCGCATATCCAGCGCCTCCCCTTCGATTTCGAACGAAAAAGCACCGCTGCTGCCCCCATCTTCCAGAAACTGCGGCTCCAGCCGGATTCTGGAATGGTCCGGCTCTTTTGCCGGTTCGATGCGGTATAAGTATTTGGAATCCGAATACTCCCTCGATTCACTGATCTCAATGATACGGCTGATCTGGTAGTCGTACTCCCAGTGGGGACGCGCAAACCAGCGGTTCAGCAGTTCGATATACCGCTCGGCGCACTGTGCGAAAAACGCCCAGTCCACAGCCGGCGCCAGCCACTCCAGAGCCTTTCCGAACCACAGTCTGCGGTAGTCGTACCGGCAGTGGTACTTCCAGAAGGCCTCTTCCTGCTCTGAGACCTTCACCACCCATTCATACGCCTTTTTTTCAATTATAAAAGCCAGAAAGCGGTTTTTCGCCGCCTCCGCCTCTTCTTCCAGGATCGTGATAGAGCTGGAGCCCCGGTCGCCGCAGGAAACCATAAAGTATCCGTAGTCACGGTGATATCCGCAGGCCTGCCGGTACGGCTCAGACTCAGTGTAAGTCTCCGCCTTTGCCCCGCATCCGGAAGCGTCCAGTTCCTGGTTCAGCAGCGCTAAGAAGGAGGCCCAGATCTTCTGCTCCTCCGAGCGCCCCTTCCTCTGTTTTTTCACGGAAAATGCAGAATCATACAGCAGTTCTGCAAGTGTCTGTTCTTCCATCTCTTCCTTCCCATCCTGTCATTATTATTTCCGCGGCCAGTGAGCTTGGCGGGCATGCCGGCTTGTCCATCCGGCGGCTGCCGCGGTCAGCAGCCCAGCAGACCCAGCACCGCTTCCGCAGGCATCAGATCGGCAAATCGGCCGGCCCAGATTTTCTCTTCATAAAACCTCACAGTAGCTTCTCCGGACATGAACTCGTTGTCATACGTGGTCGTGGCGCCTGTCGGTATCACCACGCCGTACCCCAGTTCGAAAGCGGCCTTACAGGTGGCATCGATGCAGTATTCCGTCTGCATACCCATGAGAATCAGGTCGGTAATCTGTTTTTCCTTTAAATACTCCTCCAAATCAGTCTCCAGGAACGCACTGTTGAAGCTCTTATCAAAAATCCGTTCTCCCGTTTTCGGTTCCACCGCCTCATGAATCTTCCAGCCTTCCGTTCCGCTCTCCAGCTCGTCTCCTGCACCGCCGTCGTGTCTGACATAGATAATTTCAGTTCCGGCCTTCCGCGCGCTATCCGCCAGATTCTCCAGTTCCTGTAAAAACTCCTCTTCCCTGTATGGATGTGCCTCCACCAGTGCTTTCTGTACATCAACAATCAATACGGCCATTTTCCCCATATTATTTTCTCCTTTCCTGTGTCTCAGAATTTATTTCCGCCCAGAAGCTCCATCTCATCCCGCATCGCAGTGAATCCGAAGGCTTCATAAAGCGGCCGGCCCGCAGCAGTAGCTTCCAGCGTGACAACATCAATCTGCCTCATCTCTGCTTCCGCCGTCAGCAGCTCCAGCACCCTGTGCGCAATCCCCCGCCGTCTGTAGTCCGGACGGGTGTACATGTTCATAATATACGCCTTTTTCCCGGAAGGATTATGGTAAGTGGGCATCACCTGGTAAAAGCTGACGGCTCCCGTTCCAACCACCTCTTCCCCGTCAAAGACCAGCCATGCGGCGTGACTGTCTTCCGGAAAACACGTCTCGTAATAGCGGCGTGATTCCAGCTCTGTCCGGGACAGATCCACGTCTTCCTCAAGGCCATTGGCGGCGCGCAGCACCTCCAGCCGCAGCCTGGTCAGAAGCTCTCTGTCATGGCTTCCCGCCCTTCTGTACAGAAGACTTTCCGTCTTTTCCGCACAGATCATCTTTTTCCCGGAGATCAGCCGCTCCTCCGGCACCTTCGCACTGCTGTCACGGCCCTGTTCTCCGCCCTGCTCCTCCGCTGCTGCGGCCTGGCGCAGATGTTGAAAAAGCAATGGCTGAATCTCCGGATAGGTCCAGTTATCCGGCGGCTTCTCGAAACACTCAATTTTTTCCATCTCAAACGCGGGAGGAAGCTGGTCAAAACGGCTGATCTCCGCATAAAACAGCATTCCCAAGGATTTCGCCTGCTTCTCTCCGGACTGCGCCTGGTCAGTCACAGAATACACAGAAACCGGAACCATCCGGTACTCCGCGGCTCCCGTTTCCTCGTACAGCTCCCGCACCGCTGCGGCTTCTATCGTCTCTCCCGCTTCCCGGTGTCCGCCTGGGAACTCCCATGTGCTGCGCTCTTTATGCTTGCAGAGTACCCACCGGCCCTGATATTTCGCAGCGATTACTGCAAACTGAAGCAGCTCGTCATCTGCCTTTTCATAAAATGCCACCTGTTCATATCATGCCGCCTTTATCAGATTTTTCCTCTTCCAGTTCCCGGTATTACCGTTCCGGCTGTGCTCACCGGTTCCCATCAATCGGCCGGCCTAATTTTTTCTCCAGCCGCCATCCGGGAGCCGGACCGTCGTCTCCCCAGTATTCCTCCAGGGATGCGATTTTCTCCCCATCGAACCGGTAAAAGGAGACTGCGTGAAAGGAAGTTCCGTCTTCCGTGCACCAGACTCTGGCGGCGGTAACCGCGGTATCCTCCTTCTGCACCATACGTTCTATGTTTCCTTCCCAGCGGCCCGGATATTCACAGTTCGCCCGGATATATTCCGAAACTGTAAACTGCTCGTTGGTGCAGTGCCACCGGATCACGGCATCTTCCCGGAACCACCGCTTCAATCCGGCCTCATTCTGCTTGATCACATCCTGAAAAAATTGTCTGATCACTGCCTCTCTGTCCATATCTATACTCCGTTTTCCGTTGTCTGTTTTTCCAAAAATACAGCTGCCACTTTTCCCAGCTCCATGCTGTTGGAGCCTTTAAAAAGCACCGTATCCCCTTCTCTGAGTTCCGTTTTCAGCCATTGGGTCAAGGACTCCCGGTCCATAAACTCATAGGCGCGGATCCCGGGCGCCTGTTCCCTGACGCCGCGCGCAATTTCCCTGGCCAGTTCTCCGAGAACAGCCAGCTTATCGACGGGATTTTCTGCGATATAAGTCCCGATTTCATAGTGGAACTGCGGTGAATCCGGCCCCAGCTCCTTCATATCCGCCAGGACAGCCACCCGGGCTCTCGAACCTTCGATGGAATTTAATACCTCCAGGCCGGCCTTCATGGATACCGGGCTGGCATTATAGGTATCATCAATGATCGTCATGCCGCCCACATGGTAAATCTGCTGCCGGTTCTTAAATCCGGTAAATTCCGCCAGCCGCTCCGCAGCGTCCCTCATCGGAATTCCGCAGACGGAGGCCACCGCCAGCGACACCATGGCGTTTGCCACGTTATGGCTTCCCATCACCTTTAAACGGACAGGTACACGCTCTTCCCCGCATACCGCGGTAAATACCGGATAGCCGTTCTCCAGATGGACATCGACTGCGCGGTAATGACAGTTTTCTCCGGTTCCGTAGTAGATGGTTTGGAACCCTTCTCTCGCCGTCGTCTTCTTTAAGAGATCGTCGTCTCCGTTCAGGAACAGAATCCCATGCTCCGTCAGACCGTCCTGAATGCTCAGCTTCTCCCGGTAGATATTTCCCCGGGATCCCAGCTGTTCGATGTGGGTGATTCCGATATTGGTGATAACCGCCATCTGAATCTGGGCGATGTTCGCAATGATCGTCAGTTCTCCCGGTTCACTCATCCCCAGCTCGATCACGCCGATCTCGTCCTGACTGGAGATCTCCGTCATGGTGATCGGAACGCCGACCTGGCTGTTGTGATTCGCCGGGGTCTTGTAGACACGGTATTTAGCAGACAGGGCGCAGGCCACCATCTCCCTCGTCGTCGTCTTGCCGACACTGCCGGTGATTCCCACCAGAGGAAGATTCAGGCGGCGTCTGTACCAGGCGCCCAGGGCCTGCAATGCCCTCTTTGTATCAGCCACACGGATCCATGGCCGATTATCATCCATCACGTCATGTTCACTCGTAAATGTCGCCGCCGCGCCGTTATCAAACGCCTGCCCGATAAAGCGGTGGGCATCCACCTTTTCTCCCACCAGGGGAACGAATAAATCATTTCCTTTCATAGTCCGGGAATCGATGCTTAAATGGTCCAGCGGCGTATCCGCACTGCCGCAGAGCAGACTTCCTCCTGTGGCCTCCAGAATTTCCTTAACCGTGATATGTTCCATCTTCCTGTCTTCCTTCCTGTCTTTACTTAGAGTGTGCCTGAATCTGGCATACCCCAGCAAATGCCGGAAGGGATCACCACTTCCGGCATCTTTTTTTCATTACTCTATTCACTATTTTCATCACTCTATTCGCTTTTTTCCAATTCTGCCGCGATCTCCAGCACCACTTCCCGGTCGGAAAAATGGTGGCGGACGCCGTTCACTTCCTGATAATCCTCATGACCCTTGCCAATGACCGCAATCATATCTCCCGGTCTGGCGTGGATCATGCTGTAGGCGATCGCTTCACGCCGGTCCGGAATCTCAATGAAGTCACCGCCGGTCTTTTCGATTGAGGAGCGGATATCCGCGATGATATCCTCGGTCTTCTCAAATCTGGAATTATCGGCTGTCAATATGGAGAAGTCGGCCAGCCTTCCGGCGCTGTCTCCCATGGAGTACCGTCTGTCCTTCGAGCGATTTCCCCCGCATCCGAACACGCAGACAAGCCTTGCCGGGTGATACTCACGCAGCGTTTCCAAAAGGCTCTCCATGCTGACCGCATTGTGGGCATAGTCCACAATCACCGTGCACTTCTTCGACGCATACACGATCTCCATGCGCCCGTTGACGTTCAAATGCTCCAGCGCATGGCGCACATTTTCCTTGGGAAGATCTAAAAAGCTGCATACGCTGATGGCTGCCAGCGCGTTATATACATTGAATCTGCCGGGTATATTCACCCGGGCCTCCAGCGCATACCGCCCCGCCACATCGAATTCAAGCCCCACAAATTCCGGCTCGCTCACGTAGTGAATCTGCTTTGCCATGAAATCCGCTTCCTGCTCCAGGCTGAAGGAGGTCAGTTCGCAGGAGGCATCTTTGATAATCTCGTGGTAATGCTCGTCATCCCGGTTCACAATGCCGATCCGGCAGCGGTCCAGCAGCTGTGATTTATAATATAAATATTCATTAAAATCTGCGTGTTCATCCGGTCCGATATGATCCGGGGAAATGTTGGTGAACAGGCCGTAATCAAAACGGATGCCATCCACACGGTGCATCTTGAACGCCTGGGATGATACCTCCATCACCATATATTCACATCCGGCCTGCGCCATGCGTTCAAAGCTCTCAAAAAGCTGGTAGGATTCCGGCGTTGTGTTCATGGTAGGCGTCACCTCACTGCCGATCACAATACCGGTCGTGCCGATCATGCCCACCTTCTTCCCACAGCTTTCCAGAATCGCCTTTATCATATGGGTCGTTGTCGTCTTCCCCTTCGTCCCCGTCACCCCGATGGTGATCATCTTCTCCTGCGGATAGCCGAACCGGGCGGCGGACAGGTGCGCCAGCGCCTCCCTGGAACTATGTACACGGATCGCGGTTACACCGGCGGGAATCTCGGCCTGGCGTTCCACCACCAGAACCCTTACCCCCGCCTTCACCACCTCCGGAATAAACTCGTGGGAATCGACCTTCGTTCCCTTTGTGCACACAAACACCACATGCTCCCTGGCTTTCCTGGAATCATAGATGACATCCTCCACTTCGATGTCCAAATCCCCAGAAATTACGTCATATTCCAGCTCTTCAAGCCACTCTCTGAATTTCATAGATCCTCCATCAGAATAATCCGGTGATTACTCCGTCGTTATTTACGTCAATATTATTAGCCGCCGGTACCTTTGGAAGCCCCGGCATGGTCATGATTGCTCCGGTCAGCACTACCACGAAGCCGGCGCCTGCCGATACATAGGCGTCTCTCACATTAATTTCAAAACCGCTTGGACGGCCTAATTTCGTCTGGTCATCCGATAAGGAATACTGGGTCTTCGCCATGCAGACAGGAAGTCCGCAAAATCCCATATCCTCTATCTTTTTTAACGCCTTCGAAGCCGCCGGTGCATAGGACACGCCGTCCGCTCCGTAGATTTCCTTCGCTACGGCTGCGATCTTCTCCTTTAATCCGGCTTCGTCCGGATACAGCGGTTTGTAGTGGCTCTCCTTGTTTTCCAATGTATAGAGCACCTTCTCCGCAAGGGCGATACCGCCCTCTCCGCCCTTTTCCCATACCTCGGAAAGTGCGAACTCACAGCCTCTGTCCTCACAGAATTTCTTCACAAACTGGTATTCCGCTTCGGTATCCGTGATGAAGGAATTGAGGGTCACGATAACCGGCACATCGTACTTCTGCATGTTTTCGATGTGCTTCTCCAGGTTCACGATTCCTCTTGCAAGAGCCTCTAAATTCTCTTCCTTCAGCTGATCCTTCGGAACGCCTCCGTTATACTTGAGAGCCCTGACCGTAGCCACCAGCACGATGGCATCCGGCTTTAAGCCCGCCATACGGCATTTGATATCCAGGAATTTCTCTGCGCCCAAATCCGCGCCGAAGCCCGCCTCCGTCACGACGATATCGGCCAGCTTTAAGGCCGTCTTCGTGGCGCGCACACTGTTGCAGCCGTGAGCGATATTGGCAAACGGGCCGCCGTGTACGATCGCTCCCGTGTGCTCCAGAGTCTGGATCAGATTCGGCTTTAAGGCGTCCTTCAGCAGGGCGGCCATGGCGCCCACCGCGTTTAACTGGGCGGCCGTCACCGGCTCTCCCGCATAATTATATGCGACAATAATTCTTCCTAATCGTTCTTTTAAGTCGTTCATATCATCGGCCAGACATAAGATCGCCATGATCTCAGATGCGACGGTGATAACAAAATGGTCTTCCCTCACGAATCCGTCCGCTTTCGCGCCCAAACCCACTACCACATTTCTTAAGGCGCGGTCGTTCATGTCGAGGCAGCGTTTCCACAGAATCTGACGGGTATCGATTCCCAGAGCATTGCCCTGATGGATGTGATTGTCCAGAAGCGCGGCTAATAAGTTATTCGCCGAGGTGATAGCGTGGAAATCTCCGGTAAAATGAAGGTTTAAGTCCTCCATCGGCACAACCTGTGCGTATCCGCCGCCGGCAGCGCCGCCTTTGATGCCGAAGCACGGTCCTAAGGACGGCTCACGCAGCGCGATGATGGCCTTTTTGTCCATCTTTCCAAACGCTTCGCCCAGTCCGACCGTGGTCGTGGTCTTTCCTTCTCCGGCCGGAGTCGGGTTGATGGCTGTAACCAGAACCAATTTTCCATCCGGTCTGTCCTTCACCTCTTCCCAGAGCTCATCGGTCAGTTTTGCCTTGTACTTGCCATAAAGTTCCAGATCCTCCTCACTGATTCCGTAGGAAGCCGCCACCTCCTTAATCGGAATCATCGCTGCCTCCTGTGCGATCTCAATATCTGTTTTCATCTGTGAATGTCCTCCTTCTATGTAATTAATAACCCTGTTCCAGCAATTCCTCAAATTCCTCTGCACTCATCAGCACTTTTCTGGGCTTCGTGCCCTCCTCTTCACCGACCACGCCGGCCTCCGCCAGCTGGTCCATAATGCGGGCCGCCCGGTTGAATCCGATCTTGAACATCCTCTGAAGCATTCCGATGGATGCCTTATCCTTTTCAATAATAAATTTACCTGCCTGAACGAAATATTCATCCCGGTCATTACCGCCGCCCTTTGCGTCGCCGGCCGCCGGTGCTGATGCAATCTGATTCTCTACTTCCGGGTTGTAATTCGCCGTCATTCCCTGTTCTGTCAGGAAATCCACGACAGCAGAGACCTCCGCATCCGATACAAAGGCGCCCTGCACACGCACAGGCTTCGGACAGCCGGATGGATAGAACAGCATATCGCCCTTTCCAAGAAGCTTCTCCGCCCCGTTCATGTCGATGATCGTCCTTGAATCCACGCCGGAAGAAACGGCAAATGCGATTCTGGAAGGCACGTTGGCCTTGATCAGGCCGGTGATGACGTTAACCGACGGACGCTGGGTCGCGATTACCAGATGTATCCCCGCGGCTCGCGCAAGCTGGGCCAGACGGCAGACGGAATCCTCCACCTCGCCCGGTGCAACCATCATCAGATCCGCAAGCTCGTCGATGATGATGATGATCTGCGGCATCTTCTTCGGTTTGTTTTCATCCTCTATATCTTTAATATTCTCAACCTTCGCATTATATCCCTTTAAATCCCGGACATTATACTGGGCAAATTTCTTATAGCGGTCATCCATCTCGGCCACCGCCCAGTTAAGCGCTCCTGAGGCCTTCTTCGGATCCGTGACCACAGGGAGAAGGAGGTGCGGAATACCGTTGTAGACGCTTAACTCCACCACCTTCGGATCCACCATGATCAGCTTGACGTCCTCGGGGTCCGCCTTATAGATAATACTCATAATCAGGGTGTTGATACAGACGGACTTACCGGAACCGGTAGCGCCTGCGATCAGTAAATGGGGCATCTTTCCGATATCGGTTACCACGACCTGGCCGCCGATGTCCTTGCCCACTGCAAAGGCAATCCTGGACGCGTGATTCTTAAACTCCTCCGCCTCCAGAATATCCCTTAAGTATACCATGTTGTTCTCTTTGTTCGGCACCTCGATGCCGACCGCCGATTTCCCCGGAATCGGGGCCTCGATGCGGATATCCGCGGCCGCCAGACTCAGCTTGATGTCGTCGGCCAGTCCCACGATCCGGCTCACCTTCACGCCCTGCTCCGGATGGAGCTCATACCGCGTGACAGAGGGACCGCAGCTGATATTGGTCACAGTTACGCCCACACCAAAATTCTGCAGTGTCTGCTGCAGCTTGATAGCGGTTTCCCGGTATTCCTTATCAGAGAACGGGCCGGAGCTCTTTCCTTTTTTCAGAAGTGTGACAGGCGGGAAGACGTACTCCTTCTTCACCACTTCCTCCTTCTGTTTGATCTCCTGGACCACGCTGAGATCTCCTGCTTCCTCTTTCTCTTTCTCGGCCTTCTCGGCCTTCTTTTTTTCGACCTTCTTCTGAAGCGCTTCTGTATCGGTCTCGATCACCTTGCCGGAAGCGGTAACGACGCGTTTCGGTTCCTCCGGTATGGAGAAGGTGTCGCTGTAATTAACGCCCTTGTCGTCCTCGTCGGTGGGATACAGCTCTTCCCGGGCGACCTCCATCTCTTCCAGCGTCTTCGTTTCTTTTTTAACAAACAATGTCTCCGACGTTCCGTAATCGTCAGACTCGTCAAATGCCCCGGCGTCACTTTCTGCCGAACGCAGGTGGGCGGTACTCTCCCAAAGGTCTTCCGTCACAAACGGAACGGCGTCATCGGCATCGAATGGAACGGAATCCTCACTGGCAGAATAGACGTGCGGCAGATCCGCATCCACTGCCTGAGCAGCCGTCTGGAACGCGCCGGCTGCTCCCGTGTTTTCGCCGCGCTTTCGTTCCTCTGCTGCGGCTTCCGCCTCACCCGGCTTCGGGAAAATGCTGCCGCGGAAAATATCCGCCGGATTCGGCCGTACCTCCGGAGCCGCATTCTTCCTGTTCTCCGTCACTTCCACGGCAGACACTGCGGCAAGCCGCCTTGCGTGGACATCGATGTCCTCTTCCGCCTCCGCGCTGTATGCGGCCTCGTCTTCCATATCATAGTCGTACTCTTCCGGCGCCTCCAGCTTCGTCGCATCTAAATTAACGCCCCGCAGCTTCTGCTCCTCGCGGATTCTCCGCCGTTCCTCCTTGCGTTCCGCATGGATCTCTCTCTGAATATCCATGTTTTCCTTGGCATGGTGGTATGCCTTGCCGCTGCCGCTCTTTACGAGGTTCACAAAGGATTTCTCTGTAATGCATACCGCGGAGATGATAATCAGCACCAGGATCACCAGATAAGCGCCCACGGTTCCGATAATGGAGATCAGGCCTTCCGCCAGAAGGCCGCCGATCAGCCCGCCGCCCTTTCCGCTGGCCGCGGCTGTCACGTAGATATCCATAATCTTTCCGCCGGCGCCCAGCCTTGTCCCAAACAGGAGCTCGCCGAGTCCGCAGAGCGAAATAAGCGCCAGGATCACCGCCGCCAGTTTAAATGTTGCTCTGGGATTTCCCCGGTTGGAGATATAAAAGCACGTTCCGGCAAACATCAGGACCGGCGCCACATATCCGATTCCTCCGAATATACCCAATTGCAGACTGCGAAGGAAATCTCCCACCACTCCGCACAGATGGAAATTGCTCAAAAAAAGAATGGCCGCAGCCGCAAATGATATGATGATGATAACTTCTGACCGGATAAATTCTGGTTCTGGTTCCGCCGCTTTCCGCCTGCTTGTCGTATTTTTCGGTCTTCCGACCTTCCCGTTAGTACCTTTTTTTGCTGTCGTCTTGGATGTTGTCTTCTTCTTTGTTGTCTCAGGCACAATACTTCCCCCTTTTATCCATTGGTAACAGTATACAAAAAAATCGGGAGAATTGCAACGGCTAACCTTCTACTTCATCCATCATCTCATACAATTTTCTGAGAGCGTCCTTAATTCCGCCCACCTCGTCGATCAGCCCCTCTTTCACCGTTTCCTCGCCTACAAGCACGGTTCCCAAGTCCCTTGTCAGCATCTCCGTGTTTAACATCAGGCGCTTTAACTGGTCGTAAGCGATCGTCGCGTGGTCCGAGACGAAGCTTAATATCCGGTCCTGAATCATCTCGAAATATTCATACGTCTGAGATGCACCGATGACCATGCCCGTCATACGAACCGGATGAACCATCATGGTTCCGGTCGGCACGATAAAGGAGTAATCCGTGCAGACGGCCAGAGGTACGCCGATGGAATGGCTGCCGCCCAGCACGAGGGACACGGTGGGGATGCTTAAGGAAGCAATCATCTCCGCAATCGCCAGACCGGCGTCCACGTCACCGCCCGAGGTATTGAGTATCACCAGGAGGCCTTCCACGGAATCATCATCCTCGATTTCTGCCAGTTTTGGAAGGATATGGTCGTATTTCGTCGTCTTGCTGTTTCCCGACAGGTTCTCGTGGCCCTCCACCTCCCCGATGATGGAGAGCAGATGAATTTTCCTCTTTTTGGAATTGTCATCCAGGGTCATCTGGCCGTACTCTTCCAGCTTTTCGTCCTCTTTCTGCTCGATATCCTTCTCCGTCTTCTTCTCATCGAGGCGGTCTTTTCTCGTATCTCCGGAAGAGGTATTTTTCTCGTCTGATCCGCCATTTCCGTTCTGGTTTTCTGCTCTGTTATCCGTTTCGCAGTTTGTTTCACTGTCTCTTTTATATTCTCTCATTCTGATTTCCTCCTGCATGGCTGTATTTTCTGCATCATTATATTGGTAGCTTTCTTATGATGTGGAAGGAACCAATATTTTATGCTTTGTACCGGCACAAAAAGAAGCACAGGAAGCGGAACGCATCATCGCGCTCTTCTTCCTGTGCTTCATTTATCCATTCTTTTTCATTTTTTTATAACAGAAGAAACAGCTCAAGCTTCCGAGAATGCCGGTACAGAGAAACATGACCGCCATCCCGGAGCCGGCTCCATACCCGGTCAGCCGGTGAAGAACCGTCTGAATGCCTCCGTCCGCGCGCATAAACGGTTCAAACACGTAGTCCGCCAGAAAACCGCCCAGGAGAATCCCGGTCGGAATCGTCCAGTACTGGATGGCATTTCGCACGGCAAAGATGCGCCCCTGCATATTCTGCGGAATCGTCCGGTAGAGAATCACATTCTGCCCCGCCATAATAAAAGGAATGGGGATGCTGGCCGCTATGCCGGCAATGCTCCATACGAGAATATTCTGCCCTGCTCCCATCAGAAAATCGCCCAGCAGAAAGGAGATGCCTCCCGATATAAAGATTACCCGGACGCTGTCCTTTGGAAGCTTTACGAAGGAGACGATCAGACCGCCCGCCATGCCTCCGATCCCCAGAATCCCGCTGACAATGCCGAGCGCGATCTGGTTCTGGCCGCTCCGCGCCAGAATCATGGGAGAAAGAATATTTTCATAGGTCAGCCGTGAAAAAAAGTTCATAAGCGCCATGCTGATCATCAGATACCAAAGCTGTTTGTGTCCGCGGAGAAATTGAAGCCCCTCCCTCCAAGATTCCTGAAGTGAGATCTTCTCTTTCTTTTTCCCTGTCTCCGTCCCTCCCGCATTCTCCGGTATCTTAATCCGAAACAGCAGGACAGAAAAAGCAAACAAAAAGGTCGCCAGATCAAAGACGATGACACCCTTTAACCCTGCAAATGAGGATAAGGATGCGGCCATCACCGGGGTTACCACCGTGAGTAAGGATGATGTAAAGGAATTTAAGCCGCTGGCCTGGCTGTACTTTTCCTTCGGAACCAGCATCCCCACCACCACCGTCTCCGCCGGAAACTGAAATGCGTTCATGAAGCCGGTGATTCCATTGACGATAAAAATGTGCCAGACCGCCAGATTCCCGGAGACCGCAAGCGCCGCCACGGTCAGAGAGCAGACCGCCGCAAGGAGGTCCGCGAGAAGCATGATCGTTTTCTTATGGTAACGGTCGATTACCGGCCCGGCAGCGATGCTGGCCGCAATATAGGGAAGCCATGTACAAAATGTCATAAGCGACACGGACATGGCGGAACCGGTTCTGCCGTAAGACCAGATGATTAAGGCAAAGGAAGTCATGGAACTCCCCAGCTGTGATACGGACTGGCTGAACCAGAAAATGATAAAGTTACGGTATTGTCTGTCTTTCATAGATTCTCTCCTTATAAATTAAAATAAAAGTAACTCATTCCATTTATAAGTGCAGAATCCACTCAGGCGACATCTGTTTCATAAAATCAAGCGGTATTTCTGCCGCTTACAATTCCTTTTATACGCTCTGTGCCAGATTCGCCTGTCATGAAACTCTGCACAGAGCCGCTGCATTCATTCTGATCACTGGTGCCATGGTTTTCCCTCCCTTTCAGGTATTGAGCACAAGGAGTTTCCGTGAGTACTCGTACTGCGCGGCAGATCTGCTCCCACAGGCCGCCTGCCCTGCTGTCAGTATACCACATTCCTTCTCTCCTGTCCCATATTTCTAACCGAGTCTTTATCGGCGGAGTCCAAGAAACATTCCGATCCCGGGAAGTAAAAACAGCGCAGGCGCCGTTACGAGCCGAACAATAAAGGAAAAAACAAGGGGCGGGCGGCGGATCCACCCAGACACGGCTCCCGGGTCAGGCAGAAATGCAGGTACCAGATCCTGCACCACGGGTACCATACACAGAAACGCTGCCGCCAGATACAGGAAAAGGAAGGCCATGGACACCCCTAAAACCGTTCTCCTGATCCAGTTCTGCCTGACCCGGATATCTCCGATGAGGCAGAGCCCGTTCATAAATGCCACAGCCGAGGCAAAAACACATAAGGGTCTCACAAGCAGCGCAAATAAATAAACCGGGACCGTGTAGCAGAACCGGTAATACCAGTCCATGATTTTATCTTTGACCATCAAGTGAACCACAAGCCCAGCGAGGGCTATGGCTCCCCACATCAGACAGTTTCTCACACAGCGCTTTCTCTGTGCCCCCTTCTCCTCCCCGCTTTCCTCCTGTCTGGAACGTCCGTATAAGACCATCAGAATATCCGTGTCAAATACCGCGGCAATGGATTCCAGCGTCTCAATATCCGGCTGATTCTTACCTGTCTCCCAGTTGGAGACCGCCTGCCTCGTCACATGCAGCCGCTCAGCCAGCTGTTCCTGTGACAGCGCACGCTCTTTCCTCAGCTTCTTTATGTTTTTTCCGATCCCGTTCATACGCGCTCCTCCTTCTCCATCTCTAAAAAACATACCACAGACAGCGCCGCACTGTCACGCAACAAATCGTTGCATCCCCCATTTTCGAACAATTTCCGTTGTTGCAAATAATTATTGACCACTCGGTCTATTTGTGGTATCGTAATAATAGACCACATGGTCAATATTTATTTTCAGGAGAATGGAATCATGAAACGAGAAGAAAAAAATCAGCAGACCAGACGGCGCATCCTGGAAAGCGCGCTGGCAGAATTTTCAGAGCAGGGCTATGGAGCCAGCTCTGTCAATACCATCAGCAACGGGGACGGGCTTTCCAAGGGAATTATCTACCACTATTTTCCGACAAAAGACGATTTATACTTAGCCTGTGTGGAAGAGTGCTTCCAGACGCTGACCGGCCACTTACAGAGCCACACTAACATGAAAGGCCAAACCGCCGAAGAGCGGCTGGAGCAGTATTTTCGAGTGAGACTGGACTTTTTTGAACAGAATCCCCAGTACCAGAGGATTTTCTGTGATGCTGTCATTATGCCGCCCGCCCATTTGGAGGCTTCCATTCAGGAGAAAAAAGCCCCGTTCGACCGTTTCAACATTGACAGCTTAAACCGGATGCTGGAGCCGGTATCTCTGCGCTCCGACTTATCGAGGGAAGATGTGGTGGACACCTTCCGCCAGTATCAGGACTATATCAATGCCAGATACCAGATGACCGGATCGGAGAAAATTGATATACGCGACCACGAGGAAAGCTGCCGCAGGGCGCTGCGCATCCTCCTGTACGGCGTTGTAGAGAGAAAGGAGTAATCCAATGGACAGTCAAAAAACAACGAATGCATCTGTTTTGGGAGAAATGAAGCCTTCGAAGGCCATCGTCAAGCTGGCGGTGCCCGCCACTCTGGCCCTTTTAGCAAAGGCGGTCTATAATATCGTCGATACCGCTTACATCGGCATGCTGCATTCCGACACGGCTCTGGCCGCCGTCGGCGTGACGCTGCCCCTGCTTCTGATCATGGTTTCGGTTGAGAACATCTTTTCCGCCGGCGCCGCCGTGCTGGCAGGACGTCAGCTGGGGGCGAAGGACCAGGAGGGGGCGGGCATTACGGTGACGACCATCGCCGCCCTGTCGGTAGTCATCGGTATGATTCTCTGCGTCGGCGGACTCTTCTTTATGGAGCCGCTGCTCCGTTCCTTCGGCGCCTCGGACGCGGTTCTGCCCCAAGCCAGGGACTACGCGTTCTGGATGTTTATCGCCGCACTGGCCAATCTGCCAGCCCAAAGCTTGAATTGTGCCGCCAGGGCGGAATCTTCCGTCAAGATTTCTTCCATAGCCGTCATCACAGGCGCCGCCCTAAATGTGGTTCTGGACCCTGTTTTCATGTTCGACTGGGGCTTAGGTATGGGCGTGCAGGGAGCCTCCCTGGCCACGACGGTCTCTCAGTTTGTCACATTTTTCATCCTGCTGTGGTTCTATTTAGGCGGACGCTCCATCATTAAAATCAAGCCGCACTATTTTAAGCCCGACTTTCACATGATAAAAACGGTCACACTGATCGGAATTCCCTCCGCGGTTATTCAGATCTGTCTCGCAGCGGCCACATCGCTGACCAATATCGCCGCAAAGCCCATGCCGGACGCCGATTTAATCATTGCGGCCTACGGTGTCGTCCAACGGCTGATTCTCATCGGCTGCTACGTCATTATGGGATTTATGCAGGGATATCAGCCGGTCGCTTCCTACGCTTTCGGTGCGAAGAACGAAGACCGTTTTCATGAGTCTGTCCGTTTCTCCCTCACCGCCTCCCTGCTGCTGACAATCGTGGTGGCCGCGGTCTATATCGCGCTGTCCCGGCCGTTCATCCGGTTATTTAACAGCAATCCCGCCGTGATCGAATACGGTTCCCGGCTGCTGATATCCCAGGTTGCCTTATATCCGGCGTTTGGGCTCTGCTATATGATGACCATCACCTTTCAGACCATCGGCGCCTCAAGGTTCGGCCTCTTCCTGTCCATGATCCGCCAGGGTCTCTTTTACGTGCCCTTTATCCTGATTCTGCCGAGGCTTCTGGGCGTGACCGGCATCTATTTTGCCCAGCCTGCGGCCGATGTTCTTACTATATTAATATGTATCCTTTCGATCCGTCCCATGAAACAGACGGCTTCCAGGAATATGAAGGAAACCCGCTGATCACTGCCAAAACAGCTCCGGCTGGGTCCACGTCTCCATGGCGTCGTGAATCATCTTTAAAAACTCGTCTGTATAGCCGGGGCCGATATAGCACACTGCTGCTACCTTCTGTCCGTCAGAGACAAAGAGATAATGCATGCTGTCGTTTATCTCGGCCACAAAGCCAGTGTCAAACAGCCCGGAAGATACCGCCTCCGGCTCAGCGCTGCTCCACTGCAGCTGATCCTTCATCATATTCTTGAAGACCGGCTTCACCAGCCTGGGAAAGCGGAGTTCCATATAATCCATACGGAGCATCTGGGCACCCGGTCCATCCTGGACGATCTGAAACTGTACCGGTGCAACGATGGAAGAATGATAGGTAACCGTTCCGCTTATGGGGCTGCTCTCCGGCGAAACCGCCGTAATGGACGGAACCGGAAGACTGGTATGAACCTCACTCAGTTCCTTATGCCAGGACTTCTGCTCTCCCGCCCATATAAACACGAGGCAGATGCAGGTTACCGCGGCTGCTGAACAGATCGATCTGGCCCGTCCTCTGCCAGGGCGTGTTTGACAATTGCGTTCTGGCAGATGTACGCCACATTTTGTCCCCTTTAAATATCTCCGGATCTGTATGTAATCGGACATTCTCCAGAAGATATTGATTCCAAACAGAAAGACCATCAGGGCACAGAGAAGGAAAGGCGTCGCCATGGTGGCCGTATACCAGAAACCAAATTGGCCCAGGATCATCCAGCACCAGAGAACCGTCAGTACGCAATCCGCAGCGCACGTCAGAAGGCAGCCATACCCCGTTTTCTTCAGGGACGCCTCGCCTGCACTTCGTATTTCCACGGAAATCTCCGGACTTACAGCCATCTCCCTGACAGCCGAAAATATCAAAAACTTTCGCCACACATCACCGGCCGCTTCCCAGCCTGCCAGACGGTACTGCCCCGTCAGCTCCTTTTCCTGCTCATCCCGGTACTGGTCACAAGGCTCCAGCTTATAGACCAGGCTTCTCGGCTCTTTTCTTTGAAAATTTGCAAAATAATACCCGGTCTTCCTGACAAACAGCCCCTGTCCGGCCAGCTCCGAAAACCAGGCCTCCAGACCGGCGCTGTCGTAAGGACTGACCGGCATCAATTTTCTGATTGTTCTTTTTCGTTTTTCCATCTCTCATCCTCGTGTCCGTTTGACTCGTTGCTCGCGGGAATAAATCCCTCTCTATGACTCCAGAGGTCCCCTCTCAAAACTGAGATACCTCGTTCCCTGAAAGGTCAGCCTGCCCATGTCGCCTTCCGCCAGCATCCCGTACTCCGTTCCCGATACGCCCAGCTCCATGCGGTCGCCGCTCTCGACCTGAAACGTTGCATAATAAGACGTAAAATTTGTATAAGTATCCATCGTGTTCTGATTGCTGTGCCGGTGTGAAACCTCCTGACGCTTGGAAGTCACCATCGCTTCCACAGTCAATACCGGAGAGTGGTTATTGGAATTCCACTGCGAAATCCCCCGAATCAGGGTAACTACGATCATTACTGCCACGATCAAAAATATAACTCCGAATAAAATCGGAAATAACTGCGTAAATCCTCCGTAAAAGCCAAAATCACTGTACATGGCGCCGCTCCTTTTCCCTGTGGCTGTTACCACTCTTTTCTTTCTATTATAGTATGTTGTCAGAATCTTTTCCTTTCTTTTTCCTTAATATTATTGATTCATTTTTATTTCTAAAAATTAAGGCCGTCTATCGCACACATTTGTATGGTTAATACAAACATATCTTGTACGCATCACAATATTTTGATTGTGATTATAACAAGGTATTGACTTTGATACTTTTCCATGGTAAACTACTGAACAATATAAAAACGGTCACTTCAGTAATGCCAATGGGGGCAGCGTGGAGATCACTTCGCGCTGCTTTTCTGCAAAATTATGCAGGCCGTGACTGAATCTAAAGGAAAAGGAGAGAATATCGCATGAATAACTTCTTCATCGCACAGACATTTGGTAAATCCTCAAACTATACGGATATTCCAAATCATTTATTCAAGGAACACAACGTAAAAAAGGGTCTCCGCAACGAGGATGGCACCGGAGTCAGGGTTGGCTTGACGCGTGTATCCGACGTTGTCGGCTATGAGATTCAGGATGGGAAAAAGGTCAATGTACCAGGTAAGCTTTTCTACCGCGGAATCGAAATCGGCGATCTGGTAAAGGGAAAAGGAAATGCACGGTACGGCTTTGAAGAAACCACATTTCTTCTGCTATTCGGATACCTTCCCTCCAGGAAGGAACTGAACGAGTTTTCCGGAATTCTCCGTTATTTTTATCCGCTTCCCGATGAGTTTCTGGAGAAGAATCTGCTTCGTTCCCCTTCCCGCAATTTAATGAACAGTCTGCAGCAGAGTATCCTTTCTCTCTATAATTATGATGAAGATCCCGACAACGTGGACCCGTACCAGACGTTATTAAAGGGAATCAGCATTCTGGCTAAGCTTCCTTCCATGGCTGCCTACGCCTATCAGAGCAAGATTCACTACTATGACAGAGAAAGTCTGATCATCCACTATCCGAAGGAGGAATACTCCATTGCGGAGAACATCCTCTACATGCTGCGACGCGACGGCACCTTCACCGAGCAGGAGGCAGACTTACTCGACATCATGCTGATGATTCACGCCGATCACGGCGGCGGAAACAACTCTACCTTTACAAATGTCGTCATCTCCTCCACAGGAACCGACATCTACTCCTCAATCTCCGCGTCCATCGGCTCCTTAAAGGGACCGAAGCACGGCGGCGCCAACATCCGCTGCAGCGAGATGATCTCCGCCATCGAAAAGGAAATCGGCTTAAAAGCCACCGATGCACAGATCAAGCAGGTGATTAAGCGGATTCTTGACAAAGAATTTTATGATAATACCGGCCTCGTATACGGTCTCGGCCATGCCGTCTATACAGTTTCCGACCCGCGTGCCGACTTATTAAAAACCTGCTGCGAGAAGCTGGCAAAGCAGAAAAAACGTGAGGATGAATACGAATTCCTGACAAGATTTGAAAAAGTTGCCAAAGAAACTCTCGCCGGAAACGGAAAAACTCTCTCAAACAATGTGGACTTCTACAGCGGATTCGCTTATAATATGTTACAGATACCGGAAGATATGTACACGCCGCTCTTCGTCTGCGCACGTATGGCAGGCTGGCTGGCGCACAATATCGAGAATAAGATGTATGATGGAAAGATCATGCGTCCGGCGTTCAAATACGTTGGTGAAGCAACACCTTACAAAAAGAGAGAGGAAAGATAGCATATGGTTAAATTGTATGATGGAGGTGCTTTCCTGGTAAACGGTACGGAACTGGTGCCGGAACAGGAAGCCGAAAAGCTTGTCGCTCTGACAGGAAAGAACGTAACAAAAGAAGAGGCGAAAAAGGGCACGATTGCCTATTCGATCCTGAAGGAACATAACACTGCGGACAATATGGAACATTTGAAGCTGCGATTCGATTCCATGGCATCCCATGACATTACGTTTGTCGGAATTATCCAGACCGCAAGGGCGTCAGGCCTCACCGAGTTTCCGATCCCCTATGTCATGACAAACTGCCACAACTCCCTGTGTGCGGTAGGCGGTACCATCAATGAAGACGACCACATTTTCGGACTGTCAGCCGCGAAGAAATACGGCGGAATCTTCGTACCGCCTCACATCGCAGTCATTCACCAGTATATGCGTGAAATGATGGCAGGCTGCGGACGCATGATCCTCGGATCCGACAGCCATACCCGTTACGGAGCCCTGGGTACCATGGCGGTAGGCGAAGGCGGCGGCGAGCTGGTGAAGCAGCTGCTTCGTGATACATATGACGTCACCTATCCGGGCGTCGTAGCGATATATCTGACAGGAAAACCGGGCCCGGGCGTCGGCCCGCACGACGTGGCACTGGCCATCGTAGGCGCCGTATTTAAAAACGGTTACGTAAAAAACAAAGTTATGGAATTCGTAGGCCCTGGTATCGCCTCCATGGATACCGATTATCGTAACGGAGTCGATGTCATGACCACGGAGACCACCTGTCTCTCCTCCATCTGGAAAACAGACGAGGACACGAGGGACTACTTAAAGATGCACGGCAGAGAGGAGGCTTATAAAGAGCTGAACCCGGCGGATGTCGCCTATTATGACGGCGTCGTATCCATCGATTTAAGCACCGTTAAGCCGATGATCGCTCTTCCATTCCATCCGAGCAACACCTACGAGATCGATGAACTGAATGCAAACCTGGGCGATATTTTAAGAACCGTGGAAAAGGAAGCCGATCATATTCTCGGCAATCCGAATGTTCATTTATCCCTGACCGATAAGATCGTTGATGGGAAGCTCCTGGTACAGCAGGGTGTCATCGCAGGCTGTGCAGGCGGCAACTATTCCAACGTCATGACGGCCGCTCATATCCTGTCCGGCAAGGACTGCGGAAACGATATCTTCAACCTGTCCGTTTATCCGTCCTCACAGCCGGTATACATGGATCTGGTAAAGAAGGGAGCCGTTACAGAGCTGATGGCTGCCGGCGCTACCATCCGTACAGCGTTCTGCGGACCGTGCTTCGGTGCAGGCGACACTCCGGCGAACAATACACTGAGCATCCGCCATACCACGAGAAACTTCCCGAACCGTGAAGGTTCCAAGCCGGGCAACGGCCAGATCTCCTGCGTCGCCTTGATGGATGCCCGCTCGATCGCAGCCACCGCCGCAAACGGAGGCTACTTAACCTCGGCGGAAACCATTGCTGACGGTTATGAAGTACCTGCTTATGAATTCGACAGCACCTCCTATGAAAGAAGAGTTTATCAGGGTTATGGAAAGGCAGATCCAGAGGCAGAACTGATCTACGGACCGAATATCAAAGACTGGCCAGCCATGAGCGCCCTGACTGATAATATTATCCTGAGAGTCTGCTCTAAGATCATGGACCCTGTCACCACGACGGATGAACTGATTCCTTCCGGAGAGACCTCATCCTACCGCTCTAACCCGCTGGGTCTGGCAGAGTTCACGCTTTCCAGACGCGATCCGGAGTATGTCGGCCGTTCCAAGAAGGTCAATGAACTGGAGGCGGTTCGCAAGACCGGCGCTTGTCCGTTAAAACCGGATCCGGAGATGGAAGCAGCGTTCAATGCCCTTCGTATTTATTTGGATCAGCCGGAATTAAGAGCCAGAGAAACCGAGATCGGAAGCATGATCTACGCAGTAAAACCTGGCGACGGCTCCGCACGTGAGCAGGCGGCCAGCTGCCAGAGAGTTCTCGGCGGCCTTGCCAATATCGCAAACGAATACGCCACCAAGCGCTACCGCTCCAACGTGATTAACTGGGGCATGCTGCCATTCCTTCTGGATGAGGAGCCGTCCTTCGACATCGGTGATTTCATCTATGTTCCGGGTGTCCGCGCCGCCTTAGAAGGCGATATGCAGCATATCCCGGCCTATGTCATTAAGAATGAAGAGGGCAACCCGATTCACGAGATCAATCTTCATATTGCGGAGATGACCAGCGAGGAAAAAGAGATCGTAAAAGCCGGCTGTCTGATTAATTATAATCGCAACCGCCACAGCGAGAATTAGATTCCTTAAACAGACTCACAAAAAAGCTTTTATTAACACAGCTTCCGGCTGGAACTTGTTAATAAAAGCTTTTCTTTTATCCCTATTTCTCAATAATCTGCGTAGTTTATTTCCTTACATATCTTGTCAGTCTGCCATTTCCAACTTTTTCAATTAAGCTTTTATCAAGCATTTCTTTTACTATGTTAATTGCATGCGTAGTTCCACTACCTAAAACTGTTTCAACATCAGAACGTGTAATTTCTTTTTTATATTCAAACAACTGAAGGATTGGCAAATACTTTGCATCTTCCATACTTAAATTCCGTGCATGTACATTGGGAAGAATCACTTGAAAAGCACCTTCCACACTTTCAAATACAGGTTGTTCAGACTTCCCCTTATAGCAGCTTATAATCTTGCTGATTCCCGTACCATACGCTTCAATTAATTTCATTCTATAAAATAAATTTGCCAGCTTTTCATTTCTTGACTGGGAGGCGCCGAGCATAGCCGCTTCCAATGACAAACCGGGCACCAAGCCCCCTAAAGATATAAATTCCAGCCGGTCAGAATACAAATTAATAAAGGTGCTTCCACTAAAAGAATAATCTCTATGGACAATTGCATTCAATAATGCTTCCCGAACAGCATCTTCCGGATAATCTCTTTCGTCCGTACGCAGTAAATCATGGAAACTGGCCATTGTTCCATTATAAAAATCGATGGTTTTGTATACCTCTGCCAACTGTTCAAAAAGCGAGCCCGTAAATTCTTTCCTGTCTTTAAAGACTAATTTGTCTGTACCCTGAAAAACAGCAAATTTTATAGAATGCCTGCACTGATCCGAAACAAGCAGGCCCATATTTGTGAAAATACCATCAGGCGAAAGAATTCCCAGATTCTTCATCTGCACCCCTGTAAACTCCAGTTTTCTTCTCTCCATCTCCTTACTTAAACTGTTGAACGTCAACTCCTGAATTAATGAGCGGTTTGTTTCAAATGAATCGCCATCTGTCATCTTTATCATCATACGAATCGCATCTTCCGATGCCGGAGCGGAAGTTGTACCGCTTCTGACATATACACCGGTCGGTTTCAATCCTTTGTCGGAAAGATAATATGGTTTTTTCGTGCCTGAATCCACTGTCACTTTTATATACGATTTGTTTTCGTCTTTTAACAGTTCAATGCTTGTAAACATAGAGATATCTGGTCTGATACTATCTCTTATTGAATTTGCAATTTGCTGTATTACAAAATCAGCATGATCAACGCCAACAATCGTTCCATTGTCCTGCACACCAATATAGATCGTTCCGCCATTTGTATTTGCAAAAGAAACAATTTCTTTCTTCAAATCAGTAGTATAGATTTCTTTTAACTCAATAATCTCGCTTTCATACAATTCCATATTATCACTCTTTCTATCACGTTCTATCACCATTCTAACACAACAAGTGATAGAATGCAAGATACCTTTTCTTTCAGCCACAAATCCCTGTTTCTCAATAATCCGCAACCCACAGTTGCAGGGCCTGCCACCACAGGGTGTTTGCATTCTTCCCCATACTCCTGTATGATTATACGTAACAGCGAAAGGAGGAACCACATGAATTTCAACGAAAAACTACAGCACCTGCGCGCCAGCCGAAAGCTTTCCCAGGAGGAGCTGGCCGGACGCCTGGACGTCTCCCGTCAGGCCGTGACCAAATGGGAAAACGGCCAGGCATTTCCCGATTTTCCCAATCTGGTCCGTCTCAGTGAACTCTTCGGCGTTTCCATCGACCGCCTCGTCAGGCAGGAGGAGGAATGCGCCCCAGCCCTTTTAGACCCGGACCCTGCGTCTGAAAAGGCGCTTCGCCGCTTTCTTATGCGGGCTAAACAGCGCACCTACGCCTCCGGCCAGAACACCGCGCCTCCTTCACGCCCCCAGTCTCACGATTTTCGATACTCCGAGCAGGATTATCTCTACATCGACACCTATCTGGGAAGCCGGAATTTTACGGGAGAGGAAGCCGTATGGATCAGGGACACTCCCGTCTGGGCGCTCAATTACTATGGCATATCGCTGGACGAGACCTTTTACAGTGCCTTCTTAAAGGAAGCTCTGTCACAGGTTCCGGCCGAACTTCCCCTCCGCGGCCCGGAATACTTCCGGAACGAGGATTTTACCTATGTCTGCCGGACACAAGGTACCCTCGGCCAGTTTCAGGGTGAAGAGGCCATCTACTGCCGGGAGGTCAGAATCTATACGTGTCACTTCCACGGAGGCAGACTCTCCTGAGTCATTTCTCCGGCTTATCATGGAAAAGAGCGTTCTAATTTTTTTCATAATACGAATCTTCCATACGAAAAAAGCATGCGCAGAAAACTGTCTATGGTTCTGCGCATGCTCTCTTATATGGATTAATCTCCCAGTATATTCCTGATTCTCACCGGTGTTCTGTAGTTCCATGTCGAGATCTTAATACCGCTTCTCCGGCTGGCCGCGTTGACGATCTGGCCGTTGCCGATATAGATTCCCACATGATTGATAGTTCCTTTACTGTTCGCATAGAATACGAGATCTCCCGGACGCATCTCGCTGGACTTCACTGCTTTTCCCATATTCGCCTGCGAACCGGAATAGTGCGGAAGGCTGATGCCAAAATGACCGAATACGGAGAGTGTAAATCCGGAACAGTCCGCGCCCTTGGTCAGGCTGGTGCCGCCCCATACGTAGGGATTGCCCAGGAACTGCAGTGCGTAGTTTACAATCTGGGTCCTGAGAGAAGCCGCCGCGTTGGCCTTTTCCTCCAGCGGTGAGAACTTGATCGCCTCAGGCAGCGCATACCTTACATCGACGTAATCCGATGCCACATAAGCGTTGCTATCCTCTTCCAGCTCGATCTCTACCCAGCCGTCAATCTGTTTCAATACCGGATACTTCTCGTTATTCGAGATCTGGGTCCAGATCTTGGAATCGGTGGACGGTTCGGACCGGGCGTTCAGCATGTCCGTGTTCACGATGGCCATCAGCTCAGCGACCTTAAGCGCCTCATCCTTGGCTGCCTGTCCGGTCAGAATAAAATCGGATTTCACGTAGCCGGTGATCTTACCGGACTGGATCTTGTACCAGCCATTGTCCGTCGTCTCGAGAATGTTGCCCGCCGCCTTGCTCGGCATCTTAGCAATTACCTTGCCGTCCTCGCTGGGCTCTTCCCTGACGTTTAAATAGTTATCCACATCTGAGATACCGATGTTCTTGTACATATTGAAGATCATGGCCTTCAGATCCAGCTTCCTGGCCTCGTTTAACGCATACTCCAGCTTGACGTAATCAGCCGACATATAGCCGGACGGAATCTGAACCCAGCCGTCGACCTGATCGATGACCTCGTACCGCTCGTTTATAAGGCCCTGTCCCACAACATCCGACGTGGTATTGGCCTCTTTTCTGATATTTAAGTTGTCAACCTGCACGATCGCCCGCAGTGCCACCAGCTCATAGGCTTTCGTCTTCGCCTCATCACCTGTCAGGACATACTGGGAATCAATATATCCCTCGATGCCGCCGGAAGAAATCTTATACCAGCCCTCCTGGGTACTGTCTAATATCTCACAGGCACTGTCTCCCATCAGCTTTCCAACAATATCCGCCGAAGTATTCGGTTCTTTTCTCACATTCAAATATCCGGAAACCTGAACAATTCCCAGATTCTGATAGGAATCGACAACCGCCTTTTTTTCCTCTTCCGTCTTCTTTGCCTGTGCTTCTGCCTCAGACTCCTCGGCTTCCTTCGCAGCAATCTTCAGCTGTCCCGGGTCTTCCGCCTGGCTCTCCGTCTCTGTCGCTGCGGTCGTCTTTTCCGCCCCTGCCGATACACGCTTTGCTATGGCCTTCCCGGCAAACAGGAGGATTACAACCACCACAACCGCTATCACTGCCAGAATGATGTATCTCTCAAAATCATTCTTATTACGCTTCTTTCTGGCTTTGTTCAGATGAACGATGTAATCTTTTTTGTCACTTTTATCGCTTTTGTTTTCCATTGTGTAATATTCACTCCATCATCGTTTTTGGCTTGAAACAGTCAAGTCAGACTACGAGCCTATCCGTCTTAGTATAGCATAATTTGTCGGTTATTGCGATATAGAAAGAATAAATAATTATTAAGATTATGTAACGATTCTGTGACATAAATATGTATACGATGCTACTTCGCCAGGATCATTCGGTCATTTGCAAACTCTTCGCCGCTTGCTTCCTCGAATTTCTTTAAGAGGTCTTCCACCTCCAGGTTCCTCTTCTCTTCCCCGGAAATATCATAGATAATGCGGCCTTCATGCATCATGATGAGGCGGTTGCCGATGGAGATGGCGTCCTTCATGTTATGGGTGATCATCAGAGTCGTCAGATTCTGCTCTTCCACGATCTCCTGCGTGATCTCCAGCACCTTTTTCGCCGTCTTCGGATCCAGGGCCGCGGTGTGCTCGTCAAGCAGAAGCAGCTTCGGTTTCTGAAGCGTCGCCATCAGAAGCGTCAGCGCCTGTCTCTGACCGCCAGACAACAGACCTACCTTGTTGGTCATGCGGGTCTGGAGTCCCAGCCCCAGCTTCAATAAGGCATCGTGGTAGAAATCCTTCTCGTTGGCCTTGATTCCCCAGCCCAGGCCGCGCGTCTTGCCCCGCCGAAATGCGAGAGCCATGTTCTCCTGAATCTCCATGCCGGCCGCCGTTCCCATCATGGGATCCTGGAAGACTCTGCCAATGTAGCGGGCACGCTTATACTCCGGTTCCCTGGAAATGTTGACGCCGTCGATCTCGATCTTGCCGGAGTCGATAGGGTATACCCCCGCAATCATATTGAGCATCGTGGATTTCCCCGCGCCGTTGCCGCCGATAACCGTTACAAAATCACCTTCGTCCAGATGAAGGTTAATGCCGTTTAACGCTTTTTTCTCGTTGATCGTATTCTTATTAAAAGTCTTTCTGACATTCTGAATATCCAGCATAATTATTCTCCCCCTTCCGTGTAAGCCTTCTTAAGCCGCCATTTTCTCACCACGACAGGGACACAGAGGGCAACCGCCACGATCACCGCGGAAAGCAGCTTCATATCGTTGGCATTCATACCCATCCTCAGTACCACCGCGCGGATGACGAAGTAAATGACAGAGCCTACCACAGCCGAGGTCAGCTTGCTGCCGAAGGATCGAAGGCGTCCCATGAGCACATCGCCGATAACGATGGCCGCCAGGCCGATGACGATAGCGCCGGTTCCCATGCCGATGTCCGCATACTTCTGGCTCTGGCATACGAGTCCCCCGGATAAGCCTACAAGACCGTTGCTGATAGTCAGCGCCAGCAGCTTGGTCCAGTTCGTATTCACGCCCTGCGCCCGGATCATGGCCTCGTTGTTGCCGGTCGCACGCATGGCGCTTCCGATCTCCGTACCGAAGAACCAGTACAGAAAGGCGATCATCACGATCGCAACTCCGACTCCCAGGAGAAGGGAAGCGACCTGCTTATTGATCCCTGTCCATCCGATGATCCTGGAGAAAATCGTGTCGGTCTTTAACAGAGGCACATTGCTCTTGCCTCCCATGATCCGCAGATTGATGGACCACAGTCCGATCTGCGTCAAAATTCCCGCGAGAATCGCCGGTATCTCAAACACTGTATGTAAGAATCCTGTCACCATTCCTGCCACCATGCCGGCTGCTGCCGCCACAATCAGTGCGGCCCAGGGATCCATCCCTCTGTTCAATACCACGACGGCGCAGACACAGCCGCCCAGGGCAAAACTTCCATCCACCGTCAAATCGGCAATGTCCAAAAGCTTGTAGGTGATGTAGACACCCAGTACCATAATTCCCCATAAGACTCCCTGTACTACCGCATCCTGAAGGGATACCAGTAAACCGTTCATTCAACCATTCCTCCGCATCTTTATCTTTCTGGCATTTCCTTAAGCGTCTGTAATAACGCTCATAAATGCCTTACATAAAGAATACACTTCCGCATTCTTTATGTAAAGCATTTATGTAGAAACAGACAGATGCCTGCCGCTGCTGGCATCTGCCTGTTCATAAATATTCTTTTATTTGAGACCGGAAACGTCGATCCCAAGCGCTGCCGCGGTATCTTCGTTTACAGTCAGATTGCACTTGTCTGCCGGCAGGTATTCAATCGGCATCTGAGAGATATCAGCGCCTTCTGTCAGGATTCTGACAGCCTGCTGGCCGGTTAAGTAACCAAGCTGGAAGTAGTCGATTCCGTATGTAGCCAGGCCGCCTGCGTTCACCATTCCCTCTTCTCCGCAGATAACCGGGATTCCGTTGTCACTCGCAACCATAGCAACCGTCGCCATCCCTGCTGCGATGGTGTTGTCTGTAGGCGCGTAGATCGCGTCCACATTGCCTACCATGGAGGTAACTACAGTCTGAAGTTCATTGGAGTTCGATACCGTATAATCAACGGCCTTCATGCCCTTGGCCTCAATAGCTTCTCTCGCCATCTTCGCCTGAATCTCGGAATTGGACTCTGCCGAGCAGTAAAGTACGCCAATGGTCTGTGCATCCGGAAGAATCTGCTTTAATAAATCAACCTGCTCCTTTACAGGAGTCAAGTCGGAAGTACCGCTGACATTACCACCCGGAACATCGTTACTCTCTACTAAATCAGACTCTGCCGGGTCAGTAACCGCCGTAAGGAGAATCGGGATATCCGTTGTCGCACCTGCCACTGCCTGTGCTGCCGGAGTCGCAATCGCAAGGATTAAGTCGTCGCCGTCATTCACCAGCTTGCTGGCGATGGTCTGGCAGGTCGGCTGATCGCCGGAGGCGTTCTGCTGGTCTACCGTATAATTAAGTCCGGCGTCATCGAGCGCCTGGATAAATCCCTTGTTTGCCGCGTCCAGCGCGGAATGCTGCACCAGCTGAAGAACACCGATCTTAAACTGCTTGCCGTCGTCCGTCCCGGCCGCTTCTGCTGTCGTCTCTTCTGCCTTCGTCTCAGCTGCGGAGGAAGCCGCCTCTGCCGTCGTTGTCTCTGGTGCCGCGGTCGTCTCCGCCGGCTTGCTCCCACATGCCGTTAAAGACATCATCATGGCGCCTGCCAGGATGAGTGATGCCACTTTTGCTGTTTTTTTCATAACCAATCTCTCCTCTTCTTCACAAATCTCGTTCGATCTGAACTTAATTGGTATCATACTACAAAAAATCCACCCCGTCAATTTCATTGCTTTAAATTTATGTGTGTTTAACGCATTAAAGTGGATTTTTGTTAAAAATGCCGAAAACAGAGAAATGGTTTTATCACTTTTTACCCTGCAAAAACTACTTTATGCTTCCAGAAAGCCGGTGCTGTGGAGGAAACGTCCGAACGCTTCCCTGCCCTCTCCGCCGCACTTGTAGACGCCCGCATCCTCAAGGACGCGCTCGAATACAAGGCCTACTTCCTTCTTTAAAATCCCGTCAATCGTATCCTTCGTGATCTCCGGATACTGGGGCAGGAATTCTTCTACCCAGTCCGCGTGCTTCTCGATCATCTCGTTGCTGCGGATATCCTTTTTCTCCAGAATATACTCGGCCAAAAGGCTTAGCTCGGCCTTCAGTCTGGAAGGAAGGACGGCCAGTCCCATCACCTCGATCAGGCCGATGTTCTCCTTCTTGATGTGATGAAGCTCCTGATGAGGATGGTATACGCCTAAGGGATACTCCTCCGTCGTAATATTGTTCCGGAGCACCAGGTCCAGCTCGTACATCTCTCCCTTTTTCCTGGCAATTGGAGTAATTGTATTATGCGGTTCCCCGTCAGTCTCTGCGAAAATAAACGCTTCCTCGTCCGTATAGCCTCTCCACGTCTGCAATACCCGGTCTCCCAGCCGGATTAAGTCGTCCGGATTCTTGCTGCGGGTTCTGAGGACGGCCATCGGCCATTTCACGATGCCGGCTTCCACACCCGGAAACTCTTCCATCTGGTAATACTTCTCGATCGGCGCCTTCGCCATGGCAAAGGTATAGTTGCCGCCCTGGAAATGATCATGAGACAGGATAGAACCGCCCACAATCGGCAGATCCGCGTTGGAGCCCAGGAAGTAGTGAGGGAACAGCCTGACGAAATCGAACAGCTTGACAAAGGTGTTCTTCTCGATCTTCATGGGAATGTGCTGTCCGTTAAACACGATACAGTGCTCGTTATAATATACGTATGGGGAATACTGAAAGCCCCACCTGCTGTCGTTAATTTTTAAACGAATGATCCGGTGGTTGTTCCTGGCGGGATGATTTGTTCTGCCTGCGTATCCCTCGTTCTCCATACAGAGCTGGCACTTGGGATAACCGCTCTGTTTTGCCAGCTTAGCGGCCGCAATGGCCTTCGGGTCCTTCTCAGGCTTGGATAAGTTGACGGTAATATCGAGATCGCCGTACTTCGTGGGCGTTACCCATCTCATATCCTTTTTGATGCGGTACCGTCTGATGTAGTCTGAATCCTGGCTCAGTTTATAATAGTAATCCGTGGCTGCCTCCGGTGACTCCCCATCATAGATCTCCCAGAATTTCTTCTCGATCTCACCAGGTCTAGGCATCAGGCAGTTCATCAGTTTTGTATCGAATAAGTCCCGGTATGTAATGCTGTCCTCCGGCATAACTCCCGTCTCATGGGCATAATCCAGCAATTCCTTTAAAACGGATTCCAAATCGGTCTCAACTGACTCACCTTCCGGTTCTTCATACTCGTCCATCCGCATCACGTCAAGAATCTGGTTCGTGGCATAGATCTTATCAACCTCCGTAATCAGTCCTGTATCCAATCCGTACTGCACCAGTTTCTTTATTGCCTCATAAATCATCCCAATCCCTCCTGTTTTCTTCATGACTGTTTCCCTCTATTATAACTTGAGGGTACGCGTAAAACAATACGATATCCTTTGTTTTTCCTATAATTTTTTTATAAAGCGGGGAAGCCGTTCCACGATCAGCCCTCCGACCAGACCAATCACGAGGCCGGCGGCCGTACCTGCAATCAGAAGCACGGGCAGATAAACAAAGACTCCCGCCTGCTTTACCACCAGCGCCGCCACACACAGCTGGCCGATGTTATGGCCCACGCCGCCGATGACGCTGATTCCCACAGAGCTGAACCATTCCCGCTTTTTGCACAGGATCATCAGCAGAATGCTTAAGGCCCAGCCGCCGAGGCTGTACATCATGCTGAAGACATTACCAAAGGTAAACGCCACCAGCACGATACGGATCATGGAAACAGCCACGGTTCCGCCGATTCCGACCGTATAGAGGCCCACGACCGTCACCAGATTGGCCAGCCCCAGCTTCACACCCGGAACCCCAAGGGAAATGGGGATCAGCGTCTCTACGAAGCTTAACACGAAGGCAAGCGCAATCAGCATGCCGTAAAGCGCCGTCTTATGGGCGGGACTTTGTTCCGTCTTTCCTGTCATAGTCTTACCTCCTTTTTTGTTCCGCCTATCATCTTACCATATTTCCGGTATAAAATACAATTGCCAGACTTCGAAAAGTCCGGCAATTGTTAAAATTCTAATCACGCATCACTGTTTACTTGGAAGCCTGCTTCAAACAGTCTTCCACACCGCCTGTAAATCCGTATAAATTAATGCTTACGGAGGCGATGGTATCGGTATAGCCATCTTCATTGATCAGACCGTCCAGAGACTGGTTATCCAGCACGTAGGCCACAACCGATTCCGCCTGTTCATGCCACTTCGGGCCGTCTTCTGTCATCACGTACTCGCCGTTCATGGATAAGCTGCTCTTTTTCTTTCCGTCCTTATCCACACAGTCCCAGGTGAGAGCCGTGATCTTTCCGTCCTTGATTGTCATGGCAACCTGATCCTTATAGCCGTTGCCGTCAAATTCCGGAGATTCATAGGAGTAGCTTCCATCCTTTACCGCGTTCACGGAAGCCGCCGCTGTACCGCCTTCCGAAGACTGGCGCAGACAGTCCTCCACGCCGCCGGCAAAGCCGTATAAATTGATGCTCACGGAAGCCACCGTATCGGTATAGCCGTCCTCATTGATCAGGCCGTCGAGCGACTGGTTCTCCAGCACGTATTTTACGACTGCATCCGCCTGCTCATGCCACTTCGGGCCATCCTCCGTCATGACGTACTCACCGTCCATGGAGAGATTGCTCTTTTTCTTTCCGTCTTTATCCACGCAGTCCCAGGTGAGAGCCGTGATCTTTCCATCCTTCACGGTCATGGAAACCTGATCCTTATATCCGTTGCTGTCAAACTCCGGCGCCTCATAGGAGAAGGATCCGTCGTTCCAGCTGCTCTTTGCCGCGGTTTCCGAAGATGCCTGACGCAGGCAGTCCTTCACTCCATTTACAAATCCGTACAGGTTAATGCTTACAGACGCCACCGTATCGGTATAGCCATCCGCGTCGATTAAATTATCGAGAGACTGGTTATCCAGCACGTATTTCACAACCGCATCTGCCTGCTCGTGCCACTTCGGGCCGTCCTCTGTCATCACATACTCGCCGTTCATGGATAAGTTGCTCTTCAGTTTTCCGTCCTTATCCACGCAGTCCCAGGTAAGGGCTGTGATCTTGCCGCCTTTGACGGTCATGGCCACCTGGTCTTTATAACCGTTGCTGTCAAATTCCGGCGCCTCGTAAGTGTAAGACCCGTCGTTCCATCCAGCCTTCGTTCCGGCTTCTCCGGCTGCCTGCTTCAGACAGTCCTTCACACCGTTTACAAATCCGTATAAGTTAATGCTCACGGAAGCTACCGTATCGGTGTAGCCATCTGCATTGATCAGACCGTCCAGAGACTGGTTATCCAGCACGTATTTCACGACCGCGTCCGCCTGCTCGTGCCACTTCGGGCCATCCTCCGTCATCACGTATTCGCCGTTCATGGATAAGTTGCTCTTCAGCTTTCCGTCCTTATCCACACAGTCCCAGGTAAGAGAGGTGATCTTGCCGCCCTTAATGGTCATGGCTACCTGATCCTTGTATCCGTTGCTGTCGAACTCCGGCGCCTCATAAGAGTAAGATCCGTCGTTCCAACCAGCCTTTGTTCCGGCTTCTCCGGCCGCCTGCTTCAGGCAGTCCTTCACACCGTTTACAAATCCATATAAGTTAATACTTACGGAAGCTACCGTATCGGTATAGCCTTCTTCATTGATCAGGCCGTCCAGAGACTGATGATCCAGCACGTATTGCACGACTGCATCCGCCTGCTCATACCACTTCGGGCCGTCTTCTGTCATAACGTACTGGCCATCCATCGAGAGATTGCTCTTCAGTTTTCCGTCTTTATCGACACAGTCCCAGGAAAGCGCCGTAATCTTGCCGTCCTTGATGGTCATATTCACCTGATCCTTGTATCCGTTGTCATCGAATTCAGGGGATTCATAGGAATATGTACCGTCATTCCAGCCAGTCGCTGTTTCCTCTGCCTTTGTTGTCTCTTCTTCCGCGGCTTCGCCTCTTGCTTCAGCAAGCGCCTTTTCCACCGCTTTAATGATTGCATTGCTGCTGAGTGTGGCGCCTGAAACCGCATCCATATCCAGCGTCTGTTTTCCAATAATTGCATCCGGAAGAGATGGTACTACCTGATCCAGAAGTGTCTCTTTCTCTCCCACTACATCGATCGATTCGATCGCCTTTGTGGAAACCTTAACCGTTACGGTAACGGGTCCGCCATATCCGCGGGCAGATGCCGTGTACGTTCCCGCCGTGTAGATCGCCGGACGTGCCATATCATCAATTGCTTTGTAAAGCGGATCGGATCCGAGTATTGTTGCTCCCGCCAGAACCACCAGCGCACCCAGCCCGATCAGTCCCTTTTTCTTCGTATCCATACTGCCTTTATTCATGATTTCCTCCTGAAATGTACGATTTACTACTTTGTTTTTATTTTAACATATTCTTAACGATACAAGCAATGCTTTTTTTAATGATTTTGATTATTTTATAAAATTTTTATAACTTCATGTATAATTCTGGAAATTGTGTTATACTATGAAGGACAATTGCTGGAGAATTGGAAAAATATGTAGGATTTTAGCACTTTATAATGCTAATTCAACACAGTATTGCTCGAAAGTACAAAGAACAGGAAAGAAAATGATGAGTGCAGAGAATAAACATATCGGAAAAAAGAAGAAGGAGCTCGTTCTGATCCTTGTTATTTTAGCAGTTTCCGCGCTGCTTTATGCAGGTACGCGGATTATTTTTTCAAAACCACCTATGAGAGTCGAAATATCGGTGGATGGAGTTGTAATTGAAACCCTTGATTTAAATAAAGACACAGAGTTCACCGTCGAAGGCTGGAACGGCGGAACGAACCACATCGTCATTAAAGACGGAACGGTTCACGTCACCGAGGCCAGCTGCCCGGATAAGGTCTGTGTCAACCAGGGGACGATCCGGCGGACCGGGGAAGCCATCATCTGCCTTCCCAACCGCATGATCGCCCGTATTACCGGCGGAGAATAATTTCTCCGCCTATTCTTTTGCCGCAACCTGGCGTTTTAAGTATCCAAACGCGCCGGAACGGCAGAGAACGCCGATCAGAATCGCCGCGATGGCCGTTCCGCACAGCGTACTCATCAAAAATGGCGCCACATAGAAAAACAGGGCGACCTCTTTTCCCATAAGAATCGCCGCAACCGGATAGCAGAGCGTCGCTCCGATTATACCGGTGCCGATGATCTCGGCCGCATAGGCGGCGGTCAGTTTTCCGGTCCAGCGGTAGGCCAGCCCGCAGAGCAGCGCCCCCACCATGCTTCCCGGAAATGCAAGAAGGCTTCCCGTACCCATCAGGTTTCTGATGAGCGACGTACAGAAAGCGATCGCCATACCGTAGACCGGACCCAGAAATACGCCCGCCATGACGTTTACCATGTGCTGAATCGGGAAACATTTCGACGCCCCGATCGGCACGGAAAAGGTGGACAGTGCCACCGCCAGAGCGGTCAGCATGCCGCTCACTACCAGTTTCTTAACATTAAATTTCATCTTCAGTTCCTCCTGTGTTTTTCTATAACATACAAAGAGTCCGGCAAGCCGGACTCGTGCGCCGGAGCGCGGCCGCTTCAGCAGCCCCCGGAGTTTTTTGTTTCATAGGACAAACTTTCCCATGAAACAAAAAAAGCGCCCATACCAAACGTCTGGTATGGGCGGCAAATATCCCTGTCATCTCATATTTCCCTACGTTGGCATTATCCAAATCAGGTAATAGGTCGAAGTTTGAGCACTTCCTCTCAGCCCGCCGCACGAGCTCCCTGTTGTATGTCAGTCTATCACTGCCTGCTTTTTTTGTCAATCCTTTCTTTCGTCTCCGAAGAAAAACAAAGCCACGGTTCCCGGTCCCGTATGGGCTCCGATAACGGTTCCGATGCTGTTGATCAGCACGCTGCCGTTCAGCTCCGGAAAGCGCGTCTCCACCAGTTCGGCCACAGCCCTGGCGTCGTCTTCACAGGCAGAACAGGAGATGAAGCATTTCCCTTTGTACCCGTTCTTTCCATCGGCGTGCTCTTCCATCATCCGGACCGCTTCCTGCATCGCCTTTTTCTTTGTCCTGATCTTATGACGGGGAATCAAATGTCCCTCGTGATCCATGTTCATCAGCGGGCATATGTTTAATACGGTCCCCAACATGGCTGAGGTCGCAGAAATACGGCCGCCCCGCTTGAAGCTGGTTAAATCCGTGGAAAAGAACCAGTGATGCACGTGAAGTCTCCGCTCCATCGTGATCCGGTACGCCTCTTCCAGAGAAAGGCCCTGGTCGCGTAAATCCGCGGCCGCGTCCACCAGCAGTCCATAGCCGGAAGAAGCCCCCAGGGAGTCCACCACCAGAATCTTCCGGTCCGGGTACTCTTCCTTCAGCTCTTCCACCGCGCTGCAGGCGGAATTATAGGTCCCTGAAATACCGGAGGAAAGGCTGATATGGAGAATATCCTTTCCCTCCTCTAATATAGCTCCAAAAAAATCATGGAACTCAGCCACGTTGACCTGTGATGTAGTCGGCATGGCGCCTTTTGAAATCCTGTTGTAAAACTCATCAAACGGCATGCTCTGTCCCAAATCATCCGGGTAGGACACCCCGTCCATTAAGTAGTGGAAACAGACATAGGGAATCTGACGTTCGTCAAAATACGTTTTCTTCATATCTGCCGTGGAACAGCATGTTAATACAAATTGATTCATACTCCGCACACCTCCTTTTGTGATTAGCCTTTTTCATTCTATCACAAAATTCGTCAAATTGGAATCTTTACCGTAAATTCCGTCCCTTCCTCCAGTTCAGACTGTACCGTAATCGTTCCGTGATAATAACCCGCAATGTGCTTTACAATGGATAATCCCAGGCCGGTTCCGCCCTGTTTGCGGCTTCGTCCCTTGTCCACCCGGTAAAACCGCTCGAAGATGCGCCCAAGGGATTCCTTTGGAATTCCCATGCCGTTGTCCCTTACCCGTATGATCATTTCCTTGTCTTCTTCTGTAATGGTCACCCAGACCTCTCCGCCCGGTTTGTTGTACTTTATGGCGTTGCTGAGCAGATTGCTTAAAAGCTCCGTCATCTGGCGGACGCTTACGTAGATGCACAGCGGTTTGCAGTCCGCGTGGACCAGAACTTCATTGGAGGCTGCCAGCGGCTTCAGCGATTCCAGCACGTCCTCCAGAACGATGGACATCCGGACATCCTGGCGCGCCTCTTCGGCCTCCTTCGTCTCCAGCCTGGAGATCATCAGGATATCGTTAATCAGGCTGGTCATGTGGATCGCTTCTTTCTTGATCCGCCGGATGAAGTCCTTTTTCTGTTCCTCATCCTGAATAATTCCGCTCTCCAGAAGCTCTGCGTAGCCCTGTACCGACGTGATCGGCGTCTTTAACTCGTGGGAGGCGTTGCTGAAGAATTCCTGCCGGATCTGCCGCTCCAGTTCGATCTGGTTTAGATACTCCTTGACATTCTTTGACATTTCCGTCGTCGTCTCCGCGATAATGTTGATTTCCGGATACTGGTACGTCTCAAAGGTCAGCTCCGTGTAGTCTCCGTTGACCTTCAGCATCTCCTGCGATATCTCCTTCAGCGGCTTCGTGATGGAAGCCGCAAAGCTGTCAGCCGAGCAGGCGGAATAGATGAGCGCCACCAGGAAGCTGAGCCAGACAGCTGGAAGAAGGAGAATCAAATACTCCTTAAATCCGGTAAACGGTACCGCCATCCGCAGTATATAGTCAGAATGATCCGATTCATAAGCCACGTACAGCATATTTTTCTTCAGCGTATCGGAATATCTCCTGGAGGAGCCGCTCCCCGATTCCAGTGCTTCCTTAATCTCCTCCCGGTCCAGGTGGTTGTCCATGGAAGAAGTATCCACCACGCCCGTATCGGCCGCGACGCTACCGTCCTTTCTGATGACCGTAAAACGGCTGCTGTTGTCATTCACCGTCTCCTCCAGCATCATCACCTCGCCCTGTAAATCCCCGCTATAGTCGAGAACGCTGTCGATGGCCCGCAGAGTGTAGGTCATGTCCTTTCTGGAGCTCTTTAAGAGCGCGCTGCTGGCTGCTATATAAAAGATGGCGCTGCTTAAGATCAGCGCCGCCAGGATTACCTGAATAAATTTTACAAATATGGCCTTCCGCATATCAGCCTTCCTCCGTCTTCACAAAGCGGTAGCCCACACCGCGCACCGTGCGGATGCAGAAGCCGCCCTCCTCGCCCAGCTTCTGGCGGAGCGTTCGGATATGCATATCCAGCGTCCTCGTCTCTCCGTCGTAATCGTAGCCCCAGATGTGATTTAAGAGTTCATCCCGGGTGACCACCTTGCTTTGATTCTCCATAAGGTACAAAAGCAGCTCGAATTCTTTTAAAGTCAGCTCTACCTTTTTCCCGCTGCTTAAAACCTCTCTGGTCTTTTTATTCAGACTGATGCAGTATTTCTCTAAAACCTCTTCCTCTGTCTGGTTTCTCGCCCTGCGGCGGAGCAGACTCCTGATTCTGGCCGCCAGCTCCATGACGCCGAAGGGCTTGGTCATATAGTCATCAGCGCCGCCATCCAGTCCTGCCACCTTGTCAAATTCCCTGTCCTTGGCGGTCAGAATGATAATGGGCATGTCTGCCAGGGCGTCATTTTTCCGGATTCTCTTTATCGCACTCAGGCCGTCCATCCCCGGAAGCATCAGGTCGAACACCGCCAGATCCGGCATGTCTGTCTCAATGCTTTTGAGGGCGTCTTCCGCCATCTCAAAGGCGGAGACACTATACCCGAAGCCCTCCAGGGCAATTCTGATTAAATCCCTGATATTGTCGTCGTCTTCTACCACATAGATTCTTTCCATACGCGCCTCCTACATCTCATCTCTCACAAATCCCGCTATGTTATGGGCGTGATCCGAAATACGTTCCAGGTTGCTCAATGCCTCCAAAAATACGATGCCGTTTTCCGGCGTACACTTATGGCTGGACAGACGCTCAATATGGCGTTCTCTCAGTTCTTCCTCCAGCATGTCCACGCTCTCCTCACTCTGCACCACGGCCCGTACCTCAGACATACCGGCGCCGCCTCTGGCGTTGATGGCGTGCTCCAGTGCGGAACGCACCGTCTTTATCATTTCCTTCATCTCGCCGGCCGCTTCCACGGAAAATACGATATTCTTGTCCGCCTTCTCCACTGCCAGCTCCGACAGGTTCTCACAGTGGTCGCTGACGCGTTCAAAGTTGCTGACCGTATAGAATAAATTCTTCACCAGCAGATGCTGTTCCTCATTCAGGGACTGATTGTTAATCTTGACCAGATAGGAGGTCAGAAGCTTCTCGTACTGGTTGATCTTTGCCTCCAGCTTCTCCACCTGCTCCGCTTCCGCCCTGCTGTTATCCAGTAAGGCCGCTGTCGCAATATCAAAATTCTCCAGCGCCGCTTTCCCCATGTTGATTACTTCCTGTGTCGCATTCTCAATGGCGAAGGACGGCGTCTCTAAAATTCTCTCGTCCAGGTGGCGCTCCATCTGGGAGCCTTCCGTCTCTTCCTTTCCCTTTTTGCTGCCTCTGATCATGAAGCTTGATGCCTTTACCAGAAGGCCCGCGAAGGGGAATAAGAGTATCGTATTGCTCACATTAAATACGGTATGGAAGATAGAGATTTCCACACTGCTGATCGTCGATGACGCAAACACCGGATTCAGTTTAAAGATGATATACATCACAATTCCGAAGATCACGGCCCCCACCGTATTAAAGAGAAGGTGGATTCCGGCCGCCTGCTTCGCCGTCTTATTGGCTCCGACGCTGGAGATCAGCGCCGTCACGCACGTGCCGATATTCTGTCCCAGCGTGATGAAGATGGCAGACTGCCAGTTCACGATTCCGTTTAACGCCAGTGTCTGCAGGATACCCACCGACGCGGAAGAACTCTGGATAATTCCGGTCACCGCCGCACCGGCAAGGATACCGAGAAACGGATTTCGTCCCAGAACCGCAAATGCCTGCGCAAATATAGGAGCGTCGCGGTACGGAGTGATGGAGGCCGACATAAAGGTCAGACCGATAAACAGCACGCCGAAGCCCACCAGAATTTCTCCCGTCTGCTTCTTCTTACTGTTCTTGCAAAACAGCGTCATGACCGCACCCACGCCCACCAGAGCTGGTGCGAAAAACTCCGGTTTCAGCATCTCGCCCCATTCGCTCATGGATACGATCCAGCTGGTTACCGTGGTTCCGATATTGGCGCCCATGATGATGCCGACCGCCTGGCCCAGGTTCATAATCCCGGCGTTTACGAAGCCGACGACCATGACCGTGGTGGCGGAACTGCTCTGGATAATGGCGGTAATACCCGCTCCGAGAATCACGCCCATCAGGCGGTTCTTCGTTAATGCTCCCAACAGCTGCTGCATCCTGTGTCCCGCAGATTTCTGCAGTCCATCCGCCATGGCATTCATGCCATAGAGAAACATTCCCAGACCCCCGATAAATTTAAACAGCATCTGTAAATCATTGATTGACATAGTCCCCTCCCGGTTTTCATGAAATAAATTGATTGATTATGTAAGCACTATATCAAATCTATGTAAAGTATGATGCACGGGAATGTAAAATCTATGTAAAATTTTGTCTTATTTTAAAATTTCCTTGTATACACGAAGCACATTCTTATAGAACACGCCCTCGATCTCCTCCTCCGTAAAGCCGGCCCTTCTCATGGCCTGCTCCAGCACCGGCAAGTCTTCCGGTGATTTTATCTCCAGTTCCCCTCCGATTCCGTCGAAATCCGATCCCAGCCCGATACACTGAATTCCGCCGATTTTCTTCATATGCTTCATATGTAAAATCATGTCATCGACGCGGCTCACCGCGTGTTCACCTCTCTGCCAGTCATGCAGAAAGTCCGCACAGTAATTGATGCCGGCCACTCCGCCGCGCTCCGAAAGCGTTTTAAGCATCTCATCGGTTAAGTTTCTTGGATTGGAGGCAACCTTCCTCGCGTTGGAGTGGCTCGCCACGAACGGTTTCTTCGTATACCGGAACACATCCATAATCCCCGCGTCAGACAGGTGGGACACATCCATAATCATCCCCAGCCGTTCCATCTCCCTGACAAATTCGATCCCCGTCTCCGTCAGTCCGTGTTCCGTGTCCGGTTCAAAATACGCCTCGTCCCCTTCAATCCGGATTATATTCGGCCAGCCCAGCTCATTCCGAAAGTTCCAGGTAAGCGTCATCATCCGCACTCCCAACCGGTAAAAGTTCCTCAAAAAAGAGATTTCTCCCTGGCAGACGCCGCCTTCCTCGATTGTCAGCAGCGCAGACATTTTCCCCAGTCTCCGGTTCTCCTCAATATCTTCAAACGTTTTCACAATCCCGATCCGGTCTCCATGCTCTTCCAGCTCCTGATAAAATAGGTCCACCAGCTTCATGCAGTGTTCAAACGGCTTCTCATACCTGTCCAGCGACGTAAACATCGCAAAATTCTGGAGACAGTAGTCCCCCTTCTCCATCCTCTCCAGGTCCACATGGCAGTCATTCTTCCATACCGAATGCTCCTTCCCCTCCTCCTTCCGGTAAAATAACTCAGAAATCGTATCACAGTGCATATCCACAACCTTCATATTGTTTAAACTCCTCTATGTCTTCATTCTCAAAAAGGAGCAGCTCCAGGCGGGCTACTCCTTCTGTAACTATGCAAATAGTATCACCATTATTCCAATTTTGCAACCCTGCCCCTCAAAAACGCCCCTCTCTTTTCCCCCAGCGGAGCCAGTACACAGCCGGAAGCGCGGCGGGGAGGCGGAGGCATGGATATTTCAGTGTGCCGGCATCTGGATACGAGCAATAAGAAAGTCCGAGCCTGGCGAACGCGCCCGCATTTGGCGTGTCCGACAGGTTCGGACTTTCTTATTGTGAGTAGGAAGCAAGACGGACACGAAATATCCATGCCTCCGCCTCCCCGCCGTGATTCCGGCGTACCCTCACTCACTTCGAAGCGCATCAATCGGATTCAAATTCGCCGCCCGGTTTGCCGGCATATATCCGAACAGCAGCCCGATTCCCACAGACACGCTGAAGGACACTGCCACGGCGCTGGGCGTCGGAGTCGCGTTCATTCCCATGGCTGTGCCGATGACCGTAGTCGCCACGGATCCGATCACAATTCCGATCACGCCGCCGATGGAGCTGGTCACGGCCGCCTCGATGACAAACTGCTGCATGATCGTCCGTTTCTTCGCTCCCAGCGCCTTGCGGATACCGATCTCCCTGGTCCGCTCGGTTACGGACACCAGCATAATATTCATAACTCCCACGCCAGCCACCAGCAGGGAAATTCCGGCGATGCCGCCGAGAAGCATGGACATCATGGCAATCATGGAATTCAGGGAATCCAGAAGCTCGCTCATCGCCGTGATCCGGTATAAATCCTCATCCTTAAAGATTTCCATGAGAAAATCATCGATCGCCGTCTTTGCCTCATCCGTATGATTCATATCGGCCGTGGCAAACGTGTAGCTGCTGATATTGGCGTTTCTCGTCATCTTCGCGGCGCAGCTGTACGGCATCCAGACGAAATCATCGCTTCCGCCCGATTCCAGCTCATCGTCATCCTGTCTCGACACCACGCCGATAATCCGGAACGCATTTCCTCCGATCTTAATGGTCTGATCGAGGGCTTTATCCACGCCTCCGTATAGATCCCATGCCACATAATATCCCACCACACACACCTTTTGGCGCGACACAATATCGGAATACTGGATAAACCGGCCGGCCTCCAGCTCCATATCCTTCATCTCCAGGTATTCCTCGCTGACTCCGGACACCGTCGTCGAGGTAGATGACTCCGTCCCGTTTTTTACAGTCGTGGATACGGTCACATTCGGTGTCATCTGGGCAAATAAATCCCTGTTGTCCTCGTAAAATTCATACATCTCATCCACAGAGACCGATCGGGTGGAAAGATTCGTCACATTGACTGAAATCTGGTTAGTCCCCATGCTTGCGAAGCTCTCCGTCATGTAAGACATCTGACCGTTGACAAGGCTTACCAGAATGATAACGGAAGCCACGCCGATGATGATGCCCAGCATAGTTAAAAAGGACCGCATCTTATTGCCCATGATACTTTTCATTGCCATTTTAAAGGATTGCAGAATATTCATTTACGTCTCCATCAAAGTTGATCTTTCCGTCATGCACTCTCACCACGCGCCGCGCCTCCATTGCGATGGAGCTGTCATGGGTAATCATGACGATGGTATTGCCTTCGTCGTTTAACTGTTTTAAGAAATCCAGAACGCTGCGGCTCGTCTTCGAATCAAGGGCGCCTGTCGGCTCATCGGCCAGGATCAGGGACGGGTCTCCCGCCAGAGCCCTGGCAATAGACACCCTCTGCTGCTGCCCGCCGGAAAGCTGGTTCGGAAGGTTCCTCCATTTTTCCGCCAGGCCCACACGCTCCAGCGAAGCCATGGCCCGCATGCGGCGGGTTGTATTGCCGGCCCCCGCGTATAGAAGCGGCAGTTCCACATTTTCCAGGAGATTCAGCTTGGGAAGCAGATTGTACTGCTGGAATATGAAGCCGATCATTCGGTTCCTGATGTCCGCCAGCTGATTGTCCGTCATACTTCCCACGTCTTTTCCGCCCAGTAAGTATTCGCCGGAGCTTGGTACATCCAGAGCCCCGATAATATTCATCAGCGTCGATTTCCCGCTTCCCGATTTCCCTACGATCGCCACAAATTCACCGCGGTTAATCGTCAGGGAAATGCCGTCGTTGGCCCTCACCTCTTCGTCGCCCATCTCATAGATCTTATAGATATCCTTCAGTTCAATTAATGTTTCTTCCAAGTCTTTACCTCCAGCCATTACCTGGGACCGCCGCCGTTATTTCCGCCGCTTCTTCCGCCATTTCCACCGTTTCCGCCTGGGCCTCCGCCGCTGGGCATGCCGCCCATTTCGCCTGGGCCTCCGCCGCTGGGCATGCCGCCCATCATATTAAATGACGAACTAACTGTAGACTCGGCCACATAGACCACATCACCCTCGGACAGGCCTTCCGTGATCTCCACATAGTCGTCGCTGATCAAACCAGTCTTTACATCGACAGCCCGGAAGCCCGCCGGAACCGGTCCCTGCACCTCCGTTACCGTATCGTCCTTTACATAAACCTTGTTGCCGCGCATCAGTGCGTCGGCCGGCACGGCAAGCACATCCGACGCCTGGTCGAGGATGATGACGCCATCCACATTCATGCCCGGAAGCAGTTCATCCATACCGTCGTTTAAGGTTACGGTGACAGGATAGTTGGTCACGCCGTTGGAGTAGGAGCTTTGCAGGCTCACATTGGTCACCGTACCGGAGAACGTCTCTCCGCTCACCGCGTCTGCGGTAATCACTACGCTCTGTCCCACGGCTACTTCCTTTACATCCAGTTCATCGACCGACATCTCAAAGGTATAGCCGGACATATCGTATATCACGGCAAGCGTCGTGCTTCCGCTGGTGCTCTTCGCCACCTTGTCGCCCGCCTTTACATTTTTCGTGATCACCTGACCGGAGATCGGCGCTGTGATCGTGTAATTATCGTAATTATCCTGCGTGCTCTCCACCTTGTTCCTGGCGGATTCCAGCGTTTCCTCTGCTTTTTCCACGGAGTCCTTATATGTTCGGAGAAGCTTCTCCGCCGATTTCGATTCCATGGTGAAAACAGGGGTTCCCTTGCCCACGTAATCGCCCTCGTTGATCAGCAGCTTTCCCACCTCCACACTGGAGGAAATGTCAGCATTCATCACAGTCTCCAGCGTCGGCTCAAAGGAGCCCTCCGCGCTGCAGATAAAGTCTCCCACCGTCGCTGTCGCAGCCATATCGGTGGTTAAACCGCCTGGATTCGCCGCCTCGATGGTGACATACCGGACAATCCGGCCGCCTGTCAGCGTCACATCCATGTTGCTCACCGCGGTAACCGTTCCCGTCAGCTGCTCTCCCGTATCCGTCAGCGTAAGCGTTGCACCGCTGCCCGCTCCGATGAAAGCCGCTTCCCCAGACAAAAACGGCAGTTTGATCTTCATGACCTTGTCATCGTAAATGTCGGCGATTTTCGTATTGGAGCTCACTTTATCACCTTCTTTGATGTACAGAGTCTTAATGTAGCCCGCCTCTGTTGATTTATAGGTATTGCCGCTGTAATCGCTGAGCGCCGTGTTATAGTCATCCAGGGCGACCTCGTAATTTTCCTGCGCCCTCGTCAGAGAATTGTTGACGCTGGTCAGCTCCGATTCCATGGAGGATGTATCGATCTGGTACAGGATCTGCCCCGCCTCCACCTGATCTCCCTCTTCAAAATCGGCGGCAATCACCTCGCCCTCCACGAGAGAGGTAATATCGTATGTATTCTTCGGAGAGATCGTACCCGATGACGACAGCTCCGAGGTGATATCCCGCGTCTCCACTGTCGCGGTCCTGACCTCTTTCACGTTCGCGCTGGCCGCTTTCTCCGCCTTCATCCGAACCGCCGTGTAAACTCCCAAGATGACGACGAGCAGGAGAATCAGAATCAGAATCAGAAGAAGCTTTTTCCCCTTCCTGCCGCCCTTTTTTCCATTCTTTGTCTTATTTCCAAAACTTATTTTCTTCATCTCAGGCTCTCCTGTCAGTCTTCAATATAATCAAGCACGGTACGCGTCTCATCGCCGTTGCTGTCCGTTGTCACGGAATAGACCAGAGTGACCGTATCTCCCACCCGCATATCGCCATATGTGGAAAATGCAAACTTCATCTCGGTGCTGTCCAGTTCATACGTATTGCCGTCATCCAGTATGATAGCATCCGGCGTCATCAAATCGGCCGAATTGTATATGACATTTGTGATTTCACCGAATACCGCGGAACGCCCGTTCTCATTTTCGCTTCCAACTGTATACAACCATACTGTTTTGGATACCGGATGGTAGTAAACCAGCACGCCGTTATCATTCTCCAGCGCCGCAGAGATGGCTTCGCTGCTGTTGGAGATCGGCGACCCATCGAGGTATACGCTGGCAGCGCTCAGCTTAAACGGCAGATAATCGGAAAGGCGGCTCTTGCTCCTTACGATCTTCGGTCCCTTCAGGCTGTTGTCCACCATGGTAAGCGGATTGATCTCCCCGTCGGAGGTCAGCTCACATCCCAGGCTCTTTCCGAACATGGTTCCCGCCTTCGTATCGGTCTTTAAAAGATTGTAGAATAAATTAATGCAGTCCTCCTTTATGAGGACCTCCTCCGGACTCTTATTCATATTTTCATCGAGCTCCAGGAAATGGTATTTGGACTGCCTGGCCCCGGTCTGGTCTCCGGTAAAATCTGTATTTTCATATCCCAGCAGCGCCAGCATTCCCCTTACGGCCTCCTGAAGCGTCACATACTCATCCGGTTTAAAATTCCCTCCTAAGTATCCCGTCATCCACCCTTGTTCTGCCGCAATCCTAATGGACGCTGCATACGTATGGTCACGCGGTACATCGGCAAATACAGAGGTATTGCTCACACTGCTGACCGTACTCCTGTAGGAAGACGCATTCACCAGCATGCTGGCAAACTCCCCTCTCGTAATGGCAGAATCCATGTTGGTCACACTCATGATCCCCGATATTCCGATCACCTTTTTTCTCAAGTCAATATTTGTCGAAGCCTCCGCCGTTATGGGCATCACAGCCGTGGCCGTTATGACCACTGCCATGGAAGCGGCTATTCTTCTTCCATTCATCCGATTTGCTCCTCTCTGCACTCTGTCTGTTATTCATGTTCAGTTTATCAGGCTCCTATGTTCATTTTGTGTCAGCAACCTGAAATTAACCTGAAACTTCTTTTCACTCTTTTTCATTCGCCCCATTCTATCATGGATACCTGAAATTAACCTGAAAACCGGTTTCAGGCTATTTTCAGCTTCTCCTTCTATAATAATATGTAACAGTTCAGACGGCGCCGTCTGAACTGTTACAATAATATCTATAAAATGCGGATACAGGAAAAGGAATGGGATTGCCAAACGAGGAAACCCCTTTTATAATATTGATAAGGATATGGACCGGCCGTTCGGCCATACCGGAAAAGGAAGGAAATGATTCATGAATATACTGATCGTAGAAGATGAAGTGAGGCTGGCCGACGCGCTGGGACAAATTATGGAGGAACAGCATTACCACACGGACATCGTTTATACCGGTACAGATGGTCTCTACTGCGGCCTGTCGGGCGAATACGATGTCATCATCCTTGATGTGATGCTTCCCGGGGAAAATGGATTCGATGTGGTAAAGAAGCTTCGAAAGGCCCATGTCCAGACGCCAGTTCTGATGCTGACCGCCCGGGACGACATAAGCGACAAGGTGACCGGTTTGGACCGCGGCGCCGACGACTATATGACGAAGCCGTTTATCCCCGAAGAGCTGCTGGCACGGATACGCGCCCTCTCCCGCAGACAGGGCGAGGTGGTCGTGGAAGAACTTCATTTTGGAGATCTGACCCTGAATCTTTCAACCAACGACCTGGTGCGCGGAAGAAAGTCCATCCATCTGGGATATAAGGAATTTGAGGTACTGAAACTGCTCATGAACAATGCGGGAAAAATCATCTCCAAGGATATGCTGATTTCCAGGGTATGGGGAAATGATTCCGACGCGGAGGACAATAACGTGGAAGCCTACATTTCCTTTCTAAGGAAAAAGATTACATTCTTAAGTTCCAGGGTTGAAATTGTAACCGTCCGGAAAGTAGGCTACCGTCTGGAGGAACCGTCATGCTGAATAAGCTTCGCGGAAAATTTATTATCATCAACATGTCCCTGGTCATCACGATTCTCATCATCGTGCTGGGAAATTTTTATCATGCCAATCTCTGGCGGCTGGAACGCCAGACTGAGATGGCCCTGATACAGGCCCAGGATTCGGCCCGCTTAAGTGGAAAACCGAACAAAGTGGAACCGGGACGCCGGACCGACGATACGCCGCCGCCCTTCGTTCCTACCGCAGTCATAACCCTTTCAAAGGCTGGGCAGGCGGTGACGGACGTAACCACAAACAATCTCTCCGTATCCGATGACATGGCGGCCACTCTGGCAGACCTTGTCATGGAAAACGGCGATCCGCGAGGCGTCTTAAAAGACTACTCCCTTCGCTATAACCGCTTCGAGACGCCGGACAGCATCACCATCGCGTTCGCTGACCAGAGCTTTGAGCTGAACAACATCCGAGCGCTGCGCCTTAACTGCCTCCTGCTGTTTTTCATCGCCGCTATCCTGTTTCTTCTGCTCAGCATCTTCCTGTCCCGCTGGGCCTTAAAGCCTGTGGAGCAGGCATGGAAACAGCAGAACCAGTTTATCGCCGATGCGTCCCACGAACTGAAAACGCCTCTCACGGTCATCCTGGCCAATTTACAGATTCTGCTCTCCCATCAGGACTCACCCATTAAGAGCCAGATCAAATGGGTTGACAACACGAAGGAGGAGGCATCCCGTATGAAGCAGCTGGTGGAAGAGCTCCTCTTTCTGGCGCGCTCCGATGCGGGCACGGTGGAAGTCACCCACACGGCGAATACCGAGTTCGATTACAGTGACAGCGTGCTGAACTGTGTTCTGCTCTTTGAATCGGTAGCTTTCGAGAACAAGGTCACCTTAAACAACGACATCGTTCCCGGCATCCACATCTGCGGCAGCGAGCCTCAGATCAAACAGATGGTCACCATCCTTCTGGACAATGCCTGTAAATACGCCGGTCTCCACGGAACGGTCTCCGTCTCCTTAAAGTCCTCCCCCCATCACGCGGTGCTGACCGTCAATAATACGGGAGAGCTTATCCCTCCGTCCGATCAGAAGCATATCTTCGAACGGTTTTACCGCACGGACAAATCGCGGGTGAGAAAAGAAGGCGGATATGGCCTGGGACTTTCCATAGCCAGGACGATCGTAGAGCAACATAAGGGGAAAATTACCGTATCCAGCAGCCTGGGGGAAGGAACGACGTTTACGGTTATGTTTCCGGTTCCTTAATGGAGGGACGAATAAGCCCGGGACAGTTCTTGATATCGAGAGCTGCCCCGGGCTGTTTGTTGTTGTAACTTATTTTTTCATCTCCATTGCGTGAACCATATTCACAACAAATTCATGGCTCGGCACTGAAACGCCGCACCGCCCTGCCGCAGTCACCACGGAACCGCTGATGGTATTCACCTCGGTCCTTCTGCCATCGCGCAGGTCCGCACGGATCGAAGTGCATCCCGCCGGATTCCCGATGGAGGTCTGACGTACCCGCTCCGTTACAGCTTCCTCATCGAAGGAAAGGCCAAGCGCACCGGCGACCGCAATCGCCTCATGAATCAGCGCCTTCGTCAAATTCCATGCGTATTCATTCTCCGCAATAAATCCCATATCCACTAAAAGGATGCCGGTTACTGCGCTTAAGGAAACGTTGGTAAACAGCTTGTCCCAGATGAGATACTGAATATTCTCATGGATTTTCACCTGAAATCCGCAGCTGTCAAACGCCTCTTTCAGCTGCGGCAGGAATTCTTCCCGATCCTCCGTCAGCATCCCTACATTCGTATTACCGACTCCGCCTCTTCTCACATGCCCTGGCGCCAGTACCGCGCCGTTGTCCTCCGTCGTACCGATGATTACACGGTCTTCGGGGACAAATTCCTTTAAAATGTCCTCGTGGCCTGCGCCGTTCTGCAGCGTCAGAAGGCGTGTTTTCTCCCCAATCACACCCTGATTCCCCGCCAGCGCGGCCCTGGAATAAATAGACTTCACGAACAGAATGACCAGGTCCATCTCCCCCAGCCCTTCCGTGTCGGTTACCGCCGTCGGATAGTACGTATTCGTCACGCCATCCTCGTCGATCTTCAGTCCTTCCCGGTTGATCTGCGTTACAATATCCGGATTCGTGTCTACCAGATATACATGATGCTTCCTTGATAAATGGCCGCCGTAGACGGAGCCCATGGCTCCGGCGCCAATGACTGTTATTTTCATTTGGACCTCCTGCCTTTCTGACTTTTTAGTTTGAAAAGTCTGCCAGCCCCTCGATTGCATATGCACGGATCGGACAGGAGTCCAGGCCGAGGATTGGAAGGGGGGCGTAGCTCATGAAGAACACATCCTGCTCCAGCTTTTCGAGGTTTTTCAGGACCTCAAGGAAAACGATATTCTCTGCCATCAGTATATCATGAAATGGCTTGACATCCTCATTGCAGTTTTCAATCGAGACGCCGTCTCCAAAGCCTACACACTTCACCTTATGATCCCGGAACCACTCAGCGCTTTCTTTTCCTACCAGAAGCCGCTTGTCCGCCTCCGTGTTGGTCGCCGGGGTAAACGGAGGAATCTTGTAAGAGGAATCAATGATCACAATATCCCCCTCCTTAAGCTTTCCTTCCGTAGCCTTGTCAAGATCCGCAGCCGTAATGTGGGTTCCCGGCGCAACCTCCTCCTTGAAATCCACATACAAAGCCCTGCCCATAAATGTGGTCAGAGGCAGCTCCGCCACGCTCGGCCAGTTGTCATCATGATGGTAAGGGCACTCACAGTGTGTCCCCAGATGGCTGGTAAGATCCATAATCGTATGGAAATCCGGAATCGGTCCCCCGGTATTGAACCGATACATGTGGCATCTCCGGCTCTCCGTCTTCGGATCCAGCTCCTTCGTTAAATCCACCACTCTCAAATTCCCCATCTTATAAACGCACATCCTGTCTTCCTCCTCTATTTTAATATAATAAATAACTCCCGTTGCCTCTTACAACCAGTATACCGCTATACCGGTATACTGTCAACACTGACAAAACAAAATCTTATAATTTCATCGATTATTTTAATCCATAAAACGCCCTTTAAAAGAGTGATTGACCAAAAACAACTTCTATATTAGAATAATGGTATGTCAAACAAACAGGAGATGCATCACATTGAAGGAAAAAAGCTTTTTACAATCCAAGGCATACGATTACATAAAAGAACAGATTTTGGAAGGAAAGCTGGTGCCGGACACCCTCTACTCTGAGGCGCGCCTGTCCAAAGAGCTGGACATTTCCAGAACCCCCATCAGGGAAGCGTTACAGTGTTTAAGCCAGGATGGATATATTACTATCGTTCCCAGTAAGGGGTTTATGCTCCGCCACCTGACGGATAAGGACATGCAGGAAACCATCGAAGTCCGCTGTGCCATAGAAGGCTTCTGCACCCATATCATAGCCGGACAGATCTCCACCGAAAAGGGGAAACGGCTGCTGGAGGAGCTGGGACAGATACTTGAGCAGATGCAGAAGGCAAAAGATTTCGATGATAACCTGCAGACCTTTATTGACAGCGACCACGCCTTTCATCTGGCCATCGTCGGTTATGCCGAGAATGATGAGTTTAATCAGCTGTTCCAGCGCCTGCTGTATTTGATCCACTTAACGTCGGCCACCGCGCTCTCGGTTACAGGCCGTGTCGATGGAACTCTGGAGGAACACGAGCTCTACTACCGCGCCCTCAGAGAGGGCAATGGAAACGATGCCTATCAGATCATGATCCGCCATCTGACCATGCCGCTGAAGCTTCACGATCATCCAGACGGTCAATAACCGCTCATATCCTGTGAAAATATCCTGTGAAAGTAAGAATTGATATAAAATAAGAAGCTGACGCCCTCCGGTATTACCGGATCTAAGGCATCAGCTTCTTATTTTCATAGAATAAACTTCCTCTGATTCGCTTTACTATTTACTGACAGTAATTCCCTCTGATTCAATCTTCAGCCGGATCTTCAGCATCCGTTCATCCGTCTGTGCGATTACCTCTGCACACTCCCGCAGTTCTGCGCTGATTTCCTCCGAGCTGTCACCGACCTCTTTCTTATATTTCAGTTGATGATCCAGGCTTGCCCAGAAATCCATGGCGATGGTTCTGATCTGAACCTCCACCCGCATCCACTTCTTCCGGTCGGAAAAGAAGACGGGAATCTCCACGATCATGTGGTAGCTCCGGTATCCATTCTCCTTCGGATGGCGGATATAATCCTTGATGGCGATGATATGCACGTCATCCTGACGGGTCAGCATGTCGGCTACGGCGTAGATGTCATCTAAAAAAGAACAGATGACACGGATTCCCGCCACATCGTCGAGATTCTCCATCATGGATTCCATCGTTACGGGAAGACCTCTACGCTGCAGTTTCTCCACAATGCTCAGGGGCTTCTTCACTCTGGATTTCACCATCTCGATGGGATTCCTGGAATTGCGTACGGACAGTTCGTCGTTTAAGACCTCCAGCTTCGTCTTAATCTCCCTGATCGCACAGGTGTACATCATCATCGCTTCCTGAAACTGGTACGCCTGCTTTAGGAGCGGGTCCGGGACCTGTACCAGATTCGGCACATTAACGATGGACTGGTGCAGTTCGCTGTTGGGGTTCATATTGATATTCATATTTCTACCTCGCTGTCCTATCCTTAAGCTGTCACGAAACGCATATTATATGGACTCCACGGCTTTAACCGCCTCGTCCAGCCACGGTGCTTCCAAATACTCCACAGCGCCTTCATCAACAGCTTTGGCAATCTTGGGTTCAATCGGGATCTTGGCGAGAACAGGGATTTCATTCTCCTTCGCTACTTCGTCGATCCGGCTCTCTCCAAATACGGAAATCTTCTTTCCGCAGTCCGGACATGATAAGTAGCTCATATTCTCCACCAGACCAAGAATCGGAATGTTCATCTTTTTCGCCATGTTTACAGCCTTTGTCACGATCATGGATACAAGCTCCTGAGGCGATGTGACAATGATGATGCCGTCTACCGGCAGAGACTGGAATACCGTCAGCGGAACATCGCCTGTTCCCGGAGGCATATCCACGAACATATAGTCGATATCTTCCCACAGGGCCTCCTGCCAGAACTGCTTAACCGCTCCGGCGATCACAGGTCCTCTCCAGATTACAGGATCGGTCTCATGATCAAGAATTAAGTTGGCCGACATCACTTCGATGCCCATGGAAGTGGTCGCCGGGATCATGAGTCCCGTCGGTGTCATGCCGACGCCGTCGTCTCCCAGGCCAAATGCCTTGGGAATCGAAGGTCCGGTAATATCCGCATCAAGAATTGCCGTCTTATAATTTTTTGCGTTCATGCGGACCGCCATCATGGTGGTGACCAGCGATTTACCAACGCCGCCCTTTCCACTTACCACACCGATTACCTTCTTAACCGTACTTGCAGGGTTTAACGGCTCCAGAAAGCTGGTCTGCTCCGTCTGTCTGCTGCTGCAGCTCTCCCCACAGGTATTGCAATTATGAGTACAGTTTGTTTCACTCATGTTTCATTCCTCCTGATGATTATTCTCTAATATATAGAAGACAGCCTTTAGAAGGCCATCCGTTTCTATCGAATCCGTAATATAATCCGCCACGGCTTTCACCACAGCCTTTCCATTGCCCATGGCGATGCCTAGACCGGCCATCTCCACCATGGAAACATCGTTTGCTCCGTCGCCGACCGCCGCAGTCTCCTCCAGCGACAGGCCGAAATGGGCTGCCATCTTCTCGATTCCGATGCATTTGCTTCCGCCCCGCGGAATCACATCCACGGCGTATTCATCGTGCCACCGGATGATCTCACATCCGGGAACCGCGCGCCGGATCTTCTCCTCCCGCGCCCTGCCGATATAGGGCACGATCTGGTAGATCGGATGCTCTGACGCACGCCTCACATCCATAACGGGCGGAATTCTTGTCCCGATTCCCGCCTGGGCCTTCTCCACGATGTCGTCCACCATGTTGATATACATGCGGTCATCCTCCATGAAAAGGCAGGGAAACGGATCTTTCCCGATAAGCGTCAACATGGCATCGACTTCCGCGCCGTCAATGGGATCATCGTATACAACGTGGCCGCCGCAGTAACAGTACTGCCCGTTTAACGTAACGAATCCGTCAAATTCCATGTCCTCCAGGAGATTCTCCTCCTCGATCTCAAGCTTATGGCGCCCGGTAGCGATGAATAGCAGGATTCCTGCCTCCTTCGCCTTCCGCAGCGCCTCTTTTGTGCTTTCCGGAACCCTCTTCGTCTCGAAATCACGCAGCGTCCCGTCTATATCAAAAAATATGGCTCTGATCTGCCTTTTGCTCATTCTCATCTCTTCCTTTACAAGTTGCCATCGTCTGCGATTCGTAGTATAATGCAGACACTTAAGATTATAGTATGAAAGAAGGGTTCTGTCTATGGATTTTACACAGGCAAAAAAAATATTTGCTGGATATTTAAAGCAGTATGACACGAAAAACGAGAAAATCCGGCTGAAAATCGTACACACCTACGGCGTAACAGACGCCGCCCGGCTGATCTCCAAAGGCCTTGGCCTCTCCGATGAGGACACCGACCTGGCCCTGCACATTGCGCTTCTCCACGACATCGGCCGCTTCGAACAGCTGAAAAGATACGACAGCTTCGACGATTCCATCGTTCCTCACGCGGAGTTAAGCCTCTCGATTCTGTTCGGGGACCATCTGATCCGCAGCTTCATTCCGGAACGCGCCTACGATTCCATCATCTATACGGCCATTAAGAATCATGGGTTCTACCAGATGGACAACTCCCTCACCGGAAAGGAACGCCTCCATTCCATGCTCATCCGGGATGCCGATAAACTCGATAATTTCCGGGTAAAGGAGCAGGACTCCATCCACGCGATGCTGGATGTCGAAGCCGAAGAGCTGGGCGCGGAGGCCATCTCCGACCATATCCTCACGTCCTTCTTAAACCGCTGTCCCATCAAAAACGCCGACCGTGTGACGCACATGGATATGTGGATCTCCTACCTCGGCTATATCTATGACTTAAACTTTCCGGAAAGCCGCCGTATTGTGGCCGGTCGCGGTACCATCGATAAGCTCATCGACCGGGTCCCATACAGCAACGAGGCCACCCGGCGGAAGATGGAGCTCATCCGTCAGGCGGCCTGGAACTTTTTATCAGAATCCACTGCCGGGAGCAGCCGTTAAAATTACGCAAAATTCGTACGGACCGCCTTTAAAATCCCAAGCAGGTTTAATGCCTTCAAAACACTGTAAAAGATCATGGAATCAATGGGCCACATAATCAGGTTCTTGATCACTCTGGCCGGCAGGATCATCATAAAGCCCTTGCCGTACAGGACGGACAGACACAGGGTGTTTAAGATCACGTTGCAGATCAGCATGACTACAAACTTGGCTAACAGCACCCTCCAGAAGGTGATGGGCTTCTTATAGTAGAAGCAGCCATAGAGCACGCCCGCCAGTACGACGACAGCCGTAAGCCCCGGGAAAAATGGTCCGGCAGGCTTCAGCAGATACTTGAGCACATCCAGACCTCCGGCGAAGATTCCGCCTACCACAGGTCCGAATAAATAGGCGCATACGCCGTTTGGAATGCCGGAAAAGCCGATTCGGATGGTACTGCCAACATTGATGGAAAACATGCCCAGAATAATGGCGATGGCCGCGAGCATAGCCGCGGTGGTGATGGTCCTTACAGATTTCAGTTCTTTGTAAGAATCGGTGAACAAAGTGACGAATTTTTTCATAAAAAATACCTCCTTTGCAGACATCTTACTACAACCGGAGATAATAAACGTATCATCTTCTGATGCAGCGGGATGCGATTCGTGTACCGCAAGAGAAATCTTTTCGTCCGGCTGACAACTCCCTGTTCAACCAGCACTTAACGCACACAAACCTACTCTGCTAATATTGATTTGTAATTTGTAACGAACTCAGTATATCACAGAATACGGAAAATGCAAATATTTTTTCATTCGGCATCTCCATTCTTTTCTTTCTTTTGTCTTACCAGCCATTCCACGCCCTTATGGACTGCCAGCGCGATCACGACTCCCAGCACGAGTCCGGTCAGAACATCCGACGGAAAATGAACGAAGAGATACAGCCTGGAAAATGCAATGAGCGCCGCCAGAACGAGCGCCGCCGCTCCCCAGCGCCGGTTATAGAGAAAGATGCTCACAGCCGCCTCGAAGGAGGCCATGGTATGGCCGGAAGGGAAGGAAAAATCCCCCGGATTTTCGATCAGCAGCTGTACGGCAGGATCGATCCAGCACGGCCGGTCTCTCGCCACTAAATTCTTTAAGAGAATATTGCCGATCAGTAAACCGCCTGCCAGGGATAAAAGAACGCAGAATCCCATCCTCCTCGTCTTTTTAAAACAGAACAGCACAAGTCCCGTGAGAATCCAGAAAATTCCGCTGTCCCCCAGATGGGTAATATTTTTCATCACCATATCCAGCCATGGCGTATGGATGGACTGCAGAAAATAAAGAATTCCAAACTCCGCTTCTATCATGATTTATAAGCTCCTTCCGGTATGAATCTGTTTTTTTCGGTGTAATGGGTATTATAACAGTTGAAAAAATATTTGACAAGCGGCTTATTTGAGTTTAGGATAAACCGTAGTTAAACGAATGATACATAAAGGGAGGCAAAAGACATGAAATTCATCAAACAATTCAGTATCATCCTGATAATTTCCCTGATTGGGGAAGCGCTTCACTACTTTATTCCTCTGCCAGTTCCAGCCAGCATCTACGGGCTGCTTATTATGCTCGCGGGGCTTCAGACGAAGCTGATACCTCTGGACAGCGTCCAGGAAGCCAGTTACTTCTTAATCGACATTATGCCGCTGATGTTCATACCTGCTGCGGTGGGACTTCTCGATTCCTGGGGACTGCTCCGGCCGATCCTCATCCCTTTTCTGGTCATCACCATGGTCTCCACAGTGGTGGTTATGGTCGTCTCTGGGAAAATTACACAGTTTTTTATAAGATCTGACAAAAAGAAGAAGGTACCGGAACATGAATGAGATGATAAAAGAGTTTTTGTTTTTTGGAGCAGCCGTAAGCATCATGGGATATGAACTGGGCCTCTTTCTCAAGGCGAAGTTCAGACTTCCGATTTTCAATCCACTGTTGATATCCATTATCGCAGTCATGATATTTTTATCCGTTTTCCACATTGACTATGAAAGCTATAATGTAAGCGCCAGATACTTAAGCTATCTGCTGACTCCGGCCACCGTCTGTCTGGCCGTCCCGCTCTATCAGCAGCTAAGCCTGCTGAAAAAGCACGCCAGGGCTATTCTGGCGGGAACCGTGACTGGTGTTCTGACCACGATGGCGACTGTTTTGGTACTTGCGCTTCTCTTTAAGCTGACTCACGAACAGTATGTCACCTTTCTTCCAAAGTCCATAACCACCGCAATCGGCATGGGCATATCGGAGGAGATGGGCGGCATTGTCACAATCACCGTGGCCTGCATTATCATCACGGGAATCATCGGCAACATCATCGCGGAGACCGTCTGCCGTCTTTTCCACATCACAGAACCGGTCGCAAAGGGTATTGCCATCGGTTCTGCCTCCCACGCCATCGGCACCACAAAAGCCATGGAAATGGGCGAAATCGAAGGAGCCATGAGCAGCCTCGCCATCGCCGTGTCCGGGCTTTGCACGGTGTTGTTCGCATCGGTATTTGCGAATTTTATTTAACCACTATTTCTGAGTTTAAAAAAGAGTCAAAAATGGGTACAGTGGAAAGTTCCACTGTACCCATTTATCTGCACCGCTGCTAAATACCCGCGTTACTGCCAGATACCTGCATCACTGCTGAACCCAGACTCCATTATAATCCACATATCTGCCATCCGGAGTCCAACGTCCCGCGTACATCACGCCACTTCCGTCCAGATAGTACCACGCTCCGTTAATATACTGCCAGCCCGTCATCATGGCTCCGCTTCCATCCAGATAATACCAGTCGCCGTTGATTCTCTGCCATCCGACCTGCATCACTCCGCTGGAATTCATGTAGTACCAGCGTCCGTTCACATACTGCCAGTCCGTCGTTCTCACGCCGCTTCCATCCAGGTAGTACCACGCCCCGTCGATCTGCTGCCATCCGGTGCGCATCTTGCCGTCAGGTCCCAGATAGTAGTTATTGCCGTCGATCCGTCTCCAGCCTGTCGTCATATATCCTTCGCCGTCGAAATAATACCATGCGTTGTCTATCAGCTTCCAGCAGCTTCTCGGATATCCGCCGCCAGAATATGCGTACCACCAGCCTCTGGCGTTCTGCTGCCATGCTCCGCTGCCGCCGTAGTACCAGACCTCATCCTCGTCAATGTAGTAATCCTCAGAATAGTCGGACCACTCACCTGCTCTGGAATTATAGCTTGCAATGGCACGGACACGGAAGGTATAGGAACCCTCACGGTCCATATTGTTCGCGAAATTATAGCTGCTGTCTGTTGTCTTGACGGTCACTACCGATTTCTCGTCGCGGTAAAGACGGACCTCGTATTCCTTCGAGCCTTCCAGCGGATCCCAGTAAGCCACGTTTCCGCCCCACTCCAGGTTCTGAACACTGCTTAAGGTTCCGCCTATTCTCTTTAAATATACCTCCAGTTCCATCTGTGTCCCGTCGTCATAGATTCTGGCCTTCTTATAGACTGCGCTGCATCCGTTTAGCGTAAATCTGCTCTTCGATGTGGAGCTGAAACGGTATCCGCTCTTCGCCGTCAGTTCTACATGAACCAGCGGCCGGTCGCCGACTACCCAGACGTCGCCTTCGTTTGAATACTCCGCGTACTCAACAGAAAATGGCTGTCCATCCGGCGCCTTCACGTGAATTCGGCCGATCTCATTGCCTGACTTCGGTTCCTCTCCCGAGTACGAGAAGTCCAGCTTCACCGAATCAATCTTCGTATCTGCGGCCCATGCCGGCATGGCCAGCGCCATGATCAGGACCAGTGTCATAATAAACCCTAACCGCTTTCCTTTCATATCAAATTCTCCTCATAAAAATGCACCAGTTATTTTCTATCTTCATTATAGTAAAACAACCAATATCTTTCAATTTCTTTATCATTACGATATATTACATTTTTATGACAGACTTTTCCAGTTATTTTTTTTAATATGTAACCATTTTGTTATTTTATGACTTTTCAGCGGTTTTTTTGTAACTTTAATCTGATTTTTCAGTTTCTAGTCTCTGTCCCAGTCCTCATTAACCGGACAACCCTTCCGGTAAGACAACCGGTCTTCCTCTGTTATCTCCCGCACCACTCTGCACGGCGTCCCGAAGGCCACCGAATGGGATGGAATATCGTGGGTTACCACACTGCCGGCTCCGATCACCACATCGTTTCCGATCGTCACGCCCGGCAGAATAATTGTATTCGATCCGACCCATACATCGTCCCCAATATGGATAGGCAGGGAAAACTGAGCACCCTTGCGGCGGTACTCTCCCCAGACAGGATGTCCCGTGACCGTAAGCGTCACATTCGGTCCAAACATCACATAGTTGCCGATAAATACTTCACAGTCATCGACGACACACATATTAAAATTGGAATAAAAGTGGTGACCGATATGCGTATTGCATCCGTATGAAAAAAAGGCGGGGGATTCAATCCAGATTTCCTCTCCCGCTTCCGCCAGGAGTTCGTCTAAAATCCTCCGTTTTTCCTTTACATTCGACGGTCTTGTCTGATTATAATCATAGACCAGTTCCTTACAATGCACGCGCTGGTATTCAATTTTCTTCTCATATGCCTTATTCTCTTCCATCTCGTGGCCGAATTCGCAGTATAAGCGGCCGTTCTTCATCTTGCCTTCCAATGACATATTTCTGTACCTCCGGTTGCTTTTTTCTTTTATTCTATCACAGTCCATTATGGTTGTAAAACGTAAAACAGTATCATTTCCAGTTTCCTTTCCCCGGGCTTTCTGCTATACTAATGGATAAAACGGACGGCAGACAGTCCGAAACAGGAAAGGAAATTGTGAAACGATATGATACTTAATGGTGCCCTGATCAATGGAGCCGCGGTGCTCGCCGGCGGACTCGCCGGAAGTGCGTTAAAGAAAGGAATCCCGGAGCGGCTCGACCGCACGCTGACCCAGGGCCTGGGCCTCTGCGTCGTATTCGTGGGAATAAGCGGCGCGTTAAAGGGGGAACAGGTCATCATTGCCATTCTCTCCATGGTGATCGGAACGCTGTTTGGAGAACTCATCAACATCGACCGCCAGCTGACCCGGGCCGGATACTGTCTTCAGTCCAGACTCATCCGCGGTTCCTCGGACAGCACCTTTGCGGAGAGCTTTGTCAGCTGTACGATCTTCGTCTGCGTGGGAGCCATGGCGATCGTCGGCTCCCTCCAGAGCGGACTGTCCGGCAATCATGAGATTCTCTATGCCAAGTCCTTAATCGATTTCGTGTCCACCATGGTTATGGCTGCCGCCCTGGGGCCCGGAGCCGCTCTGGCCTCCGTCCCGGTATTTCTCTACGAGGCGGCGCTGACGCTGTCCGCCGGCGCCGTATCCGCGCTCTTAACAACTCCTGTCGTCAATGAAATGACGTGCGTTGGCTCCCTGATCATAATGGCCATCGGCTTCAATATGCTTAAAATAACCGACATCAAGGTTGCCAACTTCCTGCTGGCGCCGTTTCTTCCGGTTCTGCTCTGCCATTTCTTTTAATCTCACCCCATGACCAGCGAAAGCAGCCGGTCCAGGCCGCAGACCTTCTCCTCACGGAACAGGGTCTCCAGGCGTTCCAGGTTCAGATCAGAGTGTTCCACCTCTCTTGAATAGCGGCGTGCGGCCTCAAAAAACACGTTCTTATTCAGTACGCCGCCCTGCTCTTTCCACAGGGCCTGCGCCGTTTCACGGATCAGGAGCGTACTCACCACGGCCAGCTTCATCTTCTCATAGGGGCGTTCATCGTATTCCGCACCACAGAACCAGGTAAACACAAAGTAGACCATCAGCTGCTCAGACCACCGCTCCCATGTCTCACGCCGCTTCTCCGATACCTCTAAGAATTCATAAAATTCCTGTCTCTGCGTCTCATATGCACTTTCCCCTGCTCCGTACAGAACCTTCCTGATCCGCCCGATATAATCCGGCCAGCCGGCATTTAACACTTCCAGCTCGTCAAAAAAGCCGAACAGTTCTTTCATCCCGTCAAAACGGCTCTCTCCGTCAATCTGATACGCCAAAAGCCTGGAGGCCAGCTTCCCGACAGCCCCCTTCCTTCCGTAACGCTCCAGCAGGGAATCCGTCTCATACAGACGGTCATTCACGATTCTGCGCTGTAAGTCATGAGCCAGCCCCAGCACGATTCCCGTGCGCAGGTTCCAGTCAAGCTCCCGGTTCTGCAGCGTGGAAATGATGAAATCTCTGCAGTCCATGAGCTTCGTATAAAGAAAGAAATCAAAATAAGGGTAAGTCTCCTCCTTCTCCGTCTCTTTGCTCAGGAACCGCACCGGCTCCTCGCAGTCCAGAATCAGCCTTGCAGCCTCCGGGCACGACAGCGACAGAGATATCTCCCTCACCCCCTCAAACTCTTCGATATGCCTGGGATACGCCCGGCACGTCCGGCAGAGCATGGAAGGCCCCGCCTCCGAATAGATGTCGCAGAGATTATTTTCATCTAAAAATGCACAGCGCCCGTCATACTGGCGGAACGCAGAATTCTCCCAGTCAATGGAATTCTTCAGCCGGCTGCCGAAGGGATCTCTTCTTTTCCTGTATTTTTTTAACGATGCGTCATCGATCATAATCTGCCAGCCGGCGCAGCACGTATCCGGACATTCGCTCGCCACACACTGAAACCGGCTGTAATAATGTGGTACTGTTATCTTCATTTCTCTTATCTCCTGTCACCTGATCATTCGGAAAACCTGCCAGGTGCTCATAGTATAACTCATGAAAGGCTTTTTGTCACGGCCAGAATCATGAACAGGACGCCGCTGATCCAGGAGAGGTCGCATTTGCAGCGGGAAGCCAGCTTTCTTCCTAAAAAAAGGCCCGCATACATCATCACGATTCCCATGATGAGCGCCGTCCCCATCGTCAGTCCCACCGGTATTTCCAGAAATGCGGAGAGTGCCCCCGCGATCAGGCTGTCGATCGACATGGCGAAGGACAGAAACAGAACCTCCTTCCATGACAGCGACTGGGAATGGTCCCAGTCTGCCGCCATGGGATCTCCGTAGATATTGACAATGATACGAAGGCCGGAGAAAGAAAATGTAATTCCCTTATGCAGGCTTACATGCCTGTTAATGTATTTCTTAATGGTATAATCGAGAAGCTTTACCACGCCGAGAAGGAAAAGGCTGATAAAACACACCATACGGGTCATGCTCTCCGGAACCAGACCGTCCAGTACACTTCCCGCCGCCAGCGCAATCCCCAGACAACCGCTGCAGATTGCATTCATGACAACGATTTTTTCCCATGTAATATGCACTTTATTTGCGCCATAGGCCATGCTGGCCACAAAGGTGTCCATGCAGAGGGCCAGGACTAAAACCAGGATATGAAACATAGTCATCTGTCTTTGCTTTTTCTAGTAATATATTCCGCTTAACCGGTTTTGGAAACCCTTCCTGCGTTTCTCTCCTTCCAAAAGCCATAGATTACGTAAATAAGTGTATAACAGGCCATAAATCCGGACACCAGCGGGGCGATGGTTCCGATGCGGAACAGATTATCCGGCCAGCGGCTGTAGACCAGCCAGATCAGAGGCATACGCAGAGCCAGGGCTCCGAAGCAGCAGCTGATCATGGTGAAAATGGTCTTCGACCTGCCATTTAAATAGCCGTTTAAACAGAACACGAAGCTGACTGCCAGATAGTCATAGCTGCACGATGTGAAAAACGGAATCCCCGCCGCTATGATATCCTGGTTATCTGAGAAAATCCCGATCATGGTCTGCGGAGACACCTGGGCCCACAGCCAGAACACTGCGGAAGCCGCCACGGCAAAGGCAAGCCCTGCCGCAAGGGAACGCTTTGCCCGCTCCGGCTTACCCGCCCCGTAATTCTGAGCGGTGATGGCCGCCAGCGCGTTGGCGATGGAGGTGGCCGGCAGCATGGCAAACACATCATACTTGCTTGCCACGCCCACGGCCGCCGCCGCATAGACGCCCAGCCGGTTCGTCACACTGGTCAGATAGAGGAAGGAGAGCCGCACCATGCATTCCTGCAGGGAAATGGGAATCCCCACCTTTGCCAGCTCCAGCGCCTTATCCCGGTCGATTTTTAAATTGGCAAACCGGAAGGTAAAGATAAACTGATTCCGGTTTAAGTACCAGATCGCACAGATCATGCTGACCGCCTGGGATCCGATGGTGGCAATGGCGACTCCCGCCACCCCCATGCCGAGGAGGCCCGTGAGCACCACGTCGCCCACGATGTTTAACACGCAGGCCAGGGCGATAAACATCATGGGCCGTTTGGAGTCCCCGTATCCCCGCAGGATCGCGCTGATGGCGTTATAGCCGCAGATAAAGAGGATTCCGCAGCTGCATATGATCACATACAGCTTTGCCAGTTCAAACGACTCCTCAGGCGTTTTCAACAGCCTTAAAATAGCCGGAGTAAAAAAGAGCATCAGAACCGTCAGTACGACCGCAGCCAACCCGAATATGGACAGCGTCGTCCCGATGGTCTTCTTCACCTCCTCCTTCGCATTCATCCCCGTATACTTACCCACCATGATGGTTCCGCCAAGCGTAAGTCCCGTAATCATGCTGGTGATGATCTGTGTCACCTGCGTTCCCGTGGAAACCGCGGCGACGCTCTCCGGCGTACAGTATTTGCCGATCACAAGCAGATCCACGGCCCCATACAGCGCCTGAATCACATTTGCAATCACAAACGGAATCGAAAATTCCAGCAGAACCCGGAACACATTTCCTTCCGTCAGATTATTTTCCTGTTTCATCTTCCAGTTCCTCCCAGTCTGCGTAACATTAACAAAGCTCTTTTCTATTACATAAAATAGACCTTCCAGCAACTGGAAGGTCAAGTTATTTCTGAAAATTATTTAATTTTTCCAATTCTGGGATAGTAACGGAAAAGAACTTTTGCCAGTATCTTCTTCTCCGGCACATAGGGATCCGGCCAGTATCTCGCGTCTGCGGAGTAATTCCGGTTGTCTCCCAGCATCAGGTAACAGCCCTCCGGCACTTCAAAATGATAATCATCGGAATCCATCGCCTCCCGCAAATACGGCTCGTCCTGCAGGGCTCCGTCAATGTACAGCTGATTGTCCCTGATCTCCACCGTCTCTCCGGGCAAACCGATGACCCGCTTCACCAGTCGTGTTTCCTCGCTGCCGGGTCCTGTCTCATGATCGAAAATAACAATATCTCCCCGCTCAGGATCTCCGCCGAGCTTATAGGCCAGCCTGGAACCGATAATCCGGTCTCCTGTCATGATCGTCGTTTCCATGGAACCGGAGGGCACCGTGCTGTTCGCTATAATGAAGGTGTTGAGGAAGAACGCGATCGCCGCAGCTGCAATGATGATCTTCACCCATTCAAATATTTCTTTTTTCAGATCAAACGGCTCTTCCTGTTCCTGTAACTTTTCTTTTTTCTCTCTCATGTCTGCACATTTCCTTTGCTGTTCTGTTTTCTTTTCCTATTCTACCACAAAATTTACCTTTCGTTCAGCCTTTTCACATAAAATTAACATTTATTTTTGGCTAACCTCCTGATAATCCCCTTTTTGGTAGAATAAAGAGTCCGGCTTGCCGGACTCTCGCGCCGGAGCGCAGTCACTTCAGCGGCCCAGGACGAACTTTCCTATGAAATAGTAAAACAGCCGGAACGGTCACCCGCCCGGCTGTCTCTCTATCGTGATTACTTACACAGTTTCTTGAATTCGTCAGCTACGAACTGTACCTGAGGACCAACAATAACCTGTACGCTGGTCTTTCCTGGTCTGATTACGCCTGCAACGCCTGCAGATTTAATCTTCTTCTCGCTAACCTTTGTGTAGTCCTTGATTTCCAGTCTTAATCTGGTAATGCAGTTATCTACACTTGTTACGTTCTCTTTGCCGCCAAGACCTTCCAGTATGATTGTAGCGATCTGGGTATAATCATTGTTGGCTAATGTAACTTTTGACTCATCCATGTCAAGTTCATCATCATCTTCACGGCCAGGAGTCTTAAAGTTGAATTTAACAATGGCAAAACGGAATACCACATAGTAAATCAAACCGTAAACTAAACCTAACGGAAGCATAAACAATGGATTTTCAGCCATTGGAGCCTTCATGCTCAGCAACCAGTCAACGAAACCTGCGCTGAACCAGAAACCGGAACGGACTGGAAGTAAAGCTGTGACTGCCAGTGAAATACCTGTTAATACAGCATGGATTAAGTATAATCCTGGTGCAAGGAACATGAATGCGAATTCCAGAGGTTCTGTAACACCTGTAAAGAAGGAACAAAGTGCGGCTGCGAATAATAAACCATAAGCATTTTTCTTCTTACCCGGTTTTGCGGTCTGATACATAGCAAGAGCTGCAGCCGGTAAACCAAACATCATGACTGGGAAGAAACCAGACATGTACATACCTGTCTGTCCGTAAACCGCACCATCGACAGTTCCCCAGAACTTGAACAGATCGTTAATACCAGCAACGTCAAACCAGAATACGGAATTCAGCGCATGATGTAATCCGAGCGGAATCAGCAGTCTGTTGAAGAAGCCGTAAATACCAGCGCCGATCGGGCCTAAACCGATGATCGACTCACCAAAAGCTACGAGTGCGGAATAAACAATCGGCCAGATAAAGAACAGAATCAGAGAAGCAACGATCGATACCAAAGCCGTTACAATTGCGACACTGCGTTTACCGCTGAAGAATGCAAGTGCATCCGGAAGCTTCGTGTTCTTGAAGCGATTATAGCAGGTAGCGCCAATCAAACCACTTAAGATACCAATAGCCTGATTGTTAATTTTTGAGAATGCTGCATTTACTTCTGATACATCAATTCCCTTTAAGGAACCTACTACTGCAGGTGAAAGAATCTGCTGAATCATCAGCCATGATACAATACCGGCTAAAGCCGCTGTACCATCGTTGTCATCAGCCATACCGATTGCAACACCGATTGCGAACAGAATCGCCATGTTGTCAATCAGCGCACCGCCTGCCTTCACAAGGAAGAACGAAAGCGCGCTTGGCGTACCGAGTCCCGACATTACATTCGGGTCAATCCAGTAACCGATACCCATCAGGATACCAGCTGCAGGTAAACACGCTACGGGGAGCATCAATGATTTACCAAGTCTTTGCAAATACTTCATCATAATAAAGAAACCCCTTTCTTTTTTGTCCTAACGGACATTATTTATCTGATCCTGTGCCCATCACAGGTTCAAATCATATCTGGTCCAGCACCTCTAAAAGTGCTTTCTCTGCCTCTTCCTCATCGGTTCCCTCGAACCTGAACCGAAGCATCTCTCCTTCTCTGATCTCGAGACTCATCAGAGCCAGAAGATTCTTTCCATCCACCGTTTCCCCTTCCGCGGCAACGTCAATCCGGCATTCGTATTCTCTCGCCTTCATGAACAGCCGTGAAGCCGGCCTTGCGTGAAAGCCCATAGGGTCTTTCACTTCATATAAGAACTCCCTCATAGATCTCCAGCCCTATAATTCGATAATCGGATCCAGTTCCTTAACCTGCATGCCGGTATGGCATACCATATCCGGATAATTCGGCGTGTTGCATACAATGATTGGTGTGATCACATCGTAGCCAGCTTCCTTGATCGCGTCGATGTCAAACTCCACAAGGAGCTCTCCCGCCTTGACATGCTCTCCCTGCTTCTTATAGGAGGTATAGTGCTCTCCCTTTAAATTTACGGTATCAAGGCCCACATGGACGATGATCTCAGCGCCTCCGTCAGTCGTTACGCTGACTGCGTGCTTTGTCTCAAACATAACTGTCAGAACACCGCTGGCCGGAGCCACGATTCTTCCCTTTTCCGGAATGATAGCAACACCCTTTCCGAGTATTTCCTGACTGAAGGTCGGATCGCTGACCTCGCTTAACGGTACCGCCTTTCCTTCTACCGGCGCAAGGATCTTCTCTCTCTCCTTCTCGCCTCCTGAAAACATCTTTTTCAATGAACTAAACATGTTTCCTCAATCTCCTTTCTTCTCCTTAAATTCTTATTCTCTTAATATGGACAGCCAGATATGCCGTTTCTTCCTCGGTCACATCATGGTGGTAGGTCACCTGGATATAATCCTTCAGCTTCAGACTGCACGCGTATTCTTCCGGATACATCTGACTGATCAGCTGGTTGAATTCCGGATTCTCACTGTTTAGCATCTCACCTCCGATAATCCGCTGAGCCAGGAAACGAAGATGCGTGACAAAACGCTGGTAATTCAGCGAAGTTTCATCTAAATCCATGGAAAAATATTCTTTCACGATTTTTACAACATTCTGAATTAAGGTTGTAATATCAATCGTGTCCCGCATGGCTGTATTATATTCCGCATTTACTATATGAAGCGCGATAAATCCCGCCTCGTCCACCGGAAGTGTAATTCCAATCCTTCGCTCAATCAGGGCCACGGCGTACTCGCCGATTAAGTACTCTTCCTTGTAGAACGTCTTGATCTCGTTTAACAGCGGATTGGTAAACATCATCTTCTCTTTAAATCGTTCGATGGCAAAATTAATATGATCTGTCAGTGTAATATAGATGCTTTGGTTCAATCGCCGGTTCAACACGCTTTTCGCATAATTGATGATCTCCGTGGATGCCTGAATGTGCTCCAGAGGCAGATTCGCCAACAGCTCTTTAAACTTATCCGTGCTGTTCTGGCTGTCTAGCCGGAAGACCTTCTCGATCTTTCCCTCTGGAATCTCTTTCCCGGGCTTCATTCCAAACCCCAGTCCCCGGCCCATGATAACGACTTCTTTTCCATCCGCTTCTATGGCACTGACAATGTTATTGTTGATAATCTTGTCAATTTTCATACTTCACCTACAAATAAAAAAACCAATTTTGCCAGCGAAAATAAAATTATATTTTCATTGATCAAAATTGGTTTTGCCTGCTTACCAGTAACAATCCATCTCGTATTAACTTAATTCATACTATACCAGAACTCTAGGAAAAAGTCAACAAATTATTTAGACATTTTTTATACTTATTTAATAATTCCTGATTTTTTATTGTTTTTCTCGAATTCCATACGTAATTTTTCAATGGATTTCTTCTCGATCCGGCTGACATAGGACCTGGATATTCCTAACATATCAGCGATCTCCCGCTGGGTGTGCTCCTTTCCTCCGTATAGTCCGTACCGCATGCCGATCACCTTTTTTTCCGTGTCTCTGAGACAGTGGTCAAACGCATCGTACAGTTCCTTGATGTCCTGGCTCAGGATGATGGTCTCCAGAGCCTCCTTGTTCTCCATCTCTATGACATCCACCAGGCTGACGGTCTCACCATCCTTGTCTACTCCGATGGGCTCAAATAAAGACACCTCTTTTGAATATTTTTTATTAGCACGAAGGAGCATGAGGATTTCATTTTCCACACACTTCGCGGCGTAGGTGGCGAGTCTTGACCCCCTGTCCGTGTGAAACGTATTGACGGCCTTGATCAGACCGATGGTTCCGACAGACAGGAGGTCCTCCATATCATAATCCGTATTCTGATACTTCTTGGCCACATGCGCTACCAGACGCATATTCCGCTCGATGAGTGTGGCTCTCGCCTCCTGATCCCCTTCCTGGTATCGTTCCAGACACTCTCGTTCCTCTCGCGCAGTTAAAGGTTTGGGAAAAGTTTTCAAAGAAAGCCGCCTTAAAACTTACTTACTCTCATTTTATGCCGTCTTTCCTTTTAAAGTGCTTTTACAAAAAATATAGGCTTATACTTCTTTTTATTTTCCCTCGTTTTTACCTTTTTCGCGTCTCTTCCCACCTCATATAGCCGAAACAGATGACGATGGACACGAAGGAAGCCATTGGCGCGGCAAGTCCCATGGGAAATAAGCTGTCCCCTGCGATCAGGCTGAAGCCGTAGGTCGCCGGAATCCGGACAAGAAAGGTCGCGATCATGCTGTGGATAAACGGGACCAGCGCGTTGCTCCTGCCGCTGAAATACGAGTTGATGCAGAACACGAAGCTGACCAGGATGCAGTCATAGGAGTACGACCGGAGGTACTGGGCCGCCGCCAGTATGACGGCCTCGTCCCTGGAGAACACCGCCGTGACCAGCGGCGCAGAAAACTGGACGAAAATACAGACTGCGATCCCAAAGATCAGGGAAAAGCCGATCCCGTACCAGAGCGCCCGCTTCGCCCGCTCCGGCTTCTTCGCCCCGATGTTCTGCGCAGTCACCGTGGTCACCGCCGATGCGATAGCGCTTGGTGGCAACATGGCAAAAGAGATGATCTTCTCCACGACTCCCACGGCGGCAGACGCGGTCAGTCCCATGGTGTTGATGATCGTTGTGATAATCAGGAATGAGACGTTGACCAGCGCGTCCTGCAGGGCAAGTGGAAATCCTACCTTGAGGATGGCGGCGGCCGGTTTCCTGTGGAGTCTTAAGTGACGCCGTCCAAGGGGGAAGGAAAATCCTTTTTTGTACATATATGCCAGGGCCGCCAGGAAGCTGACTGCCTGAGCGATGACCGTGGCGAGAGCCGCTCCGGCAGCCCCCATGCCCATCCAGCCGGTGAACAGGAAATCGCCGATGACATTGACGATGCAGGCCAGGCCGATGAAGATTACCGGAGTCCGTGAATCTCCGATCCCGCGGAAAATTCCGCTGACGCCGTTATATCCGGTGATAAACGGAAGTCCGCAGGAACAGATGAAGATATAGCTGCGCGCCGCACTGACCGCCTCTGGCGGGGTTTTCATCAGGGCTACAGCCCCATTAACGGCAATCAGCATCAGCGGGGTTAAGACAAGGGCCATCAGGCCGAATAAGACGGCGACACAGCCCACAGCCTCCGCCGCGCCTTCCTCGTTCTTCTCTCCGATCTTCTGACCGATCAGTACAGTCCCGCCCATGGATATTCCCAGGATGATCCAGGTGACTGTCTGCATCACCTGGCTGCCGATCGCCACGGCGGATACGGACGCGGAAGTCGAAAACTGTCCCACGACAAATAAATCGACGGCTCCATATAACGCCTGAAGAAAGTTTGAGATGAGAAATGGAACGGCAAAGCGCAGAAGCGCCGGGGCCAGTTTTCCCTCTGTCAGTGTGTTTTGAGTGGTTGAATTCATATAAAGGTACCTCCTGAGCTTTCTTTACTACGTAAAAAAGCCGGATAAAATATCAGGATTTCCACCTGACATCTTATCCGGCATATAAAATTCAAACGATTTATATCCCTCCGATGAACCACTAATATTTTATCAAATATCTTCGATTTGTCAATACTTTGCCTCGTTTTTTGTCTTTTCTTTTGTCTTACTTTGTCTCCGCTAAAACGCAGATTATTAGTGGTGGAACAGACGGATCCCCGTAAATGCCATCGCCATGCCGTATTTGTCACACGTCTCAATCACCTGATCGTCACGGACAGATCCGCCTGGCTGAGCCACATACTTCACGCCGCTCTTATACGCCCGGTCAATGTTGTCACCGAAGGGGAAGAACGCATCGGAGCCGAGGGCCACATCTGTCATCTGGTCCAGCCACGCTCTCTTCTCCTCTTTTGTAAATACCTCTGGTTTTTCCTTGAAAATACTCTCCCATCTGCCGTCTGCAAGCACATCCATATAGTCCTCGCCGATGTAGACATCAATCGCATTGTCGCGGTCCGCGCGGCGGATGTTGTCGACAAAGGACAGATTTAAGACCTTCGGGCACTGACGCAGGAACCAGTTATCCGCCTTGTTTCCTGCCAGTCTCGTACAGTGAACGCGGGACTGCTGTCCTGCGCCGATGCCGATGGCCTGGCCGCCCTTTGCGAAGCAGACAGAGTTGGACTGGGTATATTTTAAGGTGATCAGGGAGATAATCAGATCAATCTTCGCGGAATCCGGAATCTCTTTATTGGAAGTCACAACTTCCTTTAACAGTTCCTCATTGATCTTCAGTTCGTTTCTTCCCTGCTCAAATACAATGCCGTACACTGACTTGCGCTCGATCGGCTCCGGTCTGTACGCGGGATCGATAGCGATGACATTGTAATTGCCGTTCTTCTTGGACTTTAATATCTCCAGTGCCTCCGGCTCATATCCAGGAGCGATGACGCCGTCGGAGACTTCCCGCTTGATGATCCTGGCCGTATCCGCATCGCAGACGTCGGACAGGGAGATGAAATCACCGAAGGAAGACATGCGGTCCGCGCCTCTCGCTCTGGCATAGGCGCTGGCTAAGGGCGAAAGCTCTCCCATATCGTCCACCCAGTAAATCTTTCTTAATGTCTCGTCCAGCGGAAGGCCCACGGCCGCTCCCGCCGGAGACACATGCTTAAAGGAAGCCGCGGCCGGAAGTCCTGTCGCCTCTTTCAGTTCTTTTACCAGCTGCCATCCGTTGAAGGCATCCATGAAATTAATATAGCCCGGACGGCCGCTCAGCACCTCGATCGGCAGATCTCCGTTCTTCACGAAGATTCTGGATGGTTTCTGATTTGGGTTGCAGCCATACTTCAGTTCTAATTCGTTCATCGCTTTTTCTCCTTTTGTATAAAGAATTACTGGTTTTTATTCACAATGCGTGTCTCATACGCACCTGTGGCAATCGTAATATACCGTACAAACAGGGATACCTTGTTGTCCTCGTTTAAATTCTCCCACAGCAGGCTGGTGAACGCGTCGATGTCGTCCATGGTTTCCACCCGTTTGGGCTCGCCTTCAAAGCTTGGAAGCGGATTGCCGTCATGCATATACGTATGGATGAAATGGCCCTCTCCGGCAGCAGGATTCTCGTAGGCAAATGTATAGCGGCAGCAGGAATCAGGATTTCCGTTGCTGCTCTTTAAGATGGACATGGCATAATTATAATGGCCCTTTTCCTGGACATCACAGTCCGTACAGCCCTTCACATGCATAATTCCAGAGATCCGGGGCGTATAGTTGGGGCTGTCCGGCTCAAACTCACGGCTTCTTAAGGACTGCTCGAATGTCATCTGCTTATCCATGCCCTCATAGATCGTATCTGTCTGGTCTCCGTTGGTTACGATCGTCTTGTTCCCAAGAACACGGACAGGTGCGTAGATGATCAGGCTGGGATCGGTAAGCTTCGCCGGATCGAATGCCTGGGTACGGATTCCCTCCCCGTCCTCCACGAATACGCGGTTGCGGCTGTTCTCGCTTCTTCCCATAATAAAGTAAGCGGCCACCGCCTTTGTTCCATCCGGTGTCTTTCCGATGATAATCCCTCTTCCTGGATAGGAATTGCCTTTCAAATCGTCCTTCAGTGAAATCATGTTCATCTTCTTTCCTCCTAAATAGTGGTATCGTCCGAAATTCCTATTACACAAAAAACCGCCTGGATACCCCAAAAGCGGTGCCCAGGCGGTCGGCTTCTTATCGAACGTGCTCCCCGTGGTATCTCTCCACTTATCCGCCAGTCGCACGTCACTCTGTCACATATCATATAATATTCCGGTCTGAAATGCAAGTATTTTTTCCCGTACTTCCTACTCGTTCCGGATTGCCGCAAGCGGGCTTAGCTTCATGGCTCTCAGCGAAGGGAAGAAGCCCGCCGCCATACCGACGAATATGGCAAATCCCACTGCCGATACCGAAAGCCACGGTGGAATTCTGGATAAATCTCCTTCTATGCCCACCAGAAACTGGCCGGATAAAAACTTATTGGCAATAAAGGAGATTCCATAGCTTAAGACAATTCCGATCACACCTCCCATGAAACCGATAAAACCGGATTCCAGCAGGAACATGTTCCTGATATTGCCCATGTCGCATCCGAGGACCTTGATAATACCGATCTCCTTCGTACGCTCATAGATCGACATCATCATGGTATTGGCAATACCGATGGCCGCTACGAACAGGGACACGGCGCCGATGCCGCCCAGCACGGCCTGCACCATGTTGGACTGCTTCTGGGACTGTTCCAGCCAGTCCATGTTGCTGTTGGCCTGGAATCCCATATCGTTGATGATCTTCTGCACCTCGGTGACATTCTTCATATCATCCACTTCCACCACCGCCTGCTCGTAGACGAAGTAATTAAAGGGCTTCCCCTTCTTATTCGTCGGCTGGTTTGGAATCGGTTTCTTCTTAAATACCTGCTTTAGCTGGGATTTCAGCATGTCGATGTCCACATACACACTGTAGCTGTAGTTGTTCCAGTCCTCCAGTCCGCCTTCCACCAGGCCCGAGGTCGGCAGCAAATACTTCTTGGGAGCCTTGACCGGAGTTCCTCCCTCCGTCGTGCTTCCGTTCTGGCTCTGATAATAGGCATCCGTATCAAAAATCACGAAAATCGGCTTATTCATGAAATCGATATCCGGGACGTCGTCTCCGCTCATGCCGTACCGGTTGCTCCTGGACTTCGGATTATAAAACTGTCTGGGCACCATGTTGCCGACCACCATCTGAAGCTCATTGCCGCTGGTATCCGGCACAGTCCCCTCCTTTAAGGGGATCTTTTCCATATATTCCTTTGTCACACCGGTAAGGTTGACATTCGCCTGGTAGACGCCCTGACGCATGATAACGTACGTCGACAGGATCGGCGAGACTGTAGTCACGTGGTCCAGCCTTCGAAACTGGTCCATGACCTCATCCGTCATATACTTCGGATCCTTTCCGTCATCGGAACCTCCCCACATGGCGTCAGAATAGATGGATATCTCCGTCAGGCTGCCGTAGGAGGCAATCTGCTCCATAGTGAGTTCATTTAAACCGATACCCAAAGAGACCATGACCACGATGGAGGCTGTACCGATTACAACCCCCAAAACGGTCAGGAATGTTCTGAGCTTTCTTCGTCTTAAATTGTTCACACTCATGGAAAGCAAATCACTAAATCTCATCGTCTATTTCCTCTTCCTCTGCTGCCTTCTTCTTTTTCCGTCTCTTAACAAGGATAATGCCTGCCGCGGTGCCGGCCACAAGCACTGCGATTACCGCTGGAATTATGAACTTCTGGTATTTCTTAATGCCTGTCGGTTCCGCGTCTGCCGGAAACGTGCCCATGTCATCCGTCATATCAAAGTCCTGATCCACAGCCTCCGTTACCATGAGCGTCATCTCTTTTTCGATGGGGTCGCTGACTACTCCGTTCTCATCCTCGTAGGTGATCATAATCTTGATCTTGCCGTCATCCGCAGTGGGGGCGATGCCGGACAGCATGGCGTCCACGCTGCCGGATTCTCCCGGCTTGATATTGCCTACATAGGCGTCTGTCTTCTGGACGGAATCGCCTAAGAAGGTTACCATCACGTTATAAAGAAGGACTTTGCCTGTGTTGTTGATCTGGAACATGACATTGGATTCCGCTCCGACAGAGATGGAGTCCGGCATGATATCGATGGTGCCGGTGTTAAGCCGTGCCATCTGCTTCACCGGAATGTCCACCGTTACTTTCTCCTCGGCGTTCTTGAATTCCGGGCTGTCGTATTTCTCATTGATCGTAATGGCGTAGGTTCTCTGATCCACCCAGGCCCCTGCCTTCATGCGGATCTTAAGCTCTGTGCTCTGCCCTGCCGCCAGGGAATTCACCACGATGGAGGAGGAACCGGAGTCTGTGGTAAATACCGCGCTGTCCGTCACCTTCTCGGATTCCAGGGTAAATAAGATATTGCTGGCAGCCACGTTCTCAGATGCGTTCTTCATGCGGAGAATCAGGTCGAAATCATCGCCTGCGTAAACCACCTCCGGAATCGTCTGGAATCCGTCGACGATCAGTCTGGCCTTCGTTCTGTCGTTGGCGTTAAACTCTCCCGTCTCCTCTTCCTTGTCCTTGTTCTGAACGTGTACGTAGAAGATGGATTCCGCTTTCTGAATATCGCCCTCGGTGCTGTCTCTGTATTCGATCGTAAAGGTGATCGGATAGTATCCAGTGTACGACTCCTTGCGGATAGCCATACTGTAGGATACCTCCTGGCTCTCACCGCCGCCGACCCGGTCAAAATGTCTCACGTAGTTTCCGTCATTGATGTTAAAGGGGAATTTTGTGCTGTCTTCGCTTAATCCCATGCGAACGTTGACATCAAATGCCGTAATATTCGACGCGTTGCGTAAGTTTACGGTAAAATTCATCACATCCGGATACTGGCCGGATGGGGTGGACTGGTTTTCCCCCAGCTCAAAACGGATCGATCCGTCGTCGTCTCCCGATTCCGTGGTCCCGCTGGACTTTGTGATCCAGACGTTGATGTGGTCGGTCGTAGCGTCGCTGCCATTGGCCTTGACGATGATCGGTACGGAATAATAGCCCTCGGCAATATCTCTTCTGACCCTGGCAGATAAGGAAACGGTTTTGGTAGCGCCTGCCTTTACAGAGCCGATCACCTTAGCATCAAAGATGCTGGAGGTAATCTCAAACGGGAACACGGAACCATTATACTTAGTGTCCTCATCCGGATCTTCCGCCGCGTCGTATTCACTGTCCACTGCGCTGTCGTCAAACCGCACGGACACTCCCTGTAAATCCTCGCTTCCCTTGCTGTTGTCAAATATCATGCTGATGGTCATATTCTGACCGGTCTTTCCGGTCGGAGTCTTCTTGACATCGAGATACTTATTTTTCTGTATCCCGTACTGCGCTCCCATCGACTGAAGCGGCACAGCCCCCAGCACTACCAGTACGGCAAGCAGCCCCGCCAGTACCCTATTACCTGTCTTCTTCATTCTCTGTATCCTCCTCGGTATCATCATGGTGTTGTTCTTCGATCTTGAAGATCTTGCCGTCTACTATATGTAACTGCCGGTCGGCAAAGCCGGCAATATAATTATCATGGGTTACCATGACAAGCGTCTGATTCTGCTCCCGCACAATCTTTCTCATCAGCCCCAGAATCTCCTTCGTCGTCTTCGAATCCAGATTACCGGTAGGCTCATCCGCGAATATGATCTGCGGGTCCACGGCCAGGGCCCTGGCGATTCCCACTCGCTGCTGCTGTCCGCCGGACATCTCGTTGGCCATGTGCTTCATCTGTTTCTCCAGGCCGACCAGCTTAATATACTTCACTGCCTTCTCGTTCCGCTTCTTCCTCGGGACTCCCCGGAAAGAGAGCGGCAGAGCCACATTCTCCACGGCGTTCATCGTCTGAAGCAGATTATAGGACTGAAAGATGAAGCCCACATGCTTCCGCCGGAAGGCGACCAGCTGGTTCTCCGTCAGCTTCTCAATATGCTTCCCGGCAATGATAATCTCCCCCTTCGAGGGCTTCTCCAATCCGGCCATCATATTAAGAAGAGTAGACTTTCCAGAACCGGAGGGTCCGACAATCGCACAAAATTCTCCTTTATATATCGTAAAGTCGACCCCTCCCAAGGCATAGACCTTGGTGTCGCCGACTTTATATACTTTGTAGAGATTTTTTACCTGAATCATAGGTATCCTCTTACTCTTCTCTTCCCTGTTTTCTTCCGCCAAAGCAGATACCTCCTCGCTATGAGCACTTAGCGCCCTTCTTTTCTCATACTGCCATTATACAACAGGTTTTCCATCCGGTCTTCCTTAATTTTCTTAAAGTTCCTTAAATATTCCTTACAGGCACTTTTTTTGCAAAAAACTATGGAAATATTTTATAAGATACTATATAATGGGGAAAGGATTTTAAGACATTGGATAAAGGAGATTCTTATGAGACATTTATTAAACCCATTAGACTTTAGTGTGGAAGAAACCGGTCAGCTGCTCGATCTGGCAGACAACATTGAACATCACCTTTCGGAATATTCCCACGTATGTGACGGAAAAAAATTAGCGACATTATTTTATGAGCCAAGTACAAGAACTCGTTTGAGTTTTGAAGCAGCCATGTTAAATTTAGGTGGCAGCGTACTCGGCTTTTCTTCTGCCGATTCCAGCTCGGCAGCAAAAGGCGAGAGCGTGGCCGATACGATCCGTGTGATTTCCTGCTACGCCGATATCTGCGCCATGAGACATCCGAAAGAGGGCGCTCCGTTAGTTGCCGCCACCCATTCCGGAATTCCGGTCATCAACGCCGGTGACGGCGGCCATCAGCACCCGACCCAGACACTTACGGACCTGCTGTCAATCCGTTCCTTAAAGGGCCGTCTTCATGACCTGACCATCGGCCTCTGCGGCGATTTAAAGTTCGGCCGCACCGTTCACTCCCTGATCAACGCCCTGGTTCGCTATGAGAACATCAAGTTCGTCCTCATTTCCCCGCCGGAGCTGCGTGTACCGGAATACATCAGGGAAGACGTTTTAAAAGCGAACAATATCGAATTTGTGGAAATGGACAGCTTAGACGAGGCCATGCCTTCTCTCGACATTCTCTACATGACCCGCGTACAGAAAGAACGTTTCTTCAACGAGGAAGATTACATTCGTTTGAAAGACTGCTACATTCTCGATAAGAACAAGATGAAGCTTGCCAAGGAAGACATGTACGTTCTTCACCCGCTTCCCAGGGTCAACGAAATCTCCGTAGAAGTAGACAACGACCCGAGAGCCGCCTACTTTAAACAGGCCCAGTACGGCGTATACGTGCGCATGGCCCTTATTATGACATTACTGGAGGTAGAAAAACCATGTTAAATATCAGCGGATTAAACGAAGGCATCGTATTAGACCATATTCAGGCCGGCAAGAGCCTGGACATCTACTATAACCTGGGACTGGACAAGTTAGACTGCCAGGTAGCGATTATCAAGAACGCAAGAAGCAACAAGATGGGACGCAAGGACATCATTAAGATCGAAGGCGGTCTGGACCATATTGATCTCGACATTCTCGGCTACATCGATCACAACATCACGGTCAACATTATCCGCGACAATCAGATTGCGGAAAAGAGGACCTTGAAGCTTCCGAAAAAGATCACCAATGTGATCCACTGCAGGAACCCGCGCTGCATCACCTCCATCGAGCAGGAGCTGCCGCACATCTTCTATCTTGCGGATTCGGAGACCGAGACTTACCGCTGCATGTACTGCGAGGAAAAGTACTCCAAATAAAACAAAAAGAATCATGACAGGGGAACTGGCACTGGCATGATTCTTTTTTACTTTCTGAAAACCTGTTATTTCTTATCTGCCCAGCTTTTTATTCAGTTCCTTCGTCTCGGCCAGCCGCACCAGGAATGTTCCCACATAGATAATCACATAAATGACAAGGAATGCGGGCAGCATCACTCTGGCACTGGAAATCCAGCTGGCGGAATAGTTGAGAAACGTTCCAACTGTCACCGCCAGGGCAAAACAGAGGCAGAAATGTATAACGGTGCGGATCAGCAGATTGCCAAAATCCATACACATAATATGGGAAATAACCGTAAACAGCGCGGACGCCGCCAGCCATACGAGAATCTGCTTAAGCGTTCCATCCATGCCGCCCATAACTGCCAGGGACACCGTACACACAACGGCCCCGATTCCAATGCCTGTAAACAGATACGTCAAAAATCCTTCCAATCGTTTCATATTATCTTCCCTCCATAATATATTTTCTAAAATCCTTCATGTAGTTTCTGGAAATGAGCAGCTTTGTTTTTCCATCTTTTAAAAATGCAGTGTAATTCCCGCTGAACTCCACCTCCACAAAAGCGACCATGGCTGCGTTGATCACGGTACTTTTGCTGATCTGAATAAATCCCCTGTGGCGAAGCTGCCGGGCCAGCTCATAGAGCCTTCCTTTTGCCTCATAGACTCCGGATTCCAGATATGCGCAGACTTTTCCGCCCTCCGTGAGAAAATAACTGATCTCCTCCGGCCTGAAAAAATATTCCTTCTCTTCCGCATACAGCGGTATCTGGGAAATACCTCCAGCGCCGCCTAATAGCTCCAGCAGCTGCCTGACTTCCTCGCTTCCGCTTCGTCCGCGTATGATGACCTCCGGCTCTTCCATGTCTCCCGGTTCGATGATAATTTTCATATTCTTCCTCCCTTCTGATGTCATTGTATACCACCCCTTCTGATTTGTCTCACCAAATGCGTTGAGTGGTATTTTTTTGCCTGTAAGATGTATTTTTCTATTACTGATTAAAGAGTCCGGCTCGCCGGACTCTCGCGCCGGAGCGCGGTCGCTTCAGCGGCCATATTTCCTAAGCGCGGAGTGCGCATACCCGATAAAGCGGGGCACGCTGTCTCCCGGAGTTTTTTTGTTTCATAGGACGAACTTTCCCAATGAAACAAAAAAATGCAGCTGGCCGGAGCCTGTCCCAGCCAACTGTATGGATTGTCACGGTGACTCATGCGCAGAGCGTGCGAGTGATCGTTATGTATTTTCTTTTGTATATCCTGCCTTCCAGAACTGAAGGATCAGGGTCACCGCGCCGCTGACGGCCAGAAAGCCGTAAAAACTGATTCCCCTGCTCAGCATCATCATGGGAAATACATTGCCTGCCGCCACCATGCCGCTGTATAAAAGCATGAAGCTGCCCTCCGATGCGCCGACTGATCCCGGCAGCGGAACCGCGGTTACCGCCAGGCTTAGAATTGCCTGAACCGCCAGAAACTCAAACGGCCCCACATCTCCGATCCCAAGAGCCAGACAGGCAAAATATGGGATCATAAACAGCGCCGTCAGCCTCAGCGCCGTCAAAATTACCACTTTCACGAAGACCAGCGGATATTTGCGGAAGCATTCGCCGCCCCTGCTGTACTCGTCAATCAGGTGCTCCGCCTTCCGCTCCATCTTCTTTCTGTCCTTAATGATTCTCAATTTAACCGCAATCGTAATGCCAATCATTGCAATGCGCTCCACCAGCGCCCTCTTTAGAATCACCAGCAGGATGCCAAGGGAACAGATGCCGTTCACTGCGATGCCGAATATGAGCAGCCACTTGATCAGTCGGCCCTGGCTCTGCACATACGGATACTTCACGATTACCATGACCACGCCGTACACCAGAACCATCAGCTGGTATACCGCGGCCAGCGTAAGGAGGGAAAAGGAACTCTGGGCAAAGCCGAATCCATCCCGCGTCATATAATAAAGCTGCATGGGCTGTCCCCCGGTTGCAGACGGGGTGATCGCACTGAAATAAAAATCGGCGAACGAATACCCGGCCGCCCGAAAAAACGGAACCTTCGTCTGAAACGATCCCATCAGGGTCCTGATGCTTTCTGCCTCACAGATCAGATAGACAGCCATACAGGCCACGCCAAGCCCCACAAATCTCCAGTCTGCCCTGGAAAAAACTTCGTACAGCGCCTCCGGCGAGTGGTCCTTGAACAGAATGTGAAACGTCATCCAGGACAGCACCGCCAAAACCGCCAGACAGATCAGCATCTGCCTCTTATGCATTCTCTTTTGTTTCAATATTGTCACAACCTTCCAGGATTTACTGAGTACTATTATAAACCTTAAATAATAAAATCCTGTGAAATAAAAAAGCCTTCTGCCGCATGGACCTGCAAAAAAACGGAATGCAGACCCGCATGGCAGAGGGCTTTTTCATTCATATTTTGAGTAAGACGATAAGCCGGGTTATGTCGTTGAATGGCCATCTATCTAGGCCTGCCGTCGCCGGCAGGCTCAAGCAACCTACCCGAAAGCAGGCGGGCCGCCTTATGCTCTCTGTTCGGTCTTGCTTCGAATGGGGTTTACATGGACCCCTCCTGTTACCAGGAGAGCGGTGGTCTCTTACACCACCTTTCCACCCTTACACCGGCATGCCGGTGCGGTATATTTCTGTTGCACTTTCCCTGGAGTCGCCTCCGCCAGACGTTATCTGGCATCCTGCCCTGTGAAGCCCGGACTTTCCTCATCTGCAGCCTTTCGGCATTACAGCTGCGGCCATTTGTCTTACTCAAAACGTTGTTAGTTTACCACAGATTTGGGATTTTGTAAAGACCAGTTCTCTCTCGAGTTTCCGCAGTTCTGTCCACAGAAGCACCATTACTGTTTATACTTATATACAACTTTAAAAAAATGCCCAAAATATAAGGAATCCTATCCCTTTTTGATGTAAAATTAAGCTACCAAACAAA